>Ga0181516_10000029_pt1 | contig 141614 bp, 118 predicted proteins | sample PEATcosm2014_Bin_25_FD_121104 | JGI IMG/M metagenome (GOLD analysis project Ga0181516, IMG submission 121104) | Peatland microbial communities from MTU Mesocosm Facility, Houghton, MI, USA - PEATcosm2014_Bin01_10_metaG | ecosystem: Environmental > Terrestrial > Soil > Wetlands > Peat | place...
GGTCTTGTTCTTGAACGCCGTGCCGTAGATGCGCTGGAGCTGCGGGTTGCGCTCGTCGCCCTTGTAATACGCGCTGGCCACGCTGGTGAGCTTGAACGCGCCGATGTTGCCGGTGCGCATCACGTGCGGCCCGGCGCAGAGGTCCACGAAATCGCCACTCTTGAAATAGGTGATCGGCTCGCCTTCGGGAATGGCTTCGAGGTTGCCGATTTTGAACTTGCTGGGGCTGCCGGACCGCTCGGCAAGCGCGGCCAGCCGGCCGTTTTGCGCGTCCTTGAGCGCTTGCTCGCGCGTGACGGTGATTTTCTCGAAGACGTTGTTGGCCTTGATTTCCTTTTTCATCTCGGCCTCGATGGCCGGGAAATCCTCCGGTGAGATGCGGTGGGAGCATTCGAGGTCGTAGTAAAAGCCATTTTCCACCGCCGGGCCGGAGGCGAACTGGGCGTCGGGCCAGAGCCTGGCGATGGCGGTGGCCATGACATGCGCGGCGGAATGCCGGAGGCGCTCCAGCTCGGTCATTTTCTGGCGGTCATCGAGAGTCTTGCGTTCAGTTTCCATAAATCAAATTGGCCACAGAGTCGCAGAGTCGCGGAGATTAAAAAATAAAATTCTTCTCTGTGCCTCTGTGTCTCGGTGGCAAAAATTTAACGGGCGGTCTTCCAAATGGCGAACAGTCCGCCAAAGCCGGCCAGCAGCAGCACGCTCACGGCGATGGCGCCGCTGTTGGCGTATTGCGGCAGGAATTCCAGCGCCGCCGCGCCCAGCGCCGGGCCTATGCAGTTGCCCAGGCCGATGGCCGCCTCGTGGATGCCGCCGTGCTCGCTTTTGGCCGAGCCGCCGTCCATCGAGTAAAACAGCGACGAGTAATAAATCAGGCCGATGGCGCCGCCGAAAAAGATTTGCGCGACAATGAGCAGCGCGAGGTTCGGCGACAGCAGGATGGTCGCGAACGAAAAAATGAGGACCGCAAACGACGCGGCGAGCCAGCGGAAGCGGTAATGCCAGTCCGTCCAGCGCCACAGCACGACGAACGCGCCGAGCCGGACAAAACACCAGAGCGACCAGACAAATCCTGCAAACATCGGCGAGACGTGGAATTTCGCCGCAAGGCCGGGCGTGACGGCGATGAGCGTGTTGATGGCGATGTAGGCGAAGGGATTCGCCAGCCACGACATGCGCAGAAATGTTTTTGCCCGCGCGGGCGAAGGGCGATCCAGATCGGGCGGCGGCGCGACGATTTTTTCGCCAGCGGCGGCGCGGGCGGACTCATCCGCATATTTTTGCAGCCGGAACACCAGCGTGAGCTGCGACAGCACGATGAACAGCGGCAGGTAAAAAATGCTTTTGAAACCAAATTTCACGACGAGCGTGCCGCCGATGAAAAACGCCAGCGCGTTCGTCAGGGCCCAGACGATGTTGTAGATGCCGACGGCGCGCGGCACGCCTGCGGGCGTTTCGCTTTCGCTGACGAGCGCCTCGAGCGTGGGCCAGATCAAACACTGGCCGACGTTTGCGACCAGCGCGGCAAGAATCACGCCGGACGCGGAGTTCATCTGCGAGCTGACGGCCAGCCCGGCAATCATCAGGCCGAAACCGATCTTGAGCGCGGTGAAATAGCCGAAGCGGTGCGCGAATTTTCCCCCCTGCCATGCGGCGAAGGTGTAAATCAGGCCGAGCAGCGCGGCAAAGGCGAGGTTGGCCCTGTCGCCGAAGCCAAACCGGTCGCGCATGAAAAAGTAGAGGTAGTTGAAAAAAAGAATCGTGGCGAAGGAGTTGAGTCCCTCGATGACAAAACAGGTGTTGCGGATTTTCTGGTTCGCGGTCATGGACAACTGGTAATTTCCCCGACGGCCTTGCGGCAATACCATTTGACCGCGTCCGACATCGGCGGCTCCAGTTTGTCCAATTCAGCGGCGGAACACCAGCGGATGTCGTGGTGCTCTGCGGCGGCGAGTTTGGCGACGGGGGCGGCACCGCCACTTTTCGGGCGCGCCCAGTAAATCATGCCGATGTGCTCGTGCGTGTCGCTGATGCGGTGGATGTCGAGAAATCGCGGCGCGATGAGCGCGCGGGTGCCGGGCGAGGTCGTGGGCGGACGTTCGCCGAGCAACTCCACGTCGAGGCCGCTTTCTTCCCGCGCCTCGCGCAATGCGGCCTGCTCCGGGTCTTCATCCAATTCGATGTGCCCGCCGAGCGGCAGCCATTTGTCCAGCTTGCGGTGGTGGATGACGAGAACCCTGCCGTCGTGGACGACAAAGATCGCGACGGTGAAATCAATTTTTTCGTGGATGTGGGCCATCGGGATTTACGATTTATGATTTACGACCGGCGCGCCATAAAAAAATTACGAGTCCCGCAACTTGCAGGACTCGTAAATCGTATATCGTCAATGGCGATTATTTCATCCGGTCAAAATTCTTCTGGAGGATCTGCCAGTCTTTCAGCCCTTTGACCTTTTCCATCATGTTGCGCTGGATCTCGGCTTCCTTGGCGTTTTTGGTCGGCTTGTTGTTTTGGTAGAAAATGCCGAAGTAGCCGGGAAAATCCGCGCCGGCCAGCCGGTAGGCCTCCGCCTCGTCGCTGGCGTCGTGCGACTTCGGCACTTCGTTGAACGCGCCGCCCTTGCGCGGGTTCGCGGCGTCGAACGCGCCCTCGTAAAACTCCACGCATTCGCTCAGGCATTCGATGAAGCCGAAGCCGTCGTGGTCCATCGCGGCCTCCATCATCGCCAAAACGTGGTTCGGGTTCGTGGATGTGGTGCGCGCCACAAACGTGGCCCCGGCGGCGATGGCCTGCTTCATCGGATTGATCGGATAATCCACCGCGCCCCACGGGTCGGTCTTGCTTTTGAAGCCAAGCGGCGAGGTCGGCGAGGTCTGCTTTTTCGTCAGGCCGTAAACCCAGTTGTCCATGCACACCATCGTCAGCTTGATGTTCTTGCGCGCGGTATGGGTGAAATGGTTGCCGCCAATGGAAAACGCGTCGCCGTCGCCGCTGAAAACGAACACATGCAGGTCCGGACGGGAAAGGGAAACGCCGCTGGCGAACGGCAGCGCCCGGCCGTGGATGAAATGGGCGCCGTGCGCCTGGACAAAATACGGAAACCGGCTGGAGCAGCCGATGCCGGAAACCGTGGTGATTTTCTCGTGCCACAGCTTGCGCTTCTCGATGAGCTTGAAATAGAGCGCGAGCACGGAGAAATCGCCGCAGCCGGGACACCACGTCGGATGATCGGCGGCGATTTCCTTTTTCGTCAGGCCCTTGCGCTCCTCCGTCGCCGGCGGCGGCACGGCAACCGCGACCGGGGCCACGGCGCGTTCGGAAGTTTCGATTAAAGTTTGGCTCATGTTAATGATTAGACGTTTTGGCGTGGCGACGGTTCAAATTCACAACCTTCCCAGCTCGGCGGACACGGCGGTTTTGGCGCGCTCGAGGATTTCCCTCACCTTCCAGGTCAGGCCGTCGGTCTTGTTGATACCCTGGATTTTCGCGTCGCAGTAGCGGGCGCGCAGCACCGCGCCAAGCTGGCCGTAGCCGTAAAGCCCCTCGTCGTTCATTTCGACCACCAGCACGCGGTTGAAACCGGAGAAGATGTTTTCCAGCCCGTTCGGCAGCGGATTGAGGTGCCGGAGGTGAATCGAGGAAACGCTGTCGCCGGCGGCGCGGGAGCGGTCCACCGCCTCGCGGATCGGCCCCTCGGTGGAACCCCAGCCGACCAGCAGAACATTGCCCTCCGGCGGCCCGTAAATTTTCGGCACCGGCAGCGTCGCGCCGAGCGCCTGCAATTTCTTCCGGCGCTTGGCGTTCATCTGCATGTGCATTTTCGGCGAGCCGGTCGGGTGGCCGTATTCATCGTGTTCGAGACCGGTGGCGATGGGATATTTGCCGTCCAAAATGCGGGTGCCGGGCTTGACGTGGTGCGTGATGCCGTCCTTTGCGGACAGATCGTAAGGCTTGTTCGTGGCGACCGGGGTGAAATCCGGCGTGATGTCCTGGCAGACTTTTTCAAGATTCGGTTCGGCAAACGCCTCGATGCGCGTGGCAATGCCCTGATCGGTCAGTAAAAAAACCGGGGTGCCGTATTGGCGGGCGATGTTGACGGCTTCGATGGACATGTAAAAACAGTCTTCCACGTTCGCCGGAGCCAGCACAACGCGCGGGGCGTCGCCGTGACCGCCGTTGATGGCGATGTTCAAGTCGGACTGCTCGATGTTTGTCGGCATGCCGGTGGACGGCCCGCCGCGCTGGACATTGATGATGACGAGCGGCATTTCCGCCATGACCGCCCAGCCAATGGCCTCGGTCTTGAGCGCGATGCCAGGACCGCTGGAGCCGGTCACCGCGACGCGCCCGGCGAAACTGGCGCCAATCGCCATCGAAACGGAGGCAATTTCATCCTCGCACTGGATGAATGAACCGCCGTATTTCGGCAGTTCGCGGCGAAGCAGCTCCATGATGTCCGTCCACGGCGTGATCGGATAGCCCGCGCCGAATCGCACCCCGGCGGCGATCAGGCCATAGCCGATGGCTTCATTGCCGTTCATCACAACCTGCTGGACGCCTTTTTTCTGGCTGTCGGCGAACTGAAACGTTTCCAGCACGTTGCCGGGCGAATTCGCATAGCCCGCATGGAACGCCGCCAGCGCGTTGTTCAAAATGCTCACGTCCTTGCCGGTGAAGCGCTCGCCAATCAACTTTTCCAGCTTCGGCACGTTGAGGTCGAACATCCGCGCGATGATGCCAAGGGCGTAAATGTTTTTGCCCTTGTCCTTGGCCGTGCCGCCGATGGCCTCGACCGTCAGCGAGGAAATCGGGATGCCGACATGATGATAGTCGTTCTGCCATTCCGGCTTGGGCACCACATGATCGGTGTCGTAAAGCACGATGCCGTGCTTCTTGAGCGAATTGATGTGCCCTTCGTAACTGTGCTGGTAAAACGCCAGCAGCACATCCGCGTCGTCGCCGGCGGTGAGCACTTCGCCGCTGCCGATGCGCACCTGGAAAATGGACGGGCCGCCGGAGATCGTGGATGGAATCGTCATGAACGTCATGACCTCCTGCTCGCTGCGCCCGGCCAGCCGCGCCAGGAAGCCGCCGATGGCCTGGATGCCGTCCTGCGAATTGCCCGCGATGCGGATGACAGCCTCGTTGATCCGCGAAACTTTCAGCGTTCCGCCCGACGACGCCTCTGCGATTGTATCACTCATGAAACCTCAAATGAAAAATGAACCGCAACGCAAAGCGGGGCTGCCGCCAAAGCCGGACCAGCGCGACACCATTGCACCATCAGGGTAAGCTACTGATGATAGACTTGTCAAATTCTAATCGTCTGTTTATGTCGTTGATATTCAGCGGGTTGCAAGTGGATTAAATCTGGCTTTCGATTTATTAAAGATGTTTATTAGTCGCGTTTATATGTGGATTCTGGCTTTGGATTTTTTCTGTTGCGCGCGGCTTGCGCCGGGGCGGCAGGATGTTGTAGCGTTCGCCCGCCGCAGGGCATCACGGGCAGAACCGAATCACGGCATGCCGCCGTCTTAAATTGAAACATGAAAACCGCCTACGAACTGGCAATGGAGCGCCTGAACAAAACCGCGCCGACAGTCAAGCTCACCGCCGCGCAGAAAAAGGAGCTTGCGGAGCTGGATTCAAAATACGCCGCGAAAATCGCCGGGCGTGAAATTGCGTTGAAGGATGAAATGGCCCGGGCCGCCGGGGATTCCGAAAAAGCCGGGGCACTCCAGCAACAGTTGGCCGACGAGCGCAGGAAGCTTCAGGCGGAGCTGGAGGAAAAAAAGGACGCGGTGCGCAGCGCCGCGGGCCGGTGAACCGGATGGCGCGTGGCAGAAAACTTTGACCGGTCTGCAAACGAGCCGGTCCTTGCGCCCTGATTGCCTTGGGTTGCGTCCGGTTTGCCGATGCATAAGATGAGGCGGCTTTGACGGTTTTTTCGCGCGCGGGATTGGCGCTTGCAAACGCGCTCGCGCACCGGACGGTTTTCGTTTATTTTCGAGGAACAAAAATTGTGAGTAACCTGGGCGTCAAGGAAATGCTTGCGCTGCTGGACGCGCTGAAGAGCGCCGTCCGGGATTGCGCCGCGCGCGAGGAAAGGCTGAACGGCGAGCGCCGCGCCCAATCCGCCGCCGCCGCCCGGCTGTCGGACGAGGCCACCGTCAAACGGACGGAAAAACTGGCCGATGGCGTTGACCGGGAAAACGCCGCGTTTGAAGCCCAAAAAATCCAGCTCCAAAACGATGCCGACAACCGCAAGGCCCGCGTCGCCCGTGCCCACGCCGCCGTCCGCAAACGGATCATGGACGAAATCGGCGAACTGCACGGGCAGTCCAAATACAAAATCCAGTCGAGCACGCTCGAAGCCGAGCGCCTCCGCGACGACGCGCTGGCGCAGACCGTCGTGACACTGGAAAATTTCCGCCACGCCGCGGCCCAGGGCGCCGAAGCTCTGGACAAGCTGGCCCAGTCCGCCCGCCGCGCGTTTGGCGGCTGCGGCAAATTCCGGCGCTGGCTTTCCTCGAAACCGGACGGGCCGGAACCCGGCCTTTCGCCGGACGAAAATAAATTGTTCGAGGAATTCCAGCGGCTGCTGAAAAAATCCGGCGACGATGTCGCGCGCTTCAAAAAGTTTCCACTGCCGGCGATTTTCCGATTCGCCCCGGTCTGGCTCGTCACGATTTTGCTGCTGGCCGCCGGTGCGGCGCCTTTTGTCCTCCCGCGCTTCGGGGTAAATGGCATTCCCAAACCGGAGTCGGGCATTGCCCTGGCCGCGCTCGCGGCGGTCTGGGCGGCCTATTTTTGGGGAATTCGCAGGGCAGCTCCGCTGGCAAAAACCATCGCCGGCGATCTGGCGAAGGCGCGGCGCGTGCTGGACGCCGCCGCGGAAAAAGCCGAGCTGCGTTACCAGCAGGACCAGGAACGGTTCCGGTCTGATTTTGAAAACACCGTCCGCAAGCTGAACGAGGAATGGCGGCGCGCCGTGCGCGGGGCGATGGAATTGCGCGGCGCGAGGCCGGTGAGTCTGGACGAGCAGGCGCAGCGCGCCCACCAAAAATGCGAACAGTTTCACCGCGCCAGGCTCGAACGGCTCAACAAAGACCACGCCGCCAACCTCGCCGGGTTGCACGCGGCGGCCGAAACGGAAGCCAGGAAATTCTCCGCGTTGCTGGCCGCAAAAACGGCCAGGCTTGAAGCTGATTTTCAGTCGGGCTGGCAGGCGCTCGAAAATGAGTGGAAAGGCTCCGTCCAGTCGCTTTACGGCCGGATCCGCGCCGCGAACGCCGACGCGGAAAAACTCTTTCCCGAATGGAATCCGGCCGGATGGAAGGACTGGACGCCGCCCCGCGAATTTACCAACGCCGCGAAATTCGGGCGGCTGGAAGTGGATCTGGCCGCGCTGGCCGGGACGTTGCCGAAAGACAAACGCTTGGCGCTTCCCGGCCCGGAAGCGCTCCATTTTTCTGTGCCGCTGGCGCTGGCTTATCCGCTCGGAGGCTCGGTCCTTTTTGAAACGGCCAAGGGCGGCGAGGCCGACGCGGTGGCAGCCATCAATAACATCATTTTCCGGCTGCTGTCCACCACGCCGGCGGGCAAGTTGAGCTTCACCATTTTTGATCCGGTCGGCCTCGGCCAGAATTTCGCCGCGCTGATGCACCTGGCGGATTACGAGGAGGCCACCATCAACAGCCGCATCTGGACGCAACCGACGCAGTTCGAGGAAAAGCTCGCCGAGCTGAACGAGCACATGGAAAAAGTCATCCAGATGTATCTGCGCAACGAATACGCGACCATCGCGGAATACAACGCGCAGGCCGGCAGCATCGCCGAGAAATATCATTTCCTCGTCATCGCGTCGTTCCCGGTCAACTTCAGCGACAATGCGGCGAAAAAGCTGCGCAACATCGCCGCCAACGGCGCGCGCTGCGGCGTCTATACGCTCATCCACTGGGACCAGCGGAACGCGCCGCCAAATGATTTTGTTCCCGACGAAATGCGGAAGAATTCCGTCCGCCTTGTTCGCGGCGAAAAAAACTGCGCTCTCGCCGACTGGCGCGAAGCCGGAACGCGGCTGGTGCTCGACACGCCGCCGTCATCGGAATTTGCGACGCAATTTCTGCACGACGTCGGCGAAAGCGGGCGCGGCTCCACGCGCGTCGAGGTCCCGTTCGAGCAAATCGCGCCGGACGAGGCGGAAATCTGGTCGGAGGAAACCACCGAGGAATTGCGCGTGCCCATCGGCCGCTCCGGCGCGACGAAGATGCAGTATCTCGAAATCGGCCGCGGCACGCGCCAGCACGCGCTCATCGCCGGCAAGACCGGTTCCGGCAAATCCACGCTGTTTCACATCATCGTCACGAATCTCGCGCTCTGGTGCGGGCCGGAGCAGGTGGAGTTTTACCTCGTGGACTTCAAGAAAGGCGTCGAGTTCAAATGCTACGCGAACCGCCGGCTGCCGCACGCCAAGGTGATTGCCATCGAGAGCGACCGCGCGTTCGGCTTGAGCGTGCTCCAGCGGCTGGATGATGAATTGCGCCGGCGCGGCGATTTGTTCCGGCAGCTTGGTGTGCAGGACGTGGCCGGCTACAAAAAAGCCGGCGGCAAGGAGCCGATGCCGCGCACGTTGCTGATGATTGACGAGTTCCAGGAATTTTTCACGGAGGAAGACCGCGTGTCGCAGGGCGCGGCGGTGCTGCTGGATCGCATTGTCCGGCAGGGCCGCGCGTTTGGCATCCACGTCATCCTCGGCTCGCAGACGCTCGGCGGCGCCTACACGCTGGCGCGCGCGACCATCGGCCAGATGGTCATCCGCATCGCGCTCATGTGCAACGAGGCCGACGCGTTCCTCATCATGGACCAGGACAACCCGGCGCCGCGCCTGCTGTCGCGGCCGGGCGAGGGCATTTACAACGACGCTGCGGGAGCGATTGAAGGCAACTCGCCATTCCAGGCCGTGTGGCTGCCGGAGGAGGTGCGCGATGGTTATCTGGCAAAAATCCGCGAACGCGCCGACGAAAAAACATTTCCCGGGCCGTTCGTCTTCGAAGGCAACGCGCCGGCGGACATCCATGAAAATTCAGTTTTGGGCGAACTGCTCCGAACAGTTCCGGACAAACCGGCGGTCCGGGCGCGCATCTGGCTGGGCGCGCCGAATTCCATCAAAGGTCCGACTGAGGCGGTTTTCCAGCGGCAAAGCGGCAGCAATCTTTTGATTGTCGGCCAGAGCGAGGAGCGGGAGCTGACCCTTCTGGTCGTCTCACTCGTGTCGCTGGCGGCGCAATATCCGAAAGGCGCGGCGCGCTTTGTGGTGCTCGACAGCACGCCGCCGGGATTTTCGGAGCGCGATTTTCTGGAACGCGCAATTGCGACGGTGCCGCATGAAATCGTCCGGGCCGGCAACGGCAATCTGGCCGAAATTATGGGCGGGCTGGCGGAAGCATTGAAAAAACGCGCCGCCGATGAATCCGCCGCCGCGCCGGAAACATTTGTGCTGGTTCACGGTTTGCAGAATTTCAAAAAGCTCCGGCAGGAGGACGAGTTCAGCTTTTCCTCCGGCGAATCCACGACGGTCAATCCCGCCGCCGTTTTGCAGAGCCTCATCAGCGACGGCCCGGCGTTGGGCATCCACCTCATCGCCACCTGTGACACCTACAACAACGTGAACCGCTTCCTCGGGCGGAAGACGCTGACCGAATTTGAAATGCGCGTGCTCTTCCAGATGAGCGCGAGCGATTCCGCGAGCCTGGTGGAATCGCCGGACGCCGGCACGCTCGGCCTGCACCGCGCGCTTTACTACAACGACCGCGAGGGCTACACGGAAATTTTCCGGCCCTACGCGCGCCCCGGCAACGAGTGGATTGAAGAAGTCGGGCGGCAACTGGCGCCGCGCAAGTGAGTCGGGCAAAACCCTCTTGCCGGGCCGCAGATCGAACACGGCGCACTATTGTCGCCGCACACAGCCGCGGTCATTGCAAATACCCGGTCACAGGCTCGGCGTCGGGATTCCAATAGCTGATTTTTTGAACGCGCCCCACCGGCGTAAGGGCCAGCACCGTCACCCGATCCGGCTGCGCCGGAACCCACGCCAGCGTCGCGGGTGTTTCCACCAGCACAATCCGCTGCGGATACTTCCGCATTTTCGGCACCGCAAAAAAACGGGCCACGCCGGGCATCTCGTGAATGTCCATCACATAGACCGCCCGATGTTTTTCAAGAAACCCCGGACCTTGCTCCGCCAGCTTGTGGTTGGCGGACGTGCCGCTCGCCCTTTCCGTTGCGACCAGCAGAAATTGCGTGCCGTTGGTGAAGATGAAACTCGTTCCGTGCTGGTCTTTCGCGGAAAAGGCCGGCACCGCATCGCCCACCGCCAGCGGCGCGGCGCTGGCGGAAACGCACAACAGGCAGAAACCGAGAACGGCCAGCCGGCGAAAGTTGATGTTCATCCCCGGCAAAGTCTCATGTGCAGGTGCAGCGTGTCAATGCGCGTGGACGGCGGAGTTGCGAACGAAGAAAGAACCATTTCCGACTCGCTGGCATGGACCGGATTTTAGCAGGGCTGCACGCAGCCGCCGGGCGCAGCACAACCCATTTTGAACTGGAAATCAGACGGCGCAAATCTGGTGCACCCATCAGGAGTTGAACCTGAAACCTTCTGATCCGTAGTCAGACGCTCTATCCAATTGAGCTATGGGTGCGGCCAAAAGAAGGTTAATTTACGGGCCAAACTCCGCCTGCGCAACACTTTTTGATCCAATTCGCGCCTCAGGTCATCACGGTCAGATCCAGTATTTCGCCCGGCTCACACTCGGCAACGACTTCAAACGGACGGCAGCAGACTTCACAATCGGTCGTGAAACGCTGTTGTGCCGCGCTCGTGTCCACCACCAGTTCAAATGTCTGGCCGCAAAACGGGCATTGGATGTTTTCGGAAACTTCCATGCAGCAATCTAGTCGCGCCGCCGCAAATCGCAACTGCCACCGGCAACAAAAGAAGGGCCGGCAACCTGCCGGCCCTCCTCCAATCGGAGAATGATTTTTGCGCCGGGCTAGAACCGCTTCGTGAGGGTCATGGTGATGGCATTGCCCTGCATGCGATTTTCGGCCATGAATTCATAGTTGTAACGGAGGGAGACAAACAGCGCCTGGTTCGGGAAAGTCACAACGACTTCCGGGCCGACCGCCGCCACGCGATTGAGGGGCTGCCCGGCGCTGCTGGTCACCTGCTGCTGGTAATAGCCTGCCACGCCCAGGTCGGCTTCCTTGCAGACTTTCTTGCTGACGCCCCAATCCAGCGTGTAGGCGTCTCCGGGCGTGATGTGCGTGTCACGCTGTTCGGTGTTGAATTCATACCGGTTGACTGCCGACACGGCCCAGGTCTTTGCCGAATCAATATACCAGGTGGCTGCGGCGGTTTGCATGAATGTCCAATAACCTCCGCCGATGCGCGTGGAAGGCCCCGATTGGCTCGGTGAATCACCGGTGGGCGCGTAAACACCGCTGGCTATGGCGAAGTCAAAATGTTTGACATGCCAGGAAAGATTGCCCGCGCCGTAGAAGTCTCCAATGCCGAAGGTGCTGCTGTTATATCCTCCGGCTTCCAAGTGCTGATAGGCCAGCGGCAAAAAACCGTCCATGCCGACGTTCCCGCCAAGGAACTTGAGGTCGGTGATCCAAACCACACGCGGAACATTCGCGTAAACGAAGACATTGAAGGGGTCGTTTTTAGCGCTCTTGGAAACAACGTTATTGCCGGTGGGGCCGTTCAATGTGTCGGCCCAGTAGAAGTAGTTGTAGTCGCGGAGGTAAACTCCTGGCGGGGGCAGCGTCGCGCCCAGGACGCCTTCCGCACCGGGAACATAATGGGCCGAGGGTTGGGCCAGAAGCAGGCGCGGCACAACGGCAAGTGCGGCGGCGATGGCGAAACGAACGGATCTGTTTTTCATGGGTGTTGTATCTATTTTTTGTTGGTTTTGAATGATCAGACATCCTGCAATTTGCCGGCGAGATAGGTTTCGTAGGCGCTCAAGTCGAGCAGCCCGTGGCCGGACATATTGAAAACGATGACGCGCTTTTTCCCGGCCTCGCGCGCCTGCTCCGCCTCCGCCACGACGGCGGCAATCGCGTGCGCAGATTCCGGCGCGGGCACGATGCCTTCCGTGCGCGCGAAAAGGGTTCCCGCCTCGAATACTTTCGTCTGGTGGTAAGCCTCGGCTTCAATCAACCCCAGCTTCAGCGCGTGACTGACCATCGGCGCCATGCCGTGATAGCGCAGGCCGCCGGCGTGGATCGAAGGCGGCATGAACTTGTGGCCGAGCGTGTGCATCATCAGCAGCGGCGTCATTTCCGCCGTGTCGCCGAAATCGTAGCGCAATTCGCCCTTGGTCAGCGTCGGGCAGGCGGACGGCTCGACGGCGACGATGCGGTATTTTTTCTTTTCCGAAATTTTCTTGTGGATGAAAGGAAACGCCAGTCCGGCGAAATTGCTCCCGCCGCCGCAGCAGGCGATGATCGAATCCGGCTCCTCGCCCGCAAGCTCCATTTGCTTGATGGCTTCCTGGCCGATGACCGTCTGGTGCAGGCAGACGTGGTTCAGCACGCTGCCCAGCGCGTATTTCGTGTCCGGATGCTTGACGGTGTCCTCAACCGCCTCGCTGATGGCAATGCCCAAGCTGCCGGGACAATCCGGATCCTCGGCCAGTATTTTGCGTCCGAATTCGGTCTGGTCGCTCGGGCTTGGATGCACCGTCGCGCCCCAGGTGTGCATGAGCATCCGGCGATACGGCTTCGACTGGTAGCTGACCTTGACCATGTAGACGTTGCATTCGAGACCGAAGAGTTTGCAGGCCAGCGCCAGCGACGATCCCCACTGGCCCGCGCCGGTTTCGGTGGCGAGTCGCTTGGTGCCGGCGACCTTGTTGTAATACGCCTGCGCCACGGCGGTGTTGGGCTTGTGGCTGCCGGCCGGGCTGGCACCCTCGTATTTGTAATAAATGTGCGCCGGCGTCTGGAGCGCCTTTTCAAAGCGCACCGCGCGCAGCAGCGGCGTGGGCCGCCACAGCGCATAAATGTCGCGAACCTCATCGGGCACTTCCACCCACCGGTCGGGACACATTTCCTGCTTCACCAGATTTTCCGGAAAAATCGCGAGCAACGCCTCCGGCGGAAGCGGCTGCCGGGTCCCCGGATGCAGCGGCGGCGGCAGCGGTTCGGGAAAATCCGCCAGAAGATTATACCATTGTTTTGGAATGTCCGACTGGGCCAGCGTGAAGCGGGTTTGCGTGCTCATAAAATGGTGCCGTAAAATTACCGATGCCGTGGCGCTTGTCACGCAATAATTGACACAATGAATACTTCCTAATCTGAATAAGCAGTCCAACTTAACTCAAAAACCCCGGTGTGAAACACGCGCTTCCGCCCTGCTTTTGGGGTTTGCCACTGCCGCCGGATTCAGGGATAATGCTTTTCCGTTTTAACGGCCATTTATGAAACCCCAGGTTGAAATCTATGACACGACCCTGCGCGACGGCAGCCAGGGCGAAGGCATCAATTTCTCGCTCGCGGACAAGCTCCGCATCGCCGAGAAGCTCGACGCGTTCGGGGTTCATTACATTGAAGGCGGCTGGCCGGGCAGCAATCCCAAGGACATCGAATTTTTTGCCGAGGCGAAAAAGCGGAAATTCAAGAACGCCCGGCTCGCCGCGTTTGGCTCCACGCGCAAAAAGGGCGTGCCGGTCGAGCAGGACGACCAGGTGCGGCTGCTCATCGAGGCCGGCACCCCGGTCGTGACGATCTTTGGCAAAACTTCCATGCTGCACGTCAAGGAAGTCCTGCGCTGCACGCCCGACGAAAACCTGGCGATGATCGGCGACACGGTGAAATTTCTCAAGGACCACGGCAAATTCGTCGTCTATGACGCCGAGCATTGCTTCGACGGCTACAAGCTTGATCCCGAATACGCCGTCGCCACCTGGCAGGCGGCCGAAAAGGCGGGAGCGGATTTCATCGTGCTGTGCGACACGAATGGCGGCTGCCTGCCGGGCGAAATTGCCGCCATCACGAAAACCGCCGTCGGCAAACTGAACTGCCAGGTCGGCATCCACACGCACGACGACATCGGGCTGGGCGTGGCGAACGCGCTGGCCGCGCTGGACGCCGGCGCGGTTCATGTGCAGGGCACCATCAACGGCTACGGCGAACGCACCGGCAACTGCAATCTAACCAGCGTCATTCCGTGCATCGCATTAAAGCTGAAAAAAACCTGCGTGCCCGCGACATCGCTGCCGAAGCTGAAGGAGCTTTCGCAGTTCGTGGACGAAATTGCGAACCTGCGCCACAGCCCGCGCCAGCCGTGGGTGGGCTCGTCCGCTTTTGCGCACAAGGGCGGCGCGCACGTCAACGCCGTGCAAAAGCTCGCGTCGAGCTACGAACACATTGACCCGGCGCTCGTCGGCAACCGGCGCACCGTGCTCATCAGCGACCTCGCCGGCCGGAGCAACATCATCATCAAGGCGCAGGAACTCGGCTTCAAGCTCACCAACGACACGCCGGAGTTGAAGCCGATTCTGAACCGCATCAAGGAACTGGAGCACGAAGGCTACGAATTCGAGGCCGCCGAGGCGTCGCTCGCACTACGCATTCAGGAAGCTTTGGGGAAACGCAGGCTACCGTTCAAGGTGGAGGCCTACCATGTGTCCATGCGTCGCGACAACAACAAGTCGGTTTGCGAGGCAACCGTCCACGTCCGCGTCGGCAATGAGGTCGCCCACACGGTCGCCGAGGGCGGCGGCCCGGTGAACGCGCTGGACGCCGCGTTGCGCCGCGCGCTGGTGAAATTTTTCCCGCAGCTCGAACGCGTGACGCTCACCGATTACAAGGTGCGCATCCTCGACACCGCCACCGGCACCGCCGCCAAAACGCGCGTGCTCATCGAATCCACCGACGGCAGGCGCGGCTGGGGCACCGTTGGCGTGAGCGAAAACATCATCGAAGCCAGCCTCCAGGCGCTCGTGGACAGCATCGAGTTCGCGTTGCTGAAGAAATAATTTTGCCACCGAGACACCGGGCCGCAGAGTGAAAACAGTTTGAAAATTCTTTTCTCTGCGTCTCTGTGACTCTGTGGCTGTTTAACTATGTCAGAAATTTCAAAAGCTTACGAACCGCAGTCCGTTGAGGACAAATGGTATCAATTCTGGCTGGATGGAAAATTTTTCGTCGCGAACGAAAAATCCGTCAAGCCCGCGTATTCCATCGTCATCCCGCCGCCGAACGTCACCGGCGTGCTCACGATGGGCCACGTCCTCAACAACACGATCCAGGACATTCTCGCCCGCAAGGCGCGCATGGACGGCAAGGAAGTCCTCTGGCTGCCCGGCACCGACCACGCCGGCATCGCCACGCAGACCGTCGTCGAGCGCACGCTGAAAAAATCCGGAGAAATCCGGCATCGCGACGATTTGGGCCGCGAAAAATTTCTCGAACGCGTCTGGGCCTGGAAGGAAAAGCACGGCGGCATCATCATCCAGCAGCTCAAGAAGCTCGGCGCATCGTGCGACTGGACGCGCGAACGGTTCACGATGGATGCGGAATATTCGCGCTGCGTGCAAAAGGTGTTCGTGGAGCTTTACAAAAAAGGGCTCATTTATCGCGGCAAGCGCATGGTCAACTGGTGTCCCGCGTCGCTCACGGCGTTGTCCGACGAAGAAGTGGTGATGAAGGAACAAAAAGGGTTCCTTTATTATTTCAAGGTCGAAGTGGCCGGAGCGCCGGGAACTTTTCTGACGATTGCCACAACGAGGCCGGAAACCATTCCCGGCGACACCGCCGTGGCCGTGAATCCGAAAGACCCGCGTTACGCGCATCTCATCGGCAAGCAGGTCGTGCGTCCGCTGCCGGTGGAATTGCCGCGCGAACAGAAGCTCATTCCGGTTATCGGCGACGAGCATGTGGAATTTGAGTTCGGCACCGGCGTGCTCAAAGTGACGCCGGCGCACGACAAGGCGGATTTTGAAATCGGCATGCGGCACCAGCTCGCGCAAATCGAGGTCATCACCGCCGACGGCCACATGAACGAACTGGCCGGCATGGATTTGAAGGGGCTTGACCGTTTCAAGGCGCGCAAGGTCGCCGTGGAAAAGCTGACGGAGCTGGGCGCGATGGTGAAGGAGGAGCCTTACACGAACAACGTCGGCTACAGCGAACGCGCCGATGTGCCGATCGAGCCGCGCTTGAGCGAGCAATGGTTCCTGAAATATCCGAGTGTGGAAAAATCCCGCGCGGTGGTGGCGAAGGGTGAGATGAAATTTCATCCCGACCGCTGGGCGAAGGTTTACGACTACTGGATGGGCGGTTTGCAGGACTGGTGCATCAGCCGCCAGCTTTGGTGGGGGCACCGGATTCCGGTGTGGTATAACCAATCAGGAATTGCTCTGCTGGATGGCAAAAAAATGACCGTGGTTGAAGTGGGAAAAGATCAGGTTCCGCACACGGCCATCCACGAAGCACGTGAAGCGGCGTGGAAGTTTCTTGAAGAACGCGGCTGGCTGAACAAATCATTCCGCAATTTTGACACCGGCTACGATTTCATCGTGACCAAGTCTGGTCTCAAACACGCCTTTAGCCATCCGGGCATTGAGAATATTGTCGCCGCCACAGTCCTTCCCGATTTAATTCAAACAGCAGTATTTGTGGGTGAGACCTGGCATGAACCGAGAATCCCGGAAATCAAACGCGTGCTTCAGTTGTTCGCCGCCATGCTTCATGAAGGCGCGCTGATCGCGGTGAAAATCACCGTCAAGGAATATCAGGACGGCTCGCGGGTTTATGACCATGAAGCGGAAAAAATAAAAGCGTCCGACGGTAAATCTCCGGGGCGGCTCTCCGAAGATGGAGTGTTGCGCGACCGGCCTACATCAGACGCCAACATACTACTACGCCAATTAATCCCCGATGTCAATCGTGAGGCCGCATTTACACGCATTCAGGAACACCAGCCTGGCAATGGTTGGCAGCAAGACCCCGACGTGCTCGACACCTGGTTCAGCTCATGGCTGTGGCCGTTTGCGACGATGGGCTGGCCGGAGCAGACCGGCACGTTGAAGAAATTTTATCCGACCGCCGACCTCGTCACCGGGCCGGACATCATTTTCTTCTGGGTCGCGCGCATGATCATGGCCGGCTACGAATTCATGGGCGAGATGCCGTTCCAAAATGTCTATTTCACCGGCATCATCCGCGACAAGCAGGGGCGCAAGATGTCCAAGAGCCTCGGCAATTCGCCCAATCCGCTCGACCTCATCGGCAAATACGGCGCCGACGCGCTCCGCTTCGGCGTGATGCGCGCCGCGCCGCTCGGCCAGGACATTTTGTTCGACGAACAGAACGTCGAGCTGGGCCGCAATTTCTGCAACAAGCTCTGGAACGCCTGCCGCTTCCGGCAAATAGTGGCACAGGCATCTTGCCTGTGTGTTCCTGAAGAATCTTCGCAACTCACAGGCAAGATGCCTGTGCCACTATTTGAAGTGCAGGGCGAAATTGATCCCAAGCTGCTCACGTCCGACGACAAGTGGATTTTGCTCAAGCTCGACGCCGCCATCCGCGAGATGGACACCGCGTTCGCCGAATACAAATTCAGCGACGCGACGGCGGCGCTCTACCGCTTTTTCTGGAGCGAGTATTGCGACTGGTATGTCGAGGCGAGCAAAGCCGTTCTTTCCAGTAGCAGCCGACGTGAGTCGGCTCAAACTGAAAGTCAGAGCGGACTGACGTCCGCTGCTACGAGTGACGAGGCGCGCAAGGCGAACACGCTGGCGGTGATTGATTTCGTGCTCTCGCACACGCTGCGGCTGTTTCATCCGTTCCTGCCTTTCATCACGGAGGAATTGTGGCACGGCATGGGTTATGCCACCGATATGCCGGAAAATCAGGGCGGCAAAACCATCATGTTCGCGCCGTGGCCCAAGCCGCTCGACGACGATTTCAAGTCGCATTACGGACTGGGCGGCAGCGACGAAAAACAAATCGAGGCGCGCAATGAATTTATCGGGGAGGGCCGCAACCTCCGCCGCATGGCGAACATTCCGGCGAACAAAAAGGTCAAATTCATCTTCAAACCCGCCGGACCGGTCGCGGCAAACGACGTCGAGGTTTTGAAATTGCTGCTGAACGCCGAGGCGGTCGAGGTCAACGCGGCTTACCAGCCGGCGAAGGGCGTGCCGACCGTGCGCGCCGATTTGGGCGAGCTGTTTTTGCCGACCGAAGGCCTGGTTGACGTGGCGGCTGAAAAAGCGCGGCTCACAAAAGAGCTGGAGAAAATCGAGTCCGAAATTTCCAAGGTTCAACAGAAGCTGGCCAATCCGAACTTCACGCAAAAAGTTCCACCGCAGGTTTTGGAAGAGCACAAGCAGCGGCTCGCCGGCTGGCAGGACAAGCTGGCACACGCAAAATTGGCGCTGGCCGCGCTGCAAAATTGAAAGTTACGAACATGAAAAATCTTCCACCGACTCAAGCTCTGGCCGTTGCCGTCCAGGCCGCGCGCGCCGCCGGCAAAGTCATGCACGACAACTGGCTCAAGCCCAAGCGCGTCAAGCTGGACGACGCCCACGACATCAAGCTCGAACTGGACGTGCGCTGCCAGAAACTCATCGAGAAAATCCTGCGAGCCGCGTTCCCGGAAATTCCGCTGCTCGGCGAGGAGGGCGATTCCGGTGACGTGACCGCCGAATACCGCTGGGTGGTTGACCCGATTGACGGCACGGTAAATTATTTTTACGGAATGCCGCACGCGGCGGTTTCCATCGCATTGCAGCACCGGGAAAAATCCGTCGTCGGGGTGATTTACGGCCCGTTCACGGATGAGCTCTGGACGACGGTTCGCGGCGAACCCACGCGGCTGAACGGGAAAATTGTCCGCGTCAGCAGCCGCTCGAATCTGGCGGACACCGTCATCGCGATGGGTTTTTCCAAAGACCGGGAAAATCTGGAGAAAACCCTGCCGCATTTAAACCGGCTCGCGCGGCGCGTCAAAAAAATCCGCATCATGGGTTCGGCGGCGCTGGAGCTTGCCGCCGTTGCCAGCGGCCGGCTCGACGCCTACATCGAACGCACCATCAATTTGTGGGACGTGGCGGCGGGACAATTGCTCGTGGAAAATGCCGGCGGCGAATTTTATGCGCTGCCCGCGCCGCACGGCAAATTGCGGATGTGCGCCTCCAATGGCAGACTGCGGCAGAAACTTCAAATCGGCAGTCTTTTGAAATAGCAGGACGGCGCGGCGGTCAAACCGGGTCGGCAATCAAATCGTAATCCGTGTGGCCGATGATTCTGACTTTGGCAAATTCGCCGGCGGGCATCCCGCCCGGCGGAATCCGCACATAAACCCGGCCGTCAATGTCCGGCGCATCAGCCTCTCCCCGCGCAACGAGGAAGCTTTGAGTTTTGAGTTTTGTTAAGTTTTGAGTTTCGGTCTCACGCATCAAGCCGTGTTCCCAAGAACTCACGCTGGCGGATTGCAACTGCTTTTCATCCGCCTCGCCTTCGATGAGGACTTTGATCTCGCGGCCCACGAAGCCCTCCGCGACAGCGACGGCTACCTTGTGCTGCGCGGTCATGGCGAGTTCGCGGCGTTTCTGCTTCACCCGGCTGGAAAGCTGGCCGGCCATCGCACCGGCGCGCGTGCCATCTTCCTTCGAATAGGCAAACACCCCGAGCCGCTCGAATTTCGTCTCGCGGATGAAATCCAGCAGCGCGTTGAAGCTGGTTTCCGTTTCGCCGGGAAAGCCGACGATGAACGTCGTCCGCAGCGCGATGCCGGGAACGCCGGCGCGGATGCGTTTGATCAAATCCACGATGTATTGCCGCGAGGTTTCGCGGCGCATCCGTTCGAGCATGTTTTCGTGAATGTGCTGGAGCGGCATGTCCACATAGCGCGCGACTTTTTTGCAGGCGGCGATGGTCTGGATGAGTTCATCCGTCCAGTGCGCCGGATGCGTGTAAAGCAGGCGTATCCAGAAATCGCCCTTCAGCGAATTCAGTTCGCGAAGCAGCGTGCAAATCGTCGTCGCATCGGCGGCGAGCGACCTGGCGGCGGCGGAAAATTTTTCCGGCGACGAAATCGCGCGGCTGTGATTCGGGCGCAGATCGAGTCCGTAATAGGTCGAGTCCTGGGAAATGAGATTGATTTCCTTCACGCCGTCGGCGATGAGCGCCTTCGCCTCGGCGACGATGTCGCTTTGCCGCCGGCTGCGGTGCGAACCGCGCATCCGGGGAATGATGCAGAAGCTGCACGGATGGTTGCAGCCCTCGGCGATTTTCAAATACGCGAAATGTTTCGGCGTCAGGCGGAAACGCGGCGTCGCAAAATCGGGGATGAAAACCGGCCGGGCCGTCACGTCCAGAATTGCGGATTGCGGATTGCGGATTGCGGATTTTGGCGCGACGACGGTTTTGGTTTTGCCAAATTGATCCGTGCCACGCAGGACGTTTTGTTGTTCGTGTCCGGAAACATCGCGATTTTTCTCCAGCTCGTTCAGATGCCGTTTTATTTTTCCGCCTTCCGCTTTCCGCTTTCCGCTTTGGATTTTTTCCGCACGATTGGCCACCGCCCGGCCCACGATGTCGCCGGCCTGCGCGACCTGGTCAATGCCCATGAACGCGTCCACTTCCGGCATCAGCTTGGGCAGTTCGTCGCGGAACCGCTGCGGCAGGCAGCCCGAGACAATGACGGCCTGGCCGCGCCGGCCGGCATCGCGCAGCGCCACGGATTCGAGAATCGTGTCCACGCTCTCCTCCTGCGCGGAGTCTATGAACGAGCAGGTGTTGACGATGACGGCGTCGGCCTGCGCGGCGTCGTTCGTGATCTCGACACCGTCCTTGAGCAGCGAGCCGAGCATGATTTCGGCGTCCACGAGATTCTTGGCACAGCCGAGCGAGATGAGGCCGACGCGCAGCGGACGTTTGTTGGAATCTTTTTGGGTCACGGGAAAGTCAGGCTGCGCGAGGCAGATCGGAGGTGGAAATTACCTGCCGGCGGCATTGGTTGCTGGCGAATTGGTTGGCGCGGGCAGGACTGCGGGCGCAACCGTGTTGGTCGAAGCCGTTCGGGGCGGCGCATTGGTTTCCGCCGGCATTCCGAGCTGGGTGCGGATCACGGCGCGGGCGGCGTAGGGCAGTCCCTGTTGCGTGTCGAGGAGCCGGCCCAGCACATTGCGTTTGAGATCGTTGAGCGACGGCAGCGCCACGCGGGCCTGGGCCGATCCCACTTTGGTCAGATAGTGGGCATAGATTTTCGCGGCGAGCAGTTGGAACCCGGCGGCGCGGTCATCCTGGCCGATGGCGAGGTCCTCATACGAGTGCAGGAGCAGGCCCTGCAACAGCGAGGTCACGCGTTCCTGCGAGGTTTCGCTGATGTCAATATTCACGACGGCAAGGACGTATTCGTCGAGCGTCAGATTTTTCGGCAGCGAATCCGGATGATTGTCAATGACCGGCATGTCCGGGTATTTCTCGACCAGATATTTGAACCATTTGGCCGCGTCGGCCATGCGGTTGTTTTCGTAAAGAAAATAGATGGCGTCGCGCACAAAATTCCGGTGCGCCCGGAGGATGTCGTCCTTTTTTCCCTGATCGGTCTCCTCGGCGCACATTTGCAGATAGGAATCGTTGGCCTTGGGGATCAGATCGAGATTGGGCGCCAGTTCCACGGTGCGCGTGAACGGATTGGAAATCAAACGCCCGTGGCGGAACGCCTGCTGCTCGCTTTGAAAAATGCCGCGTCGCAGTTGCAACAAATCGTCCTGCTTCACCTTGCCGGGATTCTCCGCCGCCTTCTGCAGGCCCAGCGCAAACCAATAAAGCGCGTGCGCCTCCGGCAGCCGCCAGTCGAACGGGCCGTATTCCTCGTTCACCTTTTGCGCGAACTCCGGATCAATCTTGTATTTTTCGCGGAGGATGAGCGCGTTCGTCCGGTCCATGGCGGTTTGCGGATGAACCAGACTTTCAATATTCGTCCCGTCCGGGCCAAAAAAGGGCATCATGGCCATGATCCACTGCTGTTTGTAATACTCGTTCCCGTCATCCTGGTTCTGGCCGATCTTGTGCTGGAAAAACCAGGCGAGCTGCTGGTAGATCGAAACCTCGTCCGGATTGTAACGCAGGCCGTTGTCGCGCAGCAGCTCGATGCCGCGCTGCACCCAGCGCCAGCGGTCGGAATAATCGCCCGGCGCGTTCTCCTTGAACTTGACGGAAATGTTGTAGGCCATGTTCCACGCCTGGAAATTCCAGACCTGCGCAAAATGCGGCTCCAGATCCGTGATCCAGTCCGCCAGTTGCGCCGCCTCAAAATACTTGTCGTCGAGCTGCAGATCGTTGGCGCGCATCCACAGATAATTTGAAATCAATCCGCGAAAACCGCCCAGCGCCACCGTCGTAAATGCCAGCAGCGGCGGCGCATTTTGCAGCGGCTCGCCGACAGTCAGGCCGAGCTGCAAGCGGTCGCGATCCAGGGATTTTTGCACCTGGCCGGAACCGGCCAGCAACGCCGCGGCCAGCAGCAGCAAAAGGATTTTTTTGGCGCGCGCGTTCATTTATTGGTTCCCCTGCGCCGTCGCCAGTTCCCGCCGGCTGAACATCACGATGCCAATGACGCCGGTGATGCCGCCCAGCAGCACAACGATCTGCCCGAACGCCGTGCCGAGCTCACCCCAGGAAATGACACGTCCGCTGCTCAACGAATCAACCGGCGAAAATCCTTTTGCGAGAGAAACCACGTCCAAAATGCCCTTGAACAGGGGAATGAGAACGATATCCGCTGGGGAATGTCCCCTGATGCCCTTTTCATCGTTGCCCACGCCGACCGAGCCGCTCGCCACCGTTTCCGCCAGCGTCCCGCTCGACAAAACCACGGCCAGCACGGCCATGGAAAAAAACGCCGCGACCGGAAACGACAGAAAGCTCGCCGCCATCAGGCCGATGGCCGCCATCAGCGCCATCCAGCAAAAAATGATGCCCAGCCCGCGCGCAAAATTCAGCGCGAAACCGCCCTCCGGAAACAGCACCTCCACGCCATCCTCGACCGGGAACAACAGCGACGTCGTATTGGCATTCAAGAACGTGACGGTCAGCACACCCTTGTCGTCGAGGAGGTTTGCCGGGATTTGAAACTCGTGAAAATTGTCCGGCGACAGGCTCATCTGCTCGCTCTGCCAGTATTTCATTTTTTGCGGGTCGCCGACATACCATACGCCGGCGAACGTCCCTCCCGCACCGCCACCGGCCGAGTTGAACTTGATGCGCAACTGCAACGGCCGGTCGCGCAGCGAATCCTTTTGCGAACTCAAATCAACATGCCACTGGCGCGAATAGCCCGGCGGCACGATTTGATAGGCCGCCTTGACCTGCTCGCGAATTTGCTTCTCCACCTCCGGCAAATCCGCCGAGCCGGCCAGCTCGGGATTGGCCTTCAAACGGTCCTGCAGTTCCTGCCGGGTCTGGGCGTCAATGATAGCGACGGGATTTTGCGGCCGGGCCGAGCCGCGCGCCACGAGCACCTGCTCGCGCAACACTTTTTGTTCCGCCGCCGGCAACTTTGCCGCGCGCCATTGCAGCAGGCCGAAGACGCACACGCCGGAAATCGCCAGCAGCGCCGCGTTCAGCGTCACGATGCCGAGCCATTTGCCCAGCCAGATCTGCCATCGCGCCACCGGTTTGGTGGCGACAACCTGGATCTGGCATTCCTCAATGTCGCGTGCCAGCGTGCCGCACGCCAGCCACAGCGTCGAAATGCCGAGCAGCGCGGTGATGGTGCTCAACGTGTAAGTCAGCAAAATCTGCGTGAACCCGCGCGCCGTGCCATCATCCTTGATGATGAGCGGCAGCCCGACCACCGCCGCCAGCAGCAGCGCCGCGATGACGAGGAACAGCCGGAACCGCAGCGCGGCCTTCCAGGTCAACCAGGCGATGGCAATTATTCGTTGCATTTGGTAATGGAATCCGCGAATTACGCGAATTGCCGCTAATTGATTTAGACTGGAAAATTCGCGTTCATTCGCGCAATTCGCAGATCAAATCACTTCGGTTTTCCGAGCAGTGACGACAACTTTTCGTCCGCCTTCGACAAATCCGCCGGCTTTGTCTCCGGCGCTGCCACTGGTTTGGCGGATGCCGACGCCGGCGCGGCGACTTTGGCCATCGCCTCCAGTTTTTTGTCGTCCATTTTCGGCGCGGCAGCCGGTGTTGCGGGCGCCGACTCGGCGGCGGGCGGCGCGGCCGGTTTGGGCAACGCCAGTTTCTCCAAAATATTTTCCGCCGCCGGGCGGTCCTCCGGGCCGGCCCGCAAATAGGCCGCCACCCGCGCGCCGGATTGCGCGCCGCTCGTTTCCGCTGAGGCCGCGCGCGCCTTGTGCACCACGTCCAGAAAATAGCTTTCGAGATTCTGCGTCGGATTGTCCACGCGCACTTCGCCGGTCGAAACGTCCCTGCGAATGATTTCCAGCACGCGCTCCAAAGTCTCGCGCGGCAGCACCGGCGTCGTGATGCGCAGCGTGTCCGGCTCGGCGAGCAGCTCCTTCAGCGTGCCGGCGGCCTGGATTTTTCCGCCGTAATAAATCACCACGCGGTTGCAAACGTCCTCGACGTCCGCAAGCAGATGACTGCTCAAAATCACCGTCTTGCCGCGGCGCGCCAGCGCGACGATCAAATCCTTCACCTCGCGGCAGCCAATCGGGTCCAGGCCGGAAGTCGGCTCGTCGAGAATCACCAGGTCTGGATCGTTGATGAGCGCCTGAGCCAGCCCGATGCGCCGCTGCATGCCCTTGGAAAATTCGCCGATGGCGCGCGTCTGCGTCTTGCCGAGGCCGACCATTTCCAGCAATTGTTCCGTGCGGCTGTTGCGTTCCTCTTTCGAGAGATGAAACAAATTCCCGAAGAAATCCAGCGTCTCGCGCGAGTTGAGGTAGCGATACAAATACGATTCCTCCGGCAGATAGCCGATGCGCGATTTCGTCTGGACGTGCCGCGGCGAATGGCCGAAGACCTCGATGTGTCCCTTCGTGGGATTCAGCAAACCGAGCAGCAGCTTGACCGTCGTAGATTTGCCGGAGCCGTTCGGGCCGAGCAGTCCGAAGACCTCGCCGCGCCGGACCTCAAAATCCACGTTGTCCACCGCGCGTGCCTTCGGGCGGTTCCAGAAATCCTTGAACACCTTCGTCAAACCGCGCACGGAAACGACCACTTCGTCAGATTGCGGATTGCGGATTGCGGATTGCGGATTTAATTCGGCGACGGGCATAAATCAAAGAACAAACATTCATGCCAGCTTCGGCGTCAGTTCGCCGGCCGGCTTCGGATGCGAACCGTGGTCGTGTTTGTCGGCGATGGTTGCGGGATGGAAATGCTCCAGTTCCTCGCCCTTGCGCACGAGGCGCGCGCTGTTGAAAATCACGATGAACGTGCCGACGACGTGCAAAACGGCGGCGGTGACCGGGCCGATGAATCCGAACGCCGATGCCGTCAATCCGGCGATGATGAAGAAAATGCCGAAGGCAAAATTCTGGTTGATGACCGCGCGCGTGCTGCGCGAAAGCTTCACCAGAAACGGCAGCCGTTGCAGGTCGTTGTTCATCAGCGCAATTGTCGCGCTGTGGATGGCCACTTCGCTGCCTGCCGCGCCCATCGCAATGCCGAGGTCGCCCGCCGCCAGCGCCGGCGCGTCGTTCACACCATCGCCGATGACCGCGACTTTGTAGCCTTTCGCCTTCATGGCGCGGACAAATTCCACCTTGTTCTGCGGCAGACAATCGCCCTTGGCCTCCTCGCAGCCGATCTCAGCGGCCACGCGCGTGGCCACCACCTGCCGGTCGCCGCTCACCATCGCGATGCGGCGGACGCCGGCTTCCTTCAATCCGGCCAGCGCGATTTTGGCTTCTTCGCGAACCTGGTCCTGCAAGCCGACCCAGCCTATGCAGCGGTGATCGCGCGCAACAAAAATCAAACTCCAGCCCTCGGCCTCGTTCAGGTCAACCGATTTGAGAAAATCCTCGGTGACGCCGTTGTCCTTGAGCCATTGCGCGCGGCCCACGAGAACTTTCGCGCCGTTGATCTCCGCCTTCACGCCGCGACCGGCGGTTTCGGAAAAATCCTTCGGCTCGGCCAGCGGCACACCGGCCTCGCCCGCGAGCTGCGCAAGCGCCTTGGCGGTCGGATGGTTGCTGTATTTCTCGGCGGACGCGGCAAACAGGAGCAATTCGGCGGGCTTGGTTTCACCAATGGGCGTCAGGCGGCTGACGGCGAGCTGGCCGGTGGTGAGCGTGCCGGTTTTGTCGAAAATGAAGGCGTTGATTTTCGCGGCGGCCTCGATGTCGGCGACGTTCTTGATCAAGATGCCGAGGCGCGCGGCGGCGGACAGCGCGGCGACCATCGCGGTGGGCGTGGCAAGAATAAACGCGCACGGGCAGGAGACGACGAACACGGCGATGACGCGGTTGATGTCGTGGGTGAACGCCCAGACCAGCGCGCCGATGACCAGCACGAGCGGCGTGTAATAGCCCATGTATTGGTCCACAATTTTCATGATGGGCAGCTTGGTCTTTTCGGCGGCGAGAATCAGCTCGCGCACGCGGCCCAGCGTGGTGTCCTCGCCGGCGCGGCTGACCTTGATTTCCAGAACGCCGGTGAGATTTTGCGTGCCGGCAAAAACCTCGTCGCCGGTTTTCTTGTCGGCGGGCAGGGATTCACCGGTGATGGTCGCCTCGTTGAACGAGCCTTGTCCGCTGACGATGAGGCCGTCCGCCGCGACGTTGTCGCCGGGCCGGATGCGGATGACGTCGCCGACGGCGAGTTCGTTCGCGGCGACCTCTTCTTCGCCGCCGTCCTTTTTGATGCGGCGGGCCTTGGTGGGCGTGAGCTTGATGAGCGATTCAATCGAGGTGCGCGCGCCCTCGGCGGTGCGCGATTCGATGAGTTCGCCCATGAGCATCAAAAAGGCGATGAGGCCGGCGGTCTTGTAGCCCGCGCTCATGTTGCTGCCGAACGCGCCGGACGCGAAGGCGAACAGCACGGCGATGGCGACCAGCTCGTTGATGCTCAGGCGCCCGACGCGCAAATCCTTGATGGCGGTGACGACAATGGGATAAATCAGAATGACCGCGCCGATGAAGGCGCTGGCGCTGGCGACGGTGCCGCCGGATTCAAACAGCCAGTCCACGATGAAGGCGTTGAGGACGAAGACGACGCCGATTACGGCCTGCCAGAGATGCACGACGGAATGCTCGTGATCATGATCGTGGCCGCAGCCGCAATCCGGCCCGTGCTCGTGATGGCTCAAAAGGGATGTTACTTGCATAACTCAAAAAAACTTTTTCCTAAAGAATGGAAAATGGTTTAGCCAAAATCTAATTTTACTAAACCAGCAACTCCAATTTACAAACAACCAACCGAAGGCATAACTCCAAACCGCGAAAGAGACAAAATACAAAGGGATTAACAACCAAGTTGGAATTGATGGAAACCTCATCCCCAGCATATTGTCAGCGGCGAAAGCCAGAAATATTAGTGGCTGAAGCGCCAAAAAAATCACAAGCGCGACAATTGCTGCTCCCACTAAAAAATTATTTCCTCTGGTTTCAAGATTAAACATCGTCTCGCCATTGGAGCTGGGAAGCAAAGCAAGCCAAGTGAGCAGGCAGAAGATTGTTAAAGCAAAATGAACAATCGCCACCTTCCACATTCTTCTTTTTTGCGTCGCGTCCATTTTCAATTTACGGATTCGCCGCCGCCGTTTTCGGCTCCGGCGGCTCGCGGTTTAATTGGATTCTCAACTCGCGCGGCTGGCCGTCGGCGCGCTGCGGCAGGAAGAATTTGTCCTGCACGTTGGTCAGCACCAACGTCATCGTCTCGGCCAGTTTTTGCTGCGCGAACAGGTTGCGGTTCATTTCAAACGCCGGCAGCACGTCGGTGAAGGCCTTGGCGTCGGCCTGGATGGCCTTGACGTAATTCGTGCTGGCGGTGGCGGCCTCGGTGGTGATGGCCGACGCCTGCGCGGCGGCGTTGAGCAGGGTCTTGTCGCGGTAGGTGTTCGCGTCATAAATCTGCTTGCTCTGGTTTTGCTGCGCGATGGTGACGCGGTCGAACACATCCTTCAACTGCCTCGGCGCGACGCTGAACACCTGGCAGTTGTCAATGACGATGCCGAGCTGATCCTGCTCCGTCAGATCGCTGACGCGCGCCAGCACGGCGTCCTGAAAACCGGCGGCGTCGCGCGTGAGGATGTCGTCCACGTTGAACTTCGCGGCGGTGCTCAACAGGGCCTGGTTCAGCGTGTTTTGAATCGCGTTGGACGCGGACGCGAAATTGAAAATATACGCAATCGGGTTCTCGATATGGTAGTTCAGCGTCGCGCGCGTGTGGACGATGTTGCGGTCGGCGGTGATGGCGTAGCCGTCAATCGCCGGGTTGAGCGACGGGCCGGCGGGCAGTTCCTCGCCGCTCAATTCCTGCTCGGGCGTGGTGAAATACCAGCCGGTCGTCGAGGTGACCTTCTGGATTTCGGTGATAGGGATCTTCACCACCTCGTCAATCGGATACGGAAAAGACCAGTGCAGGCCCGGGCCGAGCAGGACGCCCTTGCCCTCGCCGACCGGCCTGCCAAAACGCAGAATGACGGCCTTTTCCGACGGGCCGACCTGGAAGAAGCCCGACCCCAGAAACAGGACGACCATCAGCAGCATGACGATTTTGACGATCGCAAAGCTGCTGCCCAGCGCCTCGGCCAGCGCCTGCGAACCGGCATCAACCGCTTCCGGCGCCTCGTGCTCGTGATGATGTTCGTGTTCGTCGCTCATGATCAATGGCCGGGCGCGTTCGTCGGCAGGTTGCGGAACAGGTCAAATGGCGGAATGCGCTCGTCGAAAAACAGGGTCGAACGCTGGTTGAGCGACTGCTTGATCGCGTCTATGCGCAGCAGGAAAACCGCCAGGTCTGGATTCCGCTCGAAGATCGGCAGCGTCTTCGCGGCCTCGGCCTCGCCCTCGGCGCGGATGCGCGTCGCGGTGGCCTGCGCATTGGCGATGGTCTTGGCGGCCTCGGCGTCGGCGGCGGACTGGATTTTTTGCGCCTCCGATTTGCCTGTGTTTTCCGCGAGACTGATGAGCACCTGCCGCTCGGATTTCATGCGGTCAAAAACCGTCTGCGTCACGCTTTCGGGCAGGCCGATTTTTTTGAAGCCGAGGAATTTAATCTCGATGCCGTAATTGAGTGTCCGCAGCTCGTCCTGCACGACCTGCTCGATCTCGTTTTCAATCGCGTCAAATTTCAAGTCCTGCGGATTCGCATTCACGAAATCGGACAGCGGATGCTTGCCGATGATGGCGCTTTTGGCCGTGCGCAGCATGTCCTCAAGCTTGCCCTGCGCGGTTGGCAGCGACACCGACGGGTCGCCGGGGAAAACCTGCAGAAACTGCCGCGCGTCTGAAATTTTCCAGCCGACGTAAATGCTCGTCATCAGCATGGTGCTGTCCGCGGTGAGCGCCTGGCTGTATTTGTCCTCAAAATTCTGGACGCGCTGGTCGTATTTGTAGACTTTCTGCACCGGCCACGGCCATTTGAAATACGCGCCAGCGCTGGTGTAGGGCGTGCCGGTCGGCTTGCCAAATGTCGCGACGACGGCGGTCTCCGACTGGCGGACTTGAAAGACAAACAGCAGCAGCGCAAAAATCAAAACCAGCACTGCGCCAATGATGATGGTCAAGGAGTTTCGTTTCATGGCATTTATTCGTTGGGAACGGTCGCGTTCAAAAGGTCGGTTCGGATTTTATCCTCGAGGTCGAACCACATCACGTCCTGGGTGTTCGTGACGAGCATGACGTATTTGCGGGCGTTCCGGGTCGCGGCGGCGAACATCTGGAAATACACGCGCTGCTTGTAAACGGACGGCGCGGCCTCGAACGCCGGGATCTGGTTGGTGAACAGCGCCGCCTGCGCAAACCGCGAAACCTCCAGCTGCAGCCGCGTCGCGTCGGCGAGGTTCGTGGTGGTGAACGCCTGCGCCCCGGCCAGCGTGACGTTGCTGATGGCATAGGCCCGCGCGGCCAAGATCGTCGCCAGCTTCGTCTGCTCGGCGCCGATGACTTTTTCGTAATCGCCCGCCACCGTCGTCGGCGGATGGATGTCCTGCAGGCCGACAAAAACGATTTTCGCGCCGAGCTGGTGTTCGTTCGCCGACGCCTGGATGCCGGCGCGCAACGACTCCGCCGCCTCGAGCCGGTTGCTGGACATCACTTCGAGCAAATCCACCCCCGCCAGAAAATGCACGACTTCCCGCGTGGCAAGCGCCTCCAGCAGGTTCGTGGTGTCGGCGTTGTTGTAGGCCCAGTCGGCGACGTTGGTGATTTGAAACTGAACCGGAATGCTGACGGAAATCAGGCCGACCGGCGGCGCCTTCAGCGTGCCGTTCGTCCCGGCGTTTTCATTTTGAATCGTGACCGGCGCACGGTTGCCGACGAGAAAATTGTCCTCCTTCGCGTGCGCGACGCTCCACAAAATCGTGGTCGCCCTTTGGCTCTGCTCGTCGGGAACATAGCCGACGACAAACGTCTGGATTTGCTCCGTGCGGTAGCGGAAAGTTTTCTCCACCGGCCACGGCAGCTTGAAATGCGCGCCGGCGTCCAGCGTGGCGACGTGCTTTCCGAAACGTTCCAGAATGGCCTGCTCGCCCGCATCCACAAACACGACGCACGTCGAAAGGATCAGGACCGCCAGTTGCGCCAGCACCAGCACGGGCAGGTTTTTTTTGAGCAGCTGGAAGAACCACGTCTCGGAAACCTTGAACCCGAATTGATAATCGAGCGTCTGCGCCGCCGTGGTGAACAGGCTTTCCGGCTGCGCGAACAGGCCGACGACGCGGCTGTCGTAAAGCGGCCGGGCCACCCTGCCCCGCACGCGCGGGCGGTAGATTTCCAGCAGCAGCGTGACGAGGATTTCCGCCGCCATCAGGCCCAGCAGCACGCACAGGCCGCGCGCCACCCAGAAATCCGCCCTCGGAAATTTCGCCTCGACGCCGGCGATGCCGAGCGCGATGAAGACGCAGACATACGCGCCGGCCAGCAGGAAGCTTGCGCCCGGGCGCAGCAGCCGCTGGCCTTCGAGCCGGGCGATGGTGACCGAAAACCGGCCGACCATGAACAGCAGCAGCGCGAAAATCGCGAAAATCGAAAGCGACGCCATCGCGCGGTCGGTTGGCACTCCGGCGGCCATCCGGGCCACCCAGCGCCAGAGCAGCCACGCGCCGCCAGCCTCCAGCAGGAACAGCAGCACGGCGAAGCCCGGCACAAAATATTTCTCAAACTGCTCGCGCGAACGGCGGGCGGGAAAAGCCTCCGATTCCTTTGCCGCAAACAGGGTGGATTCGCCCTTGGTGCGCGCCATCTCCTCGATCTCCAGTTTTTCCAGGCGCTCGTTTTCCTCCAGCCGCATCTGGAACCACCCGGTGAACGCCACGAGCATTCCGAGTCCCAGGAAGACCGAGCCGGCCTGCCCGGCCAGCGAATGGGAGTAGGTGGTGACGACCAGCGCTGCGACAAAAATCAGCGCCGCCGCGACCAGGTTCACCAGACCGTTTTTTTGAACGTTGCGTTCCACGTTTGTTAAATCGTTAAATCGTTGCATGGTCACACCGGATTGCGCCGAACCGGCTCAACGGTTCAACGATTCACGATGTGACGCCTAACTCAATTCCCGTTCCTCAAACAGCGCCGTGCCCACCGCCAGCGCCGCGCCCGCGTAACCAACCACATACACGAACGCCTTGCCGACGTAGGCCCACTGAAACGTGCTTTTGCCCATGTCCAGTGCGTCGGCGAGCCAGAAAAGCTGCCAGTTTGGAAGGGCCGTGTAAAGCGCGGAAGCCCACCACGATCCGCCGCCGCCGATTTTTCCGCCCGCCTGCGAGTAGATGTAATCCGACATCAGCCCGACCAGAAAGAATGCCGAGCAGATCGCCAGCGTCGGGATCGTGTCCAGCCGCGTCGAGCATGCCAGCGCCAGCGCCGCCAGAATCCACAGCGCGAACAGGATCAAAATGCCCGCCGGCAGCAGGTTCCAGTTCACCTCCGCCACCGTGTCCGCGCTTTCCATCTGGTGGGTGAATTGAAAAATCATGAACGCCGCCAGCGTGGCCAGCGCCACCAGCGCAAACACCGCGTCGCTCACAAACGTCCGGCGCAGGAAGAAATTGCTGAAGCCGGCCAGCGCGTAGGCCAGCGCCACGCCCGCCCCGAAAATGCCCAGCGCCGCGACATCGGTGTTGCCATAGGCGTCGAAGGCCATCCGGCTGGCCAGCAGCACGCCGATCATGTTCACATAGGTCAGCAGCGTCAGCGCCGCGGCGAGACCGGCGAATTTGGCCAGCAGAAACTGCGCGCGTCCGACCGGCTTGGACAGCACCGCCAGCGCCGTGCCGGTGCGGATTTCCCGCGCCAGCGACGACGACGCGCTCAACACCGCGCCGAACAGGCCGGACAGCAGCATCACCGCCAGCGCGCTGTTCTCCACCAGCTTTGGCTCGTCCCCGAACGCAAAGTAATACGGCACCGCGAGAAAAATCTCGAACAACACGGACCCCGTCATCAACAGCAGAAAAATCGGCTGCCGGATCAACTCCATGAAGGCGTTCGTGGCGATGTTCAAAAATTGTCGCATGATGAATCTACAGCCGCATAATTTACGTTGACCGCGGCCAATTGCAATCGGTTATTCCGGTCTGTGGATAAATGGACAGGGGTTGAACCATTCCGTTCACCGGCGGGGGTGTGCGTTTGGAGGCACACCCCTCGTTTCGGAATCAGGCCGGTGGAAAATAACGCCAATTGAACCGGTCGTCACGCCATCGCCCGCGCGATGGAATTCCACCAAGCGTCATGCAGTTCGGCCACCGGCCAGTTGAACTCGCCGGAGGCGGCCTTGATGGCGAGCTTGTCTCCGCCGACTTTGCCGATTTGCACCGCCGGCACGCCCATGAGCTTGGCGCGTTCGACCACTTTCACGGCGTCGAGCGGTTTGCAGGAAACAACCACCCGCGATTGCGTTTCGCCAAAGAGCAGGGCGTCCAAGCGAACGTCTTTCAGCGCACCCAAATCAATCGTCGCGCCGATTAATCTGGGCGTTTCGCGCCCGACGAGCTGGCTGATGCAGCTTTCCGCTAGGCAGACCGCCAAGCCGCCTTCGCTGCAATCGTGCGCGCTTTTCACCAAGCCGCTTTGAATCAGGCCGAGCAGCGTCGTGTGCAACGTCCGGGCCGTTTCAAAATCGCAGCGCGGCGGTGAGCCGGTTTTTTTTCCGTGAATCAACTGCAAATACGCGCTGCCGCCGAGGCCGAAAATCGGGTCAGCCTGATCCACCGCTTCACCGAGCAGGATGATGGCGTCGCCTTCGTCCTTGAACCATTGCGTCGTGACGTGTTCCGGTTTTTCCACGATGCCGACGACGGCCACGGTGGGCGTCGGGTCAATCGGCCCGGCGGGGCTTTGATTGAAAAGCGAGCAGTTGCCGCCGGTGACGGGCGCGTCGAACGCGCGGCAGGCGTCGGCAAGGCCGCGCACGGATTCCTTGATCTGCCAAAACAATTCCGGCTTGAGCGGGCTGGGCATGTTGAGGTTGTCGGTCGTGCCCAGCGGCACCGCGCCGGAGCAGGCGAGGTTGCGGCAGGCCTCGGCCACGACAATTTTTCCGCCCTCGTAAGGATCGAGATAAACGTAGGCGCCGTTGCCGTCCACGGAAAGGGCGATGAGTTTTTCCAGAGTGGGACAGGCTTCCAGCCTGTCTCTTTGTTTGTCTGACAGGCTGGAAGCCTGTTCCACTTCACATTGCGGCAATGAATCACCCTTGATGCGGATCACCGCCGCGTCGCTGCCGGGGCAGACCACCGAGCCGTCGCGCACCATGTGGTCGTATTGCCGGTAGACCCAGTTCTTCGAGGCAATCGTCGGCCACGCCAGAAGTTCCTTCAAATCGCCGGCGGCATCTTTCGTGTCGGCAATTCCGTCCAGTCGGAACGCGCGGACTTCCTTCAAATACTCCGGCTCCTGCGCCTCGCGCTGGTAGACCGGCGATTCATCGGCGATTTTCTTGGCCGGAATATCCGCCACGATTTTGCCGTGCTGCCTCACCACCATGCGACCGGTGTCGGTGACGTGGCCGATTTCCGACCACGGCAAATCCCATTTGTCGAAAATCCGTTTCACCTCGGCTTCGCGGCCCTTGTGGACGATGATGAGCATCCGCTCCTGCGATTCGGAAAGCATGAGGTCGTAGCTGGTCATGTTCGGCGTGCGCTGCGGCACCTTGTCCAGCTCGATTTCAATTCCGGTTCCGGCGCGCGCCGCCGTTTCGCAGGTCGAGCAGGTCAATCCCGCCGCGCCCATGTCCTGAATGCCCGCGACCGCGCCGGTGGCGAGCAGCTCCAAAGACGCCTCGCACACGAGCTTTTCCATGAACGGATCGCCCACCTGCACCGCGCCGCGCTGCTGCTCGGAGGATTCCTCGGTCAAATCCTGCGACGCGAACGACGCGCCCGCCAGACCGTCGCGACCGGTGGCCGGGCCGACGTAAAACACCGGATTGCCGATGCCCTTGGCCGCGCCGCGCGCAATCTGCTCGTGCCGCAGCACGCCGAGACAGAAGGCGTTCACGAGCGGATTGCCTTCGTAACACTTGTCGAAATAAACCTCGCCCGCGATGGTCGGAATGCCGAAGCAATTTCCATAATGCGCGATGCCGTTGACGACGCCGGCAAAGAGACGGCGGTTGTTCGCAATTTCCGCTTTCCGCTTTCCGCTTTCCGCTTTGTCTTCGGTGATCGGCCCAAATCGCAGCGAGTTGACCGCGCAAATGGGCCGCGCGCCCATCGTGAAAATGTCGCGCACGATGCCGCCGACGCCCGTGGCCGCGCCCTGAAACGGCTCGACGGCGCTCGGATGATTGTGCGATTCCATCTTGAACGCGATGGCCAGGCCGTCGCCGATGTCAATGATGCCGGCGTTTTCCTCGCCCGCGCCGACGAGGATTTTCGGCGACTTGGTGGGGAACGTCTTGAGCAGCGGGCGCGTGTTTTTGTAGCTGCAATGCTCGCTCCACATGACGGAGAAAATGCCCAGCTCGGTGTAGCTTGGCGTGCGGCCAAGGACCTCGAGGATTTTTTTATACTCGTCCGGTGTGAGGTTGTGCTTGGCAACCAACTCTGGGGTGATGGCGGGTTCGGTCATGTGAGGAAAATTCAATTACGCCGCTTTCTCCGCGGCCTTGTTTTGCAGCGCGGCAATCATGCTTTCGAAAATCAACCGGCCGTCGTCGCTGCCGAGAAGCGGTTCGCTGGCGCGTTCGGGATGCGGCATCAGCCCGGCCACGTTGCGGCGCTCGTTGCAAATGCCGGCGATGTTTTGCAGCGCGCCGTTCGGATTCGCGGTGTCGGTCAGGTTTCCGCCGTCGTCGCAATATTGCCACAAAATCTGGTTGTTCGCCTTGAGCTTCGCGAGCGTTTCCTCGTCGGCAAAGTAGCAGCCTTCGCCGTGGGCGATGGGCATGCGGAGGATTTTGCCCGCCGGAATCTTGCTGGTGAACGGCGAATCCGGTGTGGCGGTTTTCAGGAAAATGTGCTCGCAGTGGAATTGCAAATCGCGGTTGCGGACGAGCGCGCCGGGCAGCAGGCCGGCTTCAGTGAGGACTTGAAAGCCGTTGCAGATGCCGAGAACGAGGCCGCCATTTTCGGCGAATTGCTTCACCGCCTGCATCACGGGGCTGAACCGCGCGATCGCGCCGCAGCGCAGATAATCGCCGTAGCTGAAGCCGCCGGGCACAATGACGGCGTCAGTGTCGCCGAGGGAATTTTCCTTGTGCCAGATGTAGCGCGTCGGGTGGCCGAACACGTCGCGGAGGGCGTGGACGGCGTCCTGGTCGCAGTTGCTGGCGGGAAATTGGAGGACGGAGAAATTCATTTTTAGTTTTGCCACAGAGTCACCGGGGCGCAGAGAAAACAATCTTTTGCCTCTGCGTCTCTGCGTCTCGGTGGCTATTCAGAAATTTCCAGTTTGTAATCCTCGATGACGGGGTTGCTTAAAAATCTGTGAGCCGCGTCGTTCAAGGCCTTTTGCGCGGCGGCCTTGTCGGTGCCGGGCGCCAAGTCAATCTCGATATACTTGCCGATGTGAACGCCGGTGACGCCGGTGTAGCCCATCTGGGCGAGGGCGCCCTGGACGGTTTTGCCCTGCGGATCCACGACGGCCTTTTTTGGGGTGATGACGATTTTTGCTTTCATTCGCGCGTCGTGAATGTTGCGAAAAAATCCGCCGCCGGGCGAGCCTTTTTTGATTCCCGCGCAACGGCGTTGAATTTGTCCGCCCGCTGCGTCATTGTTTGGGCATGGTTGACTCCGAACATCCCGACGAGGCGCCGTGCAGCAGCATCGGCGCGGAACGCAAGCCGCCGGTGCCCTGCACCATCGTCATCTTCGGCGCGAGCGGCGATCTCACGGCGCGCAAGCTGATTCCCGCGTTTTATCATCTTTGCAAGGACCGGCTCATGCCGCCGGCGTTCCGCATCGTGGGCTTTGCGCGGCGCGAAAAGACCGACAAATCGTGGCGGCAGGAATTGCGCGCGTCGCTCGACCAGTTTTCCCGCACCAAACCCGTGGACGAAAAAGTCTGGAAGGAATTCGCCGCGAACCTGTTTTATTGCCGGGGCGACCTCGCCGACACCGCAGCCTACAAAAAGCTGGAGGAGCTGCTGACCTCCTTCGGCAGCGGGCCGTTGCGGGAAAACCTGCTGTTTTACCTCGCCACGCAGCCGAGCCAGTTCGGCGAAGTCGTCGAGCAAATCCATCGCAGCGGGCTGCTGAACAAGGATGGCGCCGCGTGGCAGCGCATCGTCGTCGAGAAGCCCTTCGGCCACGACCTCGCCTCCGCGCACGCGCTGAACAACGAGCTGACGCGCTACGCCCACGAAAGCCAGGTCTGCCGCATTGACCATTACCTCGGCAAGGAAACCGTGCAGAACATTTTGATGTTCCGCTTTTCCAACTCGATTTTCGAGAAGCTCTGGAACCGCAACTCCGTGGATCACGTGCAGATCACCGTCAGCGAAACCCTCGGCGTCGGTGAGCGCGGCGGCTATTACGAGGAGTCCGGCGCGCTGCGCGACATGGCGCAAAACCACATGCTCCAGGTGCTCTCGCTCATCGCCATGGAACCGCCCGTCTCGCTGGAGGCTGAATCCGTCCGCGACGAAAAGGTGAAGCTGCTCAAATCCATCCGCCCGCTCACTCCCGCCGATGTCGCCCGGCAGGTCGTGCGCGGACAATACTTCGCCGGCACCGTGAACGGCCAGCCGCGCCCCGGCTACCGGCAGGAAACCAAGGTGAAAACGGATTCCAACGTGGAAACCTTCGTCGCCATCAAACTCCTCATTGACAACTGGCGCTGGAGCGGCGTTCCGTTTTATCTGCGCACCGGAAAAAATCTCCCGATGAGCGCCAGCGAGGTGCGGATTCAATTCCGCCCCACACCGAACGTCCTGTTCGCCGCGCAGTGCGGACAGCAACTGGACGCCAACGCGCTCACGCTGCGGCTTCAGCCGAACGAGGGGATTTCCCTGCGGTTCAACGGCAAGGTTCCCGGCATGAGCCTCGGCGTGCGGCCCGTGCGAATGCACTTTAGCTACGACGCCGAGTTTGGCGCCTACACGCCGGAAGCCTACGAACGCCTGCTGCTGGAAGCCATCGCCGGAGACGCGACGCTTTTCATCCGCCGCGACGAGGTGGAAACCGCGTGGCAAATCGTGGACTCGATTCGCGCCGGCTGGGAAGGCAAGCCGCTGACAAACCGCGAATTTTACGCCGCCGGAACGTGGGGTCCGATTGCCGCCGACGATCTGCTCGCGCAACTCGGCCACGTCTGGCACGAGCCGCTGGTGATAAAATGATTTAAAACATGGATCCAATATTCACGCTTCAATGGCCGGAATTCCTGTTGGCGAATCGTTTGCAAAAACTTTTGCCGAAGAAAGATGGCTATTCAATTCTCATTCCAACATCTCGACAAGAAAAAGGAATAGATTTAGCGGTTCTAAAAAAAAGCCAAGGACAAAACCGAGTAGTGACGCTTCAAATTAAAGCCTCGCGAACTTACTTTGGAAAGCCGCCAAAACGAGAGGGCACTAAAACATTTTCGTTTTACACTTGGTTCAACCGCTTTGATGTTCCCGAAGAAGCTGATTTCATTCTTCTATCTGGAATGTATGCACCAGATACTGGACGCACCAAGCCAGTAACAGCAAAATGGTATCGCGATTGCACCCTACTTTTCACGAATGATGAGATGAAAAGATTCATGCAAAATTGTCTGACGGTCGGAGGAAAGCCAGATAAAATGTTCAGTTTTGGGTTTGATGATCCTTCTGCGGTTTTTCAAACAAGAGGCGACAGAGAACGAAAATTGAAACCTTTCTCCGGTTTGCTTTTGGACAAACGAATCAAATTGATTCAAGAGGCATTGGAGATTTCAGCTTGAAAAATACTGAACTGCTTTCCTTCGCGAGCGACGACGAATTGGCGGCGCGCGCCGCCGGTGCGTGGCTGGACGAAATCGAATCGGCCAACCGCGCGGGCAAAACGCATTGCGTCGCGCTCTCCGGCGGGCGCATCGTTCAGAAATTCTTCGCCGCCAGCGTCGAGCAGACAGAGAAACGCGCCATTTCCTTCGGGCGTGTCCGTTTTTTCTGGGCGGACGAACGCTGCGTGCCGCCGACCGACCCGGAAAGCAATTTCAAGCCGGCGAACGAGCTTTTGTTCGCGCCGCTGGAAATCCCGGCCGTCCAGATCCACCGGATTCGCGGGGAAGATTCGCCTCAAGCCGCCGCCAAAATTGCCGAAGAAGAATTACGCCGCATTGTGTCGGCGAATAAGAACCGCCAGCCGGTGCTGGATCTGGTTTTTTTGGGCATGGGCGAGGATGGCCACGTCGCGTCGCTTTTTCCCGGCGCGCCGCCGGAAGTTTCCGGTTGCGCCGGCCCGTTTGTGGTCATTGAAAATTCGCCCAAGCTGCCGGCGCAAAGGATTTCATTGAGTCTTGGCGCCATCGCGGCGGCCCGGCAGGTCTGGGTGCTGGTTTCGGGCGCGGGAAAAGCGGCGGCGTTGCGGGAATCGCTGCGGCCCGGCGGCCGGACGCCCCTGGCGGGCGTGATTCAATCGCGTTCCCGGACGAAAATTTTCAGCGACATCCGGCTTGACTAACTTGTAACCAGGTGGTTAATTAACAGCGTGGCTGGGATGCTCTGGGAAGGCCGGAAAACGACAGCCGGCGCGGGGTGGAAAGGCCGGAAAAAAGTTTGAATATTTTTTGAACGGTTTGGAGCGGGCCGGGTCTGAATTATCAGACGAGTGAAGATTTCGCTGTCCGTTTAGGGTTGGCATAGGGGTTTTGCTCGCGGCGCGGCTCGGACAGCGACCCCAAGTTGGTCGCGCCGCCCTTCTGAGCGCCTCGGTGAAGGCGTATAAACCTCGTCACCGCGAAGGCCGGACGCAAGTCCGGCCTTTCGCATTTCTGCAATTTGCATTGAATTCAGGCAAACCAAGGGCTAGCATACCCGACGCATGAAACATCAGCTCGATTTCGAGAAGCCGATCGTCGAACTGCAAGCCAAACTGGACGACCTGCGGGGACACCCGGAAAAGCACGCACTCGGCATCAGCTTCGAGGAGGAAATCCAGCTCATCGAGAAAAAACTGGCGGAAACCCGGCGGCACATCTTTGCCAACCTCACCGCCTGGCAGCGCGTCCAGCTCGCGCGCCATCCCAAGCGGCCTTACACGCTCGATTACCTCAAGGAGTCGTTCTCCGATTTTCAGGAATTGCATGGCGACCGGCTGTTTGCCGAGGACCGCGCGATGGCCGGCGGTTTTGCCAAATTGGGCGAACACCGCGTCGTCGTCATCGGCACGCAAAAGGGCCGCGACACCAAGGAAAACATCCTGCGCAACTTCGGCTCCGCGCATCCCGAAGGCTACCGCAAGGCGCTGCGCCTGATGCGGCTCGCAAACAAATTCGGCCTGCCCATCATCACGCTCATTGACACGGCGGGCGCGTATCCCGGTGTCGGCGCGGAGGAACGCCACATCGCCGAGGCCATCGCCGTCAATCTGCGCGAAATGACCTTGTTCGAGGTGCCCATCATTGCGGCCGTCATCGGCGAGGGCGGCTCCGGCGGCGCGCTCGGCATCGGCGTGGCCGACCGCGTGTTGATTCTGGAAAACGCCTATTACTCGGTCATCAGCCCGGAAGGCTGCGCGGCAATTTTGTGGAAGGATCGCGCCAACGCCGCCAAGGCCGCCGCCGCGCTGAAAATCACTGCCAAGGATTTGCTCGCACTCAAGCTCGTGGACGAAATAATTCCCGAACCGCTGGGCGGCGCGCACACCGACACAGCCACCGCCGCCGCGAACCTGAAAACGCACCTGCTCAAGCATCTCGAGGAAATTCTCGCCCTGCCGGTCGCCGAGCGGTTGAAAAAGCGCTACGACAAATTCCGCGCGCACGGACATTTTCACGAAATAGTCGAGCCGGCGGGCAACGGCGTCGTTCCCACCGCCGCACCCGTGTGATTCCCGTGCTCTATCCGCTGACTTTCCAGCCGATCTTCAAGGAACGCATCTGGGGCGGACGCGAACTGGAACATCTTTACACCAAATCATTGCCGCCCGGCAAACCGATCGGCGAATCGTGGGAAATCTCCGACCGGCCCGGCGATGCCAGCGTCATCGCCAACGGCCCGCTCGCCGGGAAAAATCTCCGCTGGCTCATGGAAAATCATGCGGCGGAAATCCTCGGCGGCGCGAAACCGGCGGCGGAAGGCCGTTTCCCGCTGCTCTGCAAAATCCTCGATGCGCGCGAAAAACTCTCGCTGCAAGTCCATCCGCCGGCAAACAAAGCGGCGGAGCTGAAAGGCGAGCCGAAGACCGAAATGTGGTTCATCGCCGACGCCGCGCCGGACGCGAACCTTTACGTCGGCCTCAAACGCGGCGTGACGCGCGCGGAATTTGAGAAAAAAATCGCCGACGGCGGCGTGGCGGATTGCTTCCACCGGTTGCCGGTGTGCGCGGGCGACGCGATGTTTCTGCCCAGCGGCCGCGTCCACGCCATCGGCTCCGGCCTCGTGATTTTTGAAATCCAGGAAAATTCCGACACAACGTATCGCGTTTTTGACTGGAATCGCGTCGGACTGGACGGCAAGCCGCGCGAACTGCACGTCGCGCAATCGCTGGCGAGCATTGATTTCAGCGACTTCGAGCCGGGACTGGCGGAAGCCAAATTCGCCGCGGACGGAAAAATCCGGAAGCGTCCGCTGGTGAACGACCCGCTTTTCAACGTCGAAACGTGGAAACTGAATTCAGGCGACACCGGCCAGCTGAAGCCGAAAAAGCTGCAAATTGTTGCGGCGGTGGCGGGCGAAATTGAAATCAGGAGCGGTTCGACGGCGGTGAAATTGTCCGCCGGCTGCTTCAGCTTGATTCCGGCGAGCCTGGAACGGACGGAAATTCTGGCAAAGTCAGACGCGGCGCTGCTGCGCGTCGAGGCCAATTAAATTCCTACCACAAAGTGGAGGCGGACGGTTTGTGACTTTCGGTTTTGGCGTGCTGCAGATATTCCTCCGCCATCCGCGCGCGGATTTGATGCTTTTGATCCGGACTCGCGCCGGCAAGTTCAGCGGCATACTTCTTTGCAGTGGATTCCGGCGTTACGGATTTCCTGCCAAGATTGAATCGTCGGCGACCATCTGCCACAAATCCATTCTTCATAAGCGGGAGTCAGTTCAGCGACAAATCCTCCGGCATCTGCGAAAGCAGTTTGTTTTTCCAGCCGCCCTTGTCGTGCAGGATTTTCTGCCAGAGCTGATCGGGCGGGGTGTCGAAAACGAGTTCCAGCGATGCGGGAACCGTCAGCCACGATTTGCGCCTCATTTCCATTTCGAGCTGGCCGGGCGACCAGCCGGCGTAGCCCGCGAACAGCTTGACCTTTTTCGCCGGCGAAAAGGATTCGCCGATTTCCATCAAATCGTCGAGCGAATGGCCGAGCGCTAGGTTGGGCAGCACGCCGGCATCGGGGATGAAATTGTCCGTGTGGAGAAAACTCAAGGCGCCGGGCTGGACCGGCCCGCCGAGGAAGAGCGGCGATTCGCGGAGCGTGTCGGGCAGGTCGGCCACGAGCACCTCGCCGACCTTGTTGCCGGCGGAGCGGTTGAGCATCAGGCCGAACGCGCCGTCGGCGTTGTGCTCGCAGACGAGCACGACCGAGCGGTGAAAAAACGAGCCGCCCAAACCGCCGCCGTCCAGCAGCAGTTTGCCTTTGAGAAATTTTACCGGCGCGCTCATGGCCAAGGCCAATCTGCACCCAAAATGCCCGGCTGGCAAAAATAAAACCGACCGGACGCCGGGCATTGAAATAAAAAGCGCGGGGAATTTCTCCCCCGCGCTTTGATTTCTTCAAAACCTGGCGTTCTTTGCGCCTTGGCGGTTACAGCGATTTGACCTTCTTCACAATCGCCGCGGCATCAAGACCAAAATGCGCGAGCAGTTCCTCGGCCTTGCCGGAACGCGGCAGGCTTGTCACCGCGAGCTTGTGGACCTTGACGCCTTCCACGCTCAATTCTCCGGCGACGGCGTCGCCCAAACCGCCTTCGGAATAATGTTCTTCCACCGTGATGACGGTGTTTTTCGTCTTTTGCGCGGCGGCAAGAATTTCCGCCTTGCCGAGCGGCTTGATGCTGTAGGCGTCAATGACCGTGATGCCGATGCCTTCTTTTTTCAGGGCGTCGGCGGCCTTGAGCGCCTCGTGCAGCGTCACGCCCGCCGCGACGACGGTGACTTTGTCGCCGGCGTTCTGGCGGAGCACCTTTGCGCCGCCGATGGGGAATTGCTCGTCGTTGCTGTAAATGACCGGGGATTTCGGGCGCGAGGTGCGGAGGAAATTGACGCCCTTCGCCAGCGCCATTTGTTCCACCAGTTTCTCGGTGCTCACCGCGTCGCTCGGATACAGGACGACGCTGCCGACGATCGCGCGCATCAAAGCCATGTCTTCCAGACCCATTTGCGACGGGCCGTCCTCGCCGATGCTGACGCCGACGTGCGACCCGGCGAGCTTGAGGTTCGCCTGCGAAATGCCCGCCACGCGGATCTGGTCGGCGGCGCGGGTGAAAAAGGTCGCGAACGTCGAGGCGAATGGCACCTTGCCGCGCGTGCCGAAACCGGTGGCCACGCCGACGAGGTTTTGCTCGGCAATGTAGCATTCGGTGAAACGGTCCGGGAATTTCTTGAAGAATTTTTCCGCGTAGGTGGAATTCTTCGTGTCGCCGTCCATCGCGACGATGCGCTGGTCCACCTCGCCGATGCGGGCGAGTGCGATGCCGTAGGCTTCGCGGGTGGCGACCTTGTCGCCGAGTTTGTAAGCGAGCGGCGGATAGCTGGCGGGCACGGCGTTGGCCGGCGCGGGCAGCGGGTGCGGCGCGGGGATCGCCACGCCGATGCCGGATTTCGAACTCGGCTGAAGCTCGGCGATGGCCTTGGCGGCCTCTTCCTTGTTCAGCGGCTTGCCGTGCCAGCCGTCCAGGTCCTGCAAAAAGGAAACGCCGGCGCCCTTGTAAGTCTTGGCGATGATGACCAGCGGTTTGTCATCGAGGCCGATGCCGCTCAACACTTCGACAATCTCCTCGATGTCGTGGCCGTCAATGACTTCAACGCGCCAGCCGAAGGCCTCAAACCGTTTCGCATAGACGCCGACGTCATGGCCGAACGCCGTCGCCTGGCTCTGGCCCAGACGGTTCGCGTCCACGATGGCGATCAGGTTGTTCAGCTTGTAAATGCCGGCAAACGACGCGGCCTCCCAGACCGAGCCTTCGGCGATTTCGCCGTCGCCCAGCAGCACATAGGTGTTGTAATCGAGCTTGTCGAGCCGGGCGGCGAGTGCCATGCCGGCTCCAACGCTCAAGCCCTGACCGAGCGAGCCGGTGGCGACGTCCGCGAACGGCAGCCGCGGCGTCGGATGGCCTTCAAAGTCGGAATTGAATTTGCGCAGCGTCAACAACTCGCTGGCCGGGAACAAACCGGTTTCCGCCCACGCGGCGTAAAGCAGCGGCGCGGCGTGTCCCTTGGAAAGGATGAAGCGGTCGTTGTTGTAGTAATGCGGATTCTTCGCGTCGTAACGCATGTGGCCGAAGAACAGCGTGGCCACTACGTCCGCCGCCGAGCAGCACGAAGTCGGGTGCCCGCTGCCCGCCGCGGTGGTTGAGGTGATGGAATGGATTCGCAATTGGTTTGCGATGCCTTTTAAAAGTTCGATGTCTGTCTCAATCATGGAATGCACAGTCTAGGCGAGGAACGTCAAAAGCCAAGACTGAAATTGCGCCAATTGCGTTACTGCGGCAGCGCGTGGCCGGGGATCGAGCAGGTCGGCACCTGTCCGACGGCGTTGATGACGTAAGTGCCGCCGGAAGGACAGACGGGGAAAATTCCGTTGTCGAAATACGGTGCCAGATCCTGCATGGTCGGAATGGCGTCCTCGGTTTTGTTGTTCACCAGCGCCCACTTCAGCTTGGCCGCGTCAATCTGCTTGAGATTGGCGATGCAGGCGGCGCGCTCGATCTCCGACTGCGATTGCGATTGCTGGACGGCGGCGCGGGCCTGCCGGCCGGCGGCCTCCCATTGCTGCAGGCGCTCCTGCTGCTGCTGTGCGGTTTCGCCGAGGGACGCCAGCTGCTGCGCCATCAACTGGTTGGCTTTTTGCAGCCGGTTGGTTTCGCTTTTCAACTGGGTGATGGTCTGGGTCAGATTCTGATTTTCCCGGCGCAAGCGGTCGCCCTCCGCGCCCTGTGCCGCAGCGGCGGAAGCCTTGAACTGATCCAGATCCGCGCGCGCCACATCCGCCTCGTGCCGGGCCGTGTCGCGCTCGACGCGCGCGGCATCCCGCTGCTGGTTGGCCTTGAAAAGCATGATCTCCCCGACCACCAGCACCACGAGGCACAACCACAGGAACCAACGTTTCAAGTTCATGGCTGGCTTCTTTTCGCCGTTTCAGAGGCCGCCGTCAAACACGAAATGAGCCGGCGCGGCGAAAAATCATCAACGGCCTCCAGCCGATAAATCTGTCCAATTGACATGCCGGATGTCAAAGCCGTCAAACCGGCACCCCCGGCAGACACGGATGCTTCGGAAAATCGCGTCCGCAAACCGGGTGTTTGCCGGGGATGATTTTCCCGTCCGGTATTACTGAATGGCCGGGACGCCCAGTTGCGAGGCCTCGGCGGGCGTGCCGGATTCAGAGGTCTTGGCCATGCGAGTGGTTGGCGGAATTTTTCCCGAATGAATGTCGAACAGCCGCGCGTGCGTGAGCTTGGCGGCTTCAACCAGTTCGTCGTAAGGCCGGTCGGCGACGTCCACGAAGCCGATGTTGTAATTCTCGCCGTCGGGCCGGCCGGTGACGGGTTCATCAATCCATTCAAACCAGTGCGTGCCGATGACTTCGGGATGCGCGGCGGCGTGCTCGACGTAATAGCGATACGCCAGACCGCGTTCCTCCTGGTTTATCGCCTGCACCAGCCCGGGCGCCATGCCGCGTTCCGGCGCGCCGATGTGAAATTCGCCGAGCAGCATCGGCTTGTGGACGAGCGAGTAAATTTTCGCGAGATATTCCGGCGGCGGCTCCCAGCGGTATTTGTTGAGGCTGTAGACATCGAAGCCCTTCGTCAGCTTGATGACGTAATCCGGCGGCGTGCCGCCAAAACGGATGCCGAGGTTGAGGTGATTCGGGTCGGCCTCTTTGACGGCGGCATTGATGACCGCAAGGTAGCGGGCGAATGCGTCGAGCACGAGCTGCCGGCGGCGTTCCGGCGTGTCGCCGCGCGCGAGACCGTCCTTGAAATGGTTTTGCATTTCCGAAGGCTCGCCTTGAAGAACCAGATCAACGAACTGGCTTTCGCGGCCCGGCCACGGCGGTTCGTTGCCGATGAAATAGCCGAGCAAATAAGGGTCGTTCTTGTGCGGAGCGAGCTGGCGCATGACTTCGGCCTTGACCTGTTTCGGAAAACTTTTGGCATACACATCCGGCAGGCCCATGATCGAGTTGCTGCCCTGAAATCCGCGCAGCGTGAGGACGTAAGGCTTGTTGAGCGGAGTTTTGTCGAGCGCCTCGCTCAAACCGGTGCCGTAGGTGGTGTTGAGTCCCCAGGCATCGAAGCGGCGCGCGGTGAGCTGTGCCCAGTTGGTGCGCCAGTTGTCGCCGTAGCGGCGTTGGAGGTTCGCGCCGTAAAAATTTGCCTGCCTGCCGCCCTGACCGCCTCCGCCGAAGTTGTTTGTGATTCCGGGCAACGGCTTCGGCATGGCGGCGAACAAATCTTCGCGTCCCGTGACGCGCGTGCCGATGCCAAAGCCGACGCCGTTGACGCCGGTCGAATAAAACAAATGGCCGTCGGGATCAACAAACCACCAGCGCCCGTCAATCTGCTCGACGCGGAAAAATCCAGTGGCTTTCGCCTTCGTGGAGGCGAAGCCGCCGAAGGCATCGCGGTCGGGAAAAGTGGCGCTCTGTTTGAGCGCGTCGGCTTCGGCGGTCCAGACCGTTTTCAGTTCGGCTTCAGAGTGCGCCTTGCCGGGCCAGTTGGCGTGGGTATATTGGCCAAACTCGTCAATCAGCGGTTTGCCTTCCAGCACGGCGTCGCCGGGGTCGTTCGTGGCCAGCGTGACCGAGCGGATTTCGAGCGTCGGCGAGCCGGCGGGATAGCGCATGGTCACGCTCATGCCCTGGACATTGGTGGTCGGGCCGAATCCGCCGGCTTCGATGTTGATCCAATACGAATTGCGCGGCTGGTTCACCGTCGCCGCCAAATCGGAGCCGTTGCCGAGTCCCTGCCGGTAGAAGCGCAGCGGAATGGAAGCGCGCACCCAGACGCCGGGGAAAGGATGAATGCGCTTGGAGACGGATTTTGGCGACATCGTCAGGCCGAGTTCGAACCGCTGGCTGGAAGACGCGCGGAATTCGACGACGAGAAAATTATATCCCGTCCAGTCGGCAGGCAGGTCGGGATTGATTTCTTTCAAAATCCATTCGTGAGTGGCAACGGGTTTGTCGAACGTGTAGGATTTGATTTCCGCTCCGTTCGCACGGGGCGCGGCCAGCCATGCCGCAAGAAAAAGTGCGGCTGCGACCCAGCCACGGCGGACGACAACGGAGCAAATGTGTTTGACGGACGGATTCATGCCATCGGAATGATTTTGAGCGCGGTGGCGTAATCGGACATTCCGGTTCCGGAAACGGTGACGGTGAGTCCGTTCTCGTCGCGGGTAAAAACCAGTTTCTCCGTCGAACCCAGCCGCTCGATGCTCCGAATCTTGCCGGGATAACGGGTGGAATTGGACGCCAGCGCCTTGATGGTGATTTTGCCGTCGCCGGGCCAGCCCAACGCCACCGCATACAGGATGTCGCCCTTCGTGGTGAAGCGGATGTCCTGGGCGGTGTATTCGGGGCCGATGCCGCGCGGCGGATTTTCGGCGCTGTCCCTGACCGTGGCGTCGTCCTTCACGGACGGGCCTTCGCCGAAAATCACCCACGGGCGGGTGCCGTAAATGCACTCGCTGTTGACGCTCATCCATCGGGTCATCTCGTCGAGGAAGGCGCTGGCCTTGTCGTCAATCTCACCGCTTCCGGGCAGCGGGATGTTGAGGAGAAACGTGCCGTTCTTGCTGACCACGTCCACCAGCAGATTGATCATGCTGCGCGGCGAGCGATAGCCGGTTTTGTAGCGATCGTCGCTGTAATGCCAGGCACCGATGCAAAGATCCTTTTGCCAGGGAATTTTCAACTGATCCAACGTCATGTTGCGCTCGAGATCGTTGACGACGGCTTTCTGCTGCTCCAGCGAGAGACCCTTTGAAGTGATGACGCCCTGAAGCTTGCCGTGATTCCAATGCGGATTCGCGTTAAAGAAATGGGCGGCAATGTTCAAGCCGGCATCGCCGAGTGGCAGCTCGCTGTCGTCGAAATAAAGCAGGTCGGGATGATATTTGTCGAGCAGGTCCTTGGTGCGGTTGAACCACTTGGTCACATAAGCCTGATCCGGCTGCGCGCCGATGGCATGGTTCTGGGCATACAAATCCTGCGGGTCGAGTCCATCCCACCACAAACCCCTGCCGTCGGCCTTGGTCAGCTTGCCGTCGTAGGGCACGCCGGCCAGCGGCCCGGTTTTATCGCTGCCTTGCGCGTCTTCATACCAGCTCCAAGCCCGTGCGCAATGAACACTCACGCCGAAGGGCAAACCGGCCTTGCGGGCGAGCCTGGCCCAAGTGCCAACGATGTCCTTTTTCGGCCCAACCTTGACCGAATTCCACGGCTGATATTTCGAGTCAAACATGTCCATGTTGTCGTGGTGGTTGGCCATCGAGACAAAAAATCTGGCCCCGGCACCCTTGTAACGTTTGATGAGCGTGGCCGGATCCCATTTGTCCGCCTTCCATTCATGGATGACATCCTTGAATCCAAACTTCGAGGGATGCCCATAATGTGCGACGTGGAAATTATATTGCGGCCGGCCCTGGTCATACATGTATTTGGCATACCAGTCGCCCTGCCGGGGCTGGCATTGCGGACCCCAATGCGCCCAGACGCCGAATTTTGCGTCGCGATACCAGTCGGGCAGATGATAATTCTGCTCCAGCGAATCCCAGCTCGGCTGAAACGGGCCGGGCGCGATGGCGTAACCGGACGCGGCGCCCGGCAATGCGGCGGATGCCAGCGCGCGCGACAGCCAGAACGGCGCGCTCACACCGGCGCCCGCGGCCAGCGCGGATGCCTTCAGAAAATCACGGCGGGAGAATGGAGTTTTCATGTGGATGATTTGTGCAGTGATTGTTTGCCGGAATTTTGGGCAACGTAAAGAAAATTTATCGCCGACCTGCCAAGCGCATGGAATCTTGACGGCGGCGGAAACCGTCCTACCCTCGCGACATGAATTTTCTCCTCCGTCATCCCGGCGTCTTCCTTGCCGCAATCCTTGTCTCCATGCCCGCCTTTCGCACGCAGGCACAGGACATCCCGCTGCCGGTCATTCCCGATGCCGTTTTCAACATCACCAACTACGGCGCAACCGCCGACGGCAAAACCTTGAACACCGCAGCCCTCCAGAAAACCATTGATGCCTGCTCCGCCGCCGGCGGCGGAACGGTGCTGGTGCCGGCGGGAAATTTCCTGACCATGCCGTTCCGGCTCGCCAGCGGCATCAACCTGCATCTCGACAAGGGCGCGGTGATTCTCATCAGCGACGACATCACCAATTATCCCGTCGCGAAAAATCGCTGTGTGGATTCCATCGCCGCCTCCGGCGCGCACGACATTGAAATCAGCGGCGAAGGAACGATTGACGGCCAGGGCAATGCCTGGTGGACGGCTTTCCGGGCAGACTCCAAGATGACGCACCGGCCTTATATGATTAAGCTTTCCGACTGCACCCGGCTGCTCGTCACCGGCGTCACGCTGCAGAATTCGCCGATGTTCCATCTCGTGCCACAAAACTGCACCGACGTGACGATTCGCGGCATTCACATCCAGTCACCAACAAATGCGCCCAACACCGACGGCATTGACCCGTCCGGCTGGAATTTTCTCATCAACGACTGCGCGATTGACACCGGCGACGACAACATCGCCATCAAACCCACCGCCGGCCGCTCGCCCGGCGATAAAAATTTCACGGTGCTGAATTGCGCCTTCCTGCACGGACACGGCATGTCCATCGGCGGCGGCTCCTTCAACGGCGTTGAAAATCTGACCGTGAGCAACTGCACCTTCAACGGAACGGATTCCGGCATCCGCATCAAGACCCCGCGCGGCAACGGCGGTCTGGCGCAGAATCTCACCTACGAAAAGCTCACGATGACGAACGTGAAAAATCCGATTTACATCAACGACTATTATCCCGAGAGCGGCGCCCCGAAAGATCCCTCGACTGAAAAAACCGGGCCGGTCACCGACCGGACGCCCATCAATAAGAACATCACCATCCGTGATTTGACCGTCACGAACTGCCCGAACGCCGGAACCATCCAGGGAATTCCGGAAATGCCCGTCGCGGACATGACCTTTTCCAATGTGACCATCTCGGCCACGACGGGAATGAAAATCTACCACGCGCGGGGAATCCATTTCGCCAATTCCAAGATCACCGCCGAACGCGGCAGGACGTTGACCACCTACGACGCGGAAGTTACCGGGCTGGATCCTGCGATCGTTCCGCCGCAACCCTGATCGCCTCCAGCGCCTCCCAGCGCGCGTAAAGCTTCGAGACGTTTTTTTTCGCCGCCTCCAGCTCGTCCGTGAGCTGGTTCACCTGCGCCGCATGCTTACGGAAAAAATCCGGATTGGAAAACAAGCCCTCGATGCGCGCCACTTCCGCCTCGACCGCGCGAATTTGCGCCTCCATGCCTTCCAATTCTCGTGCTTCCTTAAAAGACAGTTTGCGAGGCCTGGCCGGTTTTGGCGCGGCGGCAACTCGCGCTGATTTGTTCACGGACAAAATGGCCGCGCTCTGCCGGGCCGCCGCCGCCTCGGCCTTTTGTTTCTTCTCCAGGTAATAATCGTAGTCGCCGACGCTGTGGTGGATTTTGCCGTCGCCTTCAAACGCCAGAATGTCCGTGCAGACGCGGTTGAGAAAATAGCGGTCGTGGCTCACGACGCACGTCACGCCGGGAAACGCAATCAGCGCCTCCTCCAACACTCGCAACGTCGGCAGGTCCAGATCATTCGTCGGTTCGTCGAGAATCAGAAAATTCCCGCCGCTTTTCAAAATGCGCGCCAGCAGCAGCCGGCTGCGCTCGCCGCCGGAAAGTTTTTTCACCTGCGTCAGGATGCGCTCGTCGGCAAACAGAAACCGCTTCAGATACGAGCGCACGGACAGCTTCGCGTCGCCCCACTGCACGAATTCCGTGCCGTCGGCGACCTCGTCCAGCACCGTGCGCTCCTCGTTCAATTGCAGCCGGCCCTGGTCCACGTAATTGAACTTCGTGAGCTGGCCGGTCTTCACCGTGCCCTCCGTGGGCGCAAGCTGGCCGATGACGATTTTCAGCAGCGTGGTCTTGCCGAGGCCGTTCCGCCCGCAAACGCCGACGCGCTTGCCGTTCTCAAACGTGAAATTGAACCCGGAAAACAATTTCTTCCCGGCGATTTCCATGCCGAGATTGCTGACCTCCACGGTGCGGTTGCCGAGTTGCGGCGGCGGCGGAATGCAAAGCTCGACATCCTCCTCGATCACCGGTCCGTCCTTGGCCGCCTCGTCGTAATAACGCTCGAAGCGATCCTTCTGCTTGCTGCGTTGCGCGCGCGGCCCCTGCCGCACCCACGCCAGCTCCTTTTTCAGGAACATCTGCCGTTTGTGCTCGATGACGGCGTCGGCCTCCTGACGCTCGGCCTTGTCCAGCAGATAATCCGTGTAATTGCCGGCGTGCGAAAAAAACTTGCCGTCGCAAAGCTCCAGGATGCTGGTGGCGACGCGATCCAGAAAATAGCGGTCATGCGTGACGACCAGAAATGTCCCGCCGAACGTTTCCAGAAACTCCGCGACCCATTCGATGGATTCCGGGTCGAGATGGTTCGTCGGCTCGTCGAGCATCAGGAAATCCGGGCGCGAAACAACCGCACGGCACATCGCCACGCGCCGCTTCTCGCCGCCGGAAAGCGACTCGATCCGCCGCTCGCCGCCGGGACAATTCAGATGCGCCATCGCGACTCCGATGCGCCGGTCCAGCGTCCAGCCATCGAGCGCGGAGATGCGATGCTCCAACTGCTCGTGCCGTTTCGAGTCGTGCGGCAGCGATTCAAATTCGGCGATGAGATTGAGAACGTGCTGCGCGCCGTCGCGAATGTTTTCCTGAACGTTTTTCGCCGCATCGAGCATGAAATCCTGCGGCAGGTAGCTGGCAACCAGTTCGCGCTGCCGGGAAATTTCGCCGCTGTCCGGCGCCTGCAGGCCGGCGAGAATCTTCAGGAACGTCGTCTTGCCGCAGCCGTTGCGCCCGACCAGCCCGATGCGATCGCCTTCCTGAATGCCAAGCGTGATGTCGTCCAGAACGGCGCGCTCGTTGTAGCGCACGGTGACTTCGGAGGCGGAAATGAGGGTGGACATCTGCGTTTATTCTTTCGCCGTCTGCACCGGCAGCGCGGAGAGCGGCACGCGCTCGTTGGTTTTGATGAAATAATCCGCCGACCAGTCGTTCGGGAAAAGCACCACCGCGTTTTTGCCGAGGTCGTAGGCGACACGACAGCCGGTCGGCAGCGACAGGGCGTCGAGCTGCTCTTCCTTCATGCCCACGGGCAGCCAGCGCACGACGCTCCACGGCGCGGCTTCGAGCCGCGACACCGCGCCGTATTCGCTTTCGAGCCGGAATTGCACGACCTCGAACTGTAGCGGACCGACGGCGGCGAGCAGCGGCGTTTTGATGGACGAATGGCGCAGGTAAAGCGCCTGGATGACGCCTTCCTGCATCAACTGCTCGAGGCCCTGACGAAACTGCTTGAACTTGGCCGTGTTCGGATTGTGCAGATAGCTGAAGGCTTCTGGCGTGAAGCGCGGGATTTCCTTGTAGAGAATTTTGGGATCCGTCGTGAGCGTGTCGCCGATGCCGAAGCTGTCGTGGCCGACGAGACCGATGACGTCGCCGGGGAACGCCTCGTCCACCGTCTCGCGTTCATTGCCAAAAAGTTTGTGCGAGCTGGAAAGCCGCACCTTCTTCGCGGAGCGCGAATGATGCACCGTCATGTCGCGCTCGAATTTGCCGGAGCAGACGCGGACGAACGCGATGCGGTCGCGGTGCTTCGGGTCCATGTTTGCCTGGATTTTGAAGATGAAACCGGAGAACGCCGGATTCTCCGGGGCGATTTCGATGCCGCCCATCACGCGTGATTTCGGCGCGGGCGCATGTTTCAGGAAACCGTCGAGCAGGAGCTGCACGCCGAAATTATTGCTGGCGCTGCCGAAAAACACCGGCGTGCTTTTGCCCGCGAGCACGGCGGCATCGTCGAAGACCTCGCCCGCGTGTTCGAGCATTTCCAATTCCTCGACGGTCCGGCGAAAGGTTTCGTCATCAAGCTGGCCGCGAACGGCGGCATCGTTGAGTCCGCCGACCTCCACCGGCGCGCGAAACTGGCCGCCGACGGTGCGCTCAAAGAGATGCATCAATTTCGTCTGCCGGTCGAAAACGCCGCGAAATTCGAAGCCGTTGCCGATGGGCCAGTTCACCGGGAACGCGCCGATGCCGAGCACGTGCTCCAGCTCGTCGAGCAGTGCGAGTGGATTTTTCATCGGGCGGTCGCACTTGTTCATGAACGTGAAGATCGGCACGCCGCGCTGGCGGCAGACCTCGAAGAGCTTGCGCGTCTGCGGCTCGATGCCCTTGGCGGTGTCAATCACCATCACCACCGAATCCACGGCGGTGAGCACGCGGTAGGTGTCCTCGGAAAAATCCTTGTGGCCCGGCGTGTCGAGCAGGTTGAGGCGGTAGCCATTGTAGTCAAATTGGAGAACCGTGGAGCTGATGGAAATGCCGCGCTTCTTTTCAAGCTCCATCCAGTCGGACGTGGTGGCGCGCTGGTTTTTGCGCGCGGTGACCGAGCCAGCAAGCTGCACCGCGCCGCCGTAAAGCAGGAGCTTTTCGGTCAGCGTGGTCTTGCCCGCATCGGGATGCGAGATGATGGCGAACGCGCGCCGTTTTTGTATTTCTTCGGTAATGCTCACAAAGGCCGCGAAGCATAACAGAAAATCCGGTGGAAAGGCGAAGATTAAAAGACCCGCGTCATCTCCGCCGCCGGCGGCCCTGCGCCGGACGCGACTGCGCCCCGCGCGCTGGCCCGCTCCAACGGCCGGTCGGAGGCCTGGCGGGACCGCGACCGGCGGCAGGCCGCGCAACCGGTCTGCGATCCTCCGCGAGACGGAAATCCACCTGCTTCTTGAACGTGTCCACCTTCGCCACCTGCACGGTCAGCTTGTCGCCCAGCCGGATCGTGCGGCGCGTGCGCCGGCCGACGAGTTGATTGCGCGCCTCATCGAAAACATAAAAGTCATCCTCCATCGTGGAGCACGGCACCAGCCCGCTCATCGCCAGCCCGGTCACGTCCACGAAGAAACCAAAATTGCGCACGTCCGTCACCAGCGCCGGATATTTTTGCGGTTCGCCGGATTCGAGCTGCGCTTTCAAAAAGGCGAACAGCTTCACGTCCTTGCTGTCGCGCTCGGCGTCGGCGGAATTCCGTTCCGTCACCGAAATATGATCGGCAATTTCCTTGAGCGCGGAAGTCTGCGCGGGCGTTTTGTCAAACAGCGCCCGATGCACCACGAGGTCGGCGTAGCGGCGGATGGGCGAGGTAAAATGCGTGTATTTTTTCTTGGCCAGTCCGTAATGGCCGAGCGGCTCGACGGCGTAGCGGGCGCGCATGAGCGACTTGAGAAAGCCGATTTTGAGCGCCGGGCCGATGGGCAGCGTGCCGAGCCGCTGCAATAATTTCTGCACCTCCGCGGGCTGGCCTAGGTTGCCACACGGAATGCGCTGGCTCAAAACCTCCTGCCGGTATTCCTGCAACCGCCGCTCGTCCGGCGATTCGTGGATGCGATAAACCGCCGGCGTCCGCTGGCTCATCAACCGCCCGGCCACCGCCTCGTTCGCCAGGAGCATGCACTCCTCGACCAACTGGTGCGACACGTCGTTCACCGTTTTCTCGATGCGCAAAATCCGCCCGTGCTCGTCCAGCCGGATTTTGGTTTCCGGAAAATCGAGGTCAAGCGACCCGGCCTTGAACCGCAGCCGCCGGATGCGCTGCGCGAGTTCGTGCGCCTGATGCAGCATTTGCTCAATCGGGTCGGACGACGGCTTGCGCTGCAAAATGGCCAGCACCTCGCCGTAATTGAACCGCCGCTGCGAATGGATGACGGCGGGATAAAATTTCGCGTTCAACACCCGACCGTCGTTTGAAATGAGAAATTCGACGCACTTGGTCAGCCGGTCCGTGTCCGGCTTGAGCGAACACAGCTCGTTGCTCAACGCCTCCGGCAGCATCGGAATGACGCGGTCCACGAGATAGGTCGAGTTGCCGCGCTTGCGAGCCTCGGCGTCCAGTGCCGTGCCGGGCTTGACGTAATGCGACACGTCCGCGATGTGGACCCACAGCCGCCATTGCTCCGGCGAAACGCGCTCCAGGCAGATCGCGTCGTCGAAATCCTTCGCGTCGTCGGGATCAATCGTCACGACCGGATGCCGCCGGCAATCCACACGGCCCGCCATGTCCTGCGGCCGGATCATCGTGCCGACGGCGTGCGCCTCGTGCAGGACGGCCCTGGGGAAATGCAGCGGCAAATCGTATTGGCGCAGCACCGAGAGCATGTCCACGCCTTCCTCGCCCGGCGCGCCGAGGACTTCGATGATCTCGCCCTCCGGATTTGTGTTGCGCGATTCCCAGTCGCGCAGCTCCACCACCACCTTGTCGCCGACGCGCGCGGGCCGGCCCACGTCGCGCGGTTCCGGCACCAGAATGTCGTGCGGAATGCGCGGCTCGTCGGGAATGACGAACAGGAATTGCCGCCCGCGTTGCAGCGTGCCGACGAACTGCGTCCGCCGCCGTTCCAAAACACGGACCACCGTGCCGGTCTCCGCCGACTCTTCGCCGGGGCGGAAAATTTTCCGCCGGACATCGCGGCGCACCAGCACGCGATCCTCGTGCAGCGCCGTGCCGGTGGCGTTGGCCGGGATGGCGATTTCCTTGAGGGCGGCGTCATCCGGCTGGAGAAAACCGTTGCCCGCGCGGTTCATCCGGATGCGGCCCGGAATCAAATCCGCCTCGCGCGGCCGGACATAGCGGTTGCCCTTGATGCGGGCGATGTCGCCGGACTGCTCCAGCTGTTTGAGCACCGCCTGCAATTCCTGCTGGAGATGCGGCGGCAGCCGAAGACGCCGGAGCAGTTCCGGCACGTTCAGCGGGACGTAATCCTTCTGGCCCAGCAAACGGATGACCTGGTCTTTCATTGAAATTCAGTTTCGCCTCAACGCGCGTTGCCATTGATTCGGCGACGATTCAAGGCTTTGCCCAAAACGGCGGAAAGTAAAGCGCCGAGTTGGGCGCGGCAGCCCGCGTTCAGCGCCGGACGGAACGCAGCGTGGCTTCGAGCTGGCGGAGGTCTTTGGGCAGTTCGGCGGTCCAGGTCATGCGCCTGCCGGGATGATCGGGATGTTCAAGGCTGATGGTTTCGGCGTGCAAAGCCTGGCGCGGGAAATCAATCAGCGGGGCCGCGCCGCCGTCTCCGCGACAGGCCGGATTGTAGGTGCGATCGCCAACCAGGGGCAGTCCGGCATGGGCGGCCTGGACGCGGATTTGATGTTTGCGGCCGGTCTCCAGCCGGAGCCGCAACTGGGTGACGATGCCCCTGCCGCCGGCCAGCGGAAATTCCGCGACGACCTCGTAATGCGTGATGGCCTCGCGGACTTCGGCGTCCGGGCTTTTGGGCCGCGTTTCCGAAATCACTTTCTGGCGCAATTCGTCCCGGCTCAATTGCAGCCATTGCCGCCAGGTGCCGGCGGGCTGGCGCGGACGGCCCTCCACGAACGCCACATATTCGCGCCGCATGGAATGCGTCTTCAACTGCCCGATGAGGTGGTGGCGCGCGGCGGGATTCATGGCCACGCAAAAAACACCGCTGGTGAACTGGTCGAGCCGGTGAACCGGCAGGGGATGCAGCCGGCGATAGGCGGGCGACAATGACCTTCCGGCGACGCCGCGATCCTGCGCCTTCACTTTTCCCGCCAGAAAATCGGCGAGGATGCCGAGCGCGGAAAGATGGCAGTTCGCCGCCGGCACGGAAACGAGGCCGGGGCTTTTGTTGATGATGGCGAGGGCGGCATCCAGAAAAAGCAGCGAGACGCGCGGATGAATCTGCCAGCCCGAATCACACGTCAGCGTGGCAGCCTGGCGGCCATTCAATGCCAGGGCGTCGCCCGGATCCGGCATGGTTTCATGCGGCCGGCGGATGATGACGCCGCGAACGCTGACCCGGCCCGCCAGAATCCATTGCTTGGCGCGGCTCTTCGGCGTGTCGGGATGCTTTCGCAGCAGCCAATCCAACAGCGGGCTGACCTGGGGCGTGTCCATGAAATCAAACGGCTGCGGCTGCCAGCCATGTGTCTTTGCGCATCATTTGTCCGATTTTGGCATTTCCGATGTCCAAACCAAGTAAAAGAAATCCTTGCGGCGACCGGAAAATGTGGATAATTCGCAACTGCGCCCCGGGTTTCCGAAAACATGAAGTTTTCGTGACAGGACGCATTTTGAAAATTCGCAGTCCATGTAATGCAAAAATGAAAATCATCGGCCCTCAATTTCAGGTTTGCGTGCTGGCGATTCTCGCGGGGTTGACGGGCTGCGCGACGAACGGCGGCCACACGGTGAAACCGCTGCAGCCGGTTCGCGTCTCCGGCAACGGACATTATTTTGTCAAGGCCGACGGCACGCCGTTCTTCTGGCTCGGCGACACGGCTTGGAGCGTTTTCAATCACCCGAAACCTGCGGACGTGGACGTTTATCTGGATGACCGCGCGGCAAAGGGGTTCACCGTCATTCAGGGTGTCATCGCCCTCTGGGACTACACCAGACACACCAATGCCGATGGCGAACTTCCCTTCATCAATGGCGATCTCGGCCGGATCAACGAGGCGTATTACAGGAACGTTGATTCGATCCTCGACAAGGTCGAGGCGCACGGAATGTATATGGCCATCCTTCCTTACTGGCACAAAAACGCCGGGGACAGGCTGGGAACCGGCGACACCCCGGAACAAATGCACGCCTACTGCAGGTTCCTGGCGCAGCGTTACGCAAAGAGAAATATTTTTTGGATCCTCGGCGGCGACTCGACTGCGGAAGGCGAGGCTGGTGAGAAAATCCGGCACATTACCGATCTGGAGGCCCAGGGCCTGATCGAAGGCGCCAGGGCCGCCGGCGTTAATAAAATCATGATCAGCTACCACCCCACCGGCCGGCAAAGTTCATCATTTTGGTTTCATGATTCGCCGTGGCTCGACTTTAATTCGATTCAGTCCGGGCATTTCATCCGCACGACCAATTTCCGGCTTGTCGCCGAAGATTTCGCCAAGATTCCCGCCAAGCCCACGCTCGACATGGAGCCGGGCTACGAAAACATCACCGATGGCCTCGTTCGCGGCAGCGCCAACGCCGCGCGCATCACCGCCGCCGACGTGCGTCGCTCGGCTTACCTGGCGGTCTTCGCGGGCGCGGCGGGCCACACTTACGGCTGCGGGGAAGTTTATGAATTTTGGTCGCCCGACAGTCGCGGCCCGCTGCCCGGCTGGGGCGCGGGTTTGCCATGGCGCGAATCGCTGGAGCTGCCCGGTTCAAGCCAGGTGCAATATGTCCGCTACCTGATCGAATCGCGCCCGATGCCCGACCGCATCCCGGATCAGTCGCTGATTGCCGGGGAAGATTTGCCGGTGCTGGATCGCGTCGAGGCCCTGCGCGCGGCGGATGGCAGCTATGCTTTCGTTTACACGGCTGCGGGCAGGCCGTTCAAACTGCAAACCGGCAAACTCTCCGGCAGGAAACTCGTCGCGTGGTGGTATGATCCGCGGACCGGCAGGGCAAAACGGTCCGGCACCTTCGCCAAAACCGACGCGCGCGAGTTCACTCCGCCTTCCGCCGGCATTGGCAACGACTGGGTGCTGGTGCTGGACGACGCCGCGAAAAAATTCCCGCCGCCGGGCCGGATTGCAACCGGAACCGCGCGGGCAAGTTCGCCGCAAGCCAAACGCCCCGGCGCGCAACGACAACCGGATTTGCGTTCGCCGGATTAAAATTTGCCGCGCGCGAATCTTGCCGCTGCCGTCAACTTGTGGCTTAATGCGCGCCGCTTTTGATCATGTCAGCCAAACGCAAAAAAGAATCCGGCCAGCCTGAATTGCCCATCGCCGCCGCGACACCCGCCGCGCCGGTGGAAAAGAAGAAGTCCGCCGCACCCAACGGCAACGGCGCGGATCATGTCGTCGCCGAGACAGTCGGGACGGCAGTCGCCCACAAGCCGTTTGACCCGAAGAAGCTCGGCGCCGGCCTGCACACGCGCGTGGACCGCGGGTTTCTGGATTACGCCAGCTACGTCATTCGCGACCGCGCGATTCCGAATCTGGCGGACGGCCTGAAGCCGGTGCAGCGGCGCATTCTTTGGGCGCTGCACGAAAAGGACGACGGCCGTTTCATCAAGGTCGCCAACGTCGTCGGCCACACGATGCAATATCATCCGCACGGCGACGCGTCCATCGGCGACGCGCTGGTGGTGCTGGCGAACAAGCGTTACCTGATCGAAGGCCAGGGGAATTTCGGCAACATCTTCACCGGCGATCCGGCGGCGGCGGCGCGTTACATCGAGTGCCGGCTGACGGAACTGGCGCGCACGGAGGTTTTCAACGACTCCATCACGGATTTTGTGCCGAGCTATGACGGCCGCAACCGGGAGCCGGTGGCGCTGCCGTGCAAGCTGCCGCTCGCGCTGATGCTGGGCACGGAAGGCATCGCGGTCGGGCTGGCCGCACGGATTTTGCCGCACAATTTTCCGGAACTGCTGGAGGCGCAGATTGCGATTTTGAAGAAGCAGCCATTCAAGTGCCTGCCGGATTTCACGACCGGCGGGCTGATGGACGCGCGCGATTATCAGGACGGCAAAGGCTCGGTGAAGGTCCGCGCCCGCATCAAGGTGAAGGACGAATCCACCGTCGTCATCACGGAGATTCCGCCGACGACCACGACGGATTCGCTCATCGGCTCGATCGAGGACGCGACGCGCAAGGGCAAGCTCAAGGTGAAATCCATCAACGATTTCACGTCCGAAAATGTTGAGATCGAGATCAAATGTCCCGCCGGCGTGGACGCGGAAAAAATGGAGGAAGCGCTCTACGCCTTCACCGACTGCGAGACGACGATTTCCAGCCGCATCGTCGTCATCAGGAACAACCGTCCGGTGGAGCTGACGGTTTCGGAAATTCTGCGCGAGAACACCGACCAGCTCGTCGCCATTCTCAAACGCGAATTGGAGTTGCGCGAGAAGCAACTGCTCGACGAGCTGCATTACCGCACGCTGGAACGCATCTTCATCGAGGAGCGCATTTACAAGCTGATTGAGAAGTGCAAAACGAACGAGGCCGTCACCGCGGCGGTTCACGACGGGTTCAAGCCGTTCAAAAAGGAATTGATCCGCGACATCGCGGACGCGGACGTGGAAAAACTGCTGCAGGTCCGCATCCGCCGGGTTTCGCTTTTCGACATCAACAAGCACCGCGAGGAGATGGAGAAGACAAAGGCGGAACTCGACGCGACGCGGAAAAACTTGAAAGGGCTGACGAAATACGTCATCGGCCATCTGGAAGCATTGCTGGAAAAATATGGCCCGCAGTATCCGCGTCTGACCACGAAATCGGCGCGGCACGAAGAGGTGGACGTGAAGGCCGCGGCGTTCAAGGCGTTCAAGGTCAGCTACGACCGAGAGAGCGGCTACGTCGGCTACAAGGTCAACGGCGAGGAGTTCAAGCTCGAATGCACGAAGTTTGACAAAATCCTGCTCGTGTCCAGGGACGGCGCCTACAAGGTCACCGAGCTGCCGGAGAAATTTTTCGTCGGGCAGGAATTGTTTTACTGCGGCCTGCCGGACCGCGACCGCGTGTTCACCTGCGCCTACACCGACCGCGATGCGAGCTACCTCAAGCGGTTCACGTTCGGCGGCACGATTTTGAACAAGGTCTATTCGTGCATCCCGGAAAAATCGCGCATCCTCTACTTCGCGCCGGACACGCCCAAGCTGCTTTACGTCCGCTACAAACCCGCGCCGCACCAAAAAATCAGCCAGCAGACGTGCGACCCGTCACAGGTCGAGGTGAAAAACCCGCGCACGCTGGGCCGGCAGATTTCCATCAAGGACGTTTCCTCCGTCACCGCCGAGCCGACGCGCGGCTGGGACGAAAAGGAAACGACGACGAAGATCGTTTTTGTTTGAGCCGGTTTTCAGACGGGCTGTTGTCCAGAATTTTTGAACGCGGTTCTCGCGCCGGGCGCCGGCGAATTTCAAGCCTGTCCGGCGCCGTCTTTGGCGGCCCTGGCTCCGCGCGCCAGAACTTGAGCAATGGCCTGCGCCAGCAGTTCGGGATTGACCGGCTTGACGAGAACTTCATCAATGCCAATCATTTTGGCCGCCTGCTGCACCGTCGAATCCACGAAGCCCGACATGAGCAGCATGGGAATGTCCGGCCTCGTTTCGCGCATCGCCGAAACCAGTTCCGTGCCCGACATGCCGGGCATCGCCCAATCGGTGACGATCAAATCGAATTCCCGCGGCGCGCGGCGGAATTGTTCCAGGGCATCCTCCGACTGTTCGCAGCAGGTCACGGCATAACCAAGCCGCTTCAACAATTCCTCCGTGGACCTGGCCACAATCGGCTCGTCGTCCACGAACAAGATTCGTTCGCCATGACCGTGCGGAACGGCCACGACCGGCGCGGAGGGTTCCTTTCTGGAGATCGTGCTTGCGGGCAGATAAACTTGGAAGCTCGTCCCCCGGCCCGGTTCGCTTTCCACCAAAATCGCGCCCCGGTGTGATTTGACGATGCCTTGCACGACGGAAAGTCCCAGACCGGATCCTTTGCTGGCGGGCTTGGTGGTGAAAAACGGCTCAAAGATCCGCTCCCGCGTCTTGGCGTCCATTCCCTGTCCATTATCGGCGATGGTCAGCCGCACAAAATGTCCCATGCGCAGCTCCGGGTGAACCAGCAACAACGCCGCATCCACCTCCACGGCTCGCAGGCTGATGTCAATGTGGCCGCCCGTGTCGGGCAGGGCCTGCCAGGCATTGGTGAAAATGTTCATGATGACCTGGTGAATCTGCGTCGGGTCCGCCAGCACCGGCGGACAGCCCGTCTCGACGTGGTGCGTGATTTTGACCATGGCCGGAATGGCCGACCGCAGGAGTTTGACACATTCGCCGACGATGGGCTGCAACGACATCACCTGTTTCGCGCTCTCGCGCCGCCGGCTAAACGTCAGGATTTGCTGCACCAGTTCCCGTGCGCGATTGGCCGCGGTGATGATGGACTGGACATATTCCTGCGTGGGATGGCTGGCCGGCAGGTCTTCGCGCACCAGTTCGGCGCTGCCCAGAATACCCGCGAGCATGTTGTTGAAATCGTGCGCAATGCCGCCCGTCAATGTCCCGATGGCCTCCATTTTTTGCGCCTGCAAAAGCTGCTCCTCCAGATTGCGGCTGGCGGTGATGTCGCGCGAATTGAAGACAATTCCCAGGCCCTCCACATCGTGCGGAATGCTCCGGCCCACCGATGAAAACAAATGCCAGGCGCCGTCGCGATGCCGGATGCGGTATTCGATGGCCACGGGCGAATCGGGATTGGAAAACGCCCGGCGGATCATGGCCGCCAGCCTCGGCCAGTCCTCGGGATGGATCAGCTCGGCGAGGTTGCGGCCCGACACCATCTCCGGTTTCAAATTCAGGACGCGCTCGATGGACGGGCTTTGAAAATGGATGACGCCTTCCGGGTCCACCAGCGTGATCACGTCCGAGGCATATTCGATGAGCGTGCGGAAGTATTCCTCGCGGCGGCGCAATTCCTGCTCGATGCGCTTGCCGGCGGCAATGTCGCGCGCCACCGTGGAGGCGCCCACCACGCGGCCTGCCGCGTCCTTGACGGGCGACATCATGATGGAAACGTCAATCAGCCGACCGTCCTTGCGCCGGCGCACGGTGTCGAAGGGTTTCATGTGCCTGCCATTCCGGATGCAATCGTGGATTTGTTCGTCTTCGTCCATGTGGTCCGGCGGAATCAGCCGCGCAACGGATTGTCCGATCATTTCCTTGCAGGAATAGCCGAAGATTTTTTCTGCGCCACCGTTCCAACTGGTTACCAGCCCGTTCAAATCCTTGCCGATGATGGCGTCGTTGGAGGATTCAACAATGGCCGCCATCCACGAACGCAGTTCCTCGGCGTGCACCCGTTCCGTTGAGTCGCGCAAAATGGCGGCGAACATTTTTTTGCCGTCGGCTTCCACCCGGGAAATGGACGCCTCAACCGGAAATTCCAGGCCATCCGCCCGCCGTGCCAGCAGTGGCTCCGGGTTCCGGATTCCGGATTCCGGCGTTTCCGCCTCGCGCGCCAGGATGTGACGGCGGTGCGCTTCCGGAATGAACCGGTCCAGTTTCTGTCCCAGCGCCTCCGGCTGGCGGCATTGAAACATCCGCTCGGCGGCCGCGTTGAACAGGATGATGCGCCCGGTTTCATCCACCAAAATGATGGCATCCATCGCCGAAGACACCAGGGCCGGCATCAAGGATTTGAGCAGCGCGGCAGGAAGGAGCTTGGCTTTCGCAAGTGTCATAAAACGTCGTATTCCACTTCAACCGAAATGTCCGGGTGGATATTTCCTTACCATTTGCCACCCGGCCTCACAATTCAAAACTGTTTTCACACCGCCGGCGATTTTGGCTCAAGTTCCGCCGGATTTTGCCGAAAGAGAAGTGGACCCGCCGGTTTGCAGCCGGGGCCGGTGTGTTTTCCGGCGCGCGGGAAACAATTTATGACACCAAACGAAGTCATCGCCAAAGTCCAGAAGCTGCCGGCAGTGTCGCAGGCCGCCCTGAAGCTGGTCAGCCTGCTGGACCAGCCCGCCGTGAGCAACGAGGACATCGTGACGGTGCTCAAATACGACAGCGTGCTGACGGCCAAGTTGCTGCGCGCCTGCAACTCGCCCTACTTTGGCTTTGAGGAAAAAGTTTTCTCGGTGGAGCAGGCCGTGCTGATTCTCGGCCACCAGCAGATTCTGCACATGGTTTTGAGCCTCGCCTTTGGCAGCGCCATGAGCACCACCCTGCCGGGCTACGCCATCGAGGCCCAGGAACTGTGGTCCCATTCCCTCACCACCGCCGTGGCCGCCGAGCAACTGGTCAAAAGCGGCATCCCCATGGAACTGGAACCGCCGGTCGCCTTCACCGCCGGCCTGCTGCACGACATCGGCAAGCTCGCGCTGAACCAGGTTCTTGATGCCGATGCGCAAACGGCCATCCGCTCCTGCATCGCCCAAAACCATCTTCCCCGGAACGCGGCGGAAAAGGAAATCCTGGGAACCGACCACGCCGAGGTCGGCGCGCGCCTGCTGGAAACGTGGCTGTTGCCCGACGAAATCGTCGAAGCCGTCGCCAACCACCATCATCCCGTTTCGACGCCGGCTCCCAAGCTGTCCGCCCTGATCCATGTGTCCAACTGCCTCGTGCATTTGATCGGCTCCACCCTGGGCTGGGATTGTTATGCGGTGTTCGCGGATGCCGGGGCTAACAAAGCCCTCGCGATCACCCCGGAAAAACTCGAGAGCCTGATGATTGAAGTCCATGAGTCAGCCAAACAGGTCGAACATTTCATGAACCTCGCATGAACCAAAAAAAAATCCGCGTGCTGGTCGTGGACGACTCTTCCGTCGTGCGCCACGCCATCAGCGACGCCCTTCGCCGCGACCCGGAAATCGAGGTCGTCGGCACCGCGCCCGATCCCTATCAGGCCCGGGACAAAATCCTCGAACTCAATCCGGACGTGCTCACACTGGACATCGAGATGCCGCGCATGGACGGCATCACGTTCCTGGGAATTTTGCAGAAACACCGGCCCATGCCCGTTGTCGTCATCAGCTCCCTGACGCAAGCCGGTTCGCGCGCCGCGCTCGACGCGCTGGAAGCCGGCGCGGTGGACGTGCTGGCCAAACCCACCTCCGCCTGGGGCATCGGCGACCTGGGCGCGCAGCTTTGCCAGCGGGTGAAGGGCGCGGCGGTCGCATCGGTGCGCCGGGCACCGGCCGGAAACGCCGCGCCGCAACCGGCCAGCCTCGCGGGTTCCAGGCCGTTCGATCCGCGGCAAATCATCCTGCTCGGCGCCTCGACCGGCGGCACGGAGGCGTTGAAATTTGTGCTCAACCATCTGCCGGACGGACTGCCGGGCATCTGCATCGTCCAGCACATCCCGCCCGTTTTTTCCAAGGCCTTTGCCGAACGGTTGAATGAAACGTGCGCCCTTGAAGTCCGTGAGGCGGTTTCCGGCGACCAGTTGCATCCCGGCCTCGCTCTGGTGGCGCCCGGCGACTTCCACATGATGACGTTTTGGGACAACAACTGCTATCGCATCGTCCTCAATCAAGGCCCGGCCGTGCATTACACCCGTCCCGCCGTGGACATGCTCTTCAATTCGGCGGCGGTCTGCGCCGGAAGCCGCGCCGTCGCCGCCCTGCTCACCGGCATGGGTTCGGACGGCGCGAGCGGGATGCAAAAACTCAAGTCGAAAGGCGCGACGACGTTCGCGCAGAACGAGGAAACGTGCGTCGTCTATGGAATGCCCCGCGCCGCCGTTGAGTTGGGCGTGGTGGACCGCGTCCTGCCGCTGGACGAAATTCCCGATGCGCTCGTGCGCTCGGTCCTGTCCCGGAACGACCACAACCATTGCAGCGAACCCTCCGCACCGCAGCCAAAACAATTCACCCACAGCTAAAATAAAACCATGAACGCGCAAGCACCCGCATTGGACATCCGCCATTTCCTGAACGGCCATCTGGTGGATGTGTTTCAAACCATGCTTTCGATGAAGGCAACCCCCGTGTCGGAAGGTCCGCCGCCGAAATTTGCCGAGCACACGACCGGCTCGGTTGGCTTCGCCGGCGACACGGTGAGCGGGGCCGTGTATCTTCATTTGTCCACGGAGATGGCGAATCGGATCGCCGCCGCAATGCTGGGCTTGCCGCCGGAGGAAACCCTCGGCGAAAGCGATGTCAACGACGTCGTCGGCGAATGCACCAACATGCTCGCCGGCGGCTTGAAATCGGCCCTGTGCGACAAGGGCTACGAATGCGCCGTCAGCACGCCGGCCATCATCCGCGGCACCTCCTTTGCCATCGAGTCGCTGCCCGACGTGCGGCAGGAACAAATGATTTACGAAAGCAACGGCTCCCGGTTCGCCGTGGAGGTTCACATCAAATTCAACGGGAAAAACTAATTAGGAAAATCATATTATGGCTTCAAAAATTTTGAGCGTTGATGACAGCCGGACCATCCGCCTCATCGTGGGCCGGGCGCTCCGGCCCTACGATTGCGTCCTGTGCGAGGCGGGAAACGGCGAGGAGGGCCTCGCCGTGGCGGCGCGCGAAAAACCCGACCTGATCCTGCTGGACGTCACCATGCCGGTGATGGACGGCGTAACGATGCTGACCAAGCTCAAAGAAGACCCGGCGCTGAAGACAATCCCCGTCATCATGCTCACCGCCGAATCGGGCCGTGACAATGTGATTCACATCGCGCGGCTCGGCGTGCGTGATTATCTGGTGAAGCCGTTCAAGGAGGATCAATTGATCGAAAAATTGAGCCGCAACCTGACGCTCAAGAAAAAAGAGGCGGTGCCAGCACCGGTGCCGGCACCGGCCGCCGCGCCGCAGGCTTGATTTGATTTATGCAGAATGGCGCCAATTATCAGGAACTATCCCGACGCTACGGGTTCGCCCCCAAGCTGGAGAGCGCCTCGCGCCTGACGCAGCTTGTTGCGCGGCAGGATTCCGACGTGGACGAAATCGTCAAGGTGATCAACAAGGATCCCGCCCTCCGTGACCGGCTGTTGCGCGTGGCCAATCCCGATGCCGAAAACGCGGCGGAATACGCCATCGAAACCGTCGAGGAAGCCCTTCTGCGCAACGGGGTGGGGTGCGCAATGGTGCTCGCGATGGGCACACCACTGGCCATGGCGCTCATCAAAACCGCCCAGACCATGTTTTCCGCCAAGCTGGAAATGATTGATCGCAATCTGGCTGAACCACTGGAAAACGAACACCTGCTCGGCACCATCGGTTTTTCCGGCAAGGTGGCTGGCGCGGTCTACCTGCGGATGAACCTGGCCTCCGCCCGGATTGCCGCTGCTGAGATTCTGGGCATGAATCCCGAAGAAATGACGGACGCGAATGAAATCCGCGACGTGGTTGGCGAGCTGCTCAACATCATGGCCGGCAATTTCAAATCCAACCTTTGCGACGCGGGGCTGGACTGCAAATTGCAGCCGCCGGAAGTGAAGCGCTCCACGGATTCCCAATCGCCCGTGGTGCCGGGCGGCGGGTTGGAACGCATGGCCTTTCGCACCGACAAGGCCCATATCTTCGTGGACGTGACCGCCAATCCGTGGAGCTCGGAGGATTAACTTTGAAACAAACTGAACGCTCAAACCAGCTTCTCGCCAGCCTCGGCAGGGAAATCCACCAGACCCGCGCCGGTTCAGACCAGGGCCAGTTTCCCATCCTCGACCTCATCGGCAGCCTGCGCGACGAATTCGCCGGCGCGCAGGAATCGGCCGCCGCTCATGCCACATGCGCCGCAGCCTGGGAGAAAATGGTCCACATCGTCGAATCCGGCCAGCCGTTCAACCCGGAAAACATCGAGTGGCTCAACATTCTGCTGGCCAATCTTGAAAATAATCCGACGGTGCCCGCCCAGCCGCCCGCCCCGGAGCCGGCTCCCGCGCCGCCGGCCGTTGTCCCCGCGCCCGCGAAAGTTTCTGCGGCAGCAGAAGTGGAATTGAACCTGAACATCGCCGGCGACGCCGATTTGCTGCGCGAATTCATCACCGAATCGCGCGAGCATCTCGACAACATTGAGCAGGGTGTGCTGGTGCTGGAAAAACAGCCCGACAACGCGGAGATGCTGAATACCGTCTTCCGCGCGTTTCACACGTTCAAGGGCGGTGCCGGCTTTCTCAATCTTGTTCCCATCAACCGGCTGGCGCACATCCTCGAATCGCTGCTGGACCTAGCGCGGCAGGGCAAATTCGCCATCGCCTCGCCGACCATTGACCTGATCCTGCGCGGACGCGACGTGCTGAAACAATTTCTCGACGAGATTGAAGGCCAGGTCAATGGCACCAAGCCGGCGGCGGCCATCGTCATCCCGACCGAGGCGCTGAAAGCGGAAGTCGCCCGAATGATTGAACAGGTTTCGTCGGGCCAAGTTTCCGCCCAGGCCGCGTCAGCGGAAATTTCACCCGCCAGGCCGGCGGCGCCAACGCCGGAAATCATGGCGGCAACGGCGCAATCCTCCGGCGGCAACACGATGGTCCGCGTGGACACCAGCAAGCTCGACGGCCTTTTGGATCTGGTCGGCGAAATGGTCATCGCCCAGTCGCTGGTCGCGCCGAATCTGGCCCGGCTGTCGGACGGCGACGCGCAGTTTTCGCGCAACGTGGCGCAGTTGAACCGCATCACCCGCGACCTCCAGCGCGTGAGCATGTCGTTGCGCATGGTGCCGGTCCGCAGCCTGTTTCAAAAAATGGCGCGCGTCGCCCGCGACATCAGCGCCAAGCAGAACAAAAAGGTGGAGTTCCTGACGAGCGGCGAGGACACGGAACTGGACCGCGGCGTGGTCGAGGAATTGAATGACCCCTTGCTCCACATGATCCGCAACTCGATGGATCACGGCATCGAGCCGGCGGACAAACGCGCCGCCGCCGGCAAATCCCCGGTCGGCTCGCTGCACCTCCGCGCCTATCACCAGGGCGGCAGCATCGTCGTCGAAATCGAGGACGACGGCGGCGGATTGAACCGCGATCGCATCCTCGCCAAGGCGGTCGAGCGCGGACTCGCCGCGCCGGACGCGCATCTGACGGACGAAGAAATTTACCGCTTCATCTTTGCCGCCGGATTTTCCACGGCGGAAAAAGTCACCGACCTTTCCGGGCGCGGCGTCGGACTGGACGTGGTGCGCCGCAACATCGAGAAATTGCGGGGCACCGTGGATATTTCCTCCACGCCGGGCAGGGGCACGTTGTTCAAAATCGCGCTGCCATTGACGCTGGCCATCATTGACGGGCTGGTCGTCGGCGTCGGTGCGGAGCGCTACATCATCCCGACGCTTTCGGTGCGGGAATCCTTCCGGCCCGTGGCGGAAATGATTTCTCGGATTCAGAACCGCGCCGAAGTGGTCAACGTGCGCGGGCGGCTCATTCCCCTGCTGCGGCTGCATGAAATTTTCGGCATCCCAGCACGCGCGACCGACCCGACGCAGGGCATCATCGTGGTGGTGCAGTCCGGCACCAACGTCCGGTGCCTGCTGGTGGACGCGCTGCTGCACAAACAGGAGGTGGTCATCAAAAACCTCAACGAGATGCTGGTCCACAAGAATCCCGCCTTCGCCGGGGCCACAATCTTGGGCGACGGCCGTGTCGGCCTCATCCTCGATGTGAATGCGCTCACGCAACAGGAGAAGCAGCCGCTCTCGAAGGCCGCCTGACTTGCGGAAATTTTCCCCGACTCAACGCCTTGGCGGCGCGGCAGGCTTGAGATAGATCGCCGGCTGCAATTGCTGCAGCGAGTGCCGGACGCCGCTCAAGCTTTCCGAATGGCCGACCAGCAGATGCCCGCCCGGCTCCAGTTGCTCGGTGAGTTTTGCAATCAATGTTTCCTGCGTGGGCCGGTCGAAGTAAATCATCACGTTGCGGCAAAAAATCAGGTGGAACCGCTGGGCGAAGGGATATTGCGGCTGGAGGAGGTTCAAGTGCTGGAAACTGACCCGCTGGCGCAGTTGCTCCTTCACGCGAAACTGTCCCGCAAACCGGCCGACGCCCCGCTGGAAATACCGGTGGAGCAATTCGGGGCTGACGGGCGCCAGTTTTTCTGCGTCGTAAATGGCCTGTCCGGCCCGTTCGAGGATGCGGGTCGAAATATCCGTGGCGTCAATCGTCCATTTCCCGTCCGGCCCGAAAAATTCCGCCAGCACGATGGCCAGCGTGTAAGGCTCCTCGCCGGAAGACGAGGCCGCGCTCCACGCGCGGAACGGTTCGCGCCCGGCATTGCACAAACGCCAGTGCGGCAGCAGCACCGACCACAGCCAGTCAAAATGTTTTTCCTCGCGGAAAAAATGGGTGTGGTTCGTGGAAATGACATCCACAAGATTGCCCAGCTCTTCCCCGCCCGCCGCGGTTTTGAGCAACTGGCAATATTCGTGGTAGCCGCCGATTTTCAGAACGCGCAGGCGCTTGGCCACGCGGCCGCTGACCAGCGCGCGCTTGTCCGAACCCAGATTGATCCGGCTGTGCTCATAGACCAGTTTGCGCAGAAATTCGTAGTCAACGTCCGCAAGCGTGTCGGCGGCGGTCGTTGTCGGCGGAACTGGCATGGCGGTCACATTTTTTCAGGCGTTGATGGGTTCAAAAATCCCGGAAACCGTCGGCACTGCCCGCGGCGGATCCTTTGCGGGGCTGGCAACCGCTTCCGGCTATGGTTTTTCAGCCAGTTGCCCGGCAAATCCTTGACCCGAACCCATCAGCAGGAAACCGAGCATTTTTGAGTGTTTTCATTTCCTTATGATTTGTCCTGAATCAGAATTTGTATTGGATGCCCAGCGAGACGACCTGGTGTTCAAAGTCACGGTAGCCCGGCCCCAGGCTGGCGGGGAGGTTGTTCATGGCGTTGTCGCCCAGGTCGTAGGTGTAGGCCACATTCGCGCTCAAATGGGGGGTGAAGGCGTAGGCCACGCCGGCGGAAACCTCAAATTCCATGTCATCCCGCAAGCTCGAATTCTGTCCGCTCGGAGTCGCTTCAGAACCTTCGGTGTAATCGCTCTCCAGAACTTTGCCGCCCAGGTCCAAGCCTAGTTGCTTGGTCGCGTTCCAGTGGTAGGCCAGGGCATAGGTGCTGTCCAAATACGGCACTTTGCCGGTGCTGGAAACCCATTGCCATTGCTTGTAATTGAACGTCACCGTCTGGCTGGGCGTGATGGTCACCGTGAGGACGGCCTCGCCGTAGTATTTGATCGGATGCAAATCATTGACCGGGGTCATGGAGTTGTAACTGCGGAAATCCGGGCCGCCCGCCAGCTTCACATTCAACCAGCTCAACGGCTTGCCTTCCAGTCCCAGCAGCACCCGCTGATAGTCGCTGGATGCATAATGGCGGTCGGTTGTGACCCAGCCAGGGAATTGCTGCTGATATTGCGAACCGTAGCGGTAACCCAGCGTCGCGGCCAGCTTCGGCGTCAGCTTGTAGCCCAAATCCACGCCGCCGTTCACATCGTAACGATCCACATAGTCTTGATAACCTGGAATCGGCGCTGGAGATCCCGCAATCGCCGAGGTGTTGTGCCAGTCGGTCATCAGGTTGTAATCCAGCAAAGAAGCCGTCGGACGGACGAAGAACTTGTCCCAGTCGTATTGCAACACAATGGTGGCGCGGTCCTGGGTCTGCGCCATCCGCTCGCGCGGGACGGATTGAGCGTAAGTGCTGCGGTATTGATCATACGAGTTTCCCCCGTTGGCGGGGCCGTAAATCGGGGTCTGCTTGTTGCCATCGTTGTAGAGAAAGGCGTTGTCCAGCGAGTATGAAAAATCACCGGCACTGCCCTTGATCGTGTCGCCAATCTTGTGCGCGTCGTAACTCTGCGACGAGGCGCCCTCGTAAATGTTGAAATCCGGCGCGTAAACCAGCGACAGCGTCTGCAACGCGTTCGTGTTTTGATTCCCCAGCAGCGGCGCGAAATTAAATCCGATCTTTGGCGACACCGTGCTGACCCACGCCGCCTGCGGCTGCATGCCGTTGCCTGAAACCAGCAGCACGTTGTTGTCGTAGCTCTCCTTGACGCCCAGCGTCAGGTCCGTCAGCCAGACCGGCTTCTGCCAGGCGTCTGAACCGGAAACCGCCGCAGTGGTGTCGGCGCAATAGGCGTTGGTGAGCAGACCGGCGGCCCCCAACAGAGACAGGCTTGAATATAATTTAACGTTCATTTTTTAATGGTTGTTCAGGAATGCGCAGGTGCCGGGCACAAAGAACGCCACCAATGCTGTCTTGCAGCATGACACGCGCTTCATTTGGTTTGCTATCGGCGGAAAAGTGATTTGTTTTAGCAAATATTCTCGGAATATCCAAAGATCCATTTCGGCCGGCGGCTCAAACGGCAAAAATGACGGCGGATCTCAAAAGTCCTTAAAATCGCCGTCCATGGGGATTTCGCTTCGGCCATTGACCTTGCCTGCCATTGCCGGCTCCGCGTGCGCATGACCGTTTCCATGAATCGGGGCAGGCCGTTTTGCCACAGGCGCGGCGATGCGGACTTCCTTGGCGCGCATGGGTGCCGCAGCCGTTCTGGTTGCGGTGGCGGTTTGGCTGTTGCCACCAACAAGCCGCAGCAATTCCGCTACGGACTGTTTCATCGTTTCGGCCTGCGCGTTGAGTTCCTCCGCCGCCGCCGCGCTCTCTTCGGCGTTGGCCGCGTTCGATTGCGTCACCTTGTCCATCTCGCCGACGGCGGTGTTGATCTGCGTGATGCCCTGGGTCTGTTCGCGTGAGGCTCCGGACACTTCGGCCACCAGCTCGTCCACCTGCCGCACCTTGGCCACTATCTCATTCAGCGCCACGGCGACCTTGTTGCTAATTTCCACGCCCTGCCCGGTCTTGGCAATCGCGCCTTCAATCTTGGCGGCGGTTTCCTTGGCAGCCTGGGCGCTGCGCTGGGCAAGGTTGCGGACTTCATCGGCGACAACCGCAAATCCCATCCCGGCCTCGCCAGCCCGGGCGGCCTCGACGGCCGCGTTGAGGGCAAGGATGTTGGTCTGGAAGGCGATCTCGTCAATCGTCTTGATAATTTTGGCGATGTCGTTCGAGGAGACCTTGATGGCATCCATCGCGGTGCTCATCTCCTTCATATCGTTGGCACCTATGTCGGCGGCAGACCGGGCCTGTTTGGCAAGGTCGTTGGCCTTCTGGGCGTTTTCGGCGTTGCGCTTGGTCATGCTGGCCATTTCTTCCAGCGACGAACTCGTTTCCTCCAGCGACGCGGCCTGTTCGCTCGCCCCTTCCGCCAGGGATTGGCTGGAACTGGAAACCTGGCCGGCTGCCGAGACTACTTGTATGGCACCGTCGTTCAGCGAACTGCTCACTCTCCCCAAAATGCGTGAGGTTCCACGAATGATGAGGAAGGCGACTCCAATGCCCACGATGGTTGCCAAGGTTAATCCAATCGAAATACCCGATTTGGAACTTTGCACTCCCGATTGGATGCCTTTTGACGCGCCATCCGCATCAGCCTTGATAAAGCTGACCAAGGCATCCAAAGCAGCAAGATACTGGACGGTGGCAGGATCAAACTGACTGCGAGCGGTGCTGTAGGCTAAAGCGTTATTGGTGGATTGCCGGCTTAAATCCAGCACCAAGGTTCGTGTTCGGTTGTTTTCTGCGCGCGTGGTCTGGACTTTATCTAACAGCGCTCGCCCAGCCACATTCGTGACGAGCTTGTCCAATGAATCGTAAATTTTTGCGTTATCTGCCGAGCCAGCGCTCAACCCTGCCTCCAGCCGTGCCATGTCTTCCTTGTCGCTGCTGCCGATATGTTTATAAATGATTTGCCCCTGATCTATCGCATTTTTCTGTGCTTGGTAAACTAGTTCGATCGCGGGGAGGGATTGTTTGGCTATCTGGTCGGACTGGCCGCTGATGATCACCAGCCGGGTGTAGGCAAATAGGCCCAAAGCCAAGGCGATTATAATCACGCTGGCGAATCCCAAAGTAATACGTCTTCCAATTGTCATGTTTTTCATAAAGGTTTTAGCGGATATTTTTTACTTGGTTTGAACTGCGGTTGATAAGGATGCGGATGTGCTGATGGTTTTCAAAGTTTCAGCGCCGACAACACCGTCTATGTCCAGCAGGGTCTTGACCGCGCCTTTGACCTTGGCCATGCCGACGATGTAATCGGTGGAAATCTGTGTGCCGAAGTCGGGGGTTTCCTCAATGTCCGCCGCGGTCAGGTTGGTGACTTCCTCGACGCCGTCCACCACCAACCCCATCTGGGTGGCCTTGCCGTCCGGCAATTTTAACTTGACGACGATGATGCAGGTTTGTTCGGTGTCCTTCACGCCGGCAAATCCAAACCGCACCCGCAGATCAATGACCGGAATGATCTTGCCGCGCAGATTGATGACGCCCTTGACGTAGTCCGGCATCTGCGGCACGGCGGTGATGGTGATCAGCCGGATGATTTCCCGCACCTTCAGCACGTCTATGCCGTAGGACTCCCCATGGAGGGTGAAGGTGAGGTATTTTCCGGCCAGTATTTGCTGCTGGCCTTTGACAGGCGACAAGGTTTCGGTTGCCATATGTATTTGATGTTTGCCAGACGATTGCGCCACCCCCTAAACAAGGCGTTCCCCTTTGACCAAGCCTTTTCAAACTGCGGGCGATGCAACCGCATTTATTTATTCATCGGCTGGATTTGAGGAAACTTGAGGGGGTTATTTGCGGACAAAATGCGCCACGCCCGTTCACAACCGTCTTCGACATCGCGCCGCCCACTAAAATTTTCTGTGCGCGGCGAGTTTTAGCTCAAGTCCCGCGGGATTCTGCCGAAGTGTATAAACAGAGCCACCGATTTGCGATCGGAGGCGGTTTGTTTTACCAGAGCGGAATGGAAATCATCAAAGCGGTTGGATGCATGTTTGCTGGCGGCAGCGCTTCAATCGCAACCGAATTGACTTTGGAATGACCGCAAGCATGGACGGGCGCGCAGGTGCGCCCACGGTTTGCGTGGTTTGTAATTTGACACCCTGATTTTTATGCCCGCATTCTCCCGATGGGTCGTCGCCGCGCCCAAAAAAAATCTCGTGGTCGGCGTGGCCGACATGGTCGCCAGCAACGACAGCAATGCAGAACTGGTCACCTATTCGCTCGGCTCCTGCCTGGGTGTGACGGTTTATGACCCGGTAAAAAAAGTCGGCGGCCTGCTGCACCTGATGCTGCCGGATTCGCATATTGATCCGAAGAAGGCCCTGACTGCACCGTTCATGTTTGTGGACACCGGCATTCCCCAGCTTTTCAAGACGGTCTTCAATCTCGGCGGCGAACGATCCCGCGTCATCGTCAAGGTGGCCGGCGGGGCGCAATTCCTCGACGATCAGCGCATCTTCAACATCGGTGCGCGCAACATCCTGGCGTTTAACGAAATGATTTCCCGCAACGGAATGGCCGTTCACGCCCGCGACACGGGCGGCCTCAATTCCCGCACGATGCGTTTCGATCTGGCGACAGGCAATGTCTCCATCCACAGCCCGGGAAATTCTGTCCTGAATCTATGACGCCGGAAAATCGAGGCGGGAATTCTTCCCGGCGGGTTGGAAATGATGTTACCGCCGGTCAGACCAGCCCCTCCAGCATGTGAGGCAAACGGTCCAGGCTCCGGCGCAACGACGCGCGGGCGATGGCCTGTTCGGCATCCTGCGCTTCAGGAAACAGCACGCGCCAGCCGGAGGCCTGCAGGCAATGGTCGTGCGTCACTTCCATGTAGTTGCCGCTGCAGCCGATTTGCGCGTTGCGCATCAGCAGATCGGCAATCTGCACGGAGGCGATGATCAATTGTTGGTCCCCGGCCTTTTCGGGACAGTGATGGAAGCGGACGGTGTTGACCATCAGCTCCGGCAGCCGGTGTCGCTCCAGATAAAGCGCGCCCAGTTCGCCGTGGTCAATGCCCAGCACTTCATTTTCAATTTCGACCAAATCCCGCCTGCCCAGTTCCGCCTGGCGATGAATTTCGGAGAAATGATCGGGAAACGACCAGGCCATGATGATTTTGCCCACGTCGTGAACCAGACCGGCGACGTAATCGGATTCATCCGCCGGCGTCTGAACCATGCCGACGACTTCGCGCGTGAGGATGGCGGTGCCGATGCAGTGCTGCCAGAAATTCCGCCAGGGAAACGCGCACTGGCGCGAAAGCTTCTGAAAATCCTCGATGATGGGCGTGACGGTGGTCAATTGCCGGATTTGCCGGACGCCGAGGTAAAACACCGCCTCTTCAATGCTGTTGACGGGCGTGGCGAGGCCATAGTAAACCGAGTTCACCAGCCGGAGCAAACGGGAGGTGAGGCTGGGATCGCGCCGGACGATTTCCGAAATGTGCGCCGAATAGCGCTGCTCGGCCTGCAAAAGCCCCTGCAACGCCTTGTTGATGCTGCCCAACGAAGGCAGAGAGGGACACAACGCAAGCCGGTTGTTGATGACCTTGCGATCAAGCCGGCCGATTTTTTCCATTTCAGCCAATTGAGACATAAAACTACCCGCCGCTGTCTTATCGGCAGTTCCTCGACGGACTTGAGCCAAAAAAACTTTTGGCATGCCGTCGGATTTTTTTTCTCAAGCACCGGCAATTTTAGCCGATGCAAGGCCGAAGGTCATCGTGGTGGGTGGCCATGCAGGAAGTCCAAAGTCCAAAGTCACAACGTCCGCCGAACCTTTGAGCTTTGGCCGGAAAACTGTATTCGTGCATGATTAAAACAAGTCGAAAGCCTGAAGTCCTGATCCCAAAGCCGCACCGTCCGGTGCATCTTTGGATTTCGGGCTTTGGACTCTGGACTTTGGCCGTTGGACTATCAGGCTGCCTGCCGGCAAGCGGCGGAGCATACCTGCCCATGATCGGCCCGGCACCGTTGCGCTTTGAAACTGTGACGGTTCACGCGAAGATGATTTCGTGGATTTCTCCAACTGCGGACAAGCCGGCGGTTCCTGCCGAAATGAATTCCCCGCCGGAAATTCCGGCGGTTCCCGCCAAAACCGCCGGGGCAATTCCATTGACGAACATGAAAACCGACGCGGTCGTTCCCGCGCTGCCGGAAAACTTATCCACAAATTCGCCGGCGGAGACACACTCGGCAAACGACTTGCTTGTAGTGACTCCTGAAATGCTGGTTGACTATTTCAAGCCGGAAAGCGCCGCGACAAACCAAACCAATGTTCGCGTGTTGGCGCCGGTGGGGTTCATGCCGCCGTCTTCGGCTGCATCTCCTTCCAGCCAGGCCATTTATCGAAGTCAATGAGCCGGTTCCGTGAGACACATTTTGTCCGTCGGATTACTCATAAGCTCGCTTGGAATTTGATTTTCTGGGCGGCGGTGTGGGCGGCAGATTTTGCCGTCATGGCACAGGCAGGTTTTGCCGGAACCAACGCGCCGGGCAAATTGTTCCAGAATTTTGACCTTCCTTCCAACCTGTCTTCCAATCTTCCAGCGGTCAGTTCCAATCTGCCGGCACCTTTAATCGCCGGCCCTGCAACCAATTCCCAGCCAGCCAGACCGGTGGCCGCAACGACCAACAAACTTCAGAGCCAGAATGCGGCGGCGCAGACGGATTCGGTGGATGCGTTCACTCAAAAATTGGAAACCGCCTGCTACCTGCGCAAAATCCGGCAATTTCAGGAAGCCAAACCGCTGCTGGTGGCGTTGCTGGACACCAGTTCGCCCGAACCCATTCAGAAATCCGCCCTGCTGGAACTCGCCGCCCTTGCGCAGGATGAGGACGATCTTCCGCGCACCCAAGATATTTACGCCCAATTCCTGAACCGCTGGCCGAACGAACCTCGCGTTCCCGAAGTCCTGCTCCATCAGGGACAGATTTTCCGCCAGATGGGTCTCCACAATCTGGCGCTCGCGAAATTTTACGCCGTGATGACGGCCGCGCTCATCTTGAAGAATGACCGGCTGGATTATTACGAGCATCTCGTGGTGGAAGCCCAGATTGAAATCGCCGAGACGCATTACGAACTTGGAAAATACACCGACGCCGCGGAGTATTTTTCCCGGCTGTTCAAGCAGGACAACCCGGAGATTGACAAGCCGCAGGTTCTTTACAAATTAATCCGCTGTTACAGCAGCACGACCAATTACGACGAGGCCGTCGCCTACAGCCAGGATTATCTGGCGCATTTTTCAGGCGCGCCCGAGGAGCCGGAGGTGCGCTATGACCTGGCCTCCGCCCTCAAGGAACTCGGACGCGACACGGAAGCGCTCCAGCAGGTTCTGACCCTGCTGCGGGAACAAAACGCGCAGGCGAAAAGCCATCCGGAAACCTGGGCCTACTGGCGGCAGCGCACCGGCAATCTCATCGCCAACCAGTTTTTCCGCGAAGGCAATTATCCCCGCGCCCTCGACATTTACACCAGCCTCGCCCAACTGGATTATTCGCCCCAATGGCAGTTGCCGGTCTGGTATCAGATCGGCATGACCTACGAGCGCCTCTGGCAGCCGCAAAAGGCCACCGAAACTTACAACCAGATCATCAGCCGCGAAAGCGAGCTGGACACCAATGCTCCGCCCAGCTTGAAGGCCATCGTGGACATGGCGCGCTGGCGCATCGGCTTCATCCAGTGGCAGAGCAGCGCCGAAAACGCCAACCACGACCTTCACAATACCAACACCACGTTCACCGCCAGCACGGCAAACCCAGCGCCCAAGCCATGAATTCCACCTCATCCGCCGGTTTTACACCCGAATTACTGCGCGATCTGCGCGCCTTTGCCGCCCTTTGCGAAGAGACGCTGGCGATGACCACCCGGGAACATCAGGCGCTGGCGGGCAGCGCAGATTACCAGCCGTTCGAGTTTGCCAACCTGCGAAAAGACTTGCTTGGGCGGCTTGACCGCTTGATGATCGGCATTCGCCGCTGGCGCGGGCTTTGGCAATTAAGCAGCCCGGTTGAACGCGACCGTTTTCCAGATGTAAAAGCCGCAATTCAAATGCTTCAGGATTTAATCGTCAGGGTTCTTCAGTTGGATCGCGAAAACCAGCAGGCGCTGCTGCGCCGGGGACTGGTGCCGGCACGCCATGTAACCGCCTGCGCCGCCCCGCCGTCCAATTACGTCGCCAGCCTTTACCGCCGTCACGCAGCCCATTGACTTATGGCCATTGAAAAAATCATCGTCTTGGAGGACGACGCCATCGTCCGCAGAAACCTCGAACAGCAATTGCGCAACCGGCGTTATGACGTGGCCGCCGTCGAGACCATCGCCGAGGCGCAGGAGTATTTGAACCGGGACAATTTTGACATGCTCTTCCTCGACGTCCGGCTGCCGGACGGCGACGGCACCGACTTGCTGAAGGCCATCCAGCTCCGCCCGCAAAAACCGCTCGTGGTCGTCACCTCCGGGTTCGGCACCGTCGAATCCGCCGTGGACTGCATGAAAAACGGCGCGTTTGATTACCTGATCAAGCCGTTTTCCAGCGAGCAGCTCGGCGTCACGCTGAAGAAGGCCGAGGAGTTCACGCAACTCGTCCGCGTCAACCGCTTTTTGAGCCAGGACAACGAGGACACCGGCTTCGAATTGCTCGGCCAAAGCCCCGCCATGGAAAACCTGCACCAGCTCATCCGCAAGGTCGCCCACACGCAGGCCACCGTGCTGATCCAGGGCGAGAGCGGCACCGGCAAGGAGCTGGTCGCCCGCGCACTTTACCGCGCCAGCACCCGCGCCAGCGCGCCGTTCATCAAGGTCAACTGCGCCGCCATCCCGGAAAACCTGATCGAAAGCGAATTTTTCGGCCACGAGCGCGGCGCGTTCACCGGCGCGCTGAACAAACGCGAAGGCCGCTTCGAGCTGGCCCACGGCGGCACGATTCTCTTGGACGAAATCAGCGAAATTTCCCCCAGCGTCCAGGCCAAGCTGCTCCGCGTCCTGCAGGAGCGCGAGCTGGAGCGCGTCGGCGGCAACCGCACCATCAAGGTGGATGTGCGGGTCATTGCCACCACCAACCGCCGGCTCGACGAAAGCGTCGAGAAAAAGGAATTCCGCCAGGATTTGTTCTTCCGGCTGAACGTGGTGCCCATTCATCTGGCGCCCCTGCGCGAACATCTCGAGGACGTGCCGCTTCTGGCCGAGGAATTCACACGCCGCTTCAGCCGCAAACACGGCGCGCAGATTCACGGGCTTTCGCACGCGGCCATGCAGGCGCTCAAGACGCACCACTGGCCGGGCAACGTGCGCGAATTGCAAAATGTCATCGAACGCGCCGTCATTCTTTGCGACGGCCAACAGCAGCTGGAGCCGGAACATTTGGGACTTGGCGCCGCCTGCTCGACGGCGACCACAGCTTCAGCCCCGGCTTCTCAAATCGGAAAGCCCGCCAGCCCGGCGGGTCCGGCGGGAGCCGGCGGAAACAGCTTTTCAACGCTGGCCGAACTGGAAAAGCGGCACATTTTCGACGCGCTGCAACGCTGCGACGGCAACCGCACACACGCCGCAAAAATGCTCGACATCAGCATCCGCACCCTGCGCAACAAACTGCACGAATACAACGGCACCGCGGGCAATGGCGACTCCGACCGGGAACTGATGACGGAAGCTTGAAGCCGCTCCGACCGCGCGGAACATTCCCGCGTTGTTTCCATCGCTGTTTTCAATTTCCTTTTCCGGGCGCTGCCAAGGCAGACCGGCGGCGGAGATTTTTCAGTTTTCCTCATTTTCACGCCGTTGGACAACACTTGCCTAGCGCGGTGCCTGTCGCGGCAACATTTTCCCTTTTGACCGCTTCACTGGCGTCTGAATCTTAATTTTCCAGCGATTTTTGCGCTGGCATCGGTGCTGCTTCACAACGTTCGGAAAAGTCGCATGATAGACGCCCTGTTCAACCAGCCCGATTATCTGGCCGCCAAAAAGGCGCTCGATGCCGTTGCCCTGCGCCAACAGGCCATCGCCAGCAACATCGCCAACCTCGAAACTCCCGGCTACAAGCGGATGGACGTGGCGGCTTCGTTCAGCACGGAACTCCGGCGCGCCTGCGCCTCGCGCGATCCGCAGGAAATCGCCGCGCTCAAGCCCCAACTGGAAGTGGATCCCAACGCCGTCCCCGTCAGTCCCGACGGCAACACCGTCAGCCTGGAGGATGAATTGTTCAAGATGAACCAAAATTCGCTGGCCAACACGCTGGAAACCCAGTTGATCAGCACGGACTTTTACCGGCTCAAAATGGCCATCACCGGCACCGCCACCTGACGCCTATGATTGACATCCTTTCAGGAGTCCAAAGCACCGCCGCCGCGCTCGACGCGGAGCGCACGCGGCTGGATGTCATTTCCGAAAACATCGCCAACGCCAGCACGACACACGGTGCGGACGGCAAGCCTTACCAACGCCAGGTCGTCGTGTTTGAAAGCGCGCTCCAGCAGGCGATGGGCGGCGGCCCGGCCACGCCGACCCTGCGCGTCGCCGGCATCGAAAAGGATCCGCGCCCGTTTGAGCTGGTTTATGAACCGGGCAATCCCGACGCCGATTCGCACGGCATGGTCGCCATGCCCAACGTCAACGTTCAGGAGGAAATGGCGGACATGATTTCCGCCTCGCGCACCTTTGACGCCAATCTGGCCGTGATCAAAAACGCCCGCGACATGGCCCTGCAAGTTCTCACCATCGGCAAACATTGATTTGAACCATGATACCCCTCACCGCCATCCAGCCGCTGATGTCCGCCGGCGGAGTCACGCCGGGCGAAAGCATCACTCCCTCGCTGCCGGTCACGCCGGCGGAGCAGCCGGGCGCGCTCGCGCCATCGCAGCCGTCGGGCGATTCATTTTCGACAATGCTCGGCAAGATGGTTGAGGAGGTGAACGGCAAACAAATCACCGCCTCGCAAACGGTGAACAGTTTGCAGGCCGGCGGCGATGTCTCGTTGCACCAGGCCGTCATCTCGATGGAGGAGGCCAACGTTTCTTTTCAACTGATGGTCGAGGTCCGCAACAAGCTGCTCGATGCCTATCAGGAAATCATGAAGATGCAGGTATAAGGGATTTTTTTAATGAACAACCTTTCAAAACTCGGCGCACAACTCCTGGAAATCTGGAAACAGCTCGGCGTCAGCCAGCGCGTCAGCGTCCTCGCCGCCACCTTCGTGCTGGTGGCCGGCCTCGGCTCGCTCGCGTTCTGGTCGTCGCGCACCGATTACGGCCTGCTCTACGGAAAATTGTCCGACACCGAGGCCGCCAAGGTCATCGCCGCGCTCGACGACGCCAAGATTCCCTACAAGGTCGGCGCGGGCGGCGGCTCCATTCTGATTCCCACCGACAAGGTCTACGAAATGCGGATGCAGCTGGCCGGCAAGGGGATTCCCAGCGGCGACGGCGTGGGGTTTGAAATTTTTGACAAGCCGAACTTCGGCATTTCCGATTTCGTCCAGCGCGCCAACTACATCCGCGCCGTCCAGGGCGAGCTGGCCCGCACCATCGGCCAGATTGACGAGGTGGAAGCCGCCCGCGTGATGATCGTGCTGCCGGAAAACCGCCTGCTGCTCGACAAGGACAAACATCCGACCGCCTCCGTCTTCGTCCGCGTGCGCGGCAACACGCAGCTCCAGCCGTCGGCCATCAATTCCATCCGCTTCCTCGTCGCCAACTCCGTCGAGGGCCTCGCCGCCAACAACGTCACCGTGGTGGACAACCTGGGCAATGTGCTTTCCGCCAACGACGACAACGATTCCATCGGCGGCCTCACCTCGTCGCAGCTCGCCGCGCAGCGCAACCTCGATCTGTATCTCGGCAAAAAGGCGCAGGACATGCTTGAAAAAATCCTCGGCCCCGGCCAGGCCATCGTCCGCGTTTCCGCCGAAATCAATTTTGACACCACCAGCAGCACCGCGGAGAAATTCGATCCGGACGGCCAGGTCATCCGCACGCAAACCAAGAACGACGAAAGCACCATCGCCACAACCTCCAGCTCAACGTCACCCGTGGGCATCACGGCCAACACCGCCACCGACACCAACACCGTGCATTCGGGAGCCGGACCGGTCAACAACTCCGACAACCACAAGACCACTTCCACCGTCGAATATGAAATCAACAAGACCGTCAGCAGCCTCACCCAGGCCGCCGGCGGCATCAAGCGCCTTTCCGCCGCCGTCACCGTCGCCGCCCGCTACGAAGGCGAAGGCACCGCCCGCAAGGTCGTCACCCGCTCGCCGGAGGAACTCGACAAGCTGAAGCAAATTGTCATCGGCGCGATCGGCATCCAGGCCGGTGCCGAAAATATCCGCAACGACACCATCACGCTGGAGGAGCTGCCCTTCAACGACGAGTTCGCCACCACCATGACCCAGCAATTGGATCAGCAGCAAAAACGGGAGTTCTGGTGGGACACGGCGCGCAACCTCGTTTATCCCGCGCTCGGCATCGTGGCGCTGCTCCTGTTGCTCCGCATTTTCAAACGCACGCCCGTCCAGGAAATTCCGCTGGGCATCCCCGTCGGCAGACTCATGGGCACACACAACGGCAATGGCAATGGCAACGGGAATGGGAACGGTCAGGGCCATTGGCAGCCCGAACCGCAGCCCGGCGTCGTGACCGTGGACGTGCTGAACCGGCTCATCAAGGAAAACCCGTCGAACATGAGCCAGGCCATCCGCGACTGGATGAACCGCGGCCCCAACACCGAACGCCAGTAACTCAACAAACCATGTCCGACATCAACGTCCAATTCCCAAACACCCGCCGCGCCGCGCGGCCTTGGATCTTGAGCTCTGGACTTCAGACTTAATTATCATGCCCGCCCAAGTTGCCAACCCACCCGAATCGGCTCCCGCCGAAAACGGCGCGCTCACCAAGACACAGAAACTCGCGGCGCTGCTGGTCATGGTCGGATCGGAAAGCGCGTCGGAAATTTTGAAGCAGTTCCAGCCGCGCGAAGTCGAGGCCGTTTCCCGCGAAATGGCCCGCTTCAACCTCATCACCCGCGAACAGCAGCAGGAAATCCTGTTCGATTTTTCCGAGGTCGCGCTCGCCGCCAGCACCTCCGTTTCGGCGGGGTTGGACGTCACGCGCAACACGCTCGAAAGGGCGCTCGGCAGTTTCAAGGCCAGCGACATCCTGGGCCGCGTCCTGCCCAATCGCGTCTCCGTCGGCGCCATGCAGTCCATCGCCGACATGGATTCGCGCAGCATCTTCAACCTCATCCGCAGCGAGCAGCCGCAGACCATCGCCTTCGTCATCAGCCACCTCTCGCCGGAAAAGGCCGCGCAGATGTTTGCCCTGCTCCCGCCCGACCAGCGCGACCAGATCATCGAGCGCCTGGCCACGCTCGCGCCGACGCCGATCGAGGTGACGGAAAAGGTGGTCAACGTCCTCAACGCCAAAATGGGCGTCAAGCAAACCCGCGCCATGAGCCAGACCGGCGGCGTCACGCCCGCGGCGGACATTCTCAACGCCATGGACAAAACCGTCAGCCGCTCGCTGCTTTCCAGCATCGAGGAGCGCAACCCGGAGCTGTCCCAGGCCATCCGCAAAAAAATGTTCACCTTCGAGGATTTGCTCCTGCTCAACACGCAGGTCATCCAGCGCATCATGCGCGAGACGGAAATGCGCGACCTCGCCCTCGCACTCAAGAAGGCCAGCGAGCCGCTCAAAAAACTGCTCCTCTCCAACATCTCGCGCCGCGGCGCCGAGGGGGTGCAGGACGAAATGCTCGCCCTCGGCCACGTCAAGCTCCGCGACGTCGAGGCCGCGCAACTGCGCATCATTGACTCCGTCCGCAAACTTGAGGCCGAAGGCGAGATTGACCTCGATGAAGCCCGCACCGCCGAATATGAAGTGGTCTGAAACCATCGCCCTGGCCGAGCCGCTCCGCGACGTGCGCGTCACCACGCTGCCGCCGGAAAGCGAGGAGGCCAACCGCGCCCGCGCCGCCGAACAGGCCGCCTACGAACGCGGCCGCTTCGACGCCGAAAAAAATCTCGGCGAACAACTGCTCCAGCAGCGGAACGAAATGCTCGAATTGCAGCAGGGCGTTCTCGAATCGCTCCGCCGCGCCGTGCCCGAAGTCATCCAGCAGACCGAGGACGCCCTGATGCAAATCGCGCTGGAATCCACCAAAAAAATCGTCGCCGGAATTCCGATTGACTCCGCGATGGTCGAAGCCGTCGTGCGCGAGGCCGTCGGCCAGACCAAGGAAACCGCCGAAATCACCATCCAGCTCCATCCCGACGATCTGGCATTATTGCACAAACATCCCTCGCCCATTCTTCAGGGTCTGCCCGGGGCCGGTCCGCTCAAGTTCATCGGTTCCTCCGAAATCACCCGCGGCGGCTGCCTTGTGCAGACCCGGTTTGGCCTCCTCGACGCGCGCCGCGAAACCAAGCTCGAACAAATCCGCGAATCCATTTCCGCATGAAACCCGCCATCTCCTGCCCCGCCCGCCGCTTCGACGCCGCGCTCCAGCGCGTGCGCCTGGCGCGCGTGACGGAGACCTGCGGCCGCGTCGTGCAGGTCATCGGGCTGGTCATCGAATCGGAAGGCCCCGTCGCCTCCGTCGGCGAAATTTGCCGGATTGAATCCGCGCGGCACGACGGCGTCACGCTCGCCGAAGTCGTCGGCTTTCGGAACCATCACCTGCTGCTCATGCCGCTGGGCGACCTGCACGGCATCCATCCCGGCAGCGAAGTCACCGCCACCGGCGCGCCAATGCGCATCGGCGTCGGCAACGCGCTCAAGGGCCGCGTGCTCGACGGCCTGGGCCGGCCGATTGACGGCCTGGGGCCGGTTCAAACCGAGCTGTCCGTCGAACTGAACCTGACGCCGCCGCATCCGCTCAAGCGCCAGCGCATCCACCGGGTTTTTCAAACCGGCATCAAGGCCGTGGACACCTTCACGCCGTGCGGCCGCGGCCAGCGCCTCGGCATTTTTGCCGGCAGCGGCGTCGGCAAATCCACCCTGCTCGGCATGATGGCGTCGCGCGCCGACGCCGACGTGAACGTCATCGCGCTCATCGGCGAGCGCGGCCGCGAGGTCCGCGAATTTCTGGAACGCGACCTCGACGACGCCGGCCGCAAAAAATCCGTCGTCATCGTCGCCACGTCCAACGAGCCGGCGCTGCACCGCGTCAAGGGCGCGTCGCTGGCGATGGCCATCGCGGAATACTTCCGCAACCTGGGGCTGGGCGTGCTGATGATGATGGATTCCGTGACGCGGCTGGCGATGGCGCAGCGCGAAATCGGCCTGGCCGTCGGCGAGCCGCCGACCACGCGCGGCTACACGCCGTCGGTGTTTTCGCTGCTGCCGCAACTGCTCGAACGCGCCGGCACCGGCGAGACCGGCGACATCACCGGTCTGTTCACCGTGCTCGTGGAGGCCGACGACATGAATGATCCGATTGCCGACGCGACGCGCTCGATTCTGGACGGCCACATCGTGCTGACGCGCGAGCTGGCGACGCAAAATCATTATCCGGCGATTGACGTTCTGGAGAGCGTGAGCCGGCTGAACCGCGATTTGTTGAAGCCGGAGCAGCTCGCCCTGACCGCCGCCGGGCGCGAGCATCTGGCGGTCTACCGGCGCAACCAGGATTTGATCAGCATCGGCGCCTATCCCGCCGGCAGCAATCCGGTGATTGACCAGGCCATCGCGCTGCACGAGCCGCTCAACCGCTTTTTGCGCCAGGGCGTCGGCGAGGGATTTGACGCCGCCAAAAGCTGGTCGCTGCTCTCGCAAACCCTGTCCGCGCCGGTCCCGCAGAAACCACCGCAACCCAGGAAATAAACCATGAAAGCATTCCGATTTTCCCTTCAACCGCTGCGCCTGTTGCGCGAGCAAAAGGAACGCGTCGCGCAAAAGCGCTACGTCGAGGCGTTGCGCGCCGGCGACGAGGCCGCCGCCCGGCTGGCCGCCGGCTCCCGCGAACTGGCCGCCGCGTGGACGACGCTGTGCGAGGAGGTTGCCGAGGGCGCCACCGTCGCGAAGCTGCGCCAGACGCGCGCCTGGTGCGGCGGAATGGAGCAGCGCTGCGAGGAATTGACCGCCGATTTGAAGCTGGCACAGCGCGCCGCCCACGAGGCCTGGCGGGAAATGGTGCTGGCCACCCGCGACCGCAAGACGCTCGACCAGTTGCGCGACAAATGCCGCCGCAATTACGACGGCGCCGCGCACCGCGACGAACAGAAACAACTGGACGAAATGGGGCTGCGGCCCACTTCACCGGCCGCCGGCCTGCTTGAAACCGCCGCGACAACAATGGAGTGAACATGACCCGCTGGCTGACATCTTCCTGGGTGGTTGCCCTTGTGGGCTGCCTGATTTATCTGGCAACGACGGCGCTGCTGATCCGGCCCGCGCAATTCGCCGGCGTCCGGTCCGTGCTGGCCGCCGCCAACAAGCTGACGCCGGACAACGACCCGTCGTGGAAATTCAAAAATCCGGAATTTGATCAGTGGGTCGCGGAACTGAAAATGGAAAAGAGCGACCTCGACACGCGCGAGCAACAGTTGCAGGCGTTGCAGACGCGGCTGGACGCCGAGCGCCAGGAATTTTCGACGGCCACGCAGACGGTGTATCAGTTGCAGGCCGAATTCGACCGGAACGTCGTCCGCCTCAAGTCGCAGGAAATCACAAACCTCAAGCAGCAGGCCAAGGTCATCGCCGCCATGTCGCCGGAAGGCGCGGCGAGCATGATTGCCCAAATGGCCGATGACGACGTCGTGCGCCTGCTCGCCGTGATGAAGCCCGACGAGGCCAGCCTCCTGCTCGACGCGTTGAGCAAGCAGGGTGTCGGCGGCGCCAAACACGCCGCCCTCATCGCGGGCCGGCTGCGGATGGTGCTGCCGCCCGACGCCTCAGCCCCCGCCAAACCCTCCTCCTGATGCCCGCGCTGAATTCCATTCTGCCCGCCGACGGCAAGCGGCGCGGGGTTTCAAGCCCGGAGCTTCAAACCCGGAATGAACCGCCGGTGGACAAATTTCAAAGTGTCATGGAACGCTTGAAGGGGAGCTGGAAGCTGGAGGCTGGGAGCTTGGAAAAAACCATCGCTGCGAATCCGCAACTCCCAGCTTCCAGATCCGAACTTCCAACTGAAGTTGAAAAAACCGCGCCGCATTGTCCGCCTTTGGATTTTGAGAAGGAGCTGGCAGCCGGAAGCTGGAAGCCGGGGAAAAACCATCATGGCGAATCCGCAACTCCCAACTTCCCGGCCCGAACCAGCGGGGAAGGCGGCAAAATGAATTCCGATCAGACCGGCGCGGATTTCCAGCACGGCGAAATGCCGCCCGCCGTGGCGCCCCAATCCGGCTTGGCGCAGGCGGCGGACATCCCGGTTTCGCCGGCAACCACTGGGAAAATCAAAAGTCCGAAGTCCGGTGCCGCCGCTTCCAACTCCGACACAACCGCCCCGGAACGGAGCGAAGACGGAAAAGTTGCGCCGCCAAGTCCGGCTTTGGATTCTGGATTTGGGACTTTGGACTTGCTTGCGGGTTTCATGCCAGCCCCCGCCCGGCCTTCACAAATTTTGAGCGCGGCGGATTCACGCGCCGTGCCGACGGTTCAAGCCGACCAGACCGCCGGGCAGCCAAATTTTACATCCGCACCGGCCAGGGAACCGGTTGATCAATCCCCGCCGCCAACAAAATCCGATCCGGCCGGCGGCGACATCGAATTGCCGGAGATGTTGTCTCTGGATGACGACGGAAAATTTTCTTCGTATGCGCCGGCGGTTCCCGGCAACTCGCCAGAAGCGGTTCCTGCAACGGGAGAACCACTTCAAATCAAAGGACGGCCCGCGACCATTTTCATCAAGGTTGATCCGTCTTCCGCGCCGGTTTTGAATTCGGACACGGCGCCATCCGCCGATGGCATGACCGTTGCTCAACAAGACGTGAACGTGAAAATGGCGACAAAAAAGACAGATTTTACCGGGGCAGCCGAGCAGAAATTGCCGGGTGCTGCCGGCGTCGGCTCGCAAGCTGCCGCCGCCGCGCCGGCGCGCCCGGGCGCGCCGCAAAAGACCGCGTCTGCCGCCGTGGAAAATTTGCCGGCACGGGTCAAAAACCGCGGCGGGTCGGTTTCGGAGGCTGGCACGGAACTTCCGGCGGATGGTGCCGCCGCCAAAACCATTTTGTCCGAAGCCTTGAATCTGCCCCGGCTCGCGCCGGCCGGCACAACATCGCTGGAACGGACGCAGGAAATGATGGCGTCGCAGGTCGTGCGGCTGCATGAATCCGGCGCGGATGAACTGCGCGTCGTGATCAAGCCGGACGCCGGCCTCCAGTTGTCGCTGAACCTGCGGCAGGGCGACGGCGTTGTGGAAGTGCGGGCGGTTTTGGACCGCGGCAATTTTGATTTGCTCAACCGGCACTGGCCGGAATTGCAGCAGCAGCTTGAATCGCGCGGAATGCGCGTCGCGCCGTTGTCGTGCGCGGATGAAAATTTTGGAGGCGGGAGCGAAGGCTTCCGACAACCCACCACCCCCCACGGCCAACACGCCGGGGACGATGCCGATTTCGATTCCGCGCCTGCGGAACCGGCGGTGTTGATTCCTGGTTTGCCCACGGCCACGGCCACAGCTTCCGCCTCCGCGACTTTGGCACGCAATTGGGAAACCTGGGCTTAAACAAATATATTCATATGTCAACCGTCTCATCCGTCAGCAACACCGCCGCAAACTCACAAACGACCGCCGATGCCATCGCGTCGGCGACGTCACAAACGCTTTCCGAGCAGGATTTTCTGAATCTGCTGGTCACGCAGATGACGCAGCAGGATCCGCTGAACCCGATGACAAACCAGGATTTGCTGGCGCAAATGGTCCAGTTCAGCACGTTGCAAAGCAACACGACCACGCAATCGGACCTGGGCCAGATGACCGCCGGCCAGACTTTCACGGAGGCCAACGCCATGCTTGGAAAGCAGGTCAGCGTGCAGACGGATTCCAACGGCGACACGGCGCAGGGCGTCGTCAGCGGCGTGGATGTTTCGTCCGGCACGCCGCAGATCATCGTCAACGGCCAGTCCTACAGCATCAGCCAGGTGCTTTCGGTGGCGGCGCCCTCAACGTCTTCAACGCAATAAACCAAACCAACAAACTCCAAAATTATGATCGGTTCACTTCAAACAGGCGTCAGCGGCCTCCAGCAATTTCAGGAGGATCTGCAAGTCATCGGCAACAACATCGCCAACGTCAACACCGTCGGCTACAAAAGCTCCAGCATGGATTTTGAGGATGAGCTGGGCCAGAACCTGGCGCAAGGCTCAAACCTCATGCAGATTGGCGAGGGCGTCACCACCGGCGCCATCAATTCGGATTTCTCACAGGGCACCATCAACACCACCGGCCAGACCACCAATCTGGCCATCAATGGCAATGGATTTTTCCTGGTCAAGGACACCTCCAGCGGGCTGACCTATGCCACCCGCGACGGTGAATTCAACCTCGATTCCAACGGCTATCTGGTGAGCGCCAACGGGGATCGCGTCCAAGGACTGATGGGATCGTCCACCTCCGCGACGGATCTCCAAATCAACAGCGCCACCGCCATCGCCGGCCTCAGCGACACCACCACGCCGGCGCCAACCCTGCAATCTTACACCATCAATTCCGCCGGCCAGATCACCGCCACCTTGAGCGATGGCACCAACGGCGTCATCGGCCAGATTGTGTTGCAGAACTTCACCAACCCGCAGGCGCTGGTGAATCAGGGCCAGAACCTTTACAGCTATTCCGCCACGGCCGGCCCGCTGGCCACTCCCGCCGCGCCCAATTCCGGCGGCCTCGGACAAATCCAGTCCGGCGCCTTGGAATCATCAAACGTGGACCTGGCCAGCCAGATGACCGACTTGATCACCGCACAGCGCGCGTTTGAAGCGAACGCCAAGATGATCACCACCAGCGATGAAATCTTGCAGGACTTGGTGAACCTCAAACGGTAATCTCCCATGCCCGCCAACACTCCAGCGCCCAACGATGCCACCACACCGGCGGAAACGCCCGCGCCCGCGCCCAAGGCCACCGGCGGCTTCAAGGCATGGCTGCCGGTCATCGTCACCATCGCGCTCATGCCCGTGCTGGCCTACGCCATGACGGTTTTTGTGCTGCTGCCGCGAATTCAAACCGGCCTCGGCATCACGTCGCCCGCCGCCGAGTCCGGCGCCAGGCCCAAGGCCGCCGATCCCGGCGCCAAAAAAATAACCGTGACCATGAACAAGCTGCTCGTGAACGTCGCCGGCACGCTGGGTTCGCGCTACCTCCTCGTCAGCCTGTCCGTGGTCAGCACCGATCCCAGTTTCCAGCAGAAGATGACGGACAACGACGCGGCCCTGCGCGACATGGCCAGCAGCGCGCTCGCCTCCAAGACCCTCGCCGATCTGGAAAAGCCCGACGAGCGGAACCTCATCCGCACCGAACTGCTGACCGGTTTCAACAATATCCTCGGCAGCGACGAGGTGCAGGAAATTTTCCTGACCGAATTTGCGATTCAATGAACCCCTCCGAGCCGCAAAATCCACCCGCCGACGGCCCGCCCGCCGCGCCGGACGTGTCCGTGCTCACGGCGCACGGCCTGCGCGAAAACCGGAAGGCCGGAGACATCCGCGCCTACGATTTCCGCCAGTCGGGCTTCCTTGCGCCCAGCGAACTGCGCCGCATCCGGCAGCGGCACGAGCAGTTCGTCCGCTCGCTCGCTGCGCGCCTGGCGATTTTTCTCCGGCTCGAATCCACCGTCCAGCTCGCCAAGCTCCAGATTGTCGGCTACCTGAAGTTCACCGAAAACCTGCCGAACCCGACGCACATCGCGCTGTTCAAGGTGGAACCGCTCAAGGGCGTCGGCCTGCTCGTGATTCCGCCGCGCCTGGGCTTGAGCCTGGTGGACCGGATGCTCGGCGGCCCCGGCAAAATGCCCGACACCGCCCGTGAGCTGAGCGAAATCGAGGTCGCGCTCGTGGATCAGGTCGCCACGCTGTTCGTGACTGAATGGTGCGCCCACTGGCCGGAGATGCGCGAGCTGCGCCCGGCCTATCTCGGCCACGAAAACAACAGCCGTTTTCTCCAGACCGCCACCCCCGAAAGCGCGATGCTGGTGCTGACGCTGAACACCGGCTTGAGCGAACAACTGGAGCCGGTCCAGCTCGCCTTTCCCTATGCCACCGTCGAACCGCTCATGCGCCTGCTCGCGCCGGCGGGGCTGCCGGAAATTGACGTCCTCGCCGCCGCCGCGACCCAGCCGAAATGGAATTCCGATTTCGACGAGGTGCGTGTGCCGGTCGTCGCCGAGTGGCAGGGACTGAAGCTCTCCGCCGGCGACATCGCCCATCTCAAGCAGGGCAGCGTGCTCATGCTCGATCCGCAATGCGCCGCGCAGGTGCAGTTGAATTTCAACCAGGTGCCCAAGTTTGTGGGCCGGCCCGGCACGCGCGCCGGAAACTGGGCCGTTGAACTGACCCATTTCGCCACCACCTAAAAATCACCATGAACACCACCGCTCCCGCCAACTTGAACCTTGTCATGGACGTGCCCGTGAGCCTCACCATCGAACTGGGCAGTTGCCAGTTGCCGATGAAGGAGGTGCTCCAGCTCAACATCGGCTCCGTCGTCCAGCTCGACAAACCCGCCGACGCGCCGGTGGAATTGAGCGTCAACGGCAAGCTCATCGCCCGCGGCGAAGTCGTCGTGGTCGAGGACCGCTTCGGCGTGAAAATCACCGAGGTCGTCGGCAGCACGACGGCCGCGGCGGCGTGAAATTCAGAAGGAAGAATGCAAAATGAAGAATTTCAAAATCAGGGCCGCCGGTCTGGTTTCTTCATTCTTCATTTTTGATTCCGCATTTGCCGGAACCACCAATTCCGCCGAGGCCTCGCCGATGGCTTCGGCGCTTTCCACGCCGGACATCGGCGTGTCGGTGCTGCGCGTGACGGGCGCGCTGGCGCTGGTCATCGGAATTTTTCTGGCCGGCGTCTGGCTGTTTCGCAACTGGCAGCGGCTCGCCGTCCGGCGCGGCCGCGCGCCGAAGCTGAATGTGCTGGAGATGCGTTCCCTGGGTGGACGCCAGACGATTTATGTCGTCGGCTACGAACAGGAGCGCTTCCTGCTCGCCTCGTCACCGGCCGGCGTGAATTTTCTGACCCATCTGCCCGCCGCCGCCAGCGAACCGGAAACGGAGGAGGCGAAGCCGGCTGTTTCATTTTCCAATGCGCTGGCGCAGGTGCTGAAAGGCAAATGAAAATGGAAACACCGAACATTGAACAGCAAACGCGGAACATCGGATGCCCGCCCGTCAACCGGCGTCCGACATTGTTTTATTTCCGCCGCTGGCTTCCGGCGCTGTTCGTTTTTTTCATTTTTGGCGCGCTGACGGCTTCCGCGCAGTCAACCAACCTCACCACCGGCTTCGGCCCGATCCAAATCACGCTCGGCGCCAACAACGGTCCGCAGGACGTGGACACCGGCGTCAAGGTGTTGATCGCGCTCACGCTGCTGACGCTGGCGCCTTCGATTCTGCTGCTGATGACCTGCTTCACGCGCATCGTGATTGTGCTGTCGTTCGTGCGCACCGCGCTGCAATTGCAGGGCACGCCGGCCAACCAGATCATCGTCGGGCTTTCGCTGTTTCTCACGATGTTCATCATGGCGCCGGTCTGGGAAGGCATCCAGAACGACGCGCTGACGCCGTATCAGGCGAATCAAATCACCAGCCAGCAGGCGATTGACCGCGCGACGGCGCACATCCGCACGTTCATGCTCCGACAGGCGCGGCCCAAGGACGTGGACTTGTTCGCACAGATGGCAAAGTTGAAGCCGACCAAGCCGGAAGACCTGCCGCTGCAAGTCGTGATTCCCGGTTTCATCATCAGCGAGCTGCGGACGGCGTTCCAGATGGGCTTCCTGATTTTTGTGCCGTTCATCCTGATTGACCTCGTGGTCGCCACGGTGCTGATGAGCATGGGCATGATGATGATGCCGCCGACGGTTTTTTCGGTGCCGCTAAAGCTGCTGCTGTTTGTGCTGGTGGACGGCTGGTCGCTGATTGTGACCTCGCTGGTCCACAGTTTCGGAATGTGAACGAGATCTGCCGATGTGGAAGTGGGTTGCCGGCAAATCTTGCCCGCCGCGCAGGCACGCATCCTGCTTCACACAACCCGAGTATCATATGAATCCTGAATTTGCCATCGAACTGCTCAAAACCATGATTTACCAAGGCTTGGTCATCGCCGCGCCGCTGCTGGCCACGGCAATGGTGGTCGGGCTGGCCGTCAGCCTGTTCCAGGCCGTCACATCCATCAACGAACAAACCATGACGTTCGTGCCCAAGGCGCTGGCGGTGATCGCCGTCCTGCTGCTGCTGCTGCCGTGGATTGTCCGGTCGCTGGTGGAATTCACCACCGCCGTCATCCAGAAATTGCCGGAGATGGTTCAGTAAATCCGTTGAATTGTTGAATCGGGTTCGCGCGCGTGTCGTTGCCGATTCAACGATGTAACAATTGAACGGTTTGACGATGGACATAGATTTATACAACTGGCTGCTGGTGTTCCTGCGCGTCGGCGCGTTCCTGCTGGTGCTGCCGTTTTTTTCAGTGACCAATTTTCCGCCGACGATGCGCGTGGCGCTGTCAGCGCTGATGGCTCTGCTGCTGGCGCCGATGCTGCCGCCGTTCGCGGCGGGAAACCTGCCGTTCTTTTCGCTGTTCGGCGTGATGATCCAGGAAGTGTGCATCGGGCTTCTGCTCGGCTTCATCGCGCGGATGGTTTTTTACGCGGTGGATCTCGCCGGCAACGTCATCTCCAGCGAACTGGGCCTGAACATGGGCGCGATCATGGATCCGTCTTCGGGAGCGTCCTCGCAGGTGCCGGGGACGATCTTGTTTTTTCTGGCGACGGTGGTAATGCTGACGCTGGATTTGCACCACTGGATTCTGGCCGGCTTTGAACGCACCTACCTGGTGCTGCCCATCGGCGGCGCGCATCTCAACGGTGAACTGTTCAACGTGGTGCTCAACCAGACCAGCCGCATCTTCATGGTGGCGCTGCAAATCTCCGCGCCGGTGCTGGCGGTGTCGTTCGTCGTCACCGTTGTGTTCGGCGTGTTGAGCCGCGCGGTGCCGCAAATGAACGTGTTCGTCCTGAGTTTTTCCTTCCGCATCGTCGGCGGCCTGATGGTGTTCGGCTTCACATTGCAGCTCACGGCGCAGCATGTGATCAACTATCTGAACCGCCTGCCGGATGATTTGTTCAACCTAGGCCAGATCATGGGAATGCGATGAATTGTTGCCTCGTAAAATCGCCGGATCGTTGCGCCGGACCGGCCGCCGCCCGATTCACGATTCAATAATTCACGATTAACGCCTTAAAGCATGGAAGACCAAGTTGGCGAGAAGACGGAGCAGCCGACGCAGCGAAAGCTGGAGGAGGCGCTCAAGCACGGCCAGATTGCCCGCAGCGCCGAGGTGCAGACGGCGTTTGTGCTGCTCGCCGCGGTGGCCGCGCTGACGTTCGCCGGGCCGGAAATCTGGCGGCAACTGGTCGCCGCCTCGGTTCTCACCTTCACCCATCTGCACGACACTTCCATCACCACCACCGCGCTCCAGGGCTACGCCCTCGCCGGCACGCTGGTGTTCCTCAAATGCGCCGGGCCGGTCGTTGTCGCCACCATGCTGGGCGGGCTGCTGGCTGGCGTGACGCAGAACCGCTTCAACACCGCCTCCGAGGCGCTCACGCCCAACTGGGAACGGCTTAATCCGGTGGAGGGCTTCAAGCGCGTCTTCTCGTTCCGCAATGCGGTGCCGACGCTGATTGCCATCGTCAAATTCGCGGTGATCGTCGCCCTCACTTATTCGCAGGTGCAGAGCATTTTGAACGACCCCATTTTCGCCACCGCCGTCAGCATCGGGCGCATGGTGGAGTTTCTGGCGCAGACCGGCCTGCAAATTTTCCTGCGCGTGAGCCTCGCGCTGCTGGTCATCGCCGCCGGCGATTACGGCTATCAATGGTGGCGCACGAATCAAGATTTGATGATGACCAAGGATGAATTGAAGGAGGAGGCGAAAAACACGGAGGGCAACCAGCAGGTCAAGGCCGCGCGCCGCCGGCGCCGCACCGTCAGCAAGGCCAGGCAACTGGCCGCCGTGCCCACGGCCGACGTGGTGGTCACCAACCCCACGCACATTGCCGTGGCGCTGCGTTACGACCGGAAAACCATGCACGCGCCCAAAGTCGTCGCCAAGGGCATCCGCCTGAACGCCCAGAGCATCCGGGAAATGGCAGCCCGGCATCAAATTCCCATTGTGGAGAACAAGCCGCTGGCGAGGATGCTGTTCAAACAGGCGCGGGTGGGTGGCGAGATTCCTGCTCAACTGTATGCCGCGGTCGCCGAAGTCCTCGCGTGGGTCTATCGGATGAACCGCTACCGGTATTACGCGAAACAAAACCAGGCTTGAAGAATTATCATGGGCGCGTTGAGCGACAAAATGCGGAATGTGCTGAAATACGGCGATCTATGGCTCGTCGGCGCATTGTTTGGCACCATCCTGGTGCTGATTTTGCCGGTGGTGCCGTTCATGCTGGACCTGCTGCTGACGATCAGCATTGCCGCCTCGCTGCTGGTGCTGCTGGTCATTCTTTACCTGCGCACCCCGGCAGATTTTACCGGCTTCCCGACGTTGCTGCTGTTCATCACGCTTTACCGGCTGGCGCTCAACGTGGCCTCCACGCGGCTGATTTTGCTCAACGGCTACGCCGGCCACATCATCCAGGCGTTCGGCAATTTCGTCGTCCACGGCAATTACGTCGTCGGCATGGTCGTGTTCCTGATTCTGGTGCTGATCAATTTCATCGTCATCACCAAGGGCGCCGGGCGCATCGCGGAAGTCGCGGCACGCTTCACATTGGACGCCATGCCCGGCAAGCAGATGGCGATTGACGCCGAGCTGAACGCCGGGCTGATCAACGAAACCGAGGCGCGCGACCGCCGCCGCGCCATTGAGGAGGAGGCGGATTTTTACGGCGCGATGGACGGCGCCAGCAAGTTCGTCCGCGGCGACGCCATTGCCGCCATCCTCATCACGCTCATCAACATCGTCGGCGGCTTCGCCATCGGCATTGTGCAAAAAGGCATGACGATGAGCGACGCGCTGCACACCTACACCATCCTGTCCATCGGCGACGGTCTGGTGTCGCAAATCCCGGCGCTCATCACCTCCACGGCGGCGGGCGTGCTCATCACCCGCGCGACGGCCAAGAACAACCTCGGCCAGGAACTGGGCCGGCAACTGCTGTTTTATCCGCGCGCGCTGACCATTCTCGCCGTGATGCTCACCGTCATGGGTTTGATGCCGGGGCTGCCGACGCTGCCATTTCTCACGCTCGCGGTCATCATCGGATTTTTGTCCTATTCCTTGCACAAGCATGGCGGCATTTCGGAACTGACCGGCGCGGTTTCAAAACCGGCGGCCGTCACCGGCTCCCGGTCCGCCAAAACTTCCGCCGCCGCGGCAACGGGCGCGGCCACCTCCGCCGAGGCGCGGGCGGCCGACCCGCTGGAAAATCTGCTGACGCTCGACACGCTGCAAATCGAGCTGGGCTTCGGGCTGGTTTCGCTCGCCGACACCAGCAAGGGCGGCGATTTGCTGGAACGCGTGACCGGCGTGCGCAGAAACGTCGCGCAGGAAATGGGCGTGCTGATTCCGCCAATCCGGCTGCGCGACAACCTGCAACTGGGCACGAACGAATACCGGTTTCTGCTGAAGGGAAATCCGATTGCGCAGGGCCAGCTCATGCCCGGCCAGTGGCTGGCCATGAACGCCACCAACACCAAGACCACGCTCAAGGGCATTCCGACCGTCGAGCCGGTGTTTCAACTGCCGGCCACATGGGTTTCCGCCGTCGAGCGCAAGACCGCCGAGACCGCCGGCTACACGGTGGTGGACGCGGCGTCCGTGCTCGTGACGCATCTGGCCGAGACGGTGCGCCGGCGCGGACATGAAATTCTCACGCGGCAGGACGTGCAGGCCCTGCTCGACAATCTCAAGAAAACGCAGCCCGCCGTCGTGAACGAGCTGGTGCCCGCGCTGGTTTCCGTGGGCCAGATCCAGCACATCCTGCAAAACCTCCTGGCCGAGGGCGTCTCCATCCGCAACTTCGCCGGCATCCTGGAAAAGGTCGGCGATTACGCCGCGTTCACCAAAAATCCGGACGAACTTTCCGAATACGCCCGGCGCGCGCTCGGCCCCCAGATCGCCAAGCCGTTCCAGACCGACGACGGCCATCTTCGCGCCATCACGATGGACCCGAAGCTGGAGCAGCAGCTTTCGCAAAGCGTCCGGCTGGCGTCCGGCGAAACCACGCTCGTGGTGGAACCCCGGCTGGCGCGGCACGTCATGGATTCGCTTTCAAAATTCGTCCAGCAAATGATGTCCGCCGGCCAGCCGCCGGTCATCCTGTGCGCGCCGCAACTGCGCCTGGCGTTCCGCCGCTTTTTTGAAAGCACCTTCGGCGATCTCGCCGTCCTGTCTTATGCGGAAGTCCCGCCGCGCGTGCAGGTGCAAAACCAGGCGGTGATTCCGCGCTTCGAATGAGGAACGACCCACATCCAACGCTTCCGCCGCGCGCGTTCGCTGGTTCAGAGCTGGAAACTGGAGGCTGGGGAAAAACCATCATGGCAAATCCCCAACTCCGAACTGCCAGCCTCCAACTTCTTCCCGCCGCATGAAACTGGTTTCCTTCGTCGCCGGCAGCGCCGCCGACGCGCTGGCCGAAATCCAAAGACGGCTCGGCCCGGACGCGGTGGTGGTGAGCGTGCGGCCGGTGTCGTTCTGGAACATTTCACGGCTCTGGAAAAAAAACTGCAAAATCGAGGTCACGGCCGGCGTGCCGGACAAAACATCCGCGCCTAAACCGGACACGATTTCCCCGCAGGGGCAGATTCCCGAAAGCGCCGGCGGTTTCGCCTCCGGCGAGAGCCGCTGGCGCAGCGTCATCTGGCTGGAAGCGATGGGGCTGCTACCGATTCACGCCGAACGGCTGCAAATGCATCTGCGCGCCGTTCACGGCGAGATGCCGCCGGAACCGCTGGAGGAGGAATGGCAAGTTGTCAGCCGCGCCCTGTCGCATTTCTGGCTGAAGCCGCCGCCAATTGACGGCGGCGCGGAGCCGCGACCGCACGTCTTCATCGGCCCGCCCGGCTCCGGCAAGACAACGGCGCTTTGCAAATGGCTGACGCTGGCCTCGCTGCTGGAGGAGCGCGCCGCGCGCGTCTGGCGGCTGGACGGCGCCACCGCCAACATGGCGGAATTTCTGGCGCTGCACTGCGAAATGCTCGGCGTGCCGCTGGAGCGTTTCTGGTCGAATCCGGAAACCGCCGGTGAATTGTGGTTCGTGGATCTGCCCGGCGTGGACATCGCCGACGCGCCGGCCCTGGACGCTTTGCGCCGGCAGATCGCCGGGCTGCCGGCGCCGCACGTGCATCTGGTGCTGAATGCCGCGTATGAAATGCCGGCGCTGCTGGCGCAATGGCGCGCGTTCGAGCCGTGCGGGCCGGAGGATTTGATCTTCACGCACCTGGACGAGGAGACGCGGCGGGTGAAATTGTGGAATTTCGTGTTCGGCACAAATTGCAGCCTTCGCTTCCTCGGCGCGGGGCAAAAAATTCCCGGAGAATTCCGGAATGCGTCGCCGGAAATTTTGTTGCCGGCAAAAACCCCCTGATTCCGGGGAAATCCCCCCATTTCCACGCGCTGTTCCCCGGCTGGCAAACGGCTTGCTAAACAACTGTCAGGCATCAAATGAAAGCATTGATTATTCTCGGCGCCATCGTCGGATTTCTCATCGGCGCGGGTTTTGGACTGGCGGGCAGCAGTCCGTGGCCGGCGGCACTGTGGCGCGCCTGCGCCGCGGCCCTGGTCGCCACCGTCCTCACCCGCTGGTGGAGCCGTGTGTGGATGCAGGGTCTGCGCGAATCCCTGGAACAACGCCGCGCCCGGCGCCCGGCGGCGGCACCATTCATCCAACCCGTTAAAAAATCATGAACACCAGCAGCTGTGAAATCGAGGCGGACCGTCCCGCAGTGGCGGGAACGGAACCGCGTCCCACCGCCCAGGAACTCTGGCGGCATTATCATGAGCAGACCAACAGCCAGGATGAAAATTCGCTGGTGGAGCGCTACCTGCCGCTGGTGCGCTATGCCGCAAACCGGCTGGCGATGACGCTGCCGGACCATGTTGACCGCGACGATTTGCACAGCGCGGGGCTTCTTGGCCTGTTGCAGGCGCTGCGGAATTATGACCCGGCTTCGGGAACGTCGTTTGAAGGTTATGCGCGGCTGCGCATCCGGGGCGCGATGCTGGACGAGCTGCGGCGCATGGACTGGGTGCCGCGCACGGTGCATGAGAAATCCCGAAAAATCCAGGCCGTCATGGGCGAGCTGGAACAGCGCCTGGGCCGCGCGCCGAACGATGAGGAGATGGCACAGGCGATGAAAATTCCGCTGGCCGAATATCTCGGGCTGCTCGATGAAATCCGCCCCGCGCAGTTCATCTGCCTGGATGCCGTATCCACTTCGGACGGGGACGAGGCCGGCAGCCTTTACGAAGTGGTGGCCAACCCGAACCAGCCCGGCCCGGTCGAGGAGGTTTCACGCGCGGAACTGAAGCGGGTGATTTTCAAGCGGCTGAAGGAATTGCCGGAAATCCAGCGCAAGGTGCTGGCGCTGTATTATGGCGAAGACATGCATCTGCGTGAAATCGCCGAGGTCTTCGGCCTGACCGAATCCCGCATCTGCCAGATTCATTCGCAGGCGATTCTTTCCATCCGTTCCTACCTGCAACGATTTGAGGGCGGACTGGCCAAACTGGGCAAGCCGTCTCATAAACCATGATTATCATCATCGGCATCCTCGTCGTCGCGTTTTCGATTTTCGGCGGCTTCGTGGCGGGCGGCGGCCATCTGTTCTGGCTGATGCATCCCAACGAGCTGCTCATCATCGGCGGCGGCGGATTGGGCGCGCTGGTCATCATGTCGCCGCGCAAGGTGCTGATGGATCTCGGCCACGGCATCCTTATGTCCCTCAAAGGCACACCGCACAGCCGCGCCGCCTACGAGGAGCTGCTCAAGGTGCTTTACGAGCTTTTTTTGCTGGGCCGGCGCAACGGCATGATTGCGCTGGAGGATCACGTCTTCGACCCCGCGAACAGTTCCATCTTCGGCAAATACCCGCTCTTCGCCGCCAACACCCGGGCGGTGGAGTTTTTGTGCAGCAGCCTCCGCCCCATCATTGACGGCAAGATCAAGCCGGACCAGTTGCGCCTCCTGCTGGACGCCGAAATCGAACGGAAGGAAACGGAGCAACTGGCCCCGGTCAACGTGTTGACAAAGATTGGCGACTCCATGCCGGGATTCGGCATCGTGGCCGCGGTGCTGGGCATCGTGATCACCATGGCGTCCATCAACGGCCCCGTCGAGCAGATTGGCCAGCATGTGGCCGCCGCGCTGGTGGGCACATTTCTCGGCATCCTGCTCGCCTACGGCTTCGTGAATCCGCTGGCGACGAACCTGGACTTCACCGGCGCCGCCGATCTGGATTTCACACGGTGCATCGCCGCGTGCGTGATTGGTTTTGCCAGCGGCATGGCGCCCGTCACCGCCGTTGAACTGGGACGCCGCGGCTTGAGCAGCGAGCTGCGCCCGTCGGGGGACGAGCTGGAGGAAATGCTCAAGCCGCTCAAGAACACCGGCGCCAAGACCTGATCCGGCCATGCGCAGACGCGAACATAGTTCCGGTCACGGCGGCGCCTGGAAAGTGGCCTACGCGGATTTTGTGACCGCCATGATGGCGCTGTTCCTTCTGCTCTGGCTCACCGCGCAGGACAAAAAGATCAAGGAGGCCGTCGAACGCGCCTTCCGCAATCCCTTCTCCGCCGTCAACAAGGAATCCACCGGCATCATCCCCAGCCAGAACCCGTCGCAGCAGAGCAAGCAGAAAGGCAACATGGAATCCGTCAGCGCCGTCGAAATGCAGATGCTGCGCAAAATCACCGAGGACCTCGCCAAGATGCTGGAGCAAAGCCAGGAGCTGGAGCAGAGCGTCCAGATTTCGCTCACGCCCGACGGCGTGCGCATCAACATTTTCGACCATTCGGAAAGGCCGGTGTTTGAGCCGGGCACGGACCGGTTTACGACGTATGGCGGCTGGGTTTTTTCGACGCTGGCGTGGGAAATTTCCCGCTACAAGACGTTCCACATCGAACTGGAGGGCCACACGGAAACGCGGTCCGGAACCGACGCGGAAAATCTCAACAAATGGGATTTGTCCACGGAGCGGGCGAACGCAGCGCGGCGCCTGCTCATCCAAAACGGCGTGGAATCCGCGCAGGTGTTCAAGGTTTCCGGTTTCGCGGACACGCAGCCGATGCCGGGCGTGGCCTCGACCGTGGAATCCAACCGGCGCGTGACAGTCCTGTTGAAGGTCGAAAATCCGGACCAGCCCGCGGACAACGCAAGCCCGAATCCACCATGAACGAACCCTTCGTGCCGTTAAGCAACGTTTCCGTCCCCGGCGGGGACCGGTCGGGCTTGCACGTCACCATCGTCAACCCGTCGGAAAAGCTCCAGCCGTTTCAGCCGCTGGGCCGCGCCGGCCACGGCGCCGGCCAGTGCGAACCGCGCGTGACCCTGCAACGCGACGGCGACCGCATTTCGGCCATCCACATTCAGTGCGCCTGCGGACAGGTTGTCGAGCTGGCGTGCGTCTATGAAAAGACCAAAGGCTGAATTATGAAACCAAAATTGCTTCAGCCTTGTCTGACGCCCGGCAATTTTTGCAAAGGCTCCGGCAATCTTTTGCCGGCGGCGACGGATGAAACAGGCCGGGCGGTCATTATTCCGGCAAAACCAGCCGGTTTGGACGGTGGCATAATCGCTGCTTAACAATCCTCAAGATGAACGTGAGCCTCTACCAAGCCGCCGCCGCCATGAACGCGCAATCGCGCTGGCAGGAGCTGATCACCGAAAATCTCGCGGCCGGAACCACGCCCGGCTTTTGCAAGCGGAATGTTTCCTTCGCGGATGTCGCCGCGGCGTCGCCGACGACCATGAACGGCGCCAACCCGGCGAATTTCATGATTCCGGTCGCCGTCACCTCCACCAGTTTTCAGCAGGGACAGCTTCGCGCCACCGGCGGTTCGCTGGATTTTGCCATCGAGGGTTCCGGCTTCTTCACGGTGCAACTGCCCAACGGCGACCGCGCCTACACTCGCGATGGTGAATTTCAACTCAATGCCAAGAACCAGCTCGTCACCAAGGAAAATTATCCGGTGTTGAGCGACGCCGGCCCGGTGCAGCTCGATCCAAGCAATCCCGGAACCGTCAGCATTTCCGCCACCGGCCAGATCAGCCAGGGCAGCGATGTCAAAGGCCACTTGCAGGTCGCGACGTTTTCCAATCCCAGCCAGCTTAGCGAGACGGACTACGGTTATCTGCTCGCCAGCCAGCCCGGCATGACGCCCCAGCCCGCCGCCGCCGGCACCTCGGTCCGCCAGGGATTTCTCGAGGCTCCCAACACTTCGCCAACCTCCGAAATGAGCGGTTTGATCAACACCATGCGGATTTATGAAGCCAACCAGAAAGTGTTGCAAATGCAAAATGATCGCATGGGAAGCGTCATCTCCGCGCTGGGCGGCACTTCCTAACCAACAATAATTTATGCTCCGCGCACTTTACTCCGCCGCCGCCGGGATGGAATCCCAGCAGATGAACCTGGATGTCATCTCGAACAACCTGGCGAACGTCAACACCACCGGCTTCAAGAAAAGCAAGGTCGAGTTCCAGGAGCTGCTTTACCAGACCACCCGCGCGCCCGGCGCCGACCTCGGCTCCGGCAATCAGGTGCCCACCGGCATCCAGGTCGGCCAAGGCTCGCGCCCCGTCGCCACCGCGCGCATCTTCACCAACGGCGATCTCTCCCAGACCGGCGAACAGCTCGACGTGGCCGTGCAGGGCAACGGTTTTTTTGAAGTCCAGATGCCCGACGGCTCAAACGCCTACACCCGCGACGGCGCGTTCAAGACGGATTCCAACGGCCGCATCGTGACGAGCGACGGCCTGCCGGTCATCGGCGGTTTTCAGCCCGTGCCCGCCGGCACGACCAACATCACCATCGGCTCCAACGGCAATGTCACCTACACCGGCGCCGCCGGAACCACCACGTTTCAAGTCCAACTCGTCCGCTTCAACAATCCCGCCGGACTCGAAAGCGAGGGCAGCAACCTTTACAAGGAAACCGCCGCTTCCGGCACGCCCGAACTCGGCACGCCCGGCTCCAACGGCTTCGGCACCCTCAACCAGGGCTACCTCGAACTTTCCAACGTCAGCGTCGTCGAGGAAATGGTCAACCTCATCCAGGCCCAGCGCGCCTACGAAGTCAACTCCAAGGCCGTCCAAGCCTGCGACGAAATGATGCAGCAAAGCAACAACCTGATCCGCTGATGAAATCCCAAACCGCCATTTTGACCCTGCTGCTCGCCGTCCTCGGGTCGGCGTTTTGCCCGCCGGTTTTCGGGGACGAAATTCCCGCCGACGCCGCGACCAACGCCGCGCCGCGCGAAGTCACGCTCGACGAGGCCGCCGTCACCCGGCTGTTGACCGCCGCGCTGCAACAGCAATTCGTCGGCGTCGGCGGCGAACTCGATTTGCGGCTGACACGCCCGTGGATTTCGCGCAGTGCGCCGGCCGGTCCGCTGAACTTGAGAATTCTCGACATGCCGAATAACGGCGTCGCGTCCTCGTTCCTCGTCCGGTTTGAAATTTTCGCCGCCGACGGCACCAGCCTTGGCAACTGGCAGTATTCCGTCCAGGCGCACCTCTGGCGCGAAATCTGGGTCGCCCGCTCCATGCTCAAGCCGGGCGAGATGGTGGCCGACGCCGACATCGCGCGCGAACGCCGCGACGTGCTGGCGCTGCACAGCCCGCTGGCCGAGTTTGCCAGCGGCGACACGACGCTCGAAGTGGCCGAATCGGTCCCCGCCGGCTCGCCCCTGCTCTCGTATTCGGTGAAACTGCATCCGGTGATCCGCCGCGGCCAGATGACCGACGCGCTCATTCAGGACGGCGCGTTGAATGTGACGATGAAGGTGCAGGCGCTGGAAGACGGCACGCCCGGCCAGCTCATCCACCTGCGCAACACGCAATCCAACCACGATTTTTGCGGAAAGGTGCTCAACGGAAAAACCGTCGTCGTCCCGCTCTGAAATGAAAACGCCAACCCTCATTCTGCTTTTGACTCTGTGGCTGCCGGCCGCCGCGCTGCCGCAGTCGCTCTGGCACGACGACGGCTCCAAATCCATGTTCTCGGACAAACGCGCCACCAGCGTGGGGGACATCATCACCATCATCGTCTCGGAAAGCAGCACCGCCAGCAAAAACAACTCCACCGTGACGGAGAAAAAATCCAGCGAGGCCGCGGCCATCAGCTCGTTTCTTTTCCCCGGCTTCCTGGCGCACAAGGCGGCGATGCCGGCGGTGAACTACAGCTCCGACCTCGCGCACAACGGCAGCGGCGTCATCAGCGATTCGGAGGCGGTGGTGGCCAAGATCGCCGTGCGCATCGTGGACGTGCTGCCGAACGGCAATCTCATTGTCGAGGGCAAGCGCGAGACCGCCTTCAGCGGCGAACACCAGACGATCACGCTGCACGGCGTCGTGCGCGCCGCCGACGTGGCCTCGGACAACACCGTCCAGAGCTACAATGTCGCCGACGCGACCATCCAGATCATCGGCAGAGGCACCGTCACCGACAGCCAGAACAAGGGCTGGTTCACCCGCATTTTCGATAAGCTCAACCCCTTCTGATCATGCCACTCGTGCCAAGAACATTGCGGCCCAAAGTCCGGCGCACCTGCCGGCAGTTGAAGATTCCCGTCCGGCCCGGCCGCCCGGCGAAGCTGCCCGGCGCGCTGACTTTTTCGGCGCTGCTGCTGGCGGGAATTTTTTCCGCCGCCGCCGCCGGAGTTCACATCGGCGACCTGGTGATGGTTTCCGGCGCGCGCGACAATCAGCTGGTCGGCTACGGACTGGTCGCCGGCCTCGCCAACGACGGCGATCAAAATCCGATTTACACCCAGCAGACCATGGCCAATCTGCTCCAGCGTTACGGCATCAACATCCCGTCCTCCTCGCTGTCCGCCCTTTCGGCCAAGAACGTCGCCGTGGTCATGGTCACCGCGGACATCCCGGCATTCATCAAATCCGGCCAGCGGCTCGACGTGCAGGTCGCCTCGATGGGCGACGCCAAATCGCTTCAGGGCGGCGTGCTGCTTCAGACGCCGCTGCTCGGCGCGGACAACAGGGTTTATGCCGTCGCCCAGGGGCCGGTTTCCGTCGGCGGATTCACCGCCGGCGGCGGCGGCGCGGGCGGCGCGACGGTCACGAAAAATCATCCCACCACCGCGACCATCATTGGCGGCGCGCTGGTCGAGCGGGAAATTCCCGCGACCGTGGTGCATGACGACGGCGTGGAACTGCTGTTGCGCGAGCCGGATTTCACCTCCGCCGCGCGCATCGCCGCCGCCGTCAACGAAACCTTTACCAACAGCGCGCACGCGGTGGATTCCACCGAGGTGCGGGTGCAAATGCCGGCGGGCGCCTCGGCGTCGCCGGTGGATTTCATCGCACATCTGGAGGACATCGAAGTCACGCCGTCCGCGCCCGCGCGCGTCATCATCAACGAGCGCACCGGCACCATCGTCGCCACGGCGGGCATCCAGATTTCCAGTTGCGCCGTCGCGCAGGGCAACATCGTCATCAACGTCGCCTCCACGCTCGACGTGTCCCAGCCCGCGCCGTTCAGCAGCACCGGCACGACCGAGGTGACACCGCGCACCACCACCGACGTCACGGAAAACAAATCCGCCATGGTCGTGCTGCCGGAGCTGCCGACCGTGGAAAAGGTCGCCGCCGCCCTGAACACGCTGGGCGCCACACCGCGCGACATCATGGCAATTTTCCAGGCGATGAAGCAGGCCGGCGCGTTGCAGGCCGAATTGATCATCAAGTGACATGAACGCCGCCCCGATCCAGAGCAAAATTTCCGCCGCGGACATTCCGCTGGAACAGGTCGCGCATGACCGCTCCCTGACCCAGCCGCAGAAGGTCGCCGAGGTTTCGCGGCAGTTTGAGGCGTTGATGCTGCGGCAGATTTTGCAGGAGACGCAGAAAACGGTCATTCCGTCCACCTATGCGGACACTTCCACCACGTCGGGCATTTATCACGACATGGTCATCAACCAGCTTGCGGACAACATTTCGAAGTCAGGCGCACTGGGGCTGGCGCAAACGCTCGAGCGGCAGCTCAGCCACCAGCTCAGCCCGGCTTCGTCGGCCGGATCCGACCGTCCCGCGGGAGCCACGCCCGCCTCGCATCCCGAAACGGACGCGGTCCGGCCAACCCATTTGAACAACACCAAACCATTTCAGTCCACCGCCCACCCACATCCATGAAAGACCTCTTGAACAACCTCGTTGACTCGCTCCGCGAAGAACTGAAGGAATACGGCGAAATGCTCGCCCTGCTCGACCAGCAGCAGGAAATGGTCATGCGCCGCCAGACGCAGGATTTGATCCAGTGCGTCCAGACCATCAACGCGCAGGTCGAAAACATCACCGCCGCGCGGCTGGAGCGCGAGCAGCGCCAGCTCAACCTGGCACGGCAGTTCGGCCTGGCCGAGGACGCGCCCTTCGCGGTCCTCCTGCCGCACCTGCCCGGCGAATACCGCCCGCTCGTCCAGGCGCTCGTCCAGGAAAACAACGAGCTGCTCACGCGCATCCAGCGCCGCGCGCGGCAGAATCATCTGCTGTTGAGCCGCATCGTCGAATTGATGCAGCGGCTGTTCGATCCGTTTTTCCCGAACAGCCAGCCGACCACCTACGACATCACAGGCGTCATGTCCGGCGCCGGACTGCCGAAGCATTCGCTTTACGAAGCCATCGGTTGAAATGCCATGCTCGGACTCTTCAACACCTTGAATCTCGGCGCGCGATCAATGATCGCGGAGGAACTGGGCGTGGAAGTGACGGGACAAAATCTCGCCAACGCCAACAATGCCGCCTACACCCGGCAGACGGTCCAGCTTCAAACCAGCACGCCCACGCCGTCCAACCTCGGCCTTCAGGGCACCGGCGTCGAGGCCACCTCCATCCAGCAGGTCAGCAACCAGCTTCTCAACGGCCAGATCCAGTCCGAGGCGAGCGTCGGTGGCTATTGGAATTCGCAGCAGACGGCGCTGCAAAACGCGCAGACGCAATTGGACGAATTCCTCAACTTGAGTTCGAGCAGCACTTCCAGCAGCACGACCACCTCGACCGATTTGTCAGACCAGTTGAACAGCCTGTTCAACGCCTTTCAAAGCGTGGCGACCAGCCCCACCGATTCGACGGCGCGCCAGTCACTCATCAACACGGCGCAGACGCTCGCGTCCAGCTTCAACCAGGCCTCGCAAAATTTGAGCACGCTGAACAGCCAGCTCAACACCTCGGTCGGCGGCGACGTCACCTCCGCCAACCAACTGCTGTCCGACATCGCCAGTCTGAACGGCCAGATCGCCAAGGCCACGGCCTCCGGCGGCACCGCCAACGACCTGGTGGATTCACGCGAGGCGGATTTGGAAAATCTCGCAAAATTGGTGAACACGCAGACAACCACCAATTCCGACGGCACCATCAGCGTCAGCATCGGCGGCCAGGAACTGGTTTCCGGCAGCAAGCTCTCGGACTCGCTGGCGACGTATGCGGATGCGAATGGAAATTTGCTCGTGCAAACCGCCGCGTCCGCCACGCCGCTCACGCTCACGAGCGGCTCCATCCAGGGCACGATTGACGCACGCGACGGCGCGCTGGCCACGCTGCGCAGCGGCCTGGACACGATGGCCTCGACGCTCATCACGCAGGTCAACGGCATTTATCAAAACGGCTATGATCTCAACGGCAATTCCGGCGCGGACTTTTTCACCGGCAGCGATGCCGGCGACATCGGCGTGAATTCCGCGCTGCTGACCGATCCGTCGCAGGTTCAGGCCGCCGGCACCAATGCCACCGGCGACAACACGGTGGCGCTGGCGCTGGCGCAGCTCGGAAGCCAGTCCCTGACCGCGCTCAACAACCAGACGTTCAGCGGCGCCTGCTCGCTGGACGTGGAAAATTTCGGCGACGCGCTGTCCAACGCCAACGACCAGGTGACCAATTACAATTCCGTCAACACCATGCTGTTGAACCAGCGCGACTCGGTGAGCGGCGTTTCGCTGGAGGAGGAAATGGCGAATTTGATCACCTATCAGAAGGCCTACGAAACCTCGGCGCAGATCATCTCGACCGTCAACCAGATGCTGACGACGGTGGTGAATCTGAAGAGCAGTTGATTTTGATCATCTTTCAAACCCCACACGATTATGCGCATCGCCGGCACTTCATACACGGATTCAATGGTCAGCCACTTGAATCTCCTGTCCGCGCAGGAATACCAGCTTCAGAACCAGGCCTCGACCGACCAGAGCATTTCCGCGCCGGAGGACGATCCGTCGGGCATGGCGGCGGCGTTGAATTTGCAGGCCCAGAACAGCGCCGTCACACAATATGCACAGAATATCACGACGCTGCAAACCCGCGCCACCACCGCCGGCAGCGCCCTGAGCTCCCTGCAAACCCTCACCGACCGGGCCAGTGAAATCGCCACCTCTGCCGACGGTGCCACCTCGCCGTCAGCATTGCAGGCTGACGCGACCGAAGTCACCCAGTTGATCCAGCAGGCCGCGCAGTTGATGAACAGCAAGAACGGCAGCCAGTATGTTTTTGGCGGCACCGACTCCAGCCAGGCGCCGTTCACGGTGAGCACCGACGCCAACGGCAACGTCACCGCCGTCACCTATTCGGGCAACACCGCCGTCACGCAGAGCCAGATCGCGGCGAACACGACGATGTCCGTGGACGTGCCGGGCGAAAACAACAGTGGTTCCGGCGCGCGCGGAGTGGTCAGCGACAGCCGCTATGGCGCGGATTTGTTCAACCATCTGATCGCGCTACAAAACGATTTGCAATCCGGGAACACGAGCGCCATCACCTCGACGGACGCGGCGAATTTGAGCAAGGACGATGACAACATCATCTGGCAGGTCGCCAACAACGGCGCGGCGCAGACGCGGCTCACGGCGGCGGCTGCATTTGCCTCCACGCAGCAGAGCGGATTGCAGACGAGCCTCACCAACGTGGCCGGGGCGGACCTGGCGCAGACGCTGACGCAATTGACCCAGGCGCAAAATGCCTACCAAGTCGCGCTCCAGACCAGTTCGCAGATCCTGCAAATGCAACAATCCGTCTTGAGTTCACTGTCATAAGCCATGTCATCCGCTCAAACCCATTTTTCAGGAATGCACGGGGCAATTTCCGCCGGGCCGGAGACAAAATTGCCGGGCATCTTGATCCAGAATCTTGTCTTTCGGCGGACGGCCTGCCTGTCGGGCGGGCATTTCGCTGGATTTGGAGCCAATAAACCCATTCACGCCGCCGGATAATTCCGTGGCACACTCGTTGCTAAACAAACTTTACCATGAACAGCGCCAATGTAATTGAAATCGAGGAACCGGAAACGGTTGAAACCACTTCCGGTTGCGAAGTGCGGATGCCGGCAGGCCTGCTGGGATTCGAGCAAATCAAAAACTTCCTGCTCATCGCCAACCCTGCGGAAGCGCCGTTCCGCTGGCTGCAGGTGAAAGACAACCCGTCGCTGGCGTTTGTCGTCATCGAACCGTTCTTTTTCATGCCGGATTACAGCCCGGACATCCCGCAGCAGGACGTGAATTTTCTCGGCCTGTCGTCGCCGGACGACGCGGCGGTTTTCAATATCGTGACGGTGCATAATTCGAAAGGCGCAACGGTCAATTTGAAGGGGCCGGTCGTCATCAACCGGAACACCGGCGTGGGCAAGCAGGTCGTCATTGCCAACGCGGCCCAGTATTCCGTGCAGCATCCCCTGCCGGTCAACGAAGCCGCCTAATCGCCGGAAATATGCTCATCCTCTCGCGTAAAACCGGCGAAAGCATCGTGATTGACGGGCGCATTCACGTGAAGGTCGTGCGCGTGGAGGGCGAGGCCGTGAAAATCGGCATTGAAGCGCCGTCCGAGGTGCCGGTGCATCGCCGCGAGGTTTATGAGGAAATCCAGCGCAGCAACCAGCAGGCGCTCACCCGCCAGAACACGGCGCTGCCCAAGCTGCCGTCACCCAAGCCGGTGAAGCCGGCCAGAAAAGGTTCAAAGGTCCCATGACGACGGGCAAAGAAAATTTCTCCGGCCGCCAGCCCGGCCGGACAACGGATTCTGACGCAGTCCGGCGTGCAACCGCCGGCGTGCCTGACCACACGCCGCGAGCCACGCCAGGGTTGTGTCAGTGACACATGGTCAGCGAATTTCGTCCGTCCAAAGGACGGGACCGCTGGCTCCTTCCTCGGGCGGGCCGACGCAAGTCGGTCCGCCCGTAAATAAACGAACGAGACATTTTATGAGCGCCGCCAACCTTCTCGCACGAGAGCCGTTCCAGACGTTTGATCATTCCAGTTGTGGCGCGGCTCCAGCCATCTTGTGGGGCTGCCCGCTGCCGGTTGAATTCCAGGGCGCGGACCTGCCGGAGGCATCCGAGGCCGGGGACGCGTGGGCGATGGCCAGCTGCGAGGGCATCGTCAGCCGCTACGAATCTGGATTGAACGCCGCGAACGGCGCGATCCTGCATTTCGGCGCCGGCCACGGCGAAATGATGGACACGCTGCGCCAGCACGGCTTTGCGGTCATGGGCTGCGAGCCGTCGGCCCTCCTCGCGGAACTGGCGCGACGGGATCATGGTTTTGACGCGCGCACGCTGCATTGCTGCAGCGCGGAAAATTTTTTGGGCTGGATCCATCGCATCGGGCAGAAGGCGCAGGCCGTTTTTTTCCGGCACGATCTGGAACACAGTTTTGAATTGCACGCGCTCCTGCCCCGGATGGCGGACATCCTGCGTGAAGACGGCCGGCTCATCGCCCTGCTGCCGCCGCCCGATGCGGATTACTCCCGCGAGGCGCATTTGAGTTTCTTGAACGAGCTGGCCGTCGGCTGCGCATCCTGCGGCGGCGGATTTGAAGTCGAAGGCGTTGATTGCGACCCTGAAAACCGGTTCATGGCGTTTGTGCTAAAAAAAACGGCTGCATCGCTGCGCGATCCCACGCGCCACGCTGCCGTTTTGGATCCCGCCCATGCCTTCCCGCCATAAATCATGCCTTCATTCCCAACAAACAACACCGGAACGGAACGAGAAACCGGGTGCTGCCCAAAGCGGACGGATCTCCGGCCGGAAAGGTGTCAGCCGGCCAGTTCCGGCCCCAATGTCGCCGCGACGGATTTTGGCGCCATCTGTCCGGCCTTTGATTTGGGCGTGGTCATTCCCGTGCGCGAAGGCAGTTCGCGAATCAAGGACAAGGTGCTGCTTCCGTTTGGCGACCACTTAAGCCTGCTCGAATGGAAACTGGAGCAGCTTTGTCAGGTGTGGCCGGCTGAACGCATTTATGTCAGCACGGACTCGGACAATCTGAAGCGGCTGGCCGCGCCTTACGGCGTAAAGATTCACAACCGCGAAACGCGCCTTTGCCGCGGCCACGAAGCCACTTTTTCCGACGTCATCGCCGGCATTGTGCAGGACATTCCGCACGCGCACATTGCCTGGGCCACCGTGGTGGTTCCGCTGATGAGTCCAACCGAATACCGCGAGGGTTTTCAGAAATACCATGAGCATGTCGTGCAGCGGGGCAAGAATGATTCGTTGTTCGCCGCGAATCTGGTGAAGGAATATCTCTGGTGGCCGGACCGGCCATTGAATTATCGGGCCGACCGTCAGCACACCATCAGCCAGCAATTGCCGGACATTTACCGCGTCACCAACGGCCTCTATATGCGCGACCGGGAATCCATCCTGCGGGACAGTTATTTCCTCGGACCGAACCCGTTCAAATTTCTCGTGAGCAAGGTGGCGGGCGTGGATATTGATGTGTTGGAAGATTTTCAGATCGCCCGGAGTCTGCGCCAACTCTATGAGGAAAAATCAACGGAACCGGCACTGACATGAACAATCTTTGCCTGGCAACCAATTATCTGCTGATGACGCCGACAACCCGGCAGATGTGGATTGATCTGGACCGCCATCTTGAAGAATTTGGCAGCCGGCTGGTGCTCATGTCCACCATTGTGCCGGAAATACCTTTTCCATTTCCCGTCATTCCTATTCCGTTTCTGCTCCGTGATTACGCTAGCATGTTTCCCCGGGCCGGTGGCGCCGGTGGAAATGTGTCTGCTGGTGACATGGAATTCCTACGAACCGACAGGATTCGCTCCAACCATGCTTATCAGCCTGGTGAAGCGCTGCAAGGAATGTTCGCCTGCCGCGAATTACTGACGACACTGCTGGACACCTTGCAACCCGGTTACGTGCTCACATGGGATTCCACCTCACCGTTGGCTCAAATGCTCCAGTCGCTGGCCCGTGAATCCGGGTTGCCGGTCCAAGGCATCGAACGCGGACTGTTGCCGGAAACTTTGATGGTCGAAAGCCGCAACCTCCAGGGCTACACCGATTTGCGCACACACTGGCTCGCCCAGGAAATGCCGTCCTCCGCCTTCGACCCGGCGGCCTACGAACGGATTCGTTCCTATTACGTGTCCCGCAAACCGCAAAAATATGATCAACCCGAATTTGGCGGCGGCGGCAAAACCTTGCGCCAGAGTCTCGGATTGGAAGGGAAAAAGGTCATCGTTTTCCTCGGCCATTATGACGCCTGCGGACTGGCACCAAAGAACAGCAACCAGCGGCGTTATAACTCCCCGGTCTTTGACTCGACTGCCGACGCGCTGACGGCGGTGGGGGATATTCTGGCCAGGAATGCCGGAGTTGCGGTGGTTTTCAAACCGCATCCGCTCGACACTTGTTCCTACGCAGTCGCCAAAGTTCAAGGCGTTCACATCGTGCGCGACGTGAACGTGCATGCCCTCATCGAACTGGCGGACGTGGTGGCAACGCAGTTCACCACGCTGCAATTTGAAGCCGCCCTCTACGAAAAGGCGGTCGTGCTGCTGGGCCGCAGCGCCTGGTGGGGGCGCAACGCCACCTATGAAGTGGACCAGCGCGCCGGCGTGCTGGCTGCCTTGGATGCAGCTTTGAATCGTCGTGATTGGAACACCCGCCGGGCCAACGCCCATGCCTTTATCGCTTGGATGATGGATCAGTTTCTCATCGGTTGTTCCGAAAATATTCCAACACGCCGAAAGCTGCGCGATTTTGCCGGTTTCATCGCCCGCACTTCACTGGACAGCCGCCATCTGGCAACGGCGGAAGAACGCTGGCAGCACACCGAACAAGCCCTCGAAGAGTTGAGGGCAAATGTTCCGGCAACGATCGGCAGCGACGGGACGGTTGGTTCAGCGCCGAGCTACACGAAAGCCTTGAACGGCACGCCGGATGTGGCACGTCCCGCTCTTTTCTCATCATCCCAACCCACGGCGGCTCCCACCCGAAAAAATTATAATAACGGTCAGGGGGTTCCCATAACATTTGATTCCGGAATGGATAACGGAAAGGCCGAAAAAATCACGCCATCCGGTGCTCGCGCTGTCAACGGAAAATCCGCAATGTCGAAGGAAACCCCGCCAGAACAAGGGGAACAATCCCCGATCCGAAACGGGGTGTTGTCGGAAACACGCTTGAATCCCAGCGCAAACGGATCGCGTATGTTCCAGCAAGAGACAATTGAACCCCCAGCCAGCAAACAGGCGACGACGGAATCCAATGGAGACGCAAGCCACAACGAACCAAACGAGCCGCGCAAGGAAGCGCCCGATTTGACCGATCTGCACATTCAGGCAAAGACAAAGGCCGCAGCCGGAGATTTGGCGGGTGCTTTCCACTTATACCGTCAAATGCTGGCAGCTTCGACCACTTTTACGGACGAAGAAAATGCGGCATTGGCGAAGGAAATCGCGTGTCTCCTCCCCCGGTGGCTGCAAGGGGCGCAGCCGGCGGAAACGTCCGGCCTGGTGCGCGCACTCCGTTTGCATCCCCGGCTGGCGGGGCGTTTCGCTCTTGCGTTGGAAGAATTTGCGACCCGTGAGGCGGCGGCGCTGACCTTCGCACTGGGCGCAACTTACTTTGCCGCCAACCGTCCCTTGGAAGCGCGTTCGCTTCTGACCCCGAATCAAAAATCAGGAATTGTTTCGCCGCAATTCAACGAGGGATTCGAGGAACTGCGGGCCGCCGCTTCCGCAAATGTCGAGGCCAGCCAAGCAGGAGGATGGGCTGTCCAACGCCCAACACCTTATCCCCTGGCGGCCGACGGAAAGCCCAAGCTGAATCCGGTGTGGTTCGAGGTGACTTCGTTCTGCAACCAGAAATGTTCATTTTGTCCTGATCAATGGCGTCAGGCCAAACGCCAGTTCATTGATCTGGACGTGTTCAAACGATACGTGGACGAGTTGAGACGGGATTTCCACGTCGAATATCTCCAGCTCAACGCCTACGGCGAGCCGCTGCTGCATCCGAACTTTGAACAAATCCTGACCTACCTGCGGAACGGCAACGCGCCCAGTCCCTTCTTTTTCACCACTCACGGGATGACGCTGAACGAGCGCAACATTGCCATGCTTGACCGGGCACATCCGCACGGCATTTGCGTCTCACTGCAAAACGACGGCGAAGAATCCTACGCCTTGTCACGGGATTCGCGCATTGGCAACTACGCCAAACTGGCCGCGCAAACCAGGAATTTGATCGAACGGTTCGTCCAAAACCGCCGCGCGTGTCATGTGCGTCTCTATCAACTGGTTCGCAATGGCAAGGAAGGCTGGGGCGTTCCGGAGCGGGTATTGCAGGCGTTCCCTCCGGAATGGAAACGGTTTGCCGCCGCCGTGCGCAGTTGGGAGGAATCCCTCCGTCCGCTGGCCGACGGCCGCAATGTCCAGGCCGTGCGCAACACGGATGATCAGATTCGCGAGGCTTTTGAGCAGGCCGATCATCCAGCCTGGTGGGTCAAACTGGATTTGCTTCGCTGGAAGGACGAGCGCGGCGGCGAACAAACCGCCTTCATCAGCCCGAGACCCGTGGGCACTTATGCCAATCAATTGCCGCATCACACTCCCGGCTGGGCGGTGAAACAACAGATCCTCAACCCCGGCGGTTGCTGCTTCACCCGCACTCCCGGGCTGGCCATTTTCTCCAACGGCAATCTGGGCGTCTGCTGTTTGAGCGTGGACCAAAACGCCTCGTTTGGACGTCTGCAGGACTTCGGCAGCTTGAAGGACGCCCTGACCAGTGAAGCCTGTTTCCGTTTCTTTGCCGAACTGTCAAACGGCGTGGCGCGCAGCCGGGATTGTCAAATCTGCCTCGGACAAATTGAACGCACCGGCGACGCGCCGGTTTGCGCCAGCCACGAATGCAACCCTTCCCACGCATGAACCACCCCCCGCATCCATCGTCAGACCTTCCCGCCGACCTCTGGCAGCGCGACGAGCCATTGCGCCGCGCCGCCGAACGGATCGAACGCAGCGCCGGCCGCGTGCGCGCCGTCTCCTTCGATTTTTTCGACACCCTCGTCTGGAGACTCACCGGAAAACCCACCGATGTATTTTGTGAAGTCGCCCACCGCCTGACCCGCGAGAACCTGCTGCCCGCAACGGTTTCAACCGCCGATTACGAAGTGTTGCGCCGCCATGCCGAGATCAAAACCCGCGAACATCAGATCGCCAAGGATTCCACCTGGGAAGACATCAACATCAATGACATCTATTCGCAGATGAGGATGGTCGTCAAAGACCCCGTGGCGGCGGTGCAGATTGAGCATGCCGCCGAATGCGATTTGTGTTTGCTGAACCCCGTCATGGCTGGATTCATCCGGCACTTGCACCAGCGCGGCCTGAAAGTGTTGATCATTTCCGACATCTACCTTTCCGCCGAACACTTGAAGGAGATTCTCCGCGCGAACCAGTTCGACCCGGGCCTGTTTGAACTTGTGCTGACCTCCTGTGATGAAGGCGTTTGCAAGGGCACCGGAAATCTTTTCAAGCGGGCGTTGAATGCCTTGAAGTTGGAACCGGAGGAAATGCTCCACGTCGGCGATAATTTTCTGCCGGATGTGATCGGCGCCCGGAAGGCCGGGGTGTGCGGCTGCCACCATCTCCAGGCCTCGCCACAAACATGGGTCATTCTGGAACGCGAACGGTTTCTGCTCGGCGGGCAATCGCCCATTTTCTGCGCCGACTCGTTGCGGATGATGGCCGCGCGCCTGTTTCCCGGGGAAACTGACGAGGATTTTTTTGGCCGGGCCGGCGCGCTGATCATGGGGCCGGTGCTGACGCGGTTTGCGAGCTGGGCTTGTGATCAATTCGTTGCCAGCGGCGTCCGCAAGATTGGGGCGTTGATGCGGGAAGGCGAGCTTTTCGGCAAGTTGCTTCAGAATGAAGCCGATGCCCGCGGTCTGGATCTCGAAATCACTCCACTCTACGTCAACCGCCGGGCCACCGACCTCGCCGCCATTGGCCGGCTCACGGCGGACAATCTGATTGCCTGGCTGGAAGCACGGCCCACGTTGTCGGTCAAGGCCATCCTGACACAGTTCGGCCTGGACGAGGCGGAATTTCAGCACGCACCGGTTTCCCTCGACGACAAGGTGGATCAGACCGACAAAATCCTCCAACTCGCCAAATTTCTGTTCACACCCAAAATCGCCCGGCGCATAGAGGCCAAAAGCGCCGAGGAGCGGCAAAAGGTGCTTGATTATCTCCGCCCCTGGCTCGAAGGCGGAAAAGCGTTCGGGGTCTGCGACATCGGCTACAGCGCTTCCGCCCAAACACAGTTGAAGCGCATCCTTGATCTGGAAAAAAACAACACCCATGTCGTCGGTTGTTATCTCGTGAGCTACGAACGCGCCGCCGACCGAGTTTTGGACGGCGTGGACATCCGGCATTACCTCGGAGCCTTTGGTCACCCGGATTATTATTTTCGCTCCTTCATCCGCTCGCCCGCATTCATGGAACAATCCCTTGTGGCGTCCATCGGCACCACCCTCGGCTATGCCCGCCAGTCCGACGGCACGGTGGTCCCCATTTTGGATCAAGTTCGTTTCGACGATGCGACAATCCTCCGCCAGCGCCGTTTCAAGGAAGGCGTCGTGTTGTTTCAAAATCTCTGGCACTGGTTCCGCGCCACAAAACCCGGCTTGCTCGATGGGAAAACGGATTTGTCGCGGCGGATCCTGGCGGATCTGGATTGCCGGGTCACTCCCATTCTCGCTCGGGCCACGGCCTTTCCCACACAATCTGAACTGGCAGCCTACGGCACGCTGCCGCTGGACGACTATTATTTCGCCGACTCGTTCAAGCCCATGTGCGGTGCCAGCGACCGCGAAAAACTCCGCAAACAGGGATACGCGAATATCCTTGGTCAGGCAGGCATTCACTGGCCACAGGGCGTCTATCACGCGGAAAACGCCCGCACCGCCTCTGATTTCTTTGCCTGCGGCAAGGCGATGCTGCTGTGCAATCCCAGCGGAGACGATAATGGCGAACATCCGGAATTGACGATTGCGGTGTCGCCCCAACGCGACGTCCACTTGTTGCGCGAATGCCTGAACCGGCTAAAACTGATTTCCAGCCGCAACCCGCGCTGCGAAATCGTCTTGCTGGCCGAAAAGGACGATCGGGAAACCGCCATCATCGCGCAGGAGTTTACCAGCGAAATCAGATGGATTCGCGTCCTCAAACGCCCGCCTCAACAATCCTGCGTCCAGCAGTTGAATTATGTCGTGGACAGTTCCGTGGCCTCATTTGTGGTTTTCATTGACGGAAACACGCCGTTGTCGCCGGGCTGGGACGTGGCGATGCTGAACGCCATCAACGCGGCGCCCGATGCCGCCATTATGTTTCCATCACTGCGCCAACCGGAAGCAAATCCGGAAAAACTGGCGCTGGAAAATTCCATGGACGCACTCACCCGCTGTTTCCTCATCCGCCGTTCCGCCTGCATCGAAGGGCTGGGGTTCAATGAAAAACTGGGACGGGTGGCGACAATATTCAACCTCGCGTTCCAGATGAACGACTTGGGATGGAAGACCGTCGCCTGCCACGAGGCCGCGGCCGAAATAAAAGCCGCGTCCACCAGCCGGCTTCCGGCGGCGGATATCAAATTTCTGAAATCCCGCTGGCCGAATTTTGCCCGGCGGATCGCGGCGATTTTGCAGGAGCCTTCCGCAAACGCCGCCGCCGCGAACACCGGTGCCGCGGTCGTGGGCTGGATCGGATCCTTCCTGGACCACGGCAGCCTTTCCCATGTGAACCGGGAATTGACGGGCGCGTTGAGACAATTTCCCGGCATCGAAGTCCGGCGCACCAGCAACGGCGCGGCGGCAGCGCGGGGTTTTGAAAAGCTTGCGCAGGAAATTTCGCCGGTGGCCCCGGTGGACGCCGCCGTGACCGTGCGCCACGCCTGGCCACCGGATTGGGAACGCCCGCTCAACGGAAAACTGGTCGTCATCCAGCCGTGGGAATTCGGCCCGCTGCCGCTGGATTGGGTGAGCCGCGCGCGGGACGTGGACGAGTTTTGGACGCCGACCCGGTTTGTCCGCGACCGCTACATCGAGTCCGGCATCGCCGCAGAAAAGGTCTTTGTCGTGCCCAACGGGATTGACCCGGACAAATTCAATCCGCAGGCCGCGCCGATGAAGCTGGCCACGCAAAAGAAATTCAAATTCCTCTTCGTCGGTGGCACCGTCGGCCGCAAAGGCCCGGATGTGTTGCTCAACGCGTTTTTGAGTTCGTTCACCGCCAGGGACAACGTCTGCCTCGTGATCAAGGATTTTGGCGGAAAAACATTTTATCAGGGTCAGACACTGGCCGCGCAAATCCGCGCCGCCCAGTCCCGGCCCAACGCGCCGGAAATCCTTTATCTCGACGACGAACTTTCTCCCGACGCGCTGCCCGGACTTTACACCGCCTGCGACTGCCTGGCGCATCCCTATCGCGGCGAGGGCTTCGGTTTGCCGGTGCTGGAAGCGATGGCCTGCGGCCTGCCGGTCATCGTCACCGCCGGCGGTGCGACGGATGATTTTGCCGGCAAGGAATTCGTCTTTCACATTCCGGCAAAACGCATTTCCATTGGCGACTCCGTCAGCGGCATGAAACTCGCCGGCCAGGGCTGGCTTTTGGAACCGGACGGTCAGGCGCTCGTTGCGCAGATGAAATGGGTGGTCGCAAACCGCGAGGCCGCCCGCGACCGGGGCGTTCGCGCCGGCGAATACGCGCGCCGCGAATGGACCTGGAACCGCGCCGCGCAAATCGCCGGCCAGCGCCTGCAAATGCTGGCCGTCAACCGGGGGTCAGGCACCGCAAAATCACCTTTGCCGCCGGCTCAAAAAAATACATCGGTCCCGCCGCCAGCCGCCCGGCTCGGCAATCTGGTCGAAGCCCGCGCGCAGTTCGAACGTCGCGAACTTGAGACCGCCTGGAATTCGGCGTGCGTGGCGATGAGCCGGCGGCCATTTCATCCCGAAGGATATTTGCTGCTCGCAGACATCGCGCTGGCGGCCGGCGACGGAAAGGCGGCAAAGCTTTGCGCAATGCATGCCCGCGGCCTGGCACCGGATTGGAAAGCCCCAAAACAGTTTTTGACCAAGCCGCTCAAAGGAAATGTAAAACTGGATTGGCTAGTCCTGCCGGATCAAATCGGAAATAGATTGTCCGTCTGCCTGATCGTCAAAAACGAGGAGAAATTCCTCCCGCAGTGTCTGGCATCGGTCAAGGGCGTCGCCGGTCAAATCGTGGTCGTGGACACCGGCTCGACCGACCGCACGGTGGAAATCGCGAAGGAATTCGGCGCGGAGGTGCATTCGTTCGCCTGGTGCGATGATTTTTCCGCCGCGCGCAACGCCGCGCTCGAACACGCCACCGGCGACTGGGTTTTGATGCTCGACGCCGACGAGGAGTTGCCCGCCGATCAGCATGAACAATTGCGCGCCGACGTGAAACGCGCCGACGTGATCGCCCTCCGCCTGCCGTTGGTCAACAAGGGCGAGGAGGCGCACGGCCGGCATTTTGTCCCGCGCCTGTTCCGCAACGCGCCGGGCGTTTTTTATTACAGCCGGATTCACGAGCAGGTTTTTCCGGGCCTGATCAAATGCGGCCAGGCGTGGGAAATGAAAACCGCCATCGGCACGGCGCAATTGCTCCATCACGGCTACGCCAAGGAAATCGTCCAGGACCGCAACAAGATCGAGCGCAATCTCCGCCTGCTCCGTCAGGCCGTGACGGAATATCCGGACGATGCGAATTTGCAGATGAACCTCGGTCTTGAGCTGGTTCACACCGACGATTTGCAAACCGGTCTGGTGCATTACCGCGAGGCGTTCCGGCTCATGTCCGCGCAGCCGCCGGGTGACGTTGCCCCCGAATTGCGCGAGGTGCTGCTCACGCAATTCACGTCCCACCTCTACAAGGTGCGCGCCCACGACGAGATTGTTCAGACGCTGAATTCGCCGCTGGCGAAAAATGGCGGGCTGACCGCGTCGCTGCATTTCGCGCTGGGTCTGGCGCATTTTGAATTGAAGCAATTCCGCGAGGCGACGGAACAAATGCGCCAATGCCTGGCCAAACGCAAGCAAACCGCCTTCGCGCCAATCAACACGGACATCCTCACCGCCGTGCCGGCTCATTGCCTGGCCATGAGCCTGCTCAAAGACGGCGACGCCACCGGCGCGGAAAAGGCGTTCAAGGCCGGGCTGGCCGAAAACGGGCGGACGGAGGAATTGAGACTGGATTATGCAAAATTCCTCGCCGGCAAAAATCGTCCGGTGGAGGCGCTGCAACTGTTGCACGAGGCGCTGCAATCCAATGCGCAACAGGCCGGTGTGTGGCGGCTGGGCGGCGAGATTGCGTTGAGCCGGCCGGAATTTCTGGAATTCTCCCGCGAGTGGTTGAGCGAAGCCCTCCGCCAGTTCCCGGACGACGGCGTCATCGTCGCGCAGCGCGCCGAATCGCTGCTTTTGAGCCAGGAAATGGCGGCGGCGCTGCCGTTGTGGAACCGCGCCGTCAACGGCGCGCGCCCACCGCGTGCCGTGGCCGCGCAGATTCTTTGCGCGACGGCGGCCGCGCAGCCGGTCGAGGGGCTTTGCGACCGGGATGTGGAGGCCGCCGTGAGCCGGGCGTTTGTGGACTGGTATCGCCGCCTGGTGGCGGCCGGGGCGCGCGACGCCATTGTGGGTTTGAATTCACGGGTGGAAACGCTGCGTCCAATCCTGCCGGCGGCGGCGGAAGTTCTCGACGGCGTGATTGCCTCAACCCGCCAGGTCCAAACCGCCGATTCCGGCGCGCCTTGAAAAATATCAACCGCGCTTGGGCAGCAGGCCGATGAGCATGGCCGCGGCTTCCTGCATTTCGTAGGGCTTGGCCAAAACTTTGACCTTCAAATTTTCAAGCCGCTTCGTGACCCGTTCGTCAAGGTAGCCCGATGCCAGCACCGGGTGGATGTCCGGCCAGAGCGCGGCGACCTGCTCGATGAGGTCGGCGCCGTTCATGCCGGGCATCGCGTAATCGGTGAAGAGAATGTCCACCGCGCCTTTTTCCTTTTCCAAAAGATCGAGCGCCTCGCGCCCGGAGGCGGCCACCAGAACGGTCAGCCCGGTGGTTTCGAGAAAGGTCTTGGCGAATTCGCGCAGCAAATCAAGATCGTCCACGACCAGCACCCGGCCCTGGCCGGAAGGCAGGGCCTGCTCCGCCGACGGCGTCTTCGTCGTCAATTTTTCGCGGGCAACGGGGAAAAAAAGGTGGAACGTGGTGCCAAAGCCGAGCGCGCTGTCCACTTCGACAAAACCGCCGGCCTCCTGCATGATGCGCTGGACGATGGAGAGGCCGAGGCCGGTGCCGGCCTTTCCCTTGGTGGTGAAAAACGCCTCAAAGATGCGCGGCAATAGACTGGAGGCGATGCCAACCCCGGTGTCCGAAATGCTGCAACGGGCATGTTCAGCTTCCGCCGATGCGCCGTGCCGTGCCGTGGTTTCGGGAGGCAGTTTCACCAGGGCGTTGGTGATGGTGAGCGTGCCGCCGTCGGGCATGGCGTCCTGGGCATTGACGCAAAGGTTGAGCAGCGTCTGCGTGGCCCGGCTCAATTCGATCTTCACCGGGACGGGTTCCGGCGCCGGGATGATTTCCAGGTTCACGTTGGCCCGGAGCGTGCGGCGCGCGAGCTGGCCGGCCTCCTGGACAATCTGGTTCAAATCCAGCACGGCGCGCTGTCGGCCCTCGGAACGGTGGCTGAAGGAAAGCAACTGCCGCGTGATGTCGGCGGCGCGCGTGGCGGCGAGGCTGATTTGCTCGCCCCAGTGATGCAGCTCGGAATTTTGCGGCGCCTGCCGGATGACGAGGTTGGTGTTGCCTTGAATGGCCTGCAACAGGTTGTTGAAATCGTGGGCGACGCCGGCGGCGAGCGTGCCGATGATTTCCATTTTCTGCGACTGGAACAACTGGTTTTGCAGCTCCTGGTAGCGGGTCTGGTCGGAGATGTTGCAGATGAGGCCGCGCACCTGGCCGGCGTGAATCCACGGCGAGATTTTCACGAGCCAGTGGTGGCCGTCCGGCGCCTGGAACCGGCTGTCCTGCGCCAGGCCGGTCTGGAGGACGGCGTCAAAAATTTCCCGCAATTCCCGCCGGCGCGTGGCGTCGGGGACATATTCCAGCAGGGAGCGGCCGATTTCCGGAGGCCCGTCCAGCCGGAGGCCGCCGTGCTCGGCGGGCAGTTGCCGCCAGCCGTCGTTGGCGTGCGTCACGCGGAATTCTCGGTCGAGGCTGTAAATGGCGCCGTTGAGCGAATGCAGGATGCTGCGGACAAAATCGTGCTGCAACCGGAGATCGCTCTCCAGTTTTTTGCGCGCGGTGATGTCGCGCTCGCAGGCCACATAACCGATGAACCGGCCCATCATGTCGGAAATCGGCGAGATGGTGGCCTCGACATGGTAAGGCGTGCCGTCGCTGCGGAGATTGACCAGTTCGCCGATCCATTCGCGTCCCTGGCCGATGTGCTCCAGATAGGCGCGGACCTTTTCCGCCTCGGACGGCGCGCGCAGGAAATCGTCCGTGCGGTCCAGCACGGTTTCGATGCCGTAGCCGGTGACGGTGTGGAAGGCGGGATTGACGAAGGTGATGCGGAAATCGGCGTTCGTCAGGAAAAAAACATCCGGCGTGGCATCAATGGCGGTGACCAGGCGGTTGACGTGTGATTCCAGCCGCATCCGGCGGGCGACATCCTTGAAGGTGACGAGCGTGTGGTTGTCATCCAGCGGCACCAGTTCCAAATCCGTCATGCCGCCCTGCCGGCCGCCGGCCATGATGAGGACGGAATGCAGCGTGTTGGAACGGGCGCGTCCATGGTGGAACACCTCGCGCAGTTTCTGGCCGGAGGGAGGCAGCAGGACATCGAAAATGGAAAAGTGTCCTTCGGTCGCCGCGCCGTCGAGCTTGAGCAGGCGCTCGGCCTTGGAATTGATTTTCACCACCAATCCATCCGAACGGCAGACGACCTGCGCATCCTCGGTGGCTTCAAAGAAGCTGTTCCACCACTGATCCAGGCTGGGACGCGATATTACCCTGCCCCCGTCCGTCTGCTCTGGAATGATCGCAGGTGTCAGCATGGATTCAGCAATACACCACCAGCGACTGGTCAATCGGCTGAAGCCGGTCGTGGTTGAGAAGTTTTTCGATGTAGGTGAAGCTCAACTGCTGGCCTTCCGGTGCCAGCAACAGGCCGCTGGGCGCATAAATTTCCCGCGCCAGCACCATGCCGGGACGGAGTTCGGAAAGCGAAATCTGCCGCTCCTTGCGCGGCGCGCGGGACAGCGGCAGGGCGCGCAGAAAAACCCGGATCGCATCCGCATCAAAAGCGGTGTTGGCCTGCATCTTGATTTCCTCCACCGCGTCGTCGTGAACGAGTTTGCTGGAGGCAAAGGCCACGGCCACGGCCAGCAGCCGGCCCAGCCAGGGGATTTTGTCGCCGGCCAGCCGGTCCGGATAACCCATGCCGTCCATCCGTTCGTGATGGGCGCGAATGAGCACACCGGCCCGTTCCATGCCGGTGCCGAAGGCGGACAATTCCTGGCCGAGGACGGGATGCTGTTCGATGAGCGCGCGTTCGGCGCTGTTGAGCGACGCCGGATTTTCCAGCCAGCGCCGGATCAGCGAACGCGGGGTGCCGACCAGTCCGATGTCATGCAACAGCGCGGCGCTTTCCAGGGCGCGGCGGTCTTCGCCGGCCAGGTTGAGCACGTGCGCCATGGGGTGGCAGAGCTGCGCCACGCGCCGGCCCTGGCTGCCCAGCGTCGGATAGAACATCTGCGTGGTGTGCAGGGAAAGTTCCAGGGAACGGAGCAGGTTTTGTTCGAGGGTCTGGTTCATCTGCAGAAGCTGCTGGTTCTGCCGGGCGACGAGCTTCACCTGTTCCTCGAGCGACTGGTTCAATTTCAAAAGCTGGCCGTTCATCGTCTGCGTGGCGGTTTGCAGGCGGAGGTTTTGCTGGAGAAGCTCGTGACGCTGGACCGCGTTTTTGATGGTCATGAGCAGTTCCTCGCGCAGCCACGGCTTGACGATGAACCGGTAGATTTCCCCCTTGTTGATGGCGTCAATGACGGTGTCCAGGCTCACCACCGCCGCGATGAGGATGCGTGTGGCGCCGGGCTGTATCTGCTTGGCCTGATCCAGCAATTCCAGCCCGCTGATGAGGGGCATCCGCTGGTCGGCGATGACGACCGCAAATGGATTTTTCCGCAGCTCCTCCAGCGCGAAGGCTGGCTGGGTGGTGGCAACCACCTCGTAATTCTGGCGGCGGAGCGTGTCGCGCAGGGCGGACAAGACAATTTCCTCGTCGTCCACCACCAAGATGCGGTTCGACACGGCTGACTGCAGATTGTTTGCGCCACTTTCCGACATATCCTCGAATGACGCCCGATGTCTCCGGCTTCCGGACAGAGACACGAATGGGGAGGACAAGCCCCGCCACGGCATCACCCATCCATCGGCAGGGCTGGAACTAACTTGAGGATTTTTTTGGAAATACCCGAACGGCTAGGAAAATGAGGTCCACCTTGAGGAACTGGCCGACGTGTAACTTCGCTGGATGCGCCGCAAGGTGAGGCTGGCCTGCTCCAGTTTCGCCAGCTCCTCCAGTCCCAGACGGCGGCGGGCGTCAATCAGGGAAAGGTTGCGGGTTTCAAGTTCGATCAGTTTGTGGATCACCGCGTCCAAGTCGTTTTGCCTTGCCTCGGAATCCAAGCCCAAGGTCATCCATTCCCGGTGCGCCGCCTCGGTCTGGTGAACGATGCGCGGCTGAAGCTGGCGCAGGACGTTCTGGCAGTCGAAGACCAGCATCCAGTTGCCGGCGCGGATGGCTTCACCCTCCGCCTCGGCGAGCCGCTGCCATTCCCGGTAGCTTTTTCGCAAATCGTGGTCGGCGTTCATGGCAAAAAATTTCAGGCGGCCGCCAGCGCAGCGGCGCGACCAGCGGTTTCTCCCGGCGGCGTTCCCTGGTTGGCCAGCATGGTGGCCCAGGCTTCGCGCAAAACGGTGAGATGTTTGATGACTTCCCGGGCGCCTTCGGGGCGTTTTTTCACGTTGCTTTCCCAGATCTTCCGCTCGAAATAGTCGTAGAGCCGGCGGAACGTTTCCGCGCACTCGCCGCCCTGTTCCAAGTTCAGCGCGCGGTTCAATTCCCGCACGATATCCTGTGCGCGCTGAAAATTATTGTGGATGGTCATGTTCGCCTCGGCCGGGTCATTGCAGGCAAAACCCAGGAGCCCGCGTTCCAGAAACCGAAGCGCGCCATCAAAAAGCATCAGGATCAACTGGCCGGGCGGCGCAGTTTGCGTGGCGATTTGACGGTAGGATTTCCAGGGGTTGGCGGCAGGCATGGCGTGCGGGCGGTGGCGGGTTTACTGGATTTTCTCCGCGATCAGGGAGGCGACGGCTTTCAACATGGCATCCGGCGGAAAATGCGTGTCCGAAACCGCGGCGCGCGCGCTGTCCACTTTTTCGGGGCGCACCAGGGGAATGTTGTTGATGGCCGACTTCAGCGCGTCCGTCGCGCCTAGCGACGCGCTGTCCTGTTGGGACCCCGGCGCGGCGCCTTTGGCGACCGGCTGGCTGGCGGCGGAGCCGGTGACTCGACTGGGATTAAATTCAATTTTCATATCCTCGCCCAAATTGTTCGTTGTGACGTATCGTTGTTCGCTGGTTTATCGGCTGTTTCGGCCGGGACTTTAACTGTCTTACACCACTTCGGGCATATAATTACGCCATCAGCCCTGATCCGGAAATTGAAAACGGACGCAGATTTTGTCCCAAGGAGCATGCATCTCCGGCGTAAAACTTTGAACGCCACACAAAAATCCCCGGCACACAAATTGTCCCAGATGGAAGCTCCGAGGCGCGGGAAGAGAATATCAGACGCGACGCCCAACCTCCCGCGCGAGAGCACAGGCCTTCCACTTTCCTTTGCGGAATTCGGAATCAAGCACGACGCGCCATCCCCGTTTGCGGCGGCGTTTGCCCGCTTGAACGCCCGGAGAGTTGAGGAACAACCGCCGCGCGCATCCGGCGTTTTCAAAACCGGGCGCAATTTTCTGTTGATGACCTGCCTGTGTTGGCGGGCGCCTTTCACCAGCAGCATCGCTTTCCAGACCGGCCAAATTAATTTCCAAACGCGTTGGCTAAAGTCCCGGCGCGTTTCACCGATAAGAAGGCGTCGCAAGACAGGCAGCCAGTCGCCACAAAGAATTGGCCGGGCAAACGACGAACCGCCCGATGACAATGGTTCGCCCGCGGCAAGGACGCCGCGCAAATCAAGGCCCCCGCCCACGGGGCGACTCAAGGAAAGAGTTAGAGTTATGGTAATTAATACAAACCTATCTGCAGAAAGCAGTGCAAACCTGCTTATGCAATCCCAAACGCAGTTAAGTCAGTCACTCGCCCGTTTGTCTTCCGGATCGAAAATCAATTCGCCGGCGGATGACAGCGCAGGCCTGGCCGTCTCCATGAACCTCACGGCTCAAATGGGACGGAACACGGCGGCGAATGACAACGTCAACAACGCCATCTCGTTCAATCAGACGCAGGACGGCTACCTCCAGCAGGTGGCCAACGCCCTGAATCGCATGAGCGAACTGGCAGTGCAGTCCCAGGACGTCACGAAGTCGGACAGCGACCGTTCGCTGTATCAACAGGAGTTCAACACGCTGGCCAGCTATATCGGCAGTGTGTCCACGAAGGACTTCAACGGGGTCAGCCTGTTCAGTGGGGCGCCCCTGAACGTGACGATTGACAGCGATGCCAACACGTTCGCTATGGGTGGGGTTGACCTCACCGGCACAACGTTCACCACGCTGGCCCAGACTGACAGCATTGGCACGTTGGATTCGGCCAAGACGGCACTGGGTGATGTCAAGACTGCCATCTCGCAACTGGCAAAGGATCGCGCCCTGATCGGCGCGAACATCGAGACGCTGACCGCCTACGGCAATCAGCTCTCGACGTTGAACAACAACCTGTCGGCGGCCAACAGCCAGATCACGGATGTGGATGTGGCGCAGGAAAGCACCAACTACGCCAAATGGAACATCCTGGTCCAAACCGGCACGGCGATGCTGGCCCAGGCAAACGCCATGCCTCAATCGGTTCTGAAACTTCTGAGCTAATTAAGACACAGCTTGGTCGCGGCAGGTGGGCAAACCCGGACGGCCGCAAGGTCGTCCGGGTCGTCCGCCAGCCGTCGAAAGGAAAGAGCCGGTGAAGCAGTTTGTCCCGTTCCATCATAATAATTAATCAAACTGTCCGTCCCAAAACCAAAGCTCCGCATCCAGCGAAGGCAAAACAGTGAAACGCCAACTCCTAGAAAAATCCGCAGCCCGCAGCATTGTCATGGTCAGGCATATGTTGTGGGATTGTGATGCAGACGGATTTTTCCCGGGGCGTGGCCGGGTGGGAACGCGGTTTGATTTCAAAGATTTCGGCGCTCAAGTCGCGGCGCAAGCCGCCGATAGTGAGTTGTCGGAAAACGGTGCCCGGCGACCGCAAACGGCCGGAAGGAACAATCGGCGGACGCCTGTGAAAAAAGGTCCGTCTCACGGCAGGGATGCCGTGAAAAACAAATCCCCCGAAAGGGGTGACTCAAGGAAGGAGTCAGCAGTATGGTCATAAACACAAACATATCAGCACAAACGACGGCTGGATTGCTCGGGCAGTCTAGCGCGCTGTTGAGCCAGTCGCTCGAGCGATTGTCATCCGGATCGAAGATCAATTCGCCGGCGGACGACAGCGCGGGTCTGGCCGTCTCAATGAACCTCACGGCTCAAATTGGACGCAACACAGCAGCGAGTGATAACGTCAACAACGCCATCTCGTTCAACCAGACCCAGGACGGCTACCTCCAGCAGGTGTCCAATGCCCTGAATCGCATGAGCGAACTGGCGGTGCAATCCCAGGACGTCACCAAGTCGGACAGCGACCGCGGGTTGTATCAACAGGAGTTCAGCACTCTGGCCACCTACATCAATAACGTGGCCGGGAAGGACTTCAACGGCGTCAGCCTGTTCACTACGAACACCCTGAACGTAACAATCGACAGCGACGCGAACACGTTCGCCAACAAGGGCGTGGACCTCGGTGCCACAACCTATTCGACATTGGCGAGCGATTCGATCGCCACGGTTGGAAACAGCTCCAGCGGTTCCATCAAGGCGTTGAACGATGTCAAGAAAGCCATCTCGCAGCTTGGCACGGATCGCGCTCAAATCGGCTCCAACATCGAAACGCTGACGGCTTACAGCAATCAGCTCTCGACGTTGAACAACAACCTGTCGGCGGCCAACAGCCAGATCACGGATGTGGACGTCGCGCAGGAGAGCACCAACTACGCCAAAGAAAACATCCTCGTGCAAACCGGCACGGCGATGCTGGCGCAGGCCAATGCTCTGCCGCAAATCGCCCTCAAGCTTTTGGGTTAAAAGCAGCAGGCCGGTTTGAAAAACTGGTAAAAATCCTCGGACGGTGCGCAAGCGCCGTCCGAGCTTTTTTTGTCTGAAGTCAGTTGCCGACGGTTCGCAGTCAATGGTTTTATGTGCAACAGCCACCAACTATTGACTGCTGACTACTGACTCTTTTTGGCGTTTCAATGCTTCGGCCACACGGAAAATTGGCTCTTCCCATTTGTTCCTTTCCGCCTGCCGGAACAATTGCGCGGTGGGATACCACGGCGAATCCGGGCGCTCCAAAAACCAGCGCCAGTCGGGTGAATGTTGAAGGAGAATCCAGACCGGTTTGCCCAGCGCCCCGGCCAGATGCGCCACCGCCGTGTCCACCGAAATGACCAGATCCATTTCTGCGACAACCGATGCGGTGTCCAGAAAATCAGCCAGCCTCAAATCCGACTGAATAACCGCGGAAAACCGTTGCAGGCAAGATTGATCACCCGCCGGCACGGGCAGCTGCAAATTGTAAAACACAACGCCCGGCACCTGCAAAACAGGCACGAGCTGTTCCAGCCGGAGCGAGCGCGCGGCATCCTGGTGATGTTCGGAATTGCCCGCCCAGGCCAGCCCGACTTTCAGCCGGCCCGGTTGCGCCGGCGGCAGCCGCTTGCAGGCCGGTGCCCGAAGATAAGGCGTCCGATTGGGAATCGTGTCGAGCGCGGCGCCGAGGACGCGCGGCAGGCTGATCAGCGACAGGCGGAAATCAAACGGCGGAATTTCCACGCCATACGGGATGACCCCGTCCGCGCAGTTCGAGTATTGGAACAATTTTTCCAGTCCCGGCCTGCATTCAAGGATGACGCGCCCGACCCGTTCGCGCGCGGCCGGAACAAACCGGACCATCTGCATCGCATCGCCAAAACCCTGTTCGGCGTGCAGAAACAACGTCTGGCCGGGAGCCGGAGTTCCATCCCATTCCGGCTGCCGGAACTGGCGCGGCGTGACCAAATGCCAGCGCCATTCATAATCGCGAAATCCCTCCGACAGCCGCCCCGCCGTCAGCAGGGAAACGGCCCGTCCATACCTCGCCAGCGCGTATTCGGGCGCGATCTCCAGCGCGCGGTTGTAGGCCGCGATGGATTCGTCCAGCCGGTTCAATTCCTTCAGGCATTTCCCCAGATTGTTCCAACACGCCGAGTCGCGCGGATCCTTTTCCACGGCGCTGCGGAACAGCGTCTCCGCCTTTCCAACCTGGCCCAGTTTATAGCAGGTGCTGCCGAGATTGTATTCGGTGGCCGCCGATTGCGGCTCCAGCTTCAGCGCCTTTTCAAAGGCGGCGGCGGCGCGCGAATGATCCCGCAGCTTCTGATACACGCAGCCCAGCCCGTTGAAAATCCGCGCGGATTGCGACTGGCATCGGGCGGCCAGCGACAGCCACTCCGCCGCCTCCTCGTCGCGGCTGCCTTTGTGGAGAATCATTCCGAGCAGGAAAAGCAACTGCGCGTCCTGCGGGCGGATCGGCATCAGGACGCGGCAGAGGGCTTCCGCCTCCACGCTGCGACCGGCGTTGTGCATCTCAAACGCCAGTTTGAGCGACCGGTCAAACGAATCCATCAGCCGGGAATTTCTTCCTTCCGGCCCGGTCCACCTTCCAAGATCGCTGGTTTTTGAATTCATGGGATCGCGTGCGAACCGGCTGAAGCATAATGAAAGCGGCGGGAAAGTCCTTCAAAATTCAATGGAAATCCGCCCTGCCCGCCGGACAACCGCCCCAGCCTCGCTGAAAAAATTTGCTCAAGATATTCGCAGGTTAGCCGATGAGAGAGATGAAGCAAACCGGGCATGATTGCCCGCGAACACGATTGATTGCCAGACATCGCCGGCGGCGAAACGGTCGCCGGCAAAATGAATGAACGAGTTGTGCAACGGTCGAAAGAATCGTCATCGGGATTTCTGATGAGATTTCCGACCAAAATCAAGATATGTCCTCCACAGTCACACAAATCGGCCTGACTCCAACCACCTCGACTTCACCGTCGCTGGCCGTGACCGGCCTGGCCTCCGGCATGGATTGGTCAACGGTGGTTTCGGAACTGGCCGACGCGGAACGCGCCCCGGAAACGCAATGGAAAACTCAACAAACCACCCTGAACAACCAGAACTCCGCGTTCACCACCATTCAGGGCGACCTGACGACGCTGCAAACGGACGTTGAGACGCTGCAGAATTCGAGCCTTTACACGAGCCGCACCGCGCAATCTTCCGACAGCAGCGCCACCGCCACCGCCGCATCCGGCACCAACATCGGCACCTACAGTTTTGACATCTCGCAGCTCGCCACCGCCACCACCATCAACGGCAAGAGTGGCGTCAATTCCGTTTTAAGCCCGGACGGCGATTTGAGCAACGTGACCATCGGCACGGCGGGATTTGCCACCTCCGTCACCTCCGGCACATTCACCGTCAATGGCGCACAGGTGACCGTCGCCACCACCGATTCCTTGCAGCAGGTTTTCGACGCCATTTCCAGCGCCACCAGCGGCGAGGTGACCGCCAGCTACGATTCCACCGCAGACAAAATCACCCTCACCGACACCAAGGGCAACAATATCACCCTGGGCAGCGCGGCGGACACGAGCAATTTTCTTCAAGCCGCCCGGCTGTATAATGGCAGCACCAGCGCCACCTCCATCACCAGTTCCGCCGCGCTAGGCAGCGTCCAGTTGAGCGCCTCGATGCAGGATGCGGATTTGAAAACCGCCGTTCAGGGCGACAGCAGCAACAATGGATCATTCACCATCAACGGCGTCTCCATCAGTTACAACACCAGTTCCGACAGCATCCAGAATGTTCTGGATCGCATCAATGGTTCCAGCGCCGGCGTCACGGCCTCGTTCGATTCCCAGAACAGCCGCTTTGTGCTGACCAACAACACCACCGGCAACGTGGGCGTTTCCATGAAGGACGTGACCGGCAATTTTCTCGCCGCCACCGGCCTGTCCACCGGCACGACGATCAGCGGACAAAACCTGCTTTACACGCTCAACGGCGGCACGCAGCAACTGACCAGCCTGTCGAACACCATCTCCAGCGGCAGCTCCGGCATTTCCGGCCTTACCGTCACCGCCACACAAGCCGCGTCGTTCACCGTCACGGTGGCCAGCGACACCAGCAAGATTTCCTCCGCCATCCAGCAGTTCGTCACGGATTACAACTCCGCCCAAACGTATATCACCAGCCAGATGGCGGTGACCAACAACTCCGACGGCTCGGTGACCGCCGGCCTGCTGACCGGCGATATGACCGCCAACGGCATCGCCTCCAGCCTGCGCGCGTTGAGCTTTGCGGGTATCACCTCATCCACCATCAGCAGCCTGGCGGATCTCGGCGTCACCACCAACGGCCAGAACAACACCGCCACCGTGGACACGGACACGCTCAACAGCGCATTGGCCTCCAATCTGAACGCCGTGCAGTCGTTTTTCACGAATTCCACGAACGGTCTCGGCACGCAGTTGATGAATTATCTCGATGACACCATCGGCGGCGCCAGCACCACGACGCCTGGGACGCTGACGCAGCATGAGACGGACTTGAGCACGCAAAGCAGCGACATCACCACCCAGATCAGCAATCTGGAGACGAAAATCACCTCGGACACCACAAATTGGAACAGTGAATTTACGGCCATGGAAGAGGCCGAATCGCAGACCAACCAGGAGCTGACCTACCTGTCTCAACAGGTCAGCAGCGGCGCGCTCTAAAATGAACGGAACCGCTCCAGCCGGCCATTTCAGAAGACCCGGACGCCGGCATCGGGATTTGATTTCAATTGCCGTTTGGATTCCAACCCTGGCAGCGGCGCTTTTTTTGAGCGGCTGCGAAACTTCCGGCGGCCCGGCGGTTTATTTAAGCCAGCCCTACAAACCGGACAACATCTTCCTAGCCGCTGCGCATCTGCCGGCTGATGTGAGGCGCGTGGCCGTGCTGCCGCTGGCCTGCGACGGGCAGCAGATGGATCTGGCGGCGGGACGGGACGCGCTCGAACCGGCCTTAACCGGCGAACTCATCAAGGCAAAAAAATTTGAAGTGGTGCCGGTGCCGCCCGGGGAATTAACCCGCCTGACCGGCCGCGCGAATTGGACCGGTGAAGAAGTCTTGCCCGCCGGCTTCCTGGATTTGTTGAAAAAGGAATACGGCTGCGACGCGGTTTTGTTCAGTGAGCTGACTGAATTTCAAGCCTATCCGCCGCTGGCGGTTGGCTGGCGGTTGAGACTCGTGGCGGTTCGCGGGCAGAAGACGCTGTGGGCTGGCGACGAGCATTTTGACGCGGGAACACCGACGGTGATGGCCGGTGCGCTGCTCTACCAGCGGCGGGAGCAGCGGCAATCGGGCGACGACATCACCATCTGGCTGGCGCTGAATTCGCCGCGGCAGTTTGGGCAATACTCCATCGCCCGCCTGCTCGACACATTGCCCGCCCGATAATGGGCGCACATCAAATTTTGCGGGAATTTTGGTGCGTCCGGCAGGAATCGAACCTGCAACCTTCTGATCCGAAGTCAGAAGCTCTATCCAATTGAGCTACGGACGCGCACGACGCCATTGTGCGCATTTTGGCGGCGCGATAAAGAGGATTGTGCATGCCGGTTGACTTGTCGGCCGGCTTTGTTAGCGTAATCGCCCATGTCGAAAAGGTCGTTCTCGCGGCTCGTCAGCATCGTGACCGGCGGTCACACCGGCATGGACGAGGAATTCAGCCGGCTGGAACGGTTCGCGCATTTCTGGGTGCTCGTCGGGAGAAGTTTCGTGCGCAACCGCTGTCCGGTGCGCGCGGCCGCGCTGTCCTACACCACGCTGCTGGCGCTCATCCCGCTGCTCGTGGTGGCCATCAGCATCACCAGCAGCCTGCTCAAAAATCAGGGCGAGGAAAAAATTTACGAGGCGATTGACAAGCTTGTCTCCAGCGTCATGCCACCCGCGCCCGCCGAGCTGGGCACCAACGGAGCCGCGGCATTAAACCTGTCCCAGGACTTGTCGGCTGCTTTGTCCCCAACCAATGCCATCGCGACAACCAATGCCATTTCGCTGGCGGGGTCCGACACGCGGGTGGACAACGCGCAAAAGGAGGCCGCGCAACGCATCCACGAATTCATCCAGAACACGCGCAGCGGCGCGCTCGGCGTCATCGGCATGCTGTTGCTGGTCTCCGTCGCCATCCGGATGCTCGCCAGCATCGAGTCCACGTTCAACGACATCTGGGGCGTCACGCGCGGACGCAGCTGGCTCTGGCGCATCGTGCTTTACTGGACGACCATCACGCTCGGCCCGCTGCTGATCGCCGGCGCGCTCGGCCTCGCGGGCGGATCGCACTTGCAGGCCGCAAAAACCCTCGTCGGAAGGATGCCCATCGTCGGCGAATTGATTTTTCAACTTGTCCCACTCGCGGTTCTTTGGCTGGCGTTCGCGCTGATTTACCTGCTCGTGCCGAACACCCGGGTCCGGTTCGGTGCGGCGCTCATTGGCGGCATCGCCGGTGGTTCGTTGTGGTATCTGAACAACATCTTCGGATTTCTCTATGTTTCGCGCGTGGTCTCCAACAGCAAGATTTACGGCAGCTTCGGCCTGGTGCCGGTGTTCATGATCGGGCTTTATTTCTCGTGGGTGATCCTGCTGTTCGGCGCGCAAGTCGCGTATGCCTGGCAGAACCGCCAGTCGTATTTGCAAGACAAGTTCGTCGAAAACGTGAACCAGCGCGGACGCGAATTCATCGCGCTCCGGCTGATGACCCTCATCGGCGGCCGTTTTCAGCGCGGCGAACCGGCCACCACGCTCCAGCAAATTTCCGCCACGCTCGGCATCCCCACCAAGCTCGCGCAGCAGGTCCTGCAGCCGCTGCTCGCCGCGCAGCTCGTCACCGAAATTGCCGGCGCCGAACCGGCCTACCTGCCCGCGCGCCCGCTCGACGCCATCAACGCGCACCACATCTTGCGCGCCATCCGGGCCGGTTCGGGACAGGACATCGCCACGCGCGACGAGCCGGCGCGGGCGGAGGTCCTCGGCGAATTTGCGAAAATCGAGGAAGCTGAGCGCGCCGCCGCCTCGTCGGTCACGCTGCTGACGCTGGCCACCCGCGCGCAACAACAAATCCAGAATGCCGCGTCAAAGGAAAAATCCTGAAATGCCGTGAAGTGCGCCGGCGTCACCAATCCTTTACCGGCCGGCTTTGGTCTTCCGGTTTGCCCTGCGGTTTCCATTGCAGAACCTGTTCATCGCCCTTCTGCGCGTCCAGCAACCGCTTCGCCTCCTCCGGCGTCATCTGCCCCGGTTTGGCCGGCTGGCCTTCGGCATTCTGCTGATCCTGCTTGTCGCCCCCTTTTTTTTGCGGGGAAGCCTGCTGCTGCTCCTGCTGTTTTTGCTGGTCGGCTTTCTGTTGAGCAGATTGCTTTTGTTTCTGTTCGTCCTGCTTCTGCTGGTCCTGGGAATTTTTCTGTGACGACTGTTGATTCTGCTGCTGATTTTTTTGCTGCTGTTGCTGCGACTGGTTCTGCTGATTTTGCTGTTGTTGATTTTGTTGCGACTGCTGCTGTTGCTGCTGTTTCAGCAGCGCCTCCAGCTTTTTCAGCTTTACGTCGTCAGGATGGGTTTTCAGCCCGCTTTCCACGCGCTCCAGCGCCGCCGGAACGTTGTTGGAAATGTAAAGCTGCGCGCCGCTGTTGAAAAAATCATCGGCGGGCGCGAATTGCGCGCCGGCGTTCCGCCATGACAACAGCAGCAGGCTAAGGCTGATGAGGAGTGACAATCGCATCAATGTCCTTCAGTTTTTTTATGTAGTCCTGAAATTTTTTGGCGGCAAGCGGGCTGTTCAGGCTCTCCATGATTTCCAGCGCGCGGTGAAATTCCGCGCGGCGGACCGCCTCGTCCGCCGACTGCTTGGCCCGTCGCATCGCCTCGCGGAGCTGGGCGATCAGTCCAATCTGCCGCTTCACGAACGTCAGATTGTAGGCCGCATCCAGATCGTTCGTGTTCAGTTGCGCCGCGTGCGCGTAACTGGTCGCGGCCTGCGTCCACGTTTCCTCCATGGCGTTCAGGCTGTCGGAATCCGGCTCGAATTTCAGCTCGCCCATCCGGTATTGCGTGTTGCCCAGATTGTAAAACGCCTTTTGTTGCAGCTTCAAATCCGGCGACAGCGCCACCCGCTGGAAATTTTCCAGCGCCGCGTCGTAATTCGTCGCCTGATACGCCGCCGCGCCGGCGTTGAAAACCAGCCGCAGGTCGTTCGTCCGCATTTCCGCCAGTTGGGAAAACTCCTGAAGCGCGTTCGTGTAATTTCCCGACTTGTATTCCCGCAGGGCGGACGCCGGAGAGGCTTCGGTGGGCGCCGGAAAACAACAAATTCCAATCAGCGCGGCGACCGCCGCGGTTTTAACCTTGAACTCCGGACCCTGAACATTGAACTTCCTTCTTTCCGGCAAAAACATCTCCGCCAGCAGCAGCAACACCGCCGCTGCCAGAGGCCACTGGAACTGCTCGTGATAGCGGCGGATCAATTTTTCCTGCGACTCGGATTTGGGCAGCGGCATCAGGCCGCGGTCGTAAAGCGAGTCCACCGTGTCCGCGCCGCGCAACGGCAGGTAAAACCCGCCCGTCGCGTTGGCGATTTGCTTCAGCAACGGCTCGTTCAAATGCGATTTCACCACGTTGCCCTGCCCGTCGCGGACGTAATCCGAATTTCCATTCGCGTCCGCCACGCGAATCAAATCGCCCGCCGCCGTGCCGATGCCGATGGTGAAAATTTTCAGCCCGGCCTTCGCCGCGCTCTGCGCCGCTTCCAGTGCGCCGGCCTCGCTGTCGTTGTCCTCGCCGTCGGTCAACAACACCAGCACCTTGTAATGTCCATTTTCCTTGAACGCCGTCTGCGCCGTGTGGATGGCCTCCGCCAGTGCCGTGCCGCCCTGCGGAATCGAGTTCACATTCAGCGCCTGCACGCTTTGCTGAAACGCCGTGTTGTCCACCGTCAGCGGGCATTCCAAAAACGCGTCGCCGGCGAACGCCACCAAGCCCATGCGGTCCGTTCCGACTTTTTGCATCAGCTCCAGCGTGGCCAGCTTCGCGCGCTCCAGCCGGTCCGGCGCGATGTCCGCCGTGAGCATGGATTTCGATGTGTCCACCGCCACGACAATGTCCAGCCCGCGCTGCTCCACCTCCTCCAAATCGAATCCGCGCTGCGGTCGCGCCAGCGCGATTATCAAAAATGCGGCGGCGAGAATCACCAGCCCGAACCGGATTTTCCGCCGCGTCAGCGAAAGGCCGACTGTCAGCGACGCCAGCAGCCGCGACTCGATGAATTGCGCCAGCAATTTCTGCCGCACGCGCTCGCCCCACCAGAAAAACAGCGCCAGCGCCGGCGGAACCACCAGCAACAGCCAGAGAAGTTGTGAATGCTCAAATCTCACGGCAGCCTCCTGAAAATGGTTTGTCCCAGCGCGATTTCCACCAGCAGCAGCGCCAGCCCGGCCAGGACCAGCCACGGAAACAGCTCCTTGAACTCGGTGTATTTGCTGATCGTGGCCTCGGTCTTTTCCAGCCTGTCAATCTCCGCATAGATTTTCTGGAATTTTTCCGCGTTGTCGGCGCGATAATATTTTCCGCCCGTCTTGTCGGCGATTTTTTGCAGCGTCTCCTCGTCCACGTCCACCGGCACGTTTTGATAGCCGACCTTCTGGCCGCCCATGAACACCGGCATCGGGGCCGAACCCTGTTCGCCGATGCCGACCGTGTAAATTTTCACGCCCAGCGCCGCCGCCGCGTCCGCCGCCGTCAACGGCTCAACCTTGCCGGAATTATTCTGGCCGTCCGTCGCGAGGATGATGATTTTGCTTTTGGCCTTCAAACCGCGCAGCCGGTTGATCGCCGTCGTCAGCGCGTCGCCGATGGCGGTGGCGTCGGAATTGATCGTGCCGATTTCCAGCCGGTCGAGATTTTCCTGCAAATAATCATGGTCGAGCGTCAGCGGCGCCGCGATGAACGCCTGCGCCGCGAACACCACCAGCCCGATGCGGTCGTTCGGCCGTTTATCAATGAAATCCTTCAGCACCGACTTGGCCATGTTGACGCGGTTCACGCGCTGGCCGCGCACGACGAAATCCTCCGAAATCATGCTGCCCGACAAATCCAGCGCGCAGACGATGTCAATGCCGCTGGCCCTGACCTCCGTGTGATTGTTTGCCAGACGCGGCTGCGCCAGCGCCACGATGAAGAGCGCCAGCGTGAGCCAGCGCAGCGCGGCGAGAAAAGTTCCGGCGCGCGAACGCCGTCCGCGCGTCAGGCCGGCCACCAGCTTCACCGACGAATACAAAAACGCCGGCGAGGAGCCGCGCCGGCCCTTCAGCCACGCCGCCAGCGGCAGCAGCAGAAACAGCAGCAACAACCATGGATGGGCAAATACCATTTTTAATTTACGATTCGTTCCATTTCGACTGCCGGCGGCGGTTCCGCGTTTGAAATTGGCGGCGGCTCGGTTTCTTCAACCAGCCGCAAAGCCGAGCCGTGCAGCTCGCGCAGTTCGTTTTCGCCCGGTTCGTATTTCGCAAACTTGACAAGATCGCAGCTTGCCAGAAATCCGCCGAGGCTGTCCTTTTGTTTCGGCGCCAGCAATTCCGTGCCGCCCAGCTCGCGCAGAAATTCCTCCGTCGTCCGCTCCGGCGCGCGAAATTGAAACCGCTCCTCCAGATAAAACCTCGCCGTGTCGGACACTGCAGTGACAAATGGCTTCGGCTGTGAAATCAATGCCAGCGCATCCGCCAATTTCTGTTTCGCGCGGACGTGCGCGGGAATGGGCGGCACGACGGGCACATCGGTTTTCCTCTTCTGCCACCAGCGCCAAATCGAAACCGCGACAACGATGACGCCCAGAATCGCCAGCCCCCACCAGAACCACGCCCAGCCGTCCGGGATTTCCACCGGCGGCTTGATGTCGCGAATGTCGCCGGCGGCCACAGCGGCGTTTTGAGCTGTTGCGTTGGTGATCATCCGCGCGCCCTCCGCTTCTCGCGCATCTCAAAAAATTTGCCCAGCGCCGCCGAGTAAGGCTGGTCCGTCCGCAACTGGATCGAGTCAATGCCCGCCGAACGGAACTGTTTTGCGAGTTCGCCGATCTGCCTTTGCTGGCGCAGCGCGAAGGCGTCACGCCCGGCGGCATTCGCGGTGTTCAGCTCCACGACTTCGCCCGTCTCTGCATCCTCCAGCACGAGCCGGCCCAGCACGGGCAGTTCCAATTCGTAGCGGTCGGTGATTTGCACCGCCACCACGTCATGCTTGCGATTGGCCATGCGCAGCGAGGTTTGCAAGGCTTTCGGCAACGCGCCGCCGCCGTCTGCCGTAAGGAAATCTGACACCACCACCGCCACCGCCTTGTGCGATTGCACGCGCAGAAAAAATTCCAGCGCCGTGTTCAAATCCGTCCCGCGCCGCTTCGGCTCGAAAAATAAAACTTCGCGGATGACGCGCAGGACATGGCTGCGGCCCTTGCGCGGCGGGATGAATTTTTCAATTTCATCGCTGAATAGAATCAGGCCGACTTTGTCATTGTTCCGAATCGCCGAGAACGCGAGCACCGAAGCTATTTCCGCCGCGAGTTCGCGTTTGGATTGCCCGCGCGAGCCGAACAGGCCCGAGCCGCTCACGTCCACCACGAGCATGAGCGTGAGTTCGCGTTCCTCGACGAACTTTTTGATGAACGGATGATTCATCCGCGCGGTGACGTTCCAGTCAATCGCGCGCACGTCGTCGCCGGGCTGGTATTCGCGCACCTCATCAAAGTTCATGCCCTGGCCCTTGAAGACGGAATGGTATTGGCCCGCGAGCGTTTCGGTCACGATGCGGTTCGTGCGCAGCTCGATCTGCCGGATTTTTTTGAGAATCTCGCGGGGAATCATGCGGGAACAATATCAAGCGCCGTAGGCGCGACATCTTTGTAGAAACCAGCCCCGAACAAATTCAAGCCCCGTAGGGGCGGCATATTATGACTGTCAATTGTCATCGGTTTTGAAAATATATTTCTGGTCGTAGTCCACACCGAACTTTTCCAACAACTCCACATATTCATTGCTGAACGATTGCTTGGCTTGATGCTTTTGCTGGTTCTGGATGTAATGAATTACCGTGTCGAGTTGCGAACGGGCGTGCGAGAACGCACCAAAACCTTCCTGCCACGAAAACCGACCCATTACCCAACGCTTTTCGTTTATGAATTTGGACGAACCCGCTTTTACGTCACGCACCAAATCCGACAACGCCGCGTCCGGTCGCAGGCCGACCAACAAATGCAAATGGTCGGGCATATTGTTTATGGCAATCAATTTGTGCTTCTGTGCGGTGACGATGCCGGCGATGTATTTTTGCAATTCGTCATTGTGTTCCGGCGCAATGAGGTTTTGACGGCCTTCAACGGCAAACACGACGTGGATGTAAATTTGCGTGTAGGTGTTTGCCATTCGGGATATGTCGCTCCTACGGAGCTTAAATTATTTTTGGTTCTTGGTTCTACAAAGATGTCGCGCCTACGGCGCTGAACGATGTGCGCTGAATTTCATTCTGCATTCTTCATTCATAATTCTGCCTTCGTTTTCACGGCACGGGCAGTTCATCAAAGATTTTCCGGATGACCGTTTCGCTGGTTTTTTCCTCGGCCTCGGCCTCGTAGGTGATGGCCACGCGGTGGCGCAGCACGTCCATGCCGATGCTTTTCACGTCCTGCGGCGTCACGTAGCCGCGGCCTTTCAGGAACGCGTAAGCCTTGGCTGCCAGCGTGAGCGCGATGGTCGCGCGCGGCGACGCGCCGAGCTGGATGAAATCCTTCACCGCGATCTTGTAATGGTCCGGGTCGCGCGTGGCGCAGACGAGGTCCACGATGTAATCCTTCACC
>Ga0181516_10000030_pt1 | contig 141473 bp, 120 predicted proteins | sample PEATcosm2014_Bin_25_FD_121104 | JGI IMG/M metagenome (GOLD analysis project Ga0181516, IMG submission 121104) | Peatland microbial communities from MTU Mesocosm Facility, Houghton, MI, USA - PEATcosm2014_Bin01_10_metaG | ecosystem: Environmental > Terrestrial > Soil > Wetlands > Peat | place...
CCAGTTTCTCCTTTGCGTGTGCTTTGGTCGGCTCACGTTTGGAGTTTCTTGGATGGACTCCCGTAAATGTCAAACTGCTACTGCCACCCCGGCAGAGCCGGGGGATCTCCTCACCCTTTAGGAGAAAAGCGTAGGCGGTCTCATCTTCCCGTGGGTCGGCAATGCTGGATGACGACTGACACAAGAGGGACTTGTGCAGAGGTCCAAAAATGCGGTTCGCAGCTACCAGCCCATTTGGCTCATCCGCCTCAGGATGACCGCGCTGTAGCCATTCATGCGCTCGGGCTTTCGCTTGAGGGGAGCCGGCAGAATCGCGGCGAGGCGCGCCGACTGTTCGCGGCCGATATTCCGGGCGGCGGTTTTATCCCAGTAGCGACACGCCGGCTCCGCACCATAGATGCCAGGGCCCCATTCAACTACGTTGAGGTAGATCTCCAGAATGCGCTGCTTGCCGAGGACGACTTCCGCCACCGGCACCAATGTGGTCTCCGCGCCCTTGCGGAGGATCGAGCGGCCGGTTCCGAAGAATAGGTTCTTTACGAGCTGCTGCGTAATAGTGGAAGCTCCGCGCGTGCGATCGCCTTCCATATCTTCTTTGGCATCGATTTCGATTGCGTGCCAATCGAAGCCATGGTGCTGGTAAACGCGCCCGTCCTCCGCGGCGATGACGGCGTGCTGGAAGTCTGGCGAGATTTGGCTGAGCGGAATGAATGTGTAGCGTTCGCGATAGGGCTTGTGGTGTATCCAGGCCTGCAGGCGGCGCTGGATATGCACGGCGGTTGTGGGTGGGTCGATCCACCGCGCGGCCACAAGGAGCAGCGCGGCAAGCGACCAAAGAAGCACCACAGCGGCGAAAAGCCATCGGGCAAAGGATCGGATAGGGGATCGGCGGGAACTCTTTGGATGCGGGGTCTTGGGGCCGTCTGGCGTTGTAGTCACACTTCAGAATAATAGCCGGGGCTGGGTTGTTGCTTATGGCTTGACCTTGCGCGCGCAGCCGGGCCGGCGGGTTGCGATCAATGGGTTATGGATAGGAATTGCGCGGGTGCTGTAAACTTGCACCCGATGAGGGCGTCTACCTGAGTGATGGCAGCCGGCACAACGTTGGAACCGATGACACGGGCGACGGCAGAGAATTTCGCCGCGCGTGAGCTGGAGACAGCCGGCGAGGAGTTTTCACTTGTAGTGGAGCGGCACCGGCCGCAGATCTTCCGGTTTCTGCTGGCGTCGACGCGCGATATGGACCTGGCGGAGACGCTGACGCAAGAGTGCTTTCTGAAGGCGCACCGGAATTGGGGGAGCTTCAGGGGCGAGTCGAGCGCGATGACGTGGTTGATGCGGATCGCGATCAACCTGCAAAAGGACCACTGGCGGAACCGGCGGATGCAGTTCTGGCGGCATACGCAGACCAACTCGGTGGATCTGGATGAGGCCGGCGAATGGCTGGCGAGCGGTGAAAGTTCCGCGGAGAAGCAGTTGCTGGCGCGGGAGCAGGTGGGCCATGTGTGGGCCGCGGTAAAAGGGTTGAGCGAACGGCAGCGGACCGTGTTTCTGCTGCGGTACGTGGAAGAGCAGGAGTTAAGCGAGATTGCACGGGCCACTGGGTTGAGCGAGGGCACCGTGAAGGCGCATCTTTCGCGGGCAGTTGGAAGAGTGCGCGCGGAATTGGGGGTACGGCAATGAGTTTGATGGGGAGCGGCGAGAACAAGCGGGAACAGCGGGTGGGTGGATTTCACGAGATGGGCGATATGGACAAAAAGATTGAGCCGGGCGCGGCGGGCGAACAGGAACTGGAGCAGGCACTGAAGAATTTCCGGTTGAGCGTTGTGGCCTGGAGCGATGCCGCGTATAGCCGCCCGCGGACGGCGGCGCAGGTTGTGCGGCACAGGAGCTGGAGGCTCGCAGCCGGTTGGGCGCTGGGGTGCGCGCTGGTGGCTGGCGGATTGAGTGGAGCGGGATACGAGCGCCATCACCGGCAGGAAGTGGCGCGGATTGCTGCGGAGCGGGCGGCAGAGCAGCAGAGGATGGTTCGCGAGCGGGAGGGGCTGCTTCGCGAGGAACAGGCGAAGGCGGAAGAAGAGGATTTGCTGGCCAAGGTGGACAGCGATGTATCGCGTGAAGTTCCAAGCGCCATGGAGCCTCTGGCTCAATTGATGGCTGAGGACGAGCGCAAGTAAGCAGATCGGGAAAGAGCGAAAACAACGAGACTGAGGTACAACCTCAGAACATCGAAGGGGGAGGGGCAGGCTATGAAGGGAAGCATGGCAGTGCGGTTGGGGTTGGCAATTGGGGCGGTTTTGATGGCAGGATCGGCGTTGGCGCAGGGGCCGATGGGCGGCGGGCCTGGTGTTGGAATGGGACACCGGCCCCCGATGGAACGGGCGTTCGGGGCGCAAGGCGACCGTGGGCGCTGGTGGAACAACCCGAAGGTGATTGAGCGGTTCAAGTTGACGGATGAGCAGCGCAAGACTTTTGACGGGATATTGCTCGAGCACCGGGAGAAGCTGATCGACCTGCGGGCCAGCCTTGAGAAGTCGGAGCTTGAACTGGAGCCGCTAATCAAGGACGACCAGCCGAACGAGGGCAAGATCCTGGGCCAGATCGACAAGGTTGCGCAGGCGCGGGCAGAGCTGGAGAAGGCAAACGCACGCTACCTGCTGGCGATTCGAGCCAAACTGACGCCGGAACAATGGAAGATGGTGCAGGCCTTCCGCGCGGGCGGCGGGCAGCAAGGCCGCGGGTGGGGACCGGATGCAAAAGGACGCGACGGGCAAGGTCCCGGCGGTCAGGGGCGGGAAGGCTGGAGACAGGGCGGGCAGGGACCGGGCGGCCAGTATCACCGCCAGATGCCTCCTCCGCCTGCGGCTCCACAAGATCCAGCTCCGCAGGGTGCGGCTCCGCAGAGCATGGTTGACGAAGGCGCGGGGCCGGATGCTGTGGCGATGGCTGACGCGGAACCAGTGCTCTAAGAAGGGTTTCAACACAGGTTTACAGGCAGAGAGCAACTGCGGTTGTTGTTAAGACCGGTGGCGGCAAGGGGCGATCCTCTTGCCGCCGATTTTTTTGCGCGTAGGCAATTGCGCGGGGCCGGCTTTTCTGGGGCGTGCGAGCGCGGAGACCGGAGGGCGTCTGGAGCGAATCGAGACAAACTCGTGGAGCGAGTTGGGACAGCGCCTGAAGCATCTTAGGACAGCCTGTGAGCAGATGCGATACAGCTTGGATCGGAGTGAGACAAAGTTGGCGGAAGGGTCTCTCAAAATTATGACTAAAGTTATTTGGGAGCGATCCGATGAACGGGGTGGATGCAGGAACGCTCATCCGGACGTTGCGGAGAACCTGGCGGAAAAAATGATACACCGCAGGCACGAGCGCGATTGAAGGCATCCTGAAAAGGAGTAACCTTCCATGGCCCTCGGTGTTTTGAACAATCTTTCCGCGATTCAGGCAGCGAACAACCTGAACAACACGAACAATAGCTTGCAGACGGTCTTGCAGCAGTTGTCGTCGGGGTCGAGGATCAATTCCGGCGCGGACGACGCCGCGGGCCTTTCACTGGTGAACGGCCTGGAGGCCAACCAGACGGCCTTGACGCAGTCGGAGACCAATGCCACCGAGGGCGTGGGGCTTTTGGATGTGGCCGACGGCGCTCTGTCACAGGTGACCAACCTGCTTGACCGCGCCGTGACACTGGCGACGGAGGCCTCCAACGGCACGCTCAACAGCACACAAGGCGCGGCGGCCAATCAGGAGTATCAGTCGATCCTTTCGGAAATCAATAACATTGGATCGACGACGACCTACAACCAGGAGCAGGTGTTTGCCGGCAACACCATCGCGATCTACACGGGCGACTCCTCGACGACAGGCTCGTCGATCGACGATCTCTACATCCGAACCCTTTCTTCGGCCAACGTAGGCGACTCAGGCGGCCAGATTTCTTACAGCAGCGGCGCGAACAACGTCTTTATCGACCTGTCGAAGGACGGCACCAACGCGTCGGCCAGCGACAGCCTTGGCGGCACCTCGACCACGATCGACGTGAGTTTTCTGACCAAGGGGACGGGTGGCTCTGTGGTGACGGCAACAGCGCCGATAACCGTGGGAGCGGGCACCAGCTACGCCAACACCGCCCAGGGATTGATAAACGCCATCAACAACTCGGGGCTGGGGCTGAACGCCAGTTTTGCGACAGCGCAGCAGGCCGGCACCGCCGCTGTGGAGACGGCGGAGGCCGCCAACGGCACCACGGCCGGCTCCGGCTCCGACACGGGCATCGAGATCTCCGGCACGGGTGTGGGAACGGGCACAAACGGCGCTGGCGTGGTGGGCGCTCTCTCGGTCAACGCCGACACGGATCTGCTGGGGGGCACCCTGAGCATCGTGGGCTCCGACGGCAAGACCCACACCGTTACACTGGGAACGGCCAACTCCACCGACACGCTGACAAATCTGGCGGCAACCATCAACTCCGACGATTATGGCGTGACGGCCTCGCTCAATGCAGGCGGCACCACAATGACCTTCACGACGGCGAACCCAGCCGTGACCGTCTCCGGCGCAAATCTCACCGACACCGTTCAGATTGCCGACACGATTACCCCTGTCGCCGATGTTGTAACCGCTTTGGCCGGAGGCACGATCGGCACCATGGTGCTTACCAACAGCAGCACCGACAACCTGAGCGGCTCAATCACCATCGACGGATACAAAGGAACCGACGAAACCTTCACGCTTGGCACGCCGGGATCGACGCAGACGCTTGCCGAATTGAATGCGACGATCAACAACTTCGCCGCCGCCAACCCCAACTTCGGAGTGACTTCGGCGATCAGCGGCGCGGGCAAGACATTGACGCTCACGGCGGCTGCGGCAGGCACAGACATATCGTCCTTCTCATGGGCCGGACTGGGGGCGACTACACCCATTCCCGTAACCACAGCCTTGACCAGCACGCCCACAACCGATACCCCCTACTACGGCCAGGTGGGCACGTTGACGGTGGCCGGCGGCGCCGACCCGCTCACCGGCACTCTCAAGATCGGCCAGAATACCATTGTTCTTGGCGCGGCGGGATCGACCGCTACCATCGCCGAGCTGGCCACGTATATCGACAACGGCAAGTACGGAGTCACGGCCACGCTCAATACTTCAGGAACGGGAATCACATTCACTTCGGCAAACTCGGCGATGACCTTTGGCGGAGCGCCCCTGGACAACGGCGTGCTCGATCCTGTGTCTACCGTCGGCAATGCCGACGATTCCGAATACTACAGCGTGGGCATCACGGGCGCCGTAACCGACTCCAGCACCGGAGGAGGCGCCGGGGTCACGGACATGACCACAGACACCAACGGCACCGGCGGGACGGCGACGATCACCTATTCGGACGGCACCGGCGCTAACCTGAGCAATACGGATCTGAACACGCAGTCCGATGCGGAGACGGCTCTGACAGCGATCAATATTGCCATCAGCGCCGCGGCGGCCCTGGACGGCTACGTGGGCGGGCAGATCAACACGCTGAACTCCATCAGCCAGGTGATGAGCACGCAGCAGGAGAATGTGGTCTCCGCGCAGAACGCGATCCAGGCAACAGATTATGCCTCCGCGACGTCGAACATGTCGAAATACGAGATATTGAGCCAGACGGGCATCGCCGCGCTGGCGCAGGCTAACAGTGTGCAACAGGAAGTTACCAAGCTATTGCAGTAACTCGAAGTTACTGATCTGGCGCGATTGGATTGCGAGATCGGAGCCGAAGTGCAACCGCAGATCCTTCGGCTTCTCGTCGCTCCGCTCTGGATGACAGATTTGATGTCATGCAATCGTTTCATACCGGATCAAGGGAAGTAAGAGCACGATTGCAGTAACTTCAAGACAACCCAGGGACGAGCGGCGGCAAGGGGGCAACCTTTGCCGCCCATTTTTTGAAAGACAGGGGTCAGATCCACCGCCTGCCAAAGGCGAGACCTGGGGTACTCGGCGAATCACTGATCTTTTCGGAAGCAGAAGGAAGTTTTGGGTCTCCTAAGCGCGTTTATCGGTGGTACAATTTCGGCGAACGAGTGCTGAGAAGAGAGATTCCAGTTTCCTAACGCACCGGAGAATTCCCGTAAAGCAGGGGAAGTAAATCGCCAGTTGAGCGGAGCCTCCCTCAGCCCCTGCACTCTTAAGTCCGGGAGATTGCCAGTTAAGGGGGATCGTCCTGTATGAAGTACCCGTCCGCTGTATGGCTGCCAGTCAAAGATCCGTCTCGCCTGCAACCGTTCCGAGGCACGCCCAAGGGGCTCGTGCTTCACATCTCCAACTCGCGCGGAAACTCCCTGGAAGGGCTGCTTTGCACCTTCGATGGCTGCGGAAACTTGCCGCCCGATAATCCGTTTCCATCGCACTTCGGAGTGGAAAGGAGCGGGCGCATCGGTCAGTTCCTCGATACGAGCAATCGGAGCCTGGCCGAAGAAGGTCCGTCGTACTTCAGCATCGAGTGTGCCGCCAGCCCCGGCGACGCGCTCACTGTTGCTCAGATTGGAGCCGTTGCCCGGCTCTACGCCTGGCTGAGCGCTACTTTCAATTTGCCCCTCAAAAAGTGCACTATGGCGGGAGACATGGGCATCGGCTATCATGCGATGTTCATTACCAAACACATACACTGTCCCGGTCCGGCGGTCATTGCCCAGCGGGACGAGATTCTCGAATCGCTCCTGCTTTGGTCAAAAACACAGGGGGACTGGCGAAAGCTCTTTTAGGGTTGAGGGCGGGCTGCGCCCTACTTCACGAAATCGCATCACAACACATAAGGAACCAGTGCGCGAACGCGAGCCTGGTAAGCAGGGTATTCCTCTGGAAAGCTCCTCACCAGAAGCCTCTCCTCCTGCCTCAGCTTGATCCAGAAGCCTACGAAGAACAGCGCCAGCCCCGCGAACGCAACAAGCATGCCGGAGCCAATGGCCGTCCCCAGCCCCATCAGCAGATGTCCGGTGTAGATCGGATGCCGCACGAAAGCATACGGTCCCCGTTCCACCAGTTTGTGCCCCTGCTTCAATTCAACGTCTCTGCTCCAGTCGTTGCCCAGCGCCCTGCGCGCACCTATGGACACCAGCAGCCCCAAGGCGCAGATCGCAACTCCAATCGAGTCCGAAACCGCCGTCCGCCGAATCACCGCCATTCCAAACGGATGCACCCAGATGGCGGTCAACAGGATGTATCCCAGCCAGATTGGCATCCGGGCCAGCCTGCCGCTCCAGTCCTGGGCCTCCGCCGTGGGTTTGGCGGAGCGCGCGCTGATGTTCCAATACACCGTAAGAAAAACCCAACAGGCGAGAACCAGTAGACCGGTCAGCATATCCTGCATCCTTTCTTCGCAGAACACGATTGCAACCCAGCAAGATCGCCGATCCGCGAACATATCCCACCATACTTGAACATCCTCAAGATCGGGTGCGCAGGTCTCGCGGGGAGTTTCGTTCCTTCATACGGACTATTGGGTGTTCGAGTTCCCCTGGCGCCCATCCTTGCAGATTCTTTCAAGCTGGTCTCCCACCCTCTTGGTTGGCAACTACACAATCCGTTACGGGGCGGGGATTCAAACCAGGATATCCGGCCCAGGGATGGTCCGCGAGGACCATCAGGGCTCGCAAAACAATTGATCTTCAGCAAAGACAATCAGCGGCTAGACCAACGAAGCTGTTGGCGTGGATTATCGTCGGTGGAATTCCCCTTTCAGGGGTGAGCGTGAAAACTGTATGCAGGGCCAATCGGCTCCGCAGGCCGCGAATTCCGCGGCTGGACAGAGAAATAATGAACCGATGTTGCCAATTCTCCCAACAAGTACCACCTTATCTTTCAGAAAGGGCTGACGATGAACAAAAAGCGATATGCGCACTCAACAGCCGTAGCGGCTGGAATCGTCTTTCTGTTTGCGGCGCCAGGACTCGCTTGCGCAGATAGCGCGCCGCAAAGTGCTGTGCAGACTTCGAAGGCGGCCATGCCCGTGGCTCAAGGGCAGGGAGGTTCCCTCCCTTTGGAGGATTTTGCCGGGCTGACCTACACCGATGAACAGAGAGCGGAGATTGACAAGATTCAACGGGATACGGAGTCGCGCAAGAATTTGATTATAAAAGACGAAAAGCTTACAGCGGATCAAAAAGACGCCATGCTCGTGGGGTATGCGCGTCTGGAGTATGAGTCGATTTTCAACGTGCTGTCGCCCGAGCAGCAAAAACAAGTCCAACAGAGGATACGTATCCGTCGAGCGGCAGGCCAGGCAGCGCGGATGAAGCAGCCCCCGGCCAAATAGGAGCCGGGCAAATGCGCCGGATTTGCTCGAGCACCCTTCGATTGAGAGAATAGAAAGATTCTAACGGTGGGCATCCGGCGAGGCAGGGGTTCCAATGCTCCGTTTCGAAGATTCATAGAAAGGGATTCCTGACCTGGAGAGTTCCGAAACGCTGACCGTGCTGGAGATCCTCCGTAAAAAGCAGATCGCACCGCGCCTGGAGGGCAGAGGAGACGATCAATGCGTCGTACCACGAAAGCCTGCTTTGGGCGTGGAGATGCAATGCCTCCGCGTACAGCGCTTGCGATGAATGCACGCCGAGCAACGGGCGGAAGACCGTGCTCAGATATTGCTCGGCGTCTGCTGCCTGCATCGGCTGGGAGAACCGTCTCAGGGCCACATTGAAGAATTCCTGCACTACTTGATAGCTGATGACGCCCTTCTGCGTCGTCAGGGCCTCACGGATGAGTTGCGCGGATTTCTGGGATTTTGCGACGGAGCTTTGATCGAACGAATAGACGAAGATGTTCGTATCCAGAAAGAATCTATCGCTCATTCAACTCGTCCCTGCTGAAATGCCGGCCTGCGTCGACGTGTTGCAGGCGCTGCATCAGCGCATTGAAACCCTGGGCGTCTCCCGCACTCTGAGCAAATTGCGCCAGCCATGCACGGAATGCTTCGTTCAGTGTCGTGCGCTGCCCGCGCGCGATCAAGCGCGCCCGCTCGATCAGGTCCTCGTCGGCGCTTAAGGTGATGTTCTTCATACGAATTCAGTGTACACGATTATCGTGTATTGGGCGAGGCCGGATCTTTTCATATTGAGGGCCGAGATCAGAGATCAGGGCCGCTTGCGCGTCTCCCAAGTCCCACAAGCGGAACCTGGAGCACCCGGCGCCTGAAGGGGATAATTCTCTGCAAGGGAGTTGAGGGCGAGGCGTGCTGCCAATGTCTCCTCTAGATGTCCTTGAGGATGGACTCTTTGGGCACGTTCTTGTGTGCGGCAATGTCGGAAAGGATTGCGTTCAAGGTTCCGATTCTGAGGGGTGTGTGTGCGGGTAGGGCGATGCGATGGGGCGCCGGATGCTGGGTTTGAAGGATGATGTGACTCCCTACGTGATGGACCTTCAGATATTCCCAGCGCTTGCAGAGGTGCTTGACCAGCTCTTCTCCGCTCGGATCGCGAGGGAGTTTCATGCGACGGCCAGCACCTCGTCGCGGGTGAGATGAAGACGGATGGAAGCGGGAGCAACCGAGTCGAAATAGAAGGCTTGCACGGCCTCCTTGACATTGGCTTTCAACTCTTCCCAATTCTCGGCCTGGGTAAAGATACTCTCGCCGAGGGCTTCCGCAGTGAAGCCGCCATCTGCCTCTTGCGCGATTTCAAAGACGAGCTCATTCATGCCGTTCGAACCTCCTGCCAGCATTGCTCTCACGATACCTCGATTTCAAGCGCAGAGGCGAACGAAAAGCATACATCAGGGGTTAAAACCCCGTTCCCAAAAAGCGCTGTTTTGCCGGGGATGAATCCCCGGCCTACCGCTCTAATTCGCCGAAGGCCGCTCCATGTGGTCGATCACCAGCGTCTCCACCGGCCCCTTGTCTGGAACCAGCTTCAGCCCAAGACCGTTCAGCGCCGAGTTGGCGACGTCGCCTAGATTTTCCGCCGCTCCCTCCGCCGGACTTGGCGGAGAGCAATCAGAATTTGGGAACATAATCGTGACGTCATACCGGCCATTTAGCCCGGTCTTGTCCTGAATCGGGCGTCCGACTCCACCGGACATCGACAAGAAGGCCGACAGGAACGACGCCAGCGACTTCATCGGGGTCCCATACAGATGGACTCCGTCCTTGCCGAGGACGAGAACTCCACCCCAGTCCATCTTTTGTCCCTCGGGCAGATTGACCGTCGGATCGGTTTCCTTGAACTCCGGCCCTCCCTTGACCACCATCATCGAGTAAACAGGGAGCTCGTTCACTTCGCGATGCACCGCCATCTTGCAGCACTCTACATACATCGCTTGCAGCATCGACTGCAACATCGTCTGCTGCGTCTCCGGCTTCTGCCACGCCGCCCGATCCTCATCGGAGATGCGCGCATCAATGTCGTATTTTTCCGAATTCGCCCAGTCAGGAAGCCCTTTGATTAGGTCATGCCCGTAGTACCCCGCGCCGCCGACCTGCGGAAGATATGCCGTCATCAGCGGAACCCACATCTCTATGCGAGTTCTGTGATATCCCTCTGGAAGAACTCGTGGCGTTCTATTCTGCCATGTCGGCGATTTATTCTGCTGAATCGAGACCACGTCAAATCGATATGCCTTGGTTGGCACCGATGTTGAGGCCGCAGTTATCGAAGATTCCGAAGCCGAAGGAACTACCGCCGTCTGCCCAACCGCCATTCCCGCGCAAACCAACGCAATCGCCAAAATTTTCCCGAACATCGCATTTTCCTCGGGGAAAATTATACGCCGAAGCCCGGATACCCCCTGGTCTCGATTTTGGGCGAGTGGGCCACTTCTCGATCATCCTCGCAAGATTTGGTGGCCAAGGTCTCGCAAGGAGTTAACCTCAGGGGTTAAAACCCCGTTCCCAAAAAGCGCTGTTTTGCCGGGGATGAATCCCCGGCCTACCGCTCCCGCTCGGCTATTATCCATGTACCTCAGGTCTCGAAGACGAACCTAAGGGTACCCAGCCGGGGTCTTAACCCCGACGCGAAAGGCGTCCGCATCGGCCGAGGTTGGTAGGGCGGGGATTTATCCCCGACAAGAACGCGCCCGATCAACCCGACCTTTAGGCCCTGGAGTATAGCCGTCGGGGCGAAAAGCATACCTCAGGGGTTAAAACCCCGTTCGGAAAAGGCGCTGTATTGCCGGGGATGAATCCCTGGCCTACCGCTCCCGCTACCACGCACCGGTGGTCAGGTAGTCGTTAATCGAGGCGGCGGCTTTGCGGCCGGCGCCCATGGCTAGGATCACCGTTGCGCCACCGGTGACGATGTCGCCGCCAGCAAAGACGCCGGGCTTAGAGGTGCGCATGGTTTCCTCATTGGCGACGATGTAGTTCCACTTGTTGGTCTTGAGGTCGGGCGTGGTGCTCTGGATGAGCGGGTTGGCGGTGGTGCCGACGCCGATGATGGCCACGTTGGCGGGGAGAATGTACTCCGAGCCCTCGACCGGCACCGGGCGGCGGCGGCCGCTTGCGTCGGGCTCGCCGAGCTCCATGCGGACACAGCGCGCGCCGGTGAGCCAGCCCTTCTCATCGCCGATGAACTCGATGGGGTTGGTCAACATGCGGAACTCGATGCCTTCTTCGCGGGCGTGCTTCACCTCTTCGAGGCGGGCCGGCATTTCGGCCTCGGAGCGGCGATAGACCAGCGTAGCTGTGCGCGCGCCCAGGCGGCGAGCGGTGCGCACCGCGTCCATGGCGGTGTTGCCGCCGCCCACCACAATCACGTCGCGATCGCGGCAGTCGTAGACGGGCTGATCGTATTCCTCAACCTGGTAGGCGCGCATGAGATTGACGCGGGTGAGAAATTCATTGGCCGAGTAAACGCCGTTGAAGTGCTCGCCGGGAACGCCGAGAAAGACAGGCAGGCCCGCGCCGGTGGCGACGAAGACCGCGTCGTAGTGCTCGTCCCGCATCAGCTCGTCGAGCGTGACGCTCTTGCCGACGACGACGTTGGTCTCGAACTCGACGCCCATGCGGCGCAGGTTGTCCACTTCTTCTTTCACAATCGACTTGGGCAGGCGGAACTCGGGAATACCATAGACGAGCACGCCGCCGAGCTCGTGCAGCGCCTCGAAGACGCGCACGCGATGACCCTTCTGGACGAGATCGCCGGCTGCGGAGAGGCCAGCCGGACCGCTGCCGACGATGGCCACACTCTTGCCGGTGGATGGGGCGTTGGGGGGCAGGCCAAGCTGGCCACTGGCACGCTCGAAGTCGGCGATAAAGCGCTCGAGATTGCCGATGGCGACGGGCGCGCCTTTCTTGCCGAGGACGCAACCGCCCTCGCACTGGTTCTCCTGCGGGCAGACGCGGCCGGTGATGGCGGGCAGCGCATTGTCTTCGCGCATCTTGGCTGCCGCGGCGAGATAGTCGCCGGCATAGATGAGGGCCACGACTTCCTTGATCTTGACGCCCACCGGGCAATCGACGACGCAGCCGGGCTTGGCGCATTCGATGCAGCGCGAGGCCTCGGTGAGCGCGTCTGCCGTTTGCAGGCCCAGGTTCACTTCTTCAAAGTTGCGGCTGCGCGCCACGGCGTCGCGCTCCGGCATGTGGCGGCGCAGGATCTTCATGCGCTCCTTGAGAGGAAGAATATTCATTGCGGAGCGGGGCAGTGCGTTGTTCTCAGGCATAATGGGTCTCCCCCGCGGCCAATTCTTCGCGAAGCTGGGCCACTTCTTCTTCCTTGTTTTCCTGGAAGTGCTTGAGAGACTGGCACTCCTTTTCGCGATACATGGTGTTGCGCTGCATCAAAACCTCGAAATTGACCTTGGAAGCGTCGAACTCGGGTCCATCGACGCAGGCGAACTTGCTCTTGTCGCCGAGCAGGACGCGGCATCCGCCGCACATGCCGGTGCCGTCAACCATGATGGAGTTGAGGCTGACCATGGTCTTTATGCCGAGCGGCGCGGTGATCCGTGCCACGGCGCGCATCATGGGGACGGGGCCGACGGCGAGAACGAAGTCGATCTTGCGGCCTGCGGCGAGCAGGTCGTTGAGCTTTTTGGTGACCAGACCTTGTTCGCCGTAGCTGCCGTCGTCGGTCATGACGTAGGTCTCGCTGCTTGCTGAGCGAACTTCGTCTTCAAAGACCACCATTTCGGTGTTGCGCGCGCCTTCAATGAAGACCACGTGGTTGCCCGCCTGCTTGAGCGCATTGGCCGTGGGCAGCGCCATGGCCGTGCCCACGCTGCCGGCGAGAATCACGGCCGTACCGTAGTTCTCAATCTCGGAAGGCTGGCCAAGGGGGCCCACGATGTCGAGAATGAAGTCGCCCGTTTCAAGACAGTTGAGCAGCGAGGTGGTCTTGCCGATTCCCTGCACCACGATGGTGACGGTTCCGGCCTCGGGGTCGGAACACTTGATGGTTAGGGGAATGCGTTCGCCCTTCTCACGCAGGCGGAGAATGATGAACTGGCCCGGCTTCTGCTTGCGCGCAATGCGCGGCGCCTCAATGACAAACTGCTTGATATTGAGGCCGACACTGCGGGCTTCAACGATTTTGTACATGCGGTAGGACTCCGATTCGATCAGGCTTTGAGCGATTTTGGCCCCGCGCGCGGTTGCGGAGACCGGATGCAGAGACGGCTTCCGCCCCTGAACGAGGCAAGTACCCTGCCATCCTTCCTCATTATTCAGGATTTGCGTGGTCTGACCTGTGATGCGGGTCACCGGGGCCGTATTACGACTGGGGGTACTCGTATGCGCTGGAAGTGGTATTCGCAAGCTATCGACTGGCGAAATAGAATGAAAACTCCAACACACCAGGAGCAAAATTCTTGACCACCTCGATCAGGCTCTCGCCGGAAATCTCGCTGCGGCTGGACCGCCTGGCTGAAAAGACGGGGCGAACGAAGGCATTCTATCTTCGTCTGATTCTCGAAAGCGGCATCTCCGACCTGGAGGACTATTACCGCGCCACGGACGCGCTGGAACGGGTTCTCATGGAGCAGGAGAAGGTACTTTTGGCGCCTGTAACTAAGAAAGAATCTGGTGGGAAAGACTAGGCGCTAGCGGCGGCTCTCACTGGCCTTCCACCTTTGGAGCCGTTAGCCTGAGCTGCCTTGCGTTTGGCTGCGGTTCTGGCGCTGCCGCCCTTCTTGCCCAACTGGGCCATCCAGCGACGGTTTCCGTAGACGCCTTCGATCAGGGCGGGAATGTACAGGTCGATGTCGAGGTCCGGAAAGCTAATTCCGGTTCCACGTCCAAGCAATTCGTAGTTTTGAATCTGTTCGGGCGTTGCCTTGCCCAGCCCCTGCACGTCCTCGATGGGAAGCACCAACCGGCGGCGGTTGCTCAGTCTCACGATGAGCAGGTTGAGACCTGGGATGTGCTCGACCGTCAGTGCGAGCGGGTCGCTGTCGTGGAGCTTCGCCTTCTCCAGCGCGGCTTCAATCTCGACATCGGTTGTAATGACATTATGCTCGGCCATGATGCTTCTCCCAGAGAGATACCAGTTCGTCGAAATGCCTTGCGGCTGTCGTCAGTACGTGGCGCACATCCGACCTGCTGCCCTTGCTTGGCCTGACGGCGTCTGACCGGTTCGCGAGCGAAACTTTGCCGTCTGGGCGGAAATCGACGATCACCTCTACATCCGCGTAAAAACCATGCACGTGCCGCGGCTCATGATCCATCGCGTACGCCACAAACCTAACACCTTCGAACCGGACGGAGCCCATTCGCCTCCATTATAACCCAAACCGATTGGGTTATTTATCGTGGTTTGAAAAGCGCTGCGGCGAGGGCAGACTCGAATCGAGTCTGCCCTCGCTGTTTGTGGGGCTATTTGGGGAGGGGTTCGGAACCGGTGACGGTGAAGGTGGCCTCGGACTTGGCCTCGGTGTCCTGAGGTTGGGCCGCAGTGAGGATCAGGGAGTACTTGCCTTCGAGGATGGAGCGATTGCCCTGTTCGTCGACGCTTGAAAGTGCGCGTGGATCGAGGGTGATGGAGACTTCCTTGCTTCCTCCCGCGGGAATGCCGATGCGCTGAAAGCCGGCCAGGGAGTGGACGGGTCCGTTGGGCTGCGGGGTCGTGAGATAGGCTTCAACGACCTCGTCGCCAGCGATTTTGCCGGTGTTGGTGACGGTTACGGTCGCGGTGAGCGGATCGCCGGCCTTGAGTGTGTCCGCAGATAGCTTGACCGGTCCGTACGTGAAGGTGGTATAGCTGAGGCCGTAACCGAAGCCCCAGAGAGGCTTGCCGGTGAAGTAGCGATAGGTTCGGCCCTTGAGCGCGTAATCGGTGAAATCCGGCAGGCCGTCGAGTGAGGCATAGAAGGTGACAGGCAGGCGGCCGGCAGGGTTGGAGAGTCCAGCCAGGGTGCGAGCGATGGCCTCGCCGCCCTCGACGCCGGGGTACCACGCCTCGAGGATTGCATCGGCATGCTGGTTGGCCCAGTTGAGCGCGACGGCGCTGCCGCTCTGCAAGACGACGACGAGCGGCTTGCCGGTGGCGGCCAGGGCTTCAAGGAGCTTCTGCTGGGGGGCAGGCAGGTCGAGGCTGGTGCGGTCGCCGCCGTTGAAGCCGTCGATCTTGATGGGCATCTCCTCGCCTTCGAGTTGCGGAGAAAGGCCTACAAAGGCGACCACCACATCCGACTCCTTGGCGCGGGCAACGGCTTCGTCAAGCTGAGCCTGGGCGGGGGCTTCCCACTTCAGGGTCAGGCCGCCGCCGCTCTGGTCGCCGGAGTGCGAGTACTCCAGGCGGAAGTCATGAGGCTTGGTGTCGGTGAAGTCCACCGGGATGGAGGGCGTCCTGGGATTGACTTGTTGCGGCGGCGCGGTTGGCGATGCTCCGGGCGCGGCCTTGAAGTTGCCCAAGATGGACAGGTCCTTTCCCTCGCGCAAGCTGCCCTCGGAGAGAACCTTGCCGTCGAGAGTGAAGCGGTAGGATTCGACTGGCGAATAAGGGAAGGCGTCGGCGGACTCGAGTGTGAAGACGTATTGGCCGGGGGCCGGGACCGTGAGTGAGCCGCTCCAACGGACCGAGTAGTCGTGGGTTTCGAGTTGGCGAACGGGCCTGGCGTTCTCCCAATCCGCCTGGACGGTTGGCTCGTTGACGGTGGCTACCGGGCGGCCGGTCCAGTCGATATCTGCGAAGAACTCGGTTTTGAGTCCCTGGCCGAGACCAAAGGCTGTTCGCGGAACCGGCACGCCAACCCCGGCTGCCAGCGTGGAGCCCTGGGCATAGAGGATGGGAGAGCCGCGGAACTGGCGCATCATGCCGTCGAGCGGCGTGACAGGATCGACCGGCGTGCCGACATAGTTGCCCAGAATTGAGGAGAGCAGGTCGGCGGTGGGCCCGATGACGGAGATGTGGCTGGGGACGGTCTTGAGGGGCAGAACGCCCGAGTTCTTGAGCAGGACAATGCTTTCCTCGGCCGCTCTGCGAGAGGTCTGACGGCTGGACATCTTGGTGTTGAACTCGATGGGATAGTTGTCGAGCGGGTTAGAGCCTTGCGGGTCGAAGAGGCCGAGCTGAAAGCGGGCGGTATAAAGACGCTCGGCGGCCTGGGTGACCAGGTCTTCCGAAATCAGCTTCTGGCGGACCGCATCGGCCAAGGTGTTGAAACCGGGAGCCCAGATACTGCACGAGAGGTCGGCCCCTGCCGCAAGGGCAAGCGCGGCGGAGTGGGTCACGTCGGGAGTCTTCTTGTGGCCCTGATTTACGTCTACGATGGCGCCGCAGTCGGAGACGACGAAGCCTTTGAATCCCCATGCGTCGCGGAGGTGGTCCTTGAGGAGCATCTTGTTGGTGCAGGCCGGCCACCCGTCGATGGAGTTATAGGCGCACATGACCGACTGCACGTGGCCCTCGGTGACCGTAGCGCGAAAGGCGGGCAGATAAGTCTCCTCCAGGTCGCGGGGGCTGGGATCGACGTTGAAGCCGTGGCGCAATGGCTCGGGACCACTGTGCACGGCGAAGTGCTTGCTGGTGGCCACGGCGCGCAGGTGGTTGAGGTCGTTGCCCTGCACGCCGGTAACAAAGGCTACGCCGAGCTTTGAGGTGAGGAATGGATCCTCGCCGTAGGTCTCCTGGCCACGGCCCCACCGGGGATCGCGGAAGATGTTGATGTTGGGCGACCAGAAGGTGAGGCCATAAAAAATGCGGTGATTCCCTTCCCTCTGGGCCTGGTTGTACTTGGCGCGGGCCTCCGAGGAGATGACGTTGCCCATGGAGTGAACGATTGCCGGGTCCCAGGTGGCGGCCATGCCGATGGCCTGGGGGAAAACAGTCGAGTATCCGGCGCGGGCCACGCCGTGCAGAGCCTCGTTCCAGGTCTGGTAGTCGGGAATGCCGAGGCGCGGAATGGCGGTGGCCCAATCTTCAAGCTGAGAGGCCTTCTCGTCGAGGGTCATACGGCCCACGAGGTCATGGGCGCGCTCCGCCGGCGAGAGTTTGGTGTCGAGGTAGGCGGCCTGTTGGGCTGTGGCGACGGAGGCAAAGACGGCGAAAGCGAGCGTGAGAAATAACCGGCGGCGAAGCGACATGGGTAGTTTCCTCTCCGGGCTGCGGTCGAACGGGTGCGCAGCCGGGCTGACCTTCCCTCCAGCAGTCTCACGAGCCAGGCTAAGTTCTGCCGGGATCGAGCAGGTGGAAGCCAGCCGCTACGAACTCTACTAGAGGAAGGCTATCTTTGGCCAGCTTTATCGGTTTACTAATCGAAATATTTGATTTTTCCGATTCCTAAGCTCGCTGGTCTCCAAGACAAGACCGGGGATGCCCTCCTGCTTTATGCGTTGGGCGACCGGCTTTACGGGGCCGGGTCACTCTTGCGACTTCGGGCTTTCGACAGCGCGGGCTTCCATGCCGGTGAGGATGGCCTGCATCGCGACGAATTCGGGGTGGCCGTGGAGGGGTTTTAGGCGCGGATCGGCGAGCATCTGGAAGAACCACGGGCAGCGGGCTTCGTTGGCGGTGCGCAGATGGGCAAGCGCGGTGTCGAGGTCGCCGAGAGCAACACAGACTGCCGGCGTGAAAGAGCTGAGGACAAAGCGCTCCCGGCTCATCCATTCCAGCCGCTCCAGGATGACGCGGGCCTCATCCTTGCGGCCTCCGCAGGCCAGGGCATAGGCGTAAACGGCAGTTGCAAGATCGAAGTATGGCGAGCGCTGCACGAGGCTTTGGGCGAGTTCGGCGGCGCGGCCCGCATCTCCGTTGAAAGCCAGAATCACCGCGCCATAGAGTGCGGCGCTTTCATGTTCAGGAAAGAGAGCGATGGCTTGGCGGATGCTTGCCAGGCTCTCATCGGCCTGACCGGCCAAGTGAAACGCCCAGGCCAAGCGAGCATGAAGCCAGGGTGCAAAAGGATCATGGCGAAGCGCGGCGCGCAGCAGCTCGATGGCCTCGGTAAAGCGGTGGCGGCTGAGCTCGAACATCGAGCGCTCACGCGTGATCCAGGGGTCGTGGGGCAAATGAGCGGAGATGGAAAAAGCCCGAATAGCCTCGGGCAGATTGCGGCCCACATGGAAGTCGACCCACCCTAGAGCGGGCAGAATGGCTTCCGCCCCAACGGAAAATTCTGGAACAGCCTCCTCAGCCCAGCTACCAAGAGTTTTCGCCAGGGATACGGAATCGGCCGCACGGCGCACCAAGTCCGCAGCCACGGATGGAGACATGAATCCGTAAAATGCCTGAGTGACGGACAAATGGGCCAAGTCGACCTTTGCGGGGATGAGCGATGGATCCAGCTCGGTGGCTCGGGACAAGTGCTGAAGGCCATCCTGCATCCGGTGGCGCTGAAGAGTCTGCCACTCATGGTGGGCGCGCTGGTAGAGTTCGTAAGCCTCGGGATGCTGGGGACCGCTCTCGATTCCTGAGCTGGGAGCGGCTGCGGCGGAGATGGAGAGAGCGCCCGAGTGCAGGCGGAAGGCGAGGCGGTTGGCCAGCTCCGATTCAAGTCCCGCGACGCGGCCCTGCGCCACGATCAGGTCTTCCGCCCATATCTGGGCGCCGTCCTCGACCCGGATCATCTCCGCACGCAGGCGGAAATGCGAGGGTAGGGCGCGCAGGGTTCCGGCGAGGACGAGGTCGGCTTTGAGCGCTTCGCCGATCTGTTGGGCGCCAAGGCCCTGGAGGGCCAGTGTGAAAACCGAATCCCGGGCGATGACGGTAACGGCAGGAGGATGCGCGTTGCTCAGCCGGACCGTGGTCTCCTCGGCGACGGCCGAGCCAAGGTGCTCGGGGATGCCGTAACTGGTGGCGAAGGGCGGAATGGCCAGACGCGGCAGCGCATTGGCCGGCGCAGCGCCATGAGAACGCACCTCGACTGCGAAGCGGTATCCTCGCTTGTAAACCGTCTGGATGCACTGCTCCGGCTCAAGCCGCGCGCGCAGCGAGGAGAGACACTTGGGAACGCTGTCGGCGGTGACGTTCACGTCGCCCCAGAGGGCCTGGCGCAGCTCGGCAGAAGTCACAATCTGACCGGGGCGGGCCAAGAGCAGACGGAGAGCCGCGAGCTCCTTGGGGGGCAGATGAACGACCGTCTCTCCGCGCAGGAGAGTGCCGTCCGCCTGGAGCCGAAAGCCTACGAAGGTTAGCACTTGATCGCGCGGGACAATACCTGCTGCTGCCTCCTCAGGAAGCAAAGACCGCTCCACGCGGACGGAGGTGGCACGGGAGCCAACCTCTTTAGAGCCGGACAAAGACGACGAAAACGGTTTCAGCCGATCCAACGAAGCTCCCCCAGAGTTCCGGTTCAACTGCTTACTGCCCTTTTGCCCGCCGGATACAGCGAAAGGCGGCCGCCGAGAATGGCCAAGGGGATTGTATGGCTGACTCAAAGAGAAAAATTGCGTACCAATCCCTGGGAACAAATCGGCTTCAAAGTGTCAAACAAGTGATGACCTAATTATGAGGATTGCAAGCCAGTTCCAAAGACCTTGACGACGATATTTCTGACTCAAAGTAATCCAAAAGTGGTTACTTGTTTACTATAAAGATAATAACCTATTGGGGCGTCATCCTCTTTATTCTATTTGGTTTGATCCTGCTTTTCAGGTAATCCTACGCCGACTGCTCTCTGGAGTCGAAAGCAGGGTGTCACGCAATGCAAAGTGAATGGAGAAATTGAAGATTTCTGCGATTGAGCGGCTCAATCGGGGGCGTCCGCGGGGTAAAGCCGCCTTCTTCAACTCTCGCGAAAATCGATCCTTGTGGCGGCTATTCCTGAGGATGGGAAAGCCCAGTGGTGACCTCCGCAAATACAGTCCTTTTCGGCGGTCACGAAATGGACATTTTATCTGCCAAAACCATCCCTTGTATCTCTGAATCAGGGGCTAAAGCCACGCTCATTTCAGGCTGCTTAAGGCACGGCTGAAGCCGTGCCCTTTCAAAACGAATATACGACCATCAGTGCTGCCGACACCGATAGCCTGGTCGAATGTTACAGTTGAGTTTCGCCCACTATGTTTACCACCTCTCAGCACGCGCACTTCATCGGAATCGGCGGAATCGGTATGAGCGGAATTGCCGAGATTCTGCTCAGCCTGGGGATGAAGGTATCTGGCTCCGATCTTCGCCGCGGAGCCGTGACCGACCGGCTGGCTCAATTGGGCGCTACGATCTATGAGGGCCACAACGCCGGGAACGTGGCCGCCGCAACGGTGGTGGTGACCAGCTCAGCGGTCGGCGCGACAAACCTCGAAGTCCTTGAAGCCCATGCGCGCAAGATTCCCGTGATTCAGCGCGCGGAGATGCTGGCCGAGCTGATGCGGCTCAAGTACGGCATCGCCATCGCAGGCATGCACGGCAAGACCACGACCACCTCGATGGTAGCCTCTGTGCTGACTGCGGGCGGCCTCGATCCCACGGTGGTTGTGGGCGGCCGAGTGGACGCACTGGGCTCGAACGCGCGGCTGGGGACGACGCAATTTCTAATTGCCGAGGCCGACGAGAGCGACCGCTCGTTCCTGAAGCTTTCGCCGATTCTGGCCGTGGTGACAAACCTTGATCGCGAGCACATGGACTGCTACAAAGATATGGCCGACGTGGAGCGGGTGTTTCTGGAGTTCATGGACAAGGTTCCGTTTTACGGAGCGGTGACCGCTTGCCTGGACAATCCGCTGCTGGCTGGAATTCTGCCCCGCGCCCGTCGCCGCATCTTCACTTACGGGGTCGCCGCAGAAGCCGATTATCGGCTGGAGTTTGTCGAGGCCGGTCAGGGGCGTTTTGCACGGTTTCTGGTCCACACGGCTCAGGGGCCGCTGGGGCCGTTCGAGCTGCACGTACCAGGGCGTCACAATGTGCTCAACGCCACGGCGGCGGTGGCAATCGCCCGTCAGCTTGAAGTTCCCGCGGACAAGATTGCCGAGGGACTTGGCCACTTTCGCGGCGTAGATCGCCGCTTTCAGGAGCGCGGCACGGCGCGCGGCGTCACCGTGGTGGACGATTACGGCCACCATCCCACGGAGATTCGCGCCACGCTGGCCGCCGCCCGCGAATGCGGCCATCGGCGCATTCATGTGATCTTCCAGCCCCACCGGTACTCGCGCACGCTCGATCTCATGAACGAGTTCAGCAGCGCGTTTCACGACGCGGATACGTTGGTGGTTTTGCCCATCTACGCCGCAAGCGAGGAACCTATCCCCGGCGTCACGGCAGAGCGGCTCGTTAGCCGGATTGAGGGGCCGACTGTTGAATTCGCGCCGGACTTTTCCGCCGCGGTTGCCGCAGTTGCCGCTCGAGCCCAGGAAGGCGACCTGATCATGACCCTCGGCGCGGGCAGCGTAAGCCAGTTGGCCCCGCAGATATTGGCGGCTCTTGAAGCGGCTTAGACGCTCTTCCGGCGTTACTGTTACGATTTCTACCGCAAGCCAGTTGTCGTCAGGAGCTTCGATGGCGCAAGGTTCACGCAGAGGATTTTTGAAGGCGGCTTCGGCAACGGCGGCCGCAATTGCTGTATCAAGACGGATTCCGGCATGGGCGGGAGAGGCTGGCGCAACGGGGCCGGTGCAAGTCTGGGCCACGTTTCGCGACAAACGGTATGCGCAGGGTGAACCGCTCTCGTGGAAGCCCGTCACTGAGGTTGCCGCCGACGCCATTGCGCTTGATCCAATCGCGACGAAGCAGGAGATTCTGGGCTTTGGAGGCGCGCTGACAGACGCCACGTGTTACGTGCTGAGCCAGATGCCGCCGAGCCAACGGGAAGACGTGGTGCGCGATCTGTTCGCACCCGGCGAGATGGCGCTGAATGTGTGCCGCACCTGCATCGGCTCCAGCGACTATTCGAGAAGCGTTTACAGCTTCGATGAGAGTCCGGAGCCCGATCCAGAGCTCAAGAAATTCTCAATCGACCATGACAAGGCCTACATTTTGCCGGTGCTCAGGGATGCGCGCAAGGCGAATCCGGAGCTGTTTCTCTTCTCATCGCCGTGGAGTCCGCCGGGATGGATGAAGGTGAACGGCTCCATGCTGGGCGGCACCATGCCAGCGCACAACTACGCGCCTTATTCCCAGTACTTCCTCAAGTTTCTTGAGGCGTACAAGGCGGAGGGCGTGCAGATTGATGCGGTCACCGTGCAGAACGAAGTCGATGCCGAACAGGACGGCCGCATGCCCGCCTGCCTGTGGGCGCAGGAAAATGAGATCGGCTTTGTAGAGAAGTTCCTGGGCCCGGCGCTGCGCAAAGCGGGCTCTCCGACGAAGATTTGGGTGCTGGACCACAACTACAACCTGTGGGGCCGGGCCATTGGCGAGTTGAGCGTACCGGGCGCGTATGAGTACATCGACGGCATTGCATGGCACGGTTATGTCGGCGAGCCTTCGGCCATGACCCGTGTACATGATGCATTTCCCGCGAAGAACGCCTATTGGACCGAGGGCGGGCCGGACATCACCGCGCCCGACTACCTGACGGATTTTGCCAGGTGGACGGAGACCTTCAACGGCATTCTTCGCAACTGGGCGCGGTCCATCACCGCGTGGAATCTGGCGCTGGACGAGAAGGGAAATCCGAATATCGGGCCGTTCCCCTGCGGCGGCGTCATCACGGTGGACAACGCGACGCACAAGGTGACCCGGAGCGGGCAGTATTGGGCCTTTGCGCACTTCTCAAAGCATGTGCGCCGCGGGGCCAGGGTCTTCCAAACCAATGGCGTAGGCGACAACACCGGCCAAGGCGTCCCCGCTGCGGTGTCTCATGCCGGCTTTCGCAATCCGGATGGGAGCTTTGTGATTGTGCTCTCCAATCACGGTCAGGAGAAGCGGGTTCAACTGCTTCTGGGATCGAAGGCCCTCGACATAGAGTTGCCGGCCGGCTCCGTGCATACGTTGCAGTGGTCCTGATGAATGGCGGCCGAGTGACCATAAGCGTTCAAGAGCAATTCGGGCAGATCGATATCTACGTCTTCGATCAGATTTTGCGCGGGAACATTGAGCCCGGAATGCGTGTGCTGGACGCCGGATGCGGCTATGGGCGCAACCTGGTGCATCTGCTGCGCGAAGGCTGTGAGGTATTTGCGCTCGACGCGGATGCCGAAGGCGTGGAGCACGTCCGCAAATTGTCTGCCTCGCTTGAGACAGGATTGCCCGCGGAAAACTTCCAAGTGGGAGCGATCGAGCGGATGCCGTTCCCCGACGGGTTTGCGGATGTGGTGCTCTGCAATTCGGTGCTTCACTTTGCCCGCGACGATCGGCACTTCCGAGCCATGCTGGCCGAACTGTGGCGGGTGTTGAAGCCGGGCGGGATGCTCTTCTGCCGATTGGGCTCCAAGATTGGAATGGACTTCGAGCGCCTGCGGGGCAATATCTACAGGATTGTCGATGGTTCGCAGTGGTTCCTTGTGGATCAGGAGATGCTCCTGAGTTTGACGGAGGAGATGAACGCCGTGCTGGTGGATCCGCTAAAGACGACGATCGTTCAGGATTACCGCTGCATGACGACCTGGGTATTGCGAAAGCGAAGAGGCTGACGGTTTAGCATAACCAATCAGAATATGGTAAGATTTCCTTGTTTCCTTGAATGAGGCGAATCATGCTGGCCAAAATGACGGTCAAGAACCAACTCACCCTTCCCAAAGCGGTGATTGCGCGTTTCAGCGGAGTGGAATACTTCGATGTAAGCACGGATGGGACTTCGATCGTTCTGCGGCCGCTCCAGCGGAGCCGCGCGGACGAGGTGCGCGTTCAGCTCGCTGCGCTTGGCATCGACGAGCAGGATGTGGCCGCCGCCGTCACCTGGGCACGAGAGCCCGGAAAGCTCGAAACCGCGTGAAACGGTGCGTGGTCTTCGACACAAATACCGTTGTGTCGGCGCTCTTGTTTGCAAACGGCCGCCTGGCCTGGCTGCGATCGCATTGGAGGGAGGGCGGTTGCACACCCCTGATCTCGCGCGCGACCGCAGCGGAACTGCACCGAGTTCTAGGCTATCCGAAGTTCCGGCTCTCGCCCGACGACCGCATGGAGCTGCTCGGCGATTATCTACCCTTTTGCGAAACGATCAAATTGACCCAGAAATGCCCCTTGGTATGCCGGGACACCAACGATCAGCCGTTGCTTGACTTGGCCCAAAGCGGCAAAGCCGATCTGCTGGTGACAGGCGACGGCGATTGGCTGGCGCTGGCTGGCCAAACGACATTTCTCATCGAAACGCCGGAAGACTATCGACGCAGAGCAGCTGTTGGAGAGCAGAAACCTTAAACCAGATCGATTTCGCCTTGATCTTTCCATGATTGCAGGTTATATTACTGGCTATAAACCGAAGGCGGTCATGAGCGGCACCTCTCAAATGCGCGCACTGAAGAATTACCGCAAGCGCCTCAGCCAGCGCGGAATGGCGCGGTTTGAGGTTCTTGGACTCGACGCGGACCGCGAGTTGATCCGTTCCGTTGCCCGCAAGCTGGCCGATGGCGGCCCGGAGGCTGGGGAGTTCCGCGCCTCTATGGTTCGAAGGGTTTCAGTGGATCCGCTCAAGAAGGGCGGCATTCTTGCCGCGTTACGCCGTTCCCCTTTGGTGGGAGCCGATCTCAACCTGTCTCGCACGCAGATCGATGGCCGCAGGGTTGACCTGTGACCCGCTATCTGCTTGACACGAACATCGTCAGCAACGTCATTAAGCCGGCCCCATCCGAGCCCTTACTCGCTTGGATGGCGGAGCAAGCCGACGAGGATCTTTACATAGCCTCGCTGACGATTGCCGAAATCTGGTGCGGAGTACTCGAAAAACCGGCCGGAAAAAAGCGCGCCCAGTTGGAGGTTTGGTTTGCCGGACCTGAAGGGCCACCAGCGCTGTTTGCCGGTCGCGTTATCCCTTTCGATGAAAAGGCCGGGCTGATCTGGGCACGGTTGATGGCCGAGGGAAAAAGCGCGGGGCGGCCGCGCAGCGCATTGGACATGATTGTTGCCGCCGTCGCGGAAGCGAACGACTGCATCGTGGTAACCGGCAACGAGAGGGATTTCACAGGCGTGGAATTCATCAATCCATTGCGTTCCTAGCGCCGGAGGATGGCGACTCTTAGGTCTCCATAGAACATCCCGAAGTTCCTCAGGGCAGTCTTTGGAGCGGCCAGTTCAATCAGTGACCGTCGGTTCTGGCAGCGTTGAGGCCCTGGAAGATGGCGTCGTATTTGCCGCTCTCGGCAGCAAAGCGCAGACCCTTCACATTTTCTACACAAATCTCGCGCGGGGTGGGCTGGATTTTCAGAATCCCCATCACCTCGGCGATGAACTTGCCGAGCGGCATGGCGCGGGGATCGTCGGCTCCGCTCATCAGATTCGTGGCTACATATGGAGGGATCAGTTCGAGGACCTCGGTGGTGGTGTCCTTGAGCTGGTAACGCAGCGATTGAGTATAGGAGTGAAGAGCGGCCTTGGTGGCGCAGTACGTGGGAGTGAGAGCCAGGGGAAGGAAAGCCAGCCCGGACGAAACGTTCACGATGGTGGAGTGGGCCTGGCTCCGGAGCAGAGGCAGCAGAGCCGCCGTAAGCCGGATGGGGCCGAGCAGATTGGTTGTGACCGTCGCTTCAGAGTCGGCCAGATTGGCCTGCTGGGCAAGCAACTTTTCCGGGCGCATGATGCCAGCGTTGTTCACGAGCACATTGAGCGACGGAAAGCCGGCGGCCACCTGGGCAGCGAAAGTACGGATGGCGGAGGGGCTTTCGATATCGAGCGCTAGGGACTTCATGCCGGGGTTGGCGGCGGTGGTTTCGTCCAGCGCCTGCTGACGGCGGCCGGCGACGATGACCTGATTGCCGAGTTTGTGCAGCTCTTCCGCGAGTCCGCGGCCGATGCCGGAGCCGCCGCCGGTGATGAGGATGGTGTTGCCGGTGAGATTCATGGGGATGCATACCTCCAGATGGAATGATAAGGGCACATTGTCGATACTGTCTGAAAAAGGAGGCTCAGGGGGCTCACAGGGCATTTGCCGCCCTCGAACTGCCCTGAACCTGCGATGATGGAAGCGAACGCCCGGAAGGCAAACGCCGCCCTGGGCAGCATGGCCCAGGTGAAGCTCGCGATGCAGCGTGTTGCGCTGATCTACAACCCGGTCTCAGGACAGTATTCGGCACGGCGCGAGGCGGCCGTTCAGGATGCGCTGGCCGTGCTCCGCGCGGCGGGGGTTTCGGCAGAGGCTTTTGTGAGCACCACGCCGGGTAGCGCCACAGTCCAGGCGAAAGCGGCGGTCCGCCAAGGCTGCGACACTATTCTCGCCTGCGGCGGCGATGGCACCGTTCATGCGATCTTGCAGAGCCTGGTGGGGACGCCGGTGGCGCTGGGCGTGATTCCCCTGGGCACCGCCAATGCCTTGGCCGCCGATCTTGGCTTAATTGGATCTCCCGCAACAGTGGCGGAAGCGCTGCTGCACGCAGTGCCGGTGCGGATTGCCGTGGGCCGCATCCACTTTCTTGACAGCGCTGGATACCCCGTCTCGCGCTATTTCGTCGTCGCCGCGGGAATCGGCGCGGATGCCCTGCTGATGTCGCGGATGGACGCGCGGCTGAAGCGGCGCTTCGGCTACGCCCTCTATCTCGTTGAGGCCTTTCGCGTATGGGCAACCAGCTCCTTTCCGCTCTTCGAGGCAGCTTTCACAGGCAACGGAAGCGATGCGACGCGGGTGGAAGAGGCCTCGCAACTGCTCGCGGTGCGGGTGCGATCGTTTGGCGGAGTTCTGCGCGAACTGACTCCCGGGGCTACCCTGCGCAACGGCAGCCTGCAACTGGTGGCTTTCAAAACGCAAAGCCGCATCCGCTTTCTGCGCTTTCTGCTGGCGGTTCTCTTCAGACGCCACACCTTCAACGGCGAGATTGAACTGCTGGAGGCCACCCGCGTGGAGTGCCGCGACCGCAACGGCTCGTCGACCCGCGTCTTTGTCGAGGCGGATGGAGAAGTCCTGGGTTCCCTGCCCGTTCGCATCGAGGTCGTTCACGATGCGCTGACGCTGCTGATTCCACCGAACGCCCAGCCGTAACACGTGGCCGGAGGCGGATCGTTTGGCTCGCAGCGGCGGGAGCTGGGCGACGCTCTTAAACGATCAGATGGAGCGCCTGCGATCCGTTGACTACGGTGTCTGTGACCAGATGGCGATCGAAGGTTGCCAACTGCCCTTCATGGGCGCAAGCGAGGGCCAGCAGATAGGTATCGGCCACCTGGCCTGAATCGAGCAGGCAGGCGCTATCGACGAGCCGGCTGTCGAGGAGGGTAATGTCGTCGGGCCAGAACTCGTGGCTGCCGAGGGCGCGCAGGATCGAAAACATCTCTGCGACCGCTGCCGGGGTTCCGGGTGAGCTTGGATAGCGGGCGCTGCCAACAATGCGGAGAACGCCGTTCTCGGTCAGTGGGCAGGTTGCCCATGCTTGCCGGCCCTGCGCGGCAAACCAATCGTGGGCCCGGTCGTGCTGGACATGCGCCGGATCGATCAGGGCGATCAGAACATTCACATCCAATAAAAAGCGAGTCACGGCAGCTCTTCCTGGAGTTGGCGGACCAGGTTGGATGTCACGCGGGGCGCGCCGGGACGCACCGGGAGCAAAGGCACGCCGTTGCGTGTTTTGAGGCCGGAAACGGCGGGCCGCATCGCCTGCCGGGCCAGTGCGGAGATCACTTCACCCACGCTCTTTCGCTCGGTAGCAGCCATTTCTTTGGCTGCGGCAAGCACATCATCGTCAATGGCAAGGGTGGTTCTCACGACAGGCGCCTCTCCAAGAACATCAATCATCATACATCAAGAATCCGATCTGTTCTTTTTCCGGCGTTAAGGATTAAGGCCTATCTGCAAGTCTCCCGCTCTCGACCTAAGCGCTGCGGCACTTCGGCGCACGGACTGGAAATCTCTTGACAATCGCGGCTTACCATCACATAACCGAAGGGAGGAGAAACGTGATGGCGAATGAGGGAATAGAAAACGCCCGGGCCATGAATGGATCGCAATCCGGCGCATTTCGTGCAGTTGCTACAATCGCTGCCGCCCTGGGCGTTGTGGCGATTGGCGCATTCGCAATTGGGCGACTGTCGATCGGCCTCTTGCGCATCCGTCGCGCAACCATCAAATCCCTTGCGATTGAGGAACTGGAAGTGAGAAAGCTTCGCGTGGCCGAGGTCGTTGTCAGTGAATCGCTCATGGTTCCAACAAGCTGTGATGGTGGCAGAACTTCTTCTTAGACCAAGCGACGGATTGTGAATTCATTCAGTAGCCAGATGAAACGCTGGCCGCCGCCTGGATTGCTGGAGACTGTGACATGGAAGCACCTGTAGCAGGGGGACAGAGAGCCTCTCTCAGCGACTATCTAGCCGCAGAGCGAACTCTTCTCGCATGGATTCGCACCGGACTTGCTTTGATGGGGTTCGGCTTCGTTGTAGCACGATTCGGACTCTTCCTCCAGCAACTCGAGTTCTTGCAACGTACTCCTGCGGCAACGTCCTATGGGTTGTCCCTCTGGTTTGGCACGGCCCTAATCGCAGCCGGAGTGATGGTGAATGCATTTGCCGGCTGGCACCACATCCGATTGGTGCGTGAATTGGATCAGGGCTTGACGGAGCATTCGCGTTCTTCACTACAAGCTGTCGCGATTGCCTTCTTCCTGGCATTGGTTGGACTCGCGGTGGCGGTCTATCTGGTTTCGATTCGGAGTACGACTCATCCGCAAGTTGGAGACAATAAGGAGGTATCGATGACAGTAGGTCATGACAAAGGGATCGTTGACGTTGCAAGCAGCCACTCCGTAGACGAAACGGTGGCGAAGCTCAAGGGGATTCTCGATGCCAAGGGAATTACCTTGTTTGCCCTGGTGGACCATAGCGGAGAAGCGGAAAAAGCTGGATTGAAGATGCTCCCCACCAAGCTGCTGATCTTCGGCAGCCCCAGGGCGGGCACTCCGATTATGCAGGCCACGCCGAGCGCGGCAATCGATCTGCCGCTCAAGATTCTCGTATGGGAAGACTCGAATGGGAAGACCTGGATCTCCTACAATAGCCCCGCCTATTTGCAGGAGCGCCACGGATTCCCGCAGGAATTGCTGGCCAATCTCGCGGTAGTTGAGGCATTGGCAACCAAAAGCGGGGAATAGCTCTGGGGCGCGTCCGAGACGATTCATGTGCCCGTGAGGAGAGCGGCTGGTGGATTGGCCTTCAGGCCCGGAATCCTCTGGCGGGCGATGAAAGGCCCGGGGCTGAAGCCCGATTGCTTGGGCTTGGTTTCAGGGGCATGAATGCCCCTGCTCCCTCCGGAAGAACAAACAACGGCTAGGGCGGTCGCCTTGTCTGGCGGGAGTTTGTTGAAGAATGAAGGTGCGCTCCCTTCCCTCCATCGCGAAGAGCGCGATGGAGGGGGCACAGGGCGTAGGCTACAGAAATGGAGAAGCCTCCCGCCGCTCACCAGAATCTGCAGCCCTGAACAAACATAGTCTGAAAGCATTCTTCTGCCTTCTCGACCAATGGTGGGCTGAGAACATCCAAGTTCTTGTCAATTTTGGGATAGATAAACCTGCCAAACTCGAATTCGATCCAAAAACGGGCGGAGCTTGCATTTGGCACTTCAATTACCTCGCCTGTCCAAGGATTCGGAAAAACTCCTGTTGTGCTTTCGCCATTCCATGCGCTCCCGAAAAGGGGCACATTCCGAACATTAGGGCCTGCGTCACAGTCCCATGCCGAAGTCGATACGGGTGACGGCTGGATGTTACAGCTTACATCGCATATCGGGCCATCTTTAAAAGGGGTCTTGTCCGTCTTGAGAAAGGAAATCGGAGCGTCGGCTGATTTCCATTCGCCTGAAGCGCCGACGCGGTATCCCTTCAAATTCTCGATAAGCGGCGGAATCTCAGTGGTTTCTTTGATCGCGGTGTGATCGTACATCGGAATCGTAATTGTCTCTCCCGTGAACGTGTTTCTGCCCATCCGGGTTCGTCCGCCTGGTTTCATGACCCGAAGTCCGGGCTGGAATGGCTGATCATAGATGACCCGAAAGTGGAAAGACTTGATGAGTGCGTCAAAAAACTCCCCGATCTGCGTGGGTTTTGGAACGTAAGCAGAATTAACAGCGATGAGTGTGTGAATGTACTGTTCCATGTCTCCTATCTCCGGTTAGTTCGCAACCCGATTATTAGCTGCTGGTCAGCGCTAACTTCTAGTTCGCGTCCCTCTTACTTCTTCAGCGGCTTGCGGGCGAAATAATAGAGGGAGAACGCCAGCGCGGCGAAGGCGGCTACGGAGACATAGTTGTTATCCAGAAATGTATTTGGGAAGTTGAGGATGTCTCCTTTGCCTACGGTGGTTTCGTAACCCTTGAGAGCGACACCTAAGAGGCCGACGATGCCGCCAGCGGCGATCAGTCCGCTGGCGAAGAGAGAGCCGGGGGAGATTTCGCTTTCTGACTCCGCCGAGTCGCCGCCGGCATTTTTGACGGCTTGATCGACAAACCATCGGACCATGCCGCCGACAAACATGGCGAGCGTGGTGCCGATGGAGAGATACGCGCCCACGGCAAACGAGAGCGAACGGACGCCGAGCAGCTCGACGGCGACCACGATGAAGACGCCAAGCAGAACCAGTCCCCAGGCGAGCTTGCGGGTGAGGATGCCGTTGATGACGGTGGCCATGAGGCGGGCTTGCGGCGCGGCGGCCTTCTCGCTGCCGATGCCCTGAATCCACTGGACTTCAATTTGGTGGGTTGCGGGCGAGTAGAGGTATTTGCCGTCGGCAAGCTCAGCGGAACCGAGAGCGTTGAGGACGATGTATTCGGATTTGGGATGGATGGCGGAGGTGTTGTTGGGGCCAAGGACGCGGATCCGATCGGGCAGGTGCTTTACATCGTTTTGGACGGCGACGCCGGAGTGGGGAGCGCTGAGGTTCCAGGCCACCGGGGCGGAGCGGAACTCCTGAAGGCCGGTGTTCATAAGGTTCAAAGTCCAGCCGATGGAGATGGTGGAGACGACGACGCCGATCATGAGGGCGAGCTGCTGGTAGCGGGGCGTGGAACCGACGAGATAGCCGGTTTTGAGGTCCTGGGAGGTGTCTCCGGCGTTGGCCGCAGCGATGGCGACGATGCCGCCGATGGTGATGGCGAGAGCGCCGTAGGCGGGGGCCGTCCAGCCCTCGACGAGGAAGATGGCGCAGGTGGCCATGAGGGTGGCGATGGCCATGCCGGACATGGGATTGGCGGAGCTGCCAATGAGTCCGACGATGCGGGAGCTGACGGTGACAAAGAGAAATCCAAAGACGACGACGAGCAGCGAAGCGGCCAGATTGGGCAGGATGCCTACGTAGGCTCCGGGGACAGGCTTGAACTGGAGAAAGAAGAAGGTGAAGGCGATGAGGACGAGCGAGCCGAGGACCACAGTGCGCATGGAGAGGTCGTCTTCAGTGCGCAGGGGCTTGGCTTGGCTTGCTGTGCCGGGGCGGAGGTTTTTGAAGCCGGCGGTGAGCGCGCTGACGATGGTGGGCAGGGTGCGCAGCAGGGTAATGAGTCCAGAGCAGGCGACGGCACCGGCGCCCATGGGGCGGATGTAGGTCTTCCACAGGTCGCTGGGTTCCATCTGGGAAACGGGGATGGTGCCGGGATAGACGGGATGGCCGAGCTGCTTGCCGAAGAAATAAATAAGCGGCATGAGGACGAGCCAGGAGAAGACGCCTCCGGCAAAGAGGACGCCGGCGACGCGGGGGCCGATGATGTAGCCGACTCCCAAGTATTCAGGCGTAGCCTCGGCCTTGATGGCCGCGCCTTTGAGGACGTGCTGAAGGCCGAAGTCGGGCCGGAACTCGGGCGTGCCGGGCCAGGCCTTGAAGATGTTCTCGTTTTGGAAGAGGGTGTAGAGGCTGCCCAGACCCAGGCCGAGAAAGACGCGGCTGGCGAAAGAGCCTCCGCGCTCGCCGGCGATGAGCACCTCGGCGCAGGCGGTGCCCTCGGGGTATTTGAGATTCTCGTGTTCCTGGACGATGAGCTGGCGGCGCAGGGGAATCATGAAGAGTACGCCCAGCCAGCCGCCGATGAGAGCGAGAAAGAAGATGCGGGAGTATTCGAGGTCGAAGCCGAGAAAGACCAGCGCGGGCAGGGTGAAGATGACTCCCGAGGCGATGGATTGACCGGCGTTGCCGGTGGTTTGGACGATGTTGTTTTCGAGGATGGAGGCGCGGCCGAAGGCGCGCAGAATGCTGATGGAGAGCACCGCGATGGGAATGGAGGCGGCAACTGTGAGGCCGGCGCGCAGGCCTACATACACCGTGACGGCGCCAAAGATAACGCCGAAGATGGAGCCGAGGAGAATGGCGCGGAAGGTGAACTCACGGCGGTTCTCGCTGGACGAGACAAATGGCTGAAAGACGGGCGGTTGAGAGTCTGGCACGAATGGCCTCCGAACGGCGCAAGGAATCCTGGTGGAATTTCCCTGAAGGGGGAGTTTAGCAGCGAAGGGGGCGTTGGGAACAGAGCGGCGCTCTGGTAGGCTGGGGCAATCGGATCGAACCATCCCACCGGCGGGCGCGTGCGTCTAATGATTTAGGGAAGCTGCTAGAAAGTTCTCTGAACAAGTTCTTCTGGAAGAGCCGGCTCCCCTCAGGGGCTAAAGCCCTTTAGATTTTGCGACATTTACGGCACGACTAAAGTCGTGCCCTTTCAAGATACTGACTGACTCAGGGACTGCCTAAGCGGGCCGCGGGTTAGGGCGATTCAGGCGGCGGGGTATGCTGTGGGTTCAGGCCTGGTTGGATGAGCGGCGGAGGAAAAGAGAAGATGCGAACTCGTTGGGGCATGGCGATGCTTTTGTGGGCGGGATGCGCGCTGGCTGCCGCGGGACAGGGCAAGGACAGCTTTACGCCGATGCCTTTGGATGCGGGCTTTGGGCCAATGGACATCTCAGAGCCCGCGATGAAGCCGGAGGAGATCATTCGCCAGTTTGCCGCCAAGGAGAGCGAGTTCCAGCGGGCGCTGAACCACTACACCTATCGCCGCGTGGCCCGCGTGCAGACCATCGACGACGACAACAAGGTGGATGGCGAGTACTACCAGGTGGACGACGTGATCTTCGACCCCACGGGCAATCGCACGGAGAAGGTGGTCTACGCGCCGGAAAATACGTTGCAGCGGGTTTCGATGTCGCCCTCGGATCTACAGGACATCCAGCGCGGCTACCCGTTTGTGCTGACCGCAGAGGAGATCGGCCAGTACGACGTGAAGTACGTCGGCCGGCAAAAGGTGGACGAGGTGGATTGTTTCGTCTTTGACGTTGCGCCCAAGGTCATCGAGAAGAAGAAACGCTACCTGCTGGGGCGGATCTGGGTAGACGCAACCGACCTGCAGATTGTGGTGACCAACGGCCGGATGGTTCCCGACGATACGCGGAAGAACAATGAAGACCTGCATCCGCCCTTCATGACGTGGAGGCAGCAGGTGGACGGGCACTATTGGTTCCCGGTCTATACGAAGGGCGAAGGGATTTTGCACTTCAGCGGCGGCAGCGGTTACATGGCTCAGGACGTGCATATGAGGGATACGATCAAGTACACCGACTACAAGCAGTTCGGGTCGACGACGAAGATTATTTATGAGGGGCAGGATATTACCGCGCCGGAGATCAAGCCGGATGCGCAGCCGAAGAAATAGGGAGTGGGGTGCTGGCTGCAACGGAACGCTGCGACTCAATAGAATGTCATGCTGCCGGCGGAGTGAGATGGATATACCCCGCGCCGGCCGACGGTTCTGTTCAAATTCTGCCTTGCTGTGTCTATCGATCTCGTACCTGATCCCGACCGAGGGATTCCAACGAGAAGCCTTGCCCGGTTGCTGCGGGTCAAAGAGGAACGAAGCGTTTACTGTAAACCTTAACTGGAAAAGGATGGATACATGACCCACCTGAAATGGATATTGGCAGCGGCAATTGTGCTTCTGCCCTCGCTGGCCGCGGCGGCGCAGGACGCTCCCGAGCTCAAGACGGACAAGGACAAGTTCAGCTACGCGCTGGGAATAAAAATTGCGGAGAACTTCCGCAAGCAGGGGCTGGAGCTGGATCCCGCCGTGTTTACGAAGGCATTCACAGAGTCGTTCAATGGCGGCAAGACCGCGATGACCGACCAGGAGATGGAGACCCTGCTGACGGCGGCATCGGTGGAGATCCGGAAGAAGCAGGCGGCGCTGCAGGCGGAGAAGGGCGAGGCGGCGCAGAAGGAAGGCGAGGCGTTCCTGGCCGCGAACAAGACGAAAGAAGGCGTGGTGACGCTGCCCAGCGGCCTACAGTACAAGATTCTGAAGGCGGGCACGGGCGAGAAGCCGACGCTGGACGACACGGTGGTGTGCGGCTACAAGGGCACGCTGATCAATGGAACAGAGTTCGACGCGTCGGAAAAGCATGGCGGGCCGGCGACCTTCCCGGTAAAGGGCGTGATTCCGGGCTGGACCGAGGCGCTGCAACTGATGCCGATGGGATCGAAGTGGCAGCTCTTTGTGCCGTCCAATCTGGCCTACGGAGCGAATGGACCGCCAGACCTCGGGCCGAATGCGACGCTGATCTTCGAAGTGGAATTGGTGTCGATTCAGAAGGCGGGGGCGCCAGCTCCGGGAGTTTCGGGATCGAACTAAATGTGACTGCTTCCCTTTAGGGTTGTTCCTCGACTGGACGCCAGACCTTCACCTGTTGGTCGATCTCCGACCGCTGTGCGGGGGTGAGCAGTGCTGCCGCAGCGGTGCGAAGTTCCGTCGTCTTCGCCTTTGTCTGGCCGGTGAGATGGGGCACGGCGACACTCAACCAGAAATACACCTTTGCCGGCTCAGCCTTGAGCAGCATGGCGTAATTGAATTGCGCGGCCACCTCGCCCTGTTGAGCCGATCTGCTGAGCCACTTCCTGGCCTGATCATCGTCGCGCAGCAGGCCTTCCTCGCCCTGGTAGTAGTCCATCCCCAGGTGGAATTGCGCATCTGGCGAGCCCGCCTCGGCGGCCTGGCGTACGAGACTGAAGGATCGAGCCTCGTCTTTGGGGACGCCTTGGCCATTGTGGTAGAGAAACGCCAGATTCAGCATGGCATCGGAGTTATTCTGCTTCGCCGCCTTTCCGTACCATGCGAGCGCTTGCCCAAAGTCTTGCGGAACTCCTTTGCCGTGAACGTAGCAGAGTCCTAGCGAGAATTGCGCGGGTGCGAATCCCTGCTCGGCCGCCTTGCGATACCATTGCGCAGCCGCCTTAGGATCTGCCGGGACACCGCTGCCCGACTCGTACAGTACTCCCAGGCTGTGCTGCGCCTGCGCGAAGCCCTGGTCGGCAGCTTTGCGATACCATGCCGCGGCCTGGGCCGGGTCTGCGGTTACATGGGCGCCAAGCTCGTATTGCGCTCCGACCCGAAACTGCGCGTCGGGGTTGCCGGCGCTTGCCTTTGCCATCAGGGCCGGATCGATCCCGCTGGGTTGGGCCGGACTTTGGCTGTTGCAAATGGTGGTGATCATGGTCAATAAAGCCAGTGCTGTCCTCAATTTCCAGCGGCTGTTCATGAAATTCCTCCCGAAGCAAAGAGCAAGATACCAGAAGCGCCCCTGGTGGTCATTGATCCATGTCATTCCTGGCAACAGCAAAGCAGTGAAGGTCCCCATGAACGAGAGCACAGGCCGGTAATCTCGAGTCACGAGCCTGTCGATAGATCACCGATGCACTCATCGAGCGCGACGCTGGGTTCCGAACCGTTGACCGGCTAACCGGCGGTTACCGGTTGATCAATGTTCCCGCAGGTCTCAGGCGCCCTAATCGCAATTGCCTACTTCCTACTCCCTCAATAGAAGAGGTACTTGCGCCAGCGGTCGTCGGCGCGGCCTAACATGCGCATAATCTGGCGGCTGGTGTGCAGCGAGAAGGGGCGCGGCTCGCGCAAGAGGACCATGTCATCGATCTCGTGCAACATGCGGTTGCCCTTGCGGCGATTGCAGGAGTGGCAGCAGGCGACCAAGTTTTCCCAGGTGGAGTTGCCGCCACGGGAGCGGGGAATGACGTGGTCGAGCGTGAGGTCGCCGGAGGGCAGAACCTCGCCGCAATACTGGCAGGAGTTGCGGTCGCGGAGCAAGATGTTTTTGCGCGAGAGGGCGCGGGTCTGGTACGGGATGCGGCGGTATTCCAAGAGCCGGATGACCGATGGCATGGCCATGCGGCTGCGCTGGGCGTGGAGCGTGAGGCCGTGCTCCTCCTCGGTACGGGCGATACCCTTGAGAACCAGCACAAGGGCGCGGCGCGCTCCGCAGATGTTGATGGGCTCATAGGAGGCGTTGAGCACCAGGACGGGCATTTGCAGCAGGTGGGCGGGTTGCACGGCCGCGTAGTCTCCGGAGTAGGCCGCAGCTTTGGCGATGGACTTTTGCTTACGGGCATGAATCATAGCTTTTCCCAGCGACATCTCTTATCCCCTCGTCAAAAAGATCGTTGGTCTTGCGATGAATAAATGCTTGCCGACTGCACGGTTGCAGCAGGCGAGTTCGTGGAGAGTTCGTTGGCGTTCTCTGCGAGCACAAAGGAACCGCGGCTGAATTCGTGAATAAGGCGAGCTCGGGCCAGTGTGGCGACGAATACAGAAGCCGCTCCAGCACGGACCAGGGCCTGCGAGGCGGCGCGGGCTGTTGCGCCGGTGGTGAGGATGTCGTCAATGAGCAGAATGTGCTTTGATTCGACCGCGGACGGATCAGATACCGAGAAGGCGGCGCGGACGTTCAATCGCCGCTGCCGGGGCGTGAGGCCGGCCTGGCTCTCTGTGGCGCGAAGGCGCATCAGCGTGTTCGACGCGAGCGTAAGCCGCCACCCCGGGTGGGACTTGCGCAATGCTTCAAGCGCGTGGACCGCCAGCGCGCGGGCCTGATTGAAGCCGCGTTCGGCGTGCTTCGACCGGTGCAACGGCACGGGGACCACCAGCATCTCGGATGGCGCTTCGGCTGCCAGTTGCGCGATGGCCTGAGCCAGCATCCTACCCAGCCCTTTGGCCGCGGGATGAAGACGGTCGTATTTGAGCGCGTGGATGGCCGCTTTCATGCGGTCCTGGTAAAGCCCGAAGGCGACCGCTCGCACAAAAGGCGGGGGGGCGAGACGGCAGGCCCGGCACAGCGTAGCGACTGCCGCGCTTGTTTCGAGCACCGGCACGCTGAGCTTGTCGCCGCATCGTGAGCAGCAGGGTCCGCTCTGGACGGGAAACTCGATCCAGCAACAATCGCAAATTGGCACGTAGGAAAGCTGCGGCAGAGGGGAGCCGCAGAGAGCACAAGAGGCAGGAAGGAGGACGCAACCGAGAGCGTCCAAGGGACTTCGGAGCACGCGGGCCACAGCGCGCCACCGGGAAGTCTCTGATGGTGGAACGTCGAACGTCAGTGAACCTGATTCACTGCTGAAGACGCACCTCACTTTAGGGCAGGCGCGGAAATGAGCGCGCCGCCTTGCGGACAGTATACTCGGACGGCGCTGGAGATGCCATGGGATTTGAAAAAGACAGTGGTCAGGAATCAGTAATCAGTGATCAGTAGCCGGCGACCAGGAGGGCACATCCGCACTATGCCCTCCGCCTGCTTGAAGCTTGCCTGAGCTAAAGCAGATTGCGATTCTCGACAACCACGGCATTGGGGGTTTCGCGTGCCACTGCTTCGTCTGCTGCGTTCGATGCTTTGAGGTTGGCCTGTGCGTCGCGGGCTGCATCTTTCGTCTTGCCCCACGCGTTTTGAACCTTGCCCTTTACCTGCTGAACGGCGCCTTCGACCTGGGTGCTGGTGTCGCCGGTCAAGTTGCCGATGTGACGCTTGGCGCTTCCCACCACTTCGTTGATCGTGCCCTTCACTCTGTCCTTGTCCATGTTTTTCACGCTCCTGAGTTCCAGTTGCTCATGGCGCCCCACCGGACCGCAGTATCAAAAGGGACACAGCGAACGCCGTGCCACCGCCTCTCGACCTGCCTGACGATTGCGATCTCTGGCGTCACTTCTTTTGAGCGTCGCGCGGGGTTCGCGCCTGGCGCTCGGTCCAGCCTGTCTTTATCTTTTCGTAGGTGGCCTGCATCTCGTCCAGCTCCATATCGCTGAGCCGCTCGATATCGATCAATTGATTCCGAGCTTTGTCCATGGCGCGAATCAACTCATTGAGCTTCAGGTTGACGGCTCGCGAATCGCGATTCTGGGTGCTTTGGATCAGGAAGACCATCAGAAACGTCGCAATGCCCGTTCCCGTGCCGATGACCTCTGCCCAGGTTTGGGAGAAATGAAATACAGGTCCAGTTGCGGCCCACACAACAACCACCAGGCCCGCGCCGGCAAACGCCCACGTCGAGCCCAGCCAGCCGGAGGCGACGGCGGCGAATCGGCCGAAGTGGTCGTGAACGGTTCGGTCTCGGGTCGCGGCAGGGACCACGGGTGGAGTGTCGATTGCCGGTTTGTTCATCATTTGTGCCTCCGCTACTCCAGTGTTCGTTCACTATACGCCAGGGCTGTTGGGTCGGTCTGTCGCAATTGGGGCAGAAGATCCAAACCCCACGACGGTAGAGGCCATGCGATACACTTCAAGTTTTGGAGGAGTCCCGTTGCGGCTAGTTCGCGAATTGCTTTCCGGCGTCTTGATTGTGGCCCTATCGATCCCCGGCGAATGTTGGGCACAGCAGACGCCGCTGCAAAAGCCTCAGCCGCAAGGGCAGACCGTAGTGCTGGCGTTGCCGGTTCAACAGGAAGACGCACAAGCCGAGACGCCGCGGGCGGAGCAGCAAGTGGCGCAGGCGCAACCGCAGGAGCCGCAAGCGCCGCCCAAAGCGCAGCAGGGCATGGGCGGCATCGCCGGGGGGCTGGGAGCCGCGGCGGTCTACGACGAACAGAAACGGCCCATCACCGCTGGGGGATTCGTCGACTCCGGGCCGGTGATCTTCGAGGATGTCACCAAAGCAGCGGGGCTCTCCGGCTGGCGGCACAAGATGGGCGTGCCGGAGAAGAAGTTCATCGTGGAGACCAACGGGTCGGGCGTGGGGCTGATCGACTACGACAACGACGGATGGCTTGACATTTACCTGGTGAACGGCTCGACCTTCGACGCGCTGGACGGCAAGGAAGAGCCGCCTCACGCGGCGCTGTTCCACAACAACCACGACGGCACGTTTACGGATGTGGCCGCCAAGGCCGGTGTGACCAACGACCGCTGGGGTTACGGCGTGAGCATTGCCGACTACGACAACGACGGCTGGCCCGACATCTATGTAGGCAACTACGGCAAGAACCGGCTCTACCACAACAATCACGATGGGACGTTCACGGATGTGGCCGAGAAGGCCGGCGTGGCGCTGGGCAACTGGTCACCGGGCTCGGCCTGGGGCGACTACGACGGCGACGGACTGCTGGACCTCTATGTGACCGGCTATGTCCACTTTGACCGCGACAACCTGCCGATCGCCGGCACCAAGGCTGTGGGCTACGCATTCTGCCAGTACCGTGGCGCGGCGGTGAACTGCGGGCCGCGCGGCCTGAAGGGCGAGCCCGACCATCTGTTTCACAACAACGGCGACGGCACCTTTACCGACGTGACTGTGAAGGCCGGCGTGGAGGACAAGGACCGCTATTACGGGTTCACCGCGATCTTTGTGGATATCAACGGCGACGGCAAGCCGGACCTGGTGGTGGGCAACGACTCGGAACCCAATTTCCTCTACATCAATAAGAGTGACGGAACCTTCGAGGACGACAGCTACATATCGGGATTCGCGCTGAACAAGGACGGACGCGAGATTGCCTCGATGGGCATTGCCACGGGCGACTATGAGAACAGCGGCCTGGTGGACTTTTTCGTGACCGACTTCGGCGACGACTACAAGGTGCTCTTCCACAACGACGGAGACGCCAGCTTTACCGATGTGAGCTACAAGGCCGGTGTCGCGCAGACCACGATTCCCTTTGTCGGCTGGGGCGATGGCTTCATCGACTACGACAACGACGGCTGGCTGGACCTTTTCATGGCGAACGGGCACGTTTATCCCGAGGTGGACCAGCACGACTGGGGCACAACCTTTGCCGAGCGTCCGCTGTTGTTTCACAACGTGCCGGACGGGAAGGGACGACGGTTCGAGTATGTTCCCCCGGTGAAAGGAACAGGGCTGGCGGAGGTGATCCCGGCGCGAGGTGCGGCCTTTGGCGACCTGTTCAATGACGGCAAGATCGATGTGATCATCAATCCCATCGACGGGCCGCCTACGCTGCTGAGAAACGTGAGCCCGGATCATCATCACTGGGTCGAGATTGCGCTGGTGGGCGGGCCGAAAAGCCCGCGCGACGCGACTTGCGCCACCGTCTATCTGAAGGCCAACGGCATGCGCATGAGGCAGGACGTGCTGGCCAGCGGCAGCTATATCTCGTCGAACGACCGGCGGCTGCACTTCGGGCTGGGCGACGCCACGGACGCTGGAGCCGCAGAGATTCACTGGCCTTCCGGCGCCAAGGAGACGGTGAAGCTGCCTGCGGAAGACAGGATTTTCACCATCACCGAGGGCAAGGGGATCATTGGGGCGCTATGCGGCGGGGCGCCATGCGCGACAGAGGCCGCGCCTAGGGCAGAACAGCCCGCCGGAGCGAAGAGGCCGTAATCCGAAGCGTGCTATGCCACCCCCTCGGCTTCGCTGAGAATCACAGGCTCGGGTGGGGATCCAACAGCCTGTCACGATCCGCCAAAGCGCTCTAGAAAACGCCCGCCAAATAGGCCTCAGACTCACGAGGCTTCACATCCTTGACGCCACATGCCGCCAGCACCGCCGGCGATAGCGTCATCACAGGGCAGTGCGAGTGGGCAAGCGCCTTGTAGACCACGCCGTGGCGAGTGATGGCGGCAAAGGTAGACGCGCCCTGCGCGCCCATCACGATCAGATCGGCCTGCTGGGCTCTGCTCTGGTAGAGCAGCTCCTCGGTCGGATCGCCTGGCACGACAATGGCCTGCACCGCGAGCGTGTCGTGCAGTTCAGGCGGAACCAGCCCGAGCATTTCAGTCTCAACCTCGTCGATGCCGCGGCCAGCGAGAAACTCCGCCCGCTCCTGTGGCCGAATCACATGCTGCAATACGAGGCGTGCATTGTGCTGGGCCGCCAGTTCCGCGGCAAAGCCTGCCACCACGGATCTGGTCTCCTGGAGGCTAACGCCGCACAGGATGGTGCGCGTGGCAAAATTGCGATATGTGCCGTCGACCACGTCGGGACCGACGATGCAAACCGGAACCTTCGCCGTGCGCAGGACGGCTTCGGCCACCGAGCCCACCAGCAGCTTACCGATAGGGCCGGGAGAATGCGTGCCCATAACGATGCGATCGACCTCGCGTTCGCGCAGGAAGGTGAGAATCTGGTCGGTGGGCAATCCCGGGCGCACGATCACTTCGCATCGGACGCCAGCGTCGTGCACCCGCTGGGCCAGTGGCTCAAGACTCTTCATTTCCGCGCGGGCCGCGGCGGCATAGTCGTAATAACGAATGCCGGAAGTCTCCGATGCGGCCACTACCAGCGTGTCATAGGCGTGAAAAATAATGAGATCTGCGCCAAACTCGACGGCCTGCGCGAGGGCGAACGCGAAGGTCTTTTCATTGGCGGGAACCTCGGAGGCGTAGAGGATGGTGGAGGGTTTGCTCCAACCCGGCTTGATTACGGCTGCCATGGGAACCTCCTGATGTTGCGGCAAATGATGTTAGCAGGCGCGTCAACTGTTCGCAGTGCCCACAGGCACAGGTAAACGTGACGTAAAACCACGTCAGAAAGGCATTTAGCGCAGTTTCCGGCGTACCGAAAACCGTCTCGTTATCAATAAAGTCGCTGGTTCCAGGGCAATCTTCGATCAGTATGGCGGAATTGTGCGCCCTTTTCCACAGTTTGTCCAGCGGGAAAAAGCAGAAGCGTCGAATGAGCGAGATGAAGCGAGATCGAGTGATCTATATCACAGCCTACACCGCCTTGAGACTGCTCTCCTGTAGCAGAATCGTGGTGCGCAAAAGCGATTTTCCAGTTCCTGAGACCCAGCTGGCGTCATCCAACGCAGCTTTCCCCTAACGGGATGTAAACCTTATCGGCGGGACTCAGGGTTGCAAGAGTTGGAGAATCGTTCTATCCCCGGCGTAAGTGCAGTTTCAAGGCCGGCCAGCCACGATTCCGCTGGAGGCGTTATGCAACCGATGCACAATATCCCAGCCCGTGGCGGGCTGAACTTCGACGAAACACCTTTTCTGGCCATCTGGGAGGTGACGCAGTCTTGCGACCTGGCATGCAAACACTGCCGCGCAGCCGCCCAGCCCATCGCGCACCCGGACGAGCTGACCAACGCCGAGGGCAAGGCGCTGATCGACCAGATTGCCGAGATGGGCGTGCCCATCTTCGTGTTTACCGGCGGCGACCCGATGAAGCGCAAGGACGTCTTCGAGCTGATCCGCTACGCGGCAGACAAGGGCGTACAGGTAGCGCTCACGCCGAGCGCCACGCCGCTGCTGACTCGCGACGCGATTTTCAAGCTGAAAGAGGCGGGCCTGGTTCGGCTGGGCATCTCGCTGGACGGCTCAACGCCCGAGATTCACGATGCCTTCCGGGGCCTTCCCGGCGCCTGGGCGCGGACCATCCAGGCCATCGAATGGGCCAACGAGGCGGGCATTCCCATCCAGGTGCATACCACCATCAGCCGCCACAATGCACACGATCTCGATAACTTGTGCGTTCTCTTCGAGCGGATGGCCATCGTGATGTGGAACGTCTTCTTCCTGGTTCCCGTAGGGCGGGGCCAGTTGGGCGACCTGCTGAGCGGCGAGGAGTTCGAGAAGGTCTTCGGCAAGATCTACGAACTGAGCCACCGCGTGAACTTCCAGATCAAGACCACAGAAGCGATGCACTACCGGCGCTATCTCTTGCAGCACAATCTGGAGGAGCGCAAGATGGGCCACGGGCATCCGCATGACGGTCCGCAAAAATATGAGCCGGGCGCGCCCACCAGCGACGCTAAAACGCGCACGGCAAGCTGGGCCACCCGGCGTGTGAACGATGGCAAGGGCTTTCTGTTTGTGTCGCATGTGGGCAACGTGTATCCCAGCGGATTCCTGCCCATCCATGCGGGCAATGTGAAGCAGACGCCGCTGAGCGAGATTTACCGCCACGCGCCTATCTTCAAGTCGTTGCGCGACACGAGGTTGCTGGAAGGCAAGTGCGGGGCATGCGAGTACAAGGAGATCTGCGGTGGATCGCGGGCGCGAGCCTACGCCGTAACCGGCGATCCGCTGGCCCAGGAGCCATGCTGCATTTACCAGCCAAAGCACTGGGACGCGCAGTTGGAGAGCGAGGCATCGGCTTTCGCGAAGATCTAGTCGCTGGCTCAAACCCAAGTCTTGCCGGCGAGTCCCGGGTCAACCACTCCCAGCTTGCTAATTTTGCCTAAAGAGTGGGCTCCAGGCAGAGAAATCCGAGCCTGAATTGTGGCCCCCATGCGCTTGAAGCAGCTCCGCAACGTCCCGGTGGCCCTTTTGTTCAGCCCAGCGCAAAGGCGTCGTGCCGGTGTTGGTCTTGGCGTCTACGTTGGCCCCATTCGTTAACAGCAGTTCTGCGATGTCTTTGTAGCCCCTATAGGCCGCCGTGTGCAAAGGCGTGCTGCCGTTGTTGTCCCGGGCATTGACGTTGGCTTTGCTGGTCAGTAGCAGTTCCGCCACGTCGAGGTGATCGTTATAGGCCGCCCAGTGCAAGGGCGTATCGCCACTCTCTGTTTGGGCATTGACATCTGCCCCATTTGCCAGCAGCAGCGCCGCCACGTCTTTGTGGCCCATATCGGCCGCCCAGTGCAGCGGGGTCGAGCCGTCGTCGCTTCTGCCATTCACATCGGCCTTGCTGGCCAGCAGCAGCTCCGCTACATCCTTCTTGCCCCAGGAAGCCGCAGTTTGCAAAGGCGTGTAGCCGGTGTCGTCTTTGGCGTCGACGTCAGCCTTGTTGGCCAAGAGCAGCATGGCGACATCCTTGTCACCCTTGAAGGCCGCTGAGTGCAGCGGCGTCCATCCCCGGTCTGGCTTGGCATCGACGGCAGCTTTGTCAGGCGAAAGCAAGTCCACCAGCCACGGCGGAAGAGACGTGACTTTATGCGACTTGGCGTTGACGTCAGCCCCCTTGGCCAGCAGCAGCTCCGCCACATCCTTGTGGCCATTCAGAACTGCCACGTTCAGGGGTGTGTTGCCGTATTTGTCCCTGGAATTTACGTCGGCATGATCGGCCAGCAGCAACTCCGCAATCTCTTTGTGGCCGGCGTAGGCCGCCCACTGCAACGGTGTCGCGCCCGAGTCGACCTTTGCATTGACGTCGGCTTTGTTGGCCAGCAGGAACTCAGCCACATCCTTGTGGCCTCTGGCCGCGGCGGAATGCAGAGCCGTTGCGCCGCTCTTGTTCTTGCTAAAAATCAGATTGGGATGGACCTTGAGCAGCGCCTGGACCTTGGCCAGGTCACCCTTGGCGGCCGCGCCGCGAAACTCGCTTCCCGCATCGTTCTTGCGGCAGGAGGTGGCAACGCCGATTAAAGCTAGCACGAGCAACGGGACGGCAAAGCGGCAAAACCTTGCTGAGCGGCTGAGCCGGCTGAAAAGAGAGCACATCTTCGTGATCCTTGGGAAATCGAAACAAGTATATCCCGATCTGCTCATCGCCGGTTCATCTTTCATCGCATCTCAGCCGGCTTGCGGTCGCTGAGTCTATTTATTCCCACCTTAAAGACAATTCCCTGCAACAGGACAGCTTGCATTTATCCGCGCATATGCAGACCCACGAACTAACGCACTGCGACGCGCAACTCGATAGCGAGGCGTCGGCCTTCGATTCTTAATCACTTCGAGCCGAAATCCCAGGTCTCAATCGCGAGACCTGGAACCCGTTTCGCTGTCCGGTCAGCCTTTACTGCATGGGCGGAAAGGCGCCGACACACTGCCCCAACTTGGTCTTAGGGTCTATCGCAATCAGCGAGGCGCCCGGCGTCTTATCCATCGCTGGAAGCGCAGGGGCGGGAGTAACTACAACCGCCGTCCCCTTCAGATCGAAGTTCACATGGGCGACGGCCGCTTTTGTGTACTGCGAATGCACCTGCTCCGGTTTGATGCCGTTGATGGTGACGGTGTCGAGGGTAATCTCGGTCGTGTGCGCGTCGTCCTTGCCCGCAATCAGCACGTCGCCCGGCGTGAGGGAAACGATATTGCGCAGCGTGATTGCTTTATAGTCCGGGATGCGGTCGCCCACAACGCCGGGGTCTACAAATCCTTCCACGGTGCCGTTGTTATAGAACGGGCTGATGGCGATCGGTATCGCAACGCCTTTCATGCAGATGTTCTCGTAGGTCAGGTCATGCACCGGACCGCCCCGTGCCGCGTTGCTCTTGATGCGGATGCCGCTGGTGGTGCCATCCTCGGTCAACCCAGCCACTAGAAGGAAGCTGTCGCCGCTGAAGGTCTCGCTGCCAATCGACATCCCGTGCCCGTCGTAAAAATGATTATTGAGCACGCTCATGTGAGTTATGCCGGTCTTGACGGCAATGTTGTCGTCGCCGTTGTCGATCCAACTATTGGCGATGGTGATGTTGGTCGAGCTTCCCGGATCGATGCCGTCAGTGTTACGCGCGTCGGCGCCACGGACTGTCGGCGTCAGCAGATGCACGCCCCAGGCCGTGAAGCCATCCGTGTTGCCTACGGTCACGTGGTAGTTCGGCGAATTGTGCAGCGTGATGCGGTACAGGATAAAGCCGTCGGCATGGTTGGCCGTGATCAGCTTGGTGCTGAAATAGCGCAACTGCTTCGGTTCGGCCGCGCGCGCCATCTGCCACCAGGTGTAATCGTGCCCGATTACCTGCGCGCCGCCGCGGCCATCGATCACTCCATCGCCCATGACGGCAGCGTTTTTCACATTCACGCTGATAAGCGACTTGCAGGGCCGGCCCCGCAGCATGGGCGGCATCATTGGCGGCGTCGGGGGGCGCTTGGCCGCATCCCCGGCCGTGATGTAGGGATTCCCCACGTCGCTCATCGTCCCGCAAAGCAACTGCCCTTCTCCAGACGGGTTCGGATCGTAGTCCTTGGGGTCCCGCGAGCCATAGAGGGTCACGCCTTTGTCGATCAGCAGCGTGACGCCCTCTCTCAAGTCGAGCGAACCGGAGAGAAACGCGTTCCCTTTACCACCGGGAGCCAGTTCGACAGCCATGCCCGGCTTGCAAGCATCCAAAGCCTTCTGGATCCGTGCTGTGTCGGTCGTCTTCTCGAAGACTTCCGCGAGTTTCTCGGCATCTCCCGATTTTTCCGCGAGCAGGGTCGTACATGCCGGTGGGATTACAGGTTCGGTCACAGTGCGCGTATCCTGAGCAAACACGGAAAGCGTCGCAACAAATACCATCGTGATACTTGGCATCCAAATGCCATACATCCTTCTCATTGCCATCCTCATCTTCTACCTTTTGAACTGCTGGAAATTGTAGCCCGCGACAATATCAGCCGTTCCGCGGACCAAATGTCTCTTGGCTATCTCTTCGTTGCTCATCCATCGGATGGCAATTCTACTCGTTGCATAACTCTTTGGAAAGGTCCGGTCATGTCCCACTCATGGTTGCCGGTGCTTCCGCGGCTTCGGGAACGATTGAACCGCCGTTGAGGATGAGTGCCGCACGCTGATCGTCGAAGGCGTGCTCCCACTTAGCGACGACGATGGTTGCGACGCCGTTGCCGACGATGTTGGTGACGGCGCGCGCCGCGTTCGTGAATTGCTCGACGCCCAGCAGCAGTACGAGGCCCGCAGCGGGAATCTGATGCATTGTGGCCAGAGTGGCAGCGAGAGTTACAAAGCCCGCTCCGGCAACCCCGGCCGAACCCTTCGAAGTGAGCATCAAGACCATAAGAACCACGATCTGGTCTGCGAGACTCAGGTGCGTGTTGGTGGCTTGGGCAATGAAGATTGCGCCCATGGCAAGGTAGATGGCAGTTCCACCCGCGTTGAAGGTGTAACCGGCTGGCATGACCATGCCGACGATGGATCGCTCGCAGCCGAGCTGCTCGAGCTTGAGCATCAATGGCGCCATGACGGCTTCCGACGAGGATGTTCCAAGGGTGATGAGAATCTCTTCGCGGAAGTAACGCAGCAATTTGAACAGACTGAATCCGGCTGCGCGCGCGATCGCGCCGAGGACAACAACGACGAAGACAAGGGACACGATCCATACGTCGGCGGTAAAGAGAATCAGTGGCTTGAGGCTGCGCAGTCCATATTGGCCGATGGTGAATGCCATGCCGCCAAAGGCCCCGATGGGCGCCAGGCGCATGACAAAGCGGACGATACCGAACATGCCGCGAAGAAAAAGATCGAGCATATTCACAAGCGGACGCGCGGCTTCGCGAAACTGCGAGAGCGCCAGTCCAAAGAGCACGCTGAAGAGAATGATCTGGAGAATATTGCCGCTGACAAAAGCATCGCCGATGCTGGATGGAATGATGTTGAGCAGAAAGCCTGGGAGGGTCAGGTGCTGCGCCGTAGCGGTGTAACTGGCGATGGATTGCACATCGAGTTTGGCCGGATCGATGTTCATTCCTTGACCGGGGTGCAGGAGGTTCACGGCAATCAATCCCATGAACAGCGACACCGTTGAGACTACCTCGAAGTAAACCAGAGCTTTGGCTCCGACGCGGCCGACTTCTTTGAGATCGCCCATCCTCGCAATTCCGATGACGACGCTGGCGAAGATGATGGGCGCAAGCGTCATGCGAATGAGGCGGACAAATCCGTCGCCAAGCGGCTTGAGGGCAACGGCCTGGCCGGGCAAGAACACGCCCACGAGAATGCCAAGCGCGATGGCGACGAGCACCTGCAACCACAACGGTCCCGGCAGCGAGCGGCGAGAGGCCGGAGTTGCGGCAGCGACAACTTTTTCAGGCATAGTGTGGTTACTCCGCGAGCGCGCGCATGACGCGGATCAGATCGGCTTTGCCCTCAAAACCGATGCCGGGCAGGTCGGGCATGGTGATATAGCCGGCCTCGACGCGGACACCGTCGGGGAATCCGCCATAGGGTTGGAAGAGATCGGGATAGCTTTCATTGCCGCCAAGGCCGAGCCCGGCTGCAATGTTCAGGGACATCTGATGGCCTCCGTGTGGAATGCAGCGGCGCGGCGACCAGCCGGCGGTCTTCAGCACGTCAAGGGTTCGCAGATACTCGCACAGACCGTAGGACAATGCGCAGTCGAATTGAAGCCAGTCGCGATCGGGGCGCATGCCGCCATAGCGCAGCAGATTGCGCGCGTCCTGATGGCTGAAGAGGTTCTCGCCAGTGGCCATGGGGCCGGGATAGAACTCCGCCAAGGCTGCCTGCAATGCGTAATCGAGAGGATCGCCAACCTCCTCATACCAGAAGAGATGATACTGGCGCAGCATCTTGGCGTAGGCAATGGCGGTCTCAAGATTGAAGCGGCCATTCGCATCCACTGCAAGCTGGGCCTCACTGCCAATCTCCGCGAGTACGGCTTCAATGCGCTCGCGATCATCGCCAATGGTGGCGCCACCGATCTTCATCTTCACAACGGTGTATCCGCGATCCAGGTAGCTGCGCATCTCCGCGCGCAAGGCAGCCAAATCCTTGCCCGGATAGTAGTAGCCTCCGGCGGCATAGACAAAGACACGCGGGTCGGCCTGCACATTGTGACGCTCTGCAAGCAGCCGGAAGAGCGGCTTGCCTGCGATCTTCGCCACAGCGTCCCACACCGCCATATCGATGGTGCCCACCGCGACGCTGCGCTCGCCGTGCCCGCCGGGCTTCTCGTTGCGCATGAGCGTGGCCCAGATGCGGTCGGGGTCCAGATTGTCTCCGGCATCGTTGAGCAGGCTGGTTGGCGCGGCCTCAAGAAGGCGGCGCGCAAAACGCTCGCGGATCAGTCCGCCCTGGCCGTAGCGTCCATTGGAGTTGAATCCATAGCCGACGACAGGCTTGCCGTCGCGAACCACGTCCGTGACGACGGCGACCAGCGAGCAGGTCATTTTAGAAAAATCGATGTATGCATTCGCAATCGGGCTTGAGATCGGCGCTGTAACTTCGCGCAGGTCGACGATACGCATTGATACTCCTAGCTTACGGGCAGTCGAATTCAAGTTTAGGGCGCCGAGGGCATGTCCGCGGCGGCAGCAACTTTGGCGGCATCCAGCGTGAGCGGGCTCGAGAGCGCCATCTGGAACTGCCAGCCGTTGTCAAAGAGAAGATAGTCGGTGTTCTTGACCGAGCGATGCATCGTAACAAAAAGCAGCGTCAAAAGCGCAGCAAATCCTCCCGCGATTGCGCCGCCAACCACCGCTGGATTTGGACCGACGGGGGGAAGCGGCGGCGGTTCCGGCGTGGTCTGCCCGGCAGCGCCAAAGCCCTCGCCCAGAAAAGGAGCTCCCTCGCGGGCGTCGGCAAGCTCGTAGATGCCTTGTGCGCCAAGGTCGGGGTTGATCAAGACCGCCTCGGTGTTTGCGGCATCGAGCGGCGCGGAATATCCGTTGCTAAACAGCAGGCGCGTGAAGTGAATCTGCACGCTCGGCATGTGCGTGTGCGGATCCCGCAGTGTTACCGAATTCACGACGCCTTCGACATAGGTGCCGGCAGGAATAGCCAATTGCGCGCCAACTGTCACGGGAAAAGCAACCACCGCGCGCACAAGATCGCCGGACTTGGTGGACTTGCTCTTGATAGGACTCACGAGGGTCAGTGCAACTGACGTCCCGGTCGCAACCGTAACGGAGCCCGATGGCGTCGCGGAGGTCTGCGGCGCGGAAGTCGCAGCGGCCGGCGGAATCGGCATCGGAGTTTGCGCGCCGCAGAGTGAGGCAATGAGAAGTACGGCAATCCATTGATATCGCATTGGGTCATCTTCCTTTCCTATGCTGACCGGGACATGCGCAAAAGAGTCATTTCGTAACCGGTATCGAGCTTTGGCTCTGCACCGGGTTGGTAGTAACGGGGACACTGGAGATCACCATCGGCGCCGCAGGGCAGATTGTACCCGGCGTACCTGGGATTCCGGGAGTTCCCGGCGATCCTGGAATCACCGTATCGGGTGTGGCGGGAGTTCCGGGAATCACGGTATCCGGCATGCCCGGCCCTCCCGGAATCGTGATGCTGGGCGTTCCGGGCGAACCTGGAATCACTGTGTCGGGCGAACCCGGCGTGCCGGGGCTGCCCGGATCGCCCGCTGTGGGACGGCACAGCGTAGCGGATTTGAACTTCCCCGGCTCCGGCGCGCGGCTGAGCGGGACAGCATTCGCAACCTGCGCCGCGTTCAATGAGAGCGGCGCGGCAAGGGTCATCTCTATCTGCGCGCCATTGTCGAGCAGCAGGTCGTTCGCCGTGCTCATCTGGGCGGTAACCAAGGCCACCGTTGCCGCGGGACTCGCATTTTGAGCCGCCGCATCTACCGCACTGGCGGGGGATGCCAGCGAGGAATCTGGGAGGACAATCGTGTATCCATTGGCGAAGATGATCTTGGTAAAGGCTATCTTCAGCTCGGCTCGACTCGTTTTCCGCGTGGGCAGCGTGATTGCTTCAATTCTGCCTTCGACAAAAGTGCCTGCGGGAATCGCAATGCTGTCGCCCGCCGCGACCGGAAAGTTGGTTTGTGTATACAGCGGGTCGCCCGGCTTTGCCGTCTTTGCCCAGACAGGAGCGGTCACAGCCAGTTCAACTTTTGCTCCCGCGGGAAGCGTCACAGGAGATGACGTGACAGCCAAGCCGGCTTGCTCCGGGCGAGACTGCAAGGGGGCAGCCCATCCTTGCCCGGCCGCACTGAAGAGAAGCACTAGCGATAGAAAGGTCGCCGACCGAATCATTTTGCCGCCTCCGCTTACCGCAGCATCTTTCATCACAGACGGCGCTCAGAATTGCATTGTTTCAAATCCATTGCAACGAGGCTAGACCGGGTCCGGCTCCTCGAATGCGGGCGGTAGCCCGCGCCGCCTCCGCTAGTGGGTGTAGCTGAAATCAGAGAGCAAGGTTGTAGGTTCGCCGGTCAACCGACCGGCATTGATTTGGCATTGGCCACAGTCTTTCAGAGGGGGGCTTGGGCTTCTCGACTGGCGAGTCTGGCGGGATCTGGCTGTTTCAGCCGGAATGCGGGGTGAACCGCCGGGAGACTGGCAGACCGGCGCCCAGGCCGCAGAAGCTAAACCCAGGATCTCCTGCCTTCCTCATCGCCCAAACTTAGGGGACTCTTCATGCACCATGCATTTGCATGGCTGCAACGGCGCGATCGTGAAGGTCCTCGGTGTACCAGCCGGGACCATATTCTTCGAGCAGCTCAAAAAGCTCTTTCAATACCTCTGCCGGATTCGCCGGCCCCTGGTTCGCGAGGACAGGGAATGAACCTGTTATCACATCCGCATTTTTCGCTTGAATCAAGCTCATGTGCTTGCTCCTCCCAGTTCATACCGCCCAGATTTGAATGCAGAGCTGCGTATGGACGGGTTCAGCAAATCGCGGATCGCGATCAGCAACGCCTCAGTCCAGATGCAACATCCTGGAGCCTTAATCACTCCCGAGCAAGTTGCGTGAGTACATGGAGGGTATGCCAGCGCCTAACGGCCGGCTCGCAGCGGGACGACGGTGGGAGCAACGAGATGGGTAATTCGTCTCACCGACACCTTGAGGATCATCTATCTTCTCCCCACTCTCATCGTTGATCTTTGTCAATTGTGAAAGAATCCCTCCTAAAAGATAACCACCGTTGATAAAGAGAACCACCGTTGACCGGTTTCATTATGTGATCTACATCACCTATCAAGGGTTGGTTGTGCGAGAGATTCAACCTTGCAGCGGCGCATTCTTGCAATTCTGGAGGTTTTCGCCGTCTACCGGCGGGTCGGGGCCGGAATGGTCTAATAATGGCATGGGCTCAACGAAGAAGACGGCGATCATTGGCGGAGGCATAGCGGGGCTGGCGGCTGCCTATGAGCTTGAGAAGGCGCGACAGGCAGGCGCGACAGTGGAGTACACGCTGTTTGAGGGGCGGGCGCGGCTGGGCGGGTCATTGTCTTCTGAGATTGTGGACGGCGCGGTGCTGGAGCGCGGACCGGACTCGTTTTTGAGCGAGAAGCCGGCGGCTGCGGAGTTGTGCCGGGAGCTGGGAATTGGCGGCGAACTGCTGCCCTCGAACGATGCGGCGCGCAAAACCTGGATCGTGGTGAAAAACCGGCTCGTGGCGCTGCCTGACGGGCTGATGTTCCTGGTGCCGACCAAGCTGATTCCCACAGCGCTGACGCGGCTCTTCAGCTTGAAGACCAAGGTGCGAATGGGGCTGGAGCTGCTGCATCCGCCGCGGCCCAGCGGCCTGGCCGACGAAGCGGTGGCAACGATGGTGGAGCGGCACTATGGCCAGGAAGCTGTGGACCGGCTGGCCGATCCGCTGCTGAGCGGGATATTCGGCGGGGACGCATCTCAACTGAGCGCGCGGACGGTGCTGCCCCGGCTGGTGGAGATGGAGAGCGAATATGGCTCTCTCACGCGCGGAATGCTGGCGGCGCACCGCAAGATGCTCGCCAGAGTGAAGGAAGCCGCGAAGAGGAATGGGGCGGCGAATGGAACCGGGCCGGCTGGGGCGAAGGCCAGTCCGGCGGCGCGAGCGATCTTTACGTCGCTGCGCGGCGGAATGCAACAGATGGTCGATGCGATTGTCGCGCGGCTCGATCCGCAGTCGATTCGGCTGAGTACGCCGGTGAGCGGGCTGGAGAAGACAGCGGACGGCTGGAAGGTCGAGGCCGGCGGGGCATGGGAAGTCTACGATGCGGTGATTATGGCCTCGCCCGCCTGGGCGGCCGGCACCTTGCTGAACCCGGTCGATGCTGCACTGGGCGCGGAACTGAGCGCGATTCCCTACTCTTCTTCGATCACCGTGAATTTGATCTACGACGAGGCAAAGCTGGGCCGGCTACCGGACGGATTCGGCTTCCTCGTCCCTGCCAAAGAAGGCCGTGCAATGCTCGCCTGCACGTTTGTGCACCGCAAGTTTCTGGGGCGGACGCCGCCGGGAAAAGCCGTGCTGCGGGCGTTTCTGGGCGGGATGAACAACGAGGCGCTGCTGGCGGAGACAGACGAAGCACTGGTAGCGACGGTGCGGCGGGATCTTGCTTCGATTTTGGGCTCCGGAGTTATCGGCCTGGGAATGGAGCCGGAACATACGCGGGTTTCGCGCTGGAGTCGGGCAATGGCGCAATACGCCGTGGGCCACCAGGAGCGGATGGGGAGGATCACGGCGCGGGTGGCGGCGCTGCCAGGACTGCGACTGGCGGGCAATGCTTACGATGGGATCGGGATTCCGGATTGCATTCGGCTGGGAAGGAAAGCGGCGCGGGAGCTTTTAGCCGCTAGCTCTTAGCTTCTAGCTCCCGCGTTGCAAGTTACAAACTCGCCGCAAGTCAATCTATCTCGGCACCACCGGCAGGATCAGCGCGCTGGGATGGTCAGCATCATGGAGGATGGTGTTAGTGGCCTTGACGATTGTCGCGTCGGTGGCCGCATCTTTGCCGGTGTTCAGGTTGCGGTCGAAGCGGGGGAAGTTGCTGCTGCTCACTTCCAGTCGAAGGATGTGACCCTTGAGGAAGACGTTGCTGGTGGACCAGAGATCGATCTTGTACTCGTAAACCTGGCCGGGAACGATGGGCCTGGCTTCGCTGGTAGATTCGCGATAGCGGGCGCGCAGGATGCCTTCGGTAAGATTCCGCGCAAAGCCGTCGGGGCCAACATCGACTAACTTGGCGGTGAAGTCGGTATCGGCCGCCGAAGACTTGGCAAAGAGATTGAGAGTTACTGGGCCGGTAACTTCGAGATCCTCGACAAGGGGCGGCGTAGAGTAGACAAGCACGTCTGGACGGCTCTCAACCTGCTGCTGGTCCCTGGGGCCGGGCGCAAGGTGCGGGACGTCGCAGCAAAGAGGCCCGCCCACGGTGGGGACAGGGTTGGCGGGGTCGTAGATGTAACTGTCAGAGGTCTCGGCGCGCGCTGAAACGGTGGAAAGCAATCCATCGCCTGCCGCGGTATTTGCGTTGCCAGCCGAATGAAGAAAGTAGCTCGTCGGCTTGGCCCGTTCAAGCGGCCAGGAATCCTCAAAGCGCCACTCGTTCTTGCCCATCACGAAGATCTTGACCGGCTTGCCGTTGGCAAACTCGTTTTGCTTGCCCTGGAAGAGGTAGTCATACCAGTCGAGGGTGACGGCGTTTTCGTCAAACAAGGCTTCGGGACCAAAGTCGACGCTGCCGATGGTGCGGCCCCAGCCGGAATGGCCGCCGATGGCGACCACCAGATGCTGGCCATTGCGGGCCGCCTCAGTGCCTGCGTGAGCCTTCATCCCCACGTAATTGCGCAGCGAGCCACCCTGAAAGATGTCGTACCATGCGGCGATGGTGAGCGCAGGAACCTGAATGTTGGCGTAGTTCTCCTCGATGGACCATTGCTTCCAGTAGCCGTCATAAGTGGGATGATCGAGCCAATCGAGGAAGTAGGGCGCCAGGGTGCGGGTCAGGGTCACGCCAGACTGGGGAGTGGGGATATTGAAGACGGGGTATTGCTTGAGGGGGAGAACGGCGCTGCCCACGAGAGCGTTCTTCGCATCGGCGATGCGGCGGTCGAGTGTGTCCTGAGCGAGCGATGAGGTCCAGGACTCGTTGAACCACTGCTCGAATGCGCCGCCCTGGTAGGTCCAGTTTTCGTGGTAGTTGCTGGCGGTGACAACGGGGCAGATTCCGGCCAGATGCGGCGGATGCCCGATGGCGGCGAGCATCTGCGTTGCGCCCACGTAGGAGCCGCTGAACATGCCCACTTTGCCGTTCGAGTTGGGCAGGGTGGCGGCCCATTCGACGGTATCGTAGCCGTCATTCGTTTCGTTCTTGAAGGGGTACCACTCTCCCTCGGAGGCGTAGCGGCCGCGGACATCCTGAACGACGACGAGGTAGCCGCGCATGGCGCCTCTCTGCCCGAATCCAGCGCTGTTGTCCTTGTTGTAGGGAGTGCGAGTCAGCAGGACCGGATATTTGCCGTCCCCTATCGGGTGGTAGATGTCGGCGCGCAGGGTTACGCCGTCGCGCGTCTTCATAGCGACATTCTTCTCCATCGCGATCCCGGTGAGATTCTTGGGGACGGCGGGAGCCGGCTGGCCCAGCACGGAAATGGGCAGCAGGGTTAAGGCGAAGGCGAGCAGGCAAAGAGTCTTCTTGAGCACAGTTTTCTCCCAGGCGCGAAGGCCGAATCCATTCTAACCGCCGAGGCCCGCAACGGAAGGAACGGTGCGCTCATCTGCCGCCGGCGACGGCTGGCGGCTCTAACTTCGAGATAGGAGGCTGGCATAACCAGGTCAATGGCGATATCCGTTGTCAGCAACCAGTTGCCGGTAAATCCTCATCAGCTCCGGCTCGCTCATCGACGAAACATAGTCGATAACATGGCGAGTCTTTTGTTCCGGGGGTATATCTTTACCCCAGACCAACTCTCTGATATGCCACGGAAACAAATAAGACTCCCCTTTTTCGAATACTGCCTGCATCGAAGCATCGAAGACTGTCCTTACCGCGCGCCGCTGCCCAATCTGATCGCTGTGCAGTTGCTGTCCGCGGATGATGTAATGCCAGGTAAACTGCTTGAGAATTTCTATCTGAAGGATTTTTTTATCGGACTTTACGACTTTCCACTGGCCGAATCCATCCTGCCTCGCCGGATCGTATTCAAGCTTGAAAGCAGTTAGGCATTCCTCGATCATTTCGAAGGTTGTTCCGGCAATCTGCCTCCGCTGACTCGGCGTTCCAGTGTAGCGCGAGTCGAAACGGTGCAAGTACTCATCAAAAATATCGTCGAGCGCGGCATTGATGGAGTGATGCGCATCTTCCTTGCCATCGAACTCAGGGTAGCAAGTCCGCGCATTCTCGATCAGAATCTTGATGTGCGGATAGTTCGATGTGCTGACAATGTCGTCAATGAACTTCCACCGTTCTTCGGTCAAACGGGACTTCAACTCGTCCAGCGACTCCCCAGGCTGGTAACTCCTGCAGCCGCCCGGACACCGGGGCATAAACAGATAAAGTGGAATACTGCCCGACGAATAGAAGTCGAGCAAGTCATGCACTGCAAAGGTAATGTCGTCCGCCCAGTCCATGATTTCGGCTTCAAGGCTCATTCCGGAACCTTTGATGCCTGTTCTGGCGAAGTCAAGAAACTCCTTATCCTCTCGATACGCGCCCCATTTCTTTCCACGCTTCAGATCGTCGTTCTTCAGGTGCGGATACTTAAGAATTCCATTCAGCGTTTGCCGCGAGAGATTCAGCCCCAACTGCTTTTCGTCAAAGACGCCTGGCAGATGCGTTCCAGCAAGGCGGCAGACGATCCTGAAGCTCTGGGCGTTCCCTTCGAAACCGTCTGTCAGGCGCATCGGTTTAGGCAATGGATCGCTCGAAGCGAGCCTGTTCAGCTCGGTTTCAGTGCAATGCCCATAAGGAGGATGGCCCAGATCGTGCGCTAGGCCCACGGCCTCGCAGATGTCGGGGTCGAGCGTGTTCACGATCTTTTGAAGGTGCCTGTCGCGTGCGTATCTGCGCATGAGGCGCTCGCACAAACGCCGGGACACCTGAGCCACCTTCAGGGAATGGCTCAATCGGTTATGAAAGACGTAGCCATGGACCGGAGAGACCGTCTGTGTCACCTCGGCAAGCCGCAGAAAATGGCCCGAGTAGAGTATTCTGTCCCGATCGATTTGGCCGGTTGTCCGTTTGTAACTCTTTTCGTCCTTGGGGGCGGGCTTGGCGCCGCGACGAGCTGTTACCCCCAGATCGCCTGCATCGTACCGTTTTTCCCTAAACTTCTTGTCAAACCAGGAATTCCCCATAGTTCTTGAAAAATATCATGAAAAGGGTTACTTCGTGGAGAGCCTTGGTCAAAGAACGGCGGAAAAAATGCGTCCGATCCCTGTTCGCACAGACCGCAAACTGAGCCGTACCTTGACCTTGTGAGCCGCCCAACAGTGGCTTTACATGCCGCCTTTGCCGAGGAGGACGCCAATGCCGTAGGTGACTGCGCCCTCGAGCGCGCCGACGACGGTCATTTCGAAGCCGGAGGACCACCAGGAGCGGACGGTGATGAGCGACTTGGCGGCGCCAACGGCGAAGTGGGCGGCGAGCGAGATGACAGCTGCCGCAATGACCGCTTCGATGCCGCTGAGAAAGAAGAACGGGATGATGGGAATGGTGGCGCCTATGGCTGTCGAGAGCGCGCCGGAGCTGGCCGAGACGAGAGGGTTGGAGAGCGCTTCCTCGGAGGAGCCGAGACGCTCGCTGGCCAGGGCACGGAGCAACTGCTCGGGATCGCTGGCGATGTGGTTGACCATGTGGTGGGCGTCTTCCTCGGGCAGGCCCTTCACCTGGTAGTAAAGCGACAAGAGCTCGCGGGCCTCGGGGCCGTTCATCTCAATGGCTTCGCGCTCGCGCATGAGCTCGGCATGGTAGATTTCACGCTCGCTCTTGGCGGCCAGATAGGCCCCTGAACCCATGCTGAGCGCCGAGGCGATCATGCCGGAGAGTCCGGCAAGCAGAACGTATTTGCTGTCGCCGGCCGTGGCGCCCGAGACGCCGCTGACGATGCCGAAGATGGCGCCGAGACCGTCGTTGACGCCATAGATGGCGTCGCCGATCCAACTGCCGGGTTGCTTGCGGCCCTGGTTGCGCTTGGCGAGCATCTCGTCGAGAACGGCCTTGGCGTCGATCTTGTGACCGCCGGCAGGCACGGCATAGTGGCCACGCAGCAGCGACCCAAGTTCCTTGTAGTGATCCTTCTCGTCCTCGATGACGTGTTCGAGGATGGCGACGGACTCCTCGTCGCCGAGACTCTTGAGCTGTTCGCCGTAGCCGGCGATGGCGCGGCTTTCTTCGATCTCGAGGCGGCGGAGGGCCATGCGAATGCCGCCGGCGCGGCTGGCCAGCGAGTCGGCATCGCCTCCCGGCTTGCCGGAGTAGACGGGCTCTGCGCCATTCAGTTCGATGATGCGGCCATGCCAGAGCGCGGCGTGCTCCCACTCGGCGCTGGCCAGATGGCGCAGCACCTGGGCGCGCACTGGGTCCGCGTCGCGTTCGGCCAGCGCCTGATAGGTGTGGTAGCCCTCCATCTCGGCTTGCCGGTTGCCTTCAAGTGCAGCCAGAACTTTCTTCAGCTTGGCGTTGCTCAACACTTCCTTGGCCACGTGTCTCTCCTGACGTATCTAGAGGATACGATATTGCTGCCGCTTCCCCAGCGCGGGGTTTCCCGTATAGTGTTGTGGGATGCAAATGGCCGGGGTTCCGCGGCATGGATAAACCGGCTGGCGCGGGCCAACCTGTGAAGACGCAGCGGCAGGCCGGGAAATGTTCATTTGCCCTGGACTCGACAACACGCCCAACCCTGGGCACTCTGATTTGAGGAAGCGGGGAATCACCTTTATGGCAACGCAAACGAAACAGTCGGCGGCTCTAACGTCGCCGGGGTACCTTGTCCCATTCATTACGGTCACTGCCCTGTTCTTCATCTTCGGGTTTATCACCAACCTGAATATGGCGCTGGTGCCGCATCTGCGGTCGATCTTCGATCTTCCATACGCGTGGGCGATGCTGGCAGAGTCGGCATTTTTCCTTGCCTACTTTGTGTTCGCTTCGCCGACATCGAAGCTGATCGAGACCATTGGCTACAAGCGGACGATGGTGGTCTCGCTGTTCATCCAGGTAGTGGGGTGCCTGTTGTTCGTTCCCGCCGCCAAGATGGTCAGCTTTCCGCTCTTCCTGACCGCGGTCTTCGTGGTGGGAGCGGGCGTCACCGCTTTGCAGACCTCGGCAAATCCGTACGTGTCAATTTTGGGCCCGGAGAGCAGCGCTTCGATCCGCCTGAACCTGGCGCAGGCCTTCAACTCCATCGGTGGGACGATCGCTCCCATTATTGCCGGCGCGTACATCCTGTCCGACCCCGCCAAGCTAGCTTCGAAGGCCGCTGTGGCTGACACGGTTCGCGTGCCATATGTACTGATTGCAGCTGGATTGCTGCTGCTGGGGATTGCGGTCGCTTTCATGCATCTCCCGCACGTTGAACAAACGCAGCAATTTCGGCCCGGCAAGGAGGGCGACCCGATCCTGAGCCGCAGCATCTGGAGCTATAAGCATACGGTGCTGGGCGCGCTGGGAATCTTCTTTTACGTCGGCGTGGAAGTGGGGCTGGCATCGATCGCGGTGAACTACTTCAACACCCAGGGAATGAGCACCGCCAAAACCGCATCGTTTCTGGTTTCGCTCTATTGGTTCGGCGCACTGGTTGGCCGCCTGCTCGGAGCCGGAATCATGACCAAAGTAAAGGCTGGAAAACTGCTCGGCGCTTTCGGATTTACCGCGGCGGCGCTTATTGCCCTTTCGATGTTCACCTCGGGCTGGGTGGCCATCGGCACGTTGGTACTTTGCGGGTTCTTCAACTCGGTCATGTTCCCCAACATCTTTACGCTGGGCATTGCGGGACTGGGCCCGATGACCAGCAAAGGCTCGGGGCTGATCATGACCGCAGTTGTGGGTGGCGCGGTGGTTCCTTATCTGATCGGCGCACTAGCGGACAAGACTAGCATTCAAACTTCGTTCGTCATCCCGGTGATCTGCTACCTCTATATCGCGTACTACGGGCTTTGGGGTTCAAAGCCGACGCGGACGATTACGGGGTAAGGTGGCTGAATGTGGATGGAAGGCCCTTCGGCGCAGGCTGAGGGGCCTTTTTATCGAGCGCGGTTATTCTTTGCCCTGCCCCAGCCGCCATGCCTTGATGAACTTCCAGTGGATGTAGACGGAGTGGTTAAGGTGGAGGAGCAAGCCCTCGCGGCCATCGAGAAAGCCCAGACGGAAAAAGTAGTTATAGAGGAAGGTTGCGGCGGGATTCGCGACTGCATTCCAGAGAAAGGCAGGCAGGGATTTGCTGTCACGGCCTTTGTCGTGGAGTAACTTAGCTATCTCCGAGCTATAACGGTTCATGTGCTCGAGATAGACATTCATGCTCGGGTAGGCGTAGTGGAGCATGTCGTGCTTGAGCTTGCCGCGAGGGCCTTTGAACTGCGGCGTCGAGTGCGGGCCCACGCCCTCGCTGAGGCGGGCTGTGCCGCGGCGGAAGAGCCTCAGTTTGCGGTCGGGATAGAAGCCGCCGTGGCGCATCCAGCGGCCAAAGATCAGGTTCAGGCGGGGAATCCAGTAGGCGCCGAATTTGGGCTCGACTCCGCCGGGGCAAGCCAGGAGCTGGCAAATCTCATCCTGGAGGCCGGGGGTGAGGACCTCGTCGGCGTCGAGGAGGAGAATCCAATCGGAGGTGCAGAGATCGAGGGCGACGTTCTTCTGCTCGCCGTGACCGCCGAAGACGTGGAAGGAGGTCTTGGCGCCGAAGGATTGGGCTATTTCCAGGGTGCGGTCCTTCGAGCCCGAATCGACGACGACGATCTCGTCGGCCCAGCGAACGCTCTCCAGGGTGCGGGGCAGGTTTGCCTCCTCGTTCATGGCAATCATGGCTATGGAGAGTGATTTGGGCATCGAAGAAAGGATAAACCGGCTGGGCGGGGCGGCGTATCATGGCCGGTATGAACCTCGAAGCGATACAGGCAGCATTGCGCGAGGCTGGCTTTGACGGCTGGCTGTTTTACGACCATCATCACCGCGATCCCATCGGCGGGCGCATTCTGGGGCTTGATGAGAAGGCGCACATCACGAGGCGCTGGTACTACTTTGTGCCGGCTGCGGGCGAGCCGCGCAAGCTGGTGCATCGCATTGAGCAGGGGCGGCTGGATACGCTGCCTGGGGCCAAGGGGCTTTACTCCAGCTGGCAGGAGCTGGCGGCGGGACTGAGTGCAATGCTCGCAGGCGCGCGGCGAATCGCCATGCAGTACTCGCCCAACAACGCGATCATGTACGTCTCGATGGTGGATGCGGGGACCATTGAGTTTTTGCGCGGGTTGGGCAAGGAGATTGTGAGCTCGGCCGACCTGGTGAGCCAGTTTGAGGCGGTTCTGAACGAGGAGCAAATTGCCAGCCACGGTGCGGCGCAAAAGGCCATCGATGAAATTCTGGCCGAAGGCTGGAAGGAGATTGGCCGGCGGCTGCGGCCTGCTGGCGGCGCGGGCGGGCTTTCGGAGTTCGACCTTGTGGTCTGGCTGAGCGAGGCCATGCGCCGCGAAGGACTTGTGTGGGAGAACGGTCCCAACGTAAGCGCCAACGCCAACAGTTCCGACTCGCACTATGAACCGACCGCCGAGAAATCGGCGCCTATTTGCGAGGGCGATTTTGTGCTGATCGACATCTGGGGCCGACAGGAGAAGGCGGAGAGCGTCTTCTACGACATTACCTGGACCGGGGTGGTAGGGCGCGAGCCGACAGAGCGCGAACAGTTGATTTTTGAGACGGTGCGGGACGCGCGCGATGCAACCATCGCCACCGTGGAGCGGGCCTTTGCGGAGGGTCGGCCGATCCGCGGATTTGAGGCCGACGATGCGGCGCGAGGAGTCATCCGGGCGGCGGGCTTCGACGAGTTCTTTACGCACCGCACGGGGCACAATATCGCCGAGGAGATTCATGGTCCCGGTGCGCACCTGGACAATCTGGAGACCCACGACGAAAGGCTCCTGCTGCCGAATACCTGCTTTTCGGTTGAGCCGGGAATCTATCTGCCGGAGTTTGGCGTGCGCAGCGAGGTGGACATGCTGACCGCACCGGGCAAGGCCTGGGTGACGGGGAGGATTCAGCGTGAGTTGGTGCGGATCTGAGCACCAGGGGTCAGAGATCAGAGATCAGGGATCAGAGGGACCCCGGCTCCGGTGCGGTATAGTCAAAAAGGAATGGCTACTGCACCGAACACAACAGCTGCGGCAAAACAGGAGTCCCAGCAAGGTTTTGTCTATCTTCCCCTGATAGCGGGTTGGCTTGTGCCCGGCGCAGGGCATTTTCTGCTGGGTAAGTGGGGCCGGGGAGCGCTGCTGGCGGCGGCGATTCTGGGCATGTTCGCCATGGGCCTCGCCATGCATGGCAAGCTCTATGCCAGCGCGCAAGACATTCTGGACATGTTGGGACTGGCGGGCGATCTGGGCAATGGGCTGCTTTACTTGGTCAGCCGGGTTCTGGGCCTGGGCGCGGACCAGGTGCAGATCACGACCGGCGACTATGGCACGCGGTTTATTGTGGTGGCCGGCCTGCTGAACGTGATTGCGGCCGTGGACGCGCACAATCTTCGCACTGGGAGGAAGGCGTGACCCACTTTGCGGCGGTTGTGCTGTTCGCTCTCTTCGCGTCCGTGGTCTTCGGGATCACTCAGCGCGAGACTCCCCGGAAGATGATTCGATATGGGATTTACTGCTTTGTGCTGTTCACCGGGTCGGCGGTGGCACTTAGCTGGGTGATGTTCTTTATCGCGCGATAGACCATTGTCGCGGACCGAGTTAGGGCCCAAGTTGTTTCTTCCCCGGAAAGAAGCCCAATGCGTACCGATCTTTCCGTCCTCGCTATTCACAACAGCAATATGCGCGTTGACGTGCATATACGCGAACACGTTCTGCGCATGGATTATCCCGCTGCGCAGGGGGCAGACCCCACTCCCCTCGAGGTACTGCTGGCCAGTCTGGCAGCCTGCGCCGCAAATACCCTCAATCTGGTGCTTTGCCGCAAGATGGAGGCCAAGGTCACCTCGCTTCAAGTGGAGGCGAGAGCCCAGCGCCGGGAAGAACATCCGACCGTGCTGACCGGCATAGAACTGGTCTATCACCTCGGCGGCGAAGAACTTGCCCCGGAGATGGTGGCGCGCGCGTTCCGCATCGCTGAGGACCAGCTCTGCCCGGTCCTGGCGATGCTACGGCCAGGAACTGCGATCAGTTCCTCATGGAAGATGGACTGACCGAATCAGCCTTTGGAGGATTCCCCGGTCTCGAAAACGGGCTCCTTCGGCAAGCGCATGGCAGGCTGTGTGGCGCCAGGCTTCTCTTGAAGCTCCCAACCTGATTCAAGCTGTATGTTCCCGCTTCCAGACGGCAGCGTCGAAGCTGTGCGGGCAGGCGTAGCCCTCGGCGCGGTAAAGATCGATGGCATGGGTATTGGATTCGGTGACGGTCAGAGATATCTCGGTGACGCCTTGGCGCATGAAGTGAAAAGCGGCGACAGAGAGCAGTGTTCGGGCCAGGCCGCGGCGGCGGTAGTCGTTATGGACGCAGAGCTGGGTGATGTGCCCGCTCTCGGGGCTCACGCGCGAGCCCAGCACCAGGGCCACCATTTCACGGCTGGCGCGGTGGACAATCACATGCGAGACCGGGGCGCAGAATGTGCCGCAGCCGGCGTAGCGGACGATGTTGTGCAGAAAGCGCAGGGAGCCTTGAGAGGAGCGGTACTGGTCGTTGATCACGCCGTCTGGATGATTGCGATAGGACTCGGTAATGAGGCGGCTGGCAGAGAGCAGATCCTCGTCGCGCCACGGACGCAGCTCCAGGCCGCCAGACAGCTCCGTACGCGGCAGGTGCCACAGATCGTGAAGCTGCTGCACCATAAAGAGGCGGCGGAAAACCTGGAATCCGGCCTCGCGAAAGACCCCGGCATGGGTGCCTGAAGGGTGCAGAAGCAGTTGGGATTCGATCCTGTCCACTTGCGGCGAGTTCTGCAACAACTCAAAGATATGCCGGAGCAGGGTCTCCTCGACTCCGAGGGCGAACGTGGGAACCTGCCGGGCTTCATCCGAGCCTGGGAAGGAAGCTGCAATCGAGCCGGCTAGCGGACTGGGCAGGGCAAAGACATCGCCTATGACGGCCTTGGTTTCCTCGTAGACGCAGAAGGCATAGCCGGCGATCTGGCCAGCCTCCACGGCTGCGTAGCCGGGCAGCATATGGCTGTCAAGATACTGCATGAGGAGCCTGGCTGAGGTGCGATAGTCCCAGTGCAGGCGCTGCTTCCACAACTCGCCTTCGACTTCAAGAACAGGGCGGAGCATGGGCGCCGCGAAGTGCCTCAGGTCGAGGATCTCGATGGAAACGCCCGTTGTCATGGTTCTCCCCCTGGATGTAAGCCGACTACTGCCGGACGTCCATTCAGGCCTGGGTGGGTTGAGGCTTCAGCGGAGACATAAAGCGAATTGCGCCTCCACGCCACTTTGCCACGAATCGCGGCCAAGTGCAACCCGATGTTCAGCTTATCAGGCTACCGGCTGCCAACCAGATAGACTACCAGTCCTTGCGGGGGCCAAGCGAAGAGCTGCTCGTAATGCCGGCCTTCGAGGTACTCTTCGAGCGCGGCTGGGGTGTCCAGGTCAACGCCATGCCGGCCAGCTACGCGCACCACCAGCAGATGCTGCCCGTCGGGCACGCCGGCCTGCTCGTAGTTGACGACTTCGGAATTGCGATAGAAGGAGAGGCCATATTCGACGTCGCGCCGGACACGGAAGACCGCGACAGTCTCATTGGCGGGTGCCACGGCAGCGAGCTGATCGGCAAGCGGGCGAGCCGAGTAAGCGCTATCGAGCAGGTGGATTACGCGCTTGGTGGCGCCAATCTCGGGAATGCCAAAGAACGGGCCGACGCCGTAAAGAAAGAAAACCAGCACAGCCATCACCACGGTGGTGACGAGTCGGAGCCGGGCCACTCCGTAGCCCTTAACCACGATGAGAATCAAGAGCGCCGCTCCAACGGCGGCCAGTGCAGCTGCCGCTAGCGTATCCGTTGGTGGCATTTTTGTGTCGTGGACCACGAACCATGGCAGCAGCATCACAAACATGCACATGATGCCGGAAAGCACCGCGTGGCCCAGCAGAACCCAGCGATTGAGGCCTGGCTGGCGGCGGCGGAAAAGGTAGTCTCCGGTAAGGATGGCTATGGGGGGAATGGAAGGCAGAATGTAGCCGGGCAGCTTGGACCTGGAGAAGGAGAAAAAGACTATGGGAATGAGCGCCCAGAGCACCAGGAACTCGGGGAAAGCATCGCCGGGGCGATTGGCGCAGGGCTTGGAGCTTCTGGAATGCCGCAGGCGCCACTCGGCGACCGAGGTCAGAATGCCGTCGGCGAGAGCGCGGACTGCTATCACGGTCCATGGCATAACGGCCAGCACCACGACAACCAGGTAATACCAGAAAGGCTCGACATGCTGGTAGCGGTCAGTGGTAAAGCGCTGGAGGTTGTGTTCGAGAAAGAACTCCCGGAAGAATGTGGGGTTCTGATGCTGAACGGCAATGAACCATGGGAGGACCATGGCGAAGTAGAGAACCGCGCCGGGCCACCAGAAGGAGCGTCTGAGAATGGACCACTCGCGGCGCAAAAAGGCGAATGCGGCGATGATGACGATGGCCAGAAACGGCGCTACCGGCCCCTTGGCCAGAGTGGCCAGGCCGGTGAAGAAGTAGATGTCGTAAAGCCAGAACTTGGAGCCGGTCTCGTACCACGCATACCAGCCGAGGAGGCCGATGGCCAGGGGCGCGGCCATCTGCATGTCGGTGGAAGCGCCTCGGGCAAAGCCGATGATGCCGGCGCAGGCCACGGTGATGAGAGCAGCGTCCAGATGGCCCCCAGGCCGGAAGCGCCGCATATGCAGGTAGATGAGGCCCACCATGATGAAGGCGAAGGTGGTGGAGGGCAGGCGGGCGCTCCAGTCGTGGACGCCGAAATCCTGAAACAGAAACATGGCGCGCCAATAGTAGAGCGCGGGCTTCTCCAGCCAGGGATGGCCGTAGAGATAGGGGGTGACGCAGGCGCCGAGCTTGCTTCGAAGTGTGTGCGCCGCGTCGAAGCGGTCCAGCATCTCGTGGGCGATCTGCGCATAGCGGGGCTCGTCGGCGCCGACCAGGCCCAGCCCGTCGCCGCCCAAAAGCGGGGTGAGGCCGTACGTAAGGTAAAAGACAGCAAAAAGAAGAAAAACGGCCGCTTCGCAGACGGTGGCCCAACTGGGCAGCCGTTTCGACCGGCGTGCAGGCGATTCCGGAGCAGAGGGTTCCAGAGTTGTTTCCACTTCCAGCGCTTCTCCAGTTCCAGAGTTTCTTAGAGCGGACACACACAGGGTGTTCCGCCCAGAAGAACGATGCCGGCTTCGGTCGCAGCGCTTGGGGGAGCTCACCCGGCCGGTTATCGTCCGCCTCGTAAAAACGGGCGGACGATGCTCAAGATTCAATAGGGACAAGGCTAACAGATTGGCGCGGAATCTCAAAAAATTTCAGCTTACTCTGGGGTGAATCAGCCCGCGCTGGGGCGCAAAGCCTCCAGAATCTTGTCAATTGCGCCGCCCAAGGGGCCATCGATGGAACAGCCTGCCAGGCTTTCATGTCCCCCGCCGCCGAACCGTTCGGCAATTGCGGCCACGTTGACTTTGCCTTTGCTGCGCAGGCTCACGCGAATGCGCCCCTCGGGGAGTTCGCGCAGGAAAACTGCGGCTTCTACCCCGGAGATGCACACGCCAAAGTTCACAATGCCCTCGCAGTCCTCCTCGACGGCGCGCGTGCGGATCATGTCTTGATGTGTGACCCAGAGCCAGACCAAAGGGCCCTCTCGATTCAAATTCCCGAGCGCCGCACCCAGCAGCAGCATCTTGGCAGTCGACGTGGAGAAGCACACATCCTGGGCAATGCGAACGGGGTCGGCCCCCGCAAGTGCGAGGTCGCGCGCCAAGGCGAATGTGGCGGCCTGGATGGAGCCAAAACAAAAGCCCGCGGTGTCGGTGAGCAAAGTGGCATAGAGACAGGTAGCCATCTGTGGCGTCACGGTGGCTCCTGCGGCCTTGACCAGCCTGTAGACCAGTTCGCCCGTGCTGACCGCCTCGGGGTCAATCCAGTTCAGGTTGGCGAAGGCGCGGCCGCTGAAGTGGTGATCGATGTTGATGAGGAAAAAGTCTTCAAGGCCGAGCAGCTTGGCACGGGCCAAACCGTCGCACTCGAGAAGGATCGCAGCATCATAGACGCCATCGACGCGCACCGCTGAGCGGATCGCAACAACTCCGGGCAAGGCGACGCAGTTGGCCGGAATCCTGTCGGCGGTAACCAGGTCTACGTGCTTGCCCATCTGTTCGAGGAACATCCCGACTGCCAACATGCTGCCCACCGCGTCGCCGTCGGGCCAGGAGTGCGAACTGACCAGGAACCGCTCGCCCTTGCGCAGAACGTGAAGGATGGCGGCGATTGGATCTGCGGCGACCGGGGATGTTGCAGAGGACAGCGAATCGACAGAGGCATTCTCCGCCATTACATGGGACGGATCGACAGCCGGATTCGAGCGGGTTCCATCCATGCGCGGCTACTCCGGCGGAGTCTGTTGTTCCGTGCGGGGCTTCTGTTCCGGAACCTGCCCTCGCTCCGCGGAAACCATTTGGCGCTTGCGCGATCGGTCCATCAACTGCTCGATGCGCGCCTGAAAGCGGCCCGAGCGGTCGGCCAGGAAGCTAAGCTCCGGCACGTGGCGCACACCCATCCGCTCCTTCAACTCAAAGCGAATGTACCCTTTGGCTGCTTCCAGGCCGGCGATGGTATCCACTTCAGCCTGGGCGATGTCTTTGACGGCGTTGTCAACGGCCACATAGACGCGCGCCGACTTTGCGCCTGGATTGAGCGATACTTCGGTCACGTAGCAGAAGTGGATACGCGGGTCGGAAAGCTCGCCCTCGATCATCGCTCCGATTTCCACCCGCAGCGTCTCCGCCACCCGGTCCTGATGATGTTTGCGCCCTCTGTGCTCCGGCATAATCCCTCGCTATTGGTACACGTAAACGGTTAAGGATAGCAGAGAGCCGCTTGAAAACCGATGATGAAAGGTACCCAGTCGGGGAAGACACACCACAACTTTTGTTGCATCCCATAACCGAAAAATGTTGAGGGTGCCAAAGGGTCGAACGGCAGAAACAAAAACACTAATTCTGTGAATAGACCGGTTTAGCCGCTCCGAAAGCGCCAGTCTCGCATCTAACACCCTGACATCCAACTGCTAACCTTGCCGGAGCGACCATGCGGGACCATTTGGCCACACTCCTCGACGACTTCCGCCGCTATGGCCGGGAGGTTGCCGTGGTGCGTTACCTGGGCAACCGCCGCCGGGTTTCCACTTATGGGGAGATAGCGCGCCTTGCCGGCCGATTCGCCGCGCTGCTGGTCCAGCGGGGCATCGGCCCGGGCGACCGCGTGCTGCTTTGGGCCGAAAACAGCGCGGAGTGGATTGCAGCCTTTCATGGCTGCCTGTTGCGGGGAGTGCTGGCCGTTCCCTTGGACGCCAACGGAACCGCCGATTTTGCCGCGCGGGTCGCCGCCGATGTGGCTCCCAAACTGGCCGTCGGCGATGCGCTGCTGCTGAACCAGTTGCCTGTCGAAATGCGGCGGCTGGTTTTTGAGGACTGGCTGACTGAGTTGCCCGCCGAAGAGGCCGGGGCAGTCCCTGGGCTCGGCGCGGACTCGCCGCTCCAGATTCTGTTCACCTCGGGCACCACGGGCGACCCCAAGGGAATTGTGCTCACCCACGGCAACGTGCTGGCCAGCGTTGGGCCCATTGAGGCCGCGTCGCAGCCCTACCTCCCTTATGAGCGGCTGATCCATCCTCTGCGCATCTTGAACACTCTGCCTCTGAGCCATGTCTTCGGCCAGACCATGGGCCTATGGGTTCCGCCAATCTACAAGGCCCAGGTTCACTTTGAGAGCCGTCTGGCCGCGCCCCGGCTAATTGAAACCATCCGCCGCGAGCGCATTTCGGTTCTCGCCGCCGTGCCCAGGGTCATGGCCCTGCTCAAAACGCACCTTGAAACCACATTGCCCGGGCTCGCCGAGCGCGCCGCCGGCCCCAAAGGCACTGCAACAGGCGTTCCCGTCTGGCTGCGCTGGTGGCGTTTCCGCGATGTCCACTCGTCCCTTGGCCTCAAGTTCTGGGCGCTGATCTCCGGCGGCGGAGCCCTCGCCGGTCCAATTGAGAAGTTTTGGAATGCGGTGGGCCTGGTGGTGGTGCAGGGCTACGGGATGACCGAAACCACTGCCATCATTACCCTCAACCACCCCTTCCACGTGGCGGAGGGGACTCTTGGCAAACCGCTTGCCGGTCGCGAAGTCAAGCTGGGCCCCGACGGCGAAGTACTGGTCCGTGGCGCCTCCATCTCGCGCGCCACGTGGTCAGGCGGCGCAATGCACGAGCGTGGCAGCGAATGGCTTGCCACCGGCGACCTGGCTCAGGCCCAGCCCACGGGCGAGTTGCTTTTCGTGGGCCGCAAGAGCGAAGTCATCGTAACCGCCTCGGGGGTGAACATTCATCCCGAGGACCTGGAAGCGGCGCTCGATCGGGAGCCGGGCGTGCTGGCGTGCGCCGTCGTGGGCGTCGATACGGCCGCCGGACCGGAACCATGCGCCGTACTCGCCTTTCGCGGCGCTCGCGCGCAGGCGGCAGAGGCCGTCGAAAAAGCCAATGGCAGATTGGCCGAGTTTCAACGCATCTTGCGCTGGGAGTTATGGCCCGAGCCAGACCTGCCCCGTACGTCAACCGGAAAAGTCAGGCGCAAAGCTGTAGCAGAGTGGCTGGCAGACAAGTATGGGGCCGCCGCAAGGGCCGGCGCTGCAACTGCGAACGGAGTTCCGAGGACCGGAGGCTCGGACTGGCTGCTGACCCTGATCGCGCAAATCACAGGCGAAGCCCCCGAAGGCTCGGGGGGCGAACTGCGTCTGGCCGAAGATTTACACCTCGACAGCCTGGGCCGAGCGCAGTTGGCCGCCGCCATCGAAGAGCGGCTGGGCATGGCAACCGAGAACGGGTTCATGGAAGGTGTGCAGACCCTCGGAGAACTGCGTCAGTTGGTGGATGGAAACGCCGCGTTCGACGAACCACAACTTCCGGTTGCCGCATCCTTTCCGCAACCTTTTGAGGAAGAGTCTGGAAACCAGGAGGCCCGACCGACGCCGGTTCGCCAGGAGCAGCAAGCTGAACCTGCTCCGGCAGCGACTTACATCTACCCGCATTGGCCATGGCTTTTTCCCGTTCGCTGGCTGAGAGTCGCCTTCCTGGAATTCGTGGTGCGCCCGCTGGTCTGGCTGCTTGCCAACCCCGCGGTCGTCTCACCCGCACCGGACAAGCTCAGCCCAGGCGAGCCCATGCTGATCGTCGCCAATCATGTAACCAGCTTCGATGGGCCGTTTCTGGAATACGCACTTCCCGGCCCCATCAGAAGGCGAATTGCGGTTGCAATGTCCGGCCAGATGCTGGAGGATTATCGCCACTTCCGCAATCCGGAGCGCGTCTCGCGCAATGGACGATTCTTTCTTCCAGGCCCTTTGTACTACCTGCTCGTCACCGCGCTGTTCAACGTCTTTCCGTTGCCTAAACAGCGGAACTTCCAGCGCAGCTTTGCCCATGCAGGCGAGGCGCTGGACCACGGATTCAATGTGCTCGTCTTCCCCGAGGGGACGCGGTCCGAGGCAGGCGTGCTGGCGCCCTTCCGGCCGGGGATCGGGTTGCTGGTCAAGGAATCCGGAGCTCCGGTGCTGCCCATGGCCATGCGCGGCCTGGGCGATTTGAAGACGCAGCGGCGAGGCTGGTTCCGCTCCGGCACCATCGAATTGCGCGTAGGAGCGCCCATGCGCTTTTCACCCGCAGAGACCGAGGCCCAAATCACCGCGCAGCTTCACGCCGAGGTGGAGAGGCTGCTGCACGGCAGCTAATACCTATTAGCTATTAGCTTTGATGGACACTGGAAGCTAATAGCTAGCTGACTTTCTTAACTCGGTTGCCGGGGCTTGAAGTGACACGTGCCGCCGGCGAGGACGGTGGTCCAGATCGAGGGATCGGCCGGCTGCTCGCTCGACCCGAGAAACAGTACCCCATCGGGCGCAAGAACCCGGTGAATGTTGCCGAGCAGCGCGCGCCGAGTCTCTTGCGAAAAATACAGCATCACATTGCGCAGAAAGATCACATCGAAGCGGTCGTCGGAACGGTGGAACGGCAGTTGCTTCGCACACAGGTTGGCCTGACGGAAATTGCACATCTTCCGCACCTCCGGTTTCACGACCCAGTCCTCGCCGGTGTGGTCGAAGTAACGCACCACGAATCGGGCGGGCAGACCGCGGTTGATCTCGATGCGGTGATAGCGGCCGGCCTTGGCGCGCTCGACCACTTCAGCGCAGATGTCGGTTCCCTCGATGCGAATGTTCCAGCCCACCAGCATGGGAAAGTGTTCCTGCATCGCCATGGCAAGACTGTAGGCCTCCTGGCCGCTGGAGCAGGCCGCGCTCCAGAAGCGCAGGCTGCCCACGTGCCGGCGCGCCTCAATCAGCTTGGGCAGCAGGTCGGTCCTCAACAGCTCGAAGGGGCGGCTATCGCGAAAGAAGCTGGTTTCGTTGATCGTCATGGCCTCCGCGACAGACCGCTCCAAGGCCGGATCCTTCCTGACCTTCAACTGCTGGACAAGTTCCTCCAGATGAGCGATGCCCTGGTTGCGCAAGAGCCTGCTAAGCCGCGTCTCAAAGAGGTAGTCGCGCGAAGGGTCAAGCACGTTTTGCGAGAGCCCGAAGACCAGTTCGCGCAGATAGCCGTAGTCGACGCTCGGGGATATTTGCATGGCTAGACCACCGATTTCAGAAGCTCGCGGGCTTCATTGCGGTACGTCCGGCTGGCAATCCGGAGGATTTCGGGAACGATTGCATTCAGAGGAAGCACGTTGTGCGCGAGGCCGGTAGCGGCAACCGCGCCCGGCATTCCCCACACCGTGCTGGTCGCCTGGTCCTGAGCCAGCACGCTTCCGCCGTGATCGCGAATCGTGCGGCATCCGATCAATCCATCGGACCCCATGCCGGTGAGCACAAGGGCCAGCACACCCGAGCCATAGACAGCGGCAGCCGAGCGAAACAGCGCATCCACTGCTGGACGGCAGTGATTCTCAAGCGGGCCCTGGTTGAGGTGAAGAGTGGGCGGCTGGCCGGCCCGCGTTGACCCCAGCACCTCCATGTGCCAGTTGCCGCGCGCTATATAGATGGTTCCCGCGCGCACCGGATCGCCTTCCGCCGCCTCGCGGACACGCAAATGGCAACGGCCGTTTAGCCGCTCGGCAAACAGCCTGGTGAACAACTCGGGCATATGCTGCACGATCAGGACCGGCAACGGAAAACTGGCTGGAAGCGCGGGGAGCAAAAGATCGAGAGCCGCAGGGCCGCCGGTGGATACCCCGACAACCAGTACAGCCGGCATCGAGGAGACGGGCTGCGGCTTTTGAGCCGGGGCCATGGGCAGCGTGAATGGCAATTGAGGCGCATTGTACGAAACCGGCTGCGGCTGCGGCTGCGGTTGCAGTTGAGCAGTTAACGCGTGAATTCTGGGAAGAAGATCCTGAGCCAGGGTGCGCGTGGCTGCCTCGCGGCTGGCTTGTCCGGCCGGCTTGGTTACGTAGTCGGAGGCGCCGCAGGCCAAAGCCTCGATAGTCACTTTGGCACCGCGCCGCGTGAGCGAACTGCACATGATCACCGGCATTTTGTGTCCTCGCGCACGCAACTGGCGGAGTGTGACCAATCCGTCCATCACCGGCATCTCGACATCCAGGAGAATCAGGTCGGGGCGAAGGGTTTCGATGGTTTGCAAAACCGATTGCCCGTCCCCCGCTGTCCCGGCCACCTCGAGGCTCGTATCGGCGCAGACCACCGAACGCAGCAGGCTTCGCATCACTGCCGAGTCGTCCACAATCAAGATCCGGGTCCGGTGGCCGGGCGCCATCGTTCAGGCCTCCACTAGACCAAGCATCGCCAGCTTCTCGCTGAGCGCCTCGTCGTCGAATGGTTTCATCAGGTACTCGTCCGCGCCGGCATCCAATGCGCGGAGGATGAAATCGTTCTCCGCTTCGGTGGTCACCATCATCACCTTGACCTCAGCGAACCCCTCGGCGCGCATTTGCTTCAGCATCTCCAGCCCGTTCATCACCGGCATATTCCAATCCACAAGCGCCAGATCGAAGGGCGTTCCGGCATTGATCCGGTCGAGGCCTGCCTGGCCGTCGGCTGCTTCCTCGCACTCGATGCCCCGCTCTTCGAGAAGGCCGCGCAAGAAGCCCCTGACAAAACGGGAATCGTCGACAATCAGTGCTCGCATGATTACCTCCAGCCAATCTCCGCTTACGCCGCCTGTGCCGCGCCTAGCCGCATGGGGTCAAGCCGCTCCGGGTCCAGCTTCACCAGCAGGCAGTCCTTGAGCTTGTACGCGCCGGCAAACAACCCTCTCCGCCGCTCATCCAGAATCGACGGATTTGGCTCGTAATCGTCCGACGAGACGGTCAATACCTCACCCACAGAATCCACCAGAAGCCCAAAGCATCCGCTCGCGCTCTCGAGCACCAGAATGTCCTGCGGACCGTCTTTGGACGGCAAACCCAGCAATTGGCGCAGGCTCACCGTGGTGAGCACGTCGCCCCGGTAATGAACCAGCCCGCCCACGAAGGCGGGCGCCAGCGGAACCGGCTGCGGCCGCGCCGAGCCCACAATCTCAAGAATGTGTGTGATTGGCACGCCAAACAATGTCTTCCCCAGATGCACCGAGCACATCTCGACTACCGTCGCCGCCGCCTTCCCCTTGCGATTCAATGCAGTCCCCGCGGTACTCATCGAACTGCCTCCTCAAACTCACCCCATGCGCCGGATGCATTCTGGCCGGCGGGCAATGCGGCCACCCCGCCCAGGTCAACCACGCCGGTTACGCGATTCTTCAACAGGGTTACGCCGCCCGTCCGCTGGCTTGTGCCGGCCTCAAACAGGTCGCCGGCGCGTCGGCGACCAGCTTGCCCTCGCGCAACTGTCCGAGCAGGTTCTCGCCGGCGTGGGCCAGCTTCTCGAGCCGCTTGAATCCGAGAAACCCCGTTGTCCCTTTGATCGTATGCACCGAACGGAAGATGTCTCCGATCAAACTCGCATCTTCAGGCCGCTCTTCGAGATCGGTCAGGCACCGCTCCATGCGGTCCAGCCCTTCCTGGCTCTCGATCAGGAACTCCCTCGTCAATTCATCCAATGCCATTCTCGTCCACTCATCCGCCCAGCCGGAATCAAGTCCCCCGGCACAGCGAGCACCAAGTTCTTTATCGGAGCGAAGAGGCTCAACGTGAGGACGGTGGCCTGGCGGAAGGCATGAGACCCCGGAATAGGGAATAGAGGATGGCCGGAAGCTCAGAGTCTCAATTCTTAAGCAAGGAAGAGCACGAGTCCCGCCCCATGTACAGCAGGCGCGAGAATGCTTTAGCCTCGAATTTCAGGCTGCCAGCAGATTGGAGACCCGATGAACGATCTACACGCGACCGAGCCCGCTCTCGCAGAACTGCTCGAACAGGCACGCCAGGCCGCGCAGCACTCCTACTCGCCCTACTCCGGATTCCGCGTAGGCGCGGCACTCAAGCTGACCAACGGCGCGGTCGTCACCGGAACCAATGTTGAGAATGTGAGCTACGGATTGACGATATGCGCCGAGCGGTCGGCCCTTTTCCAAGCCGTCTCTCAATTCGGGTCTCAAATTCGGGTCGCGGCCGTCGCAGTCGCTAATTTGAATAACGCCCCCAGCCCTCCGTGCGGCGCCTGCCGCCAGGTGCTGGCCGAGTTTATTCTGCCGGAGGCGCCGGTGATCTTTCCGGCTGCGGACGGAGTGCAAACAATGCCCTTCTGTGAACTGCTGCCGCTGGCCTTTGACATGAAACCGAAGTAAGACTGGGTTTGAATGACGCACACTGATCCTATGCAGACAGAATCCGCCCTCACACCGCTGCACACCATCGACCTCATCCGCAAGAAGCGCGACGGAGGCTCGCTCGACGCCCGCGAAATCGGCTTCCTCATCTCCGGCGCGGCTGACGGTTCCATCCCGGTCGAGCAGCTCGCCGCTTGGCTGATGGCCGCGTGGATCCGGGGCCTGTCGCTGGACGAAACCCGCGCGCTCACCATCGCCATGCGCGATTCGGGAGAAAAATTCTCGCCCGCCCGGTTGGGCAAAGTCGCGGTCGACAAGCACTCCACCGGAGGCGTAGGCGACAAGACCAGCTTCCTCGTAGCCCCCATCGCCGCTGCCTGCGGTCTGGCCGTGCCTATGATCAGCGGCCGCGCCCTCGGCCACACCGGCGGGACACTGGATAAGCTCGAATCCATCCCCGGCTACCGAACCGCCCTCACTCTGTCCGAATTTGAGACAGTCCTCACGCGTTGCGGCGCATCCATCGTCGGCCAGACCCCCACGCTCGTTCCCGCGGACCGGGTTCTTTATGCCTTGCGGGACCGTACCGCCACCGTCGAAAACCCCAGCCTCATCTGCGCTTCCATTCTCAGCAAGAAACTTGCCGCCGGCCTCGACGCCCTCGTCCTCGATGTAAAAACCGGGTCCGGCGCGTTCCTGCGCAGGCAGGAGGACGCCGAATACCTGGCCGCCCTTATGGTGGCTACCGCCGAAGCCGCCGGAACCCGCACCGTCGCACTGCTCACCGACATGAGCCAGCCCCTGGGCCGCGCTGCCGGTAACTGGATCGAGATCGCCGAGTGTCTCAAGTTGCTACGCGGGGATCGGCCCGCAGAGAGCGAGGATTTGCGCGAGCTATCGCTGATTCTCGCCGGTTGGATGATTCATCTTGGAGGCAAAGCTGCCACGCCTGAAGCAGGCCGTGCGCTCGCCGAAGCCGCGCTCGAGGACGGCTCCGCTTTGGCTGTCTTTTTCAAGATGGTCGAGGCGCACGGAGGCGATATTGCGGTCTTCGATGACCCAGCTTTCCACAAGCCCGGCGCAACCCAGGTTCTCGAAGCCTGGGAGAACGGCTACATCGCGGAGATGGACACGACGAAGATTGGCTGGGCCGTGCAGCGGCTCGGCGCGGGTCGCGAGAAGGCCGGCGAGCCTGTCGATCCGCACGCGGGCATCGAGTTTCACGCGCGGCGCGGCGCTCATGTCGAGAAGGGCCAACCTATCGCTACCCTCTACGCAACCAGCCCCGCGCTTCTCGCCGAACCCATTGCCCTCTTGAAGGAAGCAGTCACATTCGCCAAAACTCCACCGCACGCAGTGCCGCTGATCAGCCGCATATTCACCCGCGAAAATGCCGAGGCATATCTCCGCAATGCTGTAAGGTAGTTTTCAGAGATCAGGGGTCAGAACCGGCCTGTTTGCACGTAATAACGAATAGTGGGTGCCCCACCCACGCCGCGTCTTTGTTTTGCCGCTAGGATGGGTTCCTTGACGCTGATCTCTGATCTCTGATCTCTGACCCCTGCTTTACAAGGAGCAACCACTTGGTTCGATTCACCGGAGTGTTGGGAATTTTAGCCGTGCTTCTAGCAGCCTGGCTGGGCTCGACGGACCGCAAGCACATCCGCTGGCGCACGGTGGCCTGGGGACTGGGCCTCCAGTTGACGTTTGCTTTCCTTGTGCTGCGCTTCGACTACGGACAGCGGTTCATGATATGGGCCGGCGGCGTGGTCAAGTCGATGCTCGCCTCCACCTACGCAGGCACACAGGTTCTGTTCGGGCCGCTGGGCGTTCCCACGGGCTCCATGGGCTCCATCTTCGCTTTTCAGGTGCTGCCCACCATCATCTTCATCTCCGCCTTCTTCGCGGTGCTTTACCACATCGGCGTGATGCAGATCGTCATTCGCGGCCTGGCCTGGATCATGCTCAAGACCATGCGCATCAGCGGCGCGGAGAGCATGAACGTGGCGGCGTCAATTTTCATGGGCCAGACCGAGGCTCCGCTCACCATCCGGCCGTTTCTCTCGGGCGCAACGCGCAGCGAGCTGATGACCATCATGACCAGCGGCATGGCCCACGTCTCCGGGGGCATCATGGCCATGTACATCGCGCAGGGCGTCGCGCCTGAGCACCTGCTCGCCGCCGTCATCATGACCTCACCAGGAACCATCCTCATCTCCAAGATGCTCGTGCCTGAGACCGCCGTGCCCGCCACCGAGGGCAAAGTCGTCATTCCAAAAGATGAGCTGCACAAGGACGAGAATCTCATTGGAGCGATTGCCCGCGGGACCATCGACGGCGGCAAGCTGGCCTTCAACGTGGCCATCATGCTCATCAGCTTTCTGGCGCTTGTGGCGCTGCTCGACGGCCTGCTCGGCTGGGCACACGGCGGCTTGCACTGGATTCCCGGCTCGCTCGGCCAGATCCTCGGCTTCGTCTTTGCGCCTGTAGCCTGGCTGATCGGCGTTCCCTGGCACGATTGCGCCGCCATCGGCAACCTGCTGGGCACGCGCATGGCGCTCAACGAGGTGATCGCCTATATCTCGCTGGGCACACAGAAGGCTGCGCTGGCGCCGCGCTCGTTCATCATCGCTACCTTTGCGCTTTGCGGATTCGCCAACCTCAGTTCCATTGGCATCCAGATCGGCGGCATCGGCGCTCTGGTCCCCGAGCGGCGCAACGAGCTGGCGAAGTTAGGCGTGCGCGCCATGCTGGCGGGCACCATGGCTAACCTGATTTCCGCGTCGATTGCCGGCACGTTCCTGGGATAAGATACTGACTCGACAGCAAGCAGCCGGATCAATCCTTCCGCCGCTGTTATTGTCTGCGATTCCAGCGGACGGGGTGGTCGCCAATATGCTCTGTCCCGTTGAGATAAACGGCCTCTTGGCCCTGCAACGATTTTCCATCGTCGGATAGAGTCACCGTCACAGTGATTAACGTGAACGGGTAGCCAGGATCGTGTCCCGATAGGTGGAAGCTGATTTCCCTGGCTCGGACCTGAATCTTATCGAAAGCCCATGCCGATCGCGAGCAGTTGTTTGTAATCTCCCATCGCCCGCTGCTTTGATTGATGGAATAGTCGCATTCGGGCTTTGACTGACCGCCGACAAAGTAGTTGCCCTCCATGGGAACTTGATACCAGTGTCCCTCGAGAGTGTATTTTCTGGCTTCGCCGGCAAGACGATCTTCCTGTTGCTGCTCCTCCACGGCCTTCTGTTGCTGTTCTTTCTGCTGTTTCTTTGCCTCTTCGTCCGCCGCCACCCGCTGGAGCGCCTTGAGCCGGTAGATCTCGTCCTGGGAGTCGCGGGTGTCGAGGGGCTGGGCGAGTTGATACAGGCTCAGGCTGGCGATGGCGTCGTCGAAGCGCCCCGCTGTTTTTTGGATGGCGGCCAGCTTTTTATATGCCTCCCCCCACCAGGGAGCGGCCAGAAGTGCTGCTTTGTACTCCTCGATGGCGCGCTGCATATTGCCGGGATTGTCCTCCGACGTGTCCACCAGGACCACGGCCATCACGTAATGACCTCGGGCCTCCTCGGGAATCTCCGGCGGAGTCTTCATGCCCTGAACCAGCGTGATGATCTGTCGCCTGGCGGGGTCGCTAGGGTTTGCCGCAAACTGCTTCAATGCCAGCTGAAACTGCTGTTCGGCTTGCTGGCTCTCAAGATTGCGCCTCAGTTCTTCCGCGCTCTGGGTGCTAACTCCAGGGCGGACGGCTGCCATGTAGAGCGCCAGATTGCGCTTGGCGCCGTCGAAGTCATTGGCTTGGCCGTAGGCGGAGGCGGCGCTATAGTCGGCATCTGCATACCAAGGAGCCTGCACGGCTGCCTGTTCGAATATCCGCGCCGCGGCTTTGAAGTCATCTGGGGACGCAGCCACCTTCAGTTGCAAGGCAGCCTTGGCAAAACTATCCCGCGCCGCCTGGGGAATCGCCGGAGCCGGATTCATGGTCTTGGCCAGCGCAACAATCTCGCCGCGCAGAGTGGCGTCTTCAGGCTTGTTTTGGAAGTCTGCAAGGTAGGCTGCAAGCTGTGCCCGCGCAGCCGCATCAGCACTCTGCGCCCGCGCATGGGCAGGGGGTTTGGCCGCCTGCGCCGAGGGTTTGGCCGTCTGCGCCCCAGCGGCCATCGCGCAAAAAAGCGGAAAAAGCATAAGCCCTAAAGAAATCGATCTTTGTTTCATGGATTCTCTCTCCCTGTTACTCCCTATTTCATGTTGACGTGAGCTGAACCCTCACCTTGCACCGGCATTCCAAAGCATCGGAGCACTCGCCGGTCTCCAGCATGAACTGCCTTCCAGATGCCACAAGCCCGTTCGGCCATCCTGGTGCCTTACGTTTACATTCTCGCCTCTGTCCTTCGGCATCCGCATAAAACTGCGATTCTTCCCGCCGGAGCCGGCTGCCCCAGGTAAACCGGGACCAGCCTGCCTCGGAACCGATTCCCCTCAAATTGTACGTCGCGCGAGGGATATTGCACGACCAGCGCAGCATTTAGGCGGCGGGTCAGCCTGGGGGGTACGGGCTTGACACGCTCGTAAGCGCAGCAAGTGACCGACCTCAAACGCACGGCACAGTATCGGATCGTGCGTATGGTCACTGGTGGGAAGGGTGAGGAACCGGAGGGAGCTGCTTAATGGACGCAAACGGACGCAACATTTTGAGAGTATCTTTCTCTAAGTCTTTTGTTTTGTTGACGCCCCCGACAGGATTTGAACCCGTGTTATCGCCGTGCAGGAGTTGCTGCGCCATGCAAATATCTCGGTCACGATGAACGTATATGCGCAGGGAGTCACCGAACTCAAGCGTCAGGCACAACATCGGATCGTGCGTATGGTCACTGGTGGGAAGGATAAGGAACCGGAGGGAACCGCTTAATGGGAGCTATCGGACGCCAACTTTTGAGGGCGATTTTCGATAAGTCCTTTGGTTTGTTGGCGTCCCCGACGGGATTTGAACCCGTGTTATCGCCGTGAAAGCGGTCATCCGTCTCGTAAGTTATTGAAACTAGACGGCATGGATAGCGCCCAAAGGCCCTTTCAGGCATGGTTGGAACGGGTATCGGACTGTTAACGGACTATGATTTGCGAAGCGCTCTGGAGCCAGAACAATGGAACCAGAACCTCGAACCATTCTCGAATATTCTCCTCAAAAGCCTCCACGCTCCAAACTGGAGCCTCACCGTGAACTGATCCGCGAACTTCGCCGCAAAGGGCGGACTTATCGCGAAGTTGCCCGCCTCTTTCAGGAGCGGCTGGGGTTGCATGTCGCACTCAGCACCCTCCACTCCTTCGTGAAAGTCCGCGCGAAGCATCGCAAGCGAACGCAATTCGAGTTGCCGCCCGTGGGCCAGGCTGCGGCGGCGGTGTCGCCGGCACTCGACCACGTTGCTGCTCTCAAGGCAAAGCCTGCGGTGCGGGAAGCGAAGCGCACCCGCTTCGTCTTCCGTGAGAACGAACCACTAACCCTGACAACCAATGGAGGTGAACAATGACGGCCAATACGAAGCGTGTGGTTTTTACGATGGGCGGCAAAGGAGGTGTCGGCAAGACGGGCGTGATGGTTGCCCTGGCCGAGTGGTTTGAGGCGAATCAGATTCCAGTCACCTTGCTCGATCTCGACACGGAGAACAAAGCGCGTGGCTCCCTGCAACACTTTTTCAATGGGCGGGTCACCAAAGTCAACATTCACACCCCCGCCGGACTTGATGCCTTTGTCGATCATCTCGATGGCGGAACGCTCATCATTCTTGCCGACATGGGAGCTGGTGCCGGGCAGGTTGCGGCTGACTGGTTCGAGTCGATGTACGACGATGTCTCTGCAACCGGTGTCCGCTTCACTGCGGTTGGCGTGGTCACGCCGGACCCGGCCAGCGTTGAAAGCGTCCTTGCCTGGGCAAGCCGTCTTCAGGAGCGGGTCGAGTACGTCATTGTCGAGAACGCAACCAGCGCCCTGGCGGACTTCACCTACTGGAAGTCCACGGAGCAGGCAAATCGCTTCCGCGAAGCCTTCGCGCCGGAGATCTTGCAGATGGAGTTCCGGCTGGCCGAACTCGAAAACCCTGTCCGGCAACATGGTATTCAACTCGGGCAGGTCGCGGACCGCAAAGCTGAAGTTGATGAACTCAAGAGGGCGTCCATCGTCATGCGCGCACAGAGCTACCGGCGGCGGCTCTTCTCTGAATTCGACCGGGCAAGGCAGGTATTCCTGCCATGAGCATAGAGCCGGAAACTTCCAATGCAGTGGTAGCCACGGGAGAGCCGACTCTGTTCGACTCTCTCGCCCGGCTTGTCCCGGAAGAGATGCAGGCCGCGTATTATCGCGTTCTTGCACATACCCGAAAACTCAGCCCCGATGACGAGATGCTGCGTATTCTCGAAGCGATGGGCATCCTGGCCCTGCTCACCCGCCAAACGCCGATGGAAATTGCCGGGGAGCGCGAGCGATTTCAGGAGATGCTCGATCTTCATCAGCAGTTTTCTGACGATGCACAACAGAAAATGCTCGGCTATGTCTACAAGCTGGAGTCGCGGATCGCTCGATTGCCCGAAAAGATCGAATCCGGGCTTGATGCACAGAAGATTGCAAGATTGCTGAGTGAAAGTCTACGCCAGAATTTTCTCGAATCCGGCCTGCCCGCTGCGGCCAGATGCCTGCAAGGAACCAGTGCGGAGATGACGCGCGCCCAGAAGGAACTCACTGCCGCGCTCGGCAATTTGAGTGATTCAAAGGGCGGAGTCGTTGCTCAGGTTGAGTCAGCGAACAACCGGCTCACGCAGTCTCTGGAGAAGCGGGAGAATGCTCTTGATGCGCTCTTGCATCAATTGAACACTTGGTTGCTGTGTTTCTGGATTCCGCTGATTTCCACTGCGGCCCTGGTAATCGGGCTGATTGCTGGAATGGGGATTCGAGGTTGCATGGATTCGGTTCCTGAAGCGGCTGCGAAACCTGCGCCAATTGTGGTGCAAGCTGTTCCAACTCCCAAGTCACAGGAGGACGGCGGGCAGGTTGGCACTCCCAAGCAGCAACGCCATAACCAAAGCAAATAGCGCGGTTGTGCATGAGTGATAGAGTGGTTCTCTATCGCTCATGCTTCGCTTGTAAATCCGGCATTTTATCCGGCATTGTTTGCCGATTTGTTTCGCACCAAGGCGTTTATTTGTTTACACTTGAGTCCGTCAAGGGAACCGGCAATAAACCTAGCTCTGCAATCTCTTTGCAGCGTTGCGTAGGTTGCCAGCCCAAAGCAGCAACGCCATAACCAAAGAAAATAGCGGCGCTGAGCATGAGCGATAAAATCTGATTGTATCGCTCATAACATATGGATATAATGATCGATAGAAAGGATCGCTATCGCTCATGAACTGGAACTGGCAAACCCCGGATTGGCCCAATTTCAAGTGGGACCGTTCTCAGATGTCTGCTGCCGAGGAGCAGTTTCTTGTTGGAGCGGGCGTTGTCATCGGCACGGCCAAGCACCTGGGCGAAGATGAGCGCAATCAACTTCTCGTGGAAGCGATGAGCGGTGAGGCACTGACGACCTCTGAGATTGAAGGTGAAATCCTCAATCGGGCCAGTGTGCAATCCTCCATCCAGCGCCAGCTTGGACTGGCTGCCGATAAGCGGCGCGCAACGCCAGCCGAACAGGGGATTGCAGAAATGATGGTCGATCTTTTTCGATCATCCGCTGAGCCTCTTTCAAACGAGATGCTGTTTCGCTGGCATCGCATGGTGGCCGCTGGTAGAAAAGACTTGATCGACATCGGCAGATACCGCACCGGCAAGGAGCCAATGCAAGTAATTTCCGGCCGAATTGGCGCGCAGAAGGTGCATTTTGAAGCTCCTCCATCGAAGCGGGTTCCGTCGGAGATGAAGCGGTTCATCTCCTGGTTCAATCGAACGATGCCGCAGGACGCGGAACCCCTGCCGGCCATTGCAAGGGCGGGCATAGCCCATCTGTATTTCGAGTCCATCCATCCCTTTGAAGATGGCAACGGCCGGATAGGCCGTGCCATTGCCGAGAAGGCGATGGCACAGAGCTTCGGCCAACCCCTACTCGTCGCTTTGGCTACGACGATTCTTACTCACCAAAAAAGCTATTACGAAGCTCTTGAAAAGGCGAATAAGAAGATAGATGTGACGGCGTGGCTCACATGGTTCGCCGACGTTGCCTTGGAAGCGCAGCGCCGGACCATCACGCAAGTGGAGTTCCTGATTGCCAAGACAAAGCTGCTCGACCGCCTGCGCGACCACATCAATGACAGGCAGCAGAAGGCGCTCCTGCGCATATTCCGGGAAGGCCCAGACGGGTTCAAGGGCGGACTGAGCGCGGGCAACTACGGCACGATCACCGGCGCGTCTCCCGCGACAACGACCCGCGATTTAGCGGACCTCACAGAAAAAGGCGCGCTTGTCCGCACGGGTGAGCGCAAGCACGCTCGCTATGCGCTGAATCTATCCAGAGGCTGAAACGCCAAAGCTGTATGGGCGGCAAGCCTGTTGAAGATCAGCGCCCGGCTTCCCCACCTTCTCATCCCCTAAAAAATGTTCTCCTATATCGTTATCCGTGAATGATATAGCGGTGTATTGCACGTTTATTTACTACCCGACTTGTGTATTATATACATTATGCTATAATCCTTTTTGTGTCACCCTTGTGGAGGGTAGTGATGAATGATGCGATGCGAAAAGAGGATCGTCGTGCGGCGGAGGGCTATTCTTCAGTCGCTGGCAATGGAGCGCGGAACCATCTGCACGAGGCTATTCCGGGCAAAGACAGATTAACCGTGCTGGGCGTTCCGGAGAAAACTCAGCCGACCGCCGCTGCTGATGCTGAACATCCGATGGCTCGCTTGCAGGCGTTTCCGACCAACGCATTCGCCGCAGAGCCACTGCTTGACTCGGACCAGGCGGCATCGATCTTGAAAATCCATCCTAAGTCGCTCCAAAGGATGGCACGGAGAGGGGACATTCGCGCCTTGCAGATCGGCAAGGTCTGGCGCTTCCGCGCCTCCGTCCTCGACGAGTGGATACAGCAAAAGCTTGCGAGTTGATCGAAAGTCGGCATTTGCTTTTGCCCCGTCGGGCTGCATTCTGGAATCAGTCCTTTGTTTGTTCCACAAACTATTGGACTTGGATCAAAAGGTGGCGAGCGCTGATTAGCTCTTATCAGCGCTCGCCGCGCTGGTCACCCCTCATTTCGATGCGGCGGCATCAAGGCAAAATGAGAACCTGTGTGCGTGAGGACCGGCAAACGCTCATTGGATAGGAAATCGTTCTGCACCCATTCGGACCCTGAATTCCAGACACTGGCCAACACCTGATGAACAACAGCTGAAAGCCTGTTCATCACGTCCAGTGACCACCAAGCATGTTTGCGCAACCGCGTCACTCAACGCAATTTTGGCTTATCAGGACGATCCCTGTCGTGGGGATTGAACGCTCGAAATCCAATTCACGGCCGGAGGCCGGCTACCTTCCTATGCCGGATTGTAGAATTTTAGACGGTCATCAACTAAGCTTAAATTAGCTCCCAAAACGCGTCCATATTGATCATCTGGCCGTTCCGGTGCAACGACCTACAGATCATATCTCCGCGCCTTTTGCTCTGGTAGGATGAGTTCATCATGATCAGGCGGTTGATTGCTGTTGGCTTTCTCGCTGGTTTTGCTCTCGCCGGCAGTGAGTGGCTTCTGGCGCAAACCCCTAACGGGACTGTCTCTGTCGCCTTCAACGAGGCCAACGTCCGCGCCGTTCTGGCCGAGAACTCTGTTCGCGTTGAGCTGCCGCTGTATGCCCCGGCAAGTGCCAGTGAGCGTGCGGTCGTTTGGCTGCTTTCGCCTGAGGGAGTTGCCTCGGGAGAGACCTCCACGGCTTTGCGCGAAGGCAGCTTGAGGGCCGCGCTCACATTGCCGTGGCCGAAGGATGCGCGCGGCGCGGCGGTCAAGGAGATCGGCTGGTACCGCATCGGCTACCGGATCGAAGCCAACGGTGCGCTGGCTGCGCACGGCGTTCTCTCAGTGGGAGCGATTGCCCTTAACTTGATGGAACTTCGACTGGCCAAGCCAGTTTCGCTTGTAGCGGGCACGCCGATTCAATTCCGGGTCTATGCGGGTAATCCCATCACACGCGCGCCCTTCTCCGGCGTTCAACTGAAGGCGGCGCTGGAGCTGGAGAGCGACTCATCCGGCGAAGAAATGACCTCGAAGAGGACGATCGTTCGCGAGGCCACCACGGATGGAAGCGGCGAGGCGCTGATTACCTTTCCCAAGAAAGATGCTGTGATCGAGTCTGTATCCATAACCGTAACAGGAAGTCTCAAAAGCCCGGATGGAGGCTATGCCGAAGCATCAGTATCCTCCGATCTCGCGCAGGATGATCGCGCCGATCTTCATATAGAGACCGACAAACCACTGCACAAGCCGGGAGAAACGGTGCATCTGCGTGCGCTGGTTTTTATCTACGGTCAGGCTGCGGCCAACAAAGCGCTGTCGCTGGCTATCGAAGACCCGGATAACAAGACGATTCTCGGAGTTCCACTGACCACCAACCGCTTCGGCATCGCTGCCTACGATTGGAAGACCAGTGCACAGCTCGCCACCGGCGACTACTTCGCGAGGTTCAAAGGGGATAAAACTGGTGACGTAAATTTAGGCAGTCAAACCATTCGCATTCAGCGTTATGATCTGCCCGAGTTTACCGTCTCTGCGGCGATGGATCGCGGCTATTATCTGGAAGGCCAGACGCCTGTCGCGCATATTCACGCAGGCTATCTTTTCGGCAAGCCAGTAGCGGCAGGCTCGGTGCTTGTGGCTCATGCCCGCGATCAAGAGTGGAACCCCAAGACACGCCAATATGAAAGAACAGATGAACCGGAAGAGACCACTACGCTGGACGCGAACGGCGACGCCGAAGTGCGCCTGGACGTGAAAGAGGATTACAAAGATTTCAAGGAGAATGAAGACAGTTATGCCTATGGACGTTTTCAGGACGTGGAGTTCCGCGCCATAGTGACCGACCCAAGCAGCGGCCGCAGCGAGCCACTGAAATTCAAAGTCCGTCTCTCCCACGATCCGGTGCATACTTATCTTCGCCAATTGGACGGAAACGGGAGCGAAGGTGACTTTGTGATTACAACTAGTCATGCAGAGGGCGGGCCTGTATCTTGCAAGGTCACTCTCGATTGGCTGGATGACAAAGGCCGCCCAACACACGCGGCCAGCGCCGTCACCAGCCGTTACGGACTGGCCAAGGTGCATCTGCGCTACCCGCCATATTTGGCCGGCGATTCTCATCCTGAATACAAGATTCGACTTAGCGCGCGCGACGCGGAGGGCCGTATCTCACGCTTTGACGACACAGACTATCAGTACAGAACTCCGATTTGGTTCACTGTCGCACACACATTGCTCAAGCCCAATCAGTCGATTGAAGCGGTAGTTCACGCTCCGCAGGGCATCACGCTGGACATTGATGCATATTCGCGCGACGGCCTGCTACGTCATCAGCAGATTCACATGGAGCACGCTATTGAACCGGTTGAGATTCCTGCCAGCGCGTCCTTTCATGGGAAGATCACTCTGACGGCCTGCCAGATGAACCGCGATCTGTCCGAATACAGCTATATGGAACCGTGCAGCTACAAGAGCGTTCTCTATCCAGAAGATCGCACTCTGAAGGTGAAGATAACTGGCTTGCAGCGCTCCTACCTGCCGGGAGCCGAAGTGAACGCGGGCTTTCATCTTCAGGGCGCGGCAGGCGCTTTTGGCGTTTCGGTCTTCGACACAGCCGTCGAGCAGCGCGCCAAAACCGAGGAGGATGAAAACGATCTCTGGTCCAGAGATAGGTGGTGGTTGGATAATGACAATATCTCTGGCGTTACCGAGGCGGACCTTAATCGCATTGACACCTCGAAGTCCATTCCGGATGATCTTGATTTGGTCGCTGAGATAGGGATTGGACCCACTGCTGTCCAGCAAATAGCTATCCTGAGCGACAACGAAGATGAAGACAATGAGCGGAACATCTATGAATCGGAGATGAATAAGGCACTGAAGCCGCTTGGCGATGCGATTCTGGCCGTCAAACCGGAGCGGCTGCCCGCAACGCTTGAAGCCATCGAAAAGATTGCTCGCGCGGCCAAGCTCGACGATGCTTTGCTGCTCGATTCATGGAATACGCCCTACAGAGTCTTAACAAGAGTTGAAGGGGACGAAGAGGCAGTGCATCTAGTGAGCGCTGGGCCGGATAAGCGCTTCGGCAGTGAGGACGATTTCACTCTTGATTTGTTACGGCGCAATTACTTTGCTGTGCCGGGCGAGCGGCTGACGGAGCTGGTGCAAAAAGCGGTGAAGGCGGGAGAGCCTTTGCCTGCCAACGAAAAGGAACTCAAGGCGCTGGCCCGCGCCAGCGGAATCGATCTGGACGCAACGCTTGATCCGCAAGGGAAGCCCTATCGCTATCAAGTACAGCTACAGCGCCGCGCTTATACGATCCACGCATTTTCGCACAATGAGGCTGCGCAACAGGACGGACGCTACTCCTGCTGTGAAGCATGGAGTAGCCCCTCAATCGACTATTTCTCTCGAACCGAAGCCCGCTTGGGTGCCGCTCTGCACGCCTGGGATGAGGCGGGCAAGCTCTTCCCCGAGACAGAGGCTGAGGCGCGCCAGGCCGTTGCTGCTGCCGGAATCGACTTTGATGCGCTGCGCGATCCGCTCGGCCATCCCTACAAGCTGCTCGCAACCACGCTGATGATTTACACGCGCGTGGAAAGCGTGAAGGCGGGAGCCGCGCTGGATGAGAAGAGCAAATACATTACTCACAAGATGCACACTGTTCAAGTTTTGCTTTTCGGTGGAACAGAGACAGGGAATGTTGCAGAAGATGTGATTACTCAGTTTTTGCATCCATATACCGAGCAGAGCGGAAGCGACCTGAAGCCGCAGGATGTCAATGAAGGTACATTCCTTGCCAATACCGGCGCAATAGCCGGTCTGGTAACCGACCAGACGGGAGCCGTGGTTGCAGGCGCCAATATTTCAGTCATCGATCCGGCAACAGGCATTTCAACCAAAGGAATATCGAATACGACCGGATTGTTTCAGATTGCCAATCTGCCTCCCGGTCTTTATACCGTGAAGGTCACTGCGAGAGGATTTGAAACCTATCTGTTGACGGAGGTCAGCGTCTCCTGGTCTACGCTAACGACCTTGGAAGTGAAGCTGACCATCGGCGCTGAAACACAGACGGTCACGGTATCAGCTGATGCGCTCACTGTCCAGACCGATTCGAATGTCATTTCTACAATCGTAAAAAACGCGGGGACGGACGGGCACGCCAAAATCTCCGCGCCCACCTTCACGCCGCGCCTGCGCCACGTTTTCGAAGAGACGGCCTATTGGACTCCGTCGCTGGAGACCGACGCCAGCGGACGCGCGAGCCTTCACTTCCGCCTGCCCGACAGCCTGACCACCTGGAAACTGCACGCGCTGGCCTCTACCGCCGATGGCCGCATCTCCGCGCTTGACCAGACCTTCAAGAGCTTTCAGCCTTTCTTTGTGGATCTGGACGCGCCGCAGGTGCTCACCGTGGGTGACGAGATCACGCTGCCGGTGAATCTGCGCAATTACCTGACCCATAGCATCGCGTTGCCGGTCACTGTGAAGCCTGCCGATTGGTTCACGCTGCTAACTCCGCCCACCGTGAACGCCACAGTTTCGTCGAACGGCACAACTCCGGTGATCGTTGGCCTGCGCGCAAACAAGGCCGTAGAGGTCGGGCCGCTCAACATCACCGCTTCCAACGAGCGCGAGGGCGACGCCGTCGAGAAGACAGTGCGCGTTCATCCCGACGGCGAGCCGCGCTCAGTCACCGCATCCGGACTGTTGCGTGGAGGCGCGGCCACCCTGGCTCTCGATCTGCCCGTCGATGCAATTCCCGGCTCTGTTCACGCCGAGTTGCTGCTCTATCCCAACCTTGGCGCGCATATTCTGCACTCAATGAAGGCGGTGCTGGAGCGGCCTTACGGTTGCGGCGAACAGACCATCTCATCCACGTTTCCTAGCCTGCTCTTTCTGAAACTGTTGAAGGCTTCCAAGAGTACATCGCCACTGGAGAACGAAGCGCAGAGTTATCTCGAACAAGGCTACGACCGGCTGCTCGGCTACTTTGGCTCAGGCGGCGGAATTACTTACTGGGGCAGGAGCGACGAGACCCCCGACCCGGCATTGACGGCATACGGCATCGAGTTACTTGCTGAGGCCGAGCCTTACATCAAAGTGGACCAGAGCCGCATTGTGAGTTCCGTAAACTGGCTGCTTGCCAACCAGCAAGCGGACGGAAGTTGGAAGCCGCACTATGGCGCGACCAGCGCCGATCTCAACCTCTATGTGGCCGAAGCCCTGAAGCGGACACTGGCCGGCGATGCCTTGGCCGGGGACGCCTCGAAAGAACTTCGCGAACGGACGAACAAAGCGATAGCCAAGGCGATTGGCTGGGCGGCAACCTCCGTGGATGCGGTGCATGATCCCTACGCGAACGCCTTGAGGTTGCGCCTGGCCGACAATGCCGCAACGGCTACCCGCTTGCGGGATGAGTTGAGCGAGACAGCTTCGCATGATCGCGAGGGCGCGCACTGGAGCAGGCCGGGCTATTCACCTTTCTACGGCTGGGGCTACGCGGGAGAGTTGGAGACAACGGCGCTGGTGCTCAGCGCGTTGAATCGAGCAGAGGCTTCCCCCAGCGACCGGGCGCTGGCGAATGACGCTCTCTATTACCTGTTGCGCAGCCAAGATCGCTACGGAATATGGTACAGCGGGCAAGCCACAGTTCGCGTGCTTCAGGCTCTGCTGCCGATAGCCATTGAGCGGATGAAGGCAACCGGCAACACACAGCAATTTCACCTGGCCATCAACGGAGTCGCGCTCAACGACAACGATGCCAATGCGCTGCGCACAGACTCAACATTGATCGACGCTCCGCGCTCGCTCGACCTCACGAACCTGCTCAAGCTGGGACACAATGAACTGGCCTTCACGAGTGACCACGATGCGCCGCTGGCCAGCGCAGAGACCACGGCAAGCTACTACATTCCGTGGGCGGAGAGTGCGAAGCCGACCCAAACGAAGACGCAAACCGGCAAGGACTACGGCCTGGACTTTGGCTACCGATGCGCCGTGGACAACGCAAAGGTGGGACAGCCCATAGACTGCACAGTGGATGCGCGCCGCTTTGGATCAAGCAGCTACGGAATGCTGCTGGCTGAGGTGGGCTTGCCGCCAGGAGCGGATGTGGACCGCGCTTCGCTGGCAAAGCTGCTGGATAACTGGACCATCTCGCGCTACGAGTTGCAACCAGACCGCATCGTCTTCTACATCTGGTCGTGGAGAGCCGAGGGCACGCACTTCAGCTTCCGCTTCACGCCGCGCTATGTAATCCACGCCAAGGCCGCGCCTGCTACGCTCTTCGACTACTATAATCCAGACCTCAAAACGGTTCTAGCGCCACAGACGTTTAGCGTGGAAGGCTTATCGCGAAAATAACGTGGCCGAGCACAATCTTCTTGCAAATTGAACGCTGGATTGACGCCCGGCTACTCCCGTATGCTTCCTCCAGAGTCCCTTTATGTGAAGTTGGAATACACTTTGTCAATAAATCTCGGGCAATTTGAGCGTCCATGTGGATTCTTGGCAACCTCCGCCTGGACCAAGGGCACTGCCAATTGACCGCCTATGAACTCCCCGAATCTCTCAGCACGGGTTGCTCCTCACGGATTTCTTCTTTGGCGACCGCGATTCGCTTCGACTTCCGATAGACGTTTGCAACCGCCATCGTCCAAAAAGGAACCAAATCGACTCCGGGCACGAACTTAGCAAAAAACGACGGCAGAAACTCCCAGTGCCAGCCAAGGAGGTAAACAAGCACGGCACCAATACCGAAATCGAGAATGTCATCAGCGGGCGATTCAGCGCCCTCGACGAATAAGGGAAAGACGACGATCTGGAGTGCATCGGCGATGATCGCCAGGATCATGGCGACTCGAAAACGCGAACCCGGCAAGACTGTGAAGGAATTGCGGGTCACATCAGCCTCCGTCTTTCATCTTCGTGCTAGATTTGCCTATTTTAAGCTGATCCAATCTTGAGAGGCGATCATTCGCAAATCAACCACGTGTGCTTGGGGACCGAGGCACCCACTGTGATCGGGAGGACGCAATCATCGTGATTCCAGATTCAATTCCTTTTCTCCCTTCTCCTCCACGGTTAGATTTGTTGTGGTTCATTCGGCTTGAATCGTTCGCCTCTTCATGCAATGAACCAACTACTCCCCCCGGCGCTTTCTTCGCGCGAACTCTTTTTGCAACAATCGTTTGCAGAATGGTCTTCCACGCTCATATACTAATGCTGTAAGATACGTATCGACAAGGAGACCACATGCCTGCCGCGAAGAAGACTACAACCCGACCGAAGCGCAGAATCGTTTCTCCCGCAGAGGAGCGCACTCAACTCCGGCTGACCGTCGATTCCAAATTCACCAAGAGCCATTTCAACCAACTATTTGCGGTGCTCAAAATCCGGCGGAAGAACGCCCTGGCTGAACACATCATCATGAGTTTCAAAACCAAGGCTGCGCAGGCGCAGCTTGTTGCGTTCTACAACAACCAGTGGCTGAACATCCCATTTCAGAGTATCGACACCGCTTTTGTGTTTCCATTGACGTTCGAGATTGCCGATGAACTGGAAAGAGTCGGCGGAGAGATTCTCGGCGGGGTGAATCGGTCCAAGGCATTTCGCGTGATGGTGGCCTACCTTGCATTCGTCCATAAATTGAAGAATCAAACACAGGCGACTCCCGCATAGCCTCTTCAGCGCATTTCCAGGCGAGATGGCGATGGTACTTTCGAGCAGCATTCGTGTTCGGAATCGATAGTGTGGCGTGCGCGGCGGGCGACCGGCAAATCGCCGTTGCGTTGTAGATGAGCCGTCGGAAGCTTTTCCGGCGGGCTACATTGATTCTCGAACGCAGTGCGAACAATCTTCGATTATCTTCGAACACTGTTCGACGTTGTCCGAATTCCGTTCGATCTTTGTGGATTACGTCACCATCGCTAAGCCATCAGGCTTAGGGATGGTGTCTTCCTTCAAAGCGAGCGCAGCGAGAATGGTTTTCTGGTTGTTTCCTCAAAATGAAGCTCGCAGAATCAGGTGCCTTTGACTGCAATTGGGGGGCGCGATGTTAGCTTGGCCTCTGCTGCATCCTTACGTTCCGCCCGAATGCCACGAAGACTTGTAGAATGCGCTCTTCGGGTTCATATACCTGATTGTTTATAAGCAGGGTGTAATGACTCCGGCTGTTGCATTCGGATTTCGAACAGCGTTACCGTTTGGTTGTGCTGACTTTGCGGGCCATGACGGGTGGTGCTGGATATGCTCAACGGCATCTGGAACACAGCGACTATTACGATGAATGCCGTCGTGTCCAAGGTGAATGGCATGGCCAGGCTGCGGAGTTGCTGGGTCTGCGTGGAGAGGTAACGCGGGAGCAATTTGAAGCAGTTCGAGAGGGGTTGCATCCAGAGACTGGAGAATTCCTCCGCCCTCGCCACAGTGCTGACCGCATTGATGCAAATGGAAGCGAACAAAGCAAAGGCAGATCCCTGTACGATCTGACCTTCTCCGCACCGAAGTCGATTTCGATTCAGGCGCTCGTCGGTGGTGATGAGCGGTTGATTGCGGCACATGACAAAGCTGTCCGGGAGGCTTTGGCTGAGGCAGAGAGCTATGCTGCCGCGCGTGTCCGGCTGAATGGTGCGAACGAGGACAGGGCAACGGCAAACTGGATTGTGGCCGCATACCGGCACGACACCAGCCGTGAACTCGATCCGCAACTGCACACCCATGCTGTCACGGCCAATTTGACCTTTGACGGTGTGGAGGGCCGATGGAAGGCATTGCAGGCATCAGGTCTGTATGAGCGCCGTGCATATTTGACGGAGATTTACCGGAACGCTCTGGCGCGTGAAGTATATGACTTGGGATATGAGATTGAGCAGCGCCGCGATTCCAAGGGCAGGGATCATGGTTTCGAGATTCGCGGCGTCTCGGATCAGTTACTCGAAAAGTACAGCGTACGCAGCGCGCAGCGCGACGCCGCCATCGAGCGATTCACGGCGGAGCATGGCCGCAAGCCGACCAATAACGAAGTCGCCGTGCTCGTCCGTGAATCCCGCGCTGACAAACTGGCCGAAATTTCTACGGAGAAATTGCGGGAACAGCAGCAGGCAAGATTGTCGCCTGAAGAGGGCCATGCGCTGAGCCATCTGCACAGAGAGTCTATTGGACGTACCGGAGTGATTCCACATGAACTCTCGCAAGCAGCGGAGTCGCTTCAACACGCGAAAGAGCATCTCTTCGAGCGTAGTTCGGTTGTGCGTGAGCACGAGTTGATGACGGAGGCTCTGCGGCACGGGCGCGGTAAGATTGATCGCCGTCATCTGCGCGGTGCTCTGGAACTGGAACAGTCGCAGGGCTCGCTTATCCGGTCCGGGAACAATCTTGCCACGCGCGAAAGCCTTGAACGCGAACAGCGCATGATTGCAGCGGTGGATGGCGGTATTGGGCGCTATGTACGACTGGGCGGAAAGCGCGAATTCAGCGCTTCGGAAAGGCTGCGAGAGGAACAACTGCGGGCCGTTCATCAGATACTGGACTCGCAGGATTTCGTAGTCAATCTGCGCGGAGCCGCCGGGACCGGCAAGACGGCTACGCTCACGGAAATAGCCCGCGGTTTACGGGAAGCAGGTCGTGAGGTTTTGGCGGTTGCGCCAACGCGCGGCGCGGTCGAGGAGTTGCAGAAGGTCGGCTTTGGCGATGCGATGACAATCTCGCGATTGCTGGAGGACCCAAAGGCGCAGGCCGCGCTGCACGGCAGAGTGCTGGTTGTGGATGAAGCGGGCATGGTCTCAGGCCGTCAGATGGAAGGCTTGCTCAAGCTGGCGGAGCGCGAAGACGCGCGGATTCTGTTTTCCGGGGATACTCGGCAACTTCAGAGCGTCGAGGCATCGGATGCCCTGCGCATTCTGGAGCAGGAATCGCAAATGAAGAGCGTGTCGTTGACGGCTGTGCAGCGGCAGACGCAAGCTGATTATCGGGATGCGATTCAGACGCTGCGGCAATCGCCGGAGTTGGGGCTTGAAAAGCTGGAGCAGCTTGGCGCTGTTCGTGAGGTTCCGTATCTGGAGCGTGCGCAGGCGGTAGCATCCGCCTATCGGGCACTCACGTCAGACTCAAGTCGCACGGTTCTGGTGGTTGCCGGAACGCATGACGAGATCGGCAAGATTACCGATGCCATCCGTAAGGACATGAAGCAACGCGGCGAACTTGATCGCGGCCTTGTCGCCGAGCGTTACGTGCCGCTGCAATGGACCGAGGCGCAAAGGAAAGATTTGGTGAACTACAAGTCAGGACAAGTTCTGCTCTTCCATCGCTCTTCGCGTGGCGTCGAAAAGCATGAGGCGCTCACCGTCGAGCGGACTGACAAATCGGGCATCGTTGCCAGGGACCAGCATGGCATGGAGCGCACGGTGAGTCCATCACAAGCGCGGTCTTTTTCTGTGCATGAATGCCAGCAAATCGAGGTGGCTCCCGGCGACAAGTTGTTGCTGACGGGCAATCGCGGCGGTGCTGGCTTCCGAGCTACCAACGGCGAATTGGTAAAAGTGCGCGATGTCGATGATGGCCGAATTCACCTAGAAGATGGCCGGACGTTGCCCGCCAATTACCACGAGTTCGATCACGGCTATGCGGTCACCGCGCATCGCAGCCAGGGAAAGACGGTGGATGCGGTGGTTCTCTCCGCCGATGCGATGAAGCAGGAGTTGTTCTACGTCGGGGCCTCGCGTGGCCGTCAGGAAATTGTCGTGATAACCAGTGACCGCGAGCAACTGCGCAATATGCTCGGCATCTCCACGGCGCGGCCATCGGCAACCGAACTGGCAAGAGAGCAGACATCGCCTCAACCCGTTCTAAAGCGTGTTCCTGCACAGTCGCCGTCGCAGACCATTGATCCGTCGGTGCTGCGGAAAAAGGATGGCTTAAAGCACGATATGGGAATGGGCCGGTAACTCTTGGCAATCATGCGACAAGCCATAGGCTCGATGCGCACCATAGCTGAGATCCACTCTTTCAGCTTGACGGCCTCTTGAACGTCGAAACCGCTGACGATCCCAGTACGGGGCGGACTTTGCGTACGTCTTGTCCGCAAGGTCCGCAGAGGCAGTTCGTTCGCTCCAATGTACATCGTTTCGAGGGCATTTCGCTGATTAGCGGAGACTGGGCGACTTTTCAGGACCGATCAGCGGTCGGCAAGTGTTCCTCATTGATGCCAGGGTTGGGGAACGAGGGGCTGAGCCCCTCGTTCATAGGTGGACCGCCTATGCCAGACCTCAAATGCTGGAGCCCTGGAGGAGATAAAGAACCCCGGCAGAGCCCGATGAGTAAGGCACTCCGGTCGTCACGAAGACTAGACCGTTCGAGCCCCAGCGAGCCATTCGAGTTGGATATCCGAGAACATCGGGAATCACGATTGAGTTCACCAGAACCTGCGTATTGAGGTTGAAGATGTCCAGCGTGTAGGAGGTCGAATACAGGCCATAGTTGCTCGTACCCGATGGGGTAAGGACAAAGGCTCGATTGAGAGTCGAATCCGTGACAACGATGCCGCCGACCGAAAACGTTCCGACTTGAGCTGGGCCAACTGGATTTGTAATGACGCCGGAATCGCTGTAGAGCAGTTTTGTGCCGGAGTCATAATAGACCCTAGAACCAAGGTAGCCGCTGTTGAGCGCGTTCACAGCCGAGACGCCGAATGACGAGACAGGAACACCGAAGAGGCCTTGATTAGTGCAGCATGGGTCAGCCTGACCAAAGAGGGCGGTGGCATCGGCGCCCCAAGCTAGCGAAGTAAACTCAGCGGAGGGCCACGGGATGGTATCGGGACGCGGCGTGGCGTTGTCGTAGATTGCCAGGCCGCCGCATCCGCTGGGATCGTATTCGACGTTCCCCTGTGTTACCGCAATCGTCTCGGGCGCGCCGGGTGCGGCCTTCACGTCGATGGGGAAAGTGCAGCTTCCGACAGTTCCCGCTACGTCCGCCGAGTATCCGGCGCCAGTCGGGATGGTGAGATCGAGCGAAAAAGACGGCAAGGCGTATCGCTGCACGATGGCCTGTCCGGAAAAGGCAGAATAAAGGTACTGGCCGTTGTCAGAGAGAGAGAGCGCGGTTGGCGCGTCGGCAATGGGAACTGTTTGGTTGATAGCCGGCTTGGTCGGGTCGATCACCGCAATGGTGTTAGGAAACGTGGGGTCGCTGACAGGAACTGCGACGTAGAGCAGGTTGCGCGCGCTGTCCCAAACGAGGTCCTTGCCCGAAATGTCAAGGACGCTGATCTGGGCGCCCGAACCCAGGTTTGGAAGAACCGTGAAACCGAGCGAGTTGGACGTGCCACTTCCCGGGCCGTTGGTGACTGTAATGCCGCTCGCAACCGCGTTCGTCAGCAGCGAAGCAGAGATTGTGACGACGATCTGAGTGTCGGCTACGGAGTCGATGGGAAGAGTCTGGTTATTCCAGGTAACCGCTGAGGCCGCGGTAAAGTCGCGGCCAGTGAGCGTAACGTGCACGTCAGGACTCCCGGCTGTGACTGAGGCCGGACTGACAGAGGTGAGGGTTGGCGAGGGAGCAACATAACCACCGACGGCCGAGGAGATGCCTGTGGGAGCGACGAACGAACCGTCTATGAGGTAGATCTGTGAGGAGCCATTGATGGCGAGGCCGCTGCTCCCCCAGCGGATGATAGTGGAACCTCCGCTGAGACCGTAGACGAGCATCGAATTCATGTAATTGAACTGATCGAGGTTAAAGGCCTGGATATAGGTGCCACCCGGTTGATTGCCAGTGTAGAAGCCCTCGACGTTCAGGTAGAAGACGACGCGCTGGGCGGAGTCCAGCGCGAAGGGATTCTCCTCATAACTGATGGTGTTTTGAACTTGATACTGCCCCGCGTAGTGGCCGGTTGCGGCGCTCACAGCGTTGCCATAGCCGTCGACAAGCCGGCCGGTCTTTGTGTCAAAGGCGAGGTCCCTGACGAACTCGCCGAGTGCACCGTCCTGGTTGCTGGTAAGCATCACTCCGCTGCTATTAACAGAAAAAATGTCTATGTTAGCAGTGGAGATCGCAGGGTTGGTGCCATAGAGGGCGGTGGCGTCGCTGCCCCAGGTGAGAGTGCCGTAAAAGTTATCAAAGCCTGTGGGGACAGCGATATTGGAACGGGCAACCCCGTCATCATATATAGCAACACCGCCAGGTACGGTGCTGTTCGAGTTGCGCGAGATAGCAACGGTGTGGGACTCTCCAGGAGCGGCGGCCACCAAGGAGGTCGTATAGGGATTGCCGTTACCATCATTGCCGAGAGCGAAGGTTATGTCCGGGGTGAGCGACGGAAGCGTGAAGCGCTCGACCTGTCCGGCAGATGGGAGTGTGACGTAGACATAGCTGCTGTCATAGGTGACCGAAATTCCGGCGGGCTGACTCGAAAGAGTCTGCGCGGCAATTACTTTGCCCTGAAGAGGATCGATGGCAACAATGCTGCTTGGGTTGTTGGCTGAGCCGGAGAGAGTTGTTGCGATAAGCAGATTGTGCGCAGAGTCCCAGCCGAGATCTGCGGCACTCAGGTCTAATGTACGAATCCGATTGTTCGCGCTGATGACATTGAGCGTCTGGGAAGCCGAGGAGCCACCGCCGGGAGCCGGGTTCGAGATAGCAACTTGGACCGTGCCAACGGCAGAGACGGCACTGGCCGGAATCAAGACTGAGGCAGTGTTGGTTGAAGGATATGAATTCGGCTGAGTAGCTACGCCATTGATCAGCACCGTTGCAGTCGAGACAAAACTACTGCCAGTGAGTGTAAGAGTAAAGCTCGGCGCGCCAGCCGTGACCGAACCTGGCGATATGCTACTGAGGACTGGCACAGGGTTTACGACTTGGAATGTGAGCCCGTTGGATGGATAATTCTGCGACGCTGGGTCCTTGACCGTGATGGCGAGATTGCCTGTGTACGTTAGTTCCTGTGCGGGAATCGTGAACATAATTGATGTGGCTGAGACGTATGTGGTGGCTGCGGCAGTGAAGTTGTTGATGTAAACGACGGCGGAAGACGTGAAGTAGCTGCCAGTCAGGGTGACATTTACCGATGAAGATCCAACTGTGCCAGAGGTCGGCGAGAGCGATGCGAGCTGCGCAGGCGGTTGGCGGAGCGTGACGGAGACGCTTTGTGAGCTGCCGCCGCCCGGCGCGGGATTCGAGACGGTAAAGTTCAAAGTGCCTGCAGAGGCCAGAAGAGCGGCAGGCGCAACGGCTGTAAGTTGGGTGCCGCTGACAAAGGTAGTTGTGAGTGCGGTGCTCCCATCCATCACCACCGTGGATGAGAGGAAGTTCGTGCCCGTGAAAGTGAAAGTCGTGTCCTGTGAGCCAGCGTAGATCGACTGAGGACCAACTGCAATAAGCGTAGGCAATGGATTCGTAATCGTGACCTGCGATGCCGTGCCGCCAGTAGTGGTTTGGCCGTCCGGATTCGTGACGGTGATGTTCGCGATGGATCCTGTCGCAGCGAGATTGGCAGGAACGGCGGCGCTAAGTGAGGATGAACCTATGTAGGTGGTTGCCAGCGCGGTCGCATTCCAGCTCACCACGGCCTGCGGCTGAAAGCTGCTGCCGGTGACATTGAGCGTAAACGCTGTTGAGCCGGCGGGAAGGCTGGATGGAGAGACACTGGTTACGGCTGGCGCCGGCGACTTGGTACCGCCGCCAGAATTGCCGGACCCGCCGGAACAGCCGGAAATAGCAAACAGCGTAAAAGTGAGCATCAAGAAAAAGTGAGGTACCCAGATTCGAGGGGGCACTGAGGAGAACGTCGATCTATCTTTCATGGCTCACCTGTAATCAGTGATACTGCGCTGCCGGGCTCTGAAAGCGAAGAGGTTAGGCTCTAGCCAGTTCTTTGCAAGTATACTTAATAAGGTGTCTTGTTTACATGCTCACTGAAAAGGTGTCAGGAATTCTCACGGGGAAAGCTTGTTGGAATAGTGCCTAACAACGCCAAGGCCGCATTGTTCGCAACTCTGCCTCCGCATTATTTTCGGCTGACGCAATCGGCCAAATCACTCATCCAGCGTAGTTTCCGAGATCTTTATCGGATTACTCCCCGCAAACGCCGATTCAACCATCTTATGCGGCGGAGTGTCTTCTGGATGAGTGTAGTCGGGGCGTTTGAATCCGAACGTTCGATCCAGAGTGACCGGCGAACACATCAGATTCCAACCAAGCGTTCAAGCTCATCCGCTTGGGTAGCGAATTTCTTGGGGCTGAGTTTGGCCAACTGCCCAAGGTTGTGAAGTTTCCAGCGGATGCCGGGCAGTTCGGCAAGATGCGGAATACCCAGAAGGCTCCATTCCGGTTGGTTACGGACGAATGAAATCAGGAACTTGCGCTCATCCGCATCCAGACCGTGTTGAAGCTCATGGATGAGGCGTTCCCGCGTCGCAATCAATTCGCTCAGTTCAACCAGCTCGGCTGTCATTCCCTTGAAGGTGCGCTCATACTCCTGGCTGATGTCGCGGACAGCGGGGAACAGCACTTCATGAATGGGGCGATTGTGGCAAGCCAGGTAGACGACGAATGCGCGCCGGATGGCAGGTGTGATGCCCTCATGTGCAAAGAGTTGCAAGCAGTCGAACAGATCGCGGGGGTGCTGGCGGTCCATCGCTGCAACCAGCTTGCCTCCATACATATCTTCGAGCGAGACGACCGGCAGTTCGAGATCGGCCATCAGGACTTCGCGCGCCCTGGGCGAAAGCGACACATTGCGAACCGGATGCACAGTTCCGCGCATCACGAAGTTCACCTCGACTTTCAACTCGACGTTGCCGCGCCGCACCAGGAGTTTTGTCTCGCCAGCATCGCCGGATGCAATGGTATGCGTCAGGAATCCACGCGCTGTCAGCCGTGCTGCCGAGTTCCGTATAGCTTCGTTGATACGGGCCAGAGCCTCTTCTCGGGGCAGTGTGTGATCGGGAAATACCAGGTCGAGATCGACCGAGAGGCGCGGCATGTCGCGCACAAACATATTGATGGCGGTTCCGCCCTTGAGGGCAAAGACACCATCTTGAAAAACGATGGGCGCAACCTGCGTCAACAGCCTGGCCGTGTCGAGATAGATTTGGTTCATGGCTTGAGCACCAGTAGTCCGTCGGCGGAGCGCGCGACCCAGGGCCGTGCGCTGCCGGTGGGTAATTCCGCGGGATTGAGTTTCCGCGCCCAGAGGAGTGAGGATTCCCGCCCCAGTTGGAGGCAGAGTCTGACTGTTTTGACGCTTGTGCAGCGTTTAAGCAACTCGCGCAGCACATCGGCGCGCAGGTTGAAGGCGCTCTCCATTATTTCCTTCGCCTCCTGAAGCGGCTGGCGAACGCCGACTTCGCTCAACAATTCGAGCATCGCCCGCTCCGGCGCGGAGACCTGGGGACCGCTGTCGCGCCCTTCGAGCGGCGCAACGTGCAGCGGCTTTTCTGGCGGTTCGCTAAAAAGCCGCTTGCGGTGATACTCCGCCGGAAACCGCTCGGTAAACCACTCCGGCAGCTTCACAGCCACCGAGCCATAGAGATGGAGCAACTCCTGTTGGGCAACGTAATGGCGTACTCCGTACCAGTTCAGTGCGGTCTTGCCGCCGACATGAAATCCGGGAACCATACGCTCCAGCAGGCGCAGTGATGGGTGAAGCCCCGGCTCCTCGCCCGTCCGCGCAAATACACCCCTGGCCAGCCGCTTTAGCCAACCGGCTCGCACATAATGGACGGCAAGATCGGCCGATACACCCAGAGCTGCCAGATCCACCGAGGTCAGCGGTGTCCCTGCAACTGTCTGAGCATAGAGATTGTTTAATAATCCCTTCCCAGTCGTAGTCATACTGCGATTATAAGCACATTCTCAAAACAGATGTCAACTTGAATTCTGAGTATGAATCGTAGTGGTGCTACGATAATGACATTGTTATCAATTCATTCGCCTTTGCTTAAGACACGCGCCCCGGCTGAACAAATAGGGCAACTTTACGAAACGCAGGTCTACCAGAGCACCCATCAAGCGAGGCAAATCATGACTGCCAAAGCACATCAGCAAACAGCAGTTAAACCTGGACGAGCACCTGACTCCGATTCGATCCCTCTTGGAAACTCACATACGCCAGAAGAGGCTGCGAAAATTATTAGTTTTGCATTGTCAGAATTGTCCGCAGAAAATGCACACCACGATTTTGAGCACCTCTGCCGACATATCGCACGTAGACGCATTGCCTCGAACATTCTCCCGGCGACAGGACCTGTGTCAAGCGGAGGCGATGCTGGCGCAGATTTTGAAACTGTTCCCGTTTATTCTGGCAGCGAGAACTCTGATTACTGGCGACTCGTTGCCAGCGAGAAAATCATCTTTGCCTGCTCTCTGGAAAAGAATCTGAAGAAAAAGATCGCTGCCGATTTAGCGGCGGCATCCCGTTTTCCTGAACCGGTAGAGCGTCTCTATTTCTTCTATAACAAGCCTATCCCTGTTGCACACAGGAATAAATTCAAAGCAGAAGCTCTTTCAAAGTACGGCATCCGATTGGAGATCATTGACTCAAAAGCAATCGCGGAGTTCCTCGCCAATCGGGAATTGCTTTGGATCGGCGAACGTTATCTCAGTTTGCCGATGGATCTACACCTGCCAGAGGACTCCTCGGTTCCATCCTGGTATCGGTCACTCCTCCATGATCCGGAAATAGCGCAGTCGATGAGCTTTGATACTTTCTATCAACTCAAGTCAGCGATACGTCATGCAACCGCGATTCCAGAGTGTCATTCAGACATCCCTAAATTCGTCGAACATCTCAAGCGTTTCCGCTCTCATCCACGGAAGACCATCGCCCGTAAAGCTTTCTACGAAGAGTTTGTTGCAATGTTGCGGGGACTCAATGCCGCCGAAGGATACGAATCGCAAATCCTCGACTACCTGGCAGACGTAGATCAGCTCACAGAACCTGATGAATTTGAAGATGTTTCAAACATCCTGGGATATGCGTCCGGAGCCAGGTGCCGCGGTATTCTCTCTATTGATCTCAAAAAAGTCGAAATCGCCCATGAAAATCTTTTTACTAGAATCAACGCACGGCTGCCGAAGCATCCATCTTTCATTCGCTGTGCTTTCCTTTTTATTCGTGGCTTCGTTGAGTTGAAAGACTGGTATATTCATCCTTCCGGAGACAAATCCACTGAAGCATTCGAAGCATCTGCACGCAAATCGGTAGCAACATGGACAATCCTGCTCAAGGAAGCCGCCGAGGTGCAGATATTTCCAATTGAGCGGCTAAGCGACACGGTGGATTTTCTCTTTACCTATTTTAACGCGGAGTGGTTTTCGGATTTTGTGAATAAGCTGGATGCACTCATCGCAGAACGAGTTGGGGCTGAACGTACAGCGGAGACACGTGCAATTCGCGGCTCCGCCTTGCTCGAAGATGAACAGTATTTTCGAGCCTTGGATGTGTTTCATCAAGCTTTCGGTCTTGCTCAAAATGCAAAATCGCAAAGCACAGCGGTCACGATTGGCCTCCAGCTTGCCGAACTGTATCATTTTCTCGGCTTACACCATGCGGCGAAATACTATGCGCAGGCATCGGCATTTGCGTCCCTCAGTCTGAGCGACGACGAATTGAAACAGTATGCTGCCGTTGGGCTTGCGGTAGCCTGCCAGGCAGACTACGCGAATGGGGCCTCACTTTCCTTCTTTCTCACCTATCATTCGTTCGTCATGTCAGCTCTTGAATTCAAGATTGCAGGCAGCAAGCAATTCAAAGAAGAAAAATGGGGAACGGTTGACTACTACGCACAACTGCTTACGCGAGCATCTATGCTTTGGGGACCGAACCTTCACGCGAAATGCCTTGATTCTATTCAGAAAGCCGGGCTTGGTGAGCAGTATACAGCCAGCGAAGCTTTGCTCAATGAATTCTTTGCACCATTCATGGGTGATCCACTCAGGTTGGCAGAGAGTTATCGAGAGCAGGGTATAGCGTCTCCGTTCTCCGATTCTGGAGAAGTTCGAAGGACCGCGTGGCAACAAGGAGGACTTGAGTGGTTCGTCTCGTGGTCGACGGACTACGAAGCGGAACGTCTTGGAACCGCGTTCTGTGCGGTGATCCAGATTGTATGCGCGTCTTTACATTCTTCAGAACTCACTCTGGCCGCGGACAGAATCAGTGTGCACCTCACTGTTCTCAGTAGCGGCCCAGCATTTAGGCAACTCCCCAATAATGATATCTTGGAATTCTCTATCAACCTCGCCTATGTAAACGACCTCTCCCTCGAAGAGGCCATGTGGGCGATTTTCAATATTCTAAAAGAGGCATCTGCGATTCCTGACGATTCGTTTGACGCTCAACTCAAGGGACGATTTAGAGGCGAGTTGGTTGATCGCTGTGGAGCTTATGTGTCGCCAGCGGAGGCATTTCGCCAGTTCTATGGGAAGGAGACATTCGAGGAGATTCACTCAGGGGATCAAGAAATTGTTGAGGTACCGACAAACCTCGTGCAAACTCGTAGTGATCATGCAGAAGGCACTCATATCCACCCTGCCTACGACGAAGCGGATGCCATTCAACTGGTAAAGAACCGGTATAAGCGCATTGCCAGCTTGTATCCAATTACGCTGCGCCAGTTATCACTGAGTCCAAGCTTCCATCGAGTGGTAAGCGCCCTTCGGGCTGACGGATGGAAGGATTGGCATGTGCTTCAGGCCATTGCATCGATACGGGTGAATGATCTCGCCAAACGGTCCACGGACTGGGACAGGACCAGCATTGAGGTCTTCCAAAATGGCGAAAAAGAACAAGATCCAATAACGCCGGAGCATTTCTTTGATGAAGCGTCACTACGACGTGCGCTTCAGATGAGCCAATTCAGCACTATGAAAGGCCTTGGTTTCAAGATCAAGCAGATTACACCGAATTATTCGAGGGTGAACAAACTGCTCCGCAGATTCAGGTACTGGGATCTCGATATACCTCACCAAGACCCATTCCCGGATGCAGTTGAAGAGGCGAACAATCAATAGTCTCAAGCCGCTGCACCAGCGAGAGCATCACTTCGAGAAGTATCTCCTGATTCCCTTTAATCTGCCCTGTGTTCAACCTGCCAAGGTCAAAGAGTACGAAATTGCTATATCAGTTGCCGAGAAGCAAAGGGCCTGAAGAGCTACCTGTTCCGGCCCGGCCAGGACCCGCCAGCCAAGAGGAGTTTTCCGGTGATTAGTCCGTCGCCGAGGCAGGCCCACAACAGCCGACCCCACGCGCCGCCGAACTTCACCCGGAAATCTATGGCTTGAAAGGCAGCCTCACTCCGTTCCTGGAATCTTTCGGCGTTACGGTTCGATTAGCCCGCAGGCTCCCGCCCTCCGACAAAGCTCGGCCCCAACTTCTCGGCTGATTGCATCCAGCGCAGACAGCGTTTCAATTCTGGCCATTCTGGGAGTCTTCCCCTGCTGCGCGCAGATTTCGCTTTCATAATATGAAAAAGTTCCTGCGCCGTTGATTCCTCAAAATGCCTTCAGTTTCCCGGCAGCACTTTCTGCGACGCCGGTTTTCAACCGTTCCTTGGCAATTTTCCATCCGGTGCAAATCACACAATAGACACGCCCGACGATCCAGTGCATCGTGGAAAGTAGGAGCGTACGAACGATGTTCGATTCTCACTATGTTCTTGAACCTCTACTCGACACCGAACAGGCTGCGGCATTTGTGAAGGTGCATCCCAAGGCCTTACCGCGTTACGCGCGCAACGGCCTCGTTGCCAGTCTGCGCGTCGGCAAGATGTGGCACTTCGGGGCTTCCGATCTCGGCCACTATTCGCTTCTCGCGGTAAACTCAGAACAGCTATCCGTGCCGTCTCACCACCTTTGAAATGGAGAGGAAATGAGACGCTCACGATTCCAACAAGGCAGCCTCCAGCTTGTGGAGCGCAAAGGAGGCCGGAAGGTATGGGAGTACCGCTGGTACGAAGTCCAGCCCGATGGCAGCCGCAGGCGCCGCAACTTGGTGCTGGGAACCATGGAACAATATCCGAACGAAACGGCGGCGCAAAAGGCCGTCGCAGTACTTCGGGTTGACATCAACGCTGAAAGTCCTCGCATGAACCTGGCTCCGATCAGCATTCAGGTGCTCATCGACCACTACCGGGAAAAGGAACTCTGCGAAGACTCAGGCAAAACCTACGCGACACGCAGGACGTATGAAGGCTATTTCCGCAAGTGGATCTTGCCTCGTTGGGGTACGTACCGCGTGAAGGACGTTCGATCCGTCGCTGTAGAAGAATGGTTGCGATCCTTGAAGCTGTCGAACGGCAGCAAGGCAAAGATGCGAAACATTATGCACGCCGTTTTCAATCACGCGGTTCGCTGGGAATGGCACGACCGGAATCCGATCTCGCATGTGCGTCAAAGTGCGAAGCGGTCAAAGATTCCGATTGTGCTTTCGGTCGAGGAGATTGTCGCGCTGCTTCGCTTGTTGCGAGAACCGGCGCGCACGGCGGTCTTGCTCGATGTGCTCACAGGCCTGCGCGTGGGTGAACTGTTGGCGTTGAAGTGGAATGACATCGATTTTAAAAAATCGCAAATCTCTGTCACCCGCTCCATCGTCATGCAGCGCATCGGCGATTGCAAGACAGAGGCAAGCCGTAAGCCGGTGCCGATGGATCTCCGGCTGGCAACTGCTCTCTACAACTGGCGGATGATGAGTCCGTATCCGCGGCCCGAGGATTGGATTCTCGCGAGCCCGCATTCCAACGGACAATTGCCCTACTGGCCCGGCGCATTCTACCGAGCTCACATTTTACCGGCAGCTAAGATTCTCGGCATCGAGGGCATTGGCTGGCACACCTTCCGGCGCACCTACGCGACACTCCTCAAGGCCAACGGTGAGGACATCAAGACGGTGCAGGAACTCCTCCGCCATGCCAACAGTCTTGTGACGATGAACCTGTATGCGCAGGCAGTCACGCAGAACAAGCGTGACGCTCAAAGTCGCATTGTGACCATGGTTCTTGACGACAACCGTCTGCGCATAGCGCAGCCCAGCGAGAGCACTTTTGCTTATCGGACCATAACGGACCTACAAAAAACTGGAGGGGATTTGCAACTCGCTGATTATATTGGCGTCCCCGACGGGATTTGAACCCGTGTTATCGCCGTGAAAGGGCGGTGTCCTAGGCCGGGCTAGACGACGGGGACGCTGGAAGGGCAAGATTCGGCATGAATTGGCCGAGTGCGCCCTTTTGAAGGCTACCAACTCGGGAGGACCGTGTCAAAAGTCAACTCTATTCTTATGAAAGAAAGTCTAGGCTGAATGAGTTGAACCTGATGGGGGCATGGCCGCGCGGAGGTTTGGTCCAGGGGCGGCTTCGACCGGTTGCCAAGTCAGGGGCGCGGGATCCGGAGCAGAGGATGGCCGCAACTGGTGCATCGCGCCGATTTTTTTGCGTCGATGGGCCGGTTCGATGCGTCAAAACACAAGCGGCTCTCTTTAAACGATTTGCCGCTGGCTGGCCGCGGACCCTCCGGCCAAGATCATTCCCTTAAGATGGACTATCAACGGACGGAGCAACTCCGGGGCGCGGAATCCGGCGATCCCGGTGCACACCGAAGACCAAGGCGAAGTGCTCCAGGCCGAACAATCCTGGACAGAGGAAAAGATCGAGTGAGAATCAGCGCATTGAAACGCATTCTTGGGATAGGCTGTCTCGTTCTCGGCGGACTGACAACCACCGGCTGCAAGCAAAAGCCAGCGGCGCCGGCCGCGGGCGGGATGCAGGCATTCCCGGTGCAGACGGTGGCGGTGACGCTGGCGCCGGTGCCGCAGAGCAGCGAGTATGTGGCTACCATCAAGTCGCGCCGGTCGGCCACCTTGATGCCGCAGGTGAGCGGAATATTGACACAGATTCTCGTCCGTTCAGGCGACCACGTGAAGGCGGGGCAGTTGTTGATGGAGATCGACCCGCGGCAGCAACTGGCTACGGTCGATTCAGCGCGCGCCACCGAGCGACAAAAGAAGGCGCTCTACGACTACAACGTGGTGGAGCTTGAGCGGCAACGCAAGCTGTTTGAGGCGGGAGTGACCAGCCGCGATGTCTACGACCAGGAGAGCCAGACTTACGAGAACACCAAGGCGGATTACGAGTCGGCGGTACAACTGCGCAAGACGCAGGAAGAGCAACTGGCCTACTACAGCATCCGCGCGCCGTTCGAAGGCGTGGTAGGCGATATCCCGGTGCATGTGGGCGATTTTGCTTCACCAACGAATTCTCCGGCCACGGTGCTGACCACGGTGGACGAGAACAAGGATCTTGAAGCCTATATCTACGTGCCCACCGAGCGCTCCGGCCAGGTGCGCCAGGGACTGGCCGTGGATCTGATGGATAACTCGGGCAAACTGCTCGAGAAAACGAAGATCGACTTTCTCTCGGCGCAGGTGGATAGCACGCTGCAAGGCATCCTGGTGAAGGCCGCTGTCCACGCCACGCCCGAAGTGCTGCGCAACGCTCAAATGATCAAGGCGCGCGTCATCTGGAGCACATCGCCCATGGCTGTGGTTCCGGTTCTGGCGGTAACGCGCCAGGGCGGACAGACATTCGTCTTTGTCGCGCGGCAACAGGACGGCCATGTCGTGGCCAACCAGACTGCGGTTACGCTGGGAGATACCGTGGGCAACAACTATGCCGTCTCCTCGGGGCTGAACGCGGGCGACAAGGTCATCGTCTCCAGCACCCAGTTCCTGGTGAACGGGATGCCGGTGATGCCACTGCCGGGAGCCTGAGACAATCCCTGGAGATGCGCCTCCGGCAGCGGGACGGAGGCAGGCACTGGGCGGCGCTCAGCATGAGCCCATCGCAGACGAAAAGGAAGGCAACCCTTGTTTGTAGATTTCTTTATTCATCGGCCTGTTTTTGCTACGGTCTGCGCGCTGCTGATCATTCTGGCCGGCGCGGTCTGCATCCCCACCCTTCCGATTGCGATGTATCCCACGCTGGCTCCGCCGCAGGTGTCGGTGGACTGCAACTATGTGGGCGCCAATGCCGACACGGTCGAGAAGGCCGTGACCATTCCACTCGAAGAGGCCATCAACGGCGTCGAGGGAATGCGCTACATCAGCTCGTCGAGCACCAACAGCGGAAACAGCTCGATCGGGGTGACCTTCCAGACCGGATACGACCTCGATATCGCAGCCGTTGACGTGCAGAATCGCGTGGCCAGCACCCAGGGGCGTCTGCCGGCGGCGGTCAATGCAACCGGCATCAGCATCACCAAATCCAATTTCAACTTCGTCTTCGGCGCCGGCTTCTTCACTCGCGACGGCCGCTACTCTCCTGAATTCATCTCCAATTACCTCGATGTCTACGTCAAAGACGCACTTAAGCGGGTACCGGGCGTGGGCGACGTGATCATCTTCGGCGAGCGCAAGTATGCGATGCGCGTCTGGCTCGACCCGGTACGCCTGGCCGCCCGCAACCTTACCGCCGCCGACGTAGTCAGCGCCCTTGTCGAGCAAAACGTCGAGATTCCCGCCGGACAGCTTGGCCAGCCTCCCTCGGACTCAAAGCAGGCCTTTCAGGTTCCGGTGCGCGTCGTGGGCCGGCTTACCAGTCCAGCAGAATTCGACAAGATTATCGTCAAGAACTCCGCCAATGGACTGGTGCTGCTCAAGGATGTGGGTCACTCGGAGGTGGGCGCGGAGGACTATAGCACTGTACTCAAGTACTCCGGGCGCGAGGCAATGGGCGTCGGCGTCGAGCAGCTCTCGAATGCCAACGCCCTTGAAGTCGACCGTGCCGCCAAAGCGCGGCTCGCGGAGCTGGCGAAGAGTTTCCCGCCGGGCCTGGAATACGCCATTGCCTTCGATTCGACCACGGTCGTCGGCGATTCCATCCGCGAGGTTCTCTTCACCCTTGCTCTGGCCATCTTTATCGTCATCTCCGTCATCTTCCTTTTTCTGCTGGACTGGCGCGCAACCATCATTCCCGCCGTCACCATTCCGGTCTCGCTGATTGGAACCTTCGCTTTCATCAAGGTCTTCGGCTTCTCCATCAACTCGCTGACGCTGTTTGGCATCACGCTGGCGACGGGGCTCGTGGTGGACGACGCAATCGTAGTCATCGAAAACGTGCAGCGCCACATCGCGATGGAGCACTGCGACTCGCACAAAGCCACATCCGAGGCAATGGGCGAAGTGACCAGTGCCGTGATCGCTACCTCACTGGTGTTGATTGCGGTTTTTGTGCCGGTCTCGTTCTTCCCAGGCACCACCGGTATTCTCTATCGACAGTTCTCGCTGACCATCGCCTTTGCCATCGCCATCTCGGCCTTCAACGCGCTGACGCTCTCACCGGCGCTCTCGGCCATGTTTCTGCGCGGCGAAGAAGACCGTCCCAAGCAACTGGACTTCCTGCACATCGCTCCGGTCTCGCGCCTCTTTGCCGCCTTCATTCACTCCACAGACAGGCAGATTAGTTGGCTTTCGTCTACATACGCCAAAGCAATTCATGGGGCGCTCAAGCTGCGGTACGTGATGCTGGTGCTGTTTTTTGTTGGCCTGGGTGCCACTGTTTGGACCTACCAGCGCGTTCCCACCGGCTTCATTCCTCAGGAGGACCAGGGCTACCTGATGGTGATCGTGCAAGCGCCGCCGGGCTCATCTCTCTCTTACACCACTGCATTGTCCGATCGCGCCGGGTATATCATCGCCCAGAATCCGGATGTCAGCGGAGCTTTTTCCGTGATGGGTTTCAGCTTTACCGGCGCAGCATCCAATTCAGGCCTGATGTTTGTCTCGACCAAACCCAGCGATCAGCGGAAGGGTAAGGGTCACACCGCCGCCGACATTGTGGCCGATCTCTCGCCGAAACTGCAAATGCTCATGTTCGCTCCGAATGGCGGTCTGGTGGCCATGTTCGAGCCGCCGGCTGTCAACGGCGTAGGCAGCTTCGGCGGCTTCCAGTTCATGCTCCAGGACCAGGGGGGCAACACGCTGACCGACCTGGACCGCGTGGCACACCAGATTATGGGCGCAGGCAATGCGGGCAAGGACCTGACCAACTTGCTGACCACCTTCTCGGCCAACGATCCCCAGGAACTAGTCACCATCGATCGCGAGAAGGCCAAGGCGATGAACATTCCGCTCTCGCAGATCACGACTACGCTTGGCGTCTTCATGGGCTCGCAGTACATCAACGACTTTGACTTTAACAACCGCACCTACCGAGTCTTTGTACAAGCGGACCAGCCCTTTCGCATGGCGGCCCGCGACCTGCACACCTATTACGTACGCTCCGACACTGGCCAGATGGTGCCGCTGGACAACCTGGTCAAGGTGACCGAGAGCTCCGGAGCCCCGGTCATCAACCACTACAACCTCTTCCGCGCAGTTGAAATCGACGGCTCGCCAGCGCCGGGCCACAGCTCCGGCCAGGGACTTGCGGCCATGGAAGCGCTTGCCAGCAAGACGATGATGCCAGGCATGAAATTCGAATGGACCGGCTTGACGCTGGACGAGATCGAGTCCAGCGGCAAGGCGCTGCTGATCTTCGGCCTGGGCATCCTGGTTGTCTATCTCACGCTCTCGGCGCAATACGAGAGCTTCGCGCTGCCCTTCATCATTCTTTTGGCCGTGCCAACGGCGGTGCTGGGCGCCCTCGGCCTGGTTTCTTTGCGGGGGCTCTCGAACGATGTTTACTGCCAGATCGGCCTCGTGATGCTGATCGGCCTCTCGGCAAAGAACTCGATTCTGATCGTTGAGTTTGCCGAGCAGCTAAGGCGCAAGGGGCGCTCGATTGCCGAAGCCGCCATCGAGGGCGCGGAGCTACGCCTGCGCCCGATTCTGATGACCTCGTTCGCCTTCATCCTGGGCGTTCTTCCGCTGGTCTTCGCCACCGGTGCGGGCGCACTCGGACGGCGGTCCGTAGGCACAACAATCGTCGGCGGCATGTTGCTCTCCACCGTACTGAACCTGTTCTTCATTCCGGTGCTCTACGTGATTTTGAGCAGGCTGCTTAAGCGCGACGCACCGATTCCTGTGCCCGAGCCCTGCGAGGAATAACGCCCGATTTCACCTTGGTTCGCGGTGCGCGATTACGTAATCTTTGATGCGGTCGTAAACCTGGCTGGTCACGATGCCTCTTTCCAGCAGGTCCTGCTTGGTGCGGTAAGGCCGGAAGCGAACAATGCGTCCGGCCCAACTGCGCGTCATGCCGGGAACCTTCAGCAACTCGCCGGCCGTGGCGTGATTGATGTCGATGCGCGCCTCCGGCGGAGGGGCCGTCGCCGATGTTTTGGGCACACCGTAGGTATCCCTATCCTGGTTCTGCGCCATCCCGGCCAGGCAAACGCACAGAATCGCAATCGCCAGGACCGTGAAGATCGTTCTCGTTCGCACGGGTCCATTCTCCGCCCCTCCCCGCGTCAAACGCAAGCAAGAATCAAGAACCGTCCGCGCTCGATCTACACGCCACAGAAGGCTTCGGAGAATGCGGAATACAGAGCATTCTCATTTTTTTCGCACGAGCACCCTGTCCCGAACTCCGCTCCCGCACTTGACGGAGCCCATGACGTCTCCTTTTGAACCACGAAAACGCGGCCGACCTGCAACAATCGACACATGGCGATTCTTCCGGATGCTTCAGTTCCTGGCGACGTACGCAAACGCGTGTTTGGCCGGACCAGTCTCTTCTTTCTCGTCGCGTTGGTCGTTCTGCTTGGTCTTTGCCTGATTTTCTCCTGGACCACGCGCGACGCCATGGAGCATCTCCCATTCCTCTCGGGACAAGGTAACGTTCGCAGTCTTGTCGATAGCCAGAAGACCCTTGTCGATCTGCGCCCCTGGCAAACGGCCGAGGCTCTGGCGCCATTGGCCGTGACTGCCGAAGAGATAGAGTACGCACACGAGACAGAACGCCTGGCCGACCACGAAGTGGATCAGGCTTTTGCATCGGCGTTGCGTCAGGCCATCGCTCAAGCGCAGCATCGCACACTGACAGGGGAAGCGCTGGCACTCTCGCAAAGGGTTGATCAGCTTAAGCAACTTATCGCGGGCGATCAGGCCCTGGTGAAGAGCTTGACCCCTGCCTCCAGCTCCGAAGCTGGCCCGACAAAAAATGCCGCGCAGCCCGGAGCCGGCGATGACGACCTTGAAATCGCCCAGGCGCAGCTCGGGCTTGATTCAGACCAACTAACCGACGCGCAGCAGCAGCTTGATCGCGCATCGGGTGACGAACGGGTTGAGATCCAAAGCGAGCTGGCCGCGCATGAAGCGTTGATGCGCAAGTACGACAGTGAGGCGCACGGCTCTGGAGAGGTGGCGGTTCTTTCCGTCAGGCAGCATGGCACGCTGGCCAGCCGCCTGAAGGCTTGGAAGAATCAGCTCGACCGATATGGATTGATCCAGAAGGCCATGCAACAGGCACAAGCCGATGCGGTCAGTCTCACCGCTGAACACAAAGCCCTCGAAGCCAAGGCAAATGCGAGCGCGACCGCACCGCCTTCCGATCCTACTGGCCGGACTTCGAGACTAGCCTACATAAGAGAGATGGGTGAGCAGCGCCAGCTTCTCACCATCTGCGCCGACCGCATCCAGACAGAACAGCAACTGGCCGCCGCATACGGCAAGTGGTCTGCCCAGGTGCTTTTGCAACACCGCATCCTGATGCACCTGATTCTGCAATCGTTGGCCCTAATAACCTTCATCCTCATCTGCATCGTGCTCTGCGATGCGCTTGTGCGGCGGTTGATGGCCAACCCTGCTATCGACCGCAGGCAGATGCAAACTCTGCGCTCCGTATTGCAACTGGGCATACAAGCAGTTGGCGGACTGCTCATTCTCTTCGTGGTCTTCGGTTGGCCGCGGCAAATGTCTACCATCTTGGGACTGACCACCGCCGGCCTCACAATCGCGATGCAGGATTTCATTCTCGCGTTCTTTGGATGGTTCGTCCTCATGGGCAAGAACGGCATTCGCATCGGCGATTGGGTGGAGATCAACGGCGTGGGAGGCGAGGTCACCGAGATCGGCCTCATGAGCACCACGCTTCTGGAAACGGGAAACCTCGCGGATAGAGGCCATCCCACCGGCCGCCGCATTACCTTCATGAACAACTTTGCGATTCGCGGACAGTACTTCAACTTCTCAACCACCGGACAGTGGATGTGGGATGAGATCACTGTCAGCCTGCCTGCATCGGACGACTCCCGCGATCTGGTGGAACTGATTCACAAGGCGGTCGAGGAGGAAACGGAAGAGAGCGCTCGCGTGGCGGAACAGGAGTGGAAGCGAGGTAAGCGCGACGACGGCCTGAGCCGGTTCTCTGCGTCTCCTGTGGTCAACCTGCGCCCCTCCGGCTCGGGCGTCGATATTCTGGTGCGCTATGTTACCAGGGCATCCGAGCGCTTCGGCGTGCGCAACCGTTTGTATCAGCGAGTGATCGATCTGCTGCATAAGGCCAAGGACTCGGCGCAGACAGCAGAGACTCTCACGGGTGGCGTCAATTAGAGAAACGGGGATTCCGATTGCAAACCGAAAGACAGCATGTTTGACACCCAACAGGGTTTGCTATTATTGTTTGGAAGAGATGCAGAGCAACCGCCATCACGGTCATCACCACCATCATGGGACCTCCATGCCGGCGGACTGCCATGGCCTGAACTAGACGGCCAGAGAGATCTAAGAAACACCCAAGCCCGCCGGCAACCTTTGCTGGCGGGCTTTTTCACGCTCGGGCACAAAATCCAAACCAAAACCCCAGGAAAGACCAAGACAAGGAAAAGAATGAGCAGCACAATACCAACAATCGATTTTGACAAGATGGATGGTCTCGTCGCCGGCATTGTTCAGGATGCGGGCACGGGCGAAGTGCTGATGCTGGGGTTTCTCAACCCCATCAGCTATGCCAAGACGCTGGACAGCGGCTTTGTAACCTTCTGGAGCCGTACGCGCCAGAAGCTGTGGATGAAAGGCGAAACCAGCGGCAACAGGCTACGGGTGATCTCCGCGTCAACCGATTGCGACAACGACACGCTGCTGTTTCGCGTGGAGGTCGAGGGAGACGGGCTTGTGTGCCACGAGGGCACGGTCAGTTGCTTCACCAAACCGCTGCCCGTCGGCGCAGCCAGCCTGGACGACAAGAAAGAGGAAGCTCGTGGCTAACAAATTAAGACTCGGTATCCCCAAGGGCAGTTTGCAGGATGCAACCATTGCTCTCTTCAAGCGGGCTGGCTGGAATATCTACGCCGACGGCCGCTCCTACTTCCCATCCATCGACGACAGCGAGATTGAGTGCATGTTGATTCGCGCGCAGGAGATGGCGCGCTACGTGGATCACGGCGTGCTCGATGCGGGACTCACCGGCATCGACTGGGTAGTTGAAAGCGGCCTGGAAGTCACCAGCGTCACGACGCTCACCTATGCCAAGCAGAGCCGCCGCAAGGTGCGCTGGGTGTTGGCCGTTCCCGAGGGCAGCGGATTCGAGAAGGCAGAAGACCTCGCGGGCAAGACCATCGCCACCGAACTCGTCGAGGTAACCAAGCGATACTTCGCCGCCAAGGGCGTGAATGTCAAGGTCGAATTTAGTTGGGGTGCGACAGAAGTGAAGCCACCGATGCTGGCCGACGCCATCGTCGAGGTCACTGAGACGGGCAGCTCGCTCAAGGCCAACCACCTCAAGATTATCGACACGGTGATGGAGAGTGAGACCCATCTGATCGCCGGCAAAGCTACGCTCGCCGATACGTGGAAGCGCGAGAAGATAGGCCAGATCGCACTCATGCTGCGCGGCGCCATCGATGCGCAAGCGCAGGTTGGGTTAATGCTCAACGTCAAGCGCACGGATCTCACAACCGTCCTGGCTGTGCTGCCCTCATTGAACTCGCCTACTGTCTCGCAGTTGAGCGATTCGGAGTGGGTTGCAGTCAATTCCATCGTCGACGAGCGCGTGGCGCGCGATGTGATTCCGCGGCTGAAAGCGGCCGGAGCGACGGGGATTGTCGAGTATTCGCTCAACAAGGTCGTGCTTTAAGCCGTTTTCACCGCACCTGGAAAGTGGGCGCCCCATCCTTCGCGGTTTTTGCGAAGAGTGGGATAGCACAAAACCAAGATGAGGCGGCTTTGAAAGGGCATGGCTTCAGTCGTGCCGAAAATGCCACAAGATGAACCTGGGCTTTAGCCCCCGAGGGACGTTCTTACTTCAAGGTACATTCCCTCAGTGGCATAAGCCGGAGACGTGATCGATGAAGCTGATCCGGACCAAAGGACGCGGAGGGCGGCAGGCGGCAGACATGCTTGCCGCCCTCGAACGGCGTGGCGGCGCGGCCCTCGATGCCGTGCTGCCCGCGGTCAGGCGCATTGTGGGCGATGTGCGCAAGAAAGGCGACCGCGCGTTGTTGCGCTATGCGGCCCAATTCGATGGGCTTGCAGGCGTGGATGCGCTGTGCGTGACTAAGGACGAGATGGCCGCCGCATGGGACTCCATCGCGTTTGAGATGCAAGTAGCATTGACGACAGCTGCCGATCAGATTCGCGGGTTTGCCGTTCGACAACTGCCGGAATCCTGGAGTGATGCACCCATCGAGGGCCTCACCACCGGACAGCTTGTGCGCCCACTCGGCTCTGTGGGCTGCTACGTGCCCAGCGGCCGCCATCCGCTGCCCTCTACTTTGTTGATGACCGCCATTCCCGCGCAGGTCGCGGGCGTAGAGCGCATCGTCGTGGTCTCTCCCAAACCCGCGCCTGAGACCCTGGCAGTGGCGCATTTGCTCGGCATTACAGAGTTCTATCGACTGGGTGGAGCTCACGCCATTGCAGCTCTGGCATATGGAACCGCGACCATCCAGCGAGTCGACAAGATCGTGGGACCGGGCAATCTCTACGTCACCGCAGCCAAGCGCCTGGTAGCTTTCGATTGCGCCATCGACATGCTCGCCGGCCCAACAGAAATCGTAGTGACCAGCGAACGCGGCGACGCGTCTGATATCGCCTCCGACCTGGTAGCGCAGGCCGAGCACGATCCCGAAGCGCTGGCCATCTTCGTTACCACGCGCGCCGACTTGGCGAAAGAGGCCATCCAAGAAGTAAAAGCGCGGAGCGCCAACAATGCCGTCGCGCGCCAGGCTCTCGATCGCAACGGTCTCGTCATCGTCGCCGCCAGCATAGACGAGGCGCGCCAAATCACCAATCGCCTTGCGCCCGAGCATCTCACCGTCGACGCGCCCAGCGACCTCGACTGGATCCAGAACGCGGGCTCGGTGTTTGTCGGCCGCTGGTCCTCGCAACCCATGGGCGATTACATCTCCGGGCCAAATCACACGCTGCCCACCGGCGGCACGGCGCGCGTGCGCGGCGGCCTGAGCGTCAACGACTTCGTCAAGCTCATCACCGTGCAACAGTACAACGCACAGGCGATGCGCGTCCTGGGGCCGCAAGCCGCTCTGCTGGCCGAAGCCGAAGGCCTCGTGGGCCATGCCGAGGCCATTCGCGTGCGATTACGAAAGGAAGGCTCCGATGACTGATGCCTTGACAGAATCGATGGTTACGCCGATGAAGCAGGACGCGCTCTTGCGTAGAACGCCAATGCAAGTGCTCATTCTTCCCTTCAGGGTACTTCAGAATACCGTCGAATATGCTATCTTCCGGCGATCCGATTCTGGCATTTGGCAAGGACTCTCTGGGGGCGCAAAAGAAGGGGAATCGGACATTCAAGCAGCAAAGCGAGAAGCGATGGAAGAGGGCGGGGTTCCTGCGACTGCTCCGTTGTATCGTCTTCAAATGGTGTCGAGCGTTCCAGTGAGCTGCATCAAGGAGCGCTCTCGCCGCCATTGGCCTACTGATCTCCTTGTCATTCCAAACATCGCATTTGCCGTGAATTGTTCCGATGTCTCGCTTTCATTATCTGAGGAACATACGGAAATGCGTTGGGTGGGCTATGACGATGCCTACAGCCATACACATTTTGAAAGCGACAAAGTTGCACTTTGGGAACTCAATGAAAGGCTGAAGACGCCATCTCTTTTGGAAGGGATCTTGATTGGATGATGGGCGAACTAATGGAGACAACTAGAATCATCCCCGTTCCCTGCGCCCGTGTGCAGGCTATGAAGGAGTATCATCCTCCACTCGGCAGCCGCGATGCCCTGCGATTGGATTTCAACGAAAACACGCTCGCGTGTTCGCCCAAAGTGCGCGAAGTGCTTGGCGCAATCTCTGCTGGTGCTCTCACGCGCTATCCTGAGCGCGAACCGGTGGAGGCCATCGTTGCCGCGCATCTCGGCCTTGCCCCCGCGCAGGTAGCTCTCACCAACGGAGTGGACGAAGCTATTCACGTGCTCTTCGAGGCCTTCCTCGAAGCCGGCGACGAACTGCTGCTGCCCGTCCCGACCTACACCATGTATGAGGTCTACGCGTCCGCCACCGACGCACGCGTGATTGCCGTGCAGGCCGCGGAGGATTTGCAGTTTCCGTTTGAGCGCCTTCTCGCCGCCATTACACCGCGCACCAAGATCATCGCCATCGCCAATCCCAACAGCCCTTCGGGCTCTGCGGCCACACGCGCGCAGCTAGTCGAGATCGCAAACCGCGCGCCGCAGGCAGTGGTGCTCGTGGATGAAGCCTACTTTCATTTCCACGGCGAGACGGTGATGGACCTCATCGGCGTCGTGCCCAATCTCATAGCGGCTCGCACCTTCTCCAAGGCCTATGGTCTTGCCGGATTACGACTCGGCTTGCTGGCTGGCCCGGCTGAATTGATGCGCTGGGTGCGCCGCGTGCTCTCGCCTTATAGTGTGAACTCGCTGGCGCTGGCGTGCCTGCCGCCTGCGCTTGGAGACACAAGCTATCTCGACTGGTACGTGGGCGAAGTGCTTGCCGCGCGCGCGGAGTTTGAGGCTGCGCTCGATCAAGCCAAAGTTCGCCGCTGGCCGAGCCGGGCGAACTTCGTTCTCGTCGAGATCGGCAAGCAGCATGCGGAGTTTGCGCGGCTCATGCGCGCGGCGGGTGTGCTGGTGCGCGACCGCTCCAACGACCCGGGCTGCGACGGACTTGTGCGCATCACCATTGGAACCCGCGAGCAGATGCGGCAAGCTGCTCTGGCCCTCAATGAAATGCTGGCCACGCTGCGGGCCAGGAATGAGGCGCAATGACAACCAAGAAGAAGGCTAAAGCTGCCGTCGAAGCGAAATCGCCCGGTGCCCCAGGTTCCGATTCTGGGACCTGGGATTCCACGACACCCGCGCGCACATCCGTCATTGAACGCAATACTGCGGAAACACGAATCTTTATCAAGCTCACCGTCGAAGGCCGCGGCCAATACCAAGTCTCCACCGGCATTCGCTTCTTCGACCACATGCTGGAGCTGTTTACGCGCCACGGCGCCTTCGATCTCGAGCTCAAGTGCGATGGCGACCTGGATGTGGACCAGCACCACACGGTCGAAGACGTCGGCATTGCGCTGGGCGAAGCCTTCGATCGCGCACTCGGCGATAAGCGCGGCATTTTGCGCGCCGGATATTTTCTGATGCCGATGGACGAGACCCTCGCCATTGCAGCCGTGGACCTTAGTGGCAGGCCCGCATACGCTGTGGACACAAAAGTGCGGAAGCACCTGGTGGGCGACCTGCAAACCGAGCTAGTTACCGATTTCTTTGAGGGCTTCGCCCGCGGGGCACGCGCTAACGTGCATGTGAAGACCATGTACGGCCGCTCGAATCATCACAAGATTGAGGCCATCTTCAAGGCATTTGCGCGTGCTCTGCGCGTGGCCTGCTCCAAGGACAAACAACTGGGGGATATGCTCCCGTCTACCAAAGGACTTTTGTAATTTGCAATGACTGTCATCCTGAGCGAACGTAGTGAGTCGAAGGACCTGCGGTTGTATTTCGAAATCATGGCATGGTTTTATTCGCCGCCCCGAGCGGAAAAACTCTGCTTTGTAACAGGGCACGGCTTCAGCCGTGCCGCAAGATTGCCCATCGAAGTGCTTGGGCTTTTAGCCCCTGAGAGAATGTGAGATAGACCGTATGCGCGTAACCGTGATCGACTACAAGGCGGGCAACCTGACCTCTGTGCTCAAGGCGCTTCGCCATCTTGGTGCGGAGGTTGAGGTGACGGACGGCGACCTGGCGCTGGTGCGGAAAGCAGAGCGCATTGTGCTGCCGGGTGTGGGCCACTTCGCCGCAACGGAGCGGCTGGATGCAACGGGGCTCACGGCCGCGATTCGCGGGGCGATTGCGCGCGGCGTTCCGTTTCTCGGCATCTGCGTGGGCATGCAGTGGCTCTATGCGGGCTCGAGCGAAGCGCCGTCGCAGCCGGGCCTCGCGCACTTCGCCGAATCGTGCGCGCGCTTCTCCGAATGCAATGAAAAAGTTCCGCACGTAGGCTGGAACTCCCTCGAAGTGCACAAGGGTTCTCGTCTTCTTGCATGCGTCGAGCCGGGGGAATTCGTCTACTTCACGCATTCCTACAAAGCTCCAGTCAACGCCGACACAGCTGCTGTCACGCATTACATCGAGCCTTTCGCAGCAGCAGTCGAGCGCGACAACGTCTACGGCGTCCAGTTTCACCCCGAAAAATCAGGCGCCACCGGATTGAAGATTCTCCGCAATTTTATGGAGATGACGAAATGAAACTCAGTTACACACTCACTCTTGAGAATTACATAGCAGCACTACGTCGCCACCGGAGACAAAAACTCAGCACACGCATTGCTTACCTATTTTGGCTCATGCTTTTGCCCATTCTTGCGGTGTTAGCATGGGCATCATTCTTCTACAACCTGGATACGCAACCAGTATCATTCCCCGGCAGTTTGTCTTTACCGCTTGGAATGTCATTCTGGTGCCTTTTAGCAGTACTATTGCATTACCTTAATGTACGGAAACAGTTCAATAACATCTTTCCACCCGGTCGAACAGATCGGAACGTATCGATAGATATTAACGAAGACCACATTATCGCCGCAATTCCAGGAGTCAGCGAAGGGAAGTTCTTCTGGAATGCAATCCTGAAATTCGCCCAAGATGAGAAGATTACGCTGTTCTATGTGGCAGAGAAGAGATTCATTTTTGTTCCAGCGAAAGCATTTTCGCCATCCGAGCGCTCTGAGCTTAGCGACCTCGTCGAGCGCAATCTGTTGAGGAAAAAGCCATGATCACAAAGCGCATCATCGCCTGCCTAGACGTGCACGGCGGCCGCGTTGTCAAAGGCGTGCAGTTCGTCGACCTCATCGACGCGGGCGACCCGGCGACACAGGCCGCGCGCCACGCACGCGAGGGCGCTGACGAGATTGTCCTGCTCGACATTACCGCAACGCACGAGGGCCGCGCCACTCTGCTCGACACGGTACGCCGCACCGCTCGCGAGCTGTTTGTTCCCTTCTGCGTCGGCGGAGGCATTCGCTCGGCAGACGATGCGGCGCAGGTCTTTGAAGCCGGCGCGGACAAGGTCAGCGTGAACTCCGCCGCGCTCGCCGATCCAACGCTGATCGACGCCATTGGCCGCAGCTTCGGCGCGCAGGCCGTGGTCGTCGCGATTGACGCTCGACGCGATCCCGAAGCCGCCGATCCAGTGCGCGAGGCGCAGGTTTATGTGCAGGGCGGGCGCAAGCTGGCCGGCCGCCGCGTCGTCGAGTGGGCGCGCGAGGCCGAAGACCGAGGCGCGGGCGAAATTCTGCTTACCTCGATGAACTCCGACGGCATGCGCACGGGCTTCGATTGCGAGTTGACCGCGGCGGTCAGCGAGGCGGTTGGTATTCCGGTGATCGCCTCGGGCGGCGCTGGAACCGTGGGCCATTTTGTCGACGTGTTTGGGCGCGGCAAGGCCGATGCGGCGCTAGCCGCGAGCATTTTCCATTTTGGAGTATCGAGCGCGCGTTCGCTCAAAGAAGAGCTGGCCAGGGCCGGCGTCTCCGTGAGGCTTCCATGCTGATTCCTTCTATCGATTTGCTGGGCGGGCGCATCGTTCAGTTAGTGCAGGGCGAAAAACTGCGTCTTGCTTTTGACGATTTCGAATACTGGATCGAAAAGTTTTCGCGCTTTCCCTTAGTGCAGTTGATCGACCTGGACGCCGCCATGCGGCAAGGGGATAACTCTGAGTTAGTGGCGCAGATAGCCAAGCGGCTGCCCGTCCAGGCCGGCGGCGGCATTCATACCATCGAACGCGCGCGGCAGGTGCTCGATGCGGGCGCGAAGAGAGTTATTATCGGGTCCGCGCTCTTCTCGGCTGAGGGAAAGGTGAACACCGGGTTTGCCGCTGAGTTAGCCGCCGCCGTGGGCGCGGAGCGCGTGGTGGCGGGCATCGACACCAAGAACGGCCGCATCGCCGTGAAGGGCTGGAAGGCGCAAGTAGAGCTCACGCCCGACGATGCGATTCCCCAACTCGAAGCCTATGCCGCCGCATTCCTCTACACGCATGTGGACGGCGAAGGACTGATGCAGGGCTTTCCTATTGAGGCGGCTGCGCGCCTGCGCAAGCTCACGCAGCGACAGCTCATCGTAGCCGGCGGCATTCGCAGCCAACAGGAAGTGGATGCGCTGCACGCGCTGGGCACCGACGCGGTAGTGGGCATGGCGGTTTACACAGAGCTGCTCGCGGTTTGATGCGGCATACCCGCCCTTCGAGTCATCCGCATTTACTGCGATTGCTGCCAGCCGCATGTTGGGTCTGCCGCGACGCCTTTGCCGTCGAGGCGGAAGCAAGTGGCTCCGTTGAGGTCAGTGCGGTAAGTGCGGACGTGATCGGCTTGTAACTCTTCTAAGACCTCCTGGCGGGGATGGCCGTAGCGGTTATGCGGGCCGCAGGAGATGATGGCCCACTGCGGAGCTACGCGCGCCAGAAACTCGGGACGCGTGGAAGTGACACTGCCGTGATGGCCCACTTTGAGCAGTGTGCTCTGGAGTCCGGCCTCGGCCAGCATCGCCTGCTCGATGGGAGCTTCGGCATCGCCTTCGAGCATCACGGAAGTTGCTCCGTAGGCCATGTGCAGAACCAGCGAGTCGTTGTTGGTGGGCTCGGGGCCGGGCTGGTAGTCGCGGAAGGGCGCGAGCACCGTGATTTGCGTTGCGCCGAGGGTGAGCGCGTCGCCGGCGCGAAGGGAGCGCAGGCGGACGTGGAGATCGGCAGCCTCTGTGAGCAGGGCGTTGTAGGCGCCGAAGCGGGGATTGTTGCCCACCCATAACTCATCGGGATGGAAGTTGCGCAGGACGGCGGGCAGACCGCCCATGTGGTCGGAATGGGCGTGGGTGAGGGCCACCGCGTCGAGATGGCGGATGCCACGCGACCAGAGCGCCTCGGAGACCACCTCTTCGCCAATGTCGAAATCTTGCGGAGCTTGATGCGGGCCTCCGCCAAAGCCGCCTCCATCGACAAGCAAGGTCTTGCCGTCCGGGGTGATGAGCAGCAACGAGTCGCCCTGGCCCACGTCGATGGCTTCCATGAGCAAGGCGTCGCGGGGATGATCGACCGGGCGCGGGACTACGACTGCGAGGGCGGCGAAAAACAGGGCGGCCCAAACAGCACGGCGCGGCCACCGCACTCCGGAAGAAACGCCCATCCAGGCCAGTACGATTGCCGCCGCTAGCAGCGCGCAGAAGGCTGCCGATTGCCAGAGAAGCGGCGCGGGAATGCGGAAATCGCCAAAGGACAGCGAGCCGAAGAGACGTACCAGTCCGACGCCGCAGTGGAGCGGCAGGGCGACGAAGATGGCGGGAACTACCGCGTAGACCGGACTAATCAGAGCAAAGAGCAAAGTAATCAGCGCAGCCGGCATCAGAACCAAGAGCAGCGGCAGAATGAACACATTCACCGGCAGGGCGAAGATGGTGATGCGGTGGAAGTAGAGGGCCATGGGAAGTGTCATGGCTAGCTCGACCACACAGGAGACGACCAGCAGTTCGCCAACGCGAAGTACAAAGCGGACAGTCCAGGGAAAGACGCGCCAGGCTACGCTGCGTTCGCGGAGGGCTGCCTGCAACGCCGCGGCAAGCATCCGCAACGTGACGCGAAACTGCGCCAGGCGCGGGACTAGCTTGTTATCGATGGCCACAAGGCGAAGGTCGCGCGTGGCCGTGACGTAAGGGTGAAGTGTGCTCTGAAGCAGCGGCGCGGCGATGCCGGCTATGGCGACCACCGCGAGCAGCGTCATCTGAAAGCTCGAATCGAAGAGGCTGCGTGGGCTCGCGGCCAGCAGGCACAGCGCGGCGAAGCCGATAGTGTTCAGCGGGCTGCGCTCGCGGTAGAGAAGCCGGGCGAGCAGGTAGAGGGTAACCATCCAGAGGGAGCGTTGCACGGGCGTGGCGAAGCCGGTAAAGAGCGCATAGCCGAAGGAGGCAAGGATGGTGAGAAATGTGGCTGGGACGCGGGGCAGACGCAGCCGGCGCGCGAGCCAGAAGATGCATCCGGCCACAATCGCCAAGTGGAAGCCTGAAACCACCAGCATGTGAAAGGAGCCGGTGCGCTCAAAGCCGACCCGCAGGGAATGGGTGAGGTAGGTGCGGTCGCCGGTGACCATGGCGGCCAGCATGGCGGCGTCGTCCTGGGTGAGCCGCAAAGCGGCGGGCAGGCGGCGCATGGCCGCGGGCAGTGCGAGCAGGCGCGTGCTGGAGGCGTGCTGCCAACCGTTCACGCGGCATGCAAGAGAAACTTCAGGGGATGGGCCGAGGCGGTCGATCCGATCAGTGTTGACCGCGGCAGTTGAGGTGATGCCTTGGTCGAGGAGAAAATCCTGGCGGCTCCAGACGCCGGGATCGTGGTACACCTCCGGTGGGAGCAAGCGAACGACAGCGCGGACGCGTTCGCCACATTGGAAGGGCTGCGGGTTGGGCTGGGCGGATGAGCCGAACACGGCAGAAGGAGACGCGCTCGGAGCCGGCCAGCGGACGGTGAGGCGCACGCCGCCCGTGACCGGAGCCTGCGCATCGTCAGTGTCTGTGACGACCTCAAGGCTGGAGACGCGGAGGTCGATTCGCTGTGAGGGTTGCTGAAAAGGCGCGGAGGCAGCGGGATCGGCGGAATCATTGTCGTTCAGGTTCTGTTCGATTTCGCCGCGCACCAGGCCGGCATCGACAACAGTTCCCTCCACTGTACGCAGCAGGCCGTCCGAGAGCGATGCCTGCGCGGGCGCGGGTGCTGGGTGCGGCTCCATCCAAGCGCACCATGCGCCCAGCAGGCACCACAACACTGCCAACGGAATCCACGCGATGCGTTGAGCGCAAAATGAGGCCATGCCGCACAGCACGGCTACCACCGCCAACGCCACCAGCACCAGGCTGGGCCGCAACCAAAGCCAATGCGTGGCGGCAATCCCGGCGGCAAAAAGCCAGGCGGCATGGAAGAGCGGAACGGCGCTCAGGCCGGCGGAGGCGCCGCCGTCAGAGATCTGCGCGGGGGTAGGATGTTCGGCTTGCATCGCGCCCAAAGATAAAAAGATTCTTTGAGGGTCAAGCCTATCAGGAGCGGCGCAATTGGACCACTGTCTCCAGATGGAAGGTTTGTGGAAAGAGGTCTGCGAGGGAGATGGATTGGATCGCGTAGCCCGAACCGGTGAGCGCGCGCAGGTCGCGGGACAGCGTTGCGGGGTCGCAGGAGACGTAGACCACAGAAGGCGCGTCAATCTCAGCGAGCAGGGCTGTAATCTCTGGGCCGAGGCCCGTGCGTGGCGGGTCCACGACGATCAGGTCGGGTCGCTGGGCGGAATGATCAGGCTTGCGGCTGCTGCGCAGAAAGTCCAGGGTTGCGGATCGTACGGCTCTTCCGGCTGTGCCTTTGAGATTGGCTGCAAGCGCCTGGGTCGCGGCAGGCGCGGACTCGACGGCAACTACATTCTCAAAGCTCTGGGTAAGGCTGCGAGCGAAGAGGCCGACGCCGGCGAAGAGATCCCAGGCAAGCTCACCTTTGTGGCCGGCTGCGACCCGCTCGACAAGGGCATCGACAAGAAATCGGTTTACCTGGAAAAATGCGCCGTGGTCCACGCGAAAGTCAAAGTTGGCGGCGCGATACGTGAGGGACGGCGCGCCCCATTGGGCCACGGTGCGGAATTCCTGGTTTGCGCGCCCCTCAGCCGCAAGTTCCGCGCCCTTCAGCATGGGAATCCGCTCGCTGAGGGCCTGAGCAAGCTCGTCGAATCGAACGTTGTTCGCGTCGTCAGTGAAGACACTGGCCAGCAATGCGGTTTCGCCTGCATCGCAGAAGAGCGCAATCTCAGTGGGTCGAAAGGTGGGAGCAAATGGGCGCAGAACTTCGGCGGCAGCTTTCGCGGCGTTAAGCAGCAGCGGCGCGGCAATGGGGCACTCACTGATCGAGATCACGGTATGCGAGCTGCGACCGCGATAGCCGGCGTTACCTGCCGCGTCAAAGGCCAGACGGATGCGATTGCGATATTGCCAAGGTTCTCCAGCCAGCACGGCGATCTCAGGGGGGGCAACAACGCCCGCGCGATCCAGCGTCTCGCGCAGAATTGCTTGCTTGAATGCCAATTGCGCTACGTACTTTGCGTGCTGATAATGGCAGCCTCCACATGCGCCAAAGTGAGGGCAAGCTGGCGCGGTGCGCTTCGCGGAGGTTGCGACGATTTCATCCACCTCGGCCATGGCGTATCCGCGCTTGTCCTGGGTGATGCGCACCTTGGCCTGTTCGCCGGGTAATGTCAGCGGCACAAAGACGGCTTTGCCTTCAATGTGGGCGAGAAACGCGCCTCCATAAATCGGCTTTTCGATTTCAACCAGCAGCGATTCGGAGCGAGGTCGGGGTCCCCGGCGACCGGTCTTTGTCGCTGGGGTAGAAGAAGGGGGCTTTACCCCCGGCATACTGAAGGCAGAATCAACGGGGGCTTTAGCCCCTACGGGATGCTTGCCTGACTTGTTGCTTGCGGCCGAATGCCTCTTCGCGGCCTGTTTGGCCCTTCGCTGCGCGGTGGTTCGTTTCTTCGGCATCTTCATTGCTGACTCATATAAAACAGGCTCAAGCGCGGCAGATTGTAATGAACCAGCAGTTGCTTCTGCTCAAACTGCTGCATGACCTGGCGCAATTGCACAGCGCCCAGGCGGCTTCGATACGGAGCGAGTTCTCGCGCCGCGTGTTCTTTGAGTCCCACCATCAGATCTTCGGGAGCCGCAGCCTTCAGCGCGGCAAAGAGCTTTTCCTCAAGAACGGTAAGCGTGCGCTCCAACGCTTCGAGATCGTGCGCCGCAGCGCTTTCCGGGTCGGCGGTGTGCATTTCGGCGGCCAGTTCGCGCAGCCGGGTTGCGGTTGCACAGCACGCTTCAGGAGCCACTGTAGCCGCATCCAAAGCGGCTGCAGCGGCTTCAATATGAGTGGCCACACGCTCCTGCTCGAATCCCGACTCGCGGCTCTCCTTCGCCGGGTTAGCGGTGCCAGCGGCTGCCTCGTGCAACTCTTCAGCCGCCTGCATCACCGCCTGCGCGCACCAGGCAAGGCCATTCACGCGCCGCATCCGGCCGCGCTTCTGCCGCGCCTCGTACTTGTCAAAGGCCGCATCGATACCTCGCAGAACAGCGCCCAACGGGATCCCCGCCTCACGCCAGGTTTCTATCAGCGCCCAGTCCAGCGTCGAGAGCAGCAGGAGCGCCCCACGCCTCTGCTGGAAGCGCTCTTCGATCTCGGTGAAGTAGTTGAAGTAGTTCAACACGGCTGCGCCTCAGTGCGCTTTTCCGCGCGACTTGACCACACGATTGCGCTCAAACAGAATCAGCAACCCATCGAGCGTGAGCATGTCGTCGATCTCCGAAATGAACCGCGAGTCCTCGGAGATCTGCCGCGCCAGGCCCCCGGTGGCGATCACCTGCGGCTTTACTCCAAGCTCGGCGACAATGCGCTCCAGGATGCCATCCACGAGGCCAATGTAACCGTAATAGAGGCCGGTTTGCAGGTGCGTGACCGTATTGGTGCCGATGACCTTGGCGGGGCGCTTGATGTCTACGCGGCTCAGGCGCGCGGCGTGCGAGAAGAGCGCATCGGCGCTGATGCCCAGGCCCGGCGAGATGGCGCCGCCGAGGTATTCGCCCTTGGCTGAAATCACGTCGAAGGTGGTTGCCGTGCCAAAGTCGACCACCACGCACGGGCCGCCGTAGCGCTCGAATGCCGCGATGGCATTGACGAGGCGATCCGCGCCAAGCTCCGAGGGGTTATCCACCAGCACGGGCATTCCGGTCTTGATGCCCGGCTCGACAAACAACGGCTGTACGTGAAAGTAGGTTTCACAGACCTGGCGCAGCGTAGACTCGACGGGCGGCACAACGGAAGAGATGATGATGTGGTGCACCTGGTTGGGAGCCATGCCGTTCATCTCGAAGAGATTCACTAAGAGGACGCCGTACTCGTCCGCGGTCTGGTTGCGGTGAGTCGTGACGCGCCAGTGCGCAGCTAACTCCGGCTTTTCACCGTCCAGCCGGTAAAGGCCCAGCACCGTATTCGTATTGCCCACATCGAGAGCAAGCAGCATTGTTTCTCAACCTAATTCATTCTTGCGCGCCAAAGGCCTCTGCCCCACCGCAGGTGGCGGCGGCGCGGATGCCACCGGTCTGCACAGTTACCAATCCGCTATCGGTCGCCACCACCAGGAATCCATGTTCGTCGAGCCCGGCTGTAACTCCGCTGCAGGCTTGCGGGCCATGGACTCTAACCCGCCGCCCGCGCACCCACGTCGAAGCCTGTTCCACGCGCAAGGGAATCGTCTCTCCCGCCGCCTGATCGAGCAGCGCGTGTATCTCATGCTCCAGCGATTTTAGCAGGGCGACGAGCAGTGGCTGGCGGCTGACCCTGCGGCGCGACTCCAAATCCAGCGAAGTGGCGGGTGTCGCCAGGTCGGGAGCAAATGCGCGCTGATGCACATTGATGCCGATGCCCACCACGGCAAAGGTCACCTTGCTGGCGTCCGTTTTGGATTCGACCAGAACACCGCCCGTTTTGCGCGCGCCAATCATCAGATCGTTGGGCCAGCGCAGGTCAACCTTAAGCCCAGACACCGCGCGAATCGCATCGGCCGTTGCCAGTCCCGCGGCCAGCGGCAGCAGCGGCAGGCGGCGCGCCGGCATCGGCGGGCACAGCAGCACGCTCACATAAAGTCCCGCGCCGGCAGCCGAATGCCATGCGTGATCGCCGCGCCCGCGTCCGGCCAGTTGCTGGTCGGCAAAGTAGACCGAGCCGTGCGCTGCTCCCGCGCGCGCGGCTTCAAGCGCATCGGTGTTTGTCGAGCCGGTCGCGGGAGAGAAATGGAGCTTGCCGGTAAAGATGGTGCCTGCCAAAGCAGCTTCCAGAGCCGCAAGGTCAAACATGGGTTGGCTCACTCCGCCGCAATGCGCATGGAAATATCCGCGGCCTTTGCCGAGTGGGTCAGCGCGCCAACGCTGATGAAGTCCACGCCAGTCTCCGCATAGGAGCGGATGTTCTCAAGCACAATGCCGCCGGAGGCCTCGGTGGGAATCCAGCGCCCCGCTTCTTCCTGCGTCTGGTGCGCTAGCGGCTGATGCCCCGGAGCCACTTCTTTGATGCGTTCCACGGATCGCTTCACTTCGGCAGGGGTCATGTTGTCGAGCAGGATGGCTTCCGCGCCGAATTCAAGCGCCTCATCGAGCTCCCGCGGTGAGCGAACTTCCACCTGCACGCGCTGGCCCTTCCTGCGCCTCTCTATTGCCATGGTCAGCACCGCGGGCAGTCCGCCGCCCAAGGAGATGTGGTTGTTCTTGATGAGGATGCCGCTGGCCAGATCGATGCGGTGATTGGTTCCTCCACCGCACTGGACGGCGTATTTTTCGAGAAGCCTCAGGCCTGGCACGGTCTTGCGCGTATCCAGCACGCGGGCGTGGGTTCCGTGAATGGCGTCTACATATTTCCGGGTCAGCGTGGCAATGCCGCTCAGGTGCTGCATTAGGTTGAGCATCACGCGCTCGCAACTGAGCAGCACGCGGGCGTTGTGGCGAATGATTGCCAGTACCTCGCCTTCGCGGACGCGCACACCGTCGAAGATCTCTGGGCTGCTGATGACCTCGAAGCGAGTGCGCGACTGCGGGCGCTGATCAAGGCGCGCAAAGATCTCAAGAAAGCGCGGTACGGCGCCCAGGCCGGCAACTACCAGCTCCTGCCGGGCGATAATCGAGGCCGTGGCTCGCAGGCCAGGATCGATGGTGAGGTTGGTGGTCGCGTCGCTGGCGGCCTTGTCTTCAGCCAGGGCCTGCTCCAGTGTCGCGTCGATGCGGCTGCTCTTCCAATCCATGTTCGTCTTCCTGGCAATCAACCGTTCTCTGGGATTTTCTTTTTCTGAAGAAAGTCACAAATGACCTTCTTCACACCATCGTCTACCTGACCGGAGATTGAATAAAAAAGCGTTCCATTGTTTCGATAAATCTCAAGAGAAGACTTAGGCTGGCTGCTTGAAGCGCCTCCGACGAGGCTTTGCCACATACTCGGTTTGCCTTGCCTTTGCTTGTCAGCTAGTTTGACCTCTCCCAGGTCCTTGTACCAAAGCAGAGAGACGATGTTCCGCGCATCCCGCACCACCATCCCAAGCTGAGCGAGGAGAAAGAATTGGGCGTAGCTGCTGGTTTGCGATCTAGTGCCGGTGAGATCGACGATCGCGAGGGCCATGCCGAGCTTTCCCAGGTAGTGATCGATAACTTCTTTCGCTTCCGGGGTGAAATCCGGTGCAACAAGGCAACCGGGCGCGTCGCCAAACGAGATGGATGGCACATCCTTCGGTTTTTCAGGAACGGCTCCCGCCGAGACGACTTGCTCGGGCGATTCCGTCGCGATCGTGTTGTGCTCCTTCAGTTCCCTGTACGCAACTTGAATCTGCTTGAAGTGCTCTTCGGCATCCGCTCGCAAGCTGGCGAAATTCTCATAGAGATCGGGATGCCATTGTTTGATCGATTCGCGATACGCCTCTTGGATCTCGGTCTCCGTAGGAATTCCCCAGGCGACTCCAAGGGTTCTGTAGTGCTCCCGGCATTTACCGCAGTCACAGGACATAACTACTCTTCCTCATTCAGGTTCTCCAGCGCTGTGCGTGCTTTCTCGAGCAGGATCCGTGTTTCAGCTTCCTGCTTCTTGAGTCCCTCGACCACGTGCGCCGGAGCTTTGGCGAGGAATGCTTCGTTGCCTAACTGGCGTTCAGCGATAGCTAGACCTTTTTCGTACTTCGCAATGTCCTTTGTCAAACGCTCGCGCTCGGCGGGGACGTCGATGGTGCTCTGGGCAGCCTCGTAGTTAATCTCGACCTCATAGTTGCTGAGGTAACGAAAGACTCCTGGCCCTTCGAGTTCTGTTTCGGCAAATTCAATATTCGAGACCCGCGCCAACTTCTGAATGACATCCTGATTCTCGGTGAACGTCTTCAGCACAAAATCAGTAAAGGGATAGACGGCGATGGACACCATTTCCTTCTCGGGCACATCTTTCTCTTTGCGTATAGCTCTAACATCGCCAATGAGATTTTGGAGATGGCTCATCTGCCCAACTAGAACCGTAGGCACTACTTTGGAACCCGGATAACTCGTCACCGCGATGGACTTCGCCGGGGGATTGCCATCGTAAAGCGCGTGCCAGATTTCTTCCGTGATGAACGGCATGAAGGGCGACAGCAGCCGTAACGATGCTTCAAAAACAGACACCAACGTGGTGAGTGCGGCCTTTGTCTTTTCCGTGTCCGCACTCTCTGAAAAATCAAGGCGCAGCTTGACAATTTCGAGATACCAATCGCAGAAGCTTCCCCAGAAGAACTGATAGACAACATTGGCCGCGTCGTCGAAGCGATAGTTCGCGAGAGACTCATTGACCTTGGCCGAAGTGGCGTGCAATTCAGCCACAATCCAGCGAGCTTCAAGCGGAGCATCCTCAGCAGCTACTGGCATTGCACCCAGCGCTGATGGATCGACCGTGATGCCGATCTCCGCGGCGCGATCTACGTTCTGGAAAAGAAACCGCGCGGCGTTCCAGATCTTGTTGGCGAAGGCGCGATAGCCTTCGGTGCGGGCTATGTTGAAGGCGATATCGGTGCCAGGCGAGGCCATGCTGGCCAGCGTGAACCGCACCGCGTCAGTTCCATACTGCTTCACGATCTCGATAGGGTCTACGCCGTTGCCCTTGGTCTTGGACATCTTTTCGCGGTTGGCGTCGCGCACCAGGGCGTGAATATAAACCTCGCGAAAGGGAACCGAATCCTTCAGCTCGCGCTTTGAACCGTCCGGCATCGGAACGTCGCCCGAGAACCAGCAGCCCAGCATGATCATGCGGGCTACCCAGAAGAAGAGAATATCGAAGCCGGTGACCAGCAGGCTGGTGGGGTAAAACGCGTCGAAGTCGGCCCGGTTCTCAGCCGTGATATTCGGCCAGCCGAAGACCGACACCGGCAGCAGGCCCGAGGAGAACCACGTGTCCAGCACGTCGGTCTCCTGCGTAATTTGTTCCGAGCCGCAGTGGGCGCAAGCCGTTGGATTGACGCGGGCAACGGTGATTTTGTGGCACGTGGAGCAGTGCCATGCTGGAATACGATGGCCCCACCACAGTTGCCGCGAGATGCACCAGTCGTGGATGTTCGACATCCACTCGAGGTAGACCTTCTCGTACTGTTCGGGAACAATGCGGATCGCCTTTTTGCCGTCAGCGTCGGGCTTGACAGCGGCGATAGCCTTGTCGGCCAGCGGCTGAATCTTGACGAACCACTGCGTGGAGAGACGCGGCTCGACGACCGTCTTGCAGCGGTCGCAATGGCCCAAGTTGTTGGTGTGGTCCTTGATTCCGGCTAAGAGCTTCCGCTCCTCCAGGTCCTGGACGATTTGCTTACGGGCGGCGTAACGGTCGAGGCCGGCATAGGCGCCGCCTTCGGCGTTGATGTGGCCGGTCGGATCCATCACATTGATCGAGGGCAGTTGATGGCGTTCGCCGAGAGCGAAGTCGTTGGGGTCGTGGGCCGGGGTCACCTTGACCGCACCGGTACCAAAGTCTCGGCTGACCCACTCATCGAGAATGATGGGGATCTCACGGCCAACCAGCGGCAGGCGGAGCTTCTTGCCGTGCAGATGCAGATAGCGCTCATCCTCGGGATGAATGGCTACGGCTGTGTCGCCAAGCATGGTTTCGGGGCGCGTGGTGGCGACGATTAAAGACTCGCCGGTGTCTTTTCCATCCTGATCGATGACCGGGTACCGAATCTCCCACAGATGGCCCTTGTGCTCGTCGAATTTAACTTCGAGATCGCTGATGGCGGTCTGGCAACTCGGGCACCAGTTGACTATGTAAGCGCCGCGATAGATGAGCCCCTGCTCATAAAGGCGGACGAAGGCCTCGCGGACCGCAACCGACAGGTTTTCGTCCATGGTGAAGTACTCACGCTGCCAATCGACGGATGCGCCCAAGCGCTTCATCTGGCCAAGAATGGCGCCGCCGTAGTGCCGCCGCCACTCCCACACCCGCTCGACAAAGGCCTCGCGGCCCATCTGTTGCCGGGTCTTGCCCTCGCTTACGACCTGGCGCTCCACCTTCATCTGTGTCGCAATGCCGGCATGATCCGTGCCCGGAACCCACAAAACCCGGTCCCCGCACATGCGGCGCCACCGGATCAGGATGTCACTCTCCGTATGCTCGAACATGTGTCCCATGTGCAAGTCGCCCGTGACGTTGGGGGGGGGCAGCAGGATCGTGAAGGCCGGCTGGGCGTCGGGGCCGGAGGGCGCAGGCTGGGCGAAGAGCTTCTCGCGCACCCAATACTCGGCCCAGTGATCTTCAAGGCCGGTGGGGTCGTAGGCTTTTGGCAGGTCGTGAGGCATGAGAGTTCAAACCCGAGCCCCCATGGATAGGTTCAAAACCATCTTCTCGCTTGAGGTTTTGCGCCGGGGACTACCCCTCACTTTAGCAGATGGGGTGCGGAACGCGATTCTGGATCGCCCCGCCTGCGAGTTGGGACTTTATGCCGTCATTGACCAGCCGCTCCGTTTCCCGTAGACTAAGTAATTGCGAGGGATGCGGCGAGATTGCATTCTGGCCCGCATTTCAAACTGAGATAAGGAAGTTCAATGGCAAATCATGTATCGGCGCTCAAGCGCGCCCGCCAGACCGTTACCCGTACCGAAGTGAACCGCGCCAACCGCAGCCGTGTGCGCACCAGCCTGCGGGCTCTGCGCGAGGCCCTCACCAAGGGTGACGCCAAGGCCGCCCAGACGCAATATCGCGAGACCGTCTCCACCCTCGACAAGGGCGTGCAGAAGGGAATCCTTCACCAGAACACCGTCTCCCGCTACAAGAGCCGCCTGAATGCGCGGCTGAAGGCCCTGGTTCTCGCCAAGGCGTAACTGACAGAGGCGCTAAGGTTCCCAAACAGATCGAAAGGCGCGAACGGCCGGGGTTGCCCTTGGCCGTTCGTGCTTTTTTATGCAATGAATAACGGTCGTAAGCTTAGAACTCGTAGCGGGCGCTGATGGCCGGGTAACGGCCCATCTGGTCGATCTTCACGATCGGCTCTCCGCTGCTGTTGTTGCAGGGGAATCCTTTCGGGCAGTTGTCGAGCCACACGTAGCCCATCAAGTTGCCGCGATTCAAGATGTTCTCGGCGCCTGCATGGATGTCGAAAGCGCCCTTTGCGGCATGGAATCTGCGTTCCAGCTCAACATCCAGGCGGTTGTAGAGCGGGCCGCGAAGAGCGTTGATGCGGGTGAGGTCGTAGATGCCCCGGCTCTGCGCGTTCGAGTCGGCCAGGTCGAACGGAGTGTAGAGGCGGCCGCTCGAAGCCGACTCGCGCAGGTCGAGTTGGATTCCCAGCGGCAGCCGTAGATTGCCCATCGCGTTCACAGCCATAGGGGTGTCGTAGTTTCCAGGCCGGCGGATCCCATCGAGGGCGCGGTAGGTAGTCTGGGAGCGGGCGGCGGATACCGTGACCTGCATCCGGCTGTGCCAATGAGCGCGCAGCGCCAATTCGAGGCCGCGAGACTGGGCCGTTCCGGCGCTGGTCAGCGGCAGCCAGACAAATGCCTGCCCCAGAGTATCGACTATGTTAGATAGCATGAGCGCCGGGTACTCGGTGGAGACGGCCTCGTGCTTATAGTCCTTTTGATAGCCCTCGGCGTCCAGCGTGCCCCAGTTCCCCTGCCAAAGCCTCATGCCCAGCGCTTCCTGCCGCACTTGAATGGGACGCAGGCTGCGATTGCTCGCGTAGCTGATCATGTCCATCATGGGCGGTAGTTGCGACGAGATGTTCAAGGAGCCGTGGAGGCTCTGGCGGCTGTTGAGCCGGTAGAGGATCGAAACGCGTGGGTCCAGTGCAGAACCGCCGGTGATGGCAAAGCTCTCGGCGCGCAGGCCGACCAGTAGATTCCAGCGCGTGCCAAAGCCGCCCTCCGCCTCAATAAAGGCAGCGGTTTGGCCGGTGGAAAAACTGCGGTTGAAGGTAACGGCGTCGGACCTCGATCGATCGGCGCTGAAGGGCGATAACTGGCCGTTGGGCTGGGCCACGAAAACGTCGGGCATGGTCAGTTTGCCGCTTGCGCCCGCCGATACCAGCCATCCGCGCACGTCTGCTCGCAGCTCGTAATTCAGCGCCGGCAACCCATTTCGCGACTCTTCGCTGTAAACCGGCAAGAGAGATACCGGCTCGCAGACTCCATTTACAAGATTGACGCCAGTCTGTTGCTGCTGGCCGATATCTTGCCGGGTAAGCGAATAGCTTGCGGCGAGATTGGTTATAACTCGTGGAGAGTAATCGTGCCTCCAACTCAGTGCCTCGGTCGTGCGCCAACCGGAATACTGAGTCTGGTAAGTACTTGTTGCGTAAATCGTCTGGCATGGTGTCATCTCGATCGAATCGGCGCCGGTCAGGGCGAGCAGGGAAAGCGTGTCGCGGTCGCTTGGATTAACTTCGAGGCGCGCCAATCCGTTCGTGTAACTCGGAACCCCGTTGATGCCGATGTCGTTGGTGATTAGATTCAAGATGCTGCGATGCGCCGATAACATCAAACTGCCCCTGTGCGGCAAAGCGCGCATGTAAAGCCCGCCAGCACCCGCAATGCCCACGGATAGATTGCCGGCTTGGCGTGCTTCTCCCAATTCGCGCGTATGAATCTCAATCAGCGAAGAGAGACGGCTGGAGTAGCTGGCATCGTACACATCGGCCCTCATATTCATGCTGCCAATGGCCGTGGAATCGATCATGGATGTGAATCCCCCGGTCGAGCCAGAGAGCGAAAAGTGATTGATGTTGGGCACCTCAACGCCATCGACAACAAAGAGGTTCTCCGTTGGATGACCGCCGCGCACCAGTACATCGTTGCTGAGATCGGAGCTCCAAACCACCCCAGGCAAAACTTGCAGATAGCGGCTAAAGTCTCCGTAGGTTCCCGCCGATGAAAGAATTTCGGACTGTGTAACATTCGAGAACGGCGTCAGGGCGTTGAGCGAGCCTGGGTTGTCGGCAACCACTTGCAAAGTGGTTGAGACCCTGGGCAGTGCGACCGCTGCAGGGGCGACGCTTTCGATGACCGAAATGGGGACCGGCGCTTCCTCGGCGGAGGCAGCGCGCGCAATCTCCTGTCCAGACTGCGCATGGGAGAGCGCGGAATGCACGGCTAACACCAACAGCAGAGGCCAGCAAACGATCCTTCGCCTCATGACACCTCCGCGCAACGGATGGAGAAGCTGATCGCTCGCAACGAAGCGGAAGGGAGTGACATCGCCGTTCAGCGCGCAGATCTCCTGCGCGCTGACGAAAGACGATTCCTCTCGCTCAGTCGAGTTAGCAATCTCCAATTGAGTGTCGGTTATATCAAATAAATTGGGAATATCTCTTCCGTGTTCGTTTAAGTAACAAGTGTCCTATTCTGCGACAGTTTGAAACAATAGGGCGATGATTCTTTTACACGGAAGTAACTTGATCGCGCGCGGTTCGTAACTTCCGGCTCCGGATGCGTGTAAAACAAGCTGCATCGTTGGCTTTGAGTTAGTCCATCCGCTCGAAGATACCCGCCGCGCCCATTCCTCCACCGACGCACATCGTCACCATGCCGTAGCGAACCTGGCGACGGTGCATCTCGCTGAGCAGGGTCGCGGTAAGCTTTGCGCCTGTGCAGCCCAGCGGATGTCCAAGCGCGATGGCGCCTCCGTTCACGTTGATCCGCTCCATATCCAGTCCCAGCACGCGAATGACGGCCAGGGCCTGAGCGGCAAAGGCTTCGTTGAATTCGATCAGGCCAATGTCGTCCAGCGTGAGCCCGGCCCGCTTCAGCGCCTTAGGAATGGCGCTGATGGGGCCGATGCCCATCTCCTCCGGCAGGCAGCCAATGGCGGCGTAGGCCACCAGCCGGGCGAGCGGACGAATGCCCAGCTCCCGTGCCCGGCCGGCTTCCATCAGAACAACCGCGGCCGCGCCGTCGGAGGTCTGCGAGGAGTTTCCCGCAGTGACCGTTCCCTGCGCATGAAAGGCTGGCTTGAGCCGGGCCAGCGCCTCGGCTGAGGTGTCCGCGCGCGGGCCTTCGTCGGCGGCAAAGAGTGTCTCCGTAACCACCGGCCTTCCAGCTTTCGCGCCAGGAGTGGCAGTCGTCACCGTCACCGGGATCAGCTCTTCGCTGAAGCGTCCCGCAGCCTGCGCAGCCACGGCCTTGCGGTGGCTGGCCAGAGAGAAAGCGTCCTGATCTTCGCGAGAGACGCCGTAGTGGCGGGCGACTCGTTCGGCGGTCAAGCCCATGGTCAACAAGGATGCCGGATAGTGCTCGGCCAGCCAGGGATTGGGGCTGGGCTTGAGGCCGCCCATGGGCAACAGGCTCATAGACTCCGCTCCGCCCGCCACCACCACCCGGTCGCCGCCGCTGCGAATGCGCAGATCGGCCAGCGCAATCGCCTCGAGACCCGAGGAGCAAAGGCGGTTGACGGTTACGCCCGGAATATCGACCGACAGACCCGCGCGCAGAACGGCCATGCGTGCAATATTCCAGCCCTGCTCGCCCTCCGGCTGCGCGCAGCCCAGGATCACGTCGTCGATTTCCGCTCTATCTAGTTCAGGAATCCTGTCCAAAGCTCCGCCCAACGCCGTTGCGGCCAGGTCGTCGGGGCGGGTGGTGGAAAGCGCGCCTTTGGGGGCGCGGCCAACGGGAGTGCGAACTGCGCTGACGAGAATGGCTTCCGGCATGGGGAAATCCTCCTTCACGAACGACATCGGAGTTTGAGGTATGCCAGCCTAGCCGCAAAAGCAAGGGCTAGGGTGAGGCACCACAATACAGTTAATCCGGCATTTCTACCAGCGTCCAGGCGCTCTTCGCAAAGAAATGGTAGACGGTGCGATGTTCAATCAGCGAATCGGCCAGCGCGTCGTGGTCCAGGCGGGGCGGACGATGCTCCAAGCCAGTCTGCGCCTCGCGAACCTGCGCAGGCGATGCGGGATCGATGCCCCAGTTGAAGCCGAGAACACCGCTCGGGTCGTGGGCTTGCAGATGCTCAGTCTCAGGCGACGAAGCCAGCACCAACGGCTGCCCATGGCCCTGCGAACCGCCGCTTGTAAAGAAGACGAGCAGAGAGACCGTCCCCTTAGCGGAGCAGAGAACCGCCCAGTCGGAGGAGCCGGTGCGCTCCAAGCTGGCATGGACCACGTTCTCAGGGTGGTGCGCGTCATAGGTTTGTGGAATCATGCACCCGCGCCGGATGAGCAGGCCGGCAACCTCATCGGGCAGATCGGGAAACGAGCTAATGGGCAAATGGCGGACAAAATAAGGAGTTGAGTGGCCGGCGACTTCGATTTGCCCCGATTCAATAAGTTGAGCTGGATTCTGCTCCGTCGGACGCACGGCGCTTTGGCTCCTGGCCGGTAAGGCTCCCAGCGCCAGTGCCGAAGCGATTATAAGAGTGAGCACGTTTTGCGTCATCGTCAGTTCCGCAGCGGCTTGCCGGTCTTCAGCGTGAAGGCGATCCGCTCCTGGGTCTTCCGCTCACCGGCCAGCGAGAGAAACGCCTCCCGCTCCAGGTCAAGCACGTACTGTTCGCTAATCGGGGAACCCGCCGTCACACGACCACCTGCCAGAATGTATGCGGCCCAGCGAGCCACCTTTTGATCGTGCTCCGAGGCATAGCCGGCCTCGCCCATCAGAAAGACGCCGGTCTCCAGAGTGGCCAGCGCCGCCGTGCCGGACGCGGGAATCTGCGTCCTCGGCTGCGGAGCAGTGTAGCCGGCCCGAGCCAAGGCCGCCACCTGCGCCTTGGCATCCAGAAGCAGCCGCTCGCGGTTCATGGTGATGCGGTCCGCCGCTGTCAGCAAGCCCAGCGGACGGGCCTCGGCGGCTGAGGTGGAGACCTTGGCCACCGCTATGGTTTCAAAGGTCCGTTTGAGCGCCGTGGCCAGCTCCGCCGATTGGGCAAAGCGCGACGGCGGGTCGCGGGGGTCGGGGGGCGCCAGCGCGGCGGCCTGGTCCACGGCACGCAGCAGCATCTCCTTGGTGCCTCCTCCGGCTGGAATCAAACCGACGCCCGCCTCGACCAGGCCAATGTAGGTCTCCGCATGGGGCTGCCGGCGTGCGGCGTGAAGGCACATCTCCGCGCCTCCGCCCAGAGTCAGCCCAAACGGCGCGGCCACCACCGGGCGCGGGCAAAACTTGATGGCTGCCGTCATCTGCTGAAAGCCGTGAATCACCGCGTTCAGCTCCTCCCACTCGCCCTCCTGCGCCACCAGCAGCAGTTGCATCAGGTTGGCGCCCACGCTGAAGTTGTCGCGATCGCCGGTAATCACAAATCCGGCAAAGTCGCGTACGGCATCGGAGGAGGGATTGAGTACCGTGGAGATAAGCGCCAGCACATCGCCGCCGATGGCATTCTTGAGCGAATGCAGCTCGATGCAGCCGATGCCGTCGCCCAGGTCAACCAACGAAGCGCCGGAGTTGGCGCGGACCACGCCATTTGAATGCCCACCCGCCCGCCGGAAATCCGCAACCCGTGCGTGACCGGGGAGTGTGGCAACGGGCTCCAGCTTACCCTTTTCCGGCTGAAAACACTCCCGCCTCTCGCTCGCATACCAGGAGGGCTGCCCAGCGGCCAGAAGAGCCTCAATGCGAGGGCTTACCGGAAGCCCCAACGCCTTCATCCGGGAGACGGTAGCGGCCACCCCGGCCGCATCCAACATCTCAAACGGCCCCAGCTCCCAATTGAAGCCGGCGCGCATGGCGCGATCGATGGAGACCGCATCGCCAGCCACTTCGCCGATGCGATCCGCGGCAAAATTCCATAGCGAAGCCAGAAACGGCCATAAGAAGGCCGCTGCCTTGTCTTTCGCCGGGTCATTGGCTAGCAACAGCCGCAATCGTTCGGGAACGGTCGCGGCATTCTTGGCCATTTCAAGCGCGGGCAGAGCCGGTTTGGCGGTTGGACGGTACTCGTAGGTAGATAGATCGAGTACCAGGCGCAGGTCTTTCCCATCGGCGCCGCGGCTCTTCTTGTAGAAGCCCTGGCCGGCCTTGTCGCCTAATTTACCCGTGCGAATCATCTCCTCCAAAACGAGAAGAAAACCGCCCTGCGTCACGCCCTCGGGGAAGTTCGCAGCCACGTGGGCCAGAATGTCGATGCCCACCAAATCCGCCAGCCGGAAGGTGCCGGTCCGTGGCCAGCCGATGGTCTGCCCGGTCAGCGCATCCACCTTTTCAATGGTCAGGCCCTGCTCCAGCATCAGGGTTGCCGCGGTAAACATCGTGGCGACGCCGAGGCGGTTGGCGATGAAGTTGGGCGTATCGTTGGCGAAGACCACCTGTTTGCCCAGCGAGCGGTCTGCAAACGCGGCAAACGCGGCCACCACAGCCGCATCGCTCTCCGCTGTGGGAATGATCTCCAGCAGTTGCATATAGCGCGGCGGATTGAAGAAATGGGTCCCAAAGAATCGCTGCCGGTGCGTCGTCAGCCCGGCCGCGATCTGCGCAATCGGTAGGCCGGAGGTGTTGGTGGTGAGCACGGCATGGGGCGCAAGATGCGGCATAACGCGCGCCAGCAGGCCCGTCTTGATGGCCAGGTTCTCGGCAACAGCCTCGACCACCCAGTCGCACTGGGCCAGCTTGGGCAGGTCGTCCTCGAAGTTGCCGGGCGTAATCAGCGCAGCCAGCGAAGATTCATAAAGGGCGGCGGGCTTGGCTTTGCCGAGGGCTTCAAGCGCGCCCAGCGCCAGCCGGTTACGGCTTCCATCGCCAGCCGGAATCATATCGAGCAGCAGCACCGGGATTCCGGCGTTGGCCAGGTGTGCTGCGATGCGCGAGCCCATGGTGCCCGCACCCAACACCGCCGCGCGGCGGATAAGAAGCGGTAAAGCAGCATAGCTGGCAGTGGGAGTTGTGGCCGGGGAAGTGTTGCTCATGCGGGCTCTCCCTGCGTGGGCTGTGAGGAGATTCCATCGCCACGCTGAAACCATTGAAGCATACGAAGGAGCTATGACCGGGGTCAAGGCTGAACGCGGGATGCTGACATAATTGGAGGTTGCTCCTTTTTTAAGGAGCAACTTCCATCAGCGCGCTCAACCCCTTCAAATCCTTCACGACAATCTGCCGCGCGTCCACTTCCAGAAGCCCCTCGGCCTGCAGGCGCATCAAATTGCGAGAGATTAGCTCGCGTACGGTTCCCAACTGATTGGCCAGCTCCTGGTGCGTCGAAGGCAACTGAAACTCGATGCCTCGCTCGGTCCGTGCGCCTTCGTTCTGAGCAAGTTTCAGCAGAGCAGCGACGAGGCGCTGGCGGATCGTCGTAAACGACAGCTCCTCAATGATAGCCACCAGCCGCCTGAGCCGTTCGCCCGCCATGGCCAGCAGTTTGAGCGCGACCTGGGGATGTTCGAGGCAATAGGCGCGAAAATCCCGCTGCGATATAAACGCGATCTGGGTCTCCTCCAGCGCAACCGCGGAGGCTGGGTACGGCCCTCCGTCGAAGACCGGGAGTTCCGCAACTGACTCCCCTGGAACATTAACGGCCAGCACCTGCTCACGTCCGCTCGCGGATGCCTTGAAGATGCGAACCTTGCCATGGGCGATGATGTGCAATCCGTGACAGGGCTCGCCTTCCGAAAACAGCAGTTCGCCGCTCTTGAATTGCTTGCGGACTGCCCTGGCCGCCAGTGTGGATAACTCCTCCGGCGAAAGGCCGGACAGCAATGCCGTGCTCTGCAAAACGGCAACGAGATCGAAGCGCTGAATGCTCACCCGTGGATTCTAGAGCACTTCTCCCGATGGTGTATAGTATGGATGGCGATTCTCCGCGCACATGCTATGGCGCGACCTTATTCGGATGATTTGCGGCGCAAGCTGCTTGAGGCCTTCGACCAAGGCAAGGG
>Ga0181516_10000031_pt1 | contig 141359 bp, 76 predicted proteins | sample PEATcosm2014_Bin_25_FD_121104 | JGI IMG/M metagenome (GOLD analysis project Ga0181516, IMG submission 121104) | Peatland microbial communities from MTU Mesocosm Facility, Houghton, MI, USA - PEATcosm2014_Bin01_10_metaG | ecosystem: Environmental > Terrestrial > Soil > Wetlands > Peat | place...
CGGTGGAGCGGCGCGATCGGGAAAAGCTGCTTCAGGGCCCAGTGGTCGAGAAGCGACTGGAAGACCGAGAAATTGCACACGTACTGGTCCGCGAGGAGCGTCGACAGGTCGTGGAGCTCCTCGGGCTGGTAGCCGGCCTTCTGGCCCTCCTTGGCGATCTGCTCGCAGATCTGCCAGAAGATCTGCTCGGCCGCCGCGCGGTTCTCGAGGTCGAGGTAGCCCAGGTTGAAGAGCGAAAACGCCTCGTCCTTCTTCTGGAGGGCGTCGTGGAAGCGCTCGAGGCGCCCGAGCTTCGACTTGTTCCTCAGCAGGATCTCCAGGTCGGTCACGATCTTCTGCTTCTCCTTGGGCTGGTGCTGCTTGCCGAGGGATTCCCGCTTGTTTATCCGCTCGAAGACCTCGATCACGAGCATGGAATGGGGGGCGACCACGGCGCGCCCGGACTCGCTCACGATGTCCGGCTCCGGGACGCCGGCCGAGCGGCAGATTTCGCGCACGTTGAAGACGACGTCCCGGGCGTACTCCTCCATCGAGTAGTTCATCGAGCTCTCGAAGTTCGAGCGCGAGCCGTCGTAGTCGATCCCGAGGCCCCCTCCGACGTCGATGTAGCCCATCGGGAAGCCCATCTTGGCCAGCTGGCAGTAGAAGCGGGTCGCCTCAATGACCGCGTTCTTGATCGTGATGATGTTGGGAACCTGCGAGCCGATGTGGAAATGGAAGAGGCGCAGCGAGGCCTTCAGGTGGGCCGCCTTCAGCTTCTCGCAGGCGAAGAGGATCTCGGCCGTGTTGAGTCCGAACTTCGCGTTGTCGCCCGTCGACAGGGCCCAACGGCCCTCGCCCCGGGTCTGGAGCTTGGCGCGGAAGCCGATCATCGGCTTAACCCCCGTCTCCTCCGAGATCCGGATGATGTCGTCGATCTCGGAAAGCTGCTCGACGACGATGATCACCCGCTTGCCGATCTTGCGGCCGAGGAGGGCCATCCGGATGTAGTCGTGGTCCTTGTAGCCGTTGCAGATGATCAGGCGGTTTGGGCCCTCGTTCATCGCGAGCGCCACCATGAGCTCCGGCTTTGAGCCGGCCTCAAGGCCGTAGTTGTAGTCGCGCCCGGCCGCGACGATCTCGTCGACGACCTCCCTAAGCTGGTTCACCTTGATCGGGAAGACGCCGCGGTAGGCGCCCTTGTAGCCCTCCTCCCGGATCGCTTGCCGGAAGACCTCGTTCAGCTGGATCACGCGGTGGCGCAGCAGATCCTGGAAGCGGATCACCATGGGGGCATTCAGACCCATGCCCAGGGCCTCGGAGACGACGTCCAGGATCCGGATGGCGCGCCCGTCCTTCAGGGGCTGGACGGCGACAAAGCCGTCGGAGTCGACGGAAAGGTGTCCGGAGCCCCAGCGTTTGAACCCGTAGAGCTCCTCGGATTTTGCTGCCGACCAGGCGGATGCGGATTTGCTTTTCAAGATTTTGGAGAGGGCCGGCCACTGAGGGCTTGCCATCACAAGCGTGGATTCAGTTAGATGCGTGTTTTCTCTTTATAAGAACGCAATACGAAATGACTAAAATGATTGCCCAAACAGCGGCCCCCACGGGCGGCGCCGGTTTCCCGCCCTCGATGATCATCGTGTGGCTCTTGTTCATTGCCGGTTTCTATTTCCTCTTCATTGCCCCCCAACGCAAGAAGCAGAAGGAGCATGACAAGATGCTCTCCACCCTGCAATCCGGCGATGAGGTCGTGACGACCGGCGGAATCTACGGCGTGATCACGAACGTCAAGGACGACCGTTTTGTCGTGCGCGTGGGCGACAATACGAAGGTGGAGGTCGGCAAGGGATTCATCCTCTCGGTCGTGAAGAAGCCCTCCGCGGAGGAGAAGAAGTCCTCCTAGGCCCCCATCCCGGCCCCCGGACGGGCGGGCAAAGCGCGCCCGGTGCGGCGCGACGGCCGCAGTGGGACGCGGCGAAACCCCTTTAACCCAAATCAGACATGTTTAAACGCAACCTCTGGAAGATATCCCTAAGCCTACTGATCCTGGGCTGGGCCATCTTCGCGCTCCTGCCTTTCCCCCCATGGAAGGACGTCCCCTTCACCGACTACATCAGGGCGCACGCCTCGGCCAACAAGGGCGAGTTTGACGCGCTCCTGAAGCAGGCGTCCGAGCTCAAGAAGTCCGGGGCCGCCCCGAGCGAGTACGTGGCGCTCAAGCGTATCGGCCGGGAGCAGAAGATCGACCTGAGCCAGTTCTTCCCGGACGTCCGTCTGGAGGAGTCGCTCAAGAACATCGGCAAGCGCAACGACATCCTGATGAAGTACCTGCTCGACAGCTCGAAGGCGCGGCTCCAGCTCGGCCTCGACCTGAAGGGCGGCGTCGGCTTCACGCTTGAGGCCGACCTCGGCAACAAGACCGCGGGCTATGACGAGGAGACGGCCAACAAGGAGAAGCTCACCAAGGCGATCGAGATCATCAGCACGCGCATCAACTCGCTCGGCGTTGCCGAGCCCCTGATCCGCCCGGTCGGCTCCAACCGGATCGAGGTCCAGCTGCCGAACGTCAACACGAAGGACAATCCCGACGTCCTGGACGAGGTGAAGAAGCCCGCCAGGCTCGACTTCCGGATGGTCTATCCCCTGGCCACCCCGGACACCGTCCGGCCGGGCGAGATCCCGCCCGGCTACGAGATCAAGAGCTACGACCACGAGCATCCGGACGGCTCGGAGACCTCCGAGGAGTATTTCATCAAGCGGATTCCGGAGATGACCGGCGACATGATCGCCTATTCCTCGGTCCAGCACGACACCTACGGCAAGCCGCTGATCGCCATGCGCTTCACGAGCGAGGGCAGGAAGCGCTTCGCCCAGGTGACCCGCGAGATCGCCGCGAGCGGTGACAAGGCGACCGGCCGCCTGGGCCAGCTCGCAATCGTCCTAGACGGCACGGTCTATTCGGTCCCGACGGTCAAGGAGGAGATCGACAGCGACAGCGCCGAGATCACCGGCTACTTCACCGAGCGCGAGGCCTTCAACCTGGCCAACGTCCTCAACAACCCGCTCGACCTCCCGCTGATCGTCAAGTCGCAGTACGAAGTGGGGCCCTCGCTCGCCGAGGACGCCGTGGCCAGCGGAATCCGGGCCTCGGTCATCGGCCTGGCGGCCGTAGCCGCGTTCATGATCACCTTCTACACGACGGGCGGCCTCGTCGCCGTCGTCACGCTGGCGGTCAACCTGATCATCATCCTGGGGGTCATGGCGAACATCGGGGCCACGATGACGCTCCCCGGACTGGCCGGCATCGTGCTCACGATCGGCATGGCGGTCGACGCCAACATCCTGATCTTTGAGCGCATGCGCGAGGAGATCGCGGTAGGCAAGTCCCTCTCGACGGCCAACCAGATGGGCTTCAAGAAGGCCCTGATGACGATCATCGACGCGCACATCGTGCAGCTGATCATCTGCGCCATCATGATCTGGCTCGGCACGGGCCCGATCCGCGGATTCGGCGTGACGCTGGCGATCGGCGTCCTCTCGACCATGTTCTCGGTGCTGATCACGGCCCACCTGATCATGGAGCTGCTGATCGACTCCGGCACGGTCAAGAAGATCAAGATGCGCCACCTGCTCAAGGCCATCCACGTGGACTTCGTGAAGTTCGGGCTCCCGGCGTTTGCGGGTTCCTGGACGATCGTCCTCCTCGGGCTCGGCGTGATCTTTTACCAGGGCAACCGCATCTTCGGCATCGACTTCTCGGGCGGCGACGTGATCACGGTCCAGTACAAGGAACGCATCGAGGATGCCCAGATCCGCTCGGTCGCCGACGCGAACAAGGTCGGCGAGATCAACATCTCCCACGAGAGCGCGCTCGGCGGCGGCGGCGAGCAGCTCAAGGTCGAGACGCCCGAGGGCAAGTCGCAGATCCTCTTGGACGCCCTCCAGAAGGGCTACCCGGGCGCGGGGCTCGTGAAGGCGGGCGAGGAGCACGTCGGCGCTTCCATTGGCCGCGAGATCATGCTGAACGCGGCGCTCGCGATCGGCGTCTCGATGCTGACGATCCTCTTCTATATCGCCTTCCGGTTTGAGTTCGGCTTCGGCGTCGGCGCGATGGTCTCCATCCTGCACGACATCCTGATGACGATCGGCATCTTCGTGCTGACCGGGCACAAGTTCTCGGCGCCCATGGTGGCGGCGATCCTGTGCATCGCCGGCTACTCGATCAACGAGACCGTCGTCGTGTTCGACCGCATCCGCGAGGAGCTGAAGCTCAACCCCACGGGTTCGCTTCGCGACGTCGTCAATTCCGCGATCAACAAGGTCTTCGCGCGGACGATCATGACCTCGTCGACGACGTTCCTCGCCGCCCTCTCGCTCTTCCTCTTCGGAAGCGGCGTCCTTCGCGACATCTCCTTCACCTTCCTTGTCGGCATCGTGACCAGCACGTTCTCCGCGATCTTTGTGGCCGCCCAGGTCTTCTACTGGTGGCACAAGGGCGATCGCAAGCACGTCGAGGCCCACTCCGACGTGGCGCCGAAGTACGAGTGGACGGGTTCGAGCAAGGCCTCACGTTAACCGTGGCATCGGCCAGATGCTCTGGGTTTACACGCCGATTCCGGCCGGTGAGGCCGAGCAGCTGAGCAAGCGCGCGGGCGTGGCGCCCGTGATTGCCGAGCTCTTGATCCGCGCCGGGCACCGGGACCCGGCGCTCGCGGCCGAGTTCCTCAGGCCCGAGCTCTCCCGGCTTGGGGATCCGTTCCTTGTGGGGAACGTCGTCCCCGCCGTGGCGCGCCTCAAGGCGGCCATCGTCGCCCGCGAGCGGGTGGTGGTCCTCGGCGACTACGACGTCGACGGCGTCAGCAGCACGGCGCTCCTGGTCCTCGTCCTTCGCAGCTTCGGGCTCACCCCGACCTTCGTCGTTCCCCGCCGCTCGGAGGACGGCTACGGGCTCTCGCGGAGCGCCATCGACCGAGCCCTCGAGGTGGGCAAGCCCGCGCTCTTCATCGCCCTCGACTGCGGCACGAATTCGCACGAGGAGGTCGCTTACCTGGTCGGCAAGGGCATCGACGTCCTCGTGGTCGACCACCACCGCTCCAAGGAGCGCCCGCTCCAGCAGGGGCTCCTGATAAACCCGCATGTGGCGGGCCCGGGCGGCGAGGCGGCCCAGCCCGCCTGGCAGCACCTCTGCACGGTGGGCCTGGTCTTCAAGCTCATGCACGGCCTCCTGAAGCAGCTCCGCTCGGAGAACCACCCCGTGGCGGCGCGCATCAGGCTGCGCGACCACATGGACCTGGTCGCCATGGGCACGATCGCCGATCTGGTCCCGCTCGTTGGCGAGAACCGCATCCTTGCGAAAAACGGGCTAAGGATCCTCCAGGAGACGGCGCGCCCCGGGCTCCGGGCGCTCATGGAGGTCTCGGGCATCTCGAGCACCCAGGAGATCCAGCCGGTCGACATCTCCTTCCGGCTCGGGCCCCGGATCAACGCCTCGGGGAGGCTCGCCGACGCCGCGCTTTCGGTGGAGCTGCTTCTCAGCGAGAACACGGCCTTTTCCCGCGAGACTGCGCTCCAGCTCGACCTGTTCAACCGGGAGCGCCAGGACATCGAGCGGAAGATCACCGAGGAGGCGGAGCGGATGATTGAGGAGAACTATCTGGGCGACGCGGGGATCGTCCTCTTCAGCGAGGCATGGCATCCCGGTGTCGTCGGGATCGTCGCAGGGCGGGTCACCCGCCACTACAATCGCCCGTGCATCGTCCTCGGCAACGAGGGGGACATGGCCAAGGGATCCGGGCGGAGCGTGGACGGGGTGAGCCTAGTGGATATCCTGGCGACGTGCCCCGAGGGGCTCACGAGCTGGGGGGGCCACCCGATGGCCGTCGGCGTGTCGCTTCCCAAGGCGGAGCTTGACGGCTTCCGGGGGCGGTTCGCGGCGGCGGTCCGGGCGCAGGTGGGCTCAGGGATCACGGAGGCCCGCCTCCCCATTGCGGCGTGGCTCACGGCCGACCTGATCAGCGAGGGGCTCATGGCGGAGCTCGATTCGCTCCATCCGTACGGGCAGGCCAACCCGGAACCTGTTTTCGGGCTGCGCAGGGTCGTGTTCCGCAGGCGGCCGGAAACCTTCAAGATGCGCCATTTTCGTTTTTGGGTGGAGGATGCGAGGGGACGGGCGCTCAACGGGGTCGCCTGGAAGATGGCGGACCGAATTCCCCCGATGGGGGCGCCGGTCGATCTGGCGGTGAAGCTCAACTGGAACTATTTCAACGAGCGGAAGCTGATGCAGCTCGAACTCGTGGACTGGCGGGCTTCCGGCCCGGAAGGCGCCTAGCAGCGTCCTCGGGTACGTGGGCCGGCGCCAAGCAGGACCGCCCGTGGGCGCGAGGCCGACGGGGAGGGTGATCACCCCATTTCGAAGCAGCCGGGGATGGGGCAATATCCCTTCAACGGGTACGTCCCCCAAAAATCCTGTGAACGCAAAAACCATCCGCCGATTCCCATCCCTTCTCGCCGTCGCCGCCGTGCTTTCCGTCTGGACGGGCTGCATCGGACCGGGTGGGGGAGGGGGAGGCGTCGGGATTGCCTACGGAGACGATGGCGACTGGTTCGGAGACGGCAGTTGGGTCGATGGGGGAGGCGGCGGATCGTATAGGAACCGCGGAGGCGGCTCGTATGTCCACCCGAGCGCGGGAGGCCACCCTGACTCTGGGGGCGGCCACGGCAGTGAAGGAGGGCACCCTTCGGGCGGCGGTGGCGGAGGAGGACATCCTTCGGGCGGTGGCGGTGGCGCTGGCAACGGCCGCAAGTGAATCTCCCCCGCGACGGCGGAGGTTCGCCGGGCTCGGCGGGAAGCAGATGGCTCCGGAAATAAACCCCCCTGCGAAGGGCGGTGAGACCTCTGCGATTGCATCTATGGATTGCCCTGCCAATCCCGGGGTCGGTAGCCGCGAGGGCAGCGCGCCTCAGGGCGGCGATCCTTGACCCTCATTCGGAGGCGCGGCGCTCAAAGCCCCATGCACCTTCCGCCGCGCACCGTCTCACAAGTTCTCGTAGGTACCCATCAGCAGCAGCGAATATATAATCTCGATCAGGACGGCGGGTTTGAAGGGCTTCTCGAGGACCGCCCCCGGCAGAATCAGCTGTTTCACGGTCGCAACGGGCTCAGGGAGACAGGAGGAGATCAGAACGCAGGGTGGCTCCGCAGAGACATCCCGCAGCCGACGGATTAGGTTCAGCCCGTTCAATCTCGGCATCAGATAGTCGGTGATCACCAGGTCGTAGCCCGTGGTGCAAAGGGCTCTCCAACCCTCCTCTCCGTCTTCGGCAATGTCGGCCTCGAAGCCTGCCTGGGTGATCAAACGCGCCACGAGCCCGCGGATTTCCGGTTCGTCGTCGACGACCAGGATCTGCTTGGGACCGGATCTGTCGAGAGCGAGGCGTCTGAGCACCAGGGAAGGTTCGGCCGAGGGGCTGGAGCCGCGCCACGCGGGAATCCCCGCCTCGATTGACCTGGGAGATTCGATGGCGGTCGGCACGGTATTATCCGTTATTAACCCATGGTGCCGACAATATCCCCATAGCAGCGACCCTACTGGAAAGCGGGTTGGGTATACATGGGGTGTATCCCTACCCGGGCTGCCGGAAAAAGCAGCGAGGCTGTGGGTAAAATCCCGCCCGGGGAACATCGCCTAAATGCGGGGGTATTCGGTTGTTTGCCGCGAGGCCCCACCCGATGGGTCCAGTCTTGGCTTTCCCACTTCGCGCTTGCCCTTCTGGCTCCAAACCTGCTTTTTCTTCCCTTTCCACGTGCACCCGTAGCTCAATTGGATAGAGCATCTGACTACGGATCAGAAGGTTTGGGGTTCGACTCCCTACGGGTGCGCCACTTTCAGGGATCGGGCAATGGCCTTGAGTTCGGACGTCTTCCTCTCGACGAAGGCGCGGCGGCTCTTACCTGCGATTTTTTTTGTCCAACGCGATATCTCCGACCAACGGAAGGATCGTGAAACCTCCATCTCGGGCAAACTGGCGAAAAACCGCAGGCGTGTGGGGCTAAGGTAAAGGAGGTCAAACAGGGCTTTCTCGGCAGTCGCGATCTTCGTCCCGTCTTCAGCTATCGTATACCCCCCGAACAACGTTGGGGGTATATGGTGCAAAGACACCGTGCCGGACGGCGTCTTCAAGCGGCGGGCGCGCCCTAGGGTTACGGCGTAGAGTATTTCAGGCACCTGCTCAATAATGCCGTGCCTGAAAAGGGCCGATTGCAATGAGATGTAGGCGGGTAAAGGCGCCGACACTTGCTCCGCGAGCGATTCGCGGTTGGGGTTCGTTCCCAAGGCCCACTGACCGCGTTTCACCCGACGAACGAAGCCGCGGCTTGCGAGGCGAGAAAGCAGCACGGATGCGTTCGCAGGGCTAACGCGCAAGAGCGCAGAGATGTCCCGCGTCTCAAACGACGAAACTCCGAGTTTCTGGATGCTGCGCAAGGCTTCGGGCTGATTCATGGCTGGCGCTGCTCTAGGGCGCTAATGACCTCGTGTTGAAGCGCCTCCCACACCCTTCGTGCGCCGTAGTATTCCTGGTATTCGGCCCCGAGGTACGCCAAGACCTGTCCCGAGAATTCGTCGAAGCTGATTCGCATTGCATTCTCAATTGCCTGGGGAATCTCCGCGGCCACACCGGCTGGCAGCTTTTCCTTTCCCGCCCCGCCGTCGAGAAGCAGCTTCAAGTCGAAGATATCGCGGGCTTGGGTCGCTATACGTTGGCTGAGTGCTCCGATCTTCTGCCGAAATGCAGCTTCACCGGAATAGTGCTGCGCCAGTATCGGATATAGCTCGTAGGTGCGCACAAGTTCCGCATCCACCGGTTCGAGGAGATAGCCCTCGTCCAAACCATGGCGGCGGGAAAATTCTATTTTAGTTGGGATTGCTGGTCCCTCTGCGATACGGATACCGACTTTCCAACGTTGGGTAGTGTCGGTTTGTTTCGCCGCTTTAACGTGCTCAATGTCGATCGCCTTGACACGGAGTGACTGCGCAAAAGCTGTCGATGCGAGGATCGTGTCGACGTTCTTGGTCAGAGTCGCAGTGGCCATCGTTCGAAAGTCGAAGGCGAGGTCCTCCGAATACCGAATGCTTCGACAAAAAAAACGGAGATTGCCGCCTCCTTTTATAGCGAACAAGGCCTTGTCCACGCGGCGCCCTAAGTGGGCGACGAACATGAGATGGAACAGCTCGATTGCCTGTCGTTCGGACCACATAAGATGAGCTTGCTTGATAAAGACAAGAAATCAACACAAATGTTGACTAGTGGTACTTACCTGGCCCCGCAATCTTCCCTGATACCCCGTTCTTTTTCCATCGAAAGGGTCGCGGGCGATTCCTGGCAACCGAGGTTGGCACGAAGTTGCAGCTGTGCGATAGGTCGCTCTGGCGATCCCCTTCAATTAACAATTCATTTTAGTGTCCAACGGATACCGGCAGCACACGGGCCTGGGCTGAGACGATAACTTCGTTTGTTTGGAAGCTTGAGGCGATTCCGGCTGAGAAGGTGGGCACAGCTCCTTTCCACGATCCAACGGTTCGAGTGTGCCCTATTTGTGCCCTAGCTAATTGTTTAAGGGGAATAGAAATCCCTACGGGTGCGCCACTTTTCCGGGCCTCTGGGTCCGTGCCCCTCGGGCACGGCGCTCACGGCTTGGTGCCGACCGCCTCACAGCGGGCGCGGGCATAGAAGGCATCGGGTTGCCCGCCCCATTCGCGGAACGCCGCGCTCATCGCCTCGAGATCGGCGCGAGTCGCCCAACCCATCGTCTCTGCCACCGCGGTGAATTCAGGCTGAAGAAGCAGGTGGCCGAAGAACATGCTGGCATCCTGGGTCTTTTCCGGCGTGCCAAAATGGTCGTATGAGGCCGACGCCTCGATGCCGGTGAAGCCGGCCGCGCGCAGCAGGGCCCGGTGCTTTCGGCCAAGGTGGATGTCGCCGCCGTTGTGCTCGAGCACCCGCGCCATCAAATCCCACGCGCGCCCGAGGATCGGGGAACGCGGCGAAAACAGGTCGCCGCCGGCGTCTGCGTCGCGCACACCCACGACGCCCCCCGACCGGAGCACCCGGTGAATCTCGCCAAGGGCGCGCGCGGGTTCGCGCAAATGGTAGAGCACAGCGTGGACGAAGACCGCGTCGAACGAGTCGGCGGGGAACGGCAGGTCATAGAGGTTGCCCTGCGCGAAGCGAACATTGGTAAGGGACCTCTCGGCGGCGCGGTGCAGGCCAAACTCGAATTGGGAGGCCTCCACGTCGACGCCGACCACCTCGCCGGGAGCCACGATCTGTGCCAGGTCGACCGTAATCGCGCCGGGTCCGCATCCGCAGTCGAGGAGCCGCATGCCTGGCCGCAGGCGGGGCAGGAAGAAGGCCGCCTCGCGGGCCGCCTGGCGGGCCGCCAAGCCCGCCAGCGCGACTGCGCTGTAACCGCCGGTATAGTGCTCGCGGCCGACCTGCGGCGGGGTGGAGGGCTTCGATGAACGGGTCATGGAAGGGGAGTGGCCGCGGCCTTTCAATGGCCCGGGCCGGCCGGCCCCTCGGACGAAAGGCGGCGGTACACCTCGGTTTGCATGAAGAGGTTCAGGTCCTCGGGCGTCCCGAGGCCGTGCATGCCTGTGCCGTCCGGGCGGGTGAGGCAGGTGAGGATGCGGGAGCCGCGTTCAATGAGCAGATTGTAGGCCGGGGCGACGTAGAACTCGCCGTTGACGCGCAGGTCGCGCGCCACCATCGAATCGGCGGCTGCGACAAAATCGGTGCCGCGCGCGAAGTTGTAGATCCCGACCGTGGCATGGTTGCTTACGACTTTCTTTTCGACGACCTCACCGACGGTGCCATCGGGGCGGAGGCGGCAGTAGGACCACTTGGGGTGGTCGGAGCGAAACGTCATGATCATCCCGTCCGCCCGGGTGGCGTCGAGGACCTGCAGGTAGTCGTCGATCGCCAGCTCGATGAACTGGTCGCTGTTGGCGATCATGAGCGGGGCGCCATCGGCTATCCAGTCGCGGGCGAGGAGCACGGTGCATGCGGCCCCCTGGGTGACCTCTGCCACACGAACGATGGCGCAGCCGGGGCAGAGCCTCTCAAGAAGGGTGCGCAGGGCGGGGTAGCGCTCGAGATGCTCGTCGAGGCAGAGGAAGATGAAGCGGTGCCGGCGCGAGGGGCGGAGGTTGTCAACGACCCATTGGATCATGGGCCGGCCGCCGAATTCCACGAGGGGCTTCGGATCGCGGTAACCCGCCTGCGCGAACCGGGAGCCGCGCCCGGCCATCGGCACGACGATATTGAGCGGGGCGGGGGCGGTCACGCGGGGAATTTGTCGTTTGGCGCGCCGGGGATCTTGACGACGGCGGTGACGGCGTCCGTGAGAACTCGGAAGCGGGTGACCTCGCCGGGCTCGATGACGATGATGTCCCCGGGCCCGAATTTGCGGCCATTCATGCTCACGGTTCCGGACACAACCACCGTAAATTCCCGCGCGATCTTGTGGCGGTGGGCGGCCTCGGCGTCTCCGGCGCGGTAGTGCTTGACGGCTACCTCGACTTCACGGGTGCGGTGGGCGGTGGGCTTGAAGTCGCCGATGAACCAGCCCCTCTTCATCGTGGAGAGACGGCGCCGCTTCATCGGTCGGGGCGAACCTTGAGGCGTTCGGCGTAATCCGCGGCGGCCTGCGGCGTGGTAAGCGAGATGTAGGAGGCGCGCGAAATCTGGTGGATGCCGATGCGCGCGCCAGCGAGGAGCATCTCGTTATAAACTGGGCAGACGTAGAACGCTCCCTCGACGTGCGCGTCCTTGAGGATCATTTGCTCCGCGGCGCGGACGAAGTCGCGCCCCCGTGCGAAATAGTAGAACCCGGCGGTGGCTAGCTGGCTGATCGGGCGCTTCTCGGCGGCCTCGACGACCAGCCCGGCGCTGCATCGCACGAAGGACCAGCGGGGATGGACGCCCTCGAAGACGACGATGCCGCCGTCGAGCTGGCGCTCCCGGAAATCGGAAACCGCGCCGGGCAGGTCGGCAAGGATGAGCTGGTCGCCGTTTGTGATGATGAGCGGCTCATCGTTGTCGATGTCGTCGACCGCGAGCAAGGCCGAGCATGCGGCGCCCGCCGTCGCGCTCGGCACCTCGCAGACCGTGACCGCCGGGCGCAGCAGCCGTGCGACGCCGTCGGTGTGGTAGCGCAGGTTCTCGTCGTGGCGGAGCACGGCGATCATGCGGTCCGCCGGCCCGAGCAGCGGCTGCAGGTTCTCAAACACATGCTCAATGATCGGTCGGTCGGCGACCTCGACCAGGTTCTTGGGGAAGCGGTGGCCGGCCTCGCTGAATTTGTCGGAGGGCCCGGCCATGAGGACAAGGAGGTTCATGGGACGGGGTCGAGTTCGGCCCTGACGCGCTCGTAGGTGACGTCGTTGACATCCTGCACGACGAGCACGCGGCAATTGGCGGCGCGTGCGGCGGCGATGCCATGGGGGTGGTCCTCGACGACGAGGCAGGCCTCGGGCGGCACGCCGAGGTCGGCCGCGGCCTTGAGGTAGATGTCGGGCGCGGGCTTCGGATGGGCGATGTCCTGGTTGCTGACGATCGCGTCCAGATAGGGCCTCAGGCGGCTTTTTTCCATCATGAGCTCAACCGTGGCGCGCACGGAATTGGAGGCGACGGCAAGGCCGAGGCCGTCGGCTTTCAGGCGGGAGAGCGCGTATTCGTGCTGGAAGCGCGGCTTGCAGCGCGCGTGGATGAGCTCCGTCGTGTAACCCTGCTTCAGCTCGTTCAGGAATCCATGCAGGGCGGCAGGCAGGCGCTGCTCGCGCGAGAGCATCTCAAGCTTCCTGCGCGTCGGCAGGCCGTCGAACGTGACGAGATGGTCGTAGCGGCTGATCGTGTAGCCGAAGAGGCCGAGCGCGCGGTTGAGGGCCTCATAGTGCCAGTCCTTGGCGTCGATCAGTACGCCGTCCATGTCGAAGACGATGGCCTGTATCCTAGTCATGAAAGAAGTCCCGGGCGGCGGCGGGGTGGTCGGTGCAAAGCAGAACCTCGTCCGCGGCGCCGATGCCGGCCGTGCGCAGCGTCTGCCAGAAAGGGAGGTGGGGGCGGGCGTGCAGTTCGGGAGAGACGAGCGCAACCTGCTTGCCGGCGGCGACGTGCCGTTCGATGTCCGCGGATGCGATCCAGTCGACCTCCAGCTGGTCCATCCAGATGCCGGCCGCCGCCTCGTACAGCACGGGGGCCCGCTCGAATTCGCTTTCTCGGGTGAAGAACCGCAGGCCCTCGCGCCGAAAGGCGACCGCCTCGGGAGGGGACATGTCAAAACAGAAATAGTCGGCGACACGGTGCTGCTCGAGAAGCGGGCGAAGAAGGCCGCGCAGTCCGTCGGCCTTGATGTTCAGGGCAAGGGTCAGCTTGCCTCCCGCCGCGGCGTGGAGACGGAAGAGTTCCGCGGCGCCGAGGGCCCGACCGTCGGCCGGGTCGTGGCTGACGACAAGCCGTCCGCAGCAGTCGCGCAGATCGGTCTCCATGCCGAAGCCGGCCGCGAAGCTGCGTTCGATCGCAGCCGGGGTGTTCCGCTCCTCTGGGGTCGTCCAAAGGCCGCGATGGGAGATGATGCGCATGGATTTGGGGCGGGCCGGCGGGCGGCGCAAGCACCTGGACGGTGCGGAACGCGGCGTTGAGGCCGCGAGTTTTGAGCAGGGCCGCCCGACTGCAAGACTTCGCTGCTCGGATCTAGGCGCCATGCCGGACGCTTTGCCCGAGATGCGCGGAAAGAGGGCCGGCGCCCGCGTCGCCGGGCCAGATTTTGGTTTGCATTTTCCCACCCCTTGTTAGGAATGCGCGCCACCATGCACAAGCTTTTGCTCGCCCTATTCGTCGGGGTCGCGGCGACCCTTTCCGTGTCCGGTGCCGTTACTTTGGAGCTGAAGAATGGAGCCCGTCTCGTAGGCACGATCACCAAGGAGGAGAATGGAAAGGTCTATTTCCATGCGGACATGGTCGGCGACGTCGTGATCGAGGCCGCTTCGATCGCCAAGCGAACCGAGGAGATCGTGGCACCTATTGCCACTCCGGAGGCCGATATTGCACCGTCAGCGCCGGTCGTGCCGGCCCTAGGAACCGCAATGGCCTCCGCCACCAAGCTCACCGAGGACGAGGGGACGAGCGGCGCCGCTCCGAGCTCGGGCGCGCCCGAAGGCGAACCGGAGGCTGCGGTCGCAACGGCCTCCGGTGCCGGGGCGCAGGCGAAGAAACCGGTATGGAAACGCGCAATTTCGCTCAATGGGTCGTACAATTCGGCGACGTTCGAGCAGGGGAAGCTCGAGGGCATACCGGCGTCCTCACCGATCCAGACGGGCGCGCAGGCCGGGTTGCAGGGCCAACAGTCGACCCTGCAGATCACGGGGATGCTGCTGAGGTTGACGCCGATGACGGTGTTCTCCCTCACGGGATCGTACGGCTACGCCAACTACCAACCGGCCGGAACCGTGATGAATAACCGCTCGGCGGAGATGACCTACGAGTACCTTTTCTCGACTGTCGACTTCTGGTTCGCGCGGTCGACCTACAAGGAGGACCAGATTGCCTATATAGACCACTACTTCGAGGAGGTCATCGGCTACGGGCGGAAGCTCGTGGACACCAAGAGTACCAAGCTGAACGTCGTACCCGGGGTTTCGTTGGTCAACGAGGAGGAAGGCACGCGTTTTGACAACGAGTGGATAGCCTCCGTCGGGTTTTTGGAAAACCTGGAATACACGTTTAATTCGCACGTGGCGCTGGAGGAGCGGTTCAAATACCGCATAGGGGTCACGGACCGGGATGTCTGGGACATAAATTCCTATCTGGGCCTGAGCTTTCCGATCATCGATCATCTGTCATTCGATGTCGGGGCCACGTACAACTACGACAACACCCTCGGACCCCTGCCGGCGAGGATCGCGAACTCATTTGAGAAATCGGGGTTTCCGGTGTCCATCATCTCGGCCCTGCACCCCGAAAAGAAGGACCAGCTGCTGCTGACAAGCGGCCTTCAGCTTCACTGGTGACCGGGCCGGAAGGCGTGGGCGTTTTGGGCGCCATCCCACGCCCCGAGCAGGACCGCCCCCGGCGGAGCTGTTGGCTGGGCGCGGCCTGCGATCAGAACGTGATGATCTCGAGCGCCACCTGCAGTGTCTCCTCGCGGGCGACCGAATCGAGGGCCTTCCATCCGAGCACCAGCGCGTGCTGGTAGGCCTGGCGGCGGGAGATGCTGTGGCGCAAGCTTGGCAGGCCGATGCGCTCCGCAATCGACTCGAGATCGCGGGCGAGCACCGTCTGCCGCTGCACCTGGTTGAAGAGGATGGCGGCCTTCTGCAACGGGTGGTGCGCGCGGATCATCTTCACCGTGTCCTGCGAGCTCCAGAGGTCTGCCGGGGAGGGTGAGCTCACCAGGATCACCTTGTCAGCCTGCCGGACGCTGTCGTGCACGAGCGGTGACTCCAGGCGCGGCGGCGTGTCGATAATCAGCGCCTCGTAATTGACTCCCTCCACAGCCATCTCAATCGACGCGGGCTTGGTGGTTTCGATCCAGCGTGTCGCCGTGCGCTGGGGGTCGCGATCGATGATGCCGATGCGCCGGCCCGCATCGGCGAGCGCGCTTCCCAGCAGGAGAGCCAGGGTTGTTTTGCCGGCGCCGCCCTTTCCGTTGCAGAACGTGACGGTCACAACGAGGTCAACGGCGCGAACGTGATTTCATCCGCACGCACCGACTCCATCGGATTTAGATGCCGGCAACCCGGCCTGCCGAAGAGGAACGACACAAAGGGCCATAGCCCCTTGGGCCGTACGGATGCGGGGCACCCCGATTAGGCAGCGGGCGCGGCAGCTGCCGGGCGCGCCTTCTTGTCGGATGCCAGAACAAGCAGCAATCCGATTATGGGCAGGAACACCACCGAAGCGGCGAAATAACCCCAAAAACCGAATTTACGTTCCCGACCAAAGTAAGCGACAAGGGCGCACGTTCCGACGTAGAGGATGGTAGTGAGGGCCATGGCAGCAGTAGGTTAATATTTGAACTCGGACACCTTTTTCATGCCAGTCTTCACTTCCGCGGTGAAGGTATCTTTAAATTCCTTGGCATTGAAAGTGAGCAGGGTGCCGCCGGATTCATAGTGTTTCACGAACACCTTTCCGATCCCGTAGGTGACGGCCGCGGCAAATGCAGGCTGAGCCAGTGTGCCGAGAATGGAGCCGACGCCGGGTACGGTCTTCAGGAGGCCTCCGACTGCGCCGCGGGCGATCAGCCCCGGGGCCATCCCGCCGAGCAATGCGGCGACAGCCGACTTTCCGATATTCTTGTCGAACGGCTTGCCATAGGCGGCGGAAAGGTCCGCCAACATCTTCAGCTGGACACCGAACAGAACGGCGCTGTCCCAAAGGGGCACGGGAATCGCCCCTGCGCCGGCGGCAAGGAGCACGGAACCGTTGATTATCTTCTCAGGCGACAAAGTGACGGGCGCATCGGCCGAAGTCGACGGCACGAGGGTTTCGGTGGTGGTCATTGTTGATGATGTCTGCGTATCCTTGGGCTCCTGATTGGCTGAATCGAGCGCCTCGGCGAGTTTCGACCGAATGTTCGAAGCGCTCCTTTTCTTTTCCATGATTGGATTAGTGTAAACGATTCCTCGTGTGTGCGACGAGTCAAGAGTTTATTCTTCGTGATTCGACGGCAAAGCGCACCCTAAAGCAACCTGCGGCGAGGGAAGCAATCTTGCGACCCGAAGGCTGGCTAAGGGTCTCCTTAGGGCGCGGAGCGCCAGGGTCGATTTCCGGGCCTGCCCGCCCGCGGCCGGATGGAACCCCGGGGCCCTAAAATGACCATAATCCCTGGATATCGATCGCGTACGTGCACGGGTCATAGGCCCCGCCTGCAGCTCCCGCGGCACTGACCGCGACCGCATCTGCTGCGACCCCTTCGGGGCCAGCGTCCGATGCGCCCGTACGCCCTGGACGCTTGGGTCGCGATATTCGACGCGCACGGGGCTGAAACCGCCATCGACTCCCGTTTCGACGGCGCGCGTGCCGGTCCGGGAATTTCCTTGCCACTGCCTGCGCCTGCGAGAGAAAGTCGCCGGGATGCTCTAACCAATCTCGCGGGCGTATTTCGCGATGCGATACGCTTACGGGGTTGTCGTCATCTATCAACCCGACGCATGGAGTTTATCCGCTTTCTCAAGAGGGAATCTGGCGCTTACGGCACCCGAATCGCGGTGGTCACCGTCGCGGGCGGCATTGTCAACGGGCTCATGGTGATGATCGTTTTGGGAGCGGCCGGCATGGCCAACCACGACCAGGTCAGCGTGCAGTATCTTGTTCTGTTTGCGCTGGCGCTGGTGGCCTTGATGCTTGCCAAGCGCTACAGCCTAAACCACACGACCCGGCTTACCGAGGAGATTGTCGAGCGCCTGCGCGTGCGGATGGCGGACAAGATCCGGCGCGCGGAACTCCTTTATTTCGAGAATATCGGCCAGCCGGAGTTCATGACGATCCTCTCCAAGGAGACGCAGGTCATATCGGGAACCGCATCGATGACGATCAACGCCACCTCTTCGGCCGTAATGCTGGTCGTTTCATTCGCCTTCGTCGCCTATCTTTCGATGACGGCCTTCTTCCTTGCGCTGGCGGCCATCGCGGTGGCCGTTTTGACCTTCAACGCGGTGCTTGCGCTGGCGAAAAAGCAGCACCTGGAGACCATGCGCGTGGAAAACGAATTTTTCGATCTGCTTAACCACCTGCTTTCCGGGTTCAAGGAACTCAAGATCGACGCCGGAAAGAACCGCGATTTCTTCGACCACTACCTCAAGCCGCGGGCGCACGACGTGCGTATGTTCACCACCAGGACGAGCGAGCAGTTCGTGAACAAGACCATCATCACGCACTCTGCGTTCTATGTGCTGCTCGCCACGGTCATCTTTGTGCTGCCCCGGCTTGCAACATGCGAGCCGTCCGTTGTCATCAAGGTCACCGCGGTGATGCTGTTTATTTTCGGCCCCTTGGCCGAGGTGGTGGGCGTCGTCCCGCAGATTTCGCGGGCCAGCGTCTCCGTCGAGACCATAAAGAAAATGGAGGAGAGCCTGGATCAGGAGGTGGCCCGCCATCCGCCGGTGAATCTCGAAGTTCTGCCTGCGCCGCTCGCATTTCGGGAGATCAAACTCGACCAGATCCAGTTCTCGTACCCCGATAACGAGGGCGCGCAAAGCTACACCCTGGGCCCCCTTGACGCCACGATTCACGCCGGCGAGATCCTCTTCATCATGGGCGGCAACGGTAGCGGCAAGTCCACGCTGCTGAAGCTGCTTACCGGCCTCTATTTCCCCCGTTCGGGGCGGATCCTCGTTGACGGCAAACCACTCCTGCAGTCCCAATACCACCGATATCGGAACATGTTTTCGGCGGTGTTCACGGACTTTCATCTCTTCGACCGTCTCTACGGCCAGGACCAAATCGAGCAGGAACAGGTCGATCAGCTGCTCGCCGAAATGGAACTCGACTCGAAGACCCGAATGGCCGACGGCCGTTTTACCCAGCTCAACCTTTCCACCGGTCAGCGCAAGCGTCTCGCGCTGATCGTCGCGTTGCTTGGGAACAAGAACGTTCTGGTTTTTGACGAGTGGGCCGCGGACCAGGATCCTTCTTTCCGCAAGCATTTTTACGAGACGATCCTTCCTCACCTCAAAAGTGAGGGGAGGACCATCATCGCTGCCACCCACGACGACCGGTATTTCCACGTTGCCGACAGAGTGTTCAAGATGGAGTGGGGGCGGTTCGTTCCCTCTGGCCTGGAGAAACCGGGCGCAAATTAGGTTGTTCCCCTGCTCGGCCTGGCGCTACCCTCAACCCTTTCCCCCTCAATGAACGAGCCCCCCGAAGACGCTCCTCCCTCATTACCGGAGCCTACGCCTTTGGGGCCCGAGACGGACGCGGACGCCCAAGCTGGGGCCCCGACCGGAGGAACGCCCCTTTCCGCGTACGGCGCGCCCGAGCCCGCCCGCCCGTGGCCCGTCCGCTTCATTCGCGGCGTGTTCGGGTTTCCCGGCCGCCTCCTTCGAAACGCCCGGGAGGTCTGGAGGGAGAATACGCTCGTCATCGTCCTCGTCGGATTCGCGTTTGCATTCGCCGTGGCTATCTTCTGGCAGAGCATCTTCATCAAGATCGGCCCCGGTGAAGCCGGCGTGCTTTACCGGCTCTTTTTTGGCGGAACCGTTACTGAGGCCGAGACGCGCATGGCCGACGGCGAGTTGATAGAAGTCGTGACCCCGAAGACCACTTACTACAAGGAGGGCCTGCGGGTCATTTTCCCTTGGGATACGATGTATATCTACAATCTGCGGCTGCAGCAGGTGCCGGACAGTTTCTTCGTGCTCAGCAAGGACGGCCTCTCAATCAAGGTCGAGGTCTCGATCCGATTCCGGCCGGAAAAGGCCGTGCTTGGCTTGCTTCACCAGAGGATAGGGCCCGATTACATCGAACGCGTGGTCAAACCGGACGTACAGTCGGTATGCCGCTACGTTTTCGGCCAATACACCCCTGAGGAGATTTACGACACCCAGGGTTTCATCACCGAGTCGATCAAGCAGGAGGCCCGCGCCCAGCTTGCCGCCCATTACGTCTACCTCGACGACGTGCTGCTGCGAGGGGTGACGCTTCCCCCAACCGTCGCCCTGGCCATTGAGTCCAAGCTTCGCGCACAACAGGTCCTGGAGGAATACCAATACCGCGTTGAATCCGAGAAGAAGGAAGCGGAACGCAAGTCCATTGAGGCCGGCGGCATCCTCAAGTTCCAGGACACGGTCATGTCGTGCCTCCCTGATTTCGAACAATACCTGCGCTATAAGGGCATCGAGGCCACGCTTGAGCTGGCGAAGTCGCCCAATTCAAAAATCGTCATCATCGGCGGGGGCGAGGACCGGCTGCCTATCATCCTCGACGGCACCGAAAAGGGTGACGGCTCGACCGCGGCCGGTTTGTCCGGCAACCCGCGTGCGAATTCGCCCTCGCCAAGGCGTTAGCCGGCTGCCAGCGCCTCGGCTTGTCGTTTGCCGGCCAATACTCGATCGTCCGTTCACCGCGCCCCCCGGGCCGCCATGGCTGTAACCAGGATTACGATCCTTTCATTCGGGGTTCGCGGCGACGTGCAGCCGCTCCTTGCGCTGTCGCTTGGGCTGAAGGCGGCGGGTTTCACGGTGACGCTGGCCGCGGATGCGAGTTTCGGCGGATGGATTCGCGGCCACGGCGTCGGGTTTTCGCCTCTGCGGATTGACTGGCGCAGCTTTCTGAGCTCCGAGGAGGGACGCCGCGCTGTGGCGAACGAAGTGGCGCCCCAGCAGGGATTTGAGCGATTTGTGCGCCCGATGCTCGACGATTGCTGGCACGCCTCCCAGGGCGCGGACGCGCTCATCTACGACACGATGCTTGTCGCGGGCAACCACATCGCCCACCGGCTCGGCATTCCCGCCCTGATGACCTCGGTCGTCCCAAACATGTCTCCCACCCGCGCCTTTCCGCCTCCCGGCGCTCCAAAGATCGGCTGGGGCGGCTGGGGCAACAAGCTCAGCTATCAGCTCTACCGCATAGGGTGGCGGTCGGCCGACGGCAACCTAAGTAGCTGGTGCCAGGCGGCACTTGGCTTTAGGCCGCGGCGCTGGCACGATTACTGGCAGTTGCGCGGAAAGCGCATCCCGATCGCCTACAGCTTCAGCCATCACGTCGTCCCGCGCCCGGCCGACTGGCCGCCCGAATACTGGGCTGGCGGATATTGGTTCCTTGACGAGCCGGCCGCGTATTCACCCCCGGTGGAACTAGAGGCGTTTCTCGCGGCGGGCCCGGCGCCTCTCTATATCGGTTTCAACTCTATGGTGAGCAACGATCCGGGGCGGCTGACGGAGATCCTGATCGCAGCGGCTGTAAAGGCGGGTCAGCGCGCCGTTCTGGTCGGCGGGTGGGGCGGCCTCGTGCCGAGGGCTCTGCCCGACTCGGTCCTACTGGTCGACGATGTGCCCCACCGGTGGCTGTTCCCTAGGGTGAGCGCCCTGGTGTACCACGGCGGGGCGGGCACGACGGCGCTCGGCCTTCGTCTTGGCCGGCCGCTGGTCACTTGTCCGCTCAGCGGCGATCAGCCGTTCTGGGGCGCGGTCGTGGCGCGCAACGGATGGGGCCCAAAGCCGATCAGCCAGCAGAGACTGATCGCGCGTGGTTGTGTGGACGAATTGGCCGCGGCGATGCGCAGCGCGGCGACCGACCGGGAAATGCGGCGCCGCGTCGACGGGGTGAGCAGGGCTCTCGATCAGGAAAACGGCGTACCGGAGGCGGTGCGGTTCATTTGCGAACACCTCGGTGGCTGATTTGCCTGGCGCGGCCCGGTCGCTCCTTCCGCCGTCATTTGGTCCCGGTGTAGACCCTGGGGTGCAGCGCGCTTCGGACTTCATTCCACACTTCGGCGTAGAGCGCGTCCGTCTTGCTGTCGGTATCCTCGAGGAAAAAGTTCTTCTCAGGTGTGGGATGGAGGAAGAATGAGGGGCTGTTGAGGATCCCCCCCTCGACGTAGTACGACGCATCCTTTACCGTGGTCGCGCAGTAGGAATAGCTCGTCACCCGTCCGGCCACGTTCGGCCTAAGCAGGTAGTTAAGGAATTTCTCGGCGCCAATGCTATTGGGGCCCTTCACGAGGACGAAGCATTTGCGGGATACAATGGTTCCCTCTTCCGGAAGCGCGAACCGAATGTCCAGATTTCGTGGAACCCGCAGTTCCTTGTTTCCGACCATGGCGACCGTGGCGTCACTGGTCCACGCGAGCGCCATGTCTGCCAGTCCGAGGGAGAGGATTTTCGATTCGTTAGTGGAGTCGATAAACACAATCTGGTTGCCTATGCTCTTTAGATATTCTCCGGCCGCGCGGATTTGTTTCTCGGTGGCGCTGTTCAGCTCGATATCCTTGTCTTGCGCCAACAGCACTGACGCGAGGACGAAGCGGCCGTCATCCATTAGCGCGATTCGCTTGCCCGGCTCCACGAGGCTCCGGATCTCTTCCAGGTCGGGGACGTGCTCGGCCCCGGGATCCACCGCCGCCACTGTGGATGGGGGGAAGAGGTCCGTCCAACTCCGCGGAAACACTTCCGTCGTGCGCTTGTTGTACGCAATGCCGGTCGCACCCCAAATGTAGGGCACGAGCCAGTCGTTGTGGCTGTCAAACTTCGGGTTATATTGCCGGTCGATGTGCTTGAGATTGGTCAGCATCGCTCGGTTGAACGGTTGCAATAGGTTCCTCTTATCGCTGAGAAGCAGTTTCGCCATGAAGGCCGATGGCATCGCCAAATCGTAGTAACCCGGTTTCGCCAAGAGCTTGGCGCGCAGGTCGTCATTTGAGTTAATGTCATGGTCCACGATTACCGCGATGCCGGTCTCATTCTCGAAATCCTCGATTACGTCACTCGGCAAATAGTGGTCCCATATCAGAATATGGATCTGGTCGGCCATCAGCTCCGAGGGGAACAGCTGACGGACCTTCGTGCAGCCTGCCCACGCGCATACGAGCGCCGCGAGACCGGAAAGGACTAGGGATGCCCGCCGCACCTTATCGAGTCGAAGAGCCGATCGAGAACGCATGGGACAATCAGAACGGCTTTTGCTCGCCAATGGCAAGAGAGCGCCGAGCCGCCGTCGGACTCGCCAGTCCGTCTGCCTCCAGCTCCGCCCGCAAGGCTTCGATCACGGCGCCCCGCTCCCTCTGGTGAAAGAAATGATCGCCCGCGACCATGCGCACGTGACAGGGCGCGGTCGTGAATTGCCCCCAGCCCTTCAATTCCGCCTCAGTCGTCCACGGATCGCGCGTGCCGCCGAGTATGGTAAGCGGCACAGCTGCCGGCGCCTGCGGCTGCCAGCGATACTCATCCACCAGCTGGAAATCCGAACGCAGGATCGGCGTCAGTAGCGCCATCAATTCTGGTTCGGCCAGCACCTCCGGCGGCAGGCTTTCGTAGCGTTCCGCGACAGCGTCCCTGAACGCCGCGTCGGGCAGGTGGTGGATCGGAGGCAGCTTCGGCGGAGCGGTGGGAGGATTACGGCCCGACAGGAACAGGCGGCGCGGTGGATCCTTGATCCCCCGCCGGGCCAGCTCCAGCGCCAGTTCGTAAGCCAGAAGCGCTCCCATGCTGTGTCCGAACAGCGCGCACGGTGCGCCACCGCTCAGCGCAGGCCATGCGTCGGCGAGCAGATGGGTCATGACCTTAGCCGAAGCAACAAGCGGCTCGGCGAGCCGGGTTTCGCGGCCGGGATACTGCACGGCGCGCACTTCGATGCCAGATGCATGGAATGCCGCGCCCCAGGCGAAGAAGATTGATGCTCCGGCTCCGGCATGCGGAAGGCAGATCAAACGGGACCGAGGCCGGTCGGACGGCCGCGGCGTCGTGAACCAGGCGACGGCAGGCTGCCGCCGCGCCGTTGATTCAGTCATCACCCGCCTCCGCGCAGGCTCTTCGGCCGCATGTCGGTCCATACCTCCTTGATTCGGGCGAGGCATGTGGCCTTGTCACCTTTTGTGCCCTCCGCGCTCCATCCCGCCGGCAGCGGCCTGTCCGCCGGCCAGATCGAATATTGTTCCTCGTGGTTAAGGACCACTTGATACACGGTGGTGTCGTTTTCTGGTTCGGTGGACATGTGAGAAGACCTGAGAGGGCCGACGGTTCGGGAAAGACCGGATTCGGGGCGCGCAGGCTTGTGCAGTCTCTGGCGTCGCGTCCATCTCTGAAATCAACGGCTGCAAGACAAGCCTTATTGGCGGGAACGGAGTCCGCTTTTTGGCTGCGAATCACGCGACAGGCGGACCAAATACAGACTTGGAATCGGCGCCGTTTTGGCCATGGTGGCCTCGCGTGGCGATTCCTGCAGCTCCTTTTTCCGAATCCCCTTTCCCGCATTTAGTTGCAATGCTGCGGCACCGTGCATTAAACGACGCGGCGCGGCGGGCTTTTGTGTTCCTTCCCGACGGGGAAAACGAGGGGGCAAACCTCACGTTTGCGCAGCTTGACGAACGAGCCCGCTTGATCGCCGCCAGGCTCCAGACCTTAGCGGATCCTGGCGACCGCGCGCTGCTCCTCTATCCGCCGGGGCTCGAGTTCATGGCCGCATTTTTCGGGTGCCTCTACGCCGGCGTTATCGCCGTGCCGAGCTACCCGCCGAAGCGCAACCGTACCGACACGCGGCTCCAAACGATTTCGGCCGATGCCGGAGCACGCCTCGTCCTGACGGACCAGACGGTTCTGGCGGAGATCGAGAAACGCCTGCAGCACACGCCCGAGCTAAAGGCGCTCCATTGGCTCGCCACGGACGCGCTCGATGCCGCGAGCGACAGCGATTGGAGCGAGCCGAATATCCGGCCTTCGGACCTCGCGTTCCTTCAGTACACCTCGGGCTCCACCACCACCCCGAAGGGCGTCATGGTCAGCCACCGAAACCTGCTCGTCACCCTCGACGACCTGGACCGCGGCTGGGACCACACGCCCGAGAGTGTGATGGTCACTTGGCTCCCCATCTTCCACGATATGGGGCTCATTTACGGTGCGCTCATGCCGCTGTATAAGGGTTTCACGTGTGTCATGCTGCCGCCGCCCGCCTTTTTGCAGGGTCCTTCGCGATGGTTGCGGGCCATCACGCGCTATCGGGGAACCCACAGCGCAGCGCCCAATTTTGCCTATGACCTTTGCGTCGCATCCACGACACCGGAGCAGCGCGCGGGGTTCGACTTGCGCTCGTGGCACCTGTCGCTCAACGCCGCCGAACCCGTCCGGGCCGAGACTCTTGCGGCCTTCAACGAAGCCTTTGCGCCGTGCGGCCTCTCGCCGCTCACCGTGTCGCCCGGCTACGGCCTCGCCGAGGCGTCGCTTAAGGTCTGTGCCTTGCCGCGCGGCGAGACCACGCGCCTCTGCTATGTGGTCACCGACGAGCTGGCGCGGCACCGCGTCGTGCCCGCCCAGCCGGGTGCGCCGGGCGTCCAGCCTATCGTCGGCTGCGGGAGGGGCCAGGTCGACAACCGCTACTGCATCGTGGATCCGGAGACATGCCGCCTGTGCGAGCCGCGCGAGGTCGGAGAAATCTGGTTCTCGGGCCCCTCGGTCGCCCAGGGATACTGGGGCCGAGCGGCCGAAACGGAGGCTTGTTTCGGCGCGCACATTGCCGGCACCGGCGATGGGCCGTTCCTTCGCACGGGCGATCTCGGTTTCATCGACGAGGGCGAGATATTCATCACCGGCCGGCTTAAGGACCTGATCATCATCCGCGGCCTCAATTACTATCCGCAGGACATCGAGTTGAGCGTTGAGAAAAGCCATCCGTCGCTGCGCCCCGCCGGGGGCGCAGCCTTTTCAATAGAGGTGGACGGCAACGAGGTGCTGGTCGTGGTGCAGGAGGTCGAGCGCACGCACCTGCGCCGGCTCAACTTAGACGAGGTCGTTTCCGCAATCCGCGGGGCCGTCTCCGAAAAGCACGAGTTGCCTGTCCATGCGGTGGCCCTTTTGCGCCCCGGCACGATACCCAAGACCTCAAGCGGGAAGGTCCGGCGGCGCGCATGCCGCGCGCTCTTTCTGGACGGCCAGCTCGAGCTCGTCGGCGAATGGCGTCTCGCTGCGGCGCCTGGCACGGAGCCTCCGGAGGCGGCCGCTGCGCCGCCGGCGGAACATGCCCTGGAAAACGCCGTCATCGAGACGTGGCTCAGCGTGCAGATATCCCGCCGACTCAAGCTGCCCGCGGCCGCGATCGACCCGCGCGAGCCCTTCTCCCGTTACGGCCTAGATTCGCTTGCCGCGGTCGAGCTCTCCGGAGAACTGGAGAAATGGCTGGGGCGCCACCTGCCTCCGACCCTTCTTTACGACTATCCCAGCATACGTCTTCTCGCCGAGCACCTCACGGCTGTCGCCTGCGAGCCGCTGCCGCCCGACGAAGCCCCTGTCGATCCCGCCGCCGGTCCCGTCGCGATCATCGGGATTGGCTGCCGCTTTCCCGGCGCCGATTCGCCAGAGGCCTTTTGGAGGCTGCTGGCCGGAGGAGTCGATGCCATAGGCCCGGTACCTCCGGTGCGCTGGCGCGCCGATGGTGATCCGGCCACCCGCTGGGGCGGTTTTCTTGGTGCAGTCGACGGATTCGATGCGGAGTTTTTCGGCATTGCCCCGCGCGAGGCCGACCTCATGGACCCACAGCAGCGCCTGCTCCTCGAGGTCGGCTGGGAAGCGTTGGAAGACGCCGGCCTCGCTCCCGACTTGCTCGGCGGAAGCCGCTCAGGCGTGTTCATCGGCATTAGCGGCAGCGACTACGCCAGGCTGATCGCCGAGCGTTCCGGAGGTTCCGACGCATACTCCGGCACAGGAAGCGCCCTCAGCATCGCTGCCAACCGCCTGTCGTACATCCTTGATTTGCGCGGCCCAAGCTGGGCAGTGGACACCGCGTGCTCGTCTTCCCTCGTCGCGGTGCACCAGGCCTGTCGCAGCCTCCGCTCCGGCGAATGCACCATGGCGCTGGCCGGCGGCGTCAATCTCCTGCTCGCGCCCGACCTCACGTCCATCTTTGCGCGAGCCGGCATGCTCGCGCCCGACGGCCGCTGCAAGGCCTTTGACGCGTCGGCCGACGGTTACGTGCGCGGCGAGGGCTGTGGCATGGTAGTGCTCAAGCGCCTCGCAGACGCCCAGCGCGACGGCGACCGCATCCTTGCGGTGATTCGTGGTACCGCCGTGAACCAGGACGGCCGAAGCAACGGCCTCACCGCGCCCAACGGCCCCGCTCAGCAGGCCGTCCTGCGCGGCGCCCTTCGGGACGCCCACCTCGTGCCCTCGGCAATCAGCTATATCGAGGCCCACGGCACCGGCACAGCCCTGGGCGATCCTATCGAGGTCAATTCGCTCAAGGGAGTTCTGTTAGAGGGCCGGGCTCCGTCGCAGCATTGCTGGATTGGTTCGGTCAAGACAAACGTCGGCCACCTCGAGGCCGCCGCTGGCATAGCCGGCCTGATCAAGGTCGTGCTGGCATTGCGCCACCGCAAGATACCACCTCACCTTCATCTTCGGAAACTCAATCCGCTTATTGCCTTGGACGGCAGAGCCTTCACCGTGCCGGACTCGCTCACCGACTGGCCAGCTGCCGACGGCACGCGCATCGCAGGTGTCAGCTCGTTCGGCTTCGGCGGCACCAATGCCCACGTCGTGGTTGGCGAGGCCCCCCCGACCGTCGTCGCGGCGTCCGCCGCCAGCCGAGGCGGCGAGGTGCTCGTGCTCTCAGCTCGGACCGAAGCCGCCCTGCGCCAGCTTGCCGCCCGTTACGATGAAATGCTCTGCCGTGGCGACGCGCCGGCCTGGTCCGCCGTGTGCCGAACAGCCGCGCTAGGCCGGGTCGCAATGCCGCAGCGCCTTGCGGTGTTCGCCGCGCACGGCGCCGAGGCCGCAGAACGCCTCGCGGCTTTCGCGCGCGGCGAAGCGCCCGCCGGACTGTGCCTCGGGAGCGTCGGGAAACGCCCCCGGATCGCTTTTCTCTTTTCCGGCCAGGGCTCGCTTTATCCGGGTGTGGGTCTCGAACTCTATGCCACCAGCCCGGTCTACCGCGCCGCGTTCGATGAGTGCCGCGCGCTCGTGAGCGCCAGCGCCGGCTGGGAGCTTCTGGAGGTTGTGGCATCCGACGATCGGATTTCGCGAACCGAGTTCGGCCAAGTTGCGCTCTTCGCCGTGCAGTACGCCATCGGGAAGCTCTGGGCGGCGTGGGGGGTTGTCCCCGACGCCGTCGCCGGCCACAGCATTGGCGAATACGCCGCAGCATGTGTGGCCGGCGTGCTTTCGCTCGATGAGGCGGTGCGGCTGATCGTCGTGCGTGGGCGCCTCATGGCCGAGCATGGAGGCTCCGGAGCGATGGCGGCGGTGCAGGGAACCGAGGCGGATGTCGCGGCCGTTCTCGCGCGCCACGGAGTTGAAATCGGCGCCGTCAACAGCCCGCGCCAAGTCGTCCTCACCGGCAGCAGGACCGCGGTATCGGCGGCCGCATCGGATCTCAAGGCCGCCGGACTGCGCGTTAACCTGCTCGAGGTCGAGCGGGGCTACCACTCCCGCGAGATGGAGCCGATCCTTGCGGCCTTCGGCGACGCCGCCGCAGGCGTGGGTTTTCGGGCTCCACAATGCGCGTTTGTTTCGTCGGTCACCGGAGGCGCTGTGCGCGAGGAGCTGACCGATCCCGGCTACTGGGTGCAACAGATTCGGAAGCCCGTGCGCTTCGCGTCCGCGATGGAGGCTTTATCCCGCGAGAACATCGATCTCTTTGTCGAGATCGGCCCGCGCGGCACGCTGCTGGCATTCGGCCAGGATGGGTGGCCGGGAGGCGAGTCCGACTGGCTCCCCAGTCTGCGGCCGGGGCGCGGGGACTGGGCGCAGATGCTCGACGTCGCGGGTCGCGCATGGGTGCGCGGCGCTTCCGTCAACTGGAGGCGGGTGCATTCGGGAATCGCGGGTCCGCCCGTTGCGCTGCCCACCTATCCCTTCGAACGGCAACGCCACTGGTTCGATGAACTTGGCGTCGCGGCTCCGGCTGCCATCGACGAGGCCGATCTCGAATGGGCTGTTTCGACCCTGCGGTCGGACGCGGCGTTGTCGGATGCAGACCGCGACGCCGCGCCGCGCATCCTCGCCGCGTATTTCCGCAGACAAATGCAGCGTGCGACGGGTGAGTCGTTGCGCGATGCCCTTTACGAGCTTCGCTGGAATCCGCAGCCGCGGGCGGCTGGCGCGACTCCCGCTGCCGCCGGTGCATGGCTGGTGGTCGGCCCGCTCGGACCCGCTGCAGCGCTCCTAGCAGAAGAGCTGCACCGGCGCGGGCAGACCGCGCAACTGTCGAACGATTTCGTGCCCGGATCGTGGCGCGGGATCGTGTTCGTTGCCGGCCCGGGCGCGGCTCCCGAGGCCGAATGCCTTAAGCTATTGGCGATCGTGCAGGCTGTGCTCCTCGCGCCTGCGGCTGCCGCGCGGCTGTGGGTGGTTACCCAAGGGGCCGTTCCAGCCGCGCCCGGTGACGCCGAGATGCTCGAACTGGCGCAGGCTTCGCTGTGGGGCTTCGGCCGGGTGGTGGCGCTTGAGCATCCGGAAATGTGGGGTGGGCTGGTCGACCTGCCGGGCACTGAAGGAATGGGCGCGATCGGCGCCCTTGCCGACGAACTGCTGGGTCCCGACGGCGAGGACCAGGTTGCACTGCGCCCGGGGGCGCGGCTCGTTCAGCGGCTTGTACGCCGCGATTTGCCGAAGTCGGCCGGCCTGCACCTGCGCGCCGACGCGACCTACTGGGTCACCGGCGGCCTTGGCGCACTGGGATTGCAGGTGGCGCGCTGGCTGGTGCATCACGGCGCGCGCCAGCTGATGCTGACGGGCCGCAGCGCGCTCTCGGGCGCGGCGGAGCCGGCGATTGAGGAGTTGCGGGCCGCGGGCGCGCGGGTTCTCACTCTCCAGGCCGATACCGCCGAACCCGGAGACGTCAACCGCGCCCTGGCCGAGGCCGCCGACGCCCTGGGCTTGGTGCGCGGCATCGTTCACTGCGCGGGTCTCTCAGCCGCCGATCCCCTGGAGTCGCTAACGCCCGCCGGGATCGAGCACATTATGCGGCCCAAGGTTGCCGGAGCCTGGACCCTGCACGAGGGTACGCGTGGCCTCGACCTGGATTTTTTCGTGCTCTTCTCGTCGATTGCGGCTGTCTGGGGCGCGAAGAACCAGGCGCACTACGCCGCCGCAAATCATTTTCTCGATGCGCTGGCCCACCACCGTCGAGCGCACGGATTAACGGCGCTGAGCGTCAACTGGGGCCCCTGGGCCGGCGAGGGCATGGCCAGCGGCGAAGCCGGCGCGTGGCTGGCCCGGTGTGGCGTGGCGGCATTGCCGGCGGAGGAGGCCCTGGCCGCGCTTGACGTCCTGCTTGGTGGCGGGGTTACGCAGGCGGTTGTGGCGCGGGTGGATTGGCGGGTGTTTCGCGAACTTTTTGAATTGCGCGGCCCGCGCCCCCTCCTCGCATGCCTTGCCCCGGAGTCTGCGGCGGCCGAAACGGCTACGCATGCCGTGCCCGCCCTTGCGGTGGTGGAAATGCAGGCCGCTCCCGCTGCGGAGCGCCGTCCGCGCCTCGTTTCCCTTTTGCAGGGCGAGGCAGGGGCCGTCCTCGGCTTCCGCGACGGCCGCCTTCCGGATACCCGGAAGGGGTTTTTCGCACTCGGGATGGATTCACTCATGGCCGTCGAACTGCGCAACCGGCTCGCCCGTATCTTTGCCTGCAAGCTTCCCGCGACGCTCGCCTTCGACCACGCCAATATAGAGGTGCTGGCCGATCATCTGGGCGCGACAGTGTTCGGTTGGACTGGCTCGGCGGGTACCGATGCTAGCCCTGGCGCTCCGGCGGAGCACACGGGATCTGGCGAAGCCGAATTCGAGGCCGCCCTTGCCGCACGGCTCGCCAGGCTAGAGGCCCTTGCGCGCAAGGCATGAACGGTCCCGCCCGCCTGCGCACTTCCGACCTCTCGCCCATCGTGATTCCCGCGGTCTCGTCCGTTCCACCCATACCATGACGCCCGTGCGCCTCGTCTTCATCGATGGCATCCCGGGCTCCGGCAAATCCACCACCGCCCAACGCCTTTGTCTGCACCTTGCCTCGTTGGGGGCGCGTGCACGCTGGTGGTACGAGCACGAGCAAGGCCATCCGGTGCTCGACGACGCCCAGGTGCGGTCGATCCGCACCGGTGCCGGCGACGCGGCCGGTCTATTCGCCCGTGCGCTCGACGGTTGGTCTGCGCTCGCAGCCGCCTGCGGCGCCGGCGGCACGGTCATCCTTGAAAGCACGCTGTTCCAGACCACCGTCGGCACCCAGTTGCTGCTCGACTGGCCGCGAGGCGAGATAGACGCACATTTTGACCGCACGCTGGAACGGATTGAGCCTTTGGCTCCCGCGCTCATTCACCTGCGCGCCGCCGAGCCCGACGACGCTCTGCGCAGGATCTGCGCCGAGCGCCAGCCGTGGTTCGAGCAGTTTCTCCTCGAGCAGCTGAGGGCGACGCCCCGCGGCCGGCGGCTCGGCCGGATAACGTTCTCGGAGGTGCTGGAGTATTTCCGCGATGTGCGGGAGGTGAGCGACGGGATGTTCGCCCGCTTTCAGGGGCTGAAGCTCTCCCGCGATCCCCTTGGGAATGCCTGGCCCCAAACCTACCGGTCGATCACTGACCTTCTTGGCCTGCCGCCGATGGCGCCGCTCGCGCCGCCCCTCCGGCCGGGGGACTACACCGGCCGCTTCCGTGCCGAGGGCACGGGAGACGAATGGGAGTTCGAAGACCGAGGCGGCGAGCTCTTTTTTGCGGGCTACTCGCGCGGGCGGCTGCTGTCTTGCGGCGGCGACCGCTTCGCGGTTGAGGGGGTATGCGTCGAGGTCATGTTTGAGCGCGAGGGAGGAGCCGTCGGCTCGTTGCGCTGCAGCGGGGCGCTCCCGGGACTGGCCCGCCGCTGGCTCAGAGTGTAGGCTTGGCAAGCGGCTGCCGCCATTCGGACTTCAAATCCCGCTACTTCAAATGAGCTCCTCCTCCGACTCCGCTCTGTCCGGCCCGGCTCGCGTATTGCGGGCTCTCGACGAGGCGGCGGCCAAGCTCGAGGCGGCCGAACGCGCCCGTCTAGACCCCATCGCCATCATCGGCCTCGGCTGCCGGTTCCCCGGTGGCGTTAGGGACGCATCGTCATACTGGCGTTTGCTTCGTTCGGGCGTCGATGCCGTGCGCCTCGTGCCCGACGACCGCTGGGACGCGGATGCGCTCTACGATCCCGACCCCGAAATGCCCGGTCGCATCTGCACACGCTCTGGCGGGTTCCTCGATGAGGTTGACCGCTTCGATGCTGCGTTCTTCGGACTGTCGCCCCGCGAGGCGGCCGCGATCGACCCGCAGCAAAGACTGCTCCTCGAGGTGGCGCACGAGGCGCTGGACGCCGCCGGCCGGCTGGCTGACCGCCTGGCGCCTAACTCCACCGGTGTTTTCGTGGGTCTCACCAACAACGATTACGCGCATCTTCTCAGGAAGGCCGCGGCCGCCAGGCCCCTAGACCAGTATTTTGTCACCGGCAATTCGCCCAATGCGGCTGCCGGCCGCGTCTCATACCTTCTAGGCCTGCGCGGCCCGAGTATGGTAGTCGACTCAGCGTGCTCCTCCTCGCTCGTGGCCGTGCACCTCGCATGCCAGAGCCTGCGTGCCGGAGACTGCAACCTTGCACTTGCCGGGGGCGTCAACCTGATCCTCGCCCCCGAGGCTTCCATCGCCCTGTCGCGCGCACGAATGCTCTCGCCTGACGGACGCTGCAAAACTTTCGATGCCGCGGCCGACGGCTACGGGCGCGGCGAAGGCTGCGGCTTGGTCGTTCTGAAACGTCTCTCCGACGCGCAGCGCGACAACGACCGTGTCCTCGCTGTCATCCGCGGCTCGGCGGTGAACCAGGACGGTCCGGCGGGGGGCTTCACGGTGCCAAGCGGCGCCGCGCAGCGCTCTTTGCTTTCGGCTGCATTGGCCCGCGCGCAACTCAATGCGGGGGACATCGATTACGTCGAGGCGCATGGCACCGGCACGGCGCTTGGCGACCCCATCGAGATCGGTGCGCTCTCCGAAGTGTTTGGCTCCGGCCGCCCGGCCGGCCGCCCGCTGCTCGTGGGCTCAGTGAAGACCAACTTTGGCCACCTGGAATCCGCTGCCGGTGTAGCCGGCCTCATCAAGGCGGTGCTCGCGCTTTGGCACGGCGAGATACCGGCTCATTTGCACTTCAAGACCCCGAGCCGCCACGTCGCGTGGGAGGACGTCGCGGTGCGCGTCGCAGCATCCCATGGCGCTTGGCCCGGCACCGGCCAGCCACGCCGCGCCGGCGTGAGCGCGTTTGGGGTCAGCGGGACCAATGCGCACGTTATCCTGGAATCGGCGCCGGCCGGCCTGGCTGCTGCGGTTCTGCTTGCGCCTCGCCGTTCCTTTCGCGGCGAACGTCACTGGTTCGAGGAGCCCGCCGCTTCGCCGCGGCATAGCGATCCTTTCTACGGCGTTGAATGGAGGCATTGTCCCAGGCGCGAGCGGACGCGCTCTCCGGTGCCGTTCGCCGACGCGGGTGTCCATTCTGCCCATATGGGAGTGTGGCTCAAACAGGCCGGCGCGCACCCCGGCTCCGGCGCATACGCGGCTGTGCTCGAGGCGCTCGAGGCGATAGCCCGGCTCTTTGCGCGCCGCGCCGTTAACACCGTGGCGCCCAGGGACGTCGCGACGGCGTACCTTAGGCTGTTCGCACGGGTGCGGGAGATTGCCGACTCGGGGTCCGGTGGCGATCCGGCCGAGGCTGAATCAGTTGCGGAGAAGCTGCGAGCTGCGTGTCCGGACGCGGAGGTCGAAATAACCATGCTCACCCGCTGCGGTGCACGCCTGCCGGACGTGCTGCGCGGGGTGTGCGATCCGCTGACGCTGCTCTTCCCGTCGGGCGGAGCCGTCACGGCTGCCGATCTCTATGGCCGCACGCCGTGCGCCCGCCGAATGAATGAGCTTGTCGGGGCAGCGGTGGCTGGCCTGATGTCGGCGGAGGCGGGCGGCAAGCCACTTCGCGTTCTTGAGCTCGGTGCAGGCACGGGCGGCACTACGGCCGCGGTGCTGCGCGCCCTTGCAGGTGGGGCGGTGGAGTATGTATTTACTGACGTGTCGCCTCTGTTCGTCGCCGCGGCGCGCAAGCGCTTCTCCGGAACGCCGGGCATGGACTGCCGGGTGCTCGACATCGAACGCGACCCGCTGGCGCAGGGGTTTGCGCCCGGAGAATTTGACATTATTGTCGCTGCCAACGTGTTACACGCCACGCGCGACTTGCGCGCCACGCTTGGCCACGTGCGTTCGCTGTTGGCGGCGGACTGTTGTCTCGTTCTGCTCGAGGCGGTCCGGCCGCTCGGCTTCCTCGATCTCGTGTTCGGGCTGACTGACGGGTGGTGGCGGTTCACCGATTCGGATCTGCGGCCGGCCCACGCGCTGCTCGACCCCGAAATATGGCGACGGGTGCTTGCCGGAGCTGGTTTTTCCGGAATAGGAACCTTTGGGTTTGAGCCAGGGGGCGGAGCGATTTTCGCGCAGCAGGCTGTGATCGTGGCCCGCACCGGCGGCGAGGTGCAGGCGCCGGTGTCAGCGACCGGGTCTTGGCTGCTGGTGGCCGATCATTGCGAGATTGCGGAGAGGTTGGCGGAGCAACTCGAACATTGCGGAGGATCGTGCCATGTAGTGGCGCCTGAGCCTGTCGAAGCCCTGGCGACAGCTGTGGGGAACGGCCCGTTGCGCGGCGTTGCGTATTTCGCATCGCCTGGGGTGACCGATCCGAAAGCGAACAAGCATCTGCGCCCTGCGCTGGCGCTGGTCCAGGCGTTGGTGGCACGGCCCGCACCTCTGGCGATTATTACGCGAGGGGCGGTGGCGGCGGGCGGGGGCGACGGGGTTCCTGGCGTGGCCCAGGCGGTCCTCTTGGGGTTCGCCCGTTCGCTTGCGCAGGAACATCCCGAGTTGTCCACGATTCGGCTGGATCTCGATCCAGCGATGCCGCCGGACGAAGCGGCGGCGGCACTGAGAGCGGAACTGGTCGGGCCGGACGGCGAGGACCAGGTCGCGTGGCGCGGCGGAGAAAGGCTTGTCGCGCGACTCGTGCGCGTTGCGGTGGCGCCGGCGACACCGGCGCGGCTCAGCAATGAGGCGACTTATCTGATTGTCGGCGGAATGGGGGGGCTCGGCCGGCCGTTGGCGCGACAGTTGGTCGAACGCGGAGCCCGCCACTTAGTGCTCGCCAGCCGGCGAGATACAGGAGCTGCGGCCGCGGAGTTCCTGGCCGGGTTCGCAGCGTTCGGCGCCGACGTGCGCGTCGCCCGTGTCGATGTCGCCAAAGAAGCCGACGTTGCGCGCGTACTGGCGGAGATCGCAGCGACGCCGTGGCCTCTACGCGGAGTGGTCCACGCCGCGGGTGTACTTGATGACGGCGTCGTGCGCACACTTACGTGGGCACAAATGGAACGCGTGCTGGCGCCAAAGGTAGCGGGGGCCTGGCACCTGCACCACCTCACTCGCGACCTTCCGCTTGATTTTTTTGTGCTGTTCTCGTCGGCGACAGCTCTGCTCGGCTCGCCCGGCCAGGCGAATCATGCAGCAGCAAACGCGTTTCTCGACGCGCTTGCGCAATACCGGCGGGCGTCGGGATTGTGTGCATTGAGCATTGGCTGGGGGCCGTGGGCCGAAATAGGCGCCGCGGCTGCGCGGGGCGTGGGGGAGCGTTTCCGCGGCAAAGGCATCGGCACTCTGACGCCGGCCGACGGATGGGAGAAGTTGGATCGGTTGCTGGCCTCGCACGCGGCGCACGTTGCCGTGCTTCGTGCAGATTGGGGAGAGGTAGACCCACAATTGACCGCAGGGCCATTTTTCCGAGAGCTGCGGATTGAGCCCGCGGCATCCGGGGATGCGTTCGAGCCGTCCTTGGCCGGCCCCGCGCTGGCCGAGCTGCCTGCGGCGGAGCGCCAGTCAAGGCTCCTTGGCGAGGTGCGCCGCCAGGTCGCGCACGTTCTCGGTCTGGGTTCCGGAGGGCAGATCGATCCTCAACTGGGTTTTTTCTCGTTCGGGATGGACTCGCTCACCTCGGTGGAGTTGCGCAACCGCCTGCAAACAAGGCTTGGCCGGTCGTTGCCGTCGACGGTCGTCTTCGATTACCCAACCGCAGAGGCTCTGGCCGCGCATCTGGCTGCGGCGGGTGCTCTCCCATCGCCGAGTCGGGGCGTGGCGAGCGCGGCTCGGCGGACCGCCCGCGCGGGTGCGACACAACTGGACGGCCTTTCCGCAGGCGAACTTTCGGCGTTGCTCGACGAAGAGCTGAAGAAACATTGACTGCATGAGCCTGTCTGCCCCGATCGATTACGCCGAGCAGCTGAAACGCGCTCTCATTGCGCTCCGGGACCTGCGAGCGCGCGCCGAGGCGGCCGAGGCCGCGGTGCGCGAGCCGGTGGCGGCCGTCGGCATCGGGCTGAGGTTCCCTGGGGGCGTGCGGGGCCCTGCTGCCTTCTGGAGGCTGCTGAGCGACGGGGTCGATGCGATCACGGAGGTGCCCCCGGATCGCTGGAATATGGCTGAATTTTACGACGCCGATCCAGAGGCGCGAGGCAAGATTAGTGTGCGCTTCGGCGGCTTCCTCGACGGCATCGACCGATTTGATGCGCCGCTTTTCAACGTGTCGCCGCGCGAGGCGGCGATGATGGACCCGCAGCAGCGGCTGTTGCTCGAAGTCGCATGGGCGGCCTTGGAGCACGCTGGCATCGCTCCCGATGCCCTGGGGGGCAGCCGCACGGGCGTATTCATCGGTGTCGCCAGTCATGATTATCTCGAGCGAGTGCTGGCAGCCGGGCCGCAAGAGATCGATTCGTATGTCGGCTCAGGCAACGCGAGCAGCGTCGCCGCAGGCAGGCTGTCTTACACATTCGGGCTGAAGGGGCCTTGCGTCGCGCTCGACACAGCCTGCTCGTCATCTCTCGTCGCCGTGCACCTCGCATGCCAGAGTTTGCGCGCCGGCGAGTGCGCGATGGCGCTCGCCGGTGGAGTAAACCTGCTGCTTTCGCCTACCATCAGCATCAACCACTCGCGTGCGCGAATGCTTGCGACCGACGGGAGGTGCAAGGCGTTTTCCGCCTCGGCGGACGGTTTCGTGCGCTCCGAGGGCTGCGGCGTCGTGGTGCTAAAGCGCCTCGCCGACGCCCAGCGCGACGGCGACCGCGTTCTTGCCGTGCTGCGCGGCTCGGCGACGAACCACGACGGCCGCACGAGCGGGCTGACCGTGCCCAACGGCCCCGCGCAGCAGGAGGTGATCCGCGCGGCGCTCGCGCAGGCGGCTATGGGGCCGGCCGAAGTGGACTACGTCGAGGCGCACGGCACCGGCACGGCACTCGGCGATCCGATCGAAATGGGAGCACTTGCGGCCGTGTTCGGGCCAGGCCGACCGAAAGAACGCCCGCTTTTCGTCGGCGCAGTCAAGACGAACCTCGGGCACTGTGAGGCGGCCGCAGGGGTTGCGGGCCTGATCAAGGCCATTCTTGCGGTGGGTTGCGGCAGGATCCCGGCCCACCTGCATTTCACACGACCAAATCCGCTCATTTCATGGGCCGACATGCCATGGGTGCGGATCCCAACAACGGAAACCGTCTGGCCCGGTGGCCGGGGGCGCGTGGCGGGAGTGAGCTCGTTTGGCTTCGGCGGCACCAACGCGCATGTCGTGGTCGGGGAGGCGCCCCCGCTGAAGGAGACCGAGGCGCCGGAGCGTGGCGGCGACGTTCTCATACTGGCGGCTAAGACTGGGGCTGCGCTGAACGCGCTCGCCAGCCGGTACAGCGAGTATTTCTCGGGCGCCGACCCGGCGCCATGGGCCGACGTGTGCTACACGGCGGCCACGGGTCGCGCCGCGCTGGCGCACCGGCTCGCCGTGACGGCAACGGATGCCGCCGAGGCTGCGCGAAAACTTTCAGATCTTGCGGCGGGGTCCGACCCGAGCGGCTGCTGGCGCGGCGTCGTGTCCGGAAGGCCGAGAATCGCCTTTCTATTCTCCGGTCAAGGCTCGCTTTACGCGGGCATGGGGAGCGAACTGCTGGCGTCGAGCCCGATTTACCGCGCGGCGTTCGAGGAATGCTGCGCGCTTGTGAGGCACCATGCAGGCTGGAATCTGGCGGAGGCGGTCGAGTCGGCCCACATGTTGGCGCGAACGGAATATGGCCAGGTGGCTCTTTTCGCCGTGGAGTATTCGCTGAGCCGGGTTTGGGCCTCATGGGGGATCGTGCCCGACGCGGTCGTGGGTCACAGCGTCGGCGAATACGCCGCGGCCTGCGCCGCGGGGGCGCTGCCGCTGGAATCTGCGATGGCGCTGCTCATCAAGCGGGCGCGCCTGATGGGCGCGCTCGGCGATGGCGGCGCGATGGCTGCGGTTCCGGGCACGTTGGAGGACGTGGCGGCGGTGCGGGCTAAGCATGGGGTCGAGCTGGCCGCGGTGAACAGCCCGCGGCAGGTGGTGATCACGGGCGAACGTGGGGCGGTCGACGCTGCGGTCGCGGACCTAAAGGGAGCGGGCTTGCTCGCGCAGGCGCTCGAGGTGAACCAAGGCTATCACTCACGCCAAATGGAGCCGATGCTCGCTGACTTCGGCCATGCCGCTGAGGCTATGATCCCCTCCGGGGCGCCCGAGACAAGGCTGTCCTCGAGATTCATCTCCACGGTGACGGGCGCGCCCGCGAACATCGAGCTTGCGACGGCCGACTACTGGATCCGCCAGGTGCGCCAGCCGGTCCTCTTTGCCGAGGCGCTGCGAGCCCTGAACGCGGAGGGAATAGACTTCCTGCTCGAAGTCGGACCCCGGGGCGTCCTTGTGACCCTGGGCCAGCAGACCTGGCCGGAAGGTGGGGGCGAATGGCTGCTCAGCCTTCGGCCGGGCCGCGGCGACTGGGCCCAGATGCTGGAGAGCGCAAGTCGCGCATGGTTGCTGGGTGCGCCGGTGGCATGGCGCGAAGTCTACCGCGGCTTTGCGCGTCCCCGGGCTGAATTGCCGACCTATCCGTTTCAGGGTCAGCGTCATTGGTGCGCCGAGCCGCGGCGATCGGAGGCAAACACGGGTCTCACGTATGAGCTTGCGTGGGAGCCCGTTGCGCCCTTTTCACAGGTTGCGGCCCCGGCTCGCTGGCGGCTCTCGGGCGGTCCGGATTGTTGGCGGGAGGAACTGGCACGCGAACTTGGGCGCCGCGGTGCCTCGGTGACCAAGACGGGAGCCGTCGATGCGGTGGGTTTTATCGCCGAGGTAGGGCGTTCGAACGATCCGGTGGCTGCGGCCGGAGCAGAATGCCAGCGGCTGCTGGCCCTCGTGCAGAACATGCTATCTTTGAGGTCGTCCGCGCGCCTCTGGATCGTGACGCGCGGGGCGGTTGCTGCGGCTCCGGGCGATGGGGCCCGGTTGGCGCTCGCCGGCGCCCCCATTTGGGCATTCGCCAGGGCGCTTGCCCTTGAGCATCCGGAGCTGTTCGGCGGCAGCGTCGATTTGCCGGCCGACGAGGACAGCGGCGATCCGGCGCGTGTCGTCGATGCCTGGTGCGCGGCGGGCACGGAGGACCAGCTAGCGTGGCGCAGCGGCGGATGGCTTGGCGCGCGCCTTAGGCGCCTGCCGTTGCCGGAGGGTTCCGCGGCCGTTCGAGCTGACGGATCGTACCTGATATCCGGCGGACTCGGCGCGCTTGGGCTGCGCGTGGCTGAGTGGCTGATCCAAAAAGGGGCGCGCAGCCTTGTGCTCGCGGGCCGCAGGCCTCCTACGCCGGGAGTCGAGGCAGTCTTGGAGCGTCTGCGCGCCGCCGGCGCACGCATCGTCGCACGCTCCTTGGATGTCGCGGACGCAGGGGAAGTGCGGGGACTGCTTGACGAGGTTGGGGAGTCGCTGCCGAGGTTGCGTGGCGTGGTGCACGCGGCGGGCATAGCCGGCTACGAACCCGTGGCGGGTCTGACGGACGCTGCGCTGGCCAGCGTGCTGCGCCCGAAGGTATCGGGCGCTTGGGCGCTTCACGAGGCTACCCGCGGGATGGAATTGGATTTCTTTGTGCTATTCTCGTCGGTCGCGGCGGCGTGGGGATCGAAGGGACAGGCGCATTACGGTGCGGCGAACGGATTCCTCGACGGGCTGGCGCAACACCGCCGTGCGCTTGGACTTCCTGCGCTCAGCATCGCCTGGGGGCCGTGGGCTGGGGGAGGGATGGCGACTGACGCGGCGCAAGCGCAGCTTGCCCGTATAGGCCTGCCCACGCTGGAAGCCCGCGAGGCCCTCGTCGTGCTCGAGCGCTCCCTTGCGTCGGGCGCGGCCGGGCTGATTGCGGCGCGCGTCGATTGGCCGAGATTTCAAGCGGTCTTCGAGAGTCGAAGGCAAGGTTCGCTGTTGGCTCACTTATGCGGGGATCCAAAGCCCGCATCAGGCGCGCCGACGCCCCCGGAGTCGTCCGCGATGTTCGGCGAACTGGCGTCGCTTGCCGGGCCCGCCCGAATTGAGCGGCTGCGGATGCTTGCGCGGGCGGCGATCGCGCGCGTGCTGCGGTTGCCTGAGGGGGAGCTCCCCGAGCCGCGTCAGGGATTCACCGAGATGGGAGTTGATTCGCTGATGGCGGTAGAGATTCGCAATCAGCTGGCCAAAGACATCGGCCTCAAGCTGCCGGCAACGCTCATCTTCAATTATCCGAACGTCGAAATGCTGGCACGACACCTTGCCACCCTGGTCAAACCGTTGCCCGAGCCGCGGCCCGCGGCGGAGTCGGCGTCCTCGGAGAACGCCGAGGCCCGTGCCCTGATCGCGGCGATGTCCGAGGCCGAAGCCGAGGCGCTTCTGCTCAAAAAGCTTGAGGAACTGTGAACACGGACCTGCCGCTTCCCTCTGGCGAATTGCACGTGTGGTTCGTCGACCTGAATCGTCTCGCGGGGGCCCATGGAATGGGAGAGGATGCGCTTTCGCCGGACGAGCAAACGAGAGCGGATAAGTTCGTCCATCTTCGCGACCGGCGGCGGTTTGTGGCGGCGCACCTTGCGCTGCGGGAGCTGTTAGGCTGTTACCTTGGCCGGCCTGGCCGTGAGCTGGCGTTCGCCATCGGGCCGCGGGGCAAACCGTCGCTCGCAGCCCCGGCCGATGCCTGGCTTCGGTTCAATCTTTCGCACTCGCAAGATGGTGCGCTAATCGCCTGCGCCCGCGGCTGCGAGGTCGGAGTCGATCTCGAATGGATGAGGGAGAGTGTGGACGCGGACCTAATTGTCGCGTCGACGTTCTCACCGGACGAGCAAACCGAGTGGGCGGCCCTGCCGAAGAAGGCCCGCAATGAGGCATTTTTCGCGGGTTGGGTGCGGAAGGAGGCCTATGTGAAGGCGCTGGGAGAGGGCCTGGGTCATCCAACCCAAGCCTACACCGTGCGGCTTGAGTCTGCTTCCCCTCCGGCGTTGCTAAAAGATGCGCTCCAGCCGGGCGCCGAATCCCGCTGGCGTTTGCACGGTATCGCGGTGCCCGAGGGCTTCATCGCCGCGGCGGCGGCGCCGCCGCCGCTGAAACTGCAGGTGCGAACGTGGGTCCGGCCGCGGGTCTCGGTGGCACTGCCGGCGAATTGACGCACACGTCATCGACGCCGGAAACGAATTTTGCTGAAAAGAACAAACCTACCCGGAGAGAATCGCCCGCTTTACATGCCGCTCCCAGCCGAGAACCCCCAGGTTTTGACGCCGCTCAAGCGTGCCTTGCTCGCCCTTGAGGATATGCAGTCGCGCGTTGCGGCGGCGGAGCGTGCGCAGCATGAGCCTGTGGCAATCATCGGACTTGGCTGCCGGTTCCCGGGCGACGCGGACACCCCCGCGGCGTTCTGGCGCCTGCTGGCCGACGGCCGGGACGCTGTGGGCGAGGTGCCCGCGGCACGGTGGCCGAGCGAGGAGCTCCGGAATCCCGACCCCGCGGCTGCGGATTCGATCTGCACCCGCTACGGGGCGTTTCTTCAAGACATTGAGGGATTTGACCCTGCGTTCTTCGGCATCTCGCCGCGCGAGGCTCTGAGCATGGATCCGCAACACCGCCTCCTCCTCGAGGTGAGCTGGGAGGCGCTCGCTGCCGCCGGGCAATTGCACGACCGCCTGGCGGGCAGTCCGACTGGCGTGTTCGTCGGTATCACGACCGTCGAATTCGGCCAGTTGCAGCTCGCCGCCGGTGGGATAGGCGCGCTGGACGCCTACCATATCACGGGCAATGCGCTGAATGCCGCAGCCGGCCGGCTTGCCTATGTATTCGGCCTCCAGGGACCCTGTCTCGCCGTGGATACGGCGTGCTCGTCTTCGCTCGTGGCCGTGCACTTGGCATGCGAGAGCCTGCGCGCGGGCGGGTGCGCCGTGGCGCTCGCAGCCGGCGTGAACCTCATTCTCTCGCCCCGAGGCAGCATCGCCTTGTCGCGCGGACGGGTACTCTCGCCGACGGGCAGGACGCGGGCTTTTGACGCCGCCGCGGACGGCATGGTGCGCGGCGAGGGCTGCGGCGTCCTCGTGCTCAGACGCTTGAGCGAGGCTCAGCGCGCCGGCGACCGCATCCTAGCCATCATTCGCGGCAGCGGTGTGAATCAGGACGGCGCAAGCAGCGGGCTAACGGTGCCCAACGGCCCCGCGCAGGAGGCGCTGCTGCGGCGCGTGCTCACCGAGACCCGCACCAAACCGAGCGAGGTTAGCTTCATCGAGGCGCATGGAACAGGCACCGCGCTCGGCGATCCCATCGAGGCCGGAGCGCTTGGGGCGGTGTTTGGGCCGGATCGCGCAGGGAACGACCCACTCTGGCTCGGGTCGGTGAAGACCAATTTAGGGCACCTAGAGTCGGCGGCCGGCGTCGCAAGCCTCATCAAAGTCGTCCTCGCGCTGCACCACGGTGCGGTTCCTCCGAACCTGCACTTCCGGAATCCGAGCCCTCACATCCCCTGGGACCGGTTGCCGTTGCGCGTGCCGACGGCGCTGGTGCCTTGGCCGCGCGGTCCGCGTCCGCGGCTCGCCGGCGTGAGCGCATTCGGCTTCAGCGGCACCAACGCCCATGTGCTCCTTGAGGAGCCCCCCTCCGCCGCGCCGGACGATCCGCGCGGGCTCGTGGCGCCGCCGTCGCCGTTTCGCCGCGAACGGTTTCCGGTGCCTTGGACGCCGGGATTCGGACCGGCGGTTGCGGCCAAGACCGTTCATCCCCTGCTCGGGAGCGTGTTGCCTCTGGCGGGCAGCGACGAGCTACGATTCGACGGCGTATTGGCGCCGACGGCGCCCGCCATGATTGCCGACCACCGGGTCTTCGACGTGACGGTGCTGCCGGCCGCCGCTTTGCTTGAAATGGCCCTGGCTGCGGCGCGCCTGTTTGCCGGCGGCGGGGCGGGTGTGAAAAGCCTCATGATTCGGCGGCCGCTCGTGTTCCTGGAGGGCGGGGCGCGGCGGGTGCAAACCACGGTCGCCCAGCTGCCCGGGAGCCGAGCCGCCATCAGGATCTTTAGCTGCCCTGCCGACGAGTCCGAACCGGGCGGTGCCGGTGGATGGCAGCTGCACGCAGAGGCGGACGTGACGGCCGGGGAGCACGCCGGGCCGGCGGAGGAACTGGCCGCCGCCGAGTCCCGCTGTCCCCGGATGACCGAGGTGGCCCGTTGCTACTCCGATTTTTCCAGGCGCGGTCTCGATTACGGGCCGGCTTTTCGCGCGCTAACCGCGGTCTCTGGAGGTGTCGACGAGGTCGTTGCTGAGGTGCGTTTGCCGGGTGGCGTTGCGCATGACGGATGGATTCTGCATCCGGTGCTGCTCGACGGGTGCTTCCAGGCGTTGGGCGCCGCGCTGGGTGACGGGGCGGTTTTGTTGCCAGCCGGCGTAGGTGCCTGGCGTGTGTGGGCCTCGGCTGCCCCTTCATCGCTGCGGGTTCATGCGCGCGTGCGCCGGGACGCAGGGGGCTTTTCGGCGGATTTCGACCTTTTCGATGCCGCCGGCGAATCTATAGCGCGCCTCGAAGGCCTGGCCCTGCGAATCGCCTCGGCGGAGTCGATCCGGCGCGCCGTGCGCCCTCCGTCGAACGGCTGGCTTTACGAGGTTGCCTGGACGCCTGCAGGTAGAACCGAATCCGGGCGTTCGCGCGCGACAGGCGCATGGCTTGTGGTGAGGGATCGCACCGGGCTGGCGGAGGCATTGGCGGAGCGACTGGAGGACGCGGGCTTCATCTCGGTCCTTACTCCGGCGGGCGATGTGAAAGAGGCGCTGGCGGCCCGCGCAGATTGGTTCGGCTGCGTGCATCTCGGGGCCTTTGGCGAGGCCGACACCGAAAGCGCGTGCGGCGCCACGCTGCGGGTGGCGCATGCTCTGGTCGAGCGGGATCGACCGCTGATGCTCTGGATTGTCACGCGCGGCGCAGCGGCGACCGATGGGGTCGCTGCTGATCCTGCGGCGGCCTCCGTGTGGGGACTGGGTCGGGTGCTCGCTAACGAGCATCCGGAACTGGCGTGCAGGATGGTCGACCTCGACGCCGGTGCGGACACCGCGACGGCCCTCGCCGACGAATGCCTGAATCCGGATGAGGAAGACCAGGTTGTTCGGCGCGCCGGGCGCCGGCTGGCCGCTAGGCTGGCGAGGCTGGAAACAACGGGCGGGCCTGTGTTTGCTGCGCATGCCGACGGGACGTACCTGATCACCGGCGGGACGGGCGCCCTCGGACTGCTGACGGCCGAGTGGCTTATCGGGCGCGGTGCCCGGCACCTGGTGTTGGTGGGGCGCAGTCCGCCGTCTCCCGCGGCGCGAGAGAAGATCGGCGCGTGGGAGCTTGCCGGAGCGGATGTGGCGGTCTGCGCCGCCGATGTGGCGGACCGGGCGGCCATCGAGGCGGTCGTTCACAACGCCTCCCGCGGGAGACCGTGGCGGGGTGTCGTTCATGCGGCCGGCGTGCTCGACGACGGGGGGGTGATCCATCAGACGCCGGCGCGGTACGCGCGAGTGCTAGCGGCCAAGGCGCTCGGCGCTGAGCATCTGGACGATCTGACGCGCGAGATGCCCCTGGATTTCTTCGTGCTGTTCTCTTCGGCGGCGGCGGTGCTTGGCACGCCCGGCCAGTCAAACTACGCCGCCGCGAACTCGTATCTCGACGCGCTGGCGCACCGGCGCCGCGCCGCAGGCCGGCCCGCGTTGAGCGTCAACTGGGGTCCGTGGGCGGCGGGAATGGGTTCATCGGGAGCCGGGCGCCACAGCGAACGCGGCGTTGGGTCGATCTCTCCCGAGCGCGGCTTCGAGGAGCTTGAACGACTGCTCGGTGCCGGGGTGGCGCAAGCAGTTGTACTGCAGGTGGATTGGCCGGTGTTCGCCCGGAGCTTCGGCGACAGGCCTTTGCCGCGCGTTTTTGTAGACCTGGCCGGCGGGGCACGGATTCGGGTCCCAGCCACCCCGATGGAGACCGGCTTGGGTACCCGCCTGGCCGCGGCAGCCGGCCCGGAGCGGCTGAGCCTGCTTGAGGACTTCGTTCGTCGCGAGGTGGCGCAGGTGGTGAGGGTGGCGCCAGAGCGGCTCCAATTGGCGCAGCCGCTCAGCTCGCTTGGCCTCGATTCGCTGATGGCGATTGAGCTGCGCAACCGGGTGCGCTTGGCGACGGAGATCGACTTACCAGTTGTGCATTTTCTTGAGGGGGCATCGGTGGCGGCTCTTGCGGCGGAGCTGGCGGCGCGAATCGGTGCGTCGGTGGCCTCGTTTGGGGAAGCGGAGCCTGGCAGGGCCGGGCAGGCCGCAGCGCCGCTTTCCGCGGGGCAGGAGGCGCTCTGGTTCTTGCACGCGGCAAATCCCGCGAGTGCGGCCTACAATACCGCGTTTGCCCTGCGCCTGCGGGGACCGCTCGATGTGGCGGCCCTCTCCCGGGCGTTCCGGGTGCTGGCGGAGCGACATCCGTTGCTTCGCGCGACGTTTCCGAGCGAACAAGGAGCCCCGTCGCTGGTCGTTGCAGGGCGGATGGCGCTTGAGCCTGCGATTGTCGAAGCGGCGGCATGGGATGAGCCGATCCTGGCCGATCGTGTCGCTGCGGACTACAGCCGGCCATTCGACCTGGAAAGGGGCCCTCTAGCGCGGGTGACGCTGTTCCGGCTGGGCGAGGGCGACCACGTGCTGCTTTGCACCATACACCATATCGTCGGCGACGCCTGGACGAATTGGGTGCTGCTCGACGAGCTGCGCCGGGTGTATGCAGCGGCTTGCGCCGGCCGGTCCGCCGACTTGCCAGCGCTGGCCGCGAGCTACGCTGATTTCGCACGTTGGCAGCGCGATCTGATGGGTGGAACGGAAGGCGAGCGGCTATGGGAGTATTGGCGCGGCCAGCTGGCCGGGGATCTTCCCGCCCTAAATCTGCCGGCCGACCTGCCAAGGCCGGCGGTCCTTGTGCCGCAGGGCGCGGCCGTGCCCCTTGAACTGCCGGAGCCGCTTTTCGAGCGCCTGCGCGCGCTTGTACGTGAGCAGGGAACGACACCGTTCACGGTACTGCTCGCCGCGTGGCAGGTGCTCCTTCGCCGGCACACCGGGGAGGACGACATCATCGTCGGTGCTCCGACCTCCGGGCGCGCTCGGCCGGAATTCGACGGATTGGTCGGTTATTTCGTCAACCCCGTGCCTTTGCGGGCGCACTTCACCTGCGGGCTGCGGTTCACCGAGCTGCTGGCGCAGGTGCGCCAGACGGTGCTGGGCGCGCTGGCCCACGCGGACCTGCCCCTGCCTGTGCTGGTTGAGCGGTTGAAGCTGCCTCGCGATGCAGGGCGCACGCCGCTCTTCCAAACGATGTTTGCCTATCAGAAGCCGCCGGAGTCCGCCTCGGGAGCCCGGGCTGCGGGAGAGTGGGGCGGGCTGGGCGTCGAAGAGTTTCCTCTCGTGCAAATGGCAGGACAGTTTGAGCTGATCCTGGAGGTTTTCGAGGGGGCGGGTGCGAGCTTGAAATACCACACGACCCTCTTCACGGCGGATTCGGCGAAGCTGTTCGCCAGGCGTTTCAAGGTGCTCTTGGAGGGGATCGTCGCAAATCCCGCCTGCGCGGTGGACGACCTGCCGATACTCGACCAGGCCGAACGAACGCTGGTCGTGAGCACCTGGAACAACACGCCAGCCAGCTATCCGCAGCAGTTTTGCCTCCATGAGCTGGTTGCGAAGCAGGCGGAGCGCACGCCGGACTCGGTGGCAGTTGAATTCGACGCAACAACAATGACGTACAGCGAACTCGATGCGCGGGCCAATCGGCTAGCACGTTGGCTGCGCCGGTCCGGAGTTGGCCCCGACCGGCTTGTGGGCGTTTGCGCGGAGCGGTCCCTTGAATTGGTGATTGCCCTTCTCGGTGTGCTCAAGGCCGGCGGGGCCTACGTGCCGCTCGACCCGGCATATCCGCGCGAAAGGCTAGAGTTCATGCGCGATGACTCGGCGGTCGGACTTGTTTTGACCCAGACGAAGCTGGCCAACGCATGGACGGGCGCCGGTGTCCGCGTGCTGCGCCTGGATCAGGACCTGCATGAGATCGCAGGCGAGCCCGCGGACGCACCGCAGAGCGGCGTCAAACCCGACCATCTCGCATACATGATCTACACCTCGGGCTCGACAGGCCGGCCCAAGGGCGCGCTTAACACCCACCGGGCAATCGTCAACAGGCTGCTCTGGATGCAGGACGCCTACCAGCTTACCGTGGCCGACGCCGTGGTGCAAAAGACACCGCTCAGCTTTGACGTGTCGGTGTGGGAGTTTTTCTGGCCGCTGATGACTGGGGCGCGGCTGGTGATGGCGCGTCCCGGAGGGCATCAGGACGCTGGCTATCTCGCCGACCTTGTGGCCCGAAAGCGGGTGACGACAATGCATTTCGTGCCGTCGATGCTGCAGGTGTTCGTCGAGGAGCCCGGACTCGCGAAGTGCCGGTCCCTGCGGCAGGTCTTCTGCAGCGGCGAGGCCCTGCCGGCCGACCTTCAGACCAGGTTTCATGCTCGGCATCCGGCCCAACTGAATAACCTATACGGGCCGACCGAGGCGGCCGTCGACGTGACGTTCTGGCGGTGCATTCGCGGTGACCCGCGGCCGATCGTGCCGATCGGCAGGCCGATCGCGCGCACTCAGATGTATGTCCTCGACAGGCGGCTTGAACCCGTGCCGCCCGGTGTGCCCGGGGAGCTGCTCATAGGAGGCGTCGGCGTGTCGCGCGGCTACCATCGGCGGCCCGAACTCACGGCGGAGAAGTTCATACCCGACCCTTTTGGAACGCCCGGTTTGCGGCTATACCGGACCGGCGACCTAGCACGATGGCTGCCCGACGGCACGCTCGAATACCTCGGTCGCCTCGATCACCAGGTCAAGTTGCGCGGCTTCCGGATCGAGTTGGGGGAGATCGAGGCCGCGCTCGCGCGCCAGCCGGGCGTGCGTGAGGCGGTTGTCGTTTTGCGCGAGGACCGCACGGGCGACCGGGGTCTCGCGGCGTACCTTACCGCGGACGGGCCGGCCGCCCCGGACGTGGCGCTGTTGCGCGAAGCGTTGAGGGCTACGCTACCGGAATATATGGTGCCTGCCGATTTGGTCGTGCTGCCATCCCTTCCGCTTTCGCCCAGCGGCAAGGTTGACCGCCGTGCGCTGCCAGCACCGCCGCGTGAGCGCCCAGCGCAGGAAGCGGCATTCTCCATCCCTGAGACCGACACGGAACGGCGGCTCGCCGCTGTGTGGTGCGATGTTCTCGGCCGCGAGCGCGTGGGAGCGCGGGACAATTTTTTCGACCTCGGAGGCCATTCGCTCAGACTGGCCCTGGTGCACGCACGACTGCAGGGGCTGTTCCCTCAGGCGCCCACGCTGGTCGAGCTGTTCCAGTTCCCAACGATTAGGTCGCTGGCGGCCCGGATCGACGGTGCGGCCGCCCTTCCGACGGCCGCGTCCGAGCACCGAGGCGAGGTCCGCGCATCGCGCCGCGACGGCCTTCGCGAACAACGTGCGCTCCGGCGCAATGCACGCAATGGAGGCGGCGTCTGAACCCCACCGCGATGGACAACGGAGTTCCAACTTCAAGCATGCCCGACCACGCCGTTGCCGTTGTCGGCATGGCATGCCGATTCCCTGGGGCTCGCGACGTGGAGGAGTTTTGGCGCAACCTGCGCGCGGGCACCGAGTCGGTGTCGTTTTTCAAAGACGAGGAGCTGCGAGCGGCCGGGGTCGGGCCAGAGCTCCTGGCGAGGCCCGACTACGTTCGGGCGAACGCAGTGCTCGCCGAGGCCGACGGGTTTGATGCCGGCTTTTTCGGCTACACGCCCCGCGAGGCCGAGCTGATCGACCCGCAACAACGGGTGTTCCTGGAGTGTGCATGGACGGCGATGGAACACGCGGGGTTCGATCCCTCCGGCGTGCGAGGCGCGGTGGGAGTGTTTGCCGGCGCGGGGCCGTGCACATACCTTCTGAGGCAGCTCGCTCCGGATCCAGCGCGAGTGTCCGGGGCGGACGGATTCGCCGCGATGATCGCGAACGACAAGGACTTTCTGGCCACGCGCGTCGCGTACAAGCTCAACCTGCGCGGGCCGGCAATCACCGTGCAGTCGGCGTGTTCGACGTCGCTTGTGGCCGTGCATCTGGCGCTGCAGAGCCTTCTCGCCGGGGAGTGCGACCTGGCGATGGCGGGCGGGGTGTCGATCCGGTTTCCGCAGACGGCGGGATACGTTCATCAGGAGGGCATGATCCTTTCCCCCGACGGGCACTGCCGGGCCTTTGACGCCCGCGCAGAGGGCATTGTCGGAGGAAATGGCGCGGGCGTGGTCGTGCTAAAGCGGCTTGCCAGCGCGCTGGAGGCGGGCGACACGATCCACGCGGTCATCCGCGGCTCGGCGGTAAACAACGACGGCGCGGAGAAGGTGGGTTACACCGCGCCGTCTGTCGCGGGCCAGGAGGCGGTCATCGCCGAGGCGCTGGCGATGGCGGGCGTGGGACCCGAGACCATCGGCTATGTCGAGGCTCACGGGACCGGCACGGCGCTGGGCGATCCCATCGAGGTGGAGGCTCTGACACGGGCCTTCCGGCGCGGCACCGACCGGCGCCAGTTCTGCGCGCTCGGCTCGGTGAAAACCAATATTGGCCACCTCGACACAGCCGCCGGGGTTGCTGGACTCATCAAGGCGGTGCTCGTGCTAAGCCGGCGCGAGATACCGCCGTCGCTGCATTTCGCAGCGCCGAATCCTCAGATTGATTTCGCCAGCAGTCCCTTCCGCGTCGCGAACGGGCTCGAACCGTGGCCCGCCGGAGGGCACCCGAGACGCGCCGGGGTGAGTTCATTCGGCCTCGGAGGCACCAACGCACACGTGGTCCTGGAGGAGGCTCCGGCGGTGGCGGAGGAGCTGCCGCGGGCTGCCGCGCCGGCGCAGCACCTGCTCGTGGTTTCCGCGCGCACCGGGACCGCGCTAAAGGCGGCTGCGACCAACTTGGCGGCGCACCTGAGGGCGAATTCCCATTCAAATATCGCGGACACCGCGTGGACGCTTGCGACAGGCCGGCATGTGTTTTCCCACCGGCACTGGGCGGTGGCATCCACGGTGGGGGAGGCGTCAGAAGCGCTGGCCGCGCAAACCAGCCTGGACGCCGTCGCGGATGGGGCAGCAGGCGTCGTGTTTCTCTTTCCCGGCCAGGGCACGCAGTATTCGGGAATGGCAGCGGGATTGTATCGCAGCGCGCCCGTATTCCGCGCGGAGTTGGACCGCTGTGCCGAGCTGCTCCGGCCGCATCTGGGCGGCGACGTGCGCGAGCTGCTCTTTGCGCCCCCGACGGAGGCGGGGGCGGCGCGGCTGGCACGGCCGGCGGCGGCACAGATCGCGCTATTCACCACCGAGTACTCGCTCGCGCGTCAATGGATGGCCTGGGGAGTGCGGCCATCCGCGATGATAGGCCACAGCATCGGCGAATGGGTGGCGGCCTGCCTCGGCGGCGTGTTTACGTTAGAGGAAACGCTGCGCCTCGTGGCTGCGCGCGGCCGCCTGATGGAGGCGCAGCCGCCCGGCGCGATGCTTGCGGTGCAGCGCTCTGAAGCCGAGGTGCGCCCGTTTCTTGGCGGTGGCATTGCCCTGGCGGCGGTCAACGCGCCCGACCAGACGGTCTTGTCCGGTCCCGTCGGAGCGATCTCGGACGCCGAGCGGATACTTGCGGCGCGCGGCATACCCTCCGTGCGCCTGCCGACCTCGCACGCCTACCATTCTGCCATGATGGAGCCGGCAGCGCGCGCCCTTGCGGAGGAATTCGCCGCAGTTCCCCGGCGGGTCCCGCAACTGCGCTGGATTTCGAACGTGACCGGAGCCTGGATCGAGGACCTGGAGGCAGGCAGTCCGGCCTATTGGGCGCGCCACCTGCTCGAGACCGTGCGTTTTGCTGACGGCCTGGCGGTCGCCCTTAAGGCAGGCGCCACGGTGCTGCTCGAGGTCGGGCCCGGCCGCACCCTGGCGGGACTGGCGGCGCGACAGGCCGGGTGGACGGCCGGCCACAGGGCGATTTCGTCGGTGCGGCATTCACGCGAGGCGGTTGCCGACGATGCCCTGCTGCTGCGCGCAGCCGGCCGGTTGTGGTCGGCGGGCGTGGCGCTCGATTGGAATGCCATGCGCGGAGATACGCCTCGCCGCCGCGTGACCCTGCCAACTTACCCATTCGAGAGGCAGCGCCATTGGATCGAGGCCCCCGCCGACGCGGGTCGGCCCTCCTCTGGAGCCGCCCGGTTGGAAAAGAGGGGCGACCTCGCCGACTGGTTCTACCTGCCGTCCTGGAAGCGCGCATTGATGCCCGCCAGTTTGCCGGCGGCGACCGACGGGGCATGGCTTATCGTCGCGGATGCCGGGGGCCTTGCAACAAGGCTGGCCGAACGGCTGACCGGCGGCGGCGCCGCTGTCGAAGTTGTGGCGCCGGGCGCGGACGCGGCGGCGCGCGTGTCGGAAATGGCCGGCACAAGCCGGGCGCCACGGTGGATCATTTCATTGCGCGATGTGACGCCGCTGGGTGCGGAGCCAGCGTACGCGGAATTGATGACGCTCCTTAAGGCGTTGGCTGGCACCGTGCTGCCGACGGGAGCCCGACTAACCATTGTCGCAAACGGCTTGCAGGCGTTTGCGGGCGAACAGCCGCTCCAACCAGCCAAAGCGATGCTGCGCGGCCCGACACGCGTGCTGCCGCGGGAGGTGCACGGATTCGCCGCACGCATCGTTGATGTCGTCCTGCCGGCCACTGAGGCCCAGTCCGATGGACTGGCGGAGCGGCTGCTGGCCGAGGCGCGGGCAGATGAGGGCTTCCAGTTTGTGGCGCTTCGAGGGCGGGATCGCTGGGTACAGACCCTAGTCCCGGAGAGGATAGGACCGGCGGCCAGGCCGACTCTGCGCGAGCGGGGCGTGTACCTCATTTCGGGTGGCCTGGGAGGAATCGGGCTCGTGCTTGCCGGGGAGCTGGCGAAACGGGTGCACGCGCGGTTGGTGCTTTTCGGACGGGCCGCCCCCGGAGCGCAGGCCCAAGCGAGGATCGACCAGTTCAAAGCCGCCGGCGCCGAGGTGTTGACGGCGACGGTGGACGTCGTTGACGAGCCGGCGCTCCGGAGGCTGCGCGAGGAGATTTTGCGCCGGTGGGGCAGGATTGACGGCGTCATCCACGCAGCCGGTGTCACCGGGGGCGGAGCGCTCGCGTTGCGGGCGCCCGAGGCCGGGGCGGCCGTTTTGGCTCCCAAGGTCGCCGGTGCGCTCGCTCTCGACCGAACATTTGCCAGGGAGCCTTTGGATTTCTTCGTACTGATGTCGTCGCTCACGGCGCAGCTAGGCGAATTCGGCCAGGCAGACTACGCGGCGGCCAACGCCTTTCTCGACGCCTTTGCCGAGGCGCGGCATGCCGAAGGTGCGCCGATGATGTCAATTGCATGGGACGCTTGGCGCGACAACGGAATGGCTGCCCGTGCGGCGAGAACGGCGGGTCTTGCCGAATGGGAGGCGCAGCAGCGGCTGATGCGGATCTCCGACGAAGAGGGCGCCGAGATCTTTTGCCGGGCGATTGCGGCCGGCGCGGCGCATTTGGTCGTCTCGACGCGCGAGTTGGGAGAGAGAATGCGCGCGGCTGCCGACCAGGGTGAGCCGCCGGGCGACCCGGGGCCGGCTGCCTCCAGCCGCCCGCCGCGAAAGATGCAGGCCAGGCCAACTTTGGCGACGCCGTATGTAACCCCGTCCACCGCCGCTGAGAGGTCCGTGGCGACGCTGTTCGCAGACCTGCTGGGAATCGCCCCGGTGGGGGCGAACGACAATTTCTTCGACCTCGGCGGGCATTCGCTCCTGGCGACGCAGGCCATCGCGCGGCTGCGCGAGACACATGGGGCTGCGCTGACGCTGCCGGCGTTTTTTGCCGCGCCGACGGCCGCTCTGCTGGCGGAGGCCATCGACGGACCCGCAACGGATGGGGAGACCGGGCCCCCGCTCAAGCCTGCTCTGCGCTCTGGGCAGCTGCCGCTGTCCTATCAGCAGCAGGCGTTGTGGCTTCTGGACCGCCTGTCCGGGCAGAATTCATACATGAACGAGCTTGGAGCTCAGACTGTCCTGGGCCCGCTCAACGGACCGGTGCTGAAGGGGTGCTTTGGCGCGGTCGTGCGCCGGCACGAGGCGCTGCGTACCCGATTTGTCGAACACGCGGGCGCGCCGATGCAGGAGATCCTCCCCGAATTGGAAATCGACCTGCCGGTGGTCGATGTCTCCGACCGGACAGAAGCGGCGCAGGAAGCCGAGGTGCAGCGCCTGGCCGCAGAGATGGCGGCGAAGCCGTTTGACCTGACGCGCCCGCCGCTGATGCGGGCGCTGCTCGTGCGGAGGGGCGCCGAGCACCACGTGGTGATCGCGGTTGTTCATCACATTGTTTTCGACGGATGGTCGGCGGGTGTGTTCTTCCGGGAAATGTTGGCTTTCTACGATGCGGCGGCGCGCGGCACGGAACCGGCCGTGCCAGCGCTGCCCCTGCACTATGCGGATTACGCGGTGTGGCAGCGTGAATACCTGCAGGGCGAGCGTCGCGCCGCGCTGGAGGCGTTCTGGCGCAACCGCCTGGGCGGCCGGCTGCCCGTGCTTGCGCTTCCGACCGACCGGCCGCGCCCGCCGAAAGCCTCGTTCCGGGGCGAACGGTTGACGCTGACGCTCGACGACCGTCGCACGCGCAGCCTGGAGGAGCTAGGGCGCGCGCACGGCGCCTCGCTCTTCATGACGCTGCTGGCCGCCTACGGCGCGCTGCTTGGCCGCTATGCCGGACAGGACGAGGTGATCGTGGGCTGTCCCTCCGCCGGCCGCGACCGGCGCGAGATCGAGCCTCTGATCGGATTCTTCGTCAATCCGCTGCCCATGAGGCTGGACATGCGCGGCGATCCGTCGTTTGCCGCGCTGCTGGCGCGTGTGTATGAAACGGTGCTCGCGGCCCAGGCGAACCAGGCGCTGCCCTTTGAGCTTATCGTCGAGGCCGTCCGGCCGCCGCGCGACGCCTCCAGGCACGATTTGTTTCAGGCGCTCTTTGTGTTCCAGAACGATGTGTCGCCCCCGCCGGGGGCCTCGCGCCTGGCGATGACGCCGCTGGAATTCCGCTTCGGGCCCGCGCGGTCGGAGCTCGATCTGTACCTATGGAAGACAGCTGACGGGTTGCGCGGGCACTTCCTGTTCAACACTGCGTTGTTCGACACGCAGACGGTGGCGCGCCTTGCGCAACGCTGGCAAGCGTTGATCGAGGCCATTCTCGCCGATCCCGCCCGCCCGCTTGGCGCGCTCGGCTTTGGGCGGCCCGAGGCGCTTCCGATGTTCCCCGGACTTGCAAGGGGGCCGAGCGCCACCTCAATTTCAGCCGGTTGAACGGCATGACTTACGAACTATCCCCCCACCAGGAGAGGCTTTGGTTCATAGACCGGTTCGAGACGGGTAATGTCTATCCGGAGAGTCCGACCTATCACAACATCCCGCTGCTGCTCCACGGCAGCGGCTCGCTGGATGCGATCCGTGTGGCTGCGGCGCTTAGGACGCTGGCGGCCCGCCACGGCGCCCTGCGCACACGGATTGAAACCGGCCCGGATGGACCCGTGCAGTCGGTGGGCGGGGCGGTGGACATCGCGGTTCCAACGCTTGACCTCGGTGCGAAAACGGACCTTGCGCAGGCGGTTGAGGTGGCCGTGGCGGAGGCGCAGCGTCCGATTGCGCTAGAGACGGACCCGCTTCTGCGCGCGGTTCTGCTGCGGTTCGGCACCGGCGGCTTTCTGCTGGTCGTCACGCTGCACCACTTGATCGCGGACAAGGCGTCGCTGCGCACGCTCGCCGCCGAATTTGGAGAAATCATGTGCTCCGCTGCGGAAGGGCGCGCCCCCGCGCTGCGCGAACCGTCACTGCAGTATGCCGACTACGCGGTGTGGCAGCGTGGGCTGTCCGACGCGGCATTGGAGCCGCTCCTTTTCTACTGGAAATGGCAGCTTCGCGGCCGATTGGCCGCGCTCGAGCTGCCCGCGGCCCGCCCGCGGCCTGGCGTGCATACCTTCGCGGCGGCGCGGCACACCTTTGCTTGGGAGGCGGCCTTGGGGGCCGCAGTGCGCGACTTCGCCGCTCGCGAGCGTAGCGAGCCGGCAGCGGTAACCCTTGCGGCGTTCAAGGTGCTGCTCCACCGATACGCCAGGCAGGACGAAATCGTGGTCGGGACAAGTGAGGCCTGCCGGCGCCAGCCGGACGCGGCGGACTTGGTCGGACCGGTCGCCAACCTGGTTGTGCTCCGCAGCCGCCTTGGCGGCAATCCCTCGTTCCGCGCGCTGCTTGCCGACGTGACGCGCACGCTCCGGCAAGCGCGTGAGCATCAGGAGATGCCGTTCGACAAGCTCGTCCTCGCTCTGAATCCGGAGAAGGATATGAGCCGCACCGCGCTTTTTGACGTGCTCTTCGGCCATGACGAGACGCCGTGGCCGACCGTCGACCTTGGCGGCGGTGTTATCGCGAGGGCGATCGACACCAATCTCGGCTTCGGGAAATACGACCTCAATCTGGCGCTGCAGGGCGAAGCCGACGGCTCGCTGACGGGTTCGCTTGTATACAACGCAGATTTTCACGATGCCTGGTTCATGGCGCAGATGATGCGCCACCTGGGGCGCCTCGTCCGCGAAGCAGTAGAGCGACCGGAAACGGGCATCGATGACCTAGCGTTCCTTGACGGTTCGGAGGAACTCCGGCTGCTCACCGAGTGGAATGACACCGCGGCCGTCGCGCCTCGGGACAGGACCCTGGCCGATCTTTTCGCCGCGCAGGTGAAGCGCGCGCCCGGGAATGTGGCGCTCATTCACGGCGACAGGCGCGTGACCTACGGAGACCTGGGGGCGCGGGCGAGCCGGCTGGCCCACCACTTGCGGTCGCAGGGCGTCGGACCGGAGACGCTTGTCGCCGTCTGCATCGACCGCTCGACCGAGCTGGTGGAGGCGCTGCTTGCGGTCATCGAGGCTGGCGGCGCCTACCTGCCGCTGGACCCCGCCTATCCTCGTGAACGGCTGGCCTTTACCGTGCGCGATGCACGGGTGTCGCACCTCGTCACGACTGCTGCTCTGGCTGGTCGAATCGATGCGGCGGTGGAGCACGTGACGTTGATCGACACCGACGCGGCGGAGTTCGCGGCCTTTTCCGATACGCCGCCCGAAAGCGGTGTGCGACCGGAGAACCTTGCGTACTGCATCTACACGTCCGGTTCAACCGGCCAGCCAAAGGGTGCCCTGCTCGAACACCGTCAGGTGGTGCGGCTGATGCTCAATGACCGAATGCCTTTTGCGTTCGGGCCCAACGATGTCTGGACGTTGTTCCATTCGTGCTGCTTCGATTTCTCGGTTTGGGAGATGTACGGTGCGCTGCTTTACGGTGGCCGGCTGGTCATCGTGTCCAGGGAAGAGGCGCAGGACCCGGCACAATTCTTCAAGCTCGTTTGCCGGGAGGGTGTCACCGTGCTCAACCAGACGCCGACATCGTTCCACAACTTCTCGGACGAGGCAATCCGCCAGGGGGCGCCGCCGCTGGCGCTGCGTGAAGTGATATTCGGCGGCGAGGCGCTGCACCCGATCCAGCTGCGCAATTGGCGCGCGGCCTACCCGGCGGTTCGACTTGTCAACATGTATGGCATCACCGAGACGACGGTGCATGTGACAGCGGTTGAGGTGAGCGACGAGGATATCGCCACGAACCGCAGCAACATTGGACGGCCGATCCCGACCACCACGACCTACCTGCTCGACGAACGGCTTAGGCTGGTGGCGCCGGGCGTCGCCGGTGAGATTTACGTGGGCGGCGAGGGCGTGGGCCGTGGCTACCTTCGGCGAGACGAGCTGACCCAGCAGCGGTTCATCGCAAATCCCTACCGGCCGGAAGAGCGCCTCTACCGCTCGGGCGACCTGGCGCGGCACCTGCGCGACGGGCACATGGTTTATCTCGGGCGTATCGACGACCAGGTGCAGATTCGGGGATTTCGAGTCGAACTCGGCGAAATCACCACGCGCCTTCTCCAGCATCCCGACGTTGCCGGGGCCGAGGTCGTGGCGCGGCCGCTTCGAGGCGACGCGCTTGAACTTGTAGCCTACGTTGTAGCCAAGGGTGGGGTTGACGCTCCAGGACTGCGCAGGCACCTGGTTGAGGCGCTGCCGGAATACATGGTGCCTGCGGCATTCGTGATGCTGCCCGTGCTTCCTCTGACCGCCAACGGGAAGGTCGACCGCCGGGCGCTGCCCGATCCGGTGGGTCTGACAGGCGCGCCAGCGCGCGATTATGTGGCTCCCTGCAATCCGGCCCAGGAACGCCTTTCGGCGCTGTGGGCCGGGGTGCTGCAGCTCGATCGCGTCGGCATTCGCGACAACTTCTTCGAATTGGGGGGCCATTCACTGCTTGCGACGCAGCTGGTGGCGCGCGTGCGCGATTCGTTCGGCGTTGAGATGCCGCTCCGGCACGTCTTTGAGGCGCCGACTGTTGAGGCGTTCGCTCCGCTGGTTGCCGCGCGCATGGCAGATCGTGCCCCGGGTGCGGATGGCGCCGAGGCAGCCATTCCGAAGGCGCTGCGCCGAAATCACAAGGCTGGCGCCGCGACCTGAGTCTTCCGATCCCGTGAACCCCTTGCCGCCAACGACCAGCGCCGTCGCCGCTTCCTTCGGACAGCAGCTGCTGTGGTTTTTGGATCGCCTTGAACCCGGCGGCGCAGTGTACCACATTCCGCTGGCGGTGCGGTTGCGCGGTGTGCTCGACCGCACGGCTGCGTCCGGCGCGCTGATCGGGATCGTTGCGCGGCACGAGGTGCTTCGCACCACGTTTGCCGTGGAGGACGACCAGGTCGTGCAGGTGATCCACTCCGAGCTCTTTCCGGCGTGGCGCGAGGAGGCGCTGGCGGACGAAACCGAGCTTCCTGGCGCGCTGGCTGCGGAGGCGCGGAGGCCTTTCGACCTGGTGGCGGGTCCGCTCCTGCGCTGCGTGCTGTGGCGGCTCGGCCCGGAGGACCACGTACTGCAGTTGACGCTCCACCACATCGTGTCCGATGGCTGGTCGCTGGGCGTGCTTGTCGAGGAATTTGCGGCGGAGTACCGCTCACGCTGCGCCGGGGGGGACGGCTCGGGCCGGCCGGAACTTGCTCTTCAATACGCGGATTATGCGGCGTGGCAGCGCGATTTGCTGCGGGACGCGGCGCTGGAGGAGGAACTTGCATTCTGGCGGAAGCGCCTGGAAGGGGCCCCGGCGGAGTCATCGGTCCCGGCCGATCGGCGAAGGCCGTCCGCCCAGCAGACGGTGGGAGCCACACACCGGTTCGAGGTCGACGAGGAGCTGACCCGAGCGCTGCACGATCTCGGGCGGCTCGTCGGCGGCTCCCTGTTCATGGTGGTGCTTGGAGGATACGGCGAATTGTTGCGGCGGATGAGCGGGCAGATTGACGTTGTAGTCGGCACGCCGGTGGCCAATCGGCGGCGGCGGGAGCTTGAGCCGCTGATCGGCTTTTTCGTGAACACGCTGGCGTTGAGGCTGGAGCTCGGGGGAGACCCGACCGTGGCCGGGCTGCTCGGGCGAGTGCGCGCCGCGGCGTTGGACGCCTATGCGCACCAGGACCTGCCCTTCGAGAAACTGGTACAAGAGCTGCAGCTGGACCGCACGCTTGGGCGGACGCCGCTGTTTCAGACGATGTTCGTGCTGCAGAACACGCCGCTCACACCCCTCGTCCTGCCGGGCCTCACGGCCGAGCCCGTCGAGGTGGACACTGCAACCTCGAAATACGACCTGACCCTCGCATTGGAGGAGCGCTCCGGAGCGATCATTGGGCGCTTGGAATACAGCACCGGGCTATTTGACGAGGCCACTGCCCGGCGGATTGCAAGTCTCTACGTGAACCTGCTGCGCGCCATGGTGGCTGCCCCGACCGCCCGGATGGCGGACCTTGAGTGGCTGCCTGCGCAGGAACAGGCGATGGTGGTCGGGGGGTGGAACGCGACGGATCGTGCGTATGCTCAGGCGGGGATGGCCGCGCTGTTCGCCCTGCAGGCGGCGGCGCGTCCAGGGTCCGTGGCGGTGAGGTTTGCCGGGGCGGAGCTCACGTACGCGGAGCTCGACGCTCGGGCGAACCGGCTGGCGCACGCGCTGAGCGCGCGCGGGGTCGGTCCCGACACGCTAGTGGCGGTGTGCCTGGAGCGCTCGCTCGAGCTTATCGTGGCCCTCCTCGGGGTTGTTAAGGCGGGAGGCGCATATGTGGCGCTCGACCCGGAGCATCCGGCCGGGCGGCTGGGCCTGCTGCTGGCGGAGGCGGGTGGGCCGTTGGTGGTGACGGTCGGGTCCTGCGCATCGCGGCTGGCAGAGGCCGACCCGAAGGCTCGGCTCCTCTTCCTGGACCGCGACGCCACGGAGCTGGCCGGGCGCCCTTCGGGGGATCCTCGGGTGGCGGTGACCCTGGAGCATCTGGCCTATGTGAGCTACACCTCGGGTTCGACGGGAAGACCGAAGGGGGTGGCGGTGCCGCAGCGGGGGGTTGTGCGTCTGGTGCAGAATCCGGATTTTGCCGAGCTAGGGCCGCAGGAAACCTTCCTGCAGCTTGCGCCAGTGGCGTTTGATGCCTCGACTCTTGAGATCTGGGCCCCGCTGCTTAACGGCGGCAAGCTCGTCGTGGCGCCACCGGGGCCGCCGACGCTTGAAGAACTCGGCCGGTGCCTGCGCGAGGACGGGATCACGACGCTCTGGCTCACGGCGGGGCTGTTCCACCTGATGGTGGACGAGCGGCTGGACGACCTTGGCGGCCTGCGTCAGCTTCTTGCCGGCGGTGACGTGCTGTCGGTGGAGCACGTGCGGCGGGTGCTGCGGGCGCACCCGCGCCTGAAGCTGATCAACGGCTACGGGCCGACGGAAAACACGACGTTCACCTGCTGCCAAACGCTGCGCGAGTCCGACCTCGGCGCGGGCACGGTGCCCATTGGCCGGCCGATTGCGAACACACGGATCTACGTGCTTGACGCCCAAGGGCGGCAGGTGCCGGTTGGCGTCGCGGGCGAGCTCTATGCCGGCGGCGACGGACTGGCCCGCGGCTACCTGGGGGACCCGGTGCTCACGGCGGAGAAATTTGTCAGCAATCCGTTCGGGCCCGGCAGGCTTTATCGCACGGGGGACCGGGTGCGCTGGCGGGCGGACGGCACCCTGGAGTTTTTGGGGAGGCTTGACCAGCAGGTGAAGATAAGAGGCCACCGGATCGAGCCCGGCGAAATCGAAGCGGCGCTTATGGGTGAACCGGGCGTGACGGCCGCGGCCGTGACCGTGCGCGAGGTGGACGGGCGCAAGCTGCTTGTAGGCTATGTCTCCGGGGCGGTGCGGGGCGACGAACTGCGCGCGCGCCTGGCGGTGCGTCTGCCGGCGCAGCAGGTGCCGGCGGCGATCACCGTGCTGGACGCCCTGCCGCTTAGCCCCAGCGGGAAGGTCGACCGCGCCGCGCTTCCGGCACCGCGGCTCGAAGCCCAACCCGAGACGTTCGTGGCGCCCGGAACGGCGGCCGAGGAGATCCTCTGCCATCTGTGGGCCCGTGTCCTCGGCGTCGACCGCATTGGCGCCCAGGACGATTTCTTTACCTTAGGGGGACATTCGCTGCTGGCCACCCAGCTTGTTTCGCGCATCCGCGAGGCGTTCGCGGTCGAGCTGCCTCTGCGCGCGGTGTTCGAGGCGCCGACCGTGGCGGCCCTTGCCCGGCGGATCGACGCTGCCCGGCTTGCGGGTGCGGGCGCGGCTCCGGTCATACGGTCGACGTGTCGTGAGGGCCACCTACCGCTGTCGTTCGCGCAAGAGAGGCTTTGGTTCCTCAATCAGCTGGAGCCGGGGAATCCCTTCTACAACATGCCGGCTGCGCTTCGCCTGCGGGGGCGGTTCGACACCGCCGCGGCCGGGCGCGTGCTCCACGAACTGGTCCGGCGGCATGAGACGCTGCGCACTGTCTTCTCGTCGGTGGATGGCCGGCCGGTTCAGTCGATTCTGCCTGACCTCGCGATGCCCCTGCCGGTCGCTGACCTGGAGAGATTGTCACTGCCCGACCGAGAGGATGCGGTCGCGAGGCTGACTGCTGAGGAGGCTCGACATCCGTTCGACCTGGCGGTCGGGCCTCTGCTTCGGGCAAGGCTTTTGCGACTGGCGTCCGACGAGCACATTCTCCTGCTGACGATGCACCATATCGTGTCGGACGGCTGGTCGATGGGAGTGCTCACGCGCGAAATGGGCGCGCTCTACGCCGCGTTTTCTCAGGGTCGTGCATCGCCGCTGCCAGCGCTGACGGTTCATTACGCGGATTTCGCCGCCTGGCAGCGTCAGTGGCTGCGGGGGAGCGTGCTCACCGAGCAGCTCGGCTATTGGAAGCGGCAGCTCGCGGGCGCGCCTCCTGTGCTTCGGCTTCCAACGGACAGGCCGCGGCCGCCTGTGCAGAGCTTCCGCGGAGGCAGCTACGAGTTCGCGGTGGACCGGGAGCTCACCGAACGCTTGGTCCGGCTCAGCCGCGAGACCGGCGCCACGCTTTTCATGACGCTGCAGGCGGCTTTCGCGACGTTGCTCGCCCGCTACTGCGACCAGGAGGACATCGTGGTCGGCACGCCGATTGCCAACCGGCACCGTGCCGAGATCGAGCCGCTGATCGGCTTCTTCGTCAACACGCTCGTGTTGCGAACGGACCTTTCGGGCGGCCCGACGTTTCGCGAGCTGATCGCGCGCGTCCGCCGCACGGCGCTCGACGCCTACGCGCACCAGGACCTGCCGTTCGAGCGGCTGGTTGACGAGCTCCAGCCCGAGCGCGACCTCAGCCGCAATCCCGTGTTTCAGGTCATGTTTGCGCTGCACAACACGCCGCAGCGCGTGCAGGTGCTGCCTGACCTCGCCATAGACGATCTTGCCGCCGAGCGAATCTCGGCGCAATTCGACCTCGTACTGGACATATGGGAGACGTCCGACGGGCTCAGGGCCGTGCTCGAATACGCCGCGGACCTGTTCGACCCGAGGACGATCGGCCGGATGGCGGGCCACCTGCAGACGCTGCTTTCATGCGCGGCGGCGGCTCCCGACACGCCCGCTTCGCGGTTGCCCCTGCTGCCTGCGGCCGAGCGGATGGAGCTCCTCGATGGCTTCAACGCCACGGCCATGGCCTTCCCGCACGAGAGCACGCTTGCGGGGCTTATCTCGGCGCAAGCGGGAGCCGGGCCCGAGCGCATCGCCGCTGTGCACGGCCGCGAACATCTGACCTACGCGGAGCTCGACGAGCGGTCCAACCGTTTGGCGCGGCGCCTGCGGGCCCTCGGGGTGGGGCGCAATGACTTTGTCGCCGTCCTCGATGAGCGAGGATTGGATTTCCTGACGGCGATGGTGGGTGTCCTGAAGACCGGCGCGGCGTTCCTGCCGATCGACCCTGTCTACCCGGTGGAGCGCATCCGTTGGATGCTTTCCGACAGCGCCGTCGCCATATTGATCACGCGCTCGACCCTGATGGCTAAGCTCGACCTCGTTGTGGCCGCGAACACGCTGCGCGAGCTGGTGCTGTTCGACGACCCGGCGGCTGGTGCGGCGGCTGCGGGCCACCGGATCCACGCGCGCGCCGAGTGGCTGGCGGAGGAAGACTCGCCAGTCGCCGGCGTGGGTGCGGGCGCCGATTTCGCATATATGCTCTACACGTCGGGTTCAACGGGGCAGCCGAAGGGCGCGATTGTCCGAAACAACGGCGCGGTGAACCACATCTACGGACAATTCCGCGAACTAGCCTTTCACCGCGACACGGCGTTCCTGCAGAGCGCGCCCTCATCGTCGGATATTTCGGTATGGCAGTTCCTGGCGCCGCTGCTGATCGGCGGCCGCACGGTGATCGCCGACTACGAAACGATGTGTGATGCCGCTCGGCTGCACGGGTTGATCCGCGCCGAGGGGGTTACGCTCATCGAATTGGTGCCCGTGGTCCTGCAGGCGCTGCTCGACCACGCCGCGGGCCTTGCGCCTGCGGAGCGGGCGCTGCCGTCGCTCGAGCGGGCGATGGTCACGGGCGAGACGGTGCCGGTTTCGCTGGTCAACAGGTGGTTCGAAGTCTACCCGAACCTTCCGCTCATCAACGCCTACGGCCCCACGGAGGCCGCCGATGACATATGCCAGGCGGTATTGACCGGGCCACTGCCTGCGGACGCGCCGACCGTGCCTATCGGCCGGCCGCTCCCAAACCTTTCGCTCTACGTCCTGGACCGCAACCTTCAGCTCCTGCCGGTGGGCGTCCCGGGCGAAATCTGTGTGTCCGGCGTGGGCGTAGGCGCCGGCTACTGGCGAAATGAGGAGAAGACCCGCGCGGTGTTTGTGGCCAATCCCTTTTCAGGCGGTAGGCACGGAGACGTTGTCTATCGGACGGGTGATCTCGGCCGCTGGAGGCCGGACGGCTCGCTCGAAATGCATGGACGGCTCGACCAGCAGGTGAAGTTGCGCGGTTTTCGGATCGAGCTGGGAGAGATCGAGAGCGTACTTGGCCAACACCCTGCTGTGGCCGCAGGCGTCGTCGAGGTGCGTGAGGATCGCCCCGGCGACCGGCGCCTCGCCGCCTACTTTACGCTCAACGGTACGGCAGGGGAGCTGCGGAGGAGGTTGGACGCGTTGCAGAGGGAGCAGGTTGCCCTCTGGAAGGACCTTCACGAAGACAGCTACCGCGACACGCTCACCTATGAGGACCCGACGTTCAATGTCATCGGCTGGGACAGCAACTACACGGGCCAGCCTCTGGCGGAGGGCGAGATGCGCGAGTATGTCGTCCACACCGTCGCGCGCGTGCGGGAATTAAAACCGCGGCGCGTGCTCGAGATCGGGTGCGGCACCGGCCTGCTCCTGTTCCCTCTTGCACCGGAGTGCGAACGGTACATCGGCACCGACCTATCGACCGTAGCGCTCGGGCAGATTGAAACGGCGCTGCGTGACCGTCCGGGACTCGGCCACGTCGAATTGCGGGCGCAACGGGCCGACGATTTTACGGGTCTCGAACCCGGCTCGTTCGACCTGGTGATGCTCAGTTCGGTGGTTCAGTATTTTCCCAGCGTCGAATACCTGCTGAAGGTACTCGAAGGCGCCCTGCGCCTGCTAGTGAAAGGAGGGGCGGTGTTCCTTGGAGACGTACGATTGCGTCCGCTCCTGCCTGCGTTTCACGCGTCGGTGCAGCTTTTCAAGGCTTCCGATTCGCTCGACGCCGCCGGGCTTCGGCGGCGCATTCGCGATGCGATGGAGCGCGAGCAAGAGATGGCGGTCGAGCCGGCTCTTTTCTACGCATTGCCCGCGCGGCTCCCGCGCGTTTCCCGGGTCTCAGTCCGGCCGAAGGCGGGCCGGCACCTCAATGAACTCACCCGTTTTAGGGCCGATGTTACGCTGCATCTTGACGAGGCAGATGGGGCGGCGCTGAAAGAAAGGGATCTCCCTTGGGTCAGCTGGCTGGACCGGCCGCTTTCCCTGGTCGAGCTGGGGCGTGAGCTGACGGCGGAGCGGCCGACGACCCTGGCGTTGCGCGCCGTCGCCAACCTGCGGGTGTGCCGTGAGCTGAGGACGCTCGCATGGCTCGAATCTGCCGCTCCCGGCGAGAGCGTGGCTGCGTTTCGCGACACGCTGGAAAGCGAAGCGCCGACCGGACTGGAGCCCGAGGAGGTGCGCGCGCTCGGCGAGGAACTCGGATATGCCGTTCAGATTTCGCTCGGGGCCGGTGCTGCGGACGGCAGCTTTGATGTCGTGTTTCAGCGGCGGACCGGCGAGGCGCCAGTGCGGGAGGCGGATTTCCTGCAGTACACAACCACGGCGCCGCTGCCTTGGGCGAGCTACGCGAACAACCCGCTCCACGAGAAGCTTGCCCGGGAGGTAGTTCCGCAGGTGAGGGGCTACCTACGGGAGCGGCTGCCCGTCTACATGGTGCCCGCCGATTTTGTGGTGGTTGAGGCGCTGCCGCTGCTGCCAAGCGGCAAAGTGGACCGGCGTGCGCTGCCGGCGCCCAACACGGCGGGAGATCCGGTAGGGGCCGAGTTTGTGGCGCCTCGCACTCCGGCGGAGGAGAGGCTTTCGGCGATCTGGGCTGCGGTGCTCGGGCTGGAGCGTGTCGGCGTGACTGCCAATTTCTTTGAGCTTGGCGGGCACAGCCTCAAGGCGACCCAGGTCGTCAGTCGAATCCTGAAGGAATTCGGCGCCGAGGTGGCCCTGCGGGAGCTGTTTAATCGTCCGACGGTGGCCGAACTGGCGCGCGAGGTGGAGGCCCGCCGGCGCACCAACTTCGAGGCGATTACGCATGTGCCAGACGCTCCCCATTATCCGCTCTCGCACGCCCAGCTCAGGCTTTGGGTCCTAGCGCAGATGGAGGGCGCCTCGGTGGCTTACAACATGCCGGCCGCGCTTTTGCTGGACGGGAAGGTCGATTTCAACTCGTTCGATCGGGCGATGGAGGAGATCGCCGCCCGCCATGAGACCCTGCGCACGACCTTTGTCACGATAGAAGGCGAGCCCCGGCAGTTGGTGCACGCTGCGCCGCTAGCCAAGATGGAGATTGCCAGCCTCGAGAATGAAACCGACCCCGTAGAGAGGGCGCGAGCGTTGGCTCTTGAGGATGCCTCATATCCGTTTGACCTGGAGCGGGGCCCGCTGCTTCGAGCAACCCTGCTGCGTCTGGGAAGTAACCGCCACGCGCTGCTGTTCAACCTTCATCACATCATCGCGGATGATTGGAGCCTGGGCGTTTTCGTGCGTGAATTCATGCAGGCATACGCGGCGTTGGCGCGGGGCGCATCAGCTAATCCGCCCCCGTTATGCCTGCAGTACCGTGACTACGCCGCCTGGCAGAATGCCCGGGTCGCCTCGGCCGCAATGGCGGTGCACCGCGACTATTGGCATACTCGGCTGGCCGGCGAGCTGCCTTTGCTGAATTTGGCCACGGACTTTCCGCGTCCGCCGATAAAGACATACCGCGGCCGCTCGAGGCCGTTCGTTCTTCCGGCTGCGCTTGCAGAAGAGCTGAACGAATTGGCGAAGCGTCACCAGGCGAGCCTTTTCATGCTGCTCGTTTCGGCCGTGCAGGTGCTGCTTCATCGGTACACGGACCAGCGCGATCTCATTGTCGGATTTCCTATCGCCGGCCGAAACCACCCCGATCTCGAGGACCAGATCGGCTTCTATGTGAACCTGCTCCCCCTGCGCGCGGATATTGACCCGGACGCGCCGTTCACGGCCCTTCTGGCACAAGTGCGCGGCACCGCATCCGAAGCCTACGAACACCAGGCGTACCCGTTTGACAGGATTGTCGACGACCTTGCGCTGGCTCGCGACGTCACTCGATCACCTCTGTTCGACGTCGTCGTGGTCATGCAGAACGTCGACCCATATTCACTGGCGCTCGACGGCGTGACGGCGGGGCCGCTGGTGGACGACTATGGCACGAGCAAGTTCGACCTGGCGTTTCATTTTGAGGAGCGCGCAGGCACCCTGCAGGGCGCCATCGTTTTCAATACCGATCTTTTCGCGGACGAGCGTGTCGCGCACATGGAGCGACACCTTCAGGTGCTGATGTCCAGCATCGTGGCCGATCCGGCTCTGGCTGTCGGAAGGCTCAATATGCTTGCGCCCGAGGAGCTCAGGCGGCTTCTGGCGGCCGCGAATCCGGCCCCGGCGGCCTTTGCGCGAAGTGCAACACTAGTGGACTTGTTCGAGGCGAAAGCGGCGGCCGCCCCGGCGGCGGCGGCGGTGACGTTTGGGGCGACAAACCTTACCTACAGCGAACTCAACGCCCGCGCGAACCAGCTAGCGCACCGTTTGCGGGCGGTCGGCGTCGGGCCGAATGTGCTGGTTGGCGTGTTTTTCGAGCCGTCCGTGGAGCTGGTGACCAGCATCCTCGGGGTTCTCAAGGCCGGCGGCGCCTACGTGCCGCTTGATCCGGTCTACCCGGCCGAGCGGCTGGGTTTCATGCTGGCGGACGCGCGAGTGCCGGTGCTTCTGACCACGGCCGCTCTGGCTGAAGCGCTGCCGGCGCAAGCGGCGAAGATCATCCGGCTGGACGCCGACGCCCCCGCGCTGGCAGGGGAGAGCGACGCGAATCTCCCACCTCAAGCTGGCCCGGGCCACGCGGCCTACGTCATTTACACATCAGGCTCCACAGGGCGCCCGAAGGGCTGCGTTGTGTCGCATCATAATGTCGTGCGCCTTTTCGCCTCGACCGAGGCGTGGTTCCGGTTCGACTCACGCGACGTTTGGACCCTGTTCCACTCGGCGGCGTTTGATTTTTCGGTCTGGGAGCTATGGGGCGCGCTGCTCTACGGCGGGCGTCTGGTGGTCGTGCCGCGCATGGTCAGTCGCGCGCCGGAGGCGTTTCTGGCGCTGCTTCGCACCGAGCGCGTCACCGTGCTCAATCAGACACCTTCGGCGTTTCGGCAGCTGATGGAGGAGGACGAGCGGGAGGGCCGGAGCGATCCGCTCGCGCTGCGATATGTGGTGTTTGGAGGGGAAGCGCTCAACGTATCGGGACTGCGCCCGTGGTTCGATCGACACGGCGACGTCCTCCCGCAGCTTGTCAACATGTACGGCATCACGGAGACGACGGTGCACGTGACCTACAGGCCGCTCACGAGGGCGGATTGCGACAGCGAGCGCAGTGTCATCGGAAGGCCGCTGCCCGATCTGCAGCTGCACGTGCTCGACGGCTTTCTGCAGCCGGTTCCGGTGGGGGTGCCGGGCGAGCTGTTTGTCGGAGGGGCCGGCGTGGCGAATGGCTACTTGTGGCGCCCCGAGCTCACCGCAGAGCGCTTCCTGCCAGATCCGTTTGGCGGTGAGGCGGGTTCCGTCCTGTACCGATCTGGGGACCTCGCGTGCCGACTTCCCAACGGCGACCTCGAATACCTTGGACGTGTCGACCAGCAGGTGAAGATTCGCGGCTTCCGCGTCGAACTGGGCGAGATCGAGGTAGCGCTGGCAGCGCACCCGTCCGTGGACTCGGCGCTCGTCCTCGTCCGCGAAGACCGGCCGGGTGACCGCCGGCTCGTCGCCTACGTCGTATTGCGCTCCGCCGGGCCAGAGGAGGCGAACCTGCGCGCGCATTTGAGGCAGCGGATGCCCGACTACATGGTGCCGGCGGCCATCGTACCGCTCAAGGGTTGGCCCCTGACGCCGCACGGCAAGGTCGACCGGCGCGCGCTGCCAGCACCGGAGGCGGGGCACACGGGCGACGCGGGCACGTTTGCGCCGCCTCGCGATGAGCTGGAGATCATGATCGCCAGCCTTTGGGCCGAGGCCCTGGGAGCGGAGCGCGTTGGTGTGAACGAGAATTTTTTCGACCTCGGCGGACACTCGCTGCTGATCGTACAGCTGCACCGGCGGTTGCGAGAAGCGCTCGGGCGCGAGCTTTCAGTCGTGGATTTGTTCAAGTATTCCACCGTTGCTGCGCTCGCGGCGTTCCTGCGCGAGCGGCCGGCTGTAACTGCGGCGGCCGAGGTGGCCAAGGTCGACGAGGCCCGCGCCCGCGCCCGCCGGCAGCAGGAGGCCCGGCGGAGCCGCCGGCAGGGCGGCCGCGCATCATGAACGAAGAATCAGCCAGCTCAGCCGCCGTGTCCGAAGGCGTTGCCATCGTGGGTCTTGCCGTGCGCGTGCCCGGTGCCAATTCGGTCGAGGGGTTCTGGCGCAACCTGCGCGCGGGCGTCGAATCGGTCGCGTTCTTCACCGACGCCGAGTTGCGGGCGGCGGGAGTGCCGGCGGAGCAGCTGGCAGATCCCCGTTATGTGCGGGCGAACGGCGTGCTGAACGGGGCGGAGGAGTTTGATGCGGCGTTCTTCGGGTTCACGCCGCGTGAAGCCGAGGCGACGGATCCGCAGCATCGGGTGCTCCTTGAGCTTGCGTGGGAGGCGCTGGAGCGCGCGGGATACGATCCGGCGGCCACGGGCGCCCGCACGGGGGTGTTCGCCGGGGCTGGATTGAGCACCTACCTGCTCAGGAACCTGCTGCCGAACCGCGCGTTTGCCGAGTCGGTGGGCGAGCTGGCCCTGCTGCTGGGAAACAACAAGGATTTTGCCACGACCAGGCTGTCCTACAAACTGGATCTGCGCGGGCCGAGCGTGGCGGTGAACACCGCGTGCTCGACCTCGCTTGTGGCCGTGCATCTGGCCTGCCAGAGCTTGCTCGACTGCCACTGCGACCTGGCGCTTGCTGGGGGCGTTTCGGTGCAAGTTCCACAGGCGCAGGGCTACCTTTACCAGCCCGGCGGCATCGGTTCGCCCGATGGACACTGCCGGGCGTTTGACGCGCGGGCGCACGGCACCGTCGGCGGCAACGGCGCCGGTCTTGTCGTGCTCAAGCGAATGGCCGACGCTCTGGCCGACGGCGACACGATCCTCGCCGTCATCCGCGGCTCCGCCGTGAACAATGATGGAGCTGGCAAGGTCGGCTTCACCGCGCCTGGGGTGGATGGTCAGGCGGCGGTCATCGCCGAGGCTTTGGCGGTCGCCGGCGTGGAGCCGGGGGAACTCTCCTACATCGAGGCCCATGGCACGGGCACCGAGCTCGGCGACCCGATCGAGGTCGCGGCGCTGACGCAGGTGTTTGGCGGGCGCGCGCCGGCGGGAAGCTGCGCGCTTGGGTCGGTCAAGACCAACTTTGGGCACCTCGATGAGGCGGCCGGTGTGGCGGGACTTGCAAAGACCGTGCTTGCGCTCGTGCACCGCGAACTGCCGCCGAGCCTGCACTTCGCTGAGCCGAACCCGAAGATCGATTTCGGGGCCGGGCCATTCTTCGTAAATGCGCAGCTCGCCCCCTGGCCGACCCGCGCAGGGGCGCCCCGGCGCGCGGGCGTGAGTTCATTCGGCCTCGGTGGCACGAATGCGCACGTTGTCCTAGAGGAGGCGCCGCCGGCGCCGGCCTCTGACGAATGCGCTCCGTGGCAGCTGCTCGTGCTGTCCGCGCGCACGACGACGGCCCTGGCGCGCGCGGCTGAGAACCTGGCTGCCTTCCTTGCCTCGCAACCCGGGGTACCCCTGGCTGACATTGCCTACACCCTCGCCGTCGGCCGGCATGCCTTTGAGAGGCGGCAGTTTTTGGTCGCGCGCAACGGCTGCGAGGCGGCCGACCTGCTGCGCGAGAAATGGATGGCGGATGAAGCGGCCCCCGCGGCGCTTATGGAAATGGGCACGTGTTGGGCGGGCGGTGGCGCGCCGGACTTGGCCGCGCTCTTTGCTGGCCAGAGGCGGCGCAGGGTGGAGCTGCCGACGTATGCCTTTGATCGCAGGCGCTTCTGGATCGAGCCGGCCCGGGCCGCCTCCAAGCGGACGAATGTCGCGGAATGGCTCTATCAACCTTCTTGGAAGCAGGTTGTGGCATCGGTAACGGCGCAGACACGGTTGCGCTCGGTTCTTTGGCTTGGCGATGAAGACGTGGCGGAACCGATCGTTGCTGTGCTGCGGGCCGCGGGACACCGGGTGATGGTGGAAGGGGACCCCGCACGGGTGGCGGCTGTGCTGGCCGAACTGGCGGCAAGGGCGGCGGTTCCGGACGAAATCGTGCACGGCTGGTGCATGGGTCCAGTCGTTGAGCAGGAGCGTTTTGATGGCGCGCAGAGGATGGGCTACGAGCGGCTGCTTGCTCTCGTGCAGGCGCTGAACCGCGCGGGGCTCGCGAGGGGATCGCGACTGACGGTGATTTCCGCGGGGATCGCCGACGTGACGGGCGTCGAACCTCTATCGCCGGCGAGGGCGACACTCGTCGGCCTCGCGCGAGTGATTCCGCAGGAATTTCCGGGGCTGGAATGCCGTGTCATTGACGCGGCTTCGGACGCCCCTGCCGCCGCGCTGGCCTCGGAGATCGCCGGCCCGGCCTTGGAGGCGTTCGTGGCCCTGCGCGGAACACAGCGCTGGGTCCATGGATACGAGCCGCTCGGGATCGAGGCGGCGGCAGGCGAGGCACGGCTGCGCGAGCGGGGCGTCTATTTGATCACGGGCGGACTCGGCGGCGTGGGATTGATCGTGGCCGCATATCTGGCCCGCACCGTGCGGGCCAGGCTGGTTCTCGCGGCGCGGCAGGGACTTCCGCCGCGGGCGGACTGGCCGAGGTTGAGGGCGGCGAAAAGGATAGCCTTTGATCTGGAGTCGGATGCCGCCGAATTGGCTGCGGCCGGCGCGCGGATGGCCCGGCCCGACCAGGCAGGCAGCGCCGGCCTGATCCGGGACACGGATGCGCTGTGCGCAGTTCTGCTTTATCGCTATATCGCCGACCGACCGCCGGGCGTCATCGCCGGGGGCCGAACGGCGATCGCCGCCCTACGGGAGCGTCTTGGCGTACAGAGGCCGTTCTGGAAGTTCATCGACTATGCGCTGCGCGTGCTCGCGAGCGACGGATACGTACGCCTCGAGGGCGAGGACGTCGTCTGGTTGCGCGGCCCGGCGGAGGTGCCGGCGGCAGAGGAGGCGATCAAGGCCTTTACGGCGCGGCGGCCCGAGCTGAGCCATGTGGCGGGGCTCCTGAGGCACTGCGCGGCGCACTATGCGGATGCGCTCGGTGGCCGCGAGGAGGCGATCGGCGTCCTCTACTCGGACGCCGGCGCGCAGCTTCTGGAGGCGGCGGGGCTGGAAGCCGCGCGGCACTCGAACAAGGATGCCGCCATCGATTCGCTGCGCCAGCTGGTCGAGCGATTCGTCGCGGCGGCCGGCGGCCGACGCGTGCGGATCCTGGAGGTGGGCGTTGGAGACGGGTTGCTCGCCGGGCGGATCGCACCGGGTTTACAGGGCCGCAATGTCGACTACACGGCCACGGACATTAGCCGCGCATTCCTGGTGAAGGTCGAGTCGGCGGCGGCAGCGGCGGGCCTTGGTGGCGTGACCTTTGGCGTGCTCGACATTGCGCGCGATCCTGTTGCGCAGGGATACCCGGCAGGAGGATTCGATCTGATCCTGGCGCTCGATGTCGTCCATGCGACCCCTCGCGTGGCGGCGACTCTCGGACACCTGCACCGACTGCTCGCTCCCGGCGGCGTGATCGGCGCGCTCGAGAAAGTTCGCACAGAGCGCTGGGTCGACCTCGTCTGGGGGCTTGCCGAGGGTTGGTGGTATTTCGAGGACGCGGAACTGCGTGCGGCCTCGCCGCTTCTTCCCGCGGCGGCATGGGAGGGGGTGTTGGGAGGATTGCCCTTCGGCGCGGCCAGGGTGCTGCCGGAGGGGGAACCGGAGCGGGCCGGCGCCGACTATGCGCTGCTGGTGGCCCAGGCGGCCGGCGCGGAGCTGCCCATTGACCCCTCGGCCGCGCGCGCGGCCTCGCGGATTGCAGCAGTGCTTCAGCTGGAGACGTTGGGGGCGGAGGTCGTGGTTGAGGAGGCGGACGCTGCCGACGCTGGGCAGATGCGCGCCGTGGTCGCGCGCGCGGAGCGGCGATTCGGCGCGGTCCACGGCGTGGTGCACACGGCGGGGCTGACGACGGGCTCGGCCGTGTTCAACCCGCTTCCGGAGGCAAATCCGGCGCAGGCGGCGGCGCTGTTTCGCCCAAAGGCTGGCGGGGCTGAGGCGCTTGCGGAGGCGTTGGCGGGACACCGGCTCGATTTCTGCGTTCTCATCTCGTCGAACGCGTCGGTACTTGGCGGATTGGGACTCGGCGCCTACGCGGCGGCAAATGCGTTTCTGGACGCGTTCGCCGCAGACCAGCGCCGTCGCGGCGATAGCGGATGGACCAGCGCGAACTGGGATGGCTGGCCTACCGAGGAATTCGGCGCGGCCACTGTGCGCACGAGCGTCGACCAGTTCGCCATGACGCGGGCCGAAGCGGAGACGGCGTTCGCTAGCGTCCTGGCCGCCCCCGTGGCGCAGGTGGTCGTCTCGGCCGGAGATCTCGAAGCGCGGTTGGCCCACTGGGCGCGGCCTGGAGCGGACGCAGCGGCCCCGAATCCGCGCGGCGGAGCTCCGGCGGCGGTCGCGCCGGAAACCTCCGGATTCCATGCGCGGCCGGCGCTGCCGAACGCCTATGTGGCGCCGCAAACCGACACCGAACGGCTTGTCGCTGGCATCTGGTCCGAGCTGCTCGGCATAGACGCGGTCGGCGCAGAGGACAATTTCTTCGATCTCGGCGGCGACTCGCTGATCGGAACCCAGGTGCTGACCCGGCTGGGCAGGAGTTTCGGCGTGTCGCTGTCGATGGCCGCGCTGTTCGAGGCGCAGACGCTGGCGGCAATGGCGGCGCGGCTGGACTCCGCCCGGGCGGCGGCAGCGAACCCGCCGGCAGGGGAAGAGGAGGGGGCCCTGTGAACCCCCTCGAAGAGGTCCTGGCGGCGGCGGAATCTGCGCGGGTCAAACTCTGGGTGCAGGGCGGCGAACTGCGATTCCGCGCGCCTCAGGGCGCGCTCACGGAGGAGCTGCGCGCGGCCATACGAGCGCGAAAGCCGGAGCTGATCGGATGGCTCTGCCGCCAGGGGGAGCCATCGATTCCGCGCTTGCCGGACGCACCGGACTACCCGCTCTCCCCGGGCCAGCGCCGGCTGTGGATCCTTGCGCAAATGCAAGAGGGTTCGGAGGCGTATCACATCGCGCTTGCGCTGCGCCTCGACGGACCGCTGGAGCGCCGAGCCTTTGCGGCTTCGGTCGACGCGGTCGTCAGGCGGCACGAGTCGCTGCGCACGGTGTTCGTGTCGGTGGACGGCGAGCCCCGCCAGCGCGTTGAGGCGAGCGGCAGGGTGGAGGTGGCATGGCGCGACCTGTCGGCGGAGCGTGACCCGGAGGCGGCGGCCAGGGAGTGGGTCGCGGCAGAGGGTTCGCGGCCATTTGACCTGGCGGCGGGCCCTCTGGTGCGGGTCGCGTTGCTGCGGCTTGGGGCAGAACGCCACGTGCTTGCGGCCACTTTGCACCACATCGTAGCCGACGGGGTCAGTCTTGCGGTCTTTGTACGCGAGCTGGCGGAGGGCTATGAGGCGGCCTTGCGCGGCGAGAGGAGGGATTGGGACCCGCTGGCTCTTCAGTACCGCGACTTTGCGGCGTGGCAGCTGGCGCGGGCCGAAGGTGCGGAGATGGCGGCGCATCGCGCCTACTGGCTAGGGAAGCTGGCGGGCATCCCGCCGGCGCTCCCTTTGCCGACGGACCGTCCGCGGCCCCCGATGCAGACATTTCGGGGGCGAGTCCACGCGTTCCGCATCGATGCCAACTTGCTGAACGGTTTGCGCAGGCAGGCTCGAAGCGAGCAGGCAACCCTGTTCATGGTGCTGGTTGCTCTCGTGAAAGTGTTGCTGCGCCGACACACCGGGCAGGCGGACATATCAGTCGCAAGTCCGATCGCCGGCCGCGAACACACGGATCTCGAGGGACAAATCGGGTTCTATCTCAACACGCTCGTCCTGCGCGACGCGGTGCCGGGGGCGACCCCCTTTAGGACGTTGCTCCAGCAGGTGCGCCGCACGGCGCTGGATGCCTACGAGCACCAGGCTTATCCCTTCGACCGGCTGGTCAACGAGCTGGCCCTTCCGCGCGACCTGAGCCGGTCCCCGTTGTGCGACGTGGTGGTGATGCTGCAGAACACGGGCGACCTGAGACTGGCGCTGACCGGGATTGTGGCCCGGCCCTACCCGACGTCACCGGACATCAGCAAGTTTGACCTGACGTTTGATTTTCAAGAGGGCCCCGATGGGCTCGACGTTGGGCTGGAGTTCAACACCGACCTGTTCGATGACGGCCGCATCGCGCGCATGGGCGCGTCGCTGGAGGAGATCGCACGCCGGGCCGTGGCGGATCCCGGGCGCTCTGTGGATGAACTCGGCGCGTTGCCGGCGGCGGAGTTGGAGAGCGTTGTGCGGACCTTCAATCTGACGGCGCGGCCTTTGGACCCGACCTTGACGGTGGTCGGTATGATTGAGTCCCAGGCGGCACGAACCCCGGACGCGCGCGCGGTCGCGGCCGCTGGGAGCGTTCTCAGCTACGGCGAACTGAATGCGAGGGCGAACCGGCTGGCCCATCACCTACGAGAACTTGGCGCCGGGCCGGATGTTCCCATCGGAGTCTGCCTGGAGCGCACGGTGGAACTGCCCGTCGCGCTGCTGGCGGTCCTTAAGTCCGGGGCGCCCTATGTGCCACTCGATCCCGAGTTTCCCGGTGAGCGGCTGGCGTTCATGATGGCGGACGCCGGAGCGCCGATTCTGCTGGCGGAAGCGGCGACCGTCGCGCCTTGGGCGGCAGCACCGGGCCGCCGTGTCGTGCGGATCGACGCCGATGCCACGGCGATTAACTGGCACTCGGCAAGCGACCCGCCCCGGGCCGCGGGTCCGGAGCGCACGGCGTATGTCATCTACACGTCGGGCTCCACCGGGCGGCCGAAGGGGGTGCAGGTGCTGCACCGGGGACTGGCGAATTTCCTTGTCGGCATGGCGGAAAGCCCGGGCCTTCGGGCGGACGATGTGCTGCTGGCGGTGACCACCGTGTCGTTTGACATCGCGGGACTCGAACTATGGCTGCCGCTGACGGTCGGCGCGCGCGTCGAGCTCGTCGAACGCGGGGCCGCGCTTGACGGGATGGAGTTGTCCGAGCGGCTGCGGACCTCCGAGGCCACCGTGATGCAGGCGACGCCGGCGACGTGGCGGCTTCTGCTTGCCGGCGGCTGGGAGGGCACGCCGGGATTGCGTGCGTTCTGCGGGGGAGAGGCGCTGCCGGGTGAACTCGCGGCGCGGCTACTCGGGCGCTGCGCGGAACTTTGGAATCTTTACGGACCGACCGAGACGACGATCTGGTCGACGCTGCGCCGGGTGACCGCGGCCGATGTGGATGCGGCGACCGTCACGATCGGCCGGCCGATGGCGAACACCCAATGCTACGTACTCGACACCGCGGGGCAGCCGACGCCGATCGGCGTCCCGGGTGAGTTGTGGATAGGCGGGGCGGGCGTCGCTCGCGGCTACTGGCGTCGGGCGGAGCTGACGGCGGAGCGGTTCGCGCCGGATCCGTTTCTCGGCGCGCAAGCGGGTGTGGCCGGGGAGCGTCTTTACCGGACGGGCGACAGGGTGCGATGGCGGGAGGACGGCGCGCTGGATTACCTCGGGCGCGACGACCAGCAGGTGAAGCTGCGCGGCCACCGGATTGAAACCGGCGAGATCGAGGGCGCCCTCGCCACGCATCCGGCGGTGGCGGCCGCAGCGGTGCGGCTGCGCGAGGACACGCCCGGAGACCCGCTGCTCGCCGCCTATGTGGTGCCGCGCGCGGCGCCGGTCGCGGCGGCGGCCTTACGCGAGCACCTGCGGACCCAGCTGCCGGACTACATGATCCCGTCGGCGTGGGTCACCCTCGAAGAGCTGCCGCTTACAGCCAACGGGAAGGTTGACCGGCGCGCGCTGCCGGCGCCCGGGGAGTCCACGCGCACCGCCGGGTCGGCGCCGCACGTGGCCCCGCGAACTGCTGAGGAGGAGGCGGTGGCGGCAGTCTGGGGGGATGTGCTTGGGGTGGCGCGCGTCAGCGTGCATGACGATTTTTTCGAACTCGGAGGGCACAGCCTTAAGGCGACCATGGCGGTCGCGCGGCTCAGGGAGAGGGACGGGGGCGCCTATACCATCGCGGACCTGTTCCGACGGCCCACGGTCGAGGCGTTCGCCAAGCTTCTGGCGGCGGCGCGGGTGCGCCCGGATGGCTCCGTCGCCAAGGCGGCCATTGCGCCCATCACGGCCGAGGAGCTGGAGCTGCTCGATGAATGACGCAGCCGACACATTCGAGGCGCTCAAGCAGCGCGCCCGCGCGGGCGATGCCGAGGCGCTCCAGGCGCTGCGCGACGGCGGGTTCTTTGCCGAACGAAGGGCGGGGCGCGCCGACTGGCCGTTGTCGGCCGCACAGCGGCGCCTCTGGATCCTGGACCGGTTGCGGCCCGGGTTGCCGGTTTACAACATGCCCGAGGCCTTGCGCCTGGACGGTCCGCTGGATGTGGGTGCGCTGCGGAGCGCGCTCAACGCCCTCGTCGAGCGCCAGGAGAGCCTGCGAACCACGTTTGCCGAGATCGACGGCGAGCCGCGCCAGGTGATAGGTCCGGCGAGCGCATTTGCCCTGCGCGAGGCCGACGTGAGCGGCGCGCCGGCGCCCGGCGCTGCGGCCCGTGCACTGGCGGAGGCGGAGGCCACCGCGCCGTTCGACCTAGCGAGCATGCCGCTGTTCCGAGCCACGCTTGTGCGAATGGGGCCGCAGGCGCATCTGCTGCTCCTGACGACGCATCACATTGTCAGCGACGCGTGGTCGGTGGGACTGATGTGGCGCGAGCTGGGCGCCCTATACGAGGCGCAGGTGGCCGGGGCGGCGGCGCAGCTAGCACCCTTGGCGCGCCATTACCGAGACTTCGCCGCAGCACAGAACCAGGAGCTGGCCGGACCGGTCGGAGGTGCGCAGAGGGATTTCTGGATCGGGCAGCTCAGGGGTGAACGGACGGCGCTGGCGCTCCCGACCGATGTTCCGCGCCCGGCGGCTCAATCGACGGCGGGCCGCACTTTCGCATTCACATTGGAACGGCGGCTGGCCGCCGGCCTGATCCGGCTTGGGAAAAGCGAAGGAGCGACGCCCTTCATGGTGCTTCTGGCGCTGGTGAAGGGCCTCCTGCACCGATATACGGGACAAACGGACATCGTGGTCGGTTGTCCCACGGCGGGCCGAAACCGCGTCGAGTGGGAGAAGCTGGTCGGCTTTTTCGTCAACACGCTGGCGCTGCGCGACCAAGTGCACCGAACCGACAGCTTCGAGGCGCTGCTGCGCCGCGTGCGCGACACCTGCATCGAGGCCTTCGCGCATGACGGCTACCCGTTCGACAGGCTGGTCGGCGACCTCCGGCTTGAGCGCGATTTCGGGCGCCATCCCCTGTTCGATGTCTCGCTTCAACTGACGGTTGCGGCGGGGGAGGCGCCTCGCCTCGGCGCGCTCAGGGCGGCGCGCTTCGATCACGGCCAGTCGCCCGCCAAATGCGACATGAGCTTCGATTTCGCCGAGAGCGATAGCGGTTTTGTGTGTGCGCTGACCTATAACACGGACCTTTTTGGCGAACGGCGCATCGGGCGGCTCGCCGGCCACTTGGGCCAGCTGGCTGCGGCCGTTATTGAGGCTCCGGCCGCGCCCATCGGTGCGCACGAGCTGCTGACGCAGGAGGAGCGCAGGCAGATTCTCTGCGACTTCAATCCGCAGCGCCCGGTGTGTCGCGAGGTGACGCTGCCCGAACTGTTTGATCGAGTGGCGGCGCGGCATCCTGCGCACCCGGCGGTGCGCTTCGGGGCGGAGGCATGGAGCTACGGGGACCTTAAAGCGCGCTCGAACCAACTGGCGCACGGTCTGCGCGCGCGCGGCGTCGGACCGGGGACGGTCGTGGCGGTGCTGGTGGATCGCGGACCGGCGCTGCCATGGGCGTTGCTGGCGGTGCTAAAGGCTGGCGGCGTCTACCTGCCGCTTGACGCGGGGCTGCCGCCGGCCCGATTGGCGGCCATGGCTGCGGACAGCGGCGCGCGGTGGGCCGTTTGCGCCGCAACAAGGAGGGCGCACGTGCCCGCCGGCATGGACGCTCTGGTGCTCGAGGAGCTTGGCGCCGAATTGGACTCGCGGCCGACCGAGGCGCCGACTGCGGGTCCAGGGCCACGGGACGCCGCCTACCTGATCTACACCTCGGGGTCGACCGGCACCCCGAACGGCGTCTTGGTCGAGCATCGGGGGGTGGTCGACTCGGTGTCGGACCAAATCGAGCGCTTCGGGGTGTGCGAGGCGGACCGGGTGCTCCAGTTCTTCGGCGCGTCATTCGATGCCTCCGTCTTTGAAATCTTCATGGCGCTGCTCGGCGGCGCGACGCTCGTGATGGCGCGGCGGGAGGTGCTGGCGGATTCGCGGGAACTGCAGGGCCTTATTCGGAGCGAGGGGGTCACCGTTGCATCGCTGACCCCGTCGTTCGTGCGGAGCCTGGAGCGGGCCGAGCTGCCGCTGAGGCTGCTGATCACGGGGGGCGAACCGGCCGATCCCGCGGACGCGGGGCACTACGCGGCGAGCATGGCCTACGTCAATGTCTACGGTCCAACCGAGGCGTCCATCTGCTGTGCGGTGCATGAGGTGACTGCGGCCGAGGCGGCGCCCTTTGGTGTGCCGATCGGCCGGCCGTTGCCGCATGCGCGGCTCTATGTGCTCGACGACGGAGGCCAACTTGCGCCAGTTGGGGTGCCGGGCGCGCTGTGGGTGGGCGGTGCCGGCGTGGCGCGCGGCTATTGGGGCAGGCCGGAGCTGACGGCTGATCGGTTCAGGTGCGATCCATTCGCCATGGAGCGGGGCGCGCGCATGTACCGCACCGGCGACCTTGTGCGCTGGCGCGAGGACGGGGCGCTTGAGTTTCTCGGGCGCGCAGACTCACAAGTGAAGGTGCGCGGCTACCGAATCGAGCTTGGCGAGATCGAAGCCGCCCTGGCTAGGGCCACGGGAGTGCGAGCGGCGGCGGTGATGCTTCACGACGCCGGGCCGGGTCAACCGACGGTGGTCGGCTACGTGGAGCCCGCGGCGCTGCCGGGGCCGGGCCCCGAGGCCCTGCGCGCGCACCTGCGGGCGACACTGCCGGAGTTTATGATGCCAGGGGCATTCGTGACATTGGCGGCGCTCCCGCGGTTGCCCTCGGGAAAGGTTGACCGGCGGGCGCTGCCTGCGCCTTCGTTCGAGCCGGCGGCGGACGAGTTTGTGGCTCCGCGTGACGACTTGGAGAAGGCGCTGTCTGAGATCGTCGGCCGGGTGCTGAACCTCGCGCGGGTGGGGGCGCACGACCGGTTTTTCCAGATTGGCGGCAATTCGCTTTCGGCGATTCAGGTCATTTCGCGCGTGCGCAACCTGTTCAAGGCCGAGGTGGCGGTTGCCGCCTTTTTTGAGAACCCCACCGTGGCCGGACTGGCCGCGGCTCTTCGGGCGGATTCCTCCACCGCGCAACAAGTTGAGAGGATCGCTCGCGTGCGGGCCCAAATCGCGCAGCTCTCGCACGAAGAGCGGCAGCGCCTGCTCGCGGAGAAGCGGGCAGCCAAGTCCCAATCCTGAGCGAACGATGGCCCAAGACCCAAGATCGCTGCCGGACGAGACCGACGAACTGCTCGGTCTGCTGATCGCCGAGGAGGGCGGGCCCGCGGGGCCGCGGCTCAAGCGCCGCCAGGCGGGCGCACCGCCGGCGATGTCCCCGGCGCAGAGGCGGCTTTGGGTGCTGCAGCAGCTCGAGCCGGCAAGCCCGGCCTACAATCTTTCCGCGGCCGTGCGGCTCAGGGGCAGGCTGGACGTCGGAGCGCTCGAGGGGGCGCTGAACGATCTGCTCGAGCGGCACGAGGTCCTGCGTACAGCGTTTTCGGAAGAGGACGGACGGGCGGTGCCGCGCCTCTGGGTCGACGCTGCGGTGCGGATCGTATGGCGTGACTTCTCGGAACTGCCTGCGGCAGAGCGGCCGGCGGCCGCCGCCAGGGTGCAGGCGGAGGAGGCCGCCCGTCCGTTCGACCTCGCCAAGGCGCCGCTTGTTCGCCTGCACGTCGTGCGGCTTTCGGACGAGGAACACAGAGCGGTCTTGGTGATGCACCACATCGTCTCGGATGCCTGGTCGATGGATGTGCTCGTGCGCGAGCTCGGATTGGCCTATTCGGCCCGCACCGAGGGGAGGGCGCCGTCTTGGGCGGAGCTGCCTCTCCAATACGCGGATTTCGCGGCCTGGCAGCAGGCGTTGCTCGACTCGGGTGTGCGCAGGACTCAGTTGGACCACTGGTCGCGGCAGCTTGCGGACCTGCAGGATTTGGAGCTTCCGACGGACCGGACGCGCACTGCGGTGCCTGACGGCGCTTGCGGGACCCAGACGTTTGCGCTGGCGCCGGCGACCGTGGCCGGAGTTCGGCTGCTGGCAGGTGAGGAGAAGGCGACCGTTTTCATGGTCCTGCTGGCTGCGTGGCAGGCGCTTCTGCACCGCTACACCGGGCAGGACGACATCGGGGTCGGTGCTCCGGTGGCGAACCGGACGCGCAGCGAACTTGAGCCGCTGATCGGATTTTTTGTGAACACGGTGGTCCTGCGCGCGAAATTTTCGGGAGTAACGAGTTTCAGGATGCTGCTGCGGCAAGTGCGGGGCACGGCGCTTGCGGCCTATGCGAACCAGGACGTGCCGTTCGAGGACGTGGTGGCCGCATTGCGGCCGAACCGCGCGGGGGAAGGGATGCCGCTCTTTCGGGTAATGTTCTCTGTGCAATCCGTGGCGCGAGAGACGCTTCGGATGCCTGGATTGGAGCTGGCCCCGCTTGCGACCGAGAGCGCGGTGGCGAAGTTCGACTTGATGCTGGCATTCGAGGAGGGGCCCGACGGGATCGTTTGCGCCTGCGAATTCCGCAGGGCCCTCTTCAACCCTGCGACTATCCAGCGGATGGCCGGGCATTTTAACCGGCTGTTGGCGGGAGCGGTTTGCACCCCCAACCTGCCGGTGGGCGAGCTAAAGCTCATGGACGAAGCGGAGGAGAAGATTGTGCTGCGCGACTGGAACGCCACGGGAAGGTCGTATCCGCAGGCCGGGATCGCAGCCTTGTTTGCGGAGCAGGCGGCGGCGCATCCGGAGGCGGTCGCGGTTAGGTGTGCCGGGGTGGAGCTCACCTACGGGGAGCTCGACGGGAGGGCGAACCGGCTGGCGCACGCGCTGCGGGCGCGCGGCGTCGCAGTGGACAGGCTGGTGGCCGTGTGCATGGAGCGCTCGCTTGACCTGATTGTGGCGCTGCTAGGGATCGCGAAGGCCGGCGGTGCCTACCTGGCGCTCGACCCGGAGTATCCGGCGGCGAGGCTGGCCCTGCTTCTCGACGATGCGCGCGGGCCCGTGGTGGTGACGCAGGCATCGTTCGCGGGTCTGCTGGCCGAGGCGGACCCTGCGGTGCGGTTGCTTTGCGTGGACCGGGACTCGGCCGAACTCGGGGCGCAGCCCTCGTGCGACCCCGGGGTGGCGGTGAGACCCGAGCACCTGGCCTACGTGAGCTACACATCGGGTTCAACCGGACGGCCGAAAGGGGTGGCGGTGCCTCAGCGAGGGGTCGTGCGCCTGGTGCGGAACACGGATTTCGCCGAGCTCGGGCCGCGGGAAAGCTTCCTGCAGCTTGCGCCGGTGGCATTCGACGCCTCGACGTTCGAGATTTGGGCCCCCTTGCTAAATGGCGGCAGACTCATAATTGCGCCGCCGGGCCCGCCGACGATGGAGGACCTCGGCCGGTGGCTTTCGGAGGAGAGAATCACGACACTCTGGATGACGACGGGGCTGTTCCACCTCATGGTCGATGAGCAGCTTGCCGCTCTCGGCGGGCTGCGGCAGTTGATCACCGGAGGCGATGTCCCCTCGTTAGGCCATGTACGGCGGTTGCTACAGGCGCATCCGAGCGTGCGGCTGATCAACGGCTACGGGCCGACGGAGAACACGACGTTTACCAGCTGCCAGCGCCTCTTCGAGGCCGACTTGGCTTCCGGCACGGTGCCCATGGGTCGGCCGATTGCGAACACCCAGGTCTACGTTCTCGACCCCGGCGGTCGACCGGTGCCAATCGGCGTACCTGGGGAAATCTACGCCGGAGGCGACGGGCTGGCCCGCGGATACCTGAACAATCCGGCGCTGACGGCGGAGAAGTTCGTTGCGAATCCGTTCGGGCCAGGCCGGCTCTACCGCACGGGGGATAAGGCGCGCTGGCGGGCAGACGGCACGCTGGAATTCCTGGGGCGGCTGGACAAGCAGGTGAAGATCCGGGGCTACCGGATAGAGCCAGCCGAGGTCGAGGCCGCTCTGCGGCTGGAGCCGGGCGTGGCGGCGGCGGCCGTGGTCGTGCACGAATCCGAGGGGCGAAAGCAGCTGGTCGGCTACGTTGCGGGGGCGGTGCGCTCCGGGGAGCTGCGCGCCAGTCTCGCGTCGCGCCTGCCTGCCCACTTGGTGCCCACGGCCATCGTGGTCCTCAACTCCCTTCCGCTCAACCAAAACGGGAAGCTCGACCGTTCCGCGCTGCCGGCCCCCGACTTGTCCGCGGCAATGGAGACGGCCATGGCGACCGATGCTGAAAGGGCGGTGGCGGACGCCTGGTGTTCGGTGCTCGGCCTGCAGCGGGTGGGGCGCGACGACAACTACTTCGCGGCGGGCGGCGACTCGATCACCGCGATCCAGGTGGTGAGCCGCCTCAGAAAGGCGGGCTGGCTCGCGGCCGTGAGCGACCTGTTCCGATGGCCGACCGTGGCGGAACTGGCGGCGCGGTTGCGCCCGGACACGGACAACGGGACCCTTGACCACGTGGCTTCGGTCGCAGGGCCGCTGCCTTTGACTCCCGCGCAGGCCTGGTTCCTTGCCCGACATCGGACGGACCGGCACCATTTCAACCAGGCGGTGCTGCTGCGTTCGGGCAGGCGGCTTGACAGCGATGCCCTGGCTGCGGTTATCCGCCGCCTCTGGGAGCACCATGACGCGCTGCGCACCGTGTTCTCAGTGGAGGGGGACACGCCCACGGCGAGCCTCGGCGTCCCCGGGCCGGCGCCAGTCTACGAGGAGGTCGACCTGGGGGCGGTTCCGGATCCGGAACGTGCGCGGCTGGCCCATTCCGAGCGCGTTCAGGGCGCCTTCGACCTCGCGACGGGGCCGCTGTTTAGAGCGGTGCTTTACCGCATGCCGGCCGGCGACCGGCTGCTGCTTGCGGCCCACCACCTTGTGGTGGACGCCGTGTCGTGGCGCGTGCTCCTTGAGGACCTGGAGGCCGGACTGCGGCAGGTCGCGCGCCGGGAGCCGCTGGACTTCGGGCCGAAGCCATACCCTCTCAGGCGTTGGGTCGCGACGGCGGCAGCGATGGCGGGAGGCGGTGCCCTGGAGGCCGACCGGACCTGGTGGGATCGCCAAGGGGAGGCTGCGGCTGTCTGGCCGCCCCGCGGACCCGTTGCCGCGGGGACCTTTGGCGGTGCGCGGACGGTGGAAGCTTCCCTAGACGAGGCGACGACCCGAGATCTGCTGACCCGGGCGCACGCGGCTTATCACACGGAAATCAACGACCTGCTGCTGACCGCGCTGGCGCGGGCTGTCGGGCGCCGGCAGGGCGCCGGTGCGGTGCACATCACGCTGGAGGGGCACGGGAGGGAGGAACTGGGTTCCGGTCCTATCCCTGACCGCACGGTAGGGTGGTTCACTAGCCTGTTTCCGGTTGCGCTGCCGCCGGCGGATGCCGGCTCCGGAATCGGTCGGCACATAAAAAAGGTGAAGGAGGCCTTGCGCGGCGTGCCGCGCAAAGGCGTGACTTTCGGCCTGCTGGCGTGGCTTGGCCCGCGGGAGCACCGGCTGTCTCTCGAGGGAAAGACGCGGCCGAACCTCAGCTTCAATTACCTTGGCCAATTTGGCGGGGAAAGCGGCGGGCAATTGGCATTCGCCGACGAATCGTCCGGCGCCCTTTTCAGTCCGCGGGTCGAACGCCAGCATGTGATCGACATAAGTGCGGCGGTCGTGGGCGGCCGCCTGGGGCTATCGGTGATGTACAATCCCGAATGCGTGCGCCCCGACGAAGCGGAGGGATTCCTGGAGGATCTCCGGGCGGAGCTGGCGGCCGTCGCGGCGCACTGCGTGGAACGCCAGGCCGGGGAGAAGACACCGGCGGATTTCACCTCGCAGGGGCTCGCGCTGGCGGATTTCGAGGCGCTCCTGAGCGAGCGCCGCTGGGAGGCGGCAGCCATCGACGACATGTGCCGGCTGACGCCGATGCAGGCGGGCCTGCTCTTCGAGAACGTGGCAAACGCGCGTTCGCGGGCGTACTGCGTGCAGCTTTCGTTCCGGGTGCGCGGCCCCTTGGACCCCGCGGCGTGGATGGCCTCGTGGGGCGACTTGAGCTCCCGGCACTGTGCGCTGCGGACGACGCTGGTGCACGCGGGCGTGACGGCGCCGTGGCAGGTGGTGTGGAGGGAGCGGCCGCCCGAACGGAAGATCGTCGACCTGCGCGGGCTTGGGGCGGAGGCCCAATCGCTCCGTGTCGCCGAATGGCGCGCGGACGAACTGGCGCGCGGCTTTGACCTCGAGCGCGATGCGCTCGTGAGGGTCGGGCTGCTGCGCACGGGCGACGAGCAATTCCAGGTGGTGTGGAGCTTCCACCATGTTCTGCTCGACGGATGGAGCCTCGGTGTGGTGCACCGCGACCTGCTCCGCTGCTACGCGGCCCGCGTGCGCGGCCGCCCTCCCGAGCTGCCCGCGCCGGCTGATTTCCGCGAGTTCATCAGATGGCTCGAGACCCGGGACACGGCGGCGGCGAAGGCGTTCTGGGGGCGTTACCTCGGGGGCTATGAGACGACGGCGGCGGTGCCGAGGCAGGAGCCGGCGGAGGATGGCACGCCCGAGGGTGGCGGGCATGTTTGCGAACTCGGGCCCGAGTTGAGCGGCGCACTGCGGGCGGTGGCGGCCCGGGCCGGGGTGACGCTTGCCACCGTATTCCAATGCGCCTGGGCGGTGGTGCTTGCGCGCTACAACCGGACGGAGGACGTGGTGTTTGGCGGCATTGTCGCCGGCCGGCCTGCCGAGCTGGCGGGCGTGGAGGAGATGGTGGGGCTGTTCGTCTGCGCGGTACCGGTGCGCGTGCGTCCCCGGAATGGGGAATGCTTTGCGAAGCTGCTTAGGGAGGTTCAGGCGTCTGCGCGCGAGGCCGAGGCCCACCAGCACCTGCCGATCTTCGAGATCCAGGCGCTCACGCCGCTGGGCGGCTCCCTGTTTGAACACTTGGTGACGGTCGAGAACTACCCAATCGACCGCGAACTGGCCCTGAATGGAGGCGGAGGGGGGGCGGGCTGGACGATCGAGGACATCGAGGCGCACGATCGCACGCACTATGCCTTCGACCTTACGGTGCACCTGGGCGAGTCGTGCGTCCTGAGGATCCAACACAATCGGCGGGTGCATGGGGATGCCTGGGTGGCGGCGATCGCCGGCCACGTGCGCACGGTGCTTGAACAGGTGGCGGCAGACCCCGAGCGCCGCATAGGGCGGCTAGCGCTGGCGATGCCAGACGGGCTGAGCGGTCCGCTGCGCGATTGGCAGGGCCCTGTGAGGCAGGGGCCTATGTCGGGTGAGTGGTTTCACGAGGCTGTCGCAGCTCAGGCAAGGCGCACGCCCGACGCGCCCGCCGTTGAGGCGGCGGAGGGAAGCCTGTCCTACGCCGAGCTGGACACGCGCGCCAACCGCCTTGCGAATTGGCTGCGCGAGCGTGGGATCGGGCCGGAGGCCGTGGTGGGCGTCGCCATCGGGCGACGCCCTGCGCTGGTTGTGGCGCTGCTGGCCATTTCAAAGGCCGGGGGCGCGTATCTACCTCTAGACCTGCAGCTTCCGGCGGAGCGATTGGTCGGTATGGTGTCAGACAGCGGCGCGAGGCTGGTACTTGGCGACGGGGACGGCGGGACGTTTGCGGGAGTCGAGAAGGTGGGGGTGGACGCGTTGCGGTTGGACGGCCAGCCTGCGACGGCCCCTGGGGTGCCGCTCGCCGGGGCAAACCTTGCCTATGTCATCTTTACGTCGGGCTCGACCGGCCGGCCAAAGGGCAGCGCGATAACCCATGCCGGGCTGCGCAATTATATTCGATGGGCGGCTGAGGCCTACGGAGCGGGTGAGGGTACCGTGTCGCCGCTGCACACGACGATCGCGTTTGACCTGACCGTGACGAGCCTCTGGGTCCCGCTGGCCGCCGGCGGTTGTGTCCGCCTTTCGCCCGAGACTCCCGGCCTTGCGGAGGCCTTGGATGCGGCGGGCGCCGCGGAGCGGCTGCGGCCAGTGAAGCTAACGCCGGCACACATGGACCTGCTGAACGCTGACGCCATGGCGGACCGCCGGCGCGTGGAACTCATGGTCGTCGGCGGAGAGCAGCTGTATGCCCGTCAGGCCGGGCCGTGGGTGCGGGCCGGGACGCGGGTCATCAACGAATACGGTCCGACGGAGACCGTGGTCGGCTGCACGGTTCGCGAGGTGGAGGCCGGCGATCTGGCCAACGGCGCAATTCCCATCGGCAGGCCGCTTGCCAACATGCGCAATTATGTGCTGGACGGACAGTTGAATCCATTGCCACCCGGCGTGGCAGGGGAACTGTACATCGGCGGGGTGCAGGTCGCTCGCGGCTATATCGGCCGGCCGGACCTGACCGCCGAGCGCTTTGTGCCCGACCCGCTTTCAAATGAGCCGGGTGCGCGTCTGTATAGGACGGGCGACCTCGTGCGGTGGCGGGCCGACGGGCAGCTGGAATTCCTGGGGCGGATTGACCAGCAGGTGAAGGTCCGCGGCTACCGGATCGAGCTGGGGGAGATCGAGAGCGCGCTTTCCGGCCAAGCGGGCGTGCAGGCGTGCGCGGTTGCGGTGGTGGACGAGCAGCTGGTCGGCTATGTCGCGCCGCAGGATGCTCCGGGCCGGGAGGCGCTGCGAACCCTGCTGCGGACGCGGCTTCCGGACTACATGGTGCCGGAGGCGTACGTGTACCTGGCCGCGCTGCCGCTCACAGCCAACGGCAAGGTCGACCGCCGCGCGCTTCCGGCGCCCGGGCGCGCCGGTTCGGTCGCGCGCACGCCACCCCGAAACGCCACGGAGGCCGCGCTCGCCGGCATCTGGCGCGAGGTTCTGCAAATCCCCGAGGTCGGCGTGCATGACAACTTCTTCGAATTGGGCGGGCACAGCCTGAAAGCGATGCAGGTCGCCTCGCGCGTGCAGCAGGCGCTGGGAGTGCGGCCGGACCTCCGAGCCTTCGTGCGCGCGCCGACCATCGCGGACCTGGCTGCGCAACTCGGCGCTGCGGAAACGGCCCCTGTGGAGGAGATTCCGAAGGCCCCTCAGCGGGAGCACTACGATCTGTCCTACGCGCAGCAGCGCCTGTGGCTGCTGCACCGGCTTGGCGGGGAGGCGGCCTACAACATGCCCGAGGCTCACCTCCTGGAATCCGTGTTCGACGCGGATTCGCTCGAGACGGCCTTCCGCCTCCTGGTGGCTCGGCACGAGGCGCTGCGCACGGAATACATCGAGGTGGGCGGCGAGCCGCGGCAGCGGATCCTTCCGGCGGTGGAGTTCACCCTGGGGCGGGTCAACCTGGCCGGAGAGCCGGACGCCGAGGCGCGCGCGCGCGCGCTTGCCGACGCGGAGGCAGCGGCGCCCTTCGACCTTGCTCGCCCGCCGCTTCTGCGCGCCACGGTGATCGCGCTCGGACCGCGGCGGACGGTGCTGCTATTCACCATGCACCACATCGTGGGCGATGGCTGGTCGGGAAACGTGCTTTACCGCGAGGTGCTCGCGCTCTACGCGGCGGTGCGAAGCGGCGCCGCCGACCCATTGCCTCCCCTGCGGATCCAATACAAGGATTTTGCGGTTTGGCAGAAGTCGCGCGGGTTCGGCCGGGCGGAGGCGTTCTGGCTTGCGAAACTGAGCGGGACATCCGGTGCCGTCGAATTGCCCTACGACCGCGCGCCGGGCGGCGGGCGCGACTTCCGCGGCAGCACAGAGCGGGCGGAGATCGACGCGGCGACCGCGGCGGCGCTGGCGCGGCTGGCCGTCGCGCGGCAGACGACCCTTGCCAATGTCGTGCTGGCTGTCTTCGACCTCGTGCTCTTTCAGCTCACCCGGCAGGAGGACCTGTGCGTCGGCGTGAGCGTTGCCAACCGGGGTCATCCGGACCTGGAGAGGCTCATCGGATTCTTTGTGAACCTTCTCCCGGTGCGCGTGAGGCTGAACTCGGCGATGGAGTTCGACGACCTCCTGCGCGAGGTTTCGGCCGCCGCGGCGGAGGCGTTCGAGCACCAGGAGTACCCGTTCGACCTGCTTGTGCAGAAGCTCAACCCGGCGCGAGCCGGCAACCGCCAGCCGCTGGTGAACGTGGTCTACGCATTCCAGAATTTCTCGGATGTGCACCTGTCGGTCGGCGCCGCCGCAGGCGGCTCTCCGGCCGATGCCGCCTCGGCCGCCGAGCTGGTTCCGGCGGGGCCGTTCGAGCACGACTTCAAGACGTCGAAGTTCGACCTGACGCTGTTTGTCTTTGCCGACGCCGGAAGGCTGCTCTTGACGCTCGAGTACGACACGGGGCTCTTCCGGGCGGACACGATAAGGCGCTACCTGGGGCTCCTGCGGCGCTTCGCGGGCCAGGTGGCCCTCTCGGCGCCGGCGGCCCCGCCTTCCGCATGAAACTCGGGGACTTCAGCACACTGGGCGATGCGGAGGGCTACGAAGCCCTGCGGGCGACCATCGCAGCGTTCAACCTCACGTCCTCGGCTTACCCGCGCGACAGCACCGTGCACGCGCAGTTCGCGGCGCGTGCGGTGCAGACGCCGGAGGCCGTCGCGGTCCTCGACGCGGGAAAGCGGCACACCTATGGCGAGGTGGCGGCCCGGGCGAACCGGATCGCGCACTTCCTAGAGGGAAAGGGACTTGCGAAGGAGGGGTTCGTGGGCGTGATGGTCGACGGAGCCTTTGACCTCGTGACGGCGCTTTTGGGGACACTGCAGGCCGGGGGCGCCTACCTTCCCCTGGACCCGGACCTGCCCGGCGCCAGGCTCGGGTTCATGCTTCGGGAGACCCGGGCGCGGGTGCTGATCGGCGGGCGCAGGCACATCCGCCGGCTCAACAGGCTGCAGTGGGAATGCCCCGAACTTGCGGTGCTGCTTTGCCCAGACAGCGGCGACATTCACGGCGAGTCCGAGGGTGTCGGCGAGTTCATGAGCGAGGAGGTGTGGGACTATGTTGGGCGCGAGACGTTCGACGACATCTCGGGCGGAGGCTGGCGCAGCAGCTACACGGGAGAATGGCTGAGCCGCGCGGTCATGGACGAGTACGGCGATAACATCCGCGCCAAGCTTGCGCCGCGGCTGACGGCGCAGTCGCGCGTCCTCGAGATCGGCTGTGCGTCCGGCATCAGCATGTTCAGGCTGGCGCCGCTCGTGGCGTATTACCACGGCACCGACTTGTCGGCGGAGATCCTCCGCTGGTCGCAGCGCGAGGTCGAGCGGCGCGGACTGGCAAACATCCGGCTCCAGCACCTGCCGGCGCACGAATTGCGGCGCGTCGCCGAACGCTCATTTGACTGCGTGGTGGTCAATTCGGTCCTGCAGTGCTTCAGCGGGCACAACTACCTGCGCCGTGTGCTGCGGGATGCGATCGACCTGATGGCGGACACGGGAACGGTCTTTCTCGGCAACGTGTGGGACCAGGAGCTTCAGGGGCAGTTCGAGCGGGAGCTGGCGGAGTTCCAAAGGCAAAACGCCGCCAGCGGGGTGCGCACGAAGGTCGACCGCTCGGAGGATCTGTTCGTCGCCCGTGCGTTCTGGGAGGATCTTCGTGCGGAATGGCCGGAGATTGCGGAGGTCGAGTTTTCCCCGATGCGGGGGAAGGCCGAGAGCGAGCTATCACGGTTCGGCTATGACGCATTGCTGCGCATCGACAAGCGCCCGCCGGCGCGTGCGGTGCCGCTCGTGCGCCACAAATGGCAATGCGACTCCCGTTCGCTGGATGCGCAGCCAGGGGAGGCGCTGGAGCAGCGGAGCGGCCCGCGCGGGCTGGCCTACGTCATCTACACCTCGGGCTCGACCGGGCAGCCAAAGGGCGTGCTGGTCGAGCACCGGAGCATCCTTCGTCTCGTGTGCGAAACGAACTATGTCCGGCTGGGGCCGGCGGATCGGATCCTGATGACGGGCGCGCTGTCGTTCGACGCATCGACCTTCGAGATCTGGGGCGCGCTGCTAAACGGGGGGGCGCTGTGCCGGCCGCCGGAGCGCGGGGTCCTCGACGCCGGGGTGATGAAGCGGCTGATCCGCGAACACGGCATCACGACGCTCTGGCTCACGTCGAGCCTGTGCAATCAGCTTGCCGACGCCGACGTGACGCTCTTTTCCGGCCTCCGGCAGTTGCTGACCGGAGGCGAAAAGCTCTCGGCGCCCCATATTGCGCGCATCCGGGCGGCCAATCCGGGCCTCACCGTGATCAACGGCTACGGGCCGACGGAGAACACAACGTTCACGACGTGCCATCGCATCGAGTGCGATTACCCGAGGGATATTCCGATAGGCAGGCCGATCGCGAACACGCAGGTGTGGATCGTCGACGCCGAGATGCGTCTGGTGCCGGCGGGCACCGTCGGCGAGCTGTGCGCCGGCGGGGACGGCCTGGCCCGCGGCTACCTCAACGACGAGGCGCTCACTCGGGAGCGGTTCATCGCGAACCCTTTCGGCGGGCAAGACGGCGAAAGACTCTACCGGACCGGCGATCTCGCCTGGTTTCGTGAGGACGGGGTGGTCGAGTACATCGGCAGGGCGGACAGGCAGGTGAAGATCCGGGGCTTCCGGATCGAGCCCGGCGAGATCGAGAGCCGGCTTCGCCGGCACGAGGCCGTGCGGGATGCCGCGGTGCTCGCGTGCGACCTGGGCGACGGAAGCCTGACGCTCGTGGCCTATGTGGTGGAGGCGGCTCCCGTCGACGAAAGCGCGCTGCGCGCCCACCTCGGCCGGACGCTCCCCGATTACATGATCCCAGCGCAATTTGTGCGGCTTCCCGCGCTGCCGCTGACCCCGAACGGCAAGGTGGACCGCCGGGCGCTGCCGGCACCCGCGACAACCGGGGCCGGGGGGGAGGGCAGGGTGCCGCCCAATGACGAGGTGGAGCGCCAGCTTGTCGCAATCTGGGAGGAGGTGCTTGGACGCAAGGGTGTCGGGGCGACGGACAATTTCTTCGCTTCGGGGGGGCACAGCCTCAAGATCACCCGGCTGGCCGCGCTCATCCGCCAGCGCCTCGGGACCGAGGTGCCGCTGACGGCCCTGTTCAAGGCGGTGACGGTGCGCGACCAGGCGCGCGACCTCGTCGCCGCGGCGCGCTTCGGCGTCGCGGGGGTGGATGAGGCGTTGGTGCCGCTCAACCCCGGGGCGACCCGCGGGCGGATCTTCATGTTTCCTCCGGGGACGGGCGACGCGCTCGGCTACCTTCAGCTTGCGGAGCTGCTCCGGCCGCACGCGTGCCTCGGCTTCAATTTCCTGGAGACGGAGCGGCGGCTGCAGGCGTATGCCGAGCACATCATGGCGGTTGATCCGGCGGGGCCCTACGTTCTATTCGGCTACTCGGCCGGCGGCAACCTTGCGTACCAGACCGCCGCCGAGCTGGAGGCGCGCGGGCGGCGGGTCGCTGCCGTCATGATGGTCGATTCCGGCCAGGTGCGGCTGCCGCTCAGGTTTCCGGAGGGCGAATGGGAGCGCGTGGCCGAGCAGTTCCTCGGCCATGAGAGCATCAGGCCCTACGTGGCGACGCCGGTGCTCCGCGAAAAGGCTAGGCGGCTCATCGAACGCTATTACAACCACATGGAGCGCACGCTGGACCTCGCGGTGGTAAACGCCGACCTCTACAATCTCGTCTGCTCCGGTCCCGGTGAGCATCGCGACGCCGAGGGGCGCCTGGTCGTGAGCCGCTCCGGGTGGGCGGAGGTCACGCGCGGCTCCTACACGGAGATCGCGGGAGACGGCGACCACCACCACATGCTGATGCCTCCCGCGCTACCGGCGAATGCGGGGCGCCTCGGGGCGCTGTGCGCGCGAATCTTTTCGACAATCCGGAGTAATCCATAAGCTGTCAGGCCATGAAGATCTTCCAGCGCAGGGAATCGGAGGTGCGATCGTATGTGCGCTCGTTTCCCGTGGTCTTTGAGAGGTCTCATGGCGCCCACCTCTACGATCGGGACGGCAGGGGCTACATCGACTTCTTCTGTGGCGCGGGTTCGCTCAACTACGGGCACAACCCGGAGGACATGAAACGGGCGCTGATCCGCTATCTCGAGGCCGACGGCGTGGCGCACAGCCTCGACATGGCGACGGTCGCGAAGCGGCGGTTTCTGGAGCGGTTCGAGTCGGTGATCCTCGAGCCCCGGGGGCTGGACTACAAGGTGCAGTTCACCGGGCCGACGGGAACGAACGCCGTTGAGGCTGCGCTGAAACTGGCGCGGAAGGTAAAGGGACGGGGCAACGTGGTGGCATTCTCCAACGGCTATCACGGGCTGAGCCTTGGGGCGCTGGCTGTGACCGCCAACCGGCATTACCGGCACGAGGCCTGGGTCCAAAGGCACGACGTCTCGTTCCTGCCGTTCGACGGCTACCTCGGCAAAGGCGTGAATACGATAGACTACCTGCGCAAGGTGCTCGACGATCCGAGCAGCGGCGTCGACTGCCCTGCGGCGGTCATCGTTGAGACGGTGCAGGCCGAAGGCGGCGTAAACCTTGCGACGCGGGCCTGGCTCAAGGAACTTTCGGCCGCATGCCGTGAGCGCGAGGTGCTGCTGATCGTCGACGACATCCAGGTGGGGTGCGGGCGCACGGGCACGTTCTTCAGCTTCGAGTCGGCGGGAATCGTGCCGGACATGGTGGTGCTGTCGAAATCCATCAGCGGCTATGGCCTGCCGATGTCATTGCTGCTGCTGCGGCCCGAACTGGACCAGTGGAAGCCGGGCGAGCACACCGGCACCTTTCGGGGCAACAATCTGGCGTTCGTGGCGGGGGCCGAGGCGCTGCGGCACTGGGAGACGCCGGCGCTCGCGTCAGCGGTCGCCGAGCGCAGCAAGGTGCTGGCGCGGCGGCTGCACGAATTCGCCGCGGAGTTTCCCGACCTGGGCGCCAAGGTGCGGGGAACGGGCCTGATCTACGGCTTTGAATTTGCGGAGCCGGCGCAGTGTGGGGCGGTGGCGCGAGAGTGTTTTGCGCAGGGCCTGGTGATCGAGATCTGCGGCGCGCTGGACAACGTGCTCAAATTCCTGCCTCCGCTCACCATTGATGAGCCCACGCTGGAGAAGGGGCTGGCCATTGTGCGAAGCTCGATCGAAGCCGTGCGCGCAGCTGCAGCGGAGCCGGCGGCGGCGAGGTGACGCCGGCATTATTCCCTTCGATTATAAGGGGTTAGCTTCAACCGAAAAAGGTCGGTGGCCCGGGCGCCTGCGGTCCCAACCCACCCGAATCCGGCCATCTCCTGCGATGTCGCGGCGAAGTGAGAAATGTCGTTTTTGGCAGGACCTCGGAGACGGGTCATCCGGAGCCACCGGTTCGCAGAACCCCCTAAACGGCCTCCCCTGAGGTTTCGGCACAATTTGGCCCTCTCGGAGGGACGCTCTGTAAGATTCGTTGCCGTCAAGGCGGCCATGGGTAAGGTTCCAAAGACCGATAGCATGAGACGGATTCCGCTCCCCATCATCCTGGCCGCCGCAGCGGTAATCGGCTTTGCGCCACCGGCAACCGCCCAGAATTCGGGTGAGACGCAGGACATCACGTTGATCGCGGGAAAGGCCGGCACGTTTGGCTCCGATAACCCGTTCGGCCCGGACTATGTGGCCGGCCCTTTCTCGTGCCCTTTCGCGGCCCGTGGGAAATACACCCAGGACATGCTGAACAAGTCGACGCCGAACGGCGTGTTCCAGATCCTGGGTGGAGTGATTCACATCCCGAGGGTTACCTCAGCCGACCAGGGGACGTGGACCGTCACGTTCTCGGAGAGCAACGGTTTGGGGGCCCAGTCCATCACCTATAACGTGACGGTCGCCAATGCTCCGACTCCAACGCCAAAGCCCAGACCCACGCCCACGCCGACACCCACGCCCAAGGTGAAGCATTAGGCCCGCAGATTTTTTCGGGGAACGGTCGGGCCCCATGGTCAGGCGGGCCATCAGGCACGTTCCAATTCAAGGGTCTTGGAATGCCCGCTGCTACCGATTGGGCGAACACAAACCCAAAGCCTCAGTTTCTGCGGTTCTGCGGGGCGCCACGTTCCAAGAGTCGAACGGGGCCTGGTGCACGGCGTTTATTGGTTTGGCGGATGAGATCAACTGCGCCGAGGCCGGACTCTCAGGCGGCAAAATCCGGCTCATTTCCCGCCGTTTCGGGCGATGCGGAGTTGGCCTGCAAAAGCCTTCGAAGCCTTTCCAGCTCTTCGCGCCGACGCGCTCGGAAACGGCTCTGGCGAGCAGCATTGGTTTTCCGCTTTTGGTTTTCCGGTTTCCTTGGCCGGCCCGCGCGCAGATGAAGGACCAGCTCAACATTCAACGCGTAGATGTTGCGCCGCTTGAAGGGTAATGGGGAATGGAGAAGGGCGAGCAGGCGCAGTCTGGGGCTCGTGTAGTCCTCGGCGAACCAGGGCTCCCTGGCTGTTCGAGAGGGCTCGAACGACCATGCCGGGGGCTCGCGATCGATCTGTGATGAGAGAAGTTCGGCGTAGGAAGCTAGCCAGGCATCGGCAACATCGCCGTTTGGAAAACGACCGTTCAGGCAAGGCGGGTTGTCCGTCAGCGCGCGTTCCAATTGGGAACGCGATGTGAGGTGCCGCACTTCATGCAGCCAGTCGCGGAGGTTTCTCCCGAAGCCGGCCAGCGTATCGGATTGGTCGGCTACCTCCCTCAAGGAAGTCGGTTTCGATGTCATGGTTTATCGGGTTTTGATAAAACTTGTCGAACCACCTCGACTGCGGTCTCCGACATTGCATCGTTCGGGAAGAAGCGAGCATACGTAGCCTCAGCGGCTTCCAGAGAGGAGACGTCCATTTTGCCCAGCAGAAACGCTAGGTCCCCGTAGTCTCCGGCGTAGCCGGGTAGAGGGGCGCGGCATGCGCGCAGCTTCATGGCCAGGAGATAGGCCGCCGTAGGCACCGACACGATCATGCCGGGGGCCAAACTCAGTTTCCTTCAATTTTCGTTTGGCCTCCTTTTCAGCAAGGAAGAACCGTGCGTCGTCTTTGAGCCAATCGTCAGGCAATCCCTGTTCCCGTGCCACCTGTGCCGCAAGCTCGGTGGCCAACTCTGAGGGCTGCACGATTGCGTCGACGTCCTTCGTGGACTCGCGAGAGCCGTAGACAACCGTAAAAACCGCGCCCCCATAAAGTGAAACCTCCAGGCAAGCGTGCCGCGCCGCAGCCAGCTCGCCAAGGCGGCGCAATGCATGGGTAATTCGACCCTTAGTGAGAGATACATAGGGCACAGATAAAACGTTACGTAACGTTTTAAATCTGTCAATTGTTTGGATACTTACAAACGGGAGGCTTCGACCACGTTGGGCTCCCTGCTCGACCCGCTCTTTAATGAGCAAAAAAGGCCCAATTGTGCCGCTGGAAATCCCAGATCGTGGGAAGGTGAAAACAATTCATCAATTGGATTGAAAGATAGACGGTCCAAATTGACGCGGGTGCTCTGTCGTGGCACGGCGCGGGCTTCGAACGGATTTCAACATCCCGCGTCATGTCTATCCTCGAGCAACTTGCGCCCATTGAATCAAGGACCGTGTCTGAAACCATCTTGGTGAGAGGCCTTTTTTCATCTCCGGAGCACGTTTATGTTGGGCATTTCGGAGTGCCTCCCGGGGTCGTGCCCATGAAAGCCTCCGATCGAGTGCAACTGGTGTCCGGAAAAGGGATCGTCGGGGACCGCTATTTTGATCGATCACCCGGACACAAGGGCCAAGTGACCTTTTTTGCGGAGGAGATATGGACGCGCCTGTGTAGGGAGTTCGCGCGCTTTGACCTCGGGCCGGCGGTGTTTCGGAGAAACATCCTCGTTCGCAACGCGGACCTCTTGTCGCTTGTCGGGGCCGAATTCGAGATCCAGGGAATTCGGTTCAAAGGCACCGAGCACTGCAAGCCCTGCTTCTGGATGGATCACGCGTTTGCTCCGGGAGCGTTTGCGGCGCTGTCCTCGTGGATGGCCGGGGGGCTCCGCGCCTGCGTCCTTTCCGACGGGTTCCTGTCCACGGTCTAGTGGCCCCGGCCATGAACATGCTCGGGGTTGTGCTTGCGGGCGGCCTGTCCCGAAGGATGGGGGCCGACAAGGCGAACCTTCTTCTGGACGGCGAGCCCCTATGGAGGCGACAGATGGGAGTGTTGCGGGCGGCGGGCCTTGGTCGGGTGGTCTTGATGAGACGAACAGGCCAGACCGCGCCTCCGGGCGTGGAATGCTGGCGGGATGTTCCGGACGCTATCGGGCCCCTTGGGGGGATTCACACGGCTTTGCTTGCAAGGGTTGCCCCGTGGGTTGCCGTGCTCGCGGTCGATATGCCTGGAATCCGGGCCGAGTGGTTCACCTGGCTGGCGGGATTCTGCAGGTCTGGAATTGGGGCGGCGGCGCAGCACGCCGAGGGTGTTGAACCTCTCGCCGGCATCTATCCCGCAGATGCGGTGGCTGATGCGGCCTCCCAGATAGGCGCGGGAGATTTCTCGGTGCGGAACATGATCCGGACACTGGCCCACTCAGGCAGAATGACGCTCGTACCCATCGGCGCCGCCGAGACCGAATGCGTGCGGAGCCTGAACACTCCGTCCGAATCCGATCTCTGGGGGTCCCGCCGGGAGAGATTCATTAGCACGACTATCGTCCGGCCCCGCGACATCAGCCGGTCGCCTTCAACTCGGTAATCCCAAGATTCTTCGCGACCGTTTCGCAAAGGCCCACAAATATCTCCTCGGCAAGGGCAAGGCGCCGGCCCTTCCAGTACGCGACGCACCACTGCCGGCGCAGCTTTCGCACGCCAAGGGGCAGGGATACCAGCGTGCCACTTGCCAGCTCCGCGCTGGCGATCCATGGGGCCAAGATTCCAGCTCCAAGGCCGAGCTTAACCAGCTCCTTGATGGCCTCCATGCTTCCGAGCTCGATGAGGTTCGACAGAGTGACCTTGTCCTCCTTGAAATAATCCGTCACCAGCCGGAAGGTGTAGCTGGTCTTGTTGTAGAGGATGACGGTCTCGCTGCTGAGCGATTCGTGGGGAACCTTCCCAAGCTGCGCCCAGGGGTGCTGAGGCGCGACGAAGAAGCGCAGTTCGTCCTCGAAGAGGGGAACGAACACGAGCTCCTCGGAGATTTCGGTGTGCGGCTCGAGGAGGAATGCGAGGTCGACGTGGCCGGCCCGCAGGAGTTCGAGCTGGCGGCTCTGGTCGCCCGGCTCGATCTTGATCACGCACCGCGGAAAACTCTCCCTGAACTCGCGGAGGACGTTGGGGAGAAGATGCTGGCAGGCCGTGGTGCTGGCGCCTACCCGCAGGCGCCCGTGGCCCCACCTGGAAAGGACCTCCATCGAGGCGCGCGCGGCCTGCATCTCCCTGAGGATATTCTCGGTGTGCCGGAGGAACTGCTCGCCGGACAGCGTCAGCTGGACGCGTTTGCCGACGCGGTCCACGAGGCGGCATCCAAGGTCGTCCTCGAGCGCCCTAATGGCATGGCTGACCGCCGACTGCGTGAGAAAGAGCTCCCTCGCCGCTAGGGTAAAGCTGCCGCATCGGGCCAAAGCCGCAAACGCGTTTAACTGGCGGCTGTCGATGGTCGCCTTCAAGAATGAATTTCTTTCATCGTTCCTCCAGAAACATGATTAGCACGAATCACGCCAGAGTCCCGTTCTGGCACGCAGGACGCTAGTCGGCACGCGTGCCTTCCCGTCCGACGCCGTCCCGATCCAGGCCGATCCGAATTGGATTCCTGCCCTTAACCGATGCTGCCCCGCTTATTATCGCGAAGAGCCGGGGTCTGTTCGCGCGCCGCGGCGTCGCCGTGGAGCTCAAGCGTGAAGTGGGGTGGGCGACGATCCGCGAGAAGATTCGCTTGGGCGAGCTTGATGCCGCTCAGGCTCCGGCCCCCATGCTCTGGGCCATGGAGCTCGGGCTCGGTTGCCCCCCGTGCCCGGTTTTGACCGCGTTTATTTTGAACGAGAACGGCAACGCGTTGACGTTGGCTCGCTCGCTGGGACCCGACGCATATGATTCGGCTGGGCTTCGCAAGATTGCGCATTCGAAGCGAGGCGGCCAGCCGCTGACGATCGGTTCCGTATTTCCGTTCTCCTCACATAACCTGATGATCCGCGAATGGCTGCGCCGCTCGGGCCTCGTTCATGAGAAGGATGTCCGTACCGTAATTGTCCCGCCGGCTCAGATGTACCGAAACCTGGTGGCGGGAACGATTGACGGATACGCCGCCGGCGAGCCGTGGAACTCGCTTGCCGTAAGTGATAACGTGGGCTGGTGCCCGCTTTGGAGCGCGGCGATCGGGGGGCCCCAGGTCGAGAAGGTCCTGCTTGTGACCCAGAAATTCGCGGAGGCGCGCCCCGCCGAGCACGCCGCGGTCATCGCGAGCCTCGGTGAGAGCGCCGCCTGGTGCGACAAACGTGAAAGCCGCGGGCCGTTGGCGGCGCTCCTTTCCGCGCCTGAAAACGTGGACCTGCCAGAGCGGCTTATCGCCCCTCCCCTCCTCGGTCAATTTGACGCGGGAAGGGGATCCCTGGAACCAGTGCCTGACTTCCATATCTTCCATAAAGACGGAGCCAACAGACCTTCCGAATCGAAGGCGACGGCCCTTCAGGCTGCATTGCAAGCCGCGGGAATTATCCCCTCAAAACTGGGCCCGGGGATCGCGCGGAGGCTGTTCCGCGAGGACCTCTACTCCCACTACGTCGAGACGGACGGGCCAATGAACGGGTAGAGAACCACCCCAGACGCGGGGTGCGTGTTCCCTGAACAAAGGATGTTAGCGGTGAACGCTGGCCCGAGGTGCCCATTATCGCTCTTCCTTAATTTGTTAAACTGTTGATTTAAGGTATATAAGGAAATGATTCGTCCGCGGATAACCGGGAGTGAGGACTGTGTCTTGGATGAATGGGATTCATCAATTCAATTAGGAGAATGAAGCGGCTTTGCTGGCGGATGCGGCGCGTCTGGCACGGAGAGCGCTTCCCTGGTGCGCATGGACAACATTAGACCCAACGAGGTCGTGAAAATGATGGTCGAGACCGGTGCCGGGAAAGCTGCGCTTGGCGCCAAGGACATCCTTATTCGCGGCTCCCTTTCCGGCGCGCTCCTTGCCTGCGCGACAAGCCTGGCGTTCACGGCCAGCGCCCAGACGAACCTCCCGCTGGTGGGGGCGATCATCTTTCCGGTTGGGTTCGTGATGATCATCCTGCTCGGTCTCGAGCTCGTCACGGGGAGCTTCGCGATCGTTCCATTGGGTGCGCTGGAGGGGCATTCGCGATGGGGCCGGGTTGCGGGCAACCTTTCCATGGTTTTCATTGCCAACCTGTTGGGCAGCGTTGCCTACGGTGTGCTTCTCTACCTGGCGCTCACGCAATGCGGAGCTGACGCACCGGCCGGCATCGCCACAAAGATCGCCGCTGCGGCAGAGGCAAAGACCCTTGCGTACGCCGCGCACGGCCCCGCGGGATTCGCCACAGCATTTGTGAAGGGCGTCCTCTGCAACTGGCTGGTTTGCCTGGGGGTCGTGCTGCCGATGACGACCAGTTCAATGCTTGGGAAAGTTGTGGGCGCCTGGATACCCATCATGACGTTCTTTGCGCAGGGATTCGAGCACTCGGTCGTCAACATGTTCATCATTCCCACGGGGATCCTTTTCGGAGCGAAGGTGACCGTGGGAAGCTGGTGGCTCTGGAACCAGATTCCCGTCACCTTGGGGAACCTGGTCGGCGGCCTCCTCTTCACGGGCCTTTTCCTCTACTGGACCCATTCGTCCCCGCGGACCCAGCCCGTTGGGGCGACGGCCGAGGATCCCAGCTGCGAAGGCGCCAAGGCCTGACCGATCATGGCATTGGCCGGTACTATGATTTCTGAGACCACGGGGGGCTTCTCGGGCTTCACACCGGAGCAAAAGCGCTACCTTGAGGAGTTCTTCGGGGCGCTGCACGGAAGGATACCCTTCGTCGGTTTAACGCCGGACGGGCGGCTTACGGCAACCCCCGCGGAGGGGTCGCACAATCTTGCCGAATCCAAGGAGCCAATGGTCTTCGGTCGGCCGCTCAGCGAGCTGACAAAGCAGGAGCGCTGGAAGATCGAGGAGAACCCGCTCGATATCTGGGGCAAGCTGGTTGCGAGTTCGGAATCGGGGCAATTCCCGGACGAGCCCGACGCATTCCGTTTCAAGTTCCACGGCCTTTTCTATGTCGCGCCGGCCCAGGACAGTTTCATGGTCCGGCTTCGCATCCCGGCAGGGGAGATCACCGCGCACCAGCTGCACGGCGTCGCCGACATCGCCGCTCGAATGGGAGGCGGCTACTCCCACGTCACGACACGGGCGAATCTCCAAATCCGCGAGTGCAAGCCGAAGGATATCGTGAACGTGCTTGTGGGGCTTCAGGAACTGGGCCTCACGACGCGGGGGGCGGGCGCCGACAACGTCCGCAACATCACCGCCTCACCGACTAGCGGTTTTGATCCGGCCGAGCTGATTGATGTGAGGCCCTTTGCAAAGGGCCTTCACCATTATATCTTGAACCACCGCGACCTCTACGGTCTTCCCCGCAAGTTCAACGTCGCCTTTGACGGGGGGGGGACGGTCTCGGCTGCCGCCGACACGAACGACATCGGATTCATGGCCTGCAGGGTGGCTGGGCCCTGTGTGGCTTCCGAGGGCGAGGGCGCGCCCTCGGCGGTCGACCGGGGCGTCTATTTCCGGGTCCAACTCGGGGGCATTACCGGGCACAAGGACTTCGCGCGCGACACCGGCGTCATTGCGAGGCCCGCTGAGATCGTGGCGCTCGCAGCCGCCATGATTCGGGTCTTCAGCGAGAATGGAGACCGCTCCGACCGGAAGAAGTCGCGGCTCAAGTATCTCCTGGAAAGATGGGGCCTGGCAAAATTTCTGGAGGAGACCCAGAAGAAGCTGGCATTCCCGCTGACGCGGCTCCCGCTCGAGGCCTGCAGCCCCTTTCGGCCTTCGCTCAAGCACGGCTGGATCGGCGTCTACAAGCAGGCGCAACCCGGCCTCAATTACGTGGGATTTGCCACTCCCGCGGGCAGGCTGACTGCCAAGCAGATGCACCAGGTCGCTGATCTGGCCGCGGAGCATGGCCAGGGCGAGCTGAGGCTCACGGTGTGGCAGAATGTCATCATTCCCCACATACCGGATGAGAGCATTGATAAGCTCATCCGCGGCCTGGCGCGCATTGGACTTTCGACCGATGCAAAGGCGGCCACCAGCGGCATCGTGGCGTGCACCGGCAGCTTCGGGTGCAAGTATGCCGCAACCGATACGAAGGCCCATGCCGCGCGCCTGGCGAAGGCGCTCGACAGCCGGTGGGCTCGCATGGAGTCGCCGATAAACGTGCATTTTACCGGGTGCCCGCATTCGTGCGCCCAGCACTACTGCGGCGACATTGGTTTCTTGGGCGCCAAGCTCGCGGACGGTGCCGAGGGCTACCACGTCGTTCTAGGCGGGGGCATGGGCCATGAGCAGGGGATCGGCCGAGAGGTTTTCCGGGGTGTTCGAGCGGGCGACGTCAACGAGCTCGTGGACAGGGTTCTCACGGCGTTCGAACGCGACCGCGCTAGCGGTGAGACGTTCGCCGGATGGAGCCGTCGCCACACCGTCGGCGAGCTTCAGGAGATGCTCTCTTAAACTATGGTCACCACGGTCCCCTCAATACCCGTCATTCCCGAAAGCGCTCCTTTCACTCCCGAGCAGCGAGCCTGGTTGAACGGTTTCGTTGCCGGCTTGCTTGCGCGCGCACCAAGCTCGGCCGCCGGCGCGGAAATCGCCGAAGCGCTGAAGCCGCTGACCATTCTTTTCGGATCGCAGACGGGGACGGCGGAGGCCCTTGCCAAGCGCGCCGCGAAAGTCGCGGGCCAGCGGGGATTTGCCCCAACCGTGGTCGACATGGCCCAGGTCGAGCTCCCGCGCCTCGAGCAGGAACTCAACCTGCTGGTCATCACGAGCACCTACGGGGAGGGAGACCCTCCCGACAACGCGAAGGCGCTTCATGCGGCGCTTCGGAGCGCCGGGGCGCCCCGCCTCTCCGGCGTCCGCTTCAGCGTATGCGGGCTCGGGGACACCAATTACGTCCGGTTTTGCCAGGCGGCGAGGGACTTTGACGACATGCTGGAGAAGTTGGGGGCCCAGCGCGCCGTTCCCCGGGCTGAATGCGATGTCGATTACGACAAGGGCTACTCCGGATGGCTGGATGCGGCGTTGACGGCGCTTGGCGGGGAGCGAGGCCCTCCGGGCGTTGCCCCCTCGGCCCCGCAGCCCGTGCCCGCCGCCTCGGGGTACACCCGCAAGAATCCGTATCAGGCACCGATCCTCGTTTCGCGGACCCTGAACCGATCGGGGTCCGCAAAGCAGGTCCAGCACGTCGAATTCGCACTTTCAGGGTCCGGCCTCTCCTATGAGGCGGGCGATGCGCTCGGGGTGTGGCCGCAAAACTGTTCCGAATTGGTCACGGAGATCCTGAATCTCCTCGGATGCGACGGCGAGGAGGCCGTTTCGCTGGCCGACGGGATGTCGGTATCCCTCCGGCGCGCGCTCACCAGCCACTGCGACCTTGGGAGGCCGTCGCCCGAATTGGCCGCCCGCTTTGCCGCGCCCACCGAGAACGCCCACGTTTCGGCGGGCCTCCACATCATCGACCTGATCTCCGCGCGCCCGGAAAGCCGGCTCGCCCCCGGGGAGCTCGTGAGGATGCTCCGGCCGCTAGGCCCGAGGCTTTATTCGATCTCGTCGAGTCCGAAGGCGCATTCGGGCCAGGTCCACCTGACCGTTGCGGCCGTGCGCTACGACGCCCATGGCCGTGTGCGTAAGGGGGTCTGTTCGACGTTTCTGGCCGACCGGGTGCTCCCGGGGGAAACCCGCGCCGGCGTCTATATTCACGCGAACCCCTCTTTCCGCCTCCCCGCGGACGGCGCGACCCCGGTGGTCATGGTGGGGCCCGGCACGGGCATCGCGCCCTTTCGAGCCTTCCTCCATGAGCGGCGCGCCTGCGGGGCGAAGGGCCGATCCTGGCTTTTCTTCGGCGATCAGCGTTGTGCGACGGATTTTCTCTATGAGGACGAGCTCGCCGGCATGCGGCTCGATGGGACGCTGACCCGCCTTGACACGGCGTTTTCGCGGGACCAGGCGGAGAAGGTCTATGTCCAGCACAGGATGCTTGAGCATTCCCGGGAGCTCTACGCCTGGCTCGAGGAGGGGGCCCATTTCTACGTGTGCGGCGACGCCTCGCGGATGGCGAAGGATGTCGACGAGGCATTGCACGCGGTGGTGGCCCAGTCGGGGGGAAAGAGCCGCTCACAAGCTGCCGAATATGTGCAGGCTCTCAGGGCGGCGAAACGGTACTGCAGGGACGTCTACTGAGGCCTATGCCCGTTGCCGCCAGAAGCGGGATGGAGCGCAACGGCGCAAGCTTTGTAGGATGGCTGCCGGGAATGGGGGTCAAATGAAGGGTGGGTGAGGCGATTTACCTCGCTGTAGTGCATCGGTATGAAGAGCTGGCCTGGGCGGACGATTCCGGTGACGTAGGCGCGCGCCTTCAGGCTTCCCCTTCGGGATCGGACCTCGACCCAGGAGTTTGTCCGGATCCGCTGGCTGGCCGCGTCGCCCGGATTGATTTCAACGTAGAGGTTCTCCGGGTAGAGCCGGCGCAGGACCGAAGACTTCGAGGTCCGGGTCTGCGTGTGCCACTGTGCCGAGGTGCCGCGCCCGGTCAGGAGGATAAAGGGAAAATCGGGGTCGGGGGGTTCCGGCATGTCGCGGGGCTCCCCGATGACGAACCGGGCCCGGCCGTCGCTCGTATAGAAGATCCCGTCTTCGAAGAGGCGCCGCTCGGCCGCGGCCGGCGGAGCGCCTTCGGGGCACGGCCATTGGATTCCGCCTGCCAGGTCGAGCATCTGGTAGTCCGTTATCCCGCTGATGTCGCACGGCTGGCCCTTTGACAGCCTCTTTAGGATTTGGAACACGGCCTCGGGGGAGCTCCATTCCTTGAACAGGTCGCCGCACCCCCAGTAGTGGGCGGCAAGCTTGAGGATGTTGAAGTCGCTCAGCGCCTGGCCCGGCGCCCGGGCCACCCGCTTCAAGAGGCCTATGCGCCGCTCGGAGTTGATGAACGTTCCCTCCTTCTCCCCCCATCCGGCCGCGGGTAGGAGGAGGTGGGCTTCCTTCGCCGTCTCCGTCGAGTCGTACATGTCCTGCACGACGAGGAAATCGAGCTTCCGCAGCAACGCGGGAACCGAATTCTGATTGATCCAGGAATGGGAGGGATTCGTGGCGATGACCCAAAGGCCCTTGATCTCGCCACTGGCCACACCGTCCATGATGCGGTCGTAAGCCCAGCTGTCCTGAGCGGGAATGCGATCGACGCCGATGCCGAGCATTCCGGCAACGGCTTCGCGGTCGGCCGCGCTCCCGAAGCTGCGGCCGCCAAGGAGGTTTGTCGTGTTGCTGAACAGGCGGGAGCCCATGGCGTTGCACTGGCCAGTGATCGAGTTGGCACCTGTGCCCGGGCGCCCCATGTTTCCCGTCATGAGCGCCAGGTTGATGATCGCCTGCGCCGCGCGGGTGCCCTCGTGGCTCTGGTTGATTCCCATGGTCCACCAGAACGAGACCCGCTTCCCCGCGTGGATCGACTCTGCGCAGCGGACAAGCTCCTCGGCGCTTATGCCCGTCGCCTCGGTGACCCTCCCGGGCTCGAGCGGCCCGACGGCGTCCCTGAACGCATCAAAGCCCGAAGTGCAGGACTCGATATAGCGGGAGTCGATCCAGCCGCGCTCGATCAGGATATGGGCGAGGCCGTAGAGAAAAATGAGGTCCGACTTCGGTTTGATGGCGCAGTGTTGCGTCGCGCCCATGGCGGTCTCGGTCTTGCGCGGATCGACGACGATGATCGTCGGTCTCGAGGGGTTGCGAAGCACACGCTGCCAGAGAATCGGGTGAGCGATGCAGAGGTTTGAACCGACAAGAACGATCACATCCGATTGCTCAAAGTCGGCATAGGTGAAAGGGGGTGCGTCGAATCCGAAGGACTCCTTGTACGCCGACACGGCCGTCGCCATGCACTGGCGCGTGTTGCCGTCTCCGTGCAGGAGTCCCATGCCGAATTTTGCAAACGAGCCTAGGAATGCCATCTCCTCCGTGCAGATCTGGCCCGTGCCGAGCCAGGCGACCGAACCGGGCCCGTGCTGGTCGATGATGGCCTTGAAACGCAGGGTGAACACCTGCATCGCCGTATCCCAGTCGACCGGCTCCAAGGTGCCGCTTCCTCCCCGAAGGAGGGGGATGGTCGCCCGGTCGGGCGCCGCGAGCGGAGTCAGCGCCTCCCATCCCTTGGGGCACGCCAGCCCGAGGTTCACCGGGTAGTCGCTCGCCGGCGTCAGGTTGACCGCCCTCTTCTCCTTCATGTGGACATTCAGTCCGCAGCCGACGGAGCAGAAACCGCACACGAGGGTGGTGGTGGCGTCGGGCTTCAGCTTGGCCGGCACCTTTCCGAGCCCGAATGCTCCCGGATGCAGGGTGAGGTCGGCGCTGAGCGGCCCCCTCCACCGGCGCAGGATCGAATTGGTGGCGCCGCGCTCCTTCCTCGGCCCCGGCTGCCTGGGTATGTCCGCGCCCGCGCCCGCGCCTGTGGCGGATTTCGTCACGCCGACCGGCCTCCGGGCATCTTTACGGGTGCGACCGCGGCGAAGAAGAGAAAACGCTCGAGCAGTTCCCCCAAGACGCAGAGCGAAAGGGCGGCGAACGCCGGCCCTATCGCTGCATCCGCGCCGGACGCGCGGCCCAGTGCCACGAACGCCGGCAGCACGATGCCCCCGGCGACGCCGCAGAAGACCCTGAAGCGGGCCGCGAGGCCGAGCTCGTCGGCGATCAGGCGCGCCGAGCGATTGAGAGGAGTCTGCTCCATCTCGCTGCGGTCCACCAGGTGCCGGAATATGCGGTGCTCAAATGCCAGCTTGATGAGCGTGACAGCGCCCGTGAGGAGGCAGAGGCCCTCAATCTTGCCCGCGGGCGCCGAGGCGGAGGCTGCGCAAACGGCGAGGAGGAGCGCCGAGCCAAGCTGGAGGGTCGTCCCAAAGAACCGGCCAAAGCTGCGGGGCGCGTTCCAGAACTCGCGGTGCGTGTCCGCGTAGATCATCGCGGAGCAGGCAACCCCCAGAACCCCGAACAGGGCCGCCAGAAGCGACAACGGCCTCTGGAGACCCGAGAGGGGCGCGATCCGGAACGATGCGGCTGCTGCGGCGGCCGCCGGAATGAACGCGGCAAAGGCCATGACCTCTCGGCTAAACCAGGAGGTGCGCCATCCCAGGAAGGCGCGCCAGGCCTTCGTCGGTCTCCCCAGGTGAAAGGTGCCGAGGCCGATAGCAAGAGCGCCCGAGGCGGCCCCGACAACCGACAGCGTCCGCGCGAATTCGCCCGAAAGGGCCGCCAGGCAGGCGCCGACCGCGAGCTGGGAGAGGACAAGCATGTGCACGAGCGCCAGATGGGGGTGGGCCGCCGAAATGCTTTCGTGGTTTCCTGCGAGCAGGCCTTGGGGAAGGGCACGGGACGTCCGATAGATTGTGGTGGGCGCGGTGTGGCGCGGGTCGGGCGCCGCGGGAAGGAATGCCGGGGTGCCGTTGCGGTGGCCGCGGAGCACCTGGGCCTGGTCCACGAGCGTGATTCGTATTGCCTGGCTCGGGCACGCCTGCACGCAGGCCGGAGCCTCGTCCTGGCTCAGCCGGCTGCTGCACATGTCGCACTTTCGCACGATTCCGCGCTTCGCCGAATACTGCGGCACGTCATAGGGGCATTTCATCACGCAGTACTGGCAGCCGATGCACTGGTCATCCAAGTGGTGGACGATCCCGGTGGAGGGATCCTTGTCGTAGGCCAGGACGGGGCATCCGGTGAGGCAGCCCGGGTCGACGCAGTGATGGCACGCCATGGTCACCGTCGCCTGGAAGGGGGCGGCCGTTTCGCCGCTGTAGAGGACGCCGATCTGCCTCCACGATTCATCCTCGTCGAGGCCGTTGAGCGAATGACATGCCGTGACGCAGGCCTGACACCCGCTGCACCGGTCCAGGTCCACCTCAAACGCGTATTGCTGCCCGGGACCGGGTGCCGAGAGCGGGATCAGATCCCTGTAGTGCCTCTGCTGCGCGGGTGGAGCCTTGGCGTCATGGCGGCGCGCGAACCTCTCGACCGCAGTCAGGTTTTGCTGCTCTTCAAGGATGAGGTCGACGGGCGTTTGAGGGTTCAGGTCGGAGATCACGGTCAGATTCTGGCCGCGGCTGCAGCACCCCAGGTCGTTCTCCAGCGGGTCTTGACGAGCACAAGGCCTACGCTGGCGAGCACGCACAGGCCCGAGAAGATCAGGAGTCCGTCCGAATAGGATCCTGTCAGGCCCTTGGAATAGCCCAGCGAACTCGCAAGATAGAATCCTCCGATTCCCCCGCCGGCGCCCACCAGGCCCGTCATGACGCCGATCTCCTTTCCGAATCGCTGGGGCAGCAATTGGAAGACGGCGCCGTTGGCCATGCCAAGGGCGCCGGACGCGGTGACGAGCATGGCCAGATTGAAGTAGAGACGGTGCCCCAGGGCGGCGAGCAGGAGCGCGGCCGCGCCCACGACGTAAAACCGCCAAAGCGACCGGACGCCGCCGATCCTGTCCGCGATCGCCCCCCCCACCGGACGCAGGAGGGCCCCGGCGCAGGTGCAGAGAGCGGCGAAGTCGCCCGCATGCACGGCCGGCACCCCGAATTCGCCCTTGAAGTAAAGGACATAGGAGCTCGCAAGGCCCACGAATCCGCCAAAGCTGACCGTGTAATAGAAGCAGAACCAATGCGCATCCTGATCGCTCAGGATTGCGAGGTAGTCCGACAGCTGCCTCGGTCTCACATGGACCTTGGCCTCCCTCGAGAAAATCACATAGACGGCGAGAACCACGACGGCGGGAACGAGGGCGAGGAGAAAAACGGTCCTCCATCCGTAGGCGGCGGCCAGCCTCGGGGCGAAGAGCGCGTCCAGCACGGTCCCTATGTTGCCCGCCCCCGCGATGCCCATGACGAAGCCCTGCATCGAGGGAGGGTACCACCGGCCGGCCTGCGGAAGGGCCACCGCGAAGCTCGCCCCGGCGAATCCGAGGATGATCCCCATGAGAAGGGTCGCATGGTAGCTGCCGAGGCCGACCAAGCCGCCGTAGGCGAGACCGCCGATCACCAGGATCTGGGCGCCCGCCCCCGTGTTTTTCGCACCGATCCGATCCACGGTGATTCCGAGCACGATCCGCAGCAACGCGCCGGCCAGGATGGGCACGGCAACCATCATACCCTTCTGCTGGGGCGAGAGGCCGAGGCTCTCTCCTATCTGGACGCCGAGCGGCCCGAGCAGCGTCCAGATCATGAAGCTCACGTCAAAGTAGAGAAAGGCTGCAAGCAGCGTCGGCCAGTGACCGGTCTTCCTGAGCTCGGAAAAGTTCATCTGTGTGCGCGCTCGAGGGCGCGGGCGCCGGGCGGTCCGTTGAGTTTCATGGGTGCGAACCCAGACCAGCCGCCCACGTGCCAAGGCACCCCAGGCGGCGCGCAAACAAGGCTCATAGTTTTACTGCTTAAAATGAGCCTGATTCATGCACCGCCCGGGCTGATTCCGGAACCGGCATGCGGTCAAACGGGGGCCGCCATGCTCCCAGGGGACGTTCGTTCGGCGCTGTGGCTCAATGAGCCGGCCCGCGCTAGAGCGTGCGCAGGAATTCCATGAGGGCCTCCCGTTCGCTGGCGCTCAGCTTCAGGTAAGCTTCGACCGATCCGGCTGCCTCGCCGTCGTGGGCCTGGATCGCCTGATCGAGCGTGGTCGCGCGTCCGTCATGAAGAAATTGGGTGCGGGTCCGGAGCCCCCAGAGGGGGGACGTCCTCATCTCGCGCGGGCCCGCGTCGCCCTGGGCGATTCCGTCCGCGAGGCTCCCCATGTTGTGCAGCAAGAGGTCCGAGAACAGGGGGACGTTCTGGTTGTTGAGGGCCGCAATGGGGCTCGGCCCCGTCTGCATCGAGGGCATATGGCAGGCGGCGCAGCTGATGGAGGTGAAGACCTGCTCACCCTGTGCGGAGTTTGCCGTCGCCGGTCCGCGCGAAGGCGGCGCCAGGGCCCTCACGTAGTCGACCAGCATCTCGACCCCGCTAAGGCCCGTCACGGGATCCACGGCGTCCTTTATCGCCAAGGGGTCCGGCACGTATTCGTCAAAGAGCGCTTCATTTCCGTCCGGATAATGCGGGGTGGGATAAACCTTGTTCGTGATGCCCATCTCGTCGTTGAAGGCCTGGCCCACGAACACGACAAGGGTGGCATGCTGGTCCTTCCAGCCGAACCGGCCGACGCGGTCCACGCCCGTGGTGACGTCGGCAACCATGGCGGCCTTTCCGGTGATGCCGGCGGGCTTTGGGGCCGTGACATTGGCTTCGATCGTGGCATCCGGGATCGCTTCGATCAGGCCGTCGCCGTATAGGGGGAGCGTGAGCCTCTGGGCGGTCGTGTTGGCTTCGGAAGGCAGTGTCTCCTTGAGAGCCGGGATCGTGGTGAAGTCGTGCAGGAGGCTTCCGTCCAGATCGGTCAGGGGATTGAACTCCCCGTTCACGGTCTTCCCGAAGCGGGTCGTCGTCGTAGGGCTCCATCCGCCGACGGTGGGACGGGAATGGCAGGCGGCGCAGGAGACGTTGTTATAGATCGGGCCGAGGCCCGTCGCCGGCGTCCTCACCCTCTTGAATTCATCGATTCCGTCCACGAAATCGGCGGATTGGTTGATCGTGAGACCGGTCACCGGGGCCCCGAAGCCCTGCGCATTCTGATTGGGGGCGGCGGGCGGGGGGGGCGGGTTAGCGGGAGGGGGGACGGTCGGCGTTGGCCCGGGTAGGTCGGGGGCGGCTGAAAGCTGGCAGGCGAGCGCAATCGCGGCGCAGAGCTGGAGGCCTTTTTTGAAGTTCATGGATTCCAGAGTGACGCCCGTTTCTGCAAGGCGGTTACAGGAACATCGCCAGTGAGTTGAAAAAATCGACGCGTGCGGGAAAATCCCGGGGCGTCCGGCCCTTGGGGGAACGTCGCATCGGTGGGAGGCGGGCGATCGCCCCGAGATTTGGCCGCTCTGCCCCGGGGGGCCGGCCGTTTCCCCCTAAACGGTTGCCCTCAAGGGGCGCCCTGCGAGCCTCCGCCCGACGATGCGCCCCGATCGCAGGAATCTTCCGTTGATCCACTGGGTGCTGCGCATCGGGGTCGTTTGGGAATTCCTTGGGCACGGCGCGCTCGGCATCGACCGAACGGCCGCGTGGACCTCGTACTTTGCCGTCGTCGGCATCCACCGGGATACGGCGCTAGCGCTCATGCCCTGGGTTGGAGCGTTCGATGTGTTCCTGGCCGCGGTCGTTCTTTTCGCGCCCGTGCGCGCCGCCGTTCTTTACATGGCCTACTGGGGACTGTGGACGGCGATCCTTCGGCCTCTTGCTGGGGAGCCCTTCTGGGAGGCGGTGGAAAGGGCCGGCAATTTCGGGGCGCCCCTTGCGCTCTTTCTCGTCACCGCGAAGGGCGGCGGGTCCCGGCTGCATCCGAGACGGGTGGACGAACTCGACGACGCGCGCACGAGGCGCCTCGGCTGGGTGCTCGGCGCCACGACCGCGATGATGCTTGTGGGACACGGCGCCCTGGGGCTCCTGGTGGAAAAGCCGATCCTCCACACGGAGTACGCCTCGATAGGCCTGGGCGGCCCGTGGGTCGAACCGCTTGTCGGCGCCTTCGAATGCCTTCTCGGCCTCGGCGTCCTCATTCAGCCGGGATTTGGCCTTCTCGCGTTCGTCCTGGTGTGGAAGCTCGCCACCGAAGCCCTCGTACCGAGGGTCGGCTACCCCGTCTGGGTGTTCATTGAGCACGGGGGCAGCTATGCCGCGCCACTGGCCCTGGCGTACCTGCTGCGCCATCGCGGGGAGCCCGAACCCCGGCCGCTCGGAAGTTTGGCGGCCTAGAATCGGGCCGTCGTGCTCGCGAGCTCGTAGCTGATCTTGCCCTCGATGATCTCGCGCAGGGCGGTGTCCTCGGCCGAAAGCTTCTCCAGGGACTCGACCAGGGGGCGGTTCCCGCGCTTAAGCTGCTTCACGCGGCGCGAGACCACGTTTACGAGGATGTTCGGGTCGTCGATGACCTTAAGCGCGTCCCTAACATATGCGTCTCTCATTCCGGGGATTCTGCCGGAGGGGCCTTCCCAACACGACCCATATCGCAGGATGGGAGGGATTTCCCGGCAAATCGCTCACAGGTCATTCATTTAGAACGATTTTGCCCGGGCCAGGGAGGTCCCCGCCCTCACCCCTCGATCAGCCGGTAGCCAATGCCCGACTCCGTCCTCAGGTGCCGGGGCTTGTGCGGCTCGGTCTCCAGCTTCTGCCGGATGTGGGTCATGTGCACCCGCAGATAGTGCGTGTTCTCCTCGGATTTCGGTCCCCAGAGCTCCCGGAGCATTTGCCCGTGGGTGACGACCTTGCCGCGGTGGATGACCAGGAGCCTCAGCATTGCATATTCCTTTGCGGTGAGACGCACCTCGACTCCCGCCTTCCGCACCGTGCGTGCGGCAAGGTCGACCTCGATGTCGCCGAATTTGATGGCCGACGGCTCATTCTCCTCGGGCATCCTCCGAAGGATCGCGCGCAGCCGCGCCGTCAGCTCGGCCGAGCCGAACGGCTTCGTCAGGTAGTCGTCCGCTCCGGCATCGAGCGCGGCGACCTTGTCGGATTCCGCGGCAAGCACCGTCAGGACGAGCACGGGAACCTTCGACCATTCGCGGAGGTTCTTCAGGACGTCGAGCCCTCCCATGTCGGGCAGGCCGAGATCGAGAACGACGGCGTCCGGGTGGGTTCGAGCCGCATCCTCGAGGCCGATTCGCCCCGTATCCGCCTCGACGACGTTCATGCCCACCGCCTCAAGCGTGATTTTGAGCAGACGGCGGATCTGCACCTCGTCGTCGATCACCAGGACCGTCAGTTTTGAGGGACTCATAAATCACTCGGCGGGCACGTCGCCATGCGCCTTGTAGGGGAGGTGGACCGTCAGCACGGCTCCGCCGCCAGGGTTCTCTCCGGCGACGACATCGCCGCCCTGCGCCGTCACGAACCCCCGGATGATCGACAGGCCAAGCCCAAGCCCCCCGGCCTTCGCGGCGTCGCCGCGCTGGAATTTCTGGAAAAGTCGTTCGCGCATCGCTACGGGCAGCCCCGGACCGCGGTCCGCCACGGTGAAGAAGATCCGCGACTTTGCCCGGTCAAGGCCCGCCGCAAGGAATATAGGCGTTCCCGGGGGGGTGTGCAATGCAGAGTTGAGCAGCAGATTGGCGATCACCTGCTCCATGAGGGCGTAGTCGGCGCGGAAAAGCGGAAGATCCTTCGGGATGTCGGTCTCGAAGGGGTGGCCGGCCAGGAGTTCGCTCACCCCGTCGACGGCCGCGTTCACGAGGTCGTGCCCATCGCACCAGTCGAGCCGCGGCCTGAGGGAGCCCGATTCGAGGCGCGTCTGGTCGAGGAGGTTGTTGACGAGACGGTTCAGCCGGCGGGTCGCGGTCTTGATTTCGACGGCGAGGTCGGCCCGGGTGCGCTCGTCGGCCGATGCCAGATTCTCGACGGCGGCGCTCAGGACGGCGAGCGGCGTCTTGAGCTCGTGGGACACGCCGTCGAGCAGCGTCCTATGGAGCTTGTCCGATTCAGCGAGGAGCTTTTCGCGTTCGCCGGCGGCGCGCAGCTGCTCGCGCTCAACCAGCTGCGCAAGCTGGTTGGCAAAGCTTTCCGCAAGATCCCTCTGGGAGAGGGTGAGCGACGAATTCGGGGGCATCTTGAGGACGAGGACGCCGAGGGCGGCGTCCTCCCTGAGGAGCGGCAGATGGAACCCCTCGGACAAGGGGAGGGTGTCGGTGAACCGGCCCGCCTTCTTCCGGTTCCTCCATGCCCAGTCGGCCACGCCCCGCTCCTTCTCATTGATCACGAATGAGCCCGCAAAATGGGGCATGAGGGCCGACCCGTTGCCGTCGTCGAGAAGAAGCGCGGTCTCGGCTCCAAAGTACTTGTCTGCCTGCCGAAGGGCCGCGAAGACCGCGTCGTCGAGCGTCCGGGCGGAGCTGATGGCTTGGGTCAGGTGGAAAAGCGCCGTGGCGCGGTCCTCCCTCATCCGCTCGTTTCGCTCCTGCGCCCGGACCCGGGCCGTGAGCCAACCCGAGATGATGGCGACGACAAAGTAAGTGCCAAACATGAGGCCGTCCTCCAACCGGCCGATGGAGAACGTGAAGATCGGCGGGATGAAGAGGTAGTCCCAAACGAGGGCGCTCAGGACGCCCGCGACGAAAACCGGTCCCGGGCCGACACGAATGCTCAGGATGATGGTCGCCAGAAGGAGAAAGAGGCCCACCGAGAGGTACCCCGAATGGGGGACGATGAACCAGCTGGCGAAGGTGACGGCGGCAAGGACGCCGCCGACCTCGCCATATTCGCGTGCGGGCGAGCGTGTTGCCGGGCGCCAGTCGAGCCACGTCGTGGCCTTTTCCGCGGCCCGCTCGGCCGGCACGACGTAGATGTCGATCGATCCCCCGATCCGAAGCAGCCGGTCGACCAGGTTCCCCCCGCGGATCGCGTCGAGCCACCAGGGGCTGCGCGACTTTCCGACCACGATCTGCGTGGCGTTGTTCTGGAGCGCGACCCGGACAAGCGCCTCGGCGACATCCGTGTCGTGCGTGACCACGATTTCGGCTCCCAGCTCGCGGGCGAGCGACAGATTCTTTTCGAGTCTTCGCTGCGCCTCCCCATCCAGCGGTTTTAAAGCCTCCACGCTTACGGCGATCCATGACGCGCCCTGCGAGGCCGCCATCCGGCGCGTCCATCGGACGAGCTGGGTGGACGAGGGGCTTGGCCCTACCGCCACGAGGAGCCTCTCTCCCGATCGCCAGACCGTCTTGAATGTCCCCACCGAACGGAGCTCGCGCAGTCGCTTGTCGACATGCTCGGCGACGAAGCGGAGCGCCAGCTCGCGCAGCGCCGTGAGGTGCGTGTCCTTGAAAAAATTCTCGGCGGCCGCGGCGGCGCGCCCCTCCATGTAGACCTTCCCCTCCCGCAGGCGCTCGCGAAGGGCCTCGGGAGTAATATCCACGAGCTCGATCTGGTCGGCCATCCCGAAGACCGAGTCGGGGACCGTTTCGTGGACGGGAGCGCCGGTGATCTGGCGAACGGCATCGGACCGACTCTCAATATGCTGAACATTAAGAGTGGTATAGACGTCGATCCCCGCATCCAGGAGCTCCACCACGTCCTGATAGCGCTTCGGGTGGCGCGAGCCCGGGGCGTTCGTGTGCGCGAACTCGTCGACGAGGACGAGCTTGGGCTTTCGCGCAAGAATCGCCTCCAGGTCCATCTCGGTGATCTTGATGTTCTTGTATTCGATCTCCTTCCTGGGAATGACCGGGAGCCCCGCGAGAAGGGCCTCCGTTTCGGCGCGGCCGTGGGTCTCGACGATCCCGACAACCAGGTCGATCCCGTCCCGAATCTCCTGCTGGGCCGCGCGGAGCATGGCAAACGTCTTGCCGACGCCCGGGCACATTCCGAAGAACACCTTCAGCTTGCCCCTGCGCGCGCGTTCCTCCTCGCGGTTGAGCGACGCCAAAAGGGCATCGGGATCGGGGCGTTGCTCGGTCATCGGTTGATTTGAGTGTGACCGATGGCGCCGAAGGGGCAAGCGCCCTGAGAGGGCGTTGCCTGCGTGCGCGGAGGGGCCAGCGGCTGGGACACGGTCAGGGTCCTGGCTCCCTTCGAGGGGAGGGAGGCGCCTGCCGGCCGACCTGGGAACGTCCTGCGACTTCTGAGCGCCCAAGCGGCGCTAGCGCCGGCCCGGACGGGAATCCCGCTGCCTCAAGGAGCGCGCAGGTCTCATTTCCCGACGGAAGCCGAAGGAGCGCTTGCATGGTCGAGGGCGATGTTTAGGCGGAGCACGTTTACGCCGGGCTCCCCGAATAGCCCGAGGTCGCGCCCTTCGACGTTCGCCTCTAGAAGCGCCTTGACCTCGTCGACCGGCAGTCCGCGGGCCTTTGCGACCCGCGGGGCCTGGAGAAGCGCGTTCGCCACGCTGATATGGGGGTCGAGGCCGCTCGCCGAGGAGGTCACCGCGTCGGCGGGAACCTCGGCATCGCTGGCCAGCCCGTTCGACGTCCGGTAGGCGGCGATGGCGGCCTTGATGCTGTCGTTAAGCTTCTGGCTGGTCGGGCCGTAGTTGGTGCCCCCCGAGCTCGTCGCATCGTACCCCGTGCCCGCGGCCGAGGGCCTCGGCTGGAAATACTTGTCGCTCGAGAAGTTCTGGGCGAGGAGAGTCGAGCCCCGGATGGTGCCGTCCTTGTCGGCGACGAGGCTGCCGTTCGCCTTGGCTGCGAAAAAAGCCTGGCCGCCGGCCCAGACGACCAGCGGGTACGCGCCGCAAAGCAGCACGGCAAATACGAGCGTGAGCAGCAGCGAGACCTTTAGTTCAACGAGGAGCGTTTTCATGGTTCAGACGAGGTGGACCGCATGCACGATGAGATCGATCAGCTTAATGCCGAGGAACGGAATGATGATTCCGCCAAATCCGTAGATGAAGAGGTTGCGCCGAAGCATGGCCGCCGCGCCGATGGGGCGGTACGCAACGCCCCTCAGCGCGAGCGGGATGAGGGCCACGATGATGAGCGCGTTGAAAATGACGGCGCTCAGGATGGCGCTGAGGGGCGAGGCCAGGTGCATCACGTTGAGCGGCGCAATGGCCGGAAAGACGCCGACCAGCATCGCCGGAATGATCGCGAAATACTTGGCGACGTCGTTGGCGATGCTGAAGGTCGTCAGGGCGCCGCGCGTGATCAGCAGCTGCTTGCCGATCTCGACGATGTCGAGGAGCTTGGTCGGGTTCGAATCGAGGTCGACCATGTTGCCGGCCTCCTTGGCCGCCTGGGTGCCCGTGTTCATGGCGACGCCCACGTCCGCCTGCGCGAGCGCCGGAGCGTCGTTGGTGCCGTCCCCCGTCATCGCGACCAGGTGGCCCGCCGCCTGTTCCTCTCGAATCCGGGCGAGCTTCATCTCCGGGGTCGCCTGGGCGAGGAAATCGTCGACGCCGGCCTCGGCTGCGATCGCGGCCGCCGTCAGCGGGTTGTCGCCGGTGATCATGACGGTGCGGATTCCCATGGCGCGCAGCTGGGCGAACCGCTCCTTGATCCCGCCCTTGACGACGTCCTTCAGGAAGATGACGCCCAGCGCCTCGCTGCCTTCCGCGACCACGAGCGGAGTGCCGCCCTTTCTCGAAATGTCGTCGACGGCCGTCGATATCGCGGGCGGATACGAGCCGCCCTGCGATTCGACCCACGCCCTGACGTTGGCGGCCGCGCCCTTGCGGATCGAACGGGCGGGCGCGCCGTCCGAGGCGGCGAGGTCGACTCCGCTCATGCGGGTCTGCGCCGTGAAGGGAACGAAGGTGGCGCGCTGCGCCGACAGGTCGCGTCCGCGCAGCTGGAACCGGTCCTTGGCAAGGACGACGATGCTGCGGCCCTCCGGCGTCTCGTCGGCGAGGGAGGCGAGCTGGGCGGCGTCGGCGAGGCGTTCGGGCGATATCCCGGGGGCGGGAATGAACTCCGAGGCCATCCGGTTGCCGAGGGTGATCGTGCCGGTCTTGTCCAGCAGAAGGACGTCGATGTCGCCCGCGGCCTCGACGGCGCGGCCGCTCATCGCGAGGACGTTGCGCTGGAGCAGGCGGTCCATGCCCGCGATCCCGATCGCGGAAAGAAGGCCGCCGATCGTCGTCGGGATCAGGCACACGAGGAGGGCGATCAGGGCCGTGATCGTGAACGCCACATTGGAATAGATGCCGAACGGCTTCAGTGCGATGATGACCAGGAGAAAGATGAAGGTCAGCGCCGACAGGAGGATCGTGAGGGCGATCTCGTTGGGGGTCTTTTGGCGCGTCGCACCCTCGACCAGGTTGATCATATGGTCGAGGAACCCCTCGCCCGGGTTTGCCGTGATGCGGATGACGAGGTGGTCGGAAAGGACGCCCGTGCCGCCCGTGACGGCGCTCCTGTCGCCGCCCGCCTCCCGGATGACCGGCGCGGACTCGCCGGTGATGGCGGATTCGTCGACCGACGCCGCACCCTCGACCACCTCGCCGTCGCCGGGGATGAGCTCGCCCGCGGTCACGACCACGAGGTCGCCCCTGCGAAGCGCGGAGGCGTCCACGGATTCCGTTGCTCCGTCCTTGTTCCGGCGCTTCGCGACCAGCTGCTTGCGCGAGGCGCGCAGGGCCCGGGCCTGGGCCTTGCCGCGACCCTCCGCCACGGCCTCGGCAAAATTCGCAAAGACCACCGTGAACAGCAGCCAGAGCGCGATCTGCAGCACGTAGCTGAACGGCTCCTTGGAGGTGAAGAGCTGCTGGAACGTAAGGGCCGCACCGATCAGGGTGACGAACATCACCGGGTTCTTCAGCTGGTGCTTTGGGTTGAGCTTCGTGAACGAGTCCACGACGGCCTTCTGCATGATCTCCCTGTCAAAGAGTGAAACGGTTTTGGTGCTCATGGTCGCTTGCGGACGGTCGAAATTCGTTCGTTTGGGGGTGCCTTCAGAATAGGGTGCCTGCGCCCATCAGGTAGTGCTCGACGATCGGGCCGATCGCCAGGGCGGGCAGGAACGTGAGGGCCCCGACAAGGACGACGGTGCCGATCAAGAGGACAATGAAGGTGATGCCCTCGGTCCTGAAGGTCCCGGCGCTGGCCGGGATCAGCTTCTTAGAGGCGAGGTTTCCGGCGAGCGCGAGGATCGGGACAATCATGAGGAAGCGGCCGAAGAGCATCGCGAGGGCGAGCGTCGTGTCCCAGTGCGGGTTGCCGTCGGCCGGGGCCGCCGTCAGCCCCGCGAATGCGCTCCCGTTGTTGCCGACGGCCGAGCTGTAGGCGTAGAGGATCTCGCTGAATCCGTGCGGGCCCGAATTGTTGAGCCCGGCCTGGCCCCAGTCGCTTACGCTGGCCCAGGCGGTGAAGCCGAGAATCGTGGCGGAGAGGACCATCAGGACCAGCATCACGAGCTTCACGTCGTAGGCCTCGATCTTCTTGCCGAGGTACTCGGGGGTCCGGCCGACCATCAGACCCGCGATGAACACGGCCAGGACGACGAAGATCAGCATCCCGTATAGGCCCGCGCCGACGCCGCCGAAGATCACCTCGCCCGTCTCGATGTTGAAGAGGGGAACCATGCCCCCTATCGGCGTAAACGAGTCGTGCATCGAATTGACCGCTCCGCAGGACGCATCCGTCGTTATCGTGGCAAAGAGCGCGGAATTGAAGATCCCGAAGCGCACCTCCTTGCCCTCCATGTTGCCGTCCGCCGCCGCGACCCCGAGCCGTTGGTGGATCGGGTTGCCGCTCTGCTCGGCCTTCCAGCACACAAGCGCGCCGACGATGAACATCGCGAACATGGCGCCCCAGACGGCCCAGCCGTGGCGCTGGTTCTTGACCATCCTCCCGAGGTAGTAGGTCAGCGCGCTCGGGATGGCGAAGATCGAGAGGATCTGGAAGAAATTGGAGAGCGGGGTCGGGTTCTCGAAGGGATGGGAGGCATTGGCGTTGGTGTACCCGCCCCCGTTCGTGCCGAGCATCTTGATCGACATCTGCGACGCCATCGGCCCCTGGACAATCGTCTGGGTGTCGACGGACTGGTCGACCATCACGGGGGTCTTCCCGTCGGCCGCCATGACGGGCTTCCCGGCGGCGTCCGTCTTGGGGACCTGTATCGTGTAGGGCTCGTACGTCTTCGCGACCGTGTACGGCTTGAAGTTCTGGATCATGCCCTGCGAGACAAGGAAGAGGGAGAACACGATGCAGATCGGAACGAGCAGGTAGTAGGTGATACGCACCACATCGACCCAGAAATTGCCGACGGTCTTGGCCGATTGGCGGGCGATGCCGCGCACGAGGGCCGCCGCGATCGCGATCCCGCACGCGGCGGAGGTGAAGTTGTGGATGGCGAGGGCCACCATCTGGGAGAAGTACGACATCGTCGATTCCCCCGTATAGCTCTGCCAGTTGGTGTTGGTCGTGAAGCTCGCGGCCGTGTTGAACGCCAGGTGGGGCGCAAGGCCGGGCAGTCCCTGGGGATTGAGCGGCAGATGATCCTGGAAGCGAAGGATGAAATAGGTCCAGAGCATGCCGATCATGCTGAAAGCGAGCATGGAAACCGTGTAGCCGATCCAGCCCTGCTCCTCGCGCGGATTGATCCCGCAGATCCGGTACGTCACCCGCTCGAAAGGCTTCGCAATCCAGTCGAGAAAGGTGGAGCCCTGCGAATCGAGCACCCTCACCAGGTAGAGGCCCAGCGGCTTTGTGATGAGCAGGAGCGCGCCCACGTATAGGACGAGCTGCAACCATGCGTTCGGATTGTTCATGGCGGAAAACTTCTTAGAACCACTCGGGCCGCAGGACCGCGACCACGAGATAGAGAAGCAGGGCGACGGCGATCACGCCGAAGATGAGGGTTTCCATGGGAGGGCGAGGGATGGGAGGTTCGGCGGGCCTTGTCAGCGCACCTTTTCGCAGAAATAGGCGTAGGCCACGGACACGGCGAAAAAGCCGACCGTTATGAGGATGAAGCTTGTGTCGCTCATGAATGTTCGCCTTCCCCGGCCGCCGGTGCGGGGGCCGGGACCAGGCTCCGCGGTGAAGGGTGCTGTTGCATGCGCCGATACTAGCAACGAAGCCGATTCCCTTTCAGTTAATTAGCCCCTCCAAACCGTTAAGAGTGTATTAAGTCCGCTCGGCCGCCCCCGGCGCCGGCAGCGGAGTCCGGTCACCAGCTGACCCGGGCTCCAACCCCCGCCGTCCGCGGAGGCGCCAGATTGTACACGCCGAGCGAGCTGTGGGCCGTCTCAATCCTCGAGTCCCCCGCGTTTTCGACGGTGGCGAAGACCTCCGCGTGCTTAGCGAAGGCGTAACGCAGCGACGCGTCCACGGAGCAGTAGGAGGCGAGGGGCAGCTGGTTGAGGTCGTCGTCGAATTCGGAGGATGACCAGCGCGCCCGGAGGGACAGGGAGAGGCTAGCGGTCGGACGCCAGGCGAGGCCGAGCGAGGAGTTCCACCGCGGGACCTCCGGCAGGGCCTTGCCGACCAGGTCGGGCTCCACTGGCGCAGCCTCGACCGCGGTGGATTCACCGACGGCGGACACCTCGAGGCTGAGCGTGCGCGAGGCCTCCCATTTTGCGCCGAGCTGGAACCCGTGGATGTCGACCCGGCCGAGATTCAGGCGCTCCTGGCCGGTCGAGCCGGCGGGGAGCGACCCAAAGAGCGGAAACGTGCCCGGACCCTGTGCAAGGGTCACGTTGGCGACCGGATCGTCGAGACGCGCGGCAAAGCCCGTCAGGGACAGGGTCGAGGCCCCGCAGGACCACGTCGCGCCGGCTTCGCCGGTGTCGGCGTGCTCGGTCGAGAGTCCCGCATTCGCAAGGGTCGTCGTGTTGCCCTGGCGGAAGGGGCGGTAGAGTTCGTTAAGGGTCGGCTGGCGGAAGGCGTGCTGCGCGGCGGCATGGAACCGAAGGCCTCCGCCGGCGTCCCAGACGAGGCCGGCGCTCGGGCTCAGCTCCGTCCCCGTCCGGTTCGGGTAGAGGCTATCGAGGATGAGGGAGTCGGTTGCGATCGAGGACTCCCGCATGTGGCCGTCGCTGTCCTCCCAGCGGTCGAGCCTCGCACCCAGCGTTGCGTGCGCGCCCTTCCAGAGCGGCTGGCTGCGCTCGGCGAACAGGCCCTCGAAGGACTGGCGGCCCCCGGCATAGCGCCGGTCCTCATAGGCCCCGTTTGAAAACAGGTAATCCTCGCGGGTCTCGCCCCCGACGTCGCGAACGTCCGCTCCAAGGGTGGTGGACCCGCCCGACCGATCGGAGAGCGTGGACGTCCAGGCGAGGCCCACGGCCGAGGCCGGCACGGCGAACTGGTCGCTGGCCGGCGTCTCGGCGGAGCGGGCCGCGTTCACCGAGCTAAAGGTCTGCGAGGAGCCCTGGCTCTGGGCGTAGGCCGTGGCGGACCAGGTCCATTCGGGGCTCGCGCTCCCGGATAGGACGGCCGACATGAGGAGGAGCCGCAGCCGGTTCTGCTGGTAGGGGGTGCCGTTGTCCCGCCACTCGTCGTAATCGCGCAGCGTGACGACGAGGCCGGCGCCGCGCCCGACTCGGCCCCGCCAGCGGGCCGAGGCGAGGTTGTGGCGGCTCGCCGCGTCCACGTCCACGCTCCCGCGGTTCTGCGGCGCGACGAGGAGCGTTCCGCCGGAGGAAAGGGATTCTCCCCGCACCTCGAGGGTCCCGGGGCCTGCGGAAAAGGCCTGGGAAAAGTCGACAAGGGCGGTTCCGAAGTCCTCGAAGCGACCCAGGACGGCGCCGGAGCCCGGCGCAGGCTCCTTCGAGAAGAGCTCGATGACGCCTGCCAGGGCGGCGTTTCCCCACGCGGCCGCGCCCCCGCCAGGCACGATCTCGGCGCCGGACAGGGAGTCAACGGGCACGAGGCTCCAAGGCACCCAGCCTCCAAAGGGGTCGTTCAGGGGAACTCCATCGAGGAGGACCAGCGAGCGGCTTGCGCCGCTCGGCCCGAGCCCCCTGAGGGAGACCCCCTGCGAGGTCGGGTTCGCGGTCATGCTGTCGTTGCGCCGGAAGAGGCTAAAATCCGCCTCCCCGCCGAGGACGCCGTCCACCGTCGGGGATGCGGGCAGGTCGAACGCCTCCGCCGGAACGATCCCGACGCCGAACGGAACCTCCGAGACCGGCTCCGGAGAGCGGGTGGCGCTCACCGACACCGGCTCGAGCGTCTGGACCTGGGCCGAGGCCTCCGCCAGGAGGGCCAGGGACAGGAATGCAAGGAGAGGGCGCACCGCGGGGTCCTAACCGCCGGGCACGCCCGAAACAACCAAAAGGGTGATGCGGAATTTTTGTGCGATCCGGGTTGAAGAGCGGGATCACCTAGATAGGTTCCCCGGACCCAACCCCATGGCGTTCGTCACCCCCTTGTCCACGGCAGAGAAGTACGATGTGATCGTGGTCGGCTCGGGCGCGGCCGGGGGGCAGGCGGCCTACACCCTCACGATGGACGGCGCGCGCGTCCTCATGATCGAGGCCGGGCGCGACTACGACCCGAGGACCGAGACACCGATGTTCCAGACGCCGGACCAGGCCCCCCTGCGCGGGATTCCCACGCCGGACAAGCCTTTCGGCTTCTTCGACGCGACCGTGGGGGGAGGCTGGTCCGTGCCGGGCGAGCCCTACACGAACGCACCGGCCGACGAGGAGCGCCATTTCATGTGGTGGAGGGCGCGCATGCTGGGCGGGCGGACGAACCACTGGGCGCGCCACGCGCTCCGCAACGGCCCGTATGATTTCAAGCCGAGAAGCCGCGACGGCCTCGGCTTCGACTGGCCGATCTCGTACGACGACGTGGCGCCCTATTATGATAAGGTGGAGATGCTGATCGGCGTCTACGGCAACAACAACGGGCTCGAGAACACGCCCGATTCCCCCGAAGGATGCCTTCTTCCGCCGCCAAAGGCCCGGATCGGCGAACTCCTCGCCCGCCAGCGGGGACGCAAGCTCGGCATCCCGGTGGTTCCGATCCGAAGGGCCGTGTTGACACGGCCCCTGGACCACAAAGGGATCCCGGCGAGGCTTCATCCGGGCAACGCCAGGGCCCAGCGCATCCTGGCCGACGACATGCAGAACAGGGCGGCGTGCTTCTGGGCCACCTCATGCGGGCGCGGCTGCGCGATCCGCGCCAATTACCAGTCGACGACCGTCCACCTTCCGCCGGCTTTGGCGACCGGCAATCTGGACGTCCTCGTCAACGCGATGGTCCGGAAGGTCGAGGTCGGCGCCTCGGGCCTTGCCACCGGGGTGGTCTACATCGACAAGGCAACGGGGACCGAGCACGGCGTTTCGGCCCGGGTCGTCGTTCTGGCGGCGAGCGCCTGCGAGACGGTGCGGCTCCTCCTCAACTCGAAGTCGAACCGCTTCCCGAACGGGCTCGGAAATTCGAGCGGACGTGTCGGCAAGTACATCATGGACACGGTCGGGGCCAGCTGGGGAGGCCAGATCCCGCTCCTCGAGAACCTGCCACCCCACAACGAGGACGGAGCCGGGGGCCTTCACGTCTATTCGCCGTGGTGGCTCTACAAGGAGCAGCGTGCGGGAAAGCTCGGCTTCGCCCGCGGCTACCACGTCGAATTCGGGACCGGAAAGGGAATGCCCGGCGGCCGCGCCCCGTTCCTGCCCGACTCGGGCGCAAGGTCGAGCTTCGGGTTGAGGATGAAGGAGGAGGCCCGGCGCTATTACGGATCATTCGTGGGGTTCTCGGGCAGGGGAGAGATGATCCCGAACGACGATTCCTACTGCGAGCTCGACCCCAAGGTGGTCGACAAGTGGGGCATACCGGTGCTGCGCTTCAATTGGAAGTGGTCCGAGCACGAGATCCGGCAGGTGGCGCACATGCAGCGGACCTTCGCCGACTGGGTCGAGGCGATGGGCGGGGTCAACAGGAAGCGCCCCGACCCGGACGGCTCCAAGGCGATCGAGCGCGGCGGCCACGTGATCCATGAGGTCGGCGGCACCATCATGGGCGCTGATCCCGCGAATTCCGTCACGAACAGCTGGTCGCAGACCTGGGACACGAAGAATGTCTTTGTCGCCGACGGCGGCGTCTTTGCGTCGAACGCGGACAAAAATCCGACGCTGACGATCATGGCCCTGGCGTGGAGGACGGCCGACCGGATCCTCGACGAGATGAGGAGGGGCAATGTCTGAAGCGGAGCAAAGCGGCCCTTCCGCCCGAATGGACCGGCGGCTCGCCATCAAGTGGATTCTGGCGGCGGGCGCCGGGGCTCTGCTTGTCGATCCATGGGCGTTCGCGGGCGCGCCACCCGCTGGGGGCGATGCCCCCACGGGCTACGGGACCGATCCGTCGCTCACCCAGCCTAACAAGCCCGGCGACTTTTGGCCCCTCACCTTTTCGGAGGCCCAGCGGCGCGATGCCGCGGCCCTCTGCGACGTCATCATTCCGGCCGACGGCCCGGTGCCGAGCGCCTCCCAGGTGGGCGTGCCTGACTTCATCGACGAATGGATCAGCGCTCCGTACCCGGACCCCGCGAAGGACCGCGCGAGCGTGCTCGAGGGGCTTTCGTGGCTGGACCGCGAGTCGAGACGTCGCTTCGCCTGCGCCTTCTCGGAGGCGGCGCCGGAGCAGCGCCTGGCCCTCTGCGAGGAGATGGCGCCCGATGCGGCCCCCGGATCGGCGCTCGAGGCTCCGTCCCGGTTCTTCAAGCGATTCAGGAACCTGGTGGCCGCGGGCTTCTTCACGACGCCCGCCGGAATGAAGGACCTCGGGTACGTGGGAAACGTCCCGCTTGCGCGATTCGAAGGCCCCCCTCCCGAGCTCGTCAGGAAGCTCGGACTGGAGGACGAGGTGGCGTGGTGAGCCTTAGATGGCCTTGGGAAGGGGCGACCCGAACTCAACCGCGTGCAAATGGTGGCGCTTGACCTTGTAGAGCTGGGCTCGGCGGTTCAGCATCCGGTCCAGCTTGTCCGCCAGGAGCGAGACGGCCTTGTGGCACTCGTCTGATTCGACCGAGGCATTGAGGGCGGGCCCGTCGATCATGAGATGGCCCTTTGCCTTGAACCTGGCTGCAAATTTTTCCTTCGGGTCACATTCCAGTTCCACGCGCAGACGCAGGATCCTCTCCTCATGTCGGAACAATCGCTCGGCTTTCTCCTGAACAAAAATCTTTAGGGACGGGGTGAGTTCTAGGTGGATGCCCGAGACGATCAATTCCGGATGATTTTGTCTGTTCATGGTTGTGGCTTTGATTTTGGTTGTATCTACGCAGCCAGAGTGAGTCCCTGCTGCGGGAAAATTGAACTCTTGGATCTTATGCCTTCGCCCGATTCCGCTATAAAAGATTTCTCAGCGGTCGTCATCACGGGCGGATCTTCCGGGATTGGAAAATCATATATCGAACTGTTGGCGAAACTTTGCCCGGAAATGGCATTTTGCAACTTATCTCGGCGCAAACCGGACATAATTAAGCCAAAGCTTAAGCTGCGCCATGTTTCCTGCGACCTGTCGCGCCCAGATCAGGTAGTAACAGGCCTGTTGGAGGTCCGGGACTTCCTCGGGCGTGAGGTGCCCGCAGGGAAGGTTCTTCTCATCAACAACAGCGGGTTCGGCCTATACGGCCACTTTCCGGAACCCGGCACCGAGCAGCAGCTTGAAATGGTGGACGTCAACGTGCGCGCGGTGATCCAGCTCACGGGCGAGCTTTTGCCGATCATTAGGGCGCGCGGCGGCGCGATCATCACGGTAGCCTCGACCTCGGCGTTCCAGCCGACGCCGTACCTCGCGGCCTACGGGGCCACGAAGGCCTTCGTGCTCCACTGGAGCCTCGCCCTTGGCGAGGAGCTCCGGGGAACCGGGGTCAGGGTGCTGGCGGTCTGCCCCGGACCGACGTCGACCGACTTTTTCGAGAGGGCCGGACTCACCAAGGACGCCGTGCCCAACATGTTCGGGGAGACGAGCGAGAAGGTCGTCCTGGTCTCGCTTCGCGCGCTCGCGGACGGCCGCGCAATGGTCGTGAGCGGTTGGAAGAACAAGCTGATGGCTTCGCTGGCCTCGAAGCTGCCGAAGCCCCTGGTTTCGCGGGTGGCGGGCATGCTCCTCGCCCACTACCGATTGAAGCGGGTGAAGCCGTGAAGGGCGACGGGATGGGCGGGCCGCGGGCGTCGGCCTGGCCAAGGAGGCTTGCCCAGGGCCCCGCGCGGATCATCGATCCCGCGGAACTCGAATCCTGGGTGATCCACGAGGACGACCGGCTCCTCGTCGTCAACAAGCCGGGCGACGTCGTTTGCCACCCTTCGAAGCACGGCCCCTGGTCCAGTCTGGTCGGAGCGGCGCGGACCCGCTCGGGCCTTTCGACGATCCATCTGGTCTTCAGGCTGGACAGGGAGACGAGTGGCGTGGTCGTGCTCGCAAAGGATCCGCGAATGGCCAGCCGCCTCCAGACCGCGATGCAGGACCGGAGGGTGGGGAAGACCTACCTTGCGGTGCTGACCGGTCTCCTCGGCGGGGCGGTGACGGTCGACCAGCCCCTCGGGGTCGACACGGCGAGCCCGGTGTTCATGAAGTCGGCCGTCTGCGCCGACGGGCAGCGCTCGGTCACCCGGTTTGAGCCGCTGTCGATCGCCCCTGGGTTCACGCTCGTGCGGGTGACGACCGAGACGGGGCGCAAGCACCAGATCCGCGCGCATGCCCAGTGGCTCGGGAATGCCCTGGTCGGCGACAAAATATACGGGCCCGACGCCCGCCTCTATCTCGACTTTGTGGACCGGGGCTGGACGCCCGAGCTGGAGGCGCGCCTTCTCCTCCCGCGCCAGGCGCTCCACTGCTCCCGAATAGACCTGCGGCCTGCAGGCATGCCTTTCGTGTTTGAGGCGCCGCTGCCCGCCGACATCAGGAACTTCTGCGCGGGCCGGGGCCTCGTCCTGGAAGCACCCGCTCCCTAAGCCTTCGGCCGCACCGTGCGGGCGATCGCGGCGATGATCGCGGCCTTCAGGGCGGCGATCCGGGTCTCAAGGGGAAGGGCGGAGGGCGATTCGATCGTGTAGGAAAGCCGCGTGTGGTTCACCTGGAGATAGATCGACTCCGGCCATTTCTCGCGCGCCTCGGGATCAAGCTTTTGCCGGATGATGCCGCCCTTGGCCTCGCGGCCCTCGATCACCGGGCTCATGTCGATCGGGCACGCCTTTGACGCCGCCTTGATCATCGCGGGGGCAAGGCTCGGGCGGTCGTCCGGATTGAGCTCGTAGAGGTAGAAGCCAGTGGATTCCCAATCCTCATGGACGCAGACCGCCAGGTCAAAGTCGGGCTGGCGCCGGAGCCATCCGACATGCGCCCGGACCTCGGGCGATTCGAAATGGCGGTAGTCCCGGTTCAGGTCGATTCCAGCGGCGCTTTCGCGGACGCCGCGGGCGAGGCTCGCGGGGTTGAGGAGGGGGCAGATGAACCAGACGGCCCGGGTGTCCAGCGTTCCGGACTCAAGAAGCGAAAGGAGGGCCAGGGGAGGGGCCGGCTCGTCCCCGTGGATCCCGGCAGAAAGGTAGATCCTGGGACGGGGCCCCGGGGAGCGCTTTGTGAGGGCGATGAGGGGCCAGGATCCCGAGGCGCCGTACTCCGTACAGTGGAAGCCGGCGCGTTTGCCCGCGTCGCGTAAGAGCGTCGCGAGCGCGGCAGGATCGGTGGGTGCGGCTTTGACAGCGGACATGCGTTGGTTCTTGATGGTCCCTCGCCCTAATCACAAGCCGCAACAAACACCCAACCATGTCCCAAGTCCGAGTTCGCTTTGCCCCGAGTCCGACCGGATTCTTCCACATAGGAAGCGCCAGGACCGCCCTGTTCAACTGGCTCTATGCCCGTCACACCGGCGGAGTGTTCATCCTCCGGGTCGAGGACACGGACCAGTCGCGCAACAGCGAGGAGTACCTGAACCTGATCTACAACAGCCTTCGTTGGCTCGGACTCGACTGGGATGAGGGTCCGGGCGCCGGGGGCGCCTACGGCCCCTACCGCCAGAGCGAGCGGGCTCCGATCTACCGCGAATACCTTGAACGCCTGAAGGCCTCGGGGCGGACCTACGAGAAGGACGGCGCGCTCTTCTTCAGGATCTCGGGCCAGCCTCAGGTGATCGAGGATGCGATCCGGGGAAGGGTGGAGAGGACCGAGGAGAAGGACTTCGTCATCGTCAGGTCAGACGGCAACCCCGTTTTCCACCTCGTCAATGTCGTGGACGACATCGCGATGAAGGTGACCCACGTCATCCGCGGCGAGGACCACCTCTCGAACACGAGCAAGCATACCGAGCTCTTCAAGGCGTTCGGGGCTCCGCTGCCGATCTACGCCCATATCCCGCTGATCCTGAAGCAGAATGGCCCCGGCAAGATGTCCAAGCGCGACCAGGGCGCCCTCATCGAGGAGTACCAGAAGCGCGGGTTCCTGCCCGAGGCGCTGGTCAACTTCCTCTGCCTGCTCGGATGGTCGCCGAAGGACGACCGGGAGAAGCTTCCCCTGGACGAGATTGTGCGCCTCTTCGACCTGCCCGGCGTAAACCAGAGCAACGCGCGCTTCGACGAGAAGAAGCTTGCGCACATGAACATGGTGTATCTCCACGCGATGGAGCCCGCAAAGTGCTTCGCCTTCGCAAGGGACTTCCTCAACTCGAGAAATTTCTTCGCAGTCGGCCAGCCCGACGAATCCTACCTGCGTGACGTGATCCTGCTCTGCCAGCCCAAGGTGCGCGCGATCGAGGACTTGCCCGGGTTCATCGGATATTTCTTCAGCGAGGATTACCCGGTGGATCCCGCCGCGCGGCTGAAGGTCCTATCGAAGGGCGATCCCAAAGCCCGGCTCGGCGAGCTCCTGGCGGCATTGCCCGGCGCGGATTTCTCGGGCGACGCGGCGCTCGAGTCCCTGGTCCAGCAGCTGGCTGCGCAGCACGCTGCAGGGACGGGGGATTACATCCATCCCGCCCGGCTGGCGCTATCGGGAACGGCCGTGGGGCCGAGTTTCTACGGCCTGTTGAGGGTGCTCGGGCGCGAGCGGGTCGCCCGGCGCATCGAGCGGTTTCTCGCAACGGCTTGACCTCGACTTTCGCGGGCGGTTTGCTCCCCCTTTGGCGTTAGTTCGCGAGTGTAGCACAATGGATAGTGTAGCGGCCTCCGAAGCCGTTGATCCGGGTTCGACTCCCGGCACTCGCACCATCTAACATCTTAGAGTTCGTCGCCGGGTTCAGGCTCAACCTTTGGAACCTTTGATAGGACCCGGCGAAATTTTGCAGCACTCGCATGGGCGGCACGCTCTGAGAGGTAGCGTTCAGTATCGATTGCGGAAAGTTTCTCTGCGATCGCTGAGCTAATCAATTGATTGATGGAAACCCCTTCGGTTTCGGCAAGGCGTTTTGCATGCCGATGAATGGAGTTGGGAAGCCTGAGGCTGAGAGTGCTCATAGGGATGTCTCCTTAATCAATTCTCCTGGACTAATTACACGGATTCCAAATTTGTCGCTTCCAATAAATTCACGCTGATTGAAGGTAATGATCGCGTCCGCCCGGCCTGAGACCGCCAATTCCAGAATCAAATCATCGTCTGGGTCTGGAAGATTCGGCCGCCAAAGAAAATTGATGCGCACAGGATCGCAGGCCGAGGCAATAAAATCGAGAAAGTCCTCGATATCTTGCGAGGTAAGATGCGGAAATTGCTTTGGACGACGCAACACCTCCTCGTATTCGAAAAAGACGGGTGTTGAGACCATTGGGCCAAGGTTAGGATTGGGCAGAGATTTGAGAATTCGATGCGAAGCGCCGTTCGATGAACGCAATGCCGAATAAAGCACGCAGGTATCAAAAACGACTCGCACGATGGTATCATGGGTAATACCATTTCCGTGTCAAGTGTGCCGCGCTAATCTGTGTGATCTGAACGCATACCAAGAAATTACCAGACGCGTTATGGCCGGCAACTGTCGTCAAAACGTTTTACCGACAGATTCCGACACAAAAACTTCCGTTCCTTGCAGTTCGTTGCGTTGAGCCGGATTTCGGGAATGCGAAAAGACGCAGCCTAATGCATGCTTAGGAAAATACCGGAAAACGTCCGGCGGGTTCGACTCCCGGCACTCGTACCATAGAGACGTCCCGCTCAGGCCACCTGGCGTGCTTCAACCCCTTGAAGGCCATGGCCGTCCGCAAGATACTTCTGCAGCACCTGGCGAAGCGAATCGGGACGCACGGGTTTGGGCAGGTAGTCGTCCATGCCTGCGGCAATGCACGCTTCACGATCTCCGCTCATGGCATTCGCGGTCATGGCCACGATATGCATCTCGCTTGGAAATCCGCGCTCGCCAGCCGCCTGCGCTGCGCGAATTCGGCGAGTGGCCTCATAGCCGTCCATCACCGGCATTTGCGCGTCCATGAGCACCAATCGGTATGTTTTCCGCCTCATGGCCTCCAACGCCTCGCATCCATCCGCCGCTAGGTCGGCCGCGTAGCCCAGGTTTCGCAGGATGAGCATCGTCACCTTCTGATTTACCGGGTTGTCTTCCACGACCAAGATGGAGAGGTCGGTTCGGATCGATCCCGCCTCCAGGTGTCCGGAGGGTTTGGAAGCCAGTGACTGATGCGTCCCGTGCGCCTCGCCGAGCACTCGGGACAGGCAGGCTCGGAATTTATCAGCGTGCAGCGGCTTCAGTTCGCATGCGGCAAGTCCATTCGACTCGATCTCGGCCAACGACAGGCGCTCTCCGCGCGAGGTCAAAAGAACCATCATCGGCTGCGGAAGCTCCTTGGTATTCCTTATCTCCGCGGCCAGAGTCAATCCGTCCGTGTTCGGCATGTGGTGATCGAGAACTACGAGATCAAAGGGCCTTCCGGCGGCTGCGGCTGTGCTCATCACCTTGAACGCGGCGGCCGCGGAATCGGCCGATGCATGGGCCAAGCCCCAACGGGAAAAGAGTTTTTCGAGAAGTTTCCGATTGGTCGCGTTGTCATCGACGATCAAGGCATTGTGGCCGTCGGACAAATCGGCTACTCGGACAACCCGTGGGGTGCAGTCTTCGGCCTCGCCCAGCTTCGCCGTAAACCAAAAGGTTGAGCCGTGATTGGGGATGCTCGTGACGCCGATTTCGCCGGACATCACAATCGCTAGCCTTTTGCAGATGACGAGCCCGAGGCCGGTTCCGCCGAAACAACGCGTCGTTGAGTTATCGGCCTGCACGAACGGTTGAAAGAGTTTCGCCTGTACGGGCTCTGGGATTCCTATCCCACTATCGGAAACCTCAAACCGGAGTATGAAGGAGCCCGCAAGGCGCTCCTGAAGGGCGACACGGATCATGACCTCGCCCTCGCTCGTGAACTTGACGGCGTTGCCAAGAAGATTGAGCACAATTTGCCTCAGGCGCACAGGGTCGCCGCGAAGCCGCAAGGGCACAGCGGGATCAATATCAACCATCAGCTCAAGTCCTTTCAGGTGAGCCGCTTCAGCATGAATATCAAGCGCTGACTCAAGTTGCTCGAGGAGCGTAAAATCGATGTTTTCCAGAGAAAGGCGGCCGGCCTCAATTTTGGAGAAATCGAGGATCTCGTTAATGATTGTGAGAAGCGCCTCGCCGCTGGAGGAGAGGGTTTGCACGAGATCGCGCTGCTCCGGGTTCAACGGCGACTCGAGCAAGAGATTGGCCATTCCGATTACACCGTTCATCGGCGTCCGTATTTCATGGCTCATATTGGCCAGGAATTCCGACTTCGCACGCGCGGCATCGAGCGCCGCATCACGGGCTGCCCGCAATTCATCGTTTAGACGGTTTAGTGACGCGCTTGCGTTGGCGAGTCTCTCAATTTCCCTGAGGAACAGCCGATGCTGAACGCTCACGAGCGAATGGATGGGAATGAGTCCCACGAATCGCCGAGAACCGTCCAATACAAGGACGTCGTCATAAAATGCCCTGCCGGTTCGCGCGTTCATGGCCGCCAGGACCTTGTTGATCGGGTCGCCACACGTCACCGAAAGAGTGGGTGCGGTCGCGAATTCAACGGCGCACGCCTGTGCGAAGAGCGCGTATCCAAATCGTTTGCCGAACTTTTGCTCAATGCTGTGGCGCTCGAGCAAGCCGATGAAGCAATCGCCTTCCACCACGGCAGCAAAGTCTATATTCGCGCCCTGCATTGCCGTAAGGGCTTTCTCGATCAAGATCGACTTTTCGAACGTGCATCGATTCGAGATGATGGATTCAAGAAAGCCGTCGCCTTCGCGATTCGGCTCAACGGACCCTATATCATTCGGAACCACGAAGCCGCGCGATTCCGACTCATTGGCGTAGCTTTGCACATAGAAATATTCGACCGCGAACATCCGGGATTGAGCGGGCAAAGACACATGTATGTCACAGGTGTGTTACGTTCTGCGCATCGGAGGCCGTTCCTTCAGCTTTAACCTGGAACTTGCTGGTTAACCGTGGGTTCCCCCGAGGGCTACTGCCGATGTGCACGGACCGGCAAACCTTCCGGTGCCCTTCTTGGGTGGGAGGGCTCCGGTGGGAGGCGGTTCCACGGGGCACAAAGGGGAATCCAAGAAATGCATTGCTGCCGTTTTTTTACCGAACCAGCATTGGAGCCACACCCCGCTTCGCAGGCTATGTAACCGCAAAGTCGAATCCTCCATGCAGCCCGATCGCGCGCTAGATCACGAAAGCAGGCGTATGGAGGCGTTGAGACGCTATGAGATCCTGGACACGCCGGCCGAAGTCGAGTTTGACGACTTCACGCGGCTCGCCGCATATATTTGCGGCACGCCCACCGCCCTCATCTCGTTCGTGGACGCTGACCGTCAATGGTTTAAGAGCAAGGTGGGGCTGGAGGTGTCCGAGACCCCGCGAAGTGTGGCCTTTTGCTCCAAGGCCATTGAAATGAACGGGTTGATGGAGGTGCCAAACGCGCTCGACGACGAACGCTTCCGCACGAATCCGCTGGTTACCGGTGCGCCGAATATTCGCTTCTACGCAGGTTCGCCCCTGGTGAGTCCCGATGGCATGGCCGTCGGCACCCTTTGCGTGATCGATTACACGCCGCGCAGCCTGACCCCTCAACAGCGCGACGCCATTGAGGCCCTGGGCCGGCAGGTGGTGAGGCAGTTGGAGCTTCGGATGGCCGCCCGCAAGGAGGCGCATTTGAACCGCGATCTTTCCCGAAAAACCAGCTTCCAGCAGGCGCTGCTGGACAGCGCCGATTTCGCCATCATTTCGACCACCCCCGATGGAGTCATCACGAGCTTCAGCCGCGGTGCGGAGGCCCTGCTTGGCTACACGGCGGCCGAGGTCGTGGGCAAGACGACTCCCGGACTGTTTCACGACGGCGGCGAGGTCGCAGCGCGCGCGCAGGAACTGACCCGTGAATTGGGCCGGAAGATCGAGCCGGGCTTCGAGGTCTTTGTCGCCAACGAGCAGAAGGGGAAATCCGAGAACCGGGAGTGGAATTACGTCCGCAAGGACGGTTCCCGGGTCCCGGTATTGCTATCAGTCGCGGCCATCCATGACGAAAAGGGCGGACTTGCCGGCTATCTCGGTATCGCGAGGGACGTGTCGACGATCAACGAGGCCACCGCGGCGCTAGCTGAAAGCGAATCCAAATTGCGGGAGATGAACGCGCGGCTTGACCAGATTGTGGCCGAACGGACGGAAAAGCTGCTCGAGACGGAAGAGCGTTTCCGCCTCATGGTGGAGGGCGTAAAGGACTATGCGATCATCATGCTGGATGCGCAGGGGCGGGTGATCAGCTGGAACGCCGGTGCGCAACGATTTAAGGGCTACTCGGATGACGAGATTATCGGAAAGCACTTTTCGACCTTTTACGTCCCGGAGGATGTCGATCAAGGCAAGCCGCAGAAGGCGCTTGATACCGCACGAACTGAGGGCCGCTTTGAGGATGAGGGCTGGCGAATTAGAAAGGACGGCTCGCGATTCTGGGAGAGTGTCATCATCACCGCCCTGCGCGACAAGGCCGGAAGGCTGCGCGGCTTTGCGAAGGTTGCGCGCGACATCACCGAGCACCGCGAGGCGCAGTTGCTGACGCTGCGAACCCAGAGGCTGGAAAGCATAGGCACATTGGCGGGAGGCATTGCCCACGACCTGAACAACGCGCTGGCTCCGATCCTGATGGGCGTTGAGCTGATTCGGCTGAGTTACCCGGACGCGTCGGGGACGGTGGACCTCATGGAGGCGAGCGCCCGGCACGGGGCGGGCATGGTTAGGCAATTGCTGACCTTTGCAAAGGGTGTCGAAGGCGAGCAGATCCTCATCAATCCCCGGCACCTGTTCGACCAGATCGGCGCCATTGTCGAGAGCACGTTCCCCAAGAGCATTTCCCTTCGAAAGCGGTGCCCGAGCGACCTCCATGCGATCCTGGGCGACGCCACCCAGCTCTATCAGGTTTTGCTCAACCTCTGCGTCAACGCCCGTGATGCCATGCCGGACGGTGGCACATTGACGCTGGACGCGGAGAATTGCGAAATTGACGAGACCTTTGCGAGTTCCTTTCCCGATGCTAAGGTCGGCACCTATGTCGTGTGGCGCGTTCGGGACACGGGTAGCGGCATCCAACCCGAGGTGCTCGAGCGCATCTTCGAGCCGTTCTTCAGCACCAAGGGCCCTGAGAAAGGAACCGGCCTCGGGCTCTCGACGGTCCTCGGAATCGTCAAGAGCCACGGCGGATTCATCCGGGTCTACTCGGTGATCGGCCAGGGTTCCACCTTTGCAATCTATCTGCCGGCGGACCCGTCAGCCGCCGCAAGCGGCGGGGTGTCCTCAACCACGAGCAGTCCATTCCTGGCCCATGGCGAAATGGTCCTCATTGTGGACGATGACTCCACCGTGCGGAAGATTTCCCGGTCGGTTCTGACGGCCATGAAATTCCAGGTGGTCACCGCATCGGACGGCACTGAAGCGTTGATGCAAGTGGCGGAAAAGCGGGCCGACCTCCGGGTTGTCATCACCGATCTGCACATGCCCAACATGGATGGGCTGACCTTTGTGCGCGTCCTCAGGCACATGATGCCCAAGGTCGGCATTATTGTCTCGAGCGGGCATGTTGATGAGCGAGACCGGCTGGCATTCAAGGAGCTCGGCGTCACGACATTGCTGGAGAAGCCCTTCAGCCGGGAAATGCTCATCGCCGCCCTGCAATCGGTCCTCCAAAACGACGTGACCTTTTCCATCTGATGCGCGGTTTCGCGCGTTGAACCTGCGCTTTTAAGGGGTTCTGCGAAGGCGGCGCATGGAATCAAAGCGGGTGGCACTATAGAAACATTCGGGAGTCTGTCGCCACCGGCCGCTTGCTGCCAAAGCTCACCGTAAATTGCCCACCGCGCCCTCGACAAGACTGGGGCGCCGGGTCCATTCTCGCCGCGCCCCAGAATTCCCCTATGGCATCCATCCTACTGATTGACGACGACAATAATTTGCGCGTCATGACCTCCCAGTTGCTGAGAGCGGGCGGCCATTCCGTCGACACAGCCGGTGACGGAAAGGCGGGACTGGAGCTTTACAGATCGGGGCAGTACGATCTGGTCATCACGGACATTGTGATGCCCGATATGAACGGTTTGCAGCTGATCGAGCAGCTGTCCAAGACGACGCCGAGGCCCCGTGTGATCGCCTTTTCCGGTGGCTCCCAGTTTAGCCAGTCGATCTTCCTGCCATTCGCGAAGGACATGGGTGTCGAGCGAATCCTCGCAAAGCCGGTCATGCCCGGCGTGTTGCTGAGCACCGTGACCGACGTTCTAAATCAGCCCGCGCAGACGGCGAAAACGCAGGCGCAGCCGTAGGAAAGCCGGGTTGGGCTGGTCTTCACCCAAGCTCCCCGGCGTGGGCGCCCAGAATCAAGAATATAGGGCATTCTGGCCAGGCGAAGCCGCCGGGGCGGGACCGCGGCGCACGCGGAAAGGAATTCTCGATCGGAGGGAAAGTTAGCACGTGCACTGCCGGCCGCCCACGGCATAATCCGGGCACATGGTCCGAGTCTTTGTTTCGGGTTGCTACGACATCCTCCATGCCGGTCACATTCAGTTCTTTCGCGAGGCGAAGGCGCTCGGTTCGCACCTGACCGTGTCCTTCGCCTCGGCGGAGGTCCTATGGCTCCACAAGAGGCGCCGCAGCTCGATCCCCGACGAGCACAAAAGGGCCGTCATTGCGGCGCTCGAAATGGTGGACGAGGTCGTTGTCACCGAGGGCCTTGATGAAGGTCTCGATTTCAAGGACGACTTTTTGCGGCTGAGGCCCGATGTGCTTGCGGTCACTGAGGACGACCAATACGGCGCCTTGAAAAGGGAGCTGTGCGCGCAGGTGGGCGCCCGCTACGTCGTGCTGCCGAAGACGCCGCCCCAGTTCACCCCGATCTCGACCTCGGAGATCGTGCGCTGGATCAAGGCGCCGCAGGACGCGCCGCTTCGGGTCGATTTCGCCGGGGGCTGGCTCGACGTCCCGCACCATGCCCGCCCGGGTGGGTACATTGTGAACTGCGCCATCTCGCCGACCGTCTCGCTTCGCAGCTGGCCCTACGAGCGCAATGCGGGATTAGGCGGAAGCGGCGCCTGGGCGCTCCTCAATGGACGGGACGGCGTCCTGGCGGAACTGGACCTCGGGGTCGGCTGGCAGGACCCGGCGGTCATCAGGGAGGGGGGGCTCTGCGTGTGGCGCAGCGGCCGAAGGCCGGAATTGGAGGTCAAGACCGGAGGCGACTGGCTGCAGGGGAGGATGGCGCTCAGATGGTGCGGGAAGGAGCATTCCACGCCCTCGCTGGTCGATGGAACCCGCGACTACGATGCGATCTTCCGCGTGGGGCGGACTGCGCGCGACGCCGTTTGGCAGAACAGCCTGGAGGGGCTGGCCCTTTCGGTGCGCCAATCCTACGCCGTCCAGATTGCCGAAGGGACCGAGCCCCTGCCTGGCGATCCCGCCGTCTCCGATCGTGCGCTGGCGGCCTGCCGTCCGCTCGCATGGAAGTATTGCGGCGGGGGCTTTGGGGGTTACGCGCTTTACCTTTTCACCGACGCCGCGAGCCGCGATGCGTCGTGCCAGTTGACCGGCTTCCGGCCGGTCGAGCCGTACGTGCACGCCTGAAGACGCTCTTGGGCCCGTTCGGCGCCGCCGGGCGGAATCATTGGACCCAGGCGTCGGGGCTACTTGGTGATCTCGTGATACGAACCGTTTGATAGGCTGGTTCGGATCTTGGCGGCGCCCGCGTTCCAGTCGTTCAGAATTCCCTTGTCCGAGATGGCGTCCCACAATTCGCCCACCCGCAGCTGCGTCGGAAAGGCAATCACGACCAGATGGGTCGACTGGGTGCGGCCCGAGACGACGCGCCAGAGATTCACCTTGGCGTCCTTGAAGCCGTTTGCATCGAGGATCGCCTTCAGGCCGTCGAGCGCCTTCAGGTAGGCGGGCTCGTCGGTGACCGCGACATTCGTGTTGAAGACGGCCCCGCCCTCGTAAGAGCCCTCGTAGCGGACGGCCTTGAAGGCGTAGCTCGGCCCAAGGTGGCGAAGGTCCTTCAGCTCGGCCAGGATCGTGTCCACCTGGGGATAGTCCTTTAGCTTGTCCGCAGTCTGGTAGATGGCCGCCGCCGACGGATATTCGGTCACGACGAAAAGCACATGGGAGTTCTCGCCGGCGAAGTCGCCTTCCCAAACGTGGCGGTATTTTTCAATGCCGGTGCGGGCCTTGACGAGGCCGTTGATCTTGGCGATGGCCGCGACGTAGGCATCGGTGGAGTTGGTCCTCACCACCTGGACGACCATGGCGGGCGAGGGGTCGGCGCGGAGCATGGCGGCAGCCATCATGAAGACGGCGGATAACATGTGTCGGGATTTCATGGTTATTGGGATCGTCTGCTGTCCAGGGTTGAAGGCCGGGGTACGACAGTAAACGTGGCATTAGGCCAAATGATAGGGCTTATTAAGACAGCTGCTGGACGGCCGACTGTCCTCTGTATCCCCATGTTACGCGAGTCCAAATATAGTAGGATCTCATCATTGGTGCGGATCTGCGCGCGCCGGCGGCCGCTGGGTAATCCTTGCCAACGTGCTCTAATTAGGGCAATTAGCCCCTGAAATAGTCCAGCGGAGTTTCGTGATCGGGCAGCGGGTTAGGGAATCCCATTTGGCCGATCCCGGGACCCGAACGCCTGCGCACCCCAAAGTCCCCAACCCGGTCCGCCCATGAAGAAACTCGTCGCCCTAGCCCTTGTCCTCACCTGTGCCGTGCCCCGGCCGGCCCGCGCCGATGCCCCCGCCGCCCCCGCCGACGTCGCAAGCGGAGGCCTGCGATTCAGCATCATGGTCTCAAAGTTTGAGAACCATGCGCCGTACAACGGCACCCAATTCAACCTCTCGGACACGTGGGGGGAGATGCTCACAGATTCACTCCAGCAATCCGGAAAGTTCATCGTCCTCGGCCAGGAGGACATGCGCGACGCGGCGATGAAGGAGCAGGATTTCGCGAAGAGCGGCCGCGTTGCGGGCGGCGACAAGGCTCCGACCACCGGAAACATGACGCCGGCCCAGCTGCTGGTCAAAGGGGTCATCACCAATTTCCAGACGACCTCCGGCCAGGGCGGCGGAGTGGCGTTCGGCGGCGTGAGGCTCGGCGGGGGAGGCGGGACCGCGGAGATCAACGCCGAGATCTACGTCGTCGACTCGACGACCGGTCAGGTTGTCGCCTCAAAGAAGGTGCTCGGCTCCGTCAAGAGCAGCGCGCTCTCGGTGGGCTTCACCGACCGGAACTTCAGCGGCGACATGAGCTCGTTCAAGAAGACGAACGTCGGGACGGCGATGGAGCACGCGATCGACGAGGCGGTGGCCTTCATCGTGACACAGATTCCGAACCTGCACTGGAGCGGCAATGTCGTCCTCGTGAGGGGAAACCAGGTCTACATCAACCGAGGCACGCGTGAAGGGGTCGCCGTCGGCCAGGAATTCAAGGTTGGAAGCTCGGAGATCATCCGGGATCCCTCGACGGGCGAGACCCTGGACGTAGCGTTCACGGAGAAGGGCCGGATCAAGGTCCAGACCGTCAAGGAGAAGGTGGCCATCTGCGCGATCACCGCGGGTGACGGGCTGGCGAACGGCATGGCCGTGGCCCCGCTCACACCCTGACTTTGCGCTTCCCCGGCTTCGGCTCGCGCACGACGAAGGGCTCGAGCAGCCCCGCCTGGGAAGGCGGGAATCGGCCCTTCACGAGGACGCCGTCCTCGCGGTGCTCCTGCTCCTGGACGTGGCCCAGCGCGTGGAGTCTCGCCACGATGTCATAACGGTCGTGGGGGACCAGGAGGAGGACCGTCCCGAAGCTGTGGGCGATCATTTCGCGGCAGCGCTCGACGAGCGAGGCGATCCCGGCGCCGGTGCGCGCGCTGACAAAGAGGGCGTCCGGCACGGCCTGCCGCGCGGCCCTCAGCTCGATGGCATCGGCCAGGTCGACCTTGTTGAAGACGTTCACCACGGGCTTGTCGCCCGCCCCGAGCTCGGCCATGACGCCGAGCGTCGTTGCACGGTGCTTCTCGAAATGGGGGCTTGTGATGTCGACGACATGGATGAGGAAGTCGGCGACGAGGACCTCCTCAAGGGTCGCCTTGAAGGCCTCGACGAGCCCGTGCGGCAGCCGCCGAATGAATCCCACGGTGTCCGTCAGGAGGAGCTTCTGGTTCCCGGGGAGCAGGAGCTGGCGGGTGGTCGGGTCCAGGGTCGCGAACAGCTTGTCCTCGGCGAGCACCGTGGAGCCCGTCAGCTGGTTTAGGAGCGAAGACTTGCCCGCATTCGTGTAGCCGACGATCGACGCGGTGGGGAGCGGCACGCGCACGCGCCGCGTGCGCTGGACGCCGCGCTGGCGCACCACCTGGGCGATCTCCTCCTTTAGGTGCGCTATCCGGTTTCGGACCACGCGGCGATCCTGCTCAAGCTGGGTTTCTCCCTCGCCGCCCAACGCTCCCTTTCCGCGCTGCCTCGAAAGGTGGGTCCACGCGCGTGTGAGGCGCGGAAGGGAGTACTCCATCCTTGCAAGCGCCACCTGGAGCACGGCTTCCCGGGTGTGGGCCCGGTCCGCGAAGACCTCGAGGATGACCTCCTGTCGGTCGATGACGGCCATTCCGGCAAGTTCCTCCCAATTGCGCTGCTGCGCGGGCGACAGGGCCGAATCAAAGACGATCACTTCCGCGCCGTCCTCCTTCGCCATTGAGGCGAGCTCCTCGGACTTGCCCTTGCCAAGAAACAGGGCGGGCGAGGGAGAGCGGAGGCGCACCGAGACCGAGCGGACGATCGATAGCCCGAGATTCTCCACCAGCTCGGTCAGTTCCGCCAGCAGTTCGTCCCCCTCTCCCTCGGGCATTTCCGGCGTCTGGACGCCGATCAGGAATGCGCGCTCGGCTTTCGGTTGTGCGGGGAGGAAGTCGGCCATTTAAAGGTTTGCGGAAAAGCGGCTTGGCGCATGGGCTTGCCCATGCGTGACCCCCAACCTAGCATCCCTGGCAAACATGGCAACCTAATGACGGCCTGCTCGATACTTGTCGTTGATGATGAACCGGGCATACGGGAGCTGCTCTGCATGATGCTCGAGGCTGCAGGACACACCGTCGTCGCCGCGGAGGACGGGCTCCAGGCGCCCAAGATCCTGGCGACGCATCCCGTGCAGGTTGTGATCACCGACCTGCTGATGCCCGAGCGCGACGGACTCGAATTCATCACGGAGATCCGCAAGAAGCATCCGGCCGTGAAGATCATAGCGATGTCGGGCGGCGGCCATATCGCGCGGGACTCCTACCTTCGGATCGCCAAGAATTTCGGCGCCCATGTCCTTCTTGAAAAACCCTTCAGCCAGGCCGGGGTCCTCGAGGCGATCGAATCCGTCCAGAATATGGACTAGATGACATGGGGCGGACAAGCGAGGCGCGAGGCGCCAAGCTGTCCGCGCTATGACCACTAATCAAAGCAAGGATACAGAGCCTGGCGCTCGCGCCAGGGTAATAAAGCTCGGGCTGGA